>JAESGM010000045.1_pt1 | contig 419945 bp, 370 predicted proteins | sample 9269721 | NCBI WGS metagenome assembly JAESGM01 (sample SAMN15720920, study PRJNA650825) | algae metagenome | isolation source: Komarekiella atlantica HA4396-MV6 and co-occurring heterotrophs from... | place: USA: Theobald House, Kauai, HI | collected 2009-07-29
CCGCCGTCGCGGTGTTCACCCTCGGCGCCTATGTCGATGCCCGCATCATGTCGGACCTCACGGCGGAGATCCTCCGCTGCGCGGTCGCCGAACGGAAGAATATCCTCGTCGCCGGCGGCACCGGCACAGGAAAGACTACGCTCACCAACGCTTTGCTCGCCGAAGTTGCGAAGACTTCCGATCGGATCGTGCTGATCGAGGACACCCGCGAACTTCAATGCGCCGCGCCCAATCTCGTTGCGATGCGGACGAAAGACGGCGTTGCGACACTTGCCGACCTCGTCCGCTCATCTCTCCGCTTGCGGCCTGATCGCATCCCGATCGGTGAGGTGCGCGGCGCTGAGGCGCTCGAACTCCTGAAAGCATGGGGCACCGGTCACCCGGGCGGCATCGGGACGATTCACGCCGGGACCGCATTGGGTGCACTCCGCCGGATGGAGCAGCTTATCCAGGAAGCGGTGATCACCGTTCCGCGCGCGCTGCTCGCCGAAACCATAAATCTCGTCGCCGTTCTCGTTCGGGACGGCACCGGCCGTCGCCTCGCCGAACTCGCCCGCGTCGACGGGCTCGAGCCCGTGACGGGCGAATACCGGCTCACGTCGCTCATCCCCCCTGAAGGAGAAAATTGATGATCCATGCCCTTCGGCATGGCGCCCACCGCGCCATGCTCGCCTCGACCGCCGCATTCGTCGCGCTGGCCGTTTCCGTGCCGGCGCAAGCAGGCGGCTCATCGATGCCGTGGGAAGCCCCGCTGCAGTCGATCCTCGAGAGCATCGAAGGCCCGGTCGCCAAGATCGTCGCGGTGATCATCATCATCGTGACCGGTCTCAGCCTCGCGTTCGGCGACACCTCGGGCGGATTCCGGCGCCTCGTCCAGATCGTGTTCGGCCTGTCGATCGCCTTCGCCGCGTCGAGCTTCTTCCTCTCCTTCTTCTCCTTCGGCGGCGGAGCGCTGGTCTGATGGACCGGGAAGGGGAAGTGGCGGGCTTCTTCGCGCCGGTCCATCGCGCGCTTGCCGAGCCCATCCTGCTCGGCGGCGCGCCGCGCAGCCTCGCGATCGTGAACGGGACGCTCGCGGGCGCGATCGGCCTTGGCCTCCGCCTCTGGGTGGCGGGCCTCGCCCTTTGGGCGATCGGCCATGCGCTCTCCGTCTGGGCGGCGCGCCGCGATCCCCAGTTCGTCGACGTCGCCCGGCGTCACCTCAAATATCCCGTCTGGATGCGGCCATGATCAATCTCGCCGAATACCGCTCGAAATCCGCCTGCCTCGCCGACTTTCTCCCGTGGGTCGCGCTGGTGGGCGAGGGCGTGGTGCTCAACAAGGATGGGTCGCTGCAGCGCACGGCGCGCTTTCGCGGTCCCGACCTCGACAGCGCCACGCCCGCCGAACTCGTCGCGGTCACCGCGCGCCTCAATAATGCGCTGCGACGCTTGGGTTCGGGCTGGGCGGTGTTCGTCGAAGCGCAGCGGCTGCCGGCGGCCAACTATCCGCAATCCGACTTTCCCGATCCGGCTTCGGCGCTCGTCGACATGGAGCGCCGCGAGCAGTTCCGGGAGGAAGGGGCGCATTTCGAGAGCCGCTATTATCTGACCCTTCTGTGGATGCCGCCCGCCGAGGACGCCTCGCGCGCGGAGGGGTGGCTCTATGAAGGCATGGCGCGCTCTGGCGTCGACCCGCGCGAGCATGTCGCAAGCTTTGCCGACCGCACCAACCGCGTGCTGCATCTCGTCGAGGGCTTCATGCCCGAGGCCGACTGGCTGGGTGACGGCGAGACGCTGACCTATCTCCACTCGACCGTCTCGACGAAACGGCAGCGCGTCCGCGTGCCCGAGACGCCCGTCTATCTCGACGCGCTGCTCACCGATCAGCCGCTGGTCGGCGGTCTCGAACCGCGGCTCGGCGGCTCGCATCTTCGCACGCTCACCATCACGGGTTTCCCGTCGTCGACATGGCCGGGCCTGCTCGACGAGCTCAACCGGCTCGCCTTCGCCTATCGCTGGTCGACCCGCGCGATCATGCTCGACAAGACCGATGCGACCAAGCTGCTGACGAAGATTCGTCGGCAATGGTTCGCGAAGCGCAAGTCGATCGCCGCGATCCTCAAGGAGGTGATGACCAACGAGCAGTCGGTGCTCATGGACAGCGACGCGTCCAACAAGGCCGCCGACGCCGATATGGCGCTGCAGGAACTCGGCGCCGATCACGCTGGCATCGCCTATGTGACCGCGACGGTGACCGTCTGGGACGCCGATCCGGCGCTTGCGGCCGAGAAGCTTCGCCTCGTCGAGAAGGTCATCCAGGGCCGCGACTTCACCTGCGCGATCGAGGGCATGAATGCGATTGAGGCCTGGCTCGGGAGCCTGCCCGGGCATGTCTATGCCAATGTCCGCCAGCCACCCATTTCGACCCTCAATCTCGCCCACCTGATCCCCCTCTCAGCAGTGTGGGCGGGGGCGGAACGGGACGAGCATTTCGGTGACGCCCCCTTGCTTTACGGCAAGACCGAAGGCTCGATCCCGTTCCGCCTTTCGCTTCACGTCGGCGATGTCGGCCACACGCTTGTCGTCGGGCCGACCGGTGCCGGCAAGTCGGTGCTGCTCGCCACTATGGCGATGCAGTTCCGGCGCTATCCCGGCGCGCAGATTTTCGCTTTCGACTTCGGCGGCTCAATTCGCGCCGCGGCGCTTGCGATGGGCGGCGACTGGCAGGATCTTGGCGGCGCGCTCCACGACGGGGAGGGCGGTGTGGCGCTCCAGCCGCTCGCGCGGATCGATGAGGCGGCAGAACGAAGCTGGGCCGCTGAATGGCTCGCGGCGTTGCTCGCGGGCGAGGGTGTCGAGATCGATCCGGGTGCCAAGGAGCATCTCTGGTCGGCGCTGACCTCGCTCGCGACCGCACCCGTGTCCGAGCGGACGCTGACGGGGCTTGCAGTCCTACTCCAGTCGATCGAGCTCAAGCAGGCGCTCGCGCCCTATTGCATCGGCGGGCCATGGGGTCGACTGCTCGATGCTGACGACGAGCGTCTCGGCGACGCTGCGGTGCAGGTATTCGAGACCGAAGGCCTCGTCGGCGCCGCGTCGGCGGGCGCGGTGCTCTCCCATCTCTTTCACCGGATCGCCGGGCGCCTCGATGGATCACCAACGATGATCATCATCGACGAGGGCTGGCTCGTCCTCGATAGCCCGGCCTTTGCTGCGCAGCTGCGCGAATGGCTGAAGACGCTTAGAAAGAAGAACGCGAGCGTCATCTTCGCGACGCAGAGCCTCGCCGATATCGAGACGTCGAGCATCGCGCCCGCCATCATCGAGAGCTGCCCGACGCGCATCTTTCTGCCGAACGAACGGGCGCTCGAGCCGCAGATCGCGAGGATCTATGAGCGCTTCGGCCTGAATGACCGACAGATCGAGATATTGAGCCGGGCGACGCCGAAGCGCGACTATTATTGCCAGTCGCGCCGCGGCAACCGCCTCTTCGACCTAGGTCTGGGCGACGTTGCGCTCGCCTTCACGACCGCCTCCTCGAAGACCGACCAGACGCGCATCGGCGAGCTTTTTGCCGCGCATGGCCGCGCCGGCTTCGCCGCCGCCTGGCTCCTTCACCGAAAGCTCGAATGGGCGGCCGAGCTCCTCCCACCCGCCGCCGCCCCCAACCAGGAGTCCCCCCAATGAAGAAGAATTTTGCTCGCATTGTCGCGGCCGCGCTGCTCATATCGACCGCCGGCCCGATGATCGCGGCCCCGGCGAATGCGCAGGTCGGCGGCATCGTTCACGACCCGCGCAACTATTCGCAGAATATCCTGACCGCCGCGCGCACGCTCGAGCAGATCAACAACCAGATCAAGCAGCTCCAGAACCAGGCGACGTCGCTGCTCAACGAAGCGCGCAATCTCCAGAGCCTGCCGGCGTCGACGCTCGGCGAGCTGCAGGCGCAGATCGACCAGACCAAGCATCTGCTCAGCGAAGCCGAGGGCATCGCCTATGACGTGACCGATATCCGCAAGGGGTTCGAGCAGCGCTACAAGGGCGCCGCCTTCTCGGGCCCGGCAGCGGCGATGGTCGCCAATGCCGAGGCGCGCTGGAAGGACAGTGTCGGCGCCTTCGAAGATGCGATGAAGGTGCAGGCCGGCATCGTCTCCAACATGGGCGGTACGCGCACCTCGATCTCGACGATCGTCGGCGCCAGCCAGGGGGCGACCGGGGCGCTGCAAGCGGCGCAGGCGGGCAATCAGCTGCTCGCCATCCAGTCGCAGCAAATCGCCGATCTCGCCGCCGTCATGACGGCGCAGGGCCGCGCCGAAATGCTCGACGCCGCGCGCGCGGCCGCCGCCGAGGCCGAGGGCCGCGAGCGCTTCCGCCGCTTCCGCAAGGGCAATTGAGATGGGCCGGGCGGGCGGGCTGGTGGTGGGGGCGATCGTCCTGGGTCTTGCGATGACCCTCGCCCTCATCACCGCGCTCGATCCGCCCGCGCCCCGTGCGTCCGCTCCCCCGATCTCCGGAGCGGACGCACCCCCTGACTATGGCGACACGCTGCACCGGTGCCGAACCGTCACCGAGGCAGATCCCGAATGCGAGGCCGCTTGGGAGGCCAAGCGCCGCCACTTCTTCCGCGACGACAAGGATCCGACATGAACGACACCGGCGTGATTGACAATTTCCTGTCGGTCTTCTCGACCTACATCGATAGTGGCTTCGGCCTGCTCGGCGGCGAGGTCGGCTTCCTGTCCTCGACGCTGATCGTCATCGACGTGACGATCGCTGCGCTCTTCTGGGCATGGGGCACCGATGAGGATGTGCTGCAGCGGCTCGTCAAGAAGACGCTCTATATCGGTGTCTTCGCCTTCATCATCGGCAACTTCCAGGCGCTCTCCGTCATCCTGCTCGAGAGCTTCGCCGGTCTCGGCCTGAAAGCGAGCGGCGGCGCGATGGCGATCGGCGACTTCATGCGCCCCGGCATGGTCGCAGCTACGGGTCTCGATGCGGCCGAGCCCTTGCTCGATGCGACGGCCGATCTCGTCGGCCCGGTCGGGCTCTTCACCAACTTTGTCCAGATCCTGATCCTGCTGATCGCATGGGTGATCGTCGTGCTCGCCTTCTTCATCCTCGCGGTGCAGATTTTCGTGACGATTCTGGAATTCAAACTGGTGACGCTTGCAGGCTTCGTCCTGCTGCCGTTCGCCTTCTTCGGTCGCACCGCCTTCATGGCCGAGCGCGTGCTCGGCCATGTCATCTCCTCTGGCATCAAACTGCTCGTGCTCGCGGTGATCACCGGCATCGGCGTGACCCTGTTCGAGCGCTTCATGGAAGCCGGGCTTGGCACCGAACCTGACATTCGCGAAGTCATGGCAATCGCGCTCGGCGCGCTAACTTTGCTCGGCCTCGGCATCTTCGGCCCGAGCGTTGCCAACGGCATAGTCGCTGGCGGGCCGCAGCTTGGGGCCGGAGCCGCAGCCGGGACCACTTTGGCGGCTGGTGCGACAATCGCCGCCGGGGCCGCCGGAGCCACCCTTGCGACTGGCGCCGCCGCATCGGTGGCCGGAAAGGGAGCGGCAGGAGCCTCGCGCGCTGCAGGTTCTGCCTCGGCATCCTACGCCCGCGGCGCTGCCGGAAAGTCCGGCATGCGGGCTTTCGGCGCGGGGATGGCCAATGTTGCGCGCGATGCAGCCAGTGGCGCGGGTTCGCCGCTGCGGCGGGCCGCGGCCCGCCTGCGCCAGAATTTTGCCGAAGGGCAGGCCGGCAAGCCGGCGCCCGCTTCCTCCGCCAGCGGCGGCGGGGCTTCCGAACCGCCGACTTGGGCGGCCGCGATGAAGCGGCGTCAAGCGATCACCTCGAGCGCGACGATCGGCGCGCAGACCCTGAAGCAAGGCGACTCCCACGGCGCCGGCTCAACCCCCGACATCAGCCAGAAGGATTGACCCCATGTTTCGACGACCGACGACCCGTTATGGCAAATCACCCGAGCCGGTGACACCCTACCATCGCGCGGCCCAGGTCTGGGACGATCGCATCGGCTCGGCGCGTGTGCAGGCGAAGAACTGGCGGCTTGCCTTCTTTGGCTGCCTTGCGCTTTCCGGCGGGCTGGCCTCGGCGCTGGTCTGGCAATCGCTCCGCGGTACGATCACGCCATGGGTGGTCGAGGTCGACAAGCTCGGCGAGGCGAGGGCGGTGGCGCCGGCTGATGCCGACTATTCGCCGACCGATCCACAGATCGCCTTCCACCTAGCGCGCTTCATCGAGCATATCCGCTCGATCCCCGCCGATGCCGTGGTCCTGCGCGCAAACTGGCTCAGCGCCTATGACTTTGCCGCCACCTCGGGGGCGCAGGCGCTCAACGATTATGCGCGGAACAATGATCCGTTCGCCGAGGTCGGGAAGCGGCAGGTCGCTGTCGATGTGTCGAGCGTGATCCGGGCGTCGAAAGACAGCTTCCGGATCGCCTGGACCGAGCGCCGCTATCAGGACGGCGGTCTCATCGAAACCTCGCGCTGGTCGGCGATCGTGACCGTCACGATCCTGCCGCCGCGCACCCCCGAAGCCCTGCAAAAGAATCCCCTCGGACTTCGGGTGACCGCGATCAATCTTTCGAAGGAGTTCAGCCAATGACGAGAATTTTCATGCTTGCGGGCGCGACGTTGCTGGCCCTGCCGCTTCACGCCGCCCCTGGCGATCCGCGCGCGCAGGTCGGTCGCGCTAATGATGCGGCGCGTGTACAGCCCGAGCGGACGACTTTCCTCAATGCGATCCAGCAATATGCTTGGGCCGAGGGGGCACTTTTCCAAGTCTATACGGCTCCAGGCCAAGTCACCGATATCGCGCTGCAGGAAGGCGAAGAGCTGGTCGGCCCGGGCCCGGTCGCAGCAGGCGACACAGTGCGCTGGATCATCGGCGACACGCTGAGCGGCGAGGGTGCTGCGCGCCGGGTGCATATCCTCGTGAAGCCGACGCGGCCCGACATCATGACCAATCTCGTCATCAACACGAGCCGTAGGACCTATCACATCGAGCTGCGCGCGACGCCGGCGACATATATGGCGGCCGTATCGTGGCGCTATCCCCAGGACGAGCTGATCGCGCTCCGAGCGGCCGAGGCAGAGCGTGTCAGGGCATCGCCTGTCGCCGGCGGCATCGACTTGCCCTCGCTCAATTTCGCGTACCGCATCAGCGGTGACAAGGTGGCATGGCGACCGGTTCGCGCATTCGACGACGGCCGGCAGCTGTTCGTCGAGTTCGGCCCGTCGGTCGCGAGCGGCGAGATGCCTCCGCTGTTCGCGGTGGGCGAGAAAGGATCCGCCGAGCTTCTGAATTACCGCGTTGATGGTCGCTTCATGATCGTCGACCGCTTATTCGAGCGCGGCGAACTTCGGCTCGGGGCCGGGAAGTCCGCAAAGGCGGTACGGATCGTTCGTGACGCACCCGCCCGGCGGGTCCACCCGTGAGCCGCCCCGAAGATGTGGCGGTCGACGCACGGCCCGCCGATCCCGTGGCGGAGCCTGTGACGGTCGCGTCGGCAAGCCCGGACGGCTTCCGGCTCGAGGGCGAATTGCCGCGCGTCATGCGCCTGTCGCGAAAGACGCTCGCCATACTCGGCGGCACCGCCGGGATCGCAATCGGTGGTGCGCTGCTTTGGGCGCTGCGCCCCGTCGATCCCAAGAGCGCGCAGGAGCTTTACGAAGTCACTGCGCCGAACCGTTCGGACGCAGTGACAGGCGCTCCCGCGGATTATGGCGCCGTGCCGAAACTTGGGCCGCCGCTGCCCGGCGATCTTGGGCGGCCGATCGTTTCTGCCCAGAAGGCAGGAGACGCGGTGCCGGTCCCCGCCATGGCGCCCCCGCCCGATCCGCGGCGGACGGCGAGGGAACAGGCGAGGCAGCGTGAGCTTCAGGAACGCCAGGCGGCCGAAGGCAGCCGCCTATTCCTCGGCACCGGCTCGGCAACATCCGGAACGGCGGATGTTCGGCCCGCGCTTGCGGAGCCGACGGCGCAAGCCGGGAAGCCGGCGGAGGGTCGCAAGGCATTTCTCGCGAATGGTCCCCGAATGGCCATCGAAAGCGAAGAGAGAATTGCCGCGCCTAGCTCGCCGTTCGTCATTCAAGCGGGAACGGTAATTCCGGCAGCTCTCATCACGGGCATTCGCTCGGACCTCCCGGGACAGATCACCGCGCAGGTGACGGTGAATGTCTATGACAGCCCGACCGGACAAAATCTTCTCATCCCGCAGGGAGCGCGACTGATCGGCGAGTATGACAGCGAAGTCGCCGCAGGGCAGCGCCGCGTCCTGCTCGCCTGGGACCGTCTCATCCTGCCCGGCGGGCGATCGATCCGTCTTGATCGACAGCCCGGCGCCGACGCAGGCGGGATGGCCGGGCTCGAGGACGGCGTGAACAATCACTGGGGGCGCATGCTGCGGGCGGCGCTGGTCTCGTCGTTTCTCGGGGTGGGAACGGAGCTTGCGGCGGGTGGCGATGGCGATCTTGTAAGGGCGCTGCGATCAGGCCTGCAGGACAGCACCAACGAGGCGGGTCGGCGGGTGGTCGAGCGCGAGCTTTCCATCCCGCCGACGCTCACCGTCCGTCCGGGCTTCAGTTTTCGGGTCATCGTGACGCGCGACCTGATCTTTGAGGGCGACTCGTCGGAGCCCGGCCGATGAGCAGATTGCGCCTAGGACCGGTTGTCGAGGAGAAGCCGGTCAAAATCACGATCGAGCTTCCCGGACCGCTTTTTGCGAAGCTCGGCGAATATGCAGAGGTTCACGCCAAGGAAACGGGGCTGGCGGCGCCGCTCGCCGTGGAGCGCCTCGTCGCGCCGATGCTTGAGCGCTTCATGGCGACTGATCGGGGTTTCGCACGGCTCCGGAGCCGCTAATCGTGGGGAGTGCGCTCGGCTCTGTACCGGCGCGTTCTGGCAAAGGCAGCGCAACCGGACGATATCGAGAATCCATTGCCGGACTGACGTCCCATTCTTTAGTGCCAATCCTCGGATTTAGTTGGCCCCGACCAACAGGGGTGGACAGGATGGAGGCCGCACCATGGGGAAACTCGATGACATGCTCGCCGAGCATATGGGCAAGCTGCCTCGCTTGTTCGCGACCGAAATCGTCCGCGACAAACTGGACGAGCTGGGTCACGGCTCGAACGAGCGGCTCGTAGAAGCCGTTGTCGACAATCTCCTGCAAGGGAGCACCGAAGACGAGCGAGAATCGGACTCGAAATATTTCGAGCTCGACGATGATCTTGGTATCGACGAGGAGCTTTCGATCGAATTCACGCCCGCGGATGTCGCGAGGCTTGAGACGATGATCTCGGATCTGAAGGAGGAGTTGCCCGAGATATTAGTGGGCGCCGCTAAATCAGCGGCGAAGGTCATGCTCCGAGACTATGAGCGACGTTGGGCGGCCTGGTACCCTCACAACCTCAACGAGTTGGACGGATTTCGTCTGCGGCTGCAGTCGAGGTGGGGCAAGGGTTTCGACGCGTTGCGTATGCTGATCGAGATGTCGCGCGAGATCGGACTTTCCTATCAGCGGCGCGTCAGTCGCAGGCGCTCAAGGCGAAAGGCGCATATCGGGCCGGCGCTCCATCACCTTCACGTCCGGGCCTTGCAGATATCCAGCGAGATCATGGTGCTGATGGAGAACGGCTTTGCCGATGGGGCGATGGCACGCTGGCGTACGCTCCATGAGGTGACGTGCGTCGCGATGCTGCTGGATGAAGCAGGGGATGCGCTGGCCGAGCGCTATTTGCTTCATGAGTATGTGGAGGCCCGCAAGGCGCTGCGTGCATTTCAGGCGGCGCAACCGCACCTCGGACATAAACCTTTTCCAAAGCGCGAGGCGGCGCGCATCGAGCGCGACTATCAGGAGCTGGTGACGAAATTCGGGAAGCCATTTGGAACGGATTATGGCTGGGCCGCCGATCATCTGGGTGAAGCTCAGCCGACCTTCATGCATATCGAAAGGGCTGTTGGCCGGCAGATGATGCGGTCGCACTACAAAATGGCGAGCAATAATGTTCACGCGGGCACGAAGGGCATCGCCTATCGTCTCAGTTCATTGCACGACCACTATCCGGGCGTCGCTGGTGCGAGCAACGTCGGCTTTGTCGAGCCCGGCCAGAATCTCTCGATCAGCCTCCTGCATATGACGATGCTGCTCGTTCCAAAGTCGGGGTCCCTTGATGATCTGACCGAGATGGCGATGCTCGACATGCTTCAAAAGCGCGTGCCGGCGGCGCTCGTCCGCGCGCAACGCACCATTCGCCGGGAAGAAGAGGCGAAAGGTGACGCGGCCCGTTCGGCGACGCGCGCAAGAAGAAGGCGTCAGTCCTCGCGCCGGGGCCCGTCGTCCGGCAGCGCTGCCGCCTGATTCTGGTCGCCGTGCCAGCTCAATGACAGGTGGCCATCGTCATCGCGCACGAGCAATATCGTGCCGGCGGTCCCGCCGAGCACCGCGTCGGCGGTGATGACTTCATAGGCCTTCCCGCCGCCGGTGTATCGGTGCGTCCGCACCCGGTGTGTGAGCTTGACGGTCGTGAAGCTCGTCTCGACAAGGATATGATCGAGAGACCGGCTGACCCCATCTTCGTCTTCGACCCGCCAATTGGGAGTGTTGAGTTGTAGATCAACAGGGATAGTCGCGCCCACCTCGGTCTGCGGGTCGTCGGAACGGGGCACGGCATTCCTGATGGTGGCGAACAGCATTTCCTCGGAAACGATATTTCCGGCGCCATCGTAGATGGTCCCAATCGATGCCGGCATTTCCTCGACAAACATAAGTCGCGCGTTGATTTCGCCGAATTGACGCTCGAACCCGGTAATCGCTTCGAGCGCCAGCCAGTTGAAGCGCTCCACTTCCTCCAGTGTCATGCAGCCGATCGCGCGGACTTCCGCTTTGTTCCGGGCAGGCTGCGAAAAACCGGTTGCAGAGACGATCACGCCATTATGAACGCCTGTCGATGCGCATTTATCGGCAAACGCCTCGACATCCGGAACTCCGACGGGACGCTTCCGATCGCGGCACTCGATCGCCGTGGTAATCTGGTGGTGACCATGATCCCAGGTGATCAGCACATCATGTTCGCGAAGTCGGCCGGTGTCTCGGTCGCGCAGTCGTCTGCTCCGGGCTTCTATCGTAGCTGCGGAGCCGGCGAGCATCTTCTCGAGCATGGTCACTAGACGCTCGAGTTGCTTTCCAGATCGGTCGGATGAACCCATATGCACTCCCTATCACGGTCTACCAGCGCGTCCATCGGACTTGCCTCGGGAGGAGCTGCTCCGGTCTGGCCGCAATTTGGGGTCTCGCGGGTTGCGGTCGTCGCATGCGGCGTGCTAGAATCGTCACGCAGATTGCGCTGTGGAGGAGGTGGCGGGCGCGTCCAAACAGAGGACGCCCATGACCATTTTCCTGACGCCTGACACGCATTCCGATGCCGTTCGCTTTCTTCAAATTACCCGATATCGGTTGTCATTCTTTCCGAGCGCTTCCAAACGCAAATTGCTGATCCTGAACGGGTTTCAATGTGGCGCCAAATGCCCACCTCGGCATCCATGCCGTCCAAATCGAACCCTCTTTCAAAGCAAACTCGCGGGCAAGTCTGCTCTACTGATGGGGCCGAGGATGCTGGCGCCAATGCGGGGCTACCGTGGGTCATCACCGACGACCTACCCGAGCAAATTCCGGTCACCCCCGAGGAGATCGTTCTCTTCCAGGCTTATTTTGGCGACGTTCTCGATGAACTGCTCGCGTCCCATCGGCGATAGCCGCAAGGCCTTGGGCCTATGACCGGGGCACTTCGCGCCGCGCTGTACCTGCGCGTGTCTACGGCAAAGCAAGCCGAACAGGATGTTTCCATCCCCGACCAGAAGCGACAGGGGGAGGCCTATTGCGCGGACAAGGGTCTGAGCGTCGTCGACATCTTTATTGAAGCAGGCGCCTCCGCCACGACTGACAAGCGCCCGGAATTCCAGAGGATGATCGAGGCCGGCACCGCAAAGCCTGCCATGTTCGACGTGATCGTCGTTCACAGTTTCAGCCGCTTTTTCCGGGATCATTTCGAACTGGAGTTCTACGTCCGCAAGCTGGCGAAGAACGGCGTGAAGCTGCTCTCGATAACTCAGGAAATCGGTGACGACCCGGTCCATGTGATGATGCGCCAGATCATGGCGCTCTTCGATGAGTACCAGTCAAAGGAAAATGCTAAGCACACGCTTCGCGCGATGAAGGAGAATGCACGGCAGGGCTTCTGGAACGGCTCACGGCCGCCGATCGGTTACCGGCTCGTCGTGGCCGAGCAGCGGGGCGAGCGCGTGAAAAAGAGGCTCGAGATCGACCCACTGCACGCCGACACCGTGCGGCTCATTTTCCAACTGGCGCATGAAGGCCTCGGCGACGGTCCGCTGGGAGTCAAATCTATTGTGAACCATCTCAACGAAAAGAGAATCCGGACCCGGCCTGGCGGCCTGTGGGGGGTCGGTGCAGTGCATCAGATACTGACTCGGCAAACCTATATTGGCGTGCATGAGTTCAATCGGCTCGCGAAGGGCAAACGTCCGAACGATAAGGCGGATGTCATCAAGGTCGAAGTGCCTCCGATCATTTCGGAGGAGCAGTTCAACGCCGTACAGGCGAGGCTGCGCTCGCGGCAACCAGCCGCGATGAATCCCGCTGTCGCCAGCTCGCCTTCACTTCTTACCGGGGTGCTGTTCTGCGCCGATTGCGGCGGTTCCATGTCGGTCATGACCGGGAAGGGCGGGCGGTATCGCTACTATTCGTGCAGCAACCGGCGGCGAAAGGGGCCGTCGGCTTGTGCCGCCGGAATCATCAGAACCGAACTCCTTGAGAAGGCTGTCGCGCAGCATATCGAGAAGCGGCTGCTAGACCCGTCGCGCTTGGAGGAAATTCTCGCCGGTCTGCTTGATCTTAGGAAAGAGCGGGCGAAGGATCGGGTCGATCGGACTGCCGAGTTGAAGGAGAAGGCATCTGAAGCGCAGCAACGGCTGAGCCGATTGTACAGCGCAATAGAACGAGGTGCCGTCGATCTCGACGATAAGGACATTTCCGAGCGAATCGCCTCGCTGAGGGCGGTCCGGGACCAAGCTCAGGCGGAAATCGCTCGGGCTGACCCGCTATCCGAGCCTTCAGGGCCTGAGACCGTTTCGGCCGACCTCTTGCCCGAATTTGCCAAGCGGGTACGTCGCAGGCTCAAGGGAGGGAACGGAAAATACCGCAGGGACCATTTCCATCTTTTCGCGCAGCGGGTTGAGGTTGGCCGGCGAAATATTCGCATTAGCGGGGCGAAAGAGACCCTCTTGAATGCTGTGATAAATCTCGGAAATGTACAGGGAACGGGCGTAGTGCCTTCTGCTGTACTGAAATGGCTCCCCGGGTAGGATTCGAACCTACGACCGATCGATTAACAGTCGATTGCTCTACCGCTGAGCTACCGAGGAACACGCCGCTGACGCGGGCAAGGCGGCCCCTTTGCCGTCGCTCGCAGGATTTTGCAAGGCCTCAAACGATAAATTGTTCCATCGCGATGCGTTCGTCCAATCCCTGATCGGGATCGAACAGCAAAGTCAGCGGCCGGCTGCGGTCCGTCGTGACCAGCACCGTCTTCACATCGCGGATTTCGCGCTGGTCGGCGACGGCGCTGACCGGGCGTTTTGCGGCCTCGCGGACGTTGAAGCGGATGCTGGTCGATTCGGGGACGAGCGCGCCGCGCCATCGGCGCGGGCGGAAGGGACTGATGGGGGTCAAAGCCAGCATTTCGGATTCGAGCGGCAGGATCGGACCATTGGCGCTGAGGTTATAGGCGGTCGATCCCGCGGGGGTCGACACGAGCACGCCATCGCAGGCGAGTTCTTCCAGCATCGTCTTTTCGTTGATCATCACCTCGAGCTTCGCCGCCTGGCGCGTTTCGCGCAGCAACGAAATCTCGTTGATCGCGGGCAATATGTGGCGCTCGCCGCTGATCGTCGTGATGTCGCCCGACAGCGGATGGATCAGAAATGGGCGCGCGGCGGCGAGGCGGTCGACCAGCCCCTCGATGCGAAACTCGTTCATCAGGAAGCCGATCGTGCCGCGGTTCATCCCGAAAACGGGCATGCTGCGGCGCTGGTCCAGCAGCTGGTGCAGCATGTGCAGCAGGAAGCCGTCGCCGCCGAGCGCGATCAGCAAATCGGCTTCGTTCAAATCGACAAAGTCATAGAGCGGGCGCAGTTCGGCTTCCGCCTCCATGGCCGCGGGCGCGTTTGATGCGACAAGCGCGATCTTGCGATGCATATTGGTCCGGTTCCCCCGTGCCTTCAAAATCGGGACGGCCTGTCAGCCGCCCGTTGCACTCATATGACGCGCGACCGCCGGTTTGGACTTTCCTTCGATATGAAAGTCATGCGCGCGCGGTTTGCCAGCCAAAGCGCCATCAATCAACCCATCGACATCGCCCCCCTCGCGCAGCGCCGCGCGCAGGTCGACATGATCGTCCTGGCCGAGGCACATATAGACGCGCCCCTCGACCGTCAGGCGGATGCGATTGCACGTCGCGCAGAAATTGTCGCTGAGCGGGGTGATCAGCCCGAGCGTTACCGGGCTGTCCTCGACCGCAAAATAGCGCGCGGGGCCGCCGGTGCGCTTGTCGACCGGATAGATGGCGCGCGCTTCGCGGAGCGGGGCGATGAACTGGTGGAGCGGGATATAATGGTCGCTGCGATCATCCTCGACCTCGCCGAGCGGCATCGTCTCGATCAGCGTGAGGTCGCAACCGTTCGCGGCGCAATAGTCGAGCATCGGCAGCAGCTGACCCTCGTTGAGCCCGGCGAGCGCGACCATGTTGATCTTGACGTTCAGGCCGACGGCGCGCGCCGCAGCGATCCCGCGCAGCGCAACATCGAGATCGCCGACGCGCGTGATGTGCCGAAAGGCCGCAGCGTCGAGCGTATCGAGGCTGACGTTGATCCGGCGGACCCCCGCCGCCGCCAGCATCTTTGCATGTTCGGCGAGCCGCATGCCGTTGGTCGTCAGCGTCAGCTCGTCGAGGCCGTGACCGATCATCGCGCCCAGCCGGATCGCCAGCGTGTCGATCCCGCGCCGCACAAGCGGCTCGCCGCCGGTCAGGCGGATGCGGCGAATTCCGCGTGCCACGAAGCGCTCGGCAAGTTCGCCCATTTCCTCGATGCTGAGCACCGCCGATTTGGGGAGGAAGGTCATATCCTCGGCCATGCAATAGCGGCACCTGAGGTCGCAGCGATCGGTGACCGAAAGGCGCAAATAGCTGATCCGGCGTCCATGTCCGTCGATCAACGGCGCCGCGGTCTCGGCGCTATGGGAAAATGTGACAGCCACGCGTCCATATTGATGCAAAAGGCAGGAACTTGGCAAGCAAAGCCTGCTAGAGAGCTGCGATGAATCGCCTGTCCGAATCCCTTTCCGCCTGCGTCCGCAAGCTCGAAGCCCTGCACGCGCGGCACGACGCCGACGCGGGTGTCATCCTGGTCCAGGTCGACCAGATGGCGCGCATCAACAATAGCGCGGGCAAGGCGACGGGCGATTCGGTGCTCGACGAGATCGGGCGGCGGCTCGAAAATTTCGCGAGCGATGAATTCGGCCACGGATCGTGCGTCGACCGCCTCGACGGCCCGCGCTTCCTGATCGTGCCGTCGGCGCCGATGTCGCTCGGCGCGCTGCGCGCGCAGGAACGCGCGCTGCATGTCGCGCTGGCCGAACCGATCGTTGGCGATCCGAACGGCCGACTTTCGATCCGCATCGCTGCGGCGCTGATCACGCGCGATGAGTCGGTCGCCGAACAGCTTCGCCATGCCGGCGACCAGCTGTCGCGGCCGGCGTCAGCGCGCGACGGGGTGATGGTCCACGCCGCGCTGTCGCAGAATGAGGTCGTGATCCATTACCAGCCGCAATATGACGTCGCGACCGGTGAGATGACCGGGGTCGAGGCGTTGTTGCGCTGGCAGCATCCCGAACTCGGGCTGCTGGGTGCAGGGCCGCTGGTCACTGCGGCGCGTGCCGCGCGGCTCGAATGCGAGCTGACCGAACATGCGCACCGCGTTGCGCTCGCCGAAATGGCGACCTGGCCCAAGGCGCTGGCGAAGCTGCGCGTCTCGCTCAACATCACTGCCGCCGATCTCGGCGATCCCGAATTCGCCGGCCGTTTCGCCGCGATGGCGAAGGCAGCCAAGGTCGACCCCGACCGGCTGACGCTCGAACTGACCGAACAGGCGATGCTGAGCGACCCCGCGAGCGCCGCCGACCAGCTCGCGCAGATCCGCGCGCTCGGTGTCGCGGTCGCTATCGACGATTTCGGTACCGGCTATTCCAGCCTGTCGCTGCTTGCGCGGCTGCCGATCGATTATCTGAAGATCGACAGCGGCTTTACCCGCACGATCGACGGCAGCGACCGCGACCGCATCGTCGTGCGCGCGATCGTCGACCTCGCGCGCGCGCTGGGGCTGTTGGTCGTGGCCGAAGGGATCGAGAATGAGCGCCAGCTCGCGCGCTTGTCCGAGCTCGGCGTCGCGACGTGGCAGGGGTTCCTGAAATCGGGACCGGTGCCGTCGGACCAGCTGCTAAACCTGTTGAACGCATAAAATACCGCTCGCCCTGAGCTTGTCGAAGGGCTGTTCTTCTTTTGCGACGTCGAAAGGAAGGGCGGTGCTTCGACAAGCTCAGCACGAACGGAAGAGAGGGAAGCGCTTGAGTGCTATGAAACCTGCTTCGCGAGCTTGCCCAGTCCCTTGGATAGCTGCAGCGCGCCGTTGAGGCGTGCGCCCGTACTCACCCAGTCGCCGCTGATCGACAGCTTGTTGTCGGGGCGGATACGCGCGCGGCCTTTCAGCCTTTCGACATAGGCGATCAGGCCGGGGACATTGGCGAACTGGTCGCCGTGGAAGCTGATCAGCGCGCCCTTGGTGCCGACGTCGAGCTTGGCGATGCCCGCCAGCTTGGCGTTCGCCTTGATCTCCATCAGCTGGATCAGGTTCGCGGTCTCCGGCGGCAGCGGGCCGAAACGGTCGATCATCTCGGCCGCAAAGGCGTCGAGCGCCGGCCGGTCGCCCGCCTCGTTGAGCCGGCGATAGAGCGCCATGCGCAGCGGCAGGTCGGGGACATAATCCTCGGGGATCAGGATCGGCGCGTCGACCGTGATGACCGGCGACAGCGCTTCGCGCGGCGGCGCGGCGCCCATGCCCTCGGCCTTCGCGACAAGAATCGCTTCCTCGAGCATCGATTGATAGAGTTCGAAGCCGACCTCGCGGATATGTCCCGACTGCTCGTCGCCGACGAGATTGCCTGCGCCGCGGATGTCGAGGTCGTGGCTTGCAAGCTGGAAGCCGGCGCCGAGCGTATCAAGATCGCCGAGCAGCTTGAGCCGCTTTTCGGCGGTATCGGTAATCGCGCCGCCCTCCATCGTCGTGAGATAGGCATAGGCGCGCGTCTTCGAGCGCCCGACGCGGCCACGGAGCTGGTAGAGCTGCGCGAGGCCGAAGCGGTCGGCGCGGTGGACGATCAGCGTGTTCGCGCTCGGAATATCGAGCCCGCTTTCGACGATGGTGGTCGAGACGAGCACATCATATTTGCGGTCGTAGAAGGCGCTCATCCGCTCCTCGACCTCGCCCGGCGCCATCTGGCCGTGCGCGACGACATATTTGATCTCGGGCACCCGTGTGCGGAGGAATTCCTCGATGTCGGGCAGGTCCTTGATCCGCGGCGTGACGAAGAAGCTCTGCCCGCCGCGGTCGTGCTCGCGCAGCAGCGCCTCGCGGATGACGACGGGATCCCACGGCGCGACATAAGTGCGGACCGCGAGGCGGTCGACCGGCGGCGTCTGGATCACGCTGAGTTCGCGGAGGCCCGACATTGCCATTTGCAGCGTGCGCGGGATCGGGGTGGCGGTGAGCGTCAGGACATGGACGTCGGCTTTGAGCTGCTTCAGTCGTTCTTTGTGGACGACGCCGAAACGCTGTTCCTCGTCGACGATGACAAGGCCGAGATTCTTGAACTCGACCGCTTTTGCGATGACGGCGTGCGTGCCGACGACGATATCGATCGTGCCCGCGGACAAACCGTCGCGGGTCTTCTGCGCTTCGCTGGCGGGAACGAGGCGCGAGAGGCGGCCGATGTTGATCGGGAAGCCTTTGAAGCGTTCGACGAAATTGGTGTAATGCTGGCGCGCGAGCAAAGTCGTTGGCACCACGACCGCAACCTGCACTCCGGCCATCGCCGCAACAAACGCGGCGCGCAGCGCCACCTCGGTCTTGCCGAATCCGACGTCGCCGCACACCAGCCGGTCCATCGGGCGCCCCGACGCCATGTCGGCGAGCACGTCGCCGATCGCGCGGTCCTGATCGTCGGTTTCCTGATAAGGGAAGCGGTCCGCAAAGGCGGGGTAGGCGGCGTCCTGCGCCAGCAATTCGCCCGAGCGGAGCGCACGCTGCGCCGCCGTCGCGAGCAGTTCGCCTGCAATCTCGCGGATGCGTTCCTTCATCCGCGCCTTGCGGCGCTGCCAGGCTTCGCCGCCCAATTTGTCGAGGCCGACCCCCTCGCTCTCGCCGCCATAGCGCGAGAGGACGTCGAGATTTTCGACGGGGACGTAGAGCTTGTCGCCACCCGCGTAAGTGAGCGCGACGCAGTCGTGCGGGCTGCTTCCGACCGGGATCTGGGTCAATCCCTCATAACGCCCGATGCCGTGATCGAGGTGCACGACAAGATCGCCGACGCTGAGCGTCGCGAGTTCGGCGAGGAAGGCGTCGGCGCTCTTGCGGCGCTTCTGCCGCCGGACGAGGCGTTCGCCCAGAATATCCTGTTCGGTGAGCAGGCTGATCGCGTCAGACGCGAAGCCGTGATCGAGGGGCAGGACGACCATCGCGGTCGCGCCGCCGCTTTCGGCCGAGGCGGTACCGAGCGCCTCCTGCCAGCTGTCGGCGGGCGCGAGCGAGGTAACGCCATGGTCGCGGAGCAGCCCCGACAGGCGCTCGCGCGCGCCGCCCGAATAGCTGGCGATGATCGTCTTGCGGGCCTTGCGGCGCTCGTCGCTGAGATGGTCGGCGACCTTCGTATAGACATTTTCGTCGGCGGTGCGTTCGGGGGTGAAATCGCGTGCGGCGAAGGTTTCGAGGTCGACGACGGTCGCTGCGGGGGGCACGTCGAAGGGGGTGACGATATGGATCGGGCGATCCGATGCCGCCCCGGCCCATTCGCCCTCGGTCAGGTGGAGCGTCTCGGGTGCTAGCGGACGATAGCTGCCCGGCGACTCGCGCTCGGCGGCAACGCGGTTCGCATGATAATCGGCGACCGCGGCAAAGCGCGTCTCGGCGGTCGCCTCGGTGCGGTGGCCGCGCAGCACCGGGGTTGCGGAGTCGATATGGTCGAACAGCGTCGCGAGCCGCTCCTCGAACAGCGGCAGCCAATGGTCCATGCCCGCCTGCCGGCGTCCATCGCTCACCGCCTGATAGAGGGGGTCACCGGTCGCCTGCGCGCCGAACAGGTCGCGATAGCTCGAGCGGAAGCGTTTGATCGTCGCCTCGTCGAGCAAAGTTTCGCTGGCGGGCAGCAGTTGAAGTGCCTTGGCGGGGCCTAGGCTGCGCTGGTCGGCGGGGTCGAAACGGCGGATGCTTTCGATCTCGTCGCCGAAGAAATCGACGCGCAGGCCATTTTCCTCGCCCGCGGGGAACAGGTCGAGAATGCCGCCGCGCACCGCGAATTCGCCCTGATCGGCGACCGTGTCGACGCGGCTGAAGCCGTTCGAAACGAGCAGTTCGGCGAGCGCGTCGCGGTCGATCCGCTGTCCCGGCGCAAGCGTTGTCGCGAGCTGGCGGATGCGGAACGGCGTCAGCGTGCGCTGCGTGATCGCCGCCACGGTGGTGAGGATCAGCTCGCCGCGCTTCGCGGGCAGTTGCAGCGCCGACAGCGTCGCCAGCCGGTCGGCGCTGACACGCATCGACGGCCCCGCACGATCATAGGGCAGGCAATCCCACGCCGGGAAGCGATGGACGATCAGGTCGGGTGCGAAGAAAGGCGCGGCGTCGGCGATCGCCTGCATCGCCGCATCGTCGGTCGCGACATAGACGAGCCTTTTGTCGCTCGCGCGTGCCAGATCGGCGAGCAACAGCGGCAGGAAACCGTCTGCCGCGCGCGAAATCGTCAGCGGCTGGGCCGCCGACGCAATCGCGGCAAAAATGTCGGCGGCGCTTCGGGTCATGGCAGCGGGATATAATCCAGTCGGCGCATCGCGGCGATCATGTCGGGACGGTCGAGATGCGCGGGGGGCTCGCCCGTACCGAGCGCCCACGCCATGATGTCGACGTCATCCTCTTCGACGACGACCTCGTACCAGGCGATCTCTTCTTCGCTCCAGCCGGCCGAATAGCGGTCGAAAAAGCCGCCGATCATATAATCGGCCTCGCGCGTGCCGCGGTGCCAGGCACGGAATTTCAGTCGTTTGAGGCGGTCTTGCATGGCGGGCCTTTTAGTCGGAAGCGTCGAAGTGGCAACGAACATTGCCCCATTCACCGTTCGCCCTGAGCTTGTCGAAGGGCCGTTCTTTCTTCGCGCCGCCGGAAAAAGGACGGTGCTTCGACAAGCTCAGCACGAACGGAAGAGAGGGATGCGTTTTCCTTCGCTCGACACGAACGGAATGTGGGGGCTAGACACGCCCTAGCCATGCGACCCGAGATACTCAATCCGCTCTTTGCCGCGCTGACCGACCTCAAGGGCGTCGGGCCGCAGCTTGCCAAGCCGCTGACGCGGCTGGGGCTCGAGCGCGTCGTCGATGTGCTGTTCCATCTGCCGACCGGATTGATCTCGCGCTTTCCGGTCGACCGGCTCGATCAGGCGCAGGCGGGGCAAACGATCATCGTTGAGCTGACCGCGCAGGATTACCGCCCCGGGCGCAGCCCGCGTGCGCCGTTCGGGGTCGAGGCGTTCGACGGTGCGGGCGATCATGTCCGGCTCGTCTATTTCGGCCGCACGTCGGGGCTGGCGCGCAAGCTCTTTCCCTTGGGTGAAAAGCGCCGCGTGTCGGGCCGCCTCGACCTTTATGGCGACATGCGCCAGATCGTACACCCCGATCAGGTCGTCGAGCCGGGCGACGAGGCGGGGATCGCCGAGCACGAGCCCGTCTATCCGCTGACCGAAGGGCTGACCAACGCGCGGCTGTCGCAGCTGGGACAGGTCGCGCTCGAACGGCGCCCTGAACTTGCTGAGTGGATCGACGCGCCACTGCTGGCCAGCCGGAACTGGCCGACATGGACCGACGCGATGAAGCGTGCGCACGCCAGCCCGCGCGACGAGGCCGCGCGCGACCGGCTCGCCTATGACGAGATTTTCGCGAGCCAGGTCGCGCTGATGCTGATCCGGCAGGGGCTCCGCACGCGCAAGGGCCGATCGATCGTGGGCGACGGCCGGCTCACCGATGAACTGAAGCTGCCGTTCGGGCTGACCGGCGCGCAGGAACGTGTCGGGCGCGAGATCGCCGGCGACATGGCGCAGGACACACCGATGCTGCGCATGCTGCAGGGCGATGTCGGGTCGGGCAAGACGCTCGTCGCGCTGCGCGCGATGCTCGCCGCGGTCGAGGCGGGGACGCAGGCGGCGCTGCTCGCGCCGACCGAAATCCTCGCGCGCCAGCATTTCGCGACCTTGCAGCGGATGCTCGGCGGGCTGCCGGTGAACCTTGCGATCCTGACCGGGCGCGACAAGGGCAAGGCCCGCGAATCGACGCTGATGGGGCTCGCCGATGGCAGCATCGACATCCTCGCCGGCACCCATGCCATCTTTCAGCAGGCGGTGACGTATAAGGATCTGGCGCTCGTCGTCGTCGACGAACAGCATCGCTTCGGCGTCGCGCAGCGGTTGATGCTGACCCAAAAGGCGGCGCGACCGCCGCACCTGCTCGTGATGACCGCAACCCCGATCCCGCGCACGCTGCAACTCGCCAATCATGGCGAGATGGATGTGTCACAGATCGACGAGATGCCGCCGGGGCGCACTCCGGTCGATACGCGCGTGATCTCGCTCGACCGGCTCGACGACGTCGTGGACTCGCTCGACCGCCACCTTGCGACGGGCGCGCAGGCTTATTGGGTGTGCCCGCTTGTTGCCGAAAGCGAAGGGAGCGAACTCGCGGCCGCCGAAGATCGCGCGGCCTTGCTTCGCGAGCGGCTCGGCGAAAAGCGTGTCGGTCTGGTGCACGGACGGATGAAGGGTCCCGAGAAGGACGACGTCATGGCGCGCTTCCAGGCGGGCGAGATCGGCGTGCTTGTCGCGACGACGGTGATCGAGGTCGGGGTCGACGTGCCCGCCGCCAGCCTGATGATTATCGAGCATGCCGAGAATTTCGGCCTCGCACAGCTTCATCAGCTCCGCGGCCGTGTCGGACGCGGTGCGGCGAAGTCGGTTTGCCTGTTGCTCCGCTCGCAGAATCTGTCGGAAACCGCGCGCGAGCGGCTCGCGTTGATGCGCGATACGAACGACGGTTTCGTGATTGCCGAAAAGGATCTGGAACTGCGCGGCGGTGGCGAGCTGCTCGGCCTCAAACAGTCGGGCGATGCCGATTACCGGCTCGCGACCCCCGAACAACTCGTGCGCCTGCTGCCTGTCGCACATGACGATGCGCGGCTGTTCGTCGAGCGCGATGGCGGGATGGACGGCGCGCGGGCGGAGGCGGTGCGCCTCTGCCTCTATCTGTTCGAACGCGATGCGGCGGTGCCGCTGCTGCGGAGTGGTTGAGCCAAAGAGAGGCTCTAAATTCCGTTCGTGCTGAGCTTGTCGAAGCACCGCTCTTCCTTCTTTCGAGGCTGAAAGAAAGAACAGCCCTTCGACAAGCTCAGGGCGAACGGAAGTTGATGACCTGAAGCTTAGTTGACGTCGCCGCGTGCGCCCATGGCGCGGATCATCGGCAGATAATCTTCGACCGAGATCGATTTTTCGAACTGCAAACCCGTCTTGCCGCCGAGCGACCAGACGACTTTCGCCGCAGTGCGGCCGATGATCGGCATGCGGAATACGACGAGGTCGCCGATCTCCAGCCCGCGTTCGAAGCGCATCAGCATACCGTCGGCGCTGATGTTGACGCAGGTGCACATTTCCTGCCGTCCGTCGGGCATGATGAAGGGCAGGCGGCAATAGACGTCGCTACGCGGAGCGATCCGCTGGTCGAGGCCGACATAATGGGCCTTGCTGGTGTCGATCTTGCGCATATTCGTGGACCTTGTTGATTTGGCCATGAACGATCCATCCGATTGCTGAAGAAGTGGTAAATGCTTTTCTGCGCGTTACCGCGTCACAAGGCCATGTTTTTTTGACCCGAGGCTCAGCGGAACGGCTTCGGCGCCCGGCAGGATCAGGTGCCCGGGGTCGCGAATGACGGTGCCGTCGACCTTCACGGCGCCCTCTTCGAGCTTGCGGCGCGCTTCCTTGTTCGACGCTGCGAAGCCCAATTCGCGGAGTGCATCGACAATGCTGATCCCTTCGGCGGGCGCGACGGCCTGCGGAAGGTCGCCACCGATCTGTCCCTTTTCAAAGGTTTGCGTCGCGGTCTCCGCAGCAGTCTTCGCGGCGTCCGCGCCGCGGCACATCGCGGTCGCTTCGTTCGCAAGGATCTTCTTCGCCTCGTTGATCTCCGCTCCTTCGAGCGCTTCGAGCCGCGCGATCTCTTCGAGCGGCAGGTCGGTGAAGAGCTTCAGGAACTTGCCGACGTCGCGGTCGTCGCAGTTGCGCCAATATTGCCAATAGTCAAAATGGGACAGTTGTTCGGGATTAAGCCACACCGCACCGGCGGCGGTTTTGCCCATTTTGGCCCCCGCCGCGGTCGTCAGCAGCGGAGTCGTGAGCCCATAAAGGTCGGCGCCATCCATGCGGCGGCCGAGTTCCATGCCGTTAACGATGTTGCCCCACTGGTCCGATCCGCCCATCTGGAGCCGCACGCCGCGCTCCTTCGACAAATGGCGGAAGTCGTAGCCCTGCAGAATCATGTAATTGAATTCGAGGAAGGTCATCGGCTGTTCGCGGTCGAGCCGCAGCTTGACCGAATCGAAGGTCATCATACGGTTGATCGTGAAATGCGTGCCGACTTCCTGCAGCAGTTCGATATAGCCGAGCTGGCCCAGCCAATCGTGATTGTCGACCATCACCGCATCGGTCGCGCCGTCGCCGAAGTGCAGGAACTGCTGGAATATGCTGAAGATCGACGCGATGTTCGCGGCGATCGTTTCGTCCGACAGCATCTTGCGGCTCTCGTCGCGGCCCGTGGGGTCGCCGATCCGCGTCGTCCCGCCGCCCATCAGCACGACGGGCTTGTGCCCCGTCTGTTGCAGGCGGCGCAGCATCATGATCTGGACGAGGCTGCCGACGTGCAAGCTGGGTGCGGTCGCGTCGAAGCCGATATATCCCGGGACAACCTGTTTCGCGGCGAGCGCATCGAGCCCTTCCGCGTCGGTCGTCTGATGGATATAGCCTCGCTCATCGAGCAGGCGCAGCAGGTCGGATTTGTAACTGGTCATAGCGGGCGGGCGCTTAGCATGGGGTTTGATATTTGGATAGCATGCGCAAAGAGCTGATCTGTCACCCGGCGACACCGGGCAAGGCTGTGCGCGGTGTCGCGGTCGAGGTCAGCCTGTCGTTCGAGGATGGCTTTGCGCTGCGCTTCATCGTCGACGGCGCGATCGCCGCACTGGTGCTGCCCGACGGGCAGGGCGAACTCGTCATCGCCGACAGCGCGACCGATGGCCTGTGGGAAAGCACCTGCTTCGAAGCCTTCCTGACCGAGGAGGGCGAGCCCGACTATACCGAGTTCAACTATTCGCCCGACGGCCGCTGGGCCTGTTACCAGTTCGACGATTACCGCTCGCTGCTGCGCACCGACGACCTCGCGCCGTGGGAAATGGCGGCGGAGAAGGGCGACCAAAGCTATGCGCTGCGCGTTGAGCCGGGGATTTTTCCCGACAATGGTGCGAAGCTCGCACTGTCGGCGGTGATCGAGGAACTCGACGGCACCAAAAGCTATTGGGCGCTTGCGCATCCGCCCGGCAAGCCCGACTTCCATCATCCCGATTGCTTTGCGCTCACGCTTGGGGCACCCGACGCGGCATGACTGTTCACTTCGGTATCGACCGCCTGCTCGCCGATCCGGCGCTTCGCAAACCGCTCGAAGGCAAGCGCGTCGCGCTGCTCGCGCACCCCGCCTCGGTCACCGCCGACCTGACGCACAGCCTCGACGCGCTGGTCGCGGCGGGGCTCGACATCACCGCGGTGTTCGGGCCGCAGCATGGCGTTCGCGGTGACCTTCAGGACAATATGATGGAGTCGCCCGACTTCACCGATCCGACCTATGGCATGCCGGTGTTCAGCCTCTATGGCGAGGTGCGCCGCCCGTCGGGGCAGTCGATGCACACGTTCGACGTGATGCTCGTCGACCTGCAGGACCTTGGCTGCCGGATCTACACCTATGTGACGACCTTGCTCTACATCCTCGAAGCCGCGGCGCAGCATGGCAAGGCGGTGTGGGTGCTCGACCGGCCCAATCCGGCAGGGCGTCCGGTCGAGGGAACGCGGCTTCTGCCGGGCTGGGAAAGCTTCGTCGGCGCGGGGCCGATGGTGATGCGCCATGGCCTCACCATGGGCGAGATCGGGCACTGGTTCATCCGCCACTTCAATCTCGACGTCGATTATCGGGTGATCGAAATGGAGGGGTGGGATCCCAAAGGCCCCGGGTTCGGCTGGCCCACGGACCGCGTGTGGATCAACCCCAGCCCGAATGCCGCGAACGTCAACATGGCGCGCGCCTATGCCGGCACGGTGATGGTCGAAGGTGCGACGCTCAGCGAAGGTCGCGGTACGACGCGCCCGCTCGAACTGTTCGGCGCCCCCGATATCGACGCCAAGGCGGTGATCGCGGAAATGCAGCGTCTCGCGCCGCAATGGCTCGGCGGGTGCAAGCTGCGCGATATCTGGTTCCAGCCGACCTTTCACAAGCATGTCGGCCAGCTCAATAGCGGCGTGCATATCCATGCCGACGGGCCGTGGTACGACGATGCCGCGTTCCAGCCCTGGCGCGTGCAGGCGCTCGGTTTCAAGGCGATCCGCAGCCTCTATCCCGACTATCCGATCTGGCGCGGCAAGGATTTCAAATATGAATATACCGACGATGTGCTCGCGATCGACGTGATCAACGGGGGGCCGGGCCTTCGCGAGTGGGTCGACGATACGGGCGCGGAGGCGCGCGATCTCGATGCGCTGGCGCAGCCCGACGAGGCGGCGTGGAGCGACGAGATTTCGGATCTGCTGATCTACTGAAGAAGGGGACGATGATGCACCGACGGCAATTTCTCGGCACCGCGACGCTGGCGGGCCTAGCCGCGGCGCTGCCCGCATCGGCGTTCGCGGCCGATACTGCGGGCCTTCCCAATCTCGCTGCCAAGGCGGTCCCGATCGGCAAGGCCGAGCGGATGGCGCGGATCGCCAAGGCGAAGGAATTGATGCGCGCGAACGACATCGGCGCGCTGCTGATCGAGCCGGGATCGAGCCTCATCTATTTCACTGGAGTCGAATGGTGGCGCAGCGAGCGGCTGACCGCCGCGGTGCTGACGCGCGAGGGTGAGGTCGCGATCGTCACGCCCTTCTTCGAAGAACCGTCGGTGCGCGAGAGTCTGGGCGTCGATGCCGAGGTGCTGACGTGGAACGAGGACGAGAACCCGCTCGCGGCGGTCGCGGCGTGGCTCGGCAAGCGTGGGCTGACCAGGGGCCGCATCGGCGTCGAGGAAACGGTGCGCTATTTTGCCGTCGACGGGCTTGAAAAGGCGATGCCGGGCGTGACCGTGGTCAACGGAGCCCCGGTCGTGCGCGGTTGCCGGATGCACAAATCGCCCGCCGAAATCGCGCTGATGCAGATCGCCGCCGATATTACGCTCGCCGCCTATCGCCACACTGCGCCGCGGATCGAGGCGGAGATGACCCCCGCCGATATCGGCGCGATCATGAAGGCCGCGACCATCGCGCTCGGCGGGCGCAGCGAGTTCGAGCTGATCCTGCTCGGCGAGGCAAGCGCCTATCCCCATGGCAGCGGCAAGCCGCAGGCGGTGAAGGATGGCGAGGTCGTGCTGATGGACTGCGGCGCGACGGTGCATGGCTATCAATCCGACATTTCGCGGACCTTCGTCCACGGCAAGGCGAGTGCGCGCCAGCGGCAGGTCTGGGACCAGATGCGCAAGGGACAGGATGTCGCTTTCGCCGCGGCAAAGCTCGGCACACCCGCGGGCAAGGTCGACGATGCGGTGCGCGCTTATTATGAGAGCCTCGGCTGGGGCCCCGGCTACAAGTTGCCCGGCACCTCGCACCGGACCGGACATGGCATCGGGCTCGACGGGCACGAGCCTGTCAATCTGGTGCGCGGCGAAACGACGAAGCTGGCGCCCGGCATGTGTTTTTCGAACGAACCCGGCATCTATATCCCCGGCGAGTTCGGCATAAGGCTCGAAGACTGTTTCTACATGACCGACAGTGGCCCGAAATGGTTCAGCGAACCGCCGCCATCAATCGACAAGCCGTTCGGCTAGTCGGGCAACCTCGGTCGCTGGACGAGACTGACGAGCACGAACGAGATGATCATCAGCAGATACCAGCTGCCGAGCTTTTCGAGGCCGACCATATGCCAGCCGTCGGTCTGGCTCGGATAGGTCCAGGCGCGCGCGAAGGTGCCGATATTCTCGGCGAACCAGATGAACAGCGCGACGAGGCCCCAGCCGACGAGGAGCGGCATGCGGCGGTGGACGTGGAGTGGGCGGAACCACACCTGACAGCGCCAGAACAGGAAGGCCGTCGCCGCAAACAGCAGCCAGCGGACGTCGGGCAGCCAGTGGTGCGCGAAGAAATTGACGTAGATCGCGGCCGCGAGGACGTAGCTCGCCCACGCTTGTGGATAGCCCGAATAGCGGAAGTCGAAGATCCGCCAGACGCGCGCAATATAGCTGCCGACCGCGGCGTACATGAAGCCCGAGAAGAGCGGCACCGCGCCGATGTGGAGCAGGCTCGCCTCGGGATATTGCCACGACCCCGCAGCGGTCTTGAACAGCTCCATCACCGTGCCGACGATGTGAAAGATCAGGATGACGAGTGCTTCCTTCGGCGTTTCGAGCCGGAAGGCGAGCATGCCGAGCTGGATCAGCACCGCGCCGATCGTGATTGCGTCATAGCGGTGGAGCGGGGCACCCTCGGGCCAGAAGAGATGCGTGCCGAGCAACAGCGCGAGCATCAGCCCGCCGAACAGGCACGCCCAGCCCTGTTTGAATCCGAAGACGAGAAATTCGAGGAACCAGCCGCGCGGCCCCGGCTCGACCGCCATCGCCTCCAGCCGCGCGCGGACGGCATGAAAGCGGCTGTGGCCGCGCGCCGCGCGCCCATTGGGTTCAGACATAGATGGCGACGTAGGCGATCAGTGCGGCGGCAGGCAGCAACAGCGCCTGCGCCAGAATTGTGCCGGCGAGGCGGCTCAGCGAGATGAAGGTGATCGCGCGGCGGAAATCGGCCTCGTCGACTTTGCCCTCGACCGCATCGTCGGTCATCACCGACAATTGCGGGTCGATGAAAGCAAAGAGCAGGATCGTCGCAAAGCCGTTGATCAGCGCCGAAAGCTGCGATGCCGTGACGCGGAATTCAGGTGCGAGATAGCCAGCGTAGAGCGAGGCGACGACGCCGACGGCGAGCAACGATTGTGCAAGGCAATTGGCGATCAACACGCCCCAGCCGATCCCCTTCGGCATCTTCCAGCTTTTGAGATGTGACAGGCTGGGGACGGTCAGCGACCGGCCCAATGTCCTGAGGCCGCTGGGGCTCGCGGCCTTCAGCGCAAGCTTCGTCGTCGAACGGTTGTTCTGGTACCAGCCGATGGCGGTGGCAAACATGCGCTGCCCGGTGGGCACGAGCAGGATACCGATCAAGGTCGCAACGCTCGCCGCCGCGAGCACGAGCTGCATGTCGATGAACAGAGAGGCTCCGCTGCCGTCATGGATGCGCGTCTCGATCCGCTTGGCGAGGAAGGGGCCGAGGAAGCTGTTCGACGTGCGCGAAAAGAGCACGAGGATGTTGAACAGCGCGAACGACATCGCGATGCGCCGTGTGCGGACCCCAGCGATGCGCGCGGCATAGGCGAGCGCACCGATCAGGTTGATGAAGCCGGTGAGCAGCAGGATGGTGACGAGGGGGAGGTCGATCATCTTCGCGCCCCTAGCGCCCGCCCGCGCCGCGTCAATGCTTTCGCGTCAACTCGCGCATCGCATCGTCCAGCCCGGCGAGGGTCAGCGGGTACATGCGGTCGTTCATCAGCTGTTTGATCAGCTTCACCGACTGGGTGTAGCCCCAATGCGCCTCGGGCACCGGATTGAGCCATACCGCGGCAGGATAGACATGGGTGATGCGCTGCAGCCACACCGCGCCGGACTCTTCGTTGAAATGCTCGACGCTGCCGCCCGGATGGGTGATTTCATAGGCCGACATCGACGCGTCGCCCACGAAGATCACCTTATAATCATGGCCATATTTGTGGAGGATATCCCACATCTGGTGGCGTTCGGACCAGCGGCGCTTGTTGTCCTTCCACACGCCTTCGTACGGGCAATTGTGGAAATAGAAGAATTCGAGATTCTTGAACTCGGTCGTCGCGGCGCTGAACAATTCCTCGCAGAGCTTGATGAACGGATCCATCGACCCGCCGACGTCGAGGAAGAGTAGCAGTTTCACCGCGTTGCGCCGTTCGGGGCGCATCTTGATATCGAGCCAGCCCTGCCGCGCGGTGCCGTCGATCGTGCCCGGAATATCGAGCTCGTCGGCCGCGCCCTCGCGCGCGAACTTGCGCAGGCGGCGGAGTGCGATCTTGATGTTGCGGGTGCCGAGTTCCTTGGTGTTGTCGAGATTCTGGAACTCGCGCTTTTCCCAGACCTTCAGCGCGCGCTTGTGCTTGCTCTCGCCGCCGATCCGCACGCCTTCGGGATTATAGCCCGAGTTGCCGAAGGGCGAGGTGCCGCCGGTGCCGATCCATTTGTTGCCGCCCTCGTGGCGCTTCTGCTGTTCCTCGAGCCGCTCCTTCAGCGTCTCCATGATCTTGTCCCAGTCGCCAAGCGACTCGATCGCCGCCATTTCCTCGGGCGTCAGGAATTTCTCGGCGACGGCTTTCAGCCAGTCTGCGGGGACGTCGACGGGGTTCTGTCCATAGTCGGAGATGATGCCCTTAAAGACCTTGTTGAACACCTGGTCGAAGCGATCGAGGAGGCCCTCGTCCTTCACATAAATCGCGCGGGACAGATAATAGAATTGCTCGGGGCTGCGGTCGATCACCTCGCGGTCGAGCGCTTCCAGCAGCATCAGATGCTCTTTCAGGCTGGCGGGAATGCCCGCGGCGCGAAGCTCGTCGAGAAAGCCGAAAAACATGGGGCAGGGGTATCGCGTTCGGGCGGTCTGCGCAATCACTTTACGTTTACGGAAAGCAGCGCCCTAATCCTGGCTCTGTGTATTATCCGAATAAAACCCCTTGCCAAGCATGCGCTACAAATGTAGCACGCTACAAATGTAGCGCATGAGGTGAGTCGCATGTTGTCCAGTTTGCCGCCGCGGGAACGCGAAATCGTCGATATCCTTTACGAGCGCGGTGCGTCGACCGTCATCGAGATCGGCGAAGCGCTGGCCGACGAACTGTCGGGTTCGGCGATCCGTGCGATGTTGAAGCGCCTCGAGACAAAGGGCTTTGTCGCACGCGAACAGTCCGACCGCGGTTTCGTCTATGCGCCGAGCGTCTCGGACAAGACCGCGCGCAAGTCGGCGCTGAGCCAGGTCGTGCGCGTCTTCTTCAACGGATCGGCAACGAGCGCCGCCGCGGCGCTGCTCGGCATGCAGGACGAGATGAGCAATTCGGAACTCGACGAACTCGAACAGATGATCGCCAAAGCGCGCGAAGGGAGAGGGTGATGCTGACCACCGCGATGTTGCTGGGCCTTGCCTGGAAATCCGTCATTGTCGCCGGGCTGACGCTGGGGCTGCTGCGCCTCGCGCGCTGGCGCTCGGCCGGCGAGCGGTCGATGATCGCGCATGCGGGCCTGATGGCGCTGCTTGCGCTGCCCGCCGCAATATTGCTGCTGCCGCAATGGGCGCCGCTGCCAGCAGCCTGGTCCTTCGAACCCGCCGCGCCGATCGTGCAAACGGCAACAACGGGGGGATCGGCGATCGATCCGGCACCCGCCGCGACGTCAGTCCCTGTCGTGGTCGATGGTGCCGGGTCGACGCCGATCGTCTTTTCGTGGAGCGACCTTGCTCCCTTTCTCTATCTTGTCCCCCTCCTGCTATTATCTGGAGTGATGGCGCTCGCGGTTGTGCGGCTGTTCGCGATGCGCGGGCGCGCGGAGATTCTGGTCGAACGGTCATGGCTGTCGGCGCTCGCCGAAGCGCAGCGGCGCATGGGGTTCAAGCATGGCACCGCGCTGCTGGTGAGCAACGAATTGCGCTCGCCGATCAGCTGGGGCGTGCTGCGCCCGACGATCGTTCTGAGCCCGAAGGCGGTTGCCGCGGCGGGTGAGGCCGAGGCGATCATCGCGCACGAACTCGCGCATGTCGCGCGTCTCGACTGGGCGAAACTGCTCGGCGCGCGCGTCGCCTGCGCGGTGTTTTGGTTCAATCCGCTCGTGTGGATGTTGGCGCGCGAAAGCCATCAATTGCGCGAGGAAGCCGCCGACGATGCGGTGCTGATGGCCGATATCAACGGACCCGATTATGCGACCCTGCTGGTGGGCGCGGCCCGGCACGACAATCAGGGCGCGCTGCTCGCCGCGCACGGCGTTGCGCCCGGGAAGGACAGTTTGAAGCGCCGCATCACGCGCGTCCTCGACGGCAGCCTGAAGCGCGGCCCGGCGAGCGCGAGCTGGATGCTGATGAGCCTGGTGGTGCTTGCGGGGATCACCGTGCCGCTCGCCGCCTTCTCTGCGACGGCCAAGCCCGCGGCGACGGCGGACGTCCACTCTGCCGTCGCTTCGACGGCCCGGAAGGCGGCGACCGTGACCTCGCGGTCCGCTGCAGCCGCAAAGGCAGTTGCGACCGATGACGCTGCCACCGCCGCAGCAACATCGAAGACGCTGAGCGCCGAGCAGCTGATGAGCATGCGCGCGGTCGGCGTGACCCCCGAATATGTCGCCGAGATGCGCCAGCATGGCGGATCGCTGGACGCCGACGATATTATTTCGGCGAAGGCGAGCGGGATCGATCCGGCCTATATTGCGCAGATGCGCGCCATCATCCCCAACGCCGATTTCGACGATCTGGTCGGCGCGCGGCATGTCGGGGTCAACGCAGCCTTTGCCCGCGATATGAAGTCGCATTTCCCCGACATCGGGGTCGACGATCTGGTCGCGCTGAAGGCGATGGGCGTCGACTGCGATTTCGTCACCGATATGCAGAAGTCGGGGGTGAAAATGCGCGATGCCGACGATGCGATCGAGCTGCGCGCGACGCGTGGGTTCCGCCCCGTGAAGCCTCGTCCCGCGGCGGCTCCGCGACCCGTGACGAGGGCTGTCCGTGACGGAAATGTCGCCGTGGTCGATATGGAACGCGGCGTGATCGAAGCGCGCCGTGCCGACGGCCGGACCGCACGGGTCGAATTCCCAGCCATGCCGGAACCGCCCGAGCCGCCCGTCCGCGACTGACGCCCGGACATTCGTCCGCAGCGACCGACGATTAATCGAAACCTGATTCAAAATTGCCGCTGCGGCGGCGAGCGATGACGCTCGCCCGGCGCACGGAGGGAGGAGTGCACCAATGAAAGCCCTGTTACTTGCCGGCGGCGCCGCGCTGCTGTCCATCCTCGCCTGTTCGGCGCCGACCGCCGCGGCCGACCCGCTTGTGCTGAGCGACGTCAGCTGGGTCGCCGAGCCCGCGAACGGAAAGAAGGGCGCGCCGCGCGTTCGCATCCAGCACAAAAGGTCGAGCAGCGATCAGTCGTTTGACGGCTCGCGTCCTTATTTCGCCACGGCCGAAGCCGCACTGGGCCGGAAGACGCCGGGGCCGGTGAGCTTTACAGTGACGCATGACGCGGGGACGCTGTCGTGCACCGGTACACTGACCCGCGCATTCGAGGGCAGGGGAGAGTGCCGCTTCACCTCCGATCCCGCGTTCGAACGCGAATTGAGCGCGCGCGGGCTTGCGCCCGACCGGCGCTCGACCCTGCTGGCGATGCTGATGGTCGATGCGACGATCGAGCTGGCCGACGGGCTGGCGAACGAGGGTGTGCGGCCGAAGGATGCCGACGATCTGATCGCAGCGGCCGCGCTCGATGTGCGGCCCGAATATGTGCGTGACCTGAAATCGGAGGCGCTGGTGCTGACCGACGTCGAGGATGCGATCGCGTGCAAGGCGCTTGGTGTCGACGGCGCCTATGTGCGCGGGCTTGCCGCGGCGGGATACCGTAAGCTGAGCGCCGACGACGTCGTCGGCATGAAGGCGATGGGCGTGACGGGCGAATATGCGCAGGCGATGAACCGTGCGGCGGGGGGAATTTCCAAGTGAAGCGATGGATCAGCCTGATTGCGGTCGCGGCCGCACTCTCGACGCCCGTGCTGGCACAGGAGACGGCGCCGCCGACCGGCGATACGCCGCCGCCTGCACCGACCGAAGTGCCGGCGGGCGGGATCAGTAGCGCCGCGCGGCAGATCTATACGGCCGCCGACTTCGCACGCTACGCGCCCAACAACGCGTACGATATGCTGATCCAGGTTCCGAGTTTCCAGATCCGCGATAACGAGAATCTGCGCGGACTGGGGCAGGCGACGGGCAATGTGCTGTTCAACGGCGAGCGGCCGTCGAACAAGGCCGACGACATGTATACCCAGCTGTCACGCATCCCCGCGAGCAATGTCGAGCGGATCGAGATTGTCGACGGCGCAACGCTCGATATCCCAGGCCTGTCGGGGCAGGTGGCCAATATCGTCTATCGTGCCGATGCCTTTTCGGGGCAGTTTTCGTGGAAGCCCGAATTCCGCGCGCATTACACCGACCCGCTGTTTACCCGTGCCGACGTGTCGGTGCGCGGCCGCACAGGCACGATCGAGTATGAGGTCGCGCTGAACAATGACGATTCCGCCCGCAGCGGGGCGGGCGGCCCGACTTTGATCTATGACGGGGCGCAAAATATCATCGAGCGGCGCAAGGACATCTGGAACACCCATTATGACACGCCGAAGCTGTCGGGGCGGATCACCTGGGACCCGGCGGGCGATACCGTCGCCAATCTCGGTGGCCATTATCAGCGCAAATATGACCGCTATTATGAGGATGGCGTGCGCACCGGGCCGGGGCTGCCCGACCGTATCCGCACCGTCTATGAAAATGCCGACAGCTGGAATTATGAGGTCAGCGGCGATTATCAGTTCGGCTTCGGCCCCGGAAAGCTGAAGCTGATCGGGCTCCGCCGGTTCAGCCACGAACCCTACCGCCAGGAAATCGTCACAACCCCCGAAGGCGGCATCGCGACCGGCGACCGCTTTGCGCAGACCGGCGACATTGGCGAGACGATCGGACGCGGCGAATATCAGTGGAAGATGTTTGGCGGCGACTGGCAATTGTCGGGCGAGGCTGCGCTCAACACGCTCGACAATGTCGCGTCGATCGCGGTGCTGGGTCCAACGGGGGAATGGATCGACCAGCCGTTCGAGGGCGGCACCGGCGGGGTGAGCGAGGATCGCTACGAGGGGCTGCTGAGCTTCGGACGCAAGCTGACCGACAAGCTGAATTTTCAGATCATCGCGGGCGCCGAACATTCGACGATCACCCAGACCGGGATGAACGGGCTGACGCGCAGCTTCTTCCGGCCCAAGGGCTCGATCTCGCTCGCCTGGACGCCGTCGCCCGATTTCGACGTGTCGGTGAAGCTGCGGCGGCGCGTGCTGCAATTGTCCTTCTATGATTTTCTGGCGCGTGCCTTCCTGAACGACGGCAACGAGAACCAGAGCAACAACGACCTCAGGCCGCAGCAGGATTGGACCTATGAGGCCGAGATCAACAAGAAGTTCGGTGCCTGGGGCTCGACCAAGATCATATTGATCTATCGCGATGTCGAGGACCGCGTCGACGTGATCCCGATCGGCACCGATGGCGAGGCGGTAGGCAATATCGCCAAGGCGAAGGCAGGCGCGATCGACTGGACCGCGACGATCAACCTCGACCCCGCCGGAATCAAGGGCATGAAGCTCGAACCCCGGATGTTGCTGCAGAAAAGTTCGCTGCGCGATCCCTTTACCGGGGAAAAGCGGCAGTGGAACGGCTTTACCGACACGGTGATCAGCCTGGGCCTGCGCCACGACATTCCGGCGAGCGACTGGGCGTGGGGCGGCGATGTCGAATATGCGCATTATCAGCCCAATTATCGCCGCACCCAGGTCGACAAGGTCTGGGAAGGGCCCGTCTGGGCATCGGTCTTTGTCGAGCATAAGGATGTGCTGGGCCTGACGGTCCGGGCGTCGGTGCGCAACATCGCGAATGCGCGATCGAAGCGCGACCGGACTGCCTATACCGGGGTTCGCGGCGAAAGCCCCGTCAGCTTTATCGAAGAACGCGACCGGCTGATCGGACCGATCTTTTCCTTTTCGGTGCGCGGAAAGTTCTGACCGGCTAAGGGAGCGTGATGGTGGCGCGCCGGATCAAAATCTATTTCGACGGCGGGTGTCGGCCGAACCCGGGGCGGATGGAGACCGCCGTGGTGACCGGCGGCGCCGCGACGGTGGTGCGCGACGCCGGGATCGGCAGCAGCATGGATGCCGAGTGGCTGGCGCTGATTGCGGCGCTGCGGCTGGCGCAGCAGCTGGGGCTGACGGACTTCGTCCTTCTCGGCGACGCGGCCGCGGTCGTGGCGCAGGCCAATGGCGATGTGCGCGCACGCGGAGAGGGGGCGCGCCATCTGGCGAATTTTCACGCGCTTGTCGGCGACGGTGCGATGCCCGCAGTGCGCCACATCAAGCGGGCGCAAAATCTGGCGGGGATTGCGCTGGCGCGCGGTCGATAGCGCGCCGAAGGGCTGTCCATCGGGATCACTAGTTGTTAAGCGCGGCTGCCTATTCTTGGCGGACTCGATGGAAGACCCGCGCGTTGAAGCAGACCGATCCTTTGCCCGTCCACCACAGCTGGCCGCTCTACGAGCGCGACCGCTTTTTCGAGCTGGGGCAGATTCACGCCGGCGACACGCTGGATCCGGTGCCCGACATTACGCATATCGTGGGAACGGCGCGGCTGGGGCAGATGCGACCGGGGGTGTGGGAATGCGACCTTCGCGATAACAACAGGCTGAGCTGGTCGGGCGAGGTTTATGACATTTTCGGTATCCCGCGCGATGCATCGGTTACACGCGAGGAAGCCGCGGCGCGTTACTGCGAGGGATCGCGGGCGGCGATGGAAAAACTGCGTGCCTATGCGATCAAGCACCGGCGCGGCTTCACCCTCGATGTCGAAATCCAGCCCACCGCGGCGCCGCGCCGCTGGATGCGGCTGATCGCCGCGCCCGTTTGCGTCGGCGACGAGGTCGTCAAATTGCAAGGTCTGAAGTTCCTTGCACCGGGCGCACACGACTAGGAAAATCGGGGGCAGGCGGATCGGCCGGACCTGAGAAACTACCGTTCTGGCAGCAAGTGGGGCGGTCGCAGTTGACGTCATGCCCCCTTCGACGCAGCGATATATGACAGACGCCGGGGACGCCAAAGGGCCCGCTGCGCCTGATTCTTCCGTCATTCCCGAAAGCATTCGCCCCGAATATGAAGTTTTTTAATCGGTTTGCGTCGACCGCGCACGATATGGCCATCGATCTGGGTACCGTTAACACCGTGGTTTATGTGCGCGACAAGGGCATCGTCCTCAACGAACCGTCGGTCGTTGCGCTGGAAACGCGCGACGGCGTCCGCCGCGTCAAGGTCGTCGGCAACGAAGCCAAGCCGATGATGGGCAAGACCCCCGACAATATCCAGGCGATCCGCCCGCTGCGCGACGGCGTGATCGCCGATATCGATGTCGCCGAACAGATGTTGAAGCATTTCATGGACAAGGCGCAGGGCGGTGCGAGCCGCTTCATGCAGCGTAGCCATGTCGTGATCTGCGTGCCGTCGGGATCGACGATGGTCGAGCGCCGCGCGATCCGCGATGCTGCGAGCAATGCCGGTGCGGTATCGGTTCAGCTGATCGAGGAATCGCTTGCTGCTGCGATCGGTGCGGGACTGCATGTCACCGAGCCGAGAGGGGCCATGGTCGTCGATATCGGTGGCGGCACGACCGAGGTCGCAGTGCTGTCGCTGAGCGGTGTCGCGTACAGCAATTCGGTGCGCGTCGGCGGCGACAAGATGGACGAGATGATCTCCTCGTCGATCCGCCGCAAACATAATCTGATGGTCGGCGAGATGACCGCCGAGCGCGTCAAGCTGACGATCGGCTGCGCGACGCCGCCCAAGGGCGACGGGATGGTCATGGGCGTGAAGGGCCGCGACCTGGTGACCGGGCGCCCCGCCGAGGTGCAGGTGACCGAAGCCGAGATCGCCGAAGCGCTCGCCGAGCCGGTGGGGCAGATTGTGAGCGCAGTCCGCGCCGCGCTGGAACAGACGCCGCCCGAGCTGTCGGCGGATATCATCGACGAGGGCATCACGCTGACCGGGGGCGGCGCGTTGCTGCGCCGGATGGATCAGGCGATCGCGCGCGCGACGGGATTGCCGGTCGTCGTCGCCGACGATGCGCTGATCTGTGTCGCGATGGGCGCCGGCCGCGCGTTCGAGGACCGCGCCTATCATGGCGTGCTGATCGCGGGCTGAGCTCGCTCAGGCGTAGGCGTCGATTGCGGCGAGATGTTTTGCCTTGTCGGCCTCGCTTAGGAACGACCCGGTGAAGCTGTTGCGTGCGAGCGTCAGCAGCTCGTCTTTCGACAGGTCGAGCGCGTCGGCGACCGCCTGATAATTGGCGTTTACATAGCCGCCGAAATAGCTGGGATCGTCGCTGTTCACCGTCGCGCGGAGTCCGGCGCCGAGCATGATCTTGAGCGGATGGTCCGCGATATCGCCCACGACGCAAAGCTTCAGGTTCGAGAGCGGGCAGACGGTGAGCGTCATGCCCTCGCTCGCAAGGCGCGCGACGAGCGCTGGGTCTTCGAGGCTGCGGTTGCCATGGTCGATACGGTCGACCTTCAGCAGATCCAGCGCTTCGTGGACATAGGCGGGCGGGCCTTCCTCGCCGGCGTGCGCAACGATCTTGAGGCCGAGGCTGCGCGCGCGGGCGAAGACGCGTTCGAATTTCGCGGGCGGGTGACCGACCTCCGAGGAATCGAGGCCGACGCCGTCGATGCGACCCAAGTAAGGCAAGGCTTCGTCGAGCGTCGCCTCGGCCTCGGCTTCGCTGAGGTGGCGGAGGAAGCACATGATGAGCTTCGACGTCATGCCGTAGTTTGCAAGGGCATCGTCGAGCGCGCGAGTGATTCCCGTGATCACCGTTTCGAACGCGACGCCGCGTTCGGTATGCCCCTGCGGGTCGAAGAAGATTTCGACGTGGCGGACCGCATCGGTATTGGCGCGCGCGAGATAGGCGGCGGTCAGGTCGTAAAAATCCTGCTCGGTCTGGAGGACGCCCATCCCCTGATAATAGATGTCGAGAAAATCCTGAAGGTTCGAGAAGGCATAGGCTTCCCGCACTTCCTCGACGCTGGCGAAAGGAATCGCGACATTGTTGCGCTGCGCCAGTTCGAACATCAGCTCGGGTTCGAGCGATCCTTCGATATGCAGGTGAAGCTCGGCCTTGGGCAGCGCGGCGATGAAGAAGGCGCGCTCTCGCGCCGATGCAAAACCGTCAGGCATCGGGCTTGCCCTCCTCACGCAGAATAATCGCCGCTTCGGGCTTGTGCCGGCGGATTTCCTCGACTGTCAGTCCATCGACCTCGTGCGGGAAGATCAGCCATTGATCGGTTTCGTGGACGAAGAAATCGGGCTTGAGGTCGGTGACGTTGCGGCCCGGTTTATACCACACGGTCGCGATGCGGATGTCGCGCGGCATATTGTTGCGGCAGCGCGCTTTCAACTCGGCGATAAGGGCGCGGATGCTGCGGCCGCTGTCGAACACGTCGTCGATGATGAGTAGCCGGTCCTCGGGGTTCAGCGTATCGATCAGATAGCCGAGCGCGAAGACTTTGACGTGCGCGTCCTGCTTGTCGATGCCGTGGTAGGAGGAGGTGCGGATCGCGATGTGGTCGCAGTGTCGGCCGTGATAGTCGAGCAGTTCCTGCACTGCGATGCCGACCGGGGCGCCGCCGCGCCAGATGCCGACGAGGTGCGTCGGTTTGAAGCCGCTGTCCAGAACCTGCATGCCAAGCCGAAAGGAGTCGGCGAGCAGGTCGTTTGCGCTAATGAAGATTTTCTCGCCGCTCATGGCGAAGGCCTAATCGCGTGCGACGGGCGGGGCAAGGCGGAGCGCTTTCTTTTCGTCCTCTCCGCTCCCACCCGAAGCATCGGGGGACATCATCCATTGACCCGCCGTTAACCATTGCCCGTCATAGCTTCGCGATCATTCAGGGACGTGGGCAAGCCAATGAAATATGATCCGATCAACCCGGCCGCACAGATGCTTGACCAGTCGGTTGCAAGCGACTGTGGCGCGCTTGCTGTCGGGTGCAGCGATGCTGCGGGGCGGATCAAGCTCGCGACCGATCAGATGGACCGTCAGATCGGCGAGCTCGGCAGGCTCGAGGAATATGTCGTCAGCCTTGAGGCCGACCAGCGCCAGATCGCCGATTCGACCGACGAAGCGAAAATCCTGTCGGCGCGCGCGTGCGAACAGCTCGATACCGGCGCCGAGCGCGTCAACGCTGCGGTCACCGAATTTCGCGCCGTCATCGACCTTGTCGCGCGGCTCGGTACGCACGTCACCAATTTCGCCGCGGTGATGGAGCAGGTCCAGCAGGTCAGCCAGTCGATCGAACAGATCGCCAAGACCACGAATATGCTCGCGCTCAATGCCGCGATCGAGGCCGAACGCGCAGGCGATGCCGGCCGCACCTTTGCCGTCGTCGCTGCCGAGGTGAAGAAGCTCGCGCAGAACACGCGCGGCGCGACCGACGAAATCCGCCGCAGCATCGGCAGCCTCGCCGCTGAGGCGAGCGGGCTCGTCACCGAAATCCAGTCGGGGGTCGAACAGTCGAGCCGCGCCGAGGCGCAGTTCGAAACGATCACCGACGCGCTCCACGACGCGACGCATCTTGTTGCGCTGCTCGACGACCAGAGCGACCGCATCGCGCAGTCGAGTGCGATGGTCCATGCCAATGGCGCGAAGGTGCGCGAGGCGCTCGATAGCGTCGTCACCTCGGTGCGCGACAATAGTTCGACCTTGGCTGGCACGCGCGATTCGATCCTGTCGATGGAGCATGTGTCGAACCGCATGTTCAACGCCGTAATCTCGGCAGGCGTCAGCCCGCAGGATTCGGCGATCGTCGCCTTGGCGGCGAAGGTGCGCGACGAATTCGTCGGGCTGGCCGAACGCGCGGTTGCAGAGGGCCAGCTGTCGATGGAGCAGCTCTTCGACACCAATTATGTGCGCGTGCCCAATTCGAACCCCGAACGGTTCCGCACGACGCTTTGCGATTGGGCCGACGCCAACTGGCGCCCGCTGTTCGATCGCATCGTTGCCAATCATCCCGAGATCAAGATGTCGTCGGCGGGCGACATGAACGGCTTCCTGCCGACGCATATCACCGAATGCTCGCGTGCGCCGACCGGCGACCTTGAGCATGACACCGCGCATTGCCGCAACGGGCGTCTGCTTTACGACGAGACCGACGCCGCGGCGAAGCGCAGCACCGCGCCCTTCTTCATGACGGTCTATCGCCAGGAAGGCGACGGGATCAATTATCTGACCGTGCGCAACGTCTATATGCCCGCGGTGATCAACGGCCGCCGCTGGGGCGATGTTGAGGTGGCGTACCAGCTTTGAGCGGTCCTCTTGTCCGTTCGTGTCGAGCCCTTCGACTGCCTTGCAGGCGCTCAGGATAAACTTCCGGCGTTCGCCGGAAGTCGAGACACCCATCGCCATAGCGCCAAGCCGAGGGGCATCTCGACTTCGCTCGATGCGAACGGGATTGGATAGGCGTTTGCTTTGCCTCAACTACCCTGGCGACGCGCCATGAACGCCAGCTTTTCGAACAACATCACATCCTGCTCATTCTTGAGCAGCGCGCCGTGGAGCGGCGGGATCGCTTTTCCGACGTCGCGGTTCTGGAGCACTTCGAGCGGCATGTCCTCGTTGAGGAGCAGCTTCAGCCAGTCGATCAGCTCGCTCGTCGACGGCTTTTTCTTGAGGCCGGGGACTTCGCGGACTTCGTAAAAGATATCCATCGCGCGGCTGACCAGCGTCTTCTGGATGCCGGGAAAGTGGACGTCGACGATCGATGCCATCGTGTCGCGGTCGGGGAATTTGATATAGTGGAAGAAACAGCGGCGCAGGAAGGCGTCGGGCAGTTCCTTTTCATTGTTCGAGGTAATGACGACGATCGGGCGCTCCTTCGCGACGATCGTCTCGTCGGTCTCGTAGACGTGGAAGGCCATGCGATCGAGTTCCTGGAGCAGATCGTTCGGGAATTCGATGTCGGCCTTGTCGATCTCGTCGATCAGCAGAACGGGGAGCTTGGGCGAGGTGAACGCCTCCCACAATTTGCCCTTGCGGATATAGTTGCGGATGTCGTGGACGCGCTCTTCGCCGAGCTGGCCGTCGCGCAGGCGCGCGACCGCGTCATATTCATACAGGCCCTGCTGCGCCTTCGTCGTCGACTTGATGTTCCAGGTGATCAGCGGCGCATCGAAGGCCTTGGCGATTTCCTCGGCGAGCACGGTCTTGCCGGTGCCGGGTTCGCCCTTCACGAGCAGCGGACGGCGCAGCAAGGTCGCGGCGTTGACCGCGACCTTCAGGTCGTCGGTGGCGATATAGGCGCTGGTACCTTCGAAACGCATCGGCTCGCGGCCTTTCCCTTAACGTGAACGTCAAGCAGGCATAGCCCGAGCGGGGAAAGGGTGCAAGCGCGGGGCGGCGGTGCGTTTAGCTGTGCGCGCGGCTGGCGGCGCGGGCCGCCATCAGATCCCACAGGCCGCTGTGCTGGGTGATCAACTGCTGCGCGCCGAACACCATCGCGCGTTCGACCGCCGGCGTGTCGGCGACCGTGGACGCGAGCCGTGCGGTGTCGCGGAGGTCGGGGAGGGTGCAGGTCGGCGGGCTGAGGTCGAGACGCTGCGCGCTGATGTCCAGCAGCACGCGGATCGTGCGCCAGTCGAGCGTCAGTGCGATCGCGGCGCCGACCGCGCAGCCGTGACGGTCCGACTCGGCGAGCATGTCGATCGCCTTGCGCTGCGCGGCAACCGCGGCCTCGCATTGCGCCTGGCCTTGCGTGCTCGGAACGGGGCCGACCGCCGAAGCGATCTTGGTCAGGAAAGTGCGCTCCCGGGCGAAGGCATCGGCGGCTTCGCTCATCCACTGGCGCGACGCGGGATCGACCGCCTTGCGCGCGGCATTGTCGATCACGCCCGGATAGCGGCCGTGGAGCAGGCAGAGGAAATGGACGGCATCGGCAAGGTTGCGCATCGCGTCGGGGCCGTTCGACAGCGCGCCCGAACGGACATGCGAATGCGCGCCGGTGCCGTCGCTGGCGACCAGCGAATCGAGCATTTCGGCGACGTCGCGTGTCTGTACCTGGGGCTGGGTCGACTGGCTCAACGCTTGATCCTCGCTGTGGCAGGGGCGCTCGCGCCCAAGCCAATGGAATTACAGCGATCGGTCATAAGCCCACGTCGTAAACGTCGCGTTTATAAGCGGCATTTCATTTGTGAAATGACTGTTTCAGTCAGGGACAAACAGGCGGCCCGGACACGAAGAGACCGGCAAGCCCCGGGGGAGGGTTGCCGGTCCCATCGATATCGCGCCGGGGGACGCCATTGGAGCAGAGAGGCCGGACTCAAGGGAGAGGGAGTGTCCGGCCGGCCCTGCTCAAGCTGCGAGCGCGAGTTCCTCGGTCTTGTCCGCCTGCGGTGCGGCGACTTCGACCGCGCTCGGCGCGGTCTGGGCCGTTGCTGCCTTCTTGGCAGGGAAGATCAGGCGCGAGGCCAGCACGACCAACCCAAGGGCGAAATAGCCGATGAAGGTCTGGACCGGGAAGAAGAAGAGCGGCGCGACAAAGGCGAGGCGCAACCACAGCGGGTTGAAGCCGAAATCCTGGCCAACGGCCTCGCAGATGCCGAAAAAGGTATCGCGGCGGCGGAAGAGGTTGGTCGTTTCGTTTTCCATCTTTTTTGTCTTTCCCTTGGGCGGCGGGCACTGCCCCGCGCCGATGCACAATGCATCGCAAAGGCCGTGCCAGTTTTTGCGAGCCCCGGATTTCCGAGCTTTTTGTGTCAGCCGCGCCGGGCTGCCTGCTCTGGATCGTGAATCAATTCCCAACGAGTGGGAATGATTGCCATTTGATGGGTGGCGCCTGAACGGTTCATGAAGCCTTCCCGTCGCATCGACGGGCGCTATCTGGGGCAGGAAGATGAAGATTTAAAGAAGGCGGCGCGAAAAAATTGTGCGACGCAGCATCGTCGCAAGACCTTGGCCTGATTTACGAAATCGGTCGATCCGGGGCGCCCGCTCCGGCGGGCCGCACGAAAAACATCGCCCCCGCGACGCATGCACCGAACAGCAGGCATTCGATGCCCGACGTGGCTGCGCTGCTGACCGGTCCGAAACCGCTTTCGCCGAAGAGCGCGCCGATCGCGTCGAGCCGGAACCGCGATTCGGGAAACCGCCGGAGCAGGAAGTCGAGGCTGCCGCCGAGAAAGGTTCCGCCCAAGAGCGAAATGGCGACACCCGACAGGCCCGCCACCACCCCGCCGACGGCGGCGCTCCGTGCGAGGCTGAGCGCGTGATGGCGCGCCATCCATGCGGCGAGGCCGACCGCCGCGCCAAGGATCAGTCCTTCGGGTGCGCCGGTCATATCGCGGGGCGACTGGCCGAGCAGCAAGGCGAAGGCGTCGAGGCCGACAAGCTTTGCAGCTCCGCCGGTCACAAAGCCGCCGATCGCGCCGCCCGTCATCGTCCATTGCCAGCGGGTGCCGCGGACGAACTCGGCCGCAGCCAATCCCGCGCCAACACCGACGCCCGCAACCAGCCCGACAATCATGTTGATCGCGAGCAGGACGAACAGCGCCGATGTGGCGCCCGTCGCGGGGCCAGCGCCGATGCTGAGCCCATAGAAGAGGCCGCCGAGCACCCCGGCGATGCCGCCGCCCGCCGTCGCTGCGGCGCCGACCAGCAGGAAGCGCCGCCAACGGTCCCTCGCAGGCGCGATGGCGCCGGCCGAAAGCGGAGCGGCGGCAACCACCTCGACCGTGCCGATGAAACGATAGCCATGTTTGGGGACCGTCTCGATCAAATGCGGCCGGCCCGCATCGTCGCCGAGCAGGCGGCGGAGCGTGCGAATACATTGGGTGAGCGCTTCGTCGGTGACCGGCACGCCGTGCCACACCTCGTCCATGAAGCGATCCTTGGTGACGAGCCGCCCGCGCTCGCGCAGCAGCAGCGTCAGCGCGTCGAAATAGCGATTGCTGAGGTCGACGGGCGTACCGCTCCGGCGGAGGCTGCGATCGGCGGGATCGACCGTGAATTCATCGAACTGATAGCGGTCCGGGTTCATTTTTCAGCAAAATCTCACGAACTGCTCATGCCGCTCATCGGCCGGCAGCAGAGGGTAGAACCTCACATATCAACGGAGGCAAGTCTATGGTGAGCGATGTGCAAATGGGGTGGAATTTCTGGCGCGTCGCGCGCTGGTCGATTGCGGCGGCGCTGCTGCTGACCCCGGCGGTGATGATGCAGGTCAGCGATGAATGGAATTGGGGGCCCGCGTCCTTCGTGCTCGCCGGGATCATGATCTGCGGCCCGATCCTCGTTTATGAGCGCACCGCGCGCCTGTGGCCGAGCCTCGCCTATCGCGGCGGCGCCGCGGTGGCGCTGATCGTGTCCTTCCTGATAATCTGGATCAATCTCGCGGTTGGCATCGTCGGCGAGGATAATCCGATCAATTTCAGCTTTTTCATGCTGATCTTCGCGGCGGCCATCGGGGCGTTCGCTGCGCGGTTTCAGCCTGACGGTATGGCGCGCGCGATGCTCGGCACCGCGGCGGTGCAGATGCTGCTGGCCATTGCGATCGCGACGGCACCCTCGACGCAGCGCGAGCCCGGCGGCGCGGTGAGCGTACTCGTCCTCTGCAGCTTTTTCGCGGGGCTGTGGTTGGTGTCGGCGGCGCTGTTCCTCAAGGCGAGCAAGGCTCCGGGCGAATTTTGAGCCGAGGACAAGGCCATCGGCACAAAACGGTAAGGATGGTCGGCCTTCGACCGGAAGCGGCCGATAGAGGTGTGAACCCCGGCGAAAGCCGGGGCCCAGAATTTCAACGCTGACCTTGGCGTTTCCGCACTGGGCCCCGGCTTTCGCCGGGGTTCACAAAGGGCAGCTTCCCACCCCAAAGCCGCCATCGCGGCGACGGGTTTTTTAGAAACATAACCGCAAAAAAAAGGCCCCGCCGGAGCAGGGCCTTTCGATTACTGATCGAGGAAGCTGCGCATCTTGCGGCTACGGCTCGGGTGCTTCAGCTTGCGGAGCGCCTTCGCCTCGATCTGGCGAATACGTTCGCGCGTCACGCTGAACTGTTGGCCAACTTCCTCGAGCGTGTGGTCGGTGTTCATCCCGATGCCGAAGCGCATGCGGAGCACGCGTTCCTCGCGCGGGGTGAGCGAGGCAAGGACGCGGGTGACCGTTTCCTTGAGGTTCGACTGCACCGCGGCATCGACCGGGATGACGGCATTCTTGTCTTCAATGAAATCGCCGAGGTGGCTGTCTTCCTCGTCGCCGATCGGCGTTTCGAGGGAGATCGGCTCCTTGGCGATCTTCATCACCTTGCGGACCTTTTCGAGCGGCATCGACAAGCGCTCGGCCATTTCCTCGGGCGTCGGCTCGCGGCCGCTTTCGTGGAGGAACTGGCGGCTGCAACGGACCAGCTTGTTGATCGTCTCGATCATGTGGACCGGGATGCGGATCGTGCGCGCCTGGTCGGCGATCGAGCGGGTGATCGCCTGACGGATCCACCAGGTCGCATAGGTCGAGAATTTGTAGCCGCGGCGGTACTCGAACTTGTCCACCGCCTTCATCAGGCCGATATTGCCTTCCTGAATGAGGTCGAGGAACTGCAGGCCGCGGTTCGTATATTTCTTGGCGATCGAGATCACGAGGCGCAGGTTCGCCTCGACCATTTCCTTCTTGGCGATACGCGCCTCGCGCTCGCCCTTCTGGACCATGTTCACGACGCGGCGGAATTCGGTCAGGCTCATGCCCGCCGCTTGCGCGATCTCCGAAATCTCGATGCGGATGCGGTCGACTGCGCCGGCTTCATTCTCGGCGAAGGCGGCCCATTTCTTGTCGATCGACGAAACGCCATCGATCCAGTTTTCTTCGAGCTCGCGCCCGACATAATTGTCGAGGAACGACTTGCGCGGCACCTTATGGCGTTCGGCAAGGCGCAGCATCTGGCCGCCGAGCGCGGTCAGGCGGCGGTTATAGCTGTAGAGCTGGTCGACGAGATATTCGATCTTGGTGTTGTGGAACTGCACGCTCTCAACCTGCGCGGTGAGCTCCTCGCGCAGCTTGTGGTACTTCTTCTCCGACGCCGCGGGGAATTCCTCGCCGCCCGAAAGCGATTCGAGGCGCGCTTCCTGCAGCTTCGAGAAGGCCTTGAAGCTCTTGGTGATGTTCGCGAACTTTTCGAGCGCATCGGGCTTCAGCAACTCTTCCATCGCCGCGAGGCTGAGGGTGTTGTCTTCCTCATCCTCTTCAAAGGTTTCGCGCTTGCCCGACGAGCCTTCGCCGTCCTCGTCGTCCGCGTCGGCCGCGGGCTCTTCCTCGACTTCGTCCTCGTCCTTGAACGAGACGCCGGCGGTCTTTTCGCTGATTTCGCCGTCGTCCTCGGCGCCTTCCTCGTCCATATTCTCGGGAACCGGATCCTTCGAGAGCATCGCTTCGAGATCGACGATTTCGCGCAGCTGCATGTCGCCGTTGTTGAGGGCGGTGGACCAGTCGATGATCGCATTAAAGGTCAGCGGGCTTTCGCACAGCCCGAGGATCATCGTGTCGCGGCCCGCCTCGATGCGCTTCGCGATCGCGATTTCGCCTTCGCGGCTGAGCAATTCGACCGCGCCCATTTCGCGCAGGTACATGCGAACGGGATCGTCGGTGCGATCGACCGTTTCCTTCTTCTTTTCGATCGCGGGGTTCGAAACCGAACCGGTGCCGGCGCTGACGTCGATATCGTCGTCGGTTTCCTGCTCGGCTTCTTCCTGCACATCTTCGTCGCTTTCGACGATGTTGATGCCCATGTCGGAGATCGCCGACATGATATCCTCGATCTGCTCCGACGACATTTCGTCCTGCGGCAGCGCCGCGTTCAGCTCGTCATAGGTCAGGTAACCGCGCTTCTTGCCGCGCGCGATCAGCTTTTTGACGTCGGCCTCGTTGAGGTCGATCAGCGGGCTGTCGGTGTCGGTATCGGTGTCGGCGGTGTTCTTGGTGGCCATATTTGTTCCTGCCTAAGGGGGCAATAAGGGGTTTCGGTTCTAAGCGCTGCCTTCGCGGAGCGCCTGGAGCCGGTGCATCAGGTCTTCATCCATCGCTCGCAGCCTCTGCTGCTCCGCGATGGACTGTTCATCAAGTCTGGCTCTAGCGATCTCATCGGCCTGCAAACGGCGCATTTTCAGCTCCGCCTGCGTGTTTACGAGAGAGATAAACTCCGAAAGTTCTCTCTGCGCCCGATCGTGATCGATAGCCTCATTCTTTTTCGGCGAGCGATTGAATGAGAAGTGCATTCCATCGGCTCGGAGCAATGTCGTCGCCCTATTATACACTTTCATTGGCTCCAATATGGCAAGCAACCCCTCGCAATCAAGCCCTTCTTGCTGCATTCCGATGTCAAGCATCGCATCGAGCAATTCCGCATCGGCCGGATCGCCGATCGAGAGTCTCGCCAACTCTTCGTCGTGGCGACGAATAATTCCCGGATAGCGCAGCAGTCCGCCGATGAGGGCGGCGATCAGCGGCGCCGCGATCCCGGCTTGTCCGATGGAACGCGTTTCGTCGGCCGGAGGTTGCAATCGCGGGTCGGGGGCGAAGCGGCGATTGCCCCCTCCAAATTGTCCGCCACGCGGCGGGTTTGGCGTCCATGGCTTGCGTTGGGGGCGTTCGGGTATCCGCCTCGCAAACAGCGCATCGAGCCGCTCGCGGAAAGCCTCGCGATAATGGTGGCGGACGTCAGCGTCCTCGATTGCTTCGGCGTGGGTGAGCAGGCGGGTCTTGAGCGCGGCGCGCTCCTCGGGGGTGGCGAGGGGGGCCGCCGCGACCTCATGCGTCCAAAGCCGTTCGACGAGCGGCTGCGTCTCGTCGAGAATGGCGTTGAACCCTTCGGCGCCGCGCGCGCGGACGATATCGTCGGGATCCTGTCCCGCCGGCAGCGTCGCGAAGGCAAGGCTGAAGCCTGGGCGGAGCAGGGGCAGCGCGCGCATCGCGGCGCGCATCGCGGCCTTCTGTCCCGCCGCATCGCCGTCGAAGCATAGCACGGGCACCGGCACCATCCGCCAGATCAGCCCGAGCTGCGCCTCGGTCAGCGCGGTACCGAGCGGCGCGACGGCGTCGGCGATCCCCGCTTCGGCCAGCGCGATCACGTCCATATAGCCCTCGACGACGATGATCCGGTTCGTCTGCCGCGACGCCGGGCTTGCCTTGTCGAGATTATAGAGGACACGGCCCTTGTCGAAGAGCGGCGTGTCGGGCGAGTTCAGATATTTGGGCTCGCCATCGCCGAGGATGCGTCCGCCGAACGCGATCACCCGCCCGCGCGCGTCGCGGATCGGGATCATCAGGCGGCCGCGGAACCGGTCGTAAGGTTCCTTGTCGTCGACCGAGATGAGCATGCCCGATTCGACGAGCATCGCGGTCGGGAATTTCTTGAGCGCCTCTTTCAGCGCGCTGCGGCTGTCGGGCGCAAGGCCGAAGCCGAACGCCTTGCGCGTCGCCTCCGAAATCCCGCGCTTGGCGAGATATTCGCGCGCGGGGGCACCGTTGCTGCTGCCGAGCTGCTGCGTGAACCAGTCGGCCGCGCCCTGCACGACATCGCGCAGGCTCGCCTGCTCCTCGGCCTTTTTAGCCGCGCGCGGGTCAGCGGCGGGGACGTCCATCCCGGCTTCGGCGGCGAGCTCCTTCACCGCGTCCATGAACGACAGCCCGCGCTGGTCGGTCATCCAGCGGATCGCGTCGCCATGCGCCGAGCAGCCGAAGCAGTGGTAGAAGCCCTTTTCGTCGTTGATCGTGAAGCTCGGCGTCTTCTCGTTATGGAAGGGGCAGCACGCCTTATATTCGCGCCCCGCGCGCGTGACCTTCACCGTCCGCCCGATGAGCGTCGACAGCGTGATCCGCGAGCGGAGTTCGTCCAGCCATTGCGGGGTGAGGGTCACTTAACTGCCCCCTCCTTTTCAACATTCGTTCCAATCCCGTTCGTGTCGAGCGAAGTCGAGACACCCATCGGCTTGGCGCTGTCCCGAGGGGCGTCTCGACTTCGCTCGACGCGAACGGGGAGGGAGCGGCGTTCGCTTGGAGGTTTGGCGAAGTGGCTCACGGCGTCCCAATCACCATGGATCAGCGCCTCCTTTTTGGCGCGCGACCATTTCTTGATCCGCATCTCGGCGTCCAATGCTTCGAAGCGAGTTGAAAAATCCTGTGACAACATCAGGCGGACGGGCAAGCGTGACGATGTGAAGCCTTCAATCTGGCCCGACTGATGCTGGCCGATCCGAAATTCAAGATTATCGGTGTGCCCTGTGTAGTAGAGCCCGTCGGCACAAAGCAGGATATAGGTCCAGAACGCCATCCAACCCCTCTACCCGTTCGCATCGAGCGAAGTCGAGATGCCCCTCGAATTAACGCTATCCCGATGGGTGTCTCGACTTCGCTCGACACGAGCGGAAAAGAGAGGGCGCTTTCGGTCGAAGCGTCAGCTCAGCGCCGCCTTCACCCAGCCGCTCGCCTTGCTCATATCGAGCTGCGAGCCCAGCCGGTCTTTCACCGCGGCCATCACCTTGCCCATATCCTTGAGGCTTTCGGCGCCGAGTTCGACCACGATCGCCTTGATCGCGGCCATGGCTTCATCGTCCGAAAGCTGCGCGGGCAGGAAATCCTCGATCACGACGACCTCGGCCGCCTCGATATCGGCGAGTTCCTGGCGGCCGCCCTGTTCGTACATGGTGATCGATTCGCGGCGCTGCTTGACCATTTTCTGGAGCACGTCGGTGACGAGCACATCGTCGTCGGCCGGCGCGGTGCCGGTGCGCAGCTCGATGTCCTTGTCCTTGATCTTGGCCAGCATCAGCCGGATGGTGCCCAAACGCGCCTTGTCGCCGGCTTTCATCGCGGCGACCTGCGCAGCCTTGATGTCGTCACGAATCATGCGTGTCCCCATGGCTTGCAAATTTCGGAAAGACCCTCCCTAGCGGGAAGATTCCAAATCCGATAGCTTGTGAATCACTTTTTTGCCTCCTACTTGGTCGGCCGTTTAGCCCCCCGTCCGGAGCATGTTGAATGGCACCTGCCAACCCCCCAGTGGCGCCTAAAGCCGCGCCCAAAAGTCAGCCCAATGGCGCGACTGGCGTTCTTGTCCTTGCCGATGGCACGATCCTGTGGGGCGTGGGTTACGGCGCGAGCGGCGCCGCGGTAGGCGAGATTTGTTTCAATACGTCGATGACGGGCTATCAGGAAATCCTGACCGACCCGAGCTATGCGGGGCAGGTCGTCACCTTCACCTTCCCGCACATCGGCAATGTCGGCGCGAATCCCGAGGATATGGAGCGCGGCGTTCACGGCGCGCTCGGCGCGATCACGCGCGAGCTGCCGACGCAGCCCAGCAACTTCCGCAGCGTCCAGACGCTCCCCGAATGGATGAGCGAACAGGGCGTGATTGGGCTCGCGGGCATCGACACGCGCGCGCTCACCCGCCGCATCCGCGATGCGGGCGCGCCGAACGGCGTGATCGCGCACAGCCCCGACGGCAAGTTCGACATCGACGAGCTGCTCGCCATGGCGCGCGGCTGGGCGGGGCTCGAGGGCATGGACCTTGCGAAGGCGGTCAGCCGCACCGACACCGGCGACTGGACCGGCGGCGCGTGGACGCTCGGCCACGGCTATGCGACCGAGGGCGGCGCCGACCGCCCGCATGTTGTCGCGATCGATTATGGCGCAAAGGACAATATCTTCCGCAACCTCGTAAAGGCCGGCGCGCGCGTCACCGTGGTGCCCGCGACCGCGAGCCTCGACGAAGTCTTGAGCCATCAGCCCGCAGGCGTCTTCCTTTCGAACGGCCCCGGCGACCCCGCCGCGACGGGCGATTATGCGGTGCCGGTGATCCAGGGGCTGCTCGAACGCGATGTGCCGATCTTCGGCATCTGCCTCGGCCACCAGATGCTCGGCCTCGCGGCGGGCGCGAAAACCGTGAAGATGCATCAGGGCCATCGCGGCGCGAACCATCCGGTGCAGCGGGCAGAGGATGGCGTGGTCGAGATCACCAGCATGAACCACGGCTTCGCGGTCGACGCATCGACCTTGCCCGCCGGTGTGGTCGAAACGCACAAGAGCCTGTTCGACGGATCGAACTGCGGCATCGCGATCACGGGGAAGAACGCGTTCAGCGTGCAATATCACCCCGAGGCGAGCCCGGGGCCGCAGGACAGCTTCTATCTGTTCGAGAAGTTCGTGGGCGGTCTGGGATGATCACTCCCACACATTACATCACTCTCGCGGCAATTTACGCTCTTCGGAATGTATCTGGAGCGTTCCCGACGACCCGCGAAGAGCTCTCCCAAATTGTGGAGGATCGATACAAATGGAAGATTACACCAGACACGATCGATAAGGTAATTCGACAACTCCGCTCTTGGGGTTTCGTAACCGTCATTGACGATAAATATGCTGGAGAAATGCTCCGACTTTATCGAGCGCGCAGCGACGAGGCTCTCGAAGAGCTATATGAGGGCGAACTAAAGCCGCTACTTGCAAATGCCAGCACGGGTGGAGTTCAGTGGTTCGTTAAGGTCTTTAATAACCAAGACTTTTGGCAGGATCTGCACAACGACCCTCTTCCGGTCGAGGATGATCAAGCGCAGGTCGAAGATGCCGCTGATGGCTCCGATATCCCTGCATCAGATCGTATCGTAACCCGAGCGGACAATCGCGCTGCTGTTGAACTGATTGAGGCTGATGTTCGTGGCCTGAATGACGAAATTTCAAGCAGCAACGAGGCTGGCGATGCGCTCGGCGAGGAGCGCGACCTAATAGTCGGCGAATTAAAAGCAGCTGAGACCATTCTTGAGCAGCCGGTTTTTCGTTTCGCGCGGTTGTTTGCCCTCGTCATGCCCGCGCTGAGATTTTTGGCCGAGAAATTCGCTTCGGGTGCGATCGGTGAAATGGCGAAACGCCTAATCAATGCAATTCTAGGACTCGCTTAAATGCCCAAAAGAACCGACATCCAATCCATCCTCGTCATCGGCGCCGGCCCGATCGTTATCGGTCAGGCGTGCGAGTTCGACTATTCGGGGACGCAGGCGATCAAGGCGCTGAAGGAGGAGGGCTATCGCATCGTCCTCGTCAACTCCAACCCGGCGACGATCATGACCGATCCCGATCTCGCCGACGCGACCTATGTCGAGCCGATCACGCCCGAGATCGTCGCGAAGATCATCGCAAAGGAGCGCCCCGACGCGGTGCTGCCGACGATGGGCGGGCAGACCGCGCTCAACACCGCGCTCGCGCTCGCGCAGGACGGCACGCTTGCGAAATATGGCGTCGAGATGATCGGCGCCGATGCCGAGGCGATCGACAAGGCCGAGGACCGGATCAAGTTCCGCGACGCGATGGACAAGATCGGGCTCGAAAGCGCGCGCTCGGGCATCGCGCACACGCTCGACGAGGCGTTCGCGGTGCTCGAACGCACCGGGCTGCCGTCGATCATCCGCCCCAGCTTTACCATGGGCGGCACCGGCGGCGGCATCGCGTACAACCGCGAGGAATTCGAACATATCGTCCGCGGCGGCCTGATCGCCTCGCCGACCACCGAAGTCCTGATCGAGGAATCGCTCCTCGGCTGGAAAGAATATGAGATGGAGGTGGTGCGCGACCGCAAGGACAATTGCATCATCATCTGTTCGATCGAAAATGTCGATCCGATGGGCGTGCATACCGGCGACAGCATCACCGTCGCGCCGGCGCTGACGCTGACCGACAAGGAATATCAGATCATGCGCAACGCGAGCATCGCGGTGCTGCGCGAGATCGGCGTCGAAACGGGCGGGTCGAACGTCCAGTTCGCGGTCAATCCGAAGGACGGCCGCCTGATCGTGATCGAGATGAACCCGCGCGTGTCGCGCTCGTCGGCGCTCGCGTCGAAGGCGACGGGCTTCCCGATCGCCAAGGTCGCGGCAAAGCTCGCGGTCGGCTACACGCTCGACGAGATCATGAACGACATCACCGGCGTGACCCCGGCGTCGTTCGAACCGACGATCGACTATGTCGTCACCAAGATCCCGCGCTTCGCCTTCGAAAAGTTCAAGGGCGCCGAGGCGACGCTGTCGACCGCGATGAAATCGGTCGGCGAGGTGATGGCGATCGGCCGTACCATCCATGAAAGCCTGCAAAAGGCGCTGCGCGGTCTCGAAACCGGCCTCAGCGGCTTCAACTTCGTCGACCGCCTCAAGGGCGCAAGCCACGACCAGCTACGCAACGAACTGGCGCAGCGCACCCCCGACCGGCTGCTCAACACCGCGCAGGCGATCCGCGAGGGGCTGCCGCTTGCCGATATCAACCGCGTCGCGGGCTACGACATGTGGTTCCTCGAACGCATCGCCGAAATCGTCGCCGCCGAACAGGATGTCTGTGAAAACGGCCTGCCGCGCGACGCCGAGGGGCTGCGCAAGCTCAAGGCCATGGGCTTCTCCGACAAGCGCCTTGCCTATCTCGCGCTCCAGTCGGCGAACCTCCGCCCCGGATCGAAGCGTGCGACCGCACGCGGTTCGGGCCTGATCCACGAAGCGGTTAAGGCGATGACCGGCGGCGTGACCGAGGCGGAAGTGCGCGACCTGCGCCACAAGCTCGGCGTGCGGCCGGTGTTCAAGACGATCGACACCTGCGCGGCGGAGTTCCAGGCGCAGACGCCCTATCTCTATTCGACTTACGAAGCCCCGACCTTCGGCGAGCCCGAGAATGAGGCGAACCCGAGCGATCGCAAGAAGGTCGTGATTTTGGGCGGCGGTCCGAACCGGATCGGGCAGGGGATCGAGTTCGATTATTGCTGCTGCCACGCCTGCTTCGCGCTCGAAGAGGCGGGCTATGAAACGATCATGGTCAACTGCAATCCCGAGACGGTGTCGACCGACTATGACACGTCGGACCGCCTCTATTTCGAACCGCTGACCGCCGAAGATGTGCTCGAAATCCTGCACGTCGAAATGTCGAAGGGCGAACTCGTCGGCGTGATCGTCCAGTTCGGCGGGCAGACGCCGCTCAAGCTCGCACAGGCGCTGGCGGAGGCGGGGATCCCGATCCTCGGTACCTCGCCCGACGCGATCGACCTTGCCGAAGACCGCGAGCGTTTCGCGGCGCTGGTCAACAAGCTCGGCCTGAAGCAGCCCGAAAATGGCATCGCGCGCAGCCGCGAGGAAGCCGTCGCGGTCGCGGCACGCATCGGCTACCCGGTACTGACGCGCCCGTCCTATGTGCTCGGCGGCCGCGCTATGGAGATCGTCGACGATCAGGCGCAGCTCGAAAATTATATCGAGACCGCGGTGCAGGTGTCGGGCGACTCGCCGGTGCTGATCGACCGTTATCTGCGCGACGCGATCGAGGTCGATGTCGATGCGCTCTGCGACGGGACCGACGTCGTCGTCGCGGGCGTGCTCCAGCATATCGAGGAAGCCGGCGTCCATTCGGGCGACAGCGCCTGCTCGATCCCGCCGTACAGCCTGTCGGACAAGATCGTCGCCGAGATCGAGCGGCAGGCCGATGCGCTCGCGCGGGCGCTCGAAGTCCGCGGGCTGATGAACATCCAGTTCGCGGTCAAGGATGACGAGGTCTATCTGATCGAGGTCAACCCGCGCGCCAGCCGCACCGTGCCCTTCGTCGCGAAGGCGGTGGGTTCACCGATCGCCAAGATCGCGGCGCGCGTCATGGCGGGCGAAAAGCTGGCCGACCTGCCGAAGATCAACCGCGACATCGCGCATGTCGCGGTGAAGGAAGCGGTCTTCCCCTTCGCGCGCTTCCCCGGCACCGATCCGGTGCTGTCGCCCGAGATGAAGTCCACGGGCGAAGTCATGGGAATCGACAGCAATTTCAACTTGGCCTTCGCCAAGGCGCAGCTCGGCGCGGGCGATCGCCTGCCGACCGAGGGCCGCGTGTTCGTGTCGGTCAAGGACAGCGACAAGCCGCGCATCCTTGGCGCGGTGAAGCAGCTGACCGACTGGGGCTGGAAGGTGATCGCGACCGGCGGCACCGCCGACTATCTGGCGGGCGAGGGGATCACGGTCGAGCGCGTCAACAAGGTCGCCGAAGGGCGCCCGCATATCGTCGACCGGATCAAGGACGGCGATGTGCAGCTGATCTTCAATACGACCGAGGGTTGGCAGTCGCTGCAGGACTCGCAGTCGATCCGCGCTTCGGCGCTCGCGGCCGACATCGCCTATTATACGACCGCCGCGGCAAGCGACGCGTCGACGCAGGCGATCGGGGCGCTCCGCGCGCACAGTCTTGAAGTAAAGCCGCTTCAGGACTATTATTGAGGCACCGCTCCAACTCCCCGACATTGACGGAACAGCGGCGCAGCCGCCCGGCGAAACTTCGCTGGCGCTGGATTATTGACGAAGGACAACAGGATAATGGCAAGCGTTGAAAAGGTGCCGATGCTGGCAGAAGGCTATGAGAAGCTGAACGCGCAACTCGCGACCCTCAAAGCCGAGCGACCGCTGATCGTCGATGCGATCGAAGAAGCGCGCGCGCATGGCGACCTTTCGGAAAATGCCGAATATCATGCCGCGAAAGAGCGTCAGGGCCAGGTCGAAGCGACGATCGGCGACCTTGAAGACAAGCTTTCGCGCGCGCAGGTGATCGACCCGACGATGCTGTCGGGCGACCGCATCGTGTTCGGCGCGACCGTTACCCTTGCCGACGAAGACGACAAGCCCGTCCGCTACCAGATCGTCGGGCAGGCCGAGGCCGACGCCAAGGACGGCAAGATCAGCTATAATTCGCCGCTCGGCCGCGCGCTGATCGGCCGCCGCGTCGACGATGAGGTCGAAGTCACCGTGCCTGCGGGCGACAAATATTATCTGGTGACCAAGATCGAATTCATCTGACGGGCTTTTGACGATGAAGCCGCATGAAGCGCCGCTGGTCACGGGCTATGCGCTCGTCTGTGTCATCGTCTTTGTCCTTTTGTCGATTACCGGTTTCCAGGTCGACGCGATCGTGCGCGCGGGATTTATCCCTGCGCGTTTCGGCAGCGAGTTGATCCTGCCGCCGGGGACGAGGGTTCCCTTCATACTGACCCCGCTGTCGTCGGCGCTGCTGCACGGCGGGGTGCTGCACATCGTCTTCAATGTCATCGTGCTGCTCTTCATTGGCCGCCAGCTCGAAGCGCCGCTCGGGTCCAAGGCGATGGCGGTACTGCTGCTCGCCGGCGCCTATGGCGGTGCGCTTGCTCAGTTTCTCGCCGATCCGCAGTCGGCGGTGCCGATGATCGGCGCCAGCGGTGCGATATCGGCGCTGATCGCGGTCTACGCGCTGATCTTCAGCCGCTCGCAGGCGTCCGCCATCGGCCCGATCCCAGGGCATTGGGTGCGCGCTTTATGGCTCGCCGCGGCGTGGATCGGGCTGCAACTGCTGATCGGCCTCGCCGGTGGCGGCGGTTTCGGTGCGATCGCGATCTGGGCGCATGTCGGCGGCTTCCTCGCGGGCCTGCTCCTCGCCCGCCCGCTGCTCCGCTGGCGCTTCGGCGCGAGATAGGAATCACGGCCGGACGCCTGTCGGCTTTGGGGTGGGAAGCGGACGTTCAATATTTGTCATTCCCGCGAAAGCGGGAACCCAGAGCGTCCGTCGGCTGGCCTAGCCCTGGGTTCCCGCTTTCGCGGGAATGACGAAATATTAGAAATGGTGCGTCCGCAATCGGCCGAAAACAGCCACGCCCTCTTCCCGTTCGTGTCGAGCGAAGTCGAGACACCCATCGAGATCGCGCCCGGCCCGAGGGGCATCTCGACTTCGCTCGATGCGAACGGGTTAGGTAGACGCAAGGTCTGCAACCGGTCGAGAGCGGCTATCCGGCCAACAGTCCGCCCGCGAGCAGCATCGCGACGCGCACGTCGATCCCGCAGCCTTCGGCGCGTTTCGCGGCGACGAAATCGGCGATGCCGTCCAGCGGCACACGGTGGACGATGATTTCCTCGCCATCGACCCCGCCGCCCGCGCTCACCTTGGTCAATCCGGTCGCGATCAGCAGGGTGAAGCTTTCGCTGACCATTCCGGGCGAGCTATAGAATTCGCCGACGGTGCGCCAATGGTTGGCGCGATAGCCGGTCTCTTCTTCCAGTTCGCGCTGCGCCGCAATCTCTGACGCCTCACCTGCGGTGTCGTCGCCGACCAGTCCCGCAGGCAATTCAAGGCACTGAACCTTTAGCGGCACGCGATATTGCTCGACCAACATGACGTGGCGCCCCTCGGCATCCTCATCGATCGCCAGGATCACCGCGGCATGGATGCCGCGTGCGCGAGAGACATATTCCCATGTTCCCTGCTGCTTGACGGTGATGAAGCGGCCTTCCCACTGCGTCTCGATGGGGGCGTCGGGTGAGGGGCGGGCCATATCTATCCTTATCGTTGGCGCGAACGAAGCAAAGCAGGTCGCGGGGGTGGAGGCGACGCTCGATTGCCACGCGGCTTCGCCGCTCGCAATGACGGCAGACTTAAAGTTCGATCAGCCGGTCGGGAAGTTCGTTGGGATTTTCGTCGCCCTTGGGGAAATGCTCGGCGAGCACGATACCCATCTGGCGCACCGCCTCGGCCATACCTTCGCCGGGCTTGCCGACACGGACGCGTTCGATCAGCGCCGCCATCGCTTCGCCCCACACTTCGGGTGTCACTTTCGCGGCGATAGCCTCGTCGGCGACGATGTCGGCACGATGCTCCTTGAGGCTCAAATACAGGAGGACGCCGGTGCGCCCCATCGTCTTCGCCTCGGTCCCGACCTTGAACAGGTCAATCGCGCGCGCGCGTACACGCTGCGCCTTGATCGCGCGTGGCGTCAACGCCATCCGCAAGGGGCGCCACAAGAGAATCAGCCACATGCCGATCCATTTGATCACGCCGACGGCAATCACCGTGCCAAGCCATTGATTGGCTGTGAGCTCATGCCCCCAGCCGCCGGTCAGCCGGTCGTAAAGGCCGCGGTAAAATTCCGGAAACAACGCGATCACCGACATCGCGATAAAGGCGATGACGCTGGCCCACACGAGGGCGACATCGTCATAATCGTTCGATTTCGCCGCGACGACCGTGACGATCTCGCCGCTCGTATGCGTCTCGGCGGCCGCGACTGCAGCCGTCACGATATCGTGGTCGGCCTCGCTTACATGGCTGATTTTCTGTGGCATGTCCTGCGTCCCTTACCAGCCGCCCGAGGCGCCGCCGCCCCCGAACGAACCGCCGCCGCCCGAGAAGCCGCCGAAGCCGCCGCCACCGCCGCCGCCCCAGCTCGATCCACCGCCGCCCCATGAGGAGCCGCCGCTTCCGCCACCCCAGTCGTCATCGCCCCAGATGATGATCGGCGCGCCGCCCCACGGCCGGCTGCGGCGGTGTTTTTTCCCTCGGCCCATGCGCGAGAGCATCGGCAGGACGAAGAAGATCAGGATGATGAAGCCGATAAAGAAGAGCCCGCCGAAATTGCCATCATCGGCACGGTCGCGTTCGGCCTTGTCGGCAGCCGCCGCGCGCGCCGCGGCTTCCTCGGGCGGCAACTGGATCTGCTGTGCGATCGCGTTGACGCCGTCCTGGATGCCGCCGGGCATGTCGCCGGCCTTGAACTTGGGCGTCACCACGTCGCGGATGATCCGCCCCGACAGCGCGTCGGTCAGCACCGGTTCGAGCCCGAGCCCGACCGAGATATTCATCCGCCGCTCGTTCGGTGCGATCAGGAAGACGACACCGTCGTCCCGCGCTTCGTCGCCGATCCCCCACGCGCGGCCGAGCTTGTAACCATAGTCGGCAATATCATTGCCTTCGAGGTCGTTGACCGTCGCGACGACGAGCTGATGCCCGGTCGTTTTTTCCAGTTCGAGGAGCTGTGTGTTGAGCGCCGCTTCCTCCGCCGCGGGGATGATGTCGGCCTGATCGACGACCGGATTGCCGGCGAGCTTGGGGAAGGTCTGCGCGGCGACCGGTCCCCCCAGCAACAGCAGCCCGGCGAGAGCCGCTGTTACCAGTGGACGCAAAAGGGCGGTTGGAGTCACCTTATTGCCCGAAGTCGACCTTCGGCGCCTGATTGGCATTGGGCGTGATCGCCTTGTACGGCGTCATCGGCTGCGCGCCATGGACGATCTTGGCGCCGATGATGTCGGGGAAGGTACGGATCGTTGTGTTATAATCCTGCACCGCGGCGTTATAATCCTGAACCGACACGTTGATGCGGTTCTCGGTACCCTCGAGCTGCGTCATCAGGTCGGCGAAGCGCGCCTGGCTCTTGAGATCGGGATATTGTTCGACGGTGACGAGCAGGCGGCCGAGCGCGCCCGACACATTGCCCTGCGCCTGCTGGAACGCCTGCACCTTCGCGGGGTCGTTGAGGTCGTCGGTGCTGAGCTTGACCTGCGTCGCCGAAGCGCGCGCCTGGATCACGCCTTCCAGCGTCGACTGTTCGATCTTCGAGGCGCCCTTGGCCGTTTCGACGAGGTTGGGGATCAGGTCGGCGCGGCGTTGGTAGGCGGCTTCGACATTGGCCCATTTGGCCTTCGCGGCTTCTTCCTTGGTCGGAACGCTGTTGATGCCGCAGGCGGACAGGCTCATCGCGGCGACAGGCAGGATCAACCAGCGAGCGGAACGATAGGTCATAGTCAAAAACTCCCTCCGGCGGCGTTTTGCCGCAACAATACACATAATAGGAAGCCGCTTGCCTTTGTGCAATCGTCGCGGCACCTTTCGCGGTACGGCTCAACAATCCGGGGTACGACAAGATGCTGAGTGAATTCAGGGAATTTATCGCGCGCGGCAATGTCATCGACCTCGCGGTCGGTGTGATCATCGGCGGCGCCTTTGCGACGATAACCAAGTCGCTGACCGAGGATCTGATCATGCCGGTCGTCGGCTGGATCTTCGGCGGGGTCGATTTTTCGAACATGTTCATCCTGCTGGGCGACGTGCCCGCGGGCGTGTCGCCGACCGACTATGCCAAGCTGAAGGAAGCCGGGGTCGCGATGTTCGGCTATGGCGCCTTCATCACCGCGACGATCAACTTCCTGATCCTGGCGTGGATCATCTTCCTGCTGGTGCGGGCGGTGAACAAGGTCGTTCGCAAGGCGCCCGACGCGCCCGCAGGCCCGACCGAGGTCGATATCCTCACCGAAATCCGCGACGAATTGCGAAAGAAATAAGGGAGTTGAGCCCCTTACGGGACGAATGGCCCGCCTGCGCTCTTTCCAAGTGCGGGCGGGCTTCCTATATAAGTCATGTCGGTTTCGGCCGGCTATGAGGATAAATGGTGTCGTGGAATAGACACAGCGGACCCGGGGGCAGTACCCGGCGGCTCCACCACAAACCCGCGTTTCTTGATGGGCGCGCGGGTTTCTGACGGGGCCGAACCAGGATCGACGTGTGTTCAAAGACGATGTTTTCTTCCGGGCTGAGTAACCCGTTAAAGGCTCAAAACCAATAGGTGCTAACGATAACGAAGCACTCGCTCTGGCTGCCTAACCGATAAGCCTCACGGCCTAAGGTTAGACAAATAGAACGCGGTTCGGACCGAACCGGGCAACAGAATCGGATACCAGCGGCTGGGGACGAGCCGGGCAACAGAATCGTCCCACCTTCCTTTCATCGCCGTTTAGTGCGCGACCGCGCTCAGGCCTCCTGCTTCGCCTGGAACGCCATCCCCCACGATCGCATGCTCAGCAGTACAGGCTTCAGCGTGTGACCCAGCGGCGTCAGCTCATATTCGACCCGCGGCGGCACCTCGGGATAGACCGTCCGCAAAACGATCCCGTCGGCTTCCAGTTCGCGCAGCTGCAGCGTGATCATGCGCTGCGTGGCGTTCGGCGTCAGCCGGCAGAGCGCATTGAACCGGAGCTTTCCGCCCAGCAGGTGAAAAAGCAGGACCGGCTTCCACACACCGCCGATCACCGAAAGCGTCGCCTCGACGCTGCACCCTGTGCGCCCCGCGCGGCGCCGAACCGCTTTGGACGGTGCCAATTTTCCTTCAAAATCCGCAATAGGTACATTCATGATACTACATGTCCAAATTGTACGTACTAACCAAAAGAGAGATAGGCTCCTATTGTAACAGGTGCAACGTGCGGCGTGTCTGCCTGCGCGATTTCAACATCGATGAGGAAGTCCGTCGTGCAAAATTCCGTCATGAAGGCCGCGTGGTATGAACAAAAGGGACGTGCGGCCGACGTCCTGATCGTCGGCGAACAGCCGGTGCCCGTCCCGCGCGCAGGTGAAGTGCTGATCCGCGTCCGCGCTTCGGGGGTCAATCCGTCGGACACGAAGGCGCGGCAGGGCGCGCGCGGGAATAGCGCGATGCCGTTTCCGCTGATCATCCCGCATCAGGACGGCGCGGGTGAGGTTGTCGCCGCAGGATCGCCCGCAGAGCAATCGTGGGTCGGCCAGCGCGTCTGGTTCTATGAAGCACAATTGGGCCGGCCTTTTGGTGCGGCCGCCGAATATGTCGCGCTGCCGGTCGGGCAAGTCGCGCCGCTTCCCGATGCCGTGTCGTTCGAAGAGGGCGCGTGCCTGGGTGTGCCCGCGATGACCGCGCATCGCTGCGTGTTCGCCGACGGACCCGTCGAGGGCAAAACCGTCTTCGTCTCGGGCGGCGCGGGCGCGGTGGGGCGCTACGCGATCCAGTTCGCAAAGCTTGGCGGAGCGACCGTGATCGCAAGCGTGAGCCGCGAGGCACAGGCGCAATCGGCCGTAGCCGCCGGCGCCGACCATGTCGTCCTTCGGTCCGACGATATCGCGGCGCGCGTCCGCGAATTCACCGGCAAGGATCGGGGCATCGACCGTTTCGTCGAAGTCGCCTTTGGCGCGAATATCGATGCAATCATGGCTTTGCTGGCACCGCGCGGGGTGGTTGCGACCTACGCCTCCGACGCGATTCCCGAACCGACGCTTCCTTTCTGGCCGCTGGTCATGCTCGATGCCACGATCCGCTTTGTACTCGTTTATGTAATGGATGCGGCGGCGCACGCGGCCGCCGCGCAGGCGATCAGCGAGGCGTTGGCTGCGGGCCGGCTCACCCATTCGCTGGCGGCGCGCTATCCGTTGGACCGGATCGCCGAAGCGCACGCAGCTCTGGAGAGCGGCGAGGTTGTCGGCAAAATCGTCGTTCTGACCTGACGCGCCGGCCTAGTGCTGGCTTTCGCAATGGCGATGGTCGCCGAGCGCCTCGATCACCCGGCAGTCGGCGGCGACGCCGCCGCGGCAGCGCCCGACGATACGGGCGAGCTCGTCGCGGAGCAGGGTCAATTGCGCAATTTTCGCCTCGACCTGTTCTAGATGCGCGGTCGCAATGCGGTCGGCCTCGCCGCAGTCGCGCGCCGGATCGTCGGACAGGTCGAGCAGCGAGCGTATTTCATCGATCGTAAAGCCCAGATCGCGCGAATGGCGCACGAACTGCAACCGGGCGCGGTGCGCATTGCCATAACTGCGGTAGTTCGCCGCGGTGCGATCGGGCGCGGGGAGCAGCCCGATACGCTCATAATAGCGGATGGTTTCGATATTGGTCCCGGTCGCCCGCGACAGTTCGCCGATTTTCATCGCTTGACCCTGTAGTTGCTACAGGGTGCATATAGGCTGTCGACTCGAAGATGTCAGGAGCTTTCGACGTGGCCGATCAATGCTGTGCCGGCAAAAGCGGCAAGACTGCGCTCAACGATCCTAAATGGCGTCGCGTCCTGTGGATTGCGCTGCTTATCAATGCCGCGATGTTCGGCGTCGAGATCGTCGCGGGCGTTGCGGCGGACTCGCGCGCGCTTCAGGCCGACGCGCTCGATTTCCTTGGTGACAGCGCCAATTACGCGATCAGCCTCGGCGTTGCGGGCATGGCGCTCGCGTGGCGCGCGCGGGCTGCTTTGCTGAAGGCGGGGACGATGCTCGTTTTTGGCCTGTGGGTCTTTGGATCGGCGTTATGGGGCTTTGTCACCGGATCGGCGCCGCATGCCGAAACGATGGGGCTGATCGGCGCGCTCGCGCTCGCGGCCAATATCGCGGTCGCGCTCATGCTCTATCGCTACCGCACCGGCGACGCGAACATGCGCTCGGTCTGGATCTGCTCGCGCAACGATGCGATCGGCAATATCGCGGTGATGGGTGCCGCGCTCGGCGTGTTTGGCACCGGGCGGAGCTGGCCCGATCTTGCCGTGGCGGCGATCATGGCCGCGCTCGCGATCTGGGGCAGCGCCGAGGTGTTCCGGCAAGCGCGCGGCGAGCTTGCCGTCACGCCCGCCAGCGGAGCGGTCTAGGCGGCCCGGGCCGCCGCCGCTGAAGCAGCTTCTCGTCCCGAACGGCGCGCTGCGCTTTCAGCCCGATACGAAGGAGAAAGGTAAGGCGAACGTGCTCAATCCTGAAATCGGGCTCGAGCAGAATGAACAGCGCGCGACGATCGGGGCGGGCAGCCGGCAGCGCGTCTGGGTTTTGCAGGCCGACGGCAAATTGAAACCGATTGACGCGCTGCGGCACGAATAGCGGCTCTGAATTTCAGTTCCGCTTCGTGAGCCACCGGCTGGCTGCGAGCGCCAGAAAACCGACGACGAGCCCCCAGAAGGCCGACCCCAGCCCGAACAATGCCAGCCCCGATCCGGTGGCGAGGAAGGTCAGGATTGCGGGATCGCGGTCGGACTTCGCCGCCATCATCGATTCCATCGCGCCGAGCAGCGCGGGGATCAGCGCCACCCCTGTCAGCGCCGCGATGACGGTGGGCGGCAGCGCGAGAAAGAGGCGCACGAGCAGCGGCGAGAAGATCGCGAGCAGCAGATAGAAGCCCGCATAGAGCATGCCGACCGTCCACCGCTTCGCGCGGTCGGGGTGCGCCTCCTCGGTGGTGCAGATCGCCGCCGTGATCGCCGCGAGGTTGAGGCCGTGCGCGCCGAAGGGCGCCGCCGCGAGCCACGCGATGGCGCTGCCGACGATCAGTGGGCGCGGCTGCGGCGCATAACCCGCACCGCGCAGCACGACGAGGCCGGGCAGGTTCTGCGATACCAAAGTCACGAGGAACAGCGGCACGCCGACGCTGAGGATGGCGCGCGCGTCGAAAGTCGGAACCACAGGCAATAACGTGCCGAAGGTCGCTCCTTGCGGCAACGGCCCGATATCGCCGCGCGCCAGCGTGAGCACCATGCCCGCCGCGAGTGCGAGGAGCAGCGCATAGAGCGGCAGCCGAGCCCGCGCGGCGACGAAGACGGCAACGAGCAAGGCGACAAGTATCGGGTCGGCCGCCCCTAGGCCGAACAGCTTGAGGCAGAAGGGCAGGAGCACGCCCGCGAGCATCGCCGACGCGATCGATGTCGGGATGCGCTCGGCAAGGCGGCCGAGCAGCGGCACGATGCCGAGCAGGATCATCATCAACGCCGCCGACAGGAAGATGCCGATCGCGACGGGCCAAGACAGGCCGGGTGCCGCGGCGGCGAGCAGGGCGGCGCCGGGGGTAGACCAGGCGAGTACCACGGGCATGCGTAGCCGCCACGACAGCGCTGCACCCGCTATGGCGATGCCGAGGCACAAAGCGGTGACTGCCGACCCCGTCTGGTCGCCCGACGCACCAAGATTGCGCATCGCCTGCACGACGAGCGCGATCGTTCCGCCAAAACCGACGAGCGCAGCGATCAGCGCCGAGGACCAGGCCGGGATGGGGGGCAGGCTACGCAGCATGGTTTCGAATGTTTCAGGCGGCCGGCGCGGCAGCGTCGCGGTCGGGGGCGAGCTGACGGCTATAGAGCCAGCCGATTCCGATCAGGCTGAACCCGAGCGCAACGAACGAGCCGATCCGCGCGAGCCCTTCGAGCCCCGATGCGTCGAACAGGAAGACCTTGCCCGCCGCGCCGATCATCAGCACCAGCGACGCGATACGCCAGTCGTGGCGCTTCGCCCTTATGCCCCACAACAGGAAGCCGAGCGCGAGCGCGAGGATGAGGATCGAGCGCAGGATATTCTCCGCGTCGGTGACGCCCGGCTGCGCGAGCAGCGATCCGTGGAAGGCCTGGCGAAGCGTCGCCCATGCAAAGCCCGCGACGAGGAGCATCGTCGCGATCTGGATCGCGCGGTCGAGCCCCTCCGGCGTCTTGGCGAAAAGCGCCGGCATGCGCGTCAGCCCCAGCCATGGCAGCAGGAAGAGCGGGACGAGGAGGTTGACGACCGGCCATGCGCCGACCGCCTGCGCCGACCACAAGGGATTGTGCAGGATGAGGCCATAGAAGAGCGCGTGCGCGGTGCCGGCAACGATCAGCGGTCGCGCGATGCCGGTCAGCCCGCGCCCCATCGCGAACCAGCCGGCCCCGATCAACACCGCTTCCCAGATCAGCCGCTGGAGGATGCCCGTCGCGGCGAAGTCGCTACCGGCCACCGCCGCGAAGCCGATGCGATAGAGCGAATGGATGGCGATTCCCGCAACAATCGCGGCGAGGCTGAGCGCCGCGATCCACAGCCAGCGGGGAAGCGCTTCGCGCACCAGCCAGAGCGGTATTGCGAACAGCAGCGCCGGGAGCAGCAGTCGCAGCAATAGCGGTTCGATCGTGAGCAGCGCCGCGTCGAACCGCATGGGCACGCCCACGAGCGATAGCGTCGCTTTCGTCGACCAAATGCCGATCGGCAGCGCGGCCCATGCGAGGCTCAGTGCGGCAAAGCTGGCCGCCGCGCCATCTATGCGGCCCAAGGGAATTCGCCGAGCGGCTAGAAGCGCCGCCGCCCCGCCGAGCGCCGGAATGAGCATCAGCGCATTCGCCGGGAGGAATTGAGCGAATGCGCCGTAAGCGAACAAGGCCGTGGCGATCTGGCCGAGCCGGCGCACTATGGCGCCTTCGCCGCGCACCGCGAAGAGGGAAGCAGCGGCGGCCAGGCCGACCCAGCGGACAATCGCCAGAGCGTCCGCAGCATCCGCGCCTTCGATCAGTCGCGGCAGTTCGTCCAATGCGCGCGGTGTTGCGACCAGCGCGACCAGCGCCGCGCCGACGAATCCCGCCGCGACGCGTTCGATACGCGGGTCGAGCGCGGCCTTCCCGAAGAAGAGGAGCGCGGCGGCCACCGCCGCGATGCCAAGCGGCGCCAGCCAAGCGGGAATGACGAGGAGAGCGGCGAGCGCGAGCAGCGCCCCCGCTGTCGCCGCCAGCCAAGCGACGCGGCTGTCGTTTGTCCGCCCTTCGACCTTCCAGCCGCGGCCGATCGCGGTCGCGGCCAGCAGCGCGCCGCCCAGCGCGACCAGCGCGAGTGCCCCGTCGGCGATGCCCCAGAAATGCCATTTCGTCAGCGGCGCAGCGGCGATCGCGATCACGCAAAGCTCAAGCGTCTGGCGCAGGTTTCTGGGGGTTGCCCACATCCGCATGAGAAGCGGCAGCGCGTGGATGGCGAGCAGCGACAGCCCGATCAGGCCGAACCAGAAGGGCGTCGGATCGGGCCAGGCGACGAGCAATGCGAGCGAAAGCAGCAAGCTGATCGTCGGAACTATCACGAAATCGCGTTCGCGCCAGGCCAGCCATTGCCCCGCGGCGGCGATCAGGATGAACAGGCCCCAATGCAGCGGCGCGAAGCCGCCATAGCCGACGAGCAGCGCAAGCTGGAACGCGCCGACAGCCGCGGAAGCCGTGCGCAACAATGTCGAGCGTGGGCCGTCGAACGCCATCATCGGCAGCGCGATGGCGAGAAGAAGGACGAAGCCGCCGATCGAGAGCGACGCGACGACATCGAGCGCCGTGCTCGCGAGGACCATCCACAGCCCCCATCCGATCCCGCCGATCAACGCCGCGAGCGCGAGCCACGGCCAGCGCCGCGCGCGTGCGACCCCGGCGAGCCCCGCGATCGTCAGCGCGAGATAGACCGCAAGCAGCGGAATGTTGGGCTCGACCGCGCCGACCATCGCGGGCGCAGCGAGCCCGCCCGCAAGACCGAGCAGCGCGCTCGGCGGCCCGAAACGGAGCGATAGGCCGAGCGCCGCGGCGGTGACGAGCGCGAGCGCGAAAAACGCGAGCAGCGGCCCGATCAGTTGATAGACATTCGCCGCGACCATGATCGCCGCGTAGAGCGTCGCGATGCCCGCCCCCGCAAGCGCCTGCGGCACGCGCACGTCGCGCAATTTTTCCTCGTTGCGCCATGCATATTCGGCGCCTCCGATCAGGCCGACGCCGAACAGCAGCCCCGCGACGATCTGGACGCCCGGCGTGAAGACACGCGCAAAGAAGCCGGCATCGATCGCATAGCGGACGATCAGGACGCCGGCGATCGCGAGCGTGAGCCCGCCGGCCCAGATCGGCAGCGTCTTTCCGAACAGATTTTCGAAACGCGATGCGAGGCTGGGCGGCGGTCCGGACGGCACGGGCGTCGGCTTGGGTTTCGGGGAGGGGGCGGCAACGGCGGGAGCAGGCGGTGCGTCGATAGTGGCCGGCGTCTCCTCGGGATCGGAAGACAGCGCGGCGGGTGACGGCGCATCGGCGGCGATCGCGGGCTTGCGCGGTGCGGCAGGCGCGACATCGGTAGCCTCTGCCGCAACCTCCGTCGTAACTTTATTCTCGGAGACGCGCGGGGCTTCCCCGCGCTGCAATGCGCCGATCCGTTTCGCCGCCTCCATCAACGTCGCCTCGGCCCGCTTCAGCCGGCTGCGCGTGTCCATTAGCAGGACGAACAAAATGACGATGGCAAGAAATGCGAGGAAGTCGAACACGTTGATCCCTTCAACTGGCCTCGTAGCAGGTGGTGCGCACAATTTCGATCCGTTTGCTGTGGCAACGGAATTTGGTCGCGCCGACCTAGAGTGGCAGTTCGGTTGTCGCCTTGATTTCGGACAGTGCCACGGTCGAGTTGATTTCCTGCACCCCCGGCAATTTGCTCAACTGGTCGAAGAAGAAGCGTTCATAGGCGTCGATGTCCTTTGCGACGATGCGCAGCATGAAATCGGTTGTCCCCATCAGCACATAGGCGTCGAGCACCTCGGGAAAGCCGCGGATCGCCGCGCTGAATTCGTCGAGATTGGCGCGACCGTGGGCGTCGAGCTTGACCTGCGCAAACACATGCGCGTTGAGCCCGACCTTGCGCCGGTCGATGATCGCGACGCGCTTTTTAATGAATCCCTCGCGTTCGAGGCGGTCGATACGGCGCCAGCACGGCGACACCGACAGCCCGACGCGTTCGGCGATCTCGGCCGTCGTCTGATTCGCGTCGCGCTGCAGTTCGCGGAGAATCTTTATCTCGAATGGGTCAAGATCGGTCATTTTGACCTGATATCGACATTTTTGGGAATAGGATATGCAAAAATTGGGTCGTTCGGCCGATAATCGAGCAAGATTGTCCAAGGCGGAAATGCGACAACTTCCCCTCAATCAAAGGAGGTTGTTCATGGTTGTCCGTCTTGCCCGTCTGGCGCCGCCGCTCGAATGCGTGCGCCTCTATGACCTCGAAGCGGGGCTTGACGGGTTTATTGCGATCCATTCGACCGCATTGGGCCCGGGGGCAGGGGGCTGCCGCCTCTGGTCCTACCCCGACATGAAGCAGGCGCTGGGCGATGCCGTGCGGCTTGCCGAGGGCATGAGTTACAAGAACGCGCTTGCCGGCCTGCCGCTCGGCGGGGCGAAGGCGGTGCTGCGCCGTCCCGAAGGCGAGTTCGATCGGGTGGCGCTGTTCCGCGCTTTCGGCCGCGCGGTCGAAAATCTGGGCGGCATGTATGTGACCGCCGAGGATGTCGGCACATCGGTCGAGGATATGCAGGAGGTCGCTTCGGTCTCGCGCCATGTTGCCGGGCTGCCCGCGGTGGCAGGACGCGCGGGGGGCGATCCCTCGCCATGGACCGCAAAGGGCGTGTTCGAAGCGATGCAGGTCGCGGCCGAATTTGCTTTGGGACGCGATCTCGCTGGCCTGACGGTGGCGGTGCAGGGCACCGGCAATGTCGGCGCTGACCTCTGCCGGCGCCTCGCTGCCGCCGGCGCGCGCCTCGTGATCGCCGACGTCAATCCGGCGCGCCGCGACCGGCTCCAAGCGGTGCACGGCGCCGAGGTGGTCGACGTTGCCGACATCGCATCGGTCGACGCCGACATCTTCGCTCCCTGCGCGCTCGGCGGCGCGCTCGACCGCGAGACGGTCGGCAAGCTCAAGGCGAAGCTCGTCTGCGGCGCAGCGAATAACCAACTCGCGACCCCCGACGTGGCGGCGCTGCTGATGGAACGCGGGATCACTTATGCGCCCGACTATGTCGTCAACGCGGGCGGGATCATCAACGTATCGGCCGAATATCTGGGCGAGGACGAGGATGACGTGAAGCTTCGCGTCGCCGAGATCGCGCCGCGGGTCGGCGCGCTGCTCGAGCGCGCGGCGCGCGAAGGCCGCTCGCCCGCACTCGTCGCCGACGAGATGGCCGAAGAGGTGATCGCGGGCGCGCAGCGCGAGGCCGCCTGATGCACCGTTTCCATGTCGACGCGATCCTCGATCCGCAATCGCTGCCGCGCGTCGCCAATTTTTTCGCGCAGCGCTCGATCGTGCCGAGCGCGATGGTGATGGAGGTCCTGCCGACGCATATGCGGATCGACGTGACCGTCGTCGGGCTTCCGCCGGGCCAGGCGGAAATCATCGCGGCGAAGCTCGGCGAAGTGGTCGCGGTGATGAAGAGCGAACTGGAATGCGCCACCGAATTGGTGGTCGCAGCCTGAATGGCGGCCCGTAGCGAACGGAGCCAAGCTCAGCTACGGGCCGCAACAGTATCTCTACTGCTTTGGTAGAGTGACATCGGGGCGAAGGCTTGGCTAGACTGCGGTGGTTCGAAACAACGCGACAACCACTCGATTCATCGCCCGATATGCCATTGCATCAAAAGACCAGAACCGGACTCATCATCCGCCACGTGCCCCACGAAGGGATCGCCGGATATCGCGAGCCGATAGAGGCGGCGGGCTATGAACTCGCGCGCCTCGATGTTGCCGATCCGAATTTTGGCGCGGTCGACTTCGGCGAGCCCGACCTGCTCATCATGATGGGCGGGCCGATGGGGGTTTACGAGCGGGACGCGCATCCGTGGATCGCGTGCCAGCTACGCCGCCTCGCCCGGCGGATCGACGCCGGGCGGCCGACGCTCGGCGTGTGCTTCGGCGCACAGATGATCGCGGCGGCGATGGGCGCGCGCGTCTATCCGGGGCCCGCGAAGGAGGTCGGCTTTCATCCCCTGAGCTTTATCGACCCCGCGTCGCCGCTGCGGCACCTCGCCGACGTGCCCGTGCTCCACTGGCATGGTGACACCTTCGACCTTCCCGACGATGTCGAATTGCTGGCATCGACCCCGGCCTATCCGCATCAGGCGTTCCGGCGCGGCTCCAATATCCTTGCGCTGCAATTCCACGGCGAAATGGGGCTCGACCCGCGGTTCGACGAATGGCTGCGCCAATGGCCCGATGCCTTGACCGAAACGGGCGGCAGCGTCGAGGGCATGCGCGACCTTCACAGCCGGCATGGCCCGCCGGCGGTCGTCGCCGGCCGCGCGATGATCGCCGAATGGCTCGCGGGCCTCTCCTGACCCGCAGCTTTTCTTTCGCCATCGCAACGAAGCACCCGCTTGCCTCGCCCGCACGCGCGTGCGAGGGGCGCGCCACGGGAGGCGATAGGAGACGAAGGCGATGCATTTCGACGTGGTGATTGTGGGCGCCGGCCATGGCGGCGCGCAGGTTGCAATCATGCTGCGCACGCAGAAATTCACCGGCACCATTGCGATCATCGGCGACGAACCCGAGCTTCCCTATGAGCGTCCGCCGCTGTCGAAGGAATATTTCGCGGGCGAAAAGGAATTCGAACGCATCCAGCTTCGTCCCGCCAAATATTGGGACGAGCGCGAGGTGACGATGCTGCTCGGCAAGCGCGTCGTGTCGGTCGATCCGGCCGCGCATGTTGTCACAACCGAGGGCGGCGAGACGATCGGCTATGGCAAGCTCGTCTGGGCGACCGGCGGTCATCCGCGCATGCTCCCGATCCCCGGTGGCAACCTGCCCGGCGTGCAGGGCGTGCGCACGCGCGCCGATGCCGACGCGATGAAGGCGGCGTCGGAGAGCGCGGGCCAGATCGTTGTGATCGGCGGGGGCTATATCGGGCTCGAAGCTGCGGCGGTGCTGCGCAAGGCAGGCAAGAAGGTCGTGCTTCTCGAAGCGCAAAACCGCGTGCTTGCGCGCGTTGCAGGTCACGAGCTGTCGCGTTTCTATGAGCAGGAGCATCGCGATCACGGCGTCGACTTGCGCCTCGACGTCGATGTCGAGGCCATCGAGGGCGAGACGCGCGTCACCGGCGTCCGGCTGTCGGACGGCGAAGTGATCGCGGCCGACCTGGTCATCGTCGGCATCGGCATCGTTCCCGCGGTCGAACCGCTGATCGCCGCGGGCGCCGAAGGCGGCAATGGCGTGCTCGTCGACGCGCTCTGCAAGACGAGCCTTCCCGACATTTATGCGATCGGCGACTGCGCGGCGCATGAGAATCATTTTGCCGCGGGCGTCGTCATCCGATTGGAATCGGTGCAGAACGCCAACGATCAGGCCAATGTTGTCGCCAAGGGCATTGTCGGCGACGAAGCGCCCTATCATGCAATCCCGTGGTTCTGGTCGAACCAGTACGACCTCAAGCTCCAGACCGCGGGCCTTTCGACCGGCCACGACCGCGCGGTGATGCGCGGCGATCCCGCGACGCGCAGCTTCTCGGTCGTCTACCTTAAAGACGGCAAGGTCATTGCGATCGACTGCGTCAACGCGACCAAGGATTATGTCCAGGGCCGGATGATCGTCACCGCGGGGCTTGTCGCGACGGCCGAGCAACTCGCCGACACCGAAACCCCGTTGAAGGCGTTGCTCCCGGCCTGAGGCCTACCAGCGGATCGTTACCCCGACCGTGCCGCCGTAGCGCCGGCTGCGCGGCCCGTCGGCGTCGAAGGCATAGTCGCCCTTCAGATGCACCGCGATGCTCTCGCCGAGGCGCGCGATCAGCCCTGCGCCGACCTCGGCCTCGGTGCGGCCGAGGTCGGTGCGGATCGGATCGGTTCCGAAGCGCGTCGATTGGCCACCCGAAAAGCCGTGCCATAGGCTAGCGTGCAGATAGGGCTGGAAGCCGCCATATTCGCCGAGGAGGCGGAGCCCGGCGCGGCCGGTCAGGACATCGCCGGTGGCGAAGTCGATCGTGGAAAAGGCGTCGGCGCGGTCGTCGAGCTTGACCTGCTGCCACAGGATTTGCGCCTGCGGCTCGAGCGTCCAGCGGCCCGAGAGCGCGATCGGATATCCGGCCTCGAGCGACGCGGTCCAGCCGCTGCCGTCGACGTCGATCGCCATGCCCGAACTGGCGGCGGCGGTGCCGTCGAACCAGCTGTGCATCGCCACCAGATCGACATACCAGCCGCTCGTCCCGACCAGCGTGACATAACCGGCCAGGCTTGTCGCCTTGATGTCGATCTGGCCGACGATGAGGTCGTTCCAGCCAAGCGCGCCGCCGCGGACGGTGCCGTCGGTCGATGAACGCCCAACAAAGGCGCCGAGGCGGATGTTCGTCCCGCCTTCCTCGCCCCAGCCGGCGAAATCCTGACCGATCTGGAAACCGGTCAGGTCGCCGTCGAGTGACGGCGCCACGTCGCCGTCCCATTTGATGTCGCTATTCTCGGCAAAGATGCGGCCCCATGTCGCGGGCAGCAGTCCGCCGCCGCGCAGTAGCGCCTGTTCGCCGCGGCGCTCGTGGAAAGTGCCGAGCGTTGCCGATGCCAGATGATGCGCGACGGGCACCGCCGCGACAAAGGCTGCGACCTCGGGACGGAAGAGTGGAACGACTTCGCCGGCCTCGGCAAGCGCCGGCGTCGCGCCGGGTGTGGGCGGTTCGGCCGCCGGGTCGGGGGTTGGCGCGGGGAGCGGCGCGGGCTCGGCCGGCGGTTCGGGCGGCGCCGGCGGCGGCGCGGGCGCGGGAGCCGGGGGCGGTTCGGGTGTCGGGGCCGGCGGCGGATCGGTGACGGTCACCGGCGGCGCAGGGTCGACGGGATCGGGGTTTCCCGGCGTCGCTTCGGGCGGCGGAGGCGGGGGATCGGGCACGGGCGGCGGCGGGGGGGCTGGGGGTTCGGGGGGTAGCGGTTCGGGCGCGGGGGCTGGTGGCGGGGTCAGGACCGGCGGCGCGGGCGCGGGCGCGGGCGGCGGCGGCGCTGCGGGGGCGGGCGGTGGCGGCAAGGTCGAGCGCAGGTACCAATTCTGGCCGGTTCCCGCCGAAACGCCGCCGCGGAACAGAAAATATTCGTAGGCACCGACCGCGACGCGGCTGTTGAGCGCGAAGGCGCCGCTCGCGGTCGTGGCGCCATTGATCGCTTCCACGACGAGGATTCCGTTCAGCGCCGTGACTGCGCCCGTACCTCCGGCGTTGAGCACGGTGACCCCCGTCGTTCCCGACGCGCTGCCGCCGTCGATCACCAGCTTGTCGGAGGCCGAGTTATCGCCGCCGAGCACGGTGTTGATGAGCAGCAGCCCGTCGTTGCCGACATAGTCGCCGCGCACCGTGAAGCTGTCGCCCGCCGTGTTGCCGCCGTTGGTCAGGTCGATCCGTCCGGCGTTGACCAGCGTCGCGCGCTGCCCTGCGGTAAAGGCCGCGATCCCGCCCTGAAGGCCGCCACCGAAGATCGTGCTCGACGCGTCGAGTTCGAAACGGCCGGTGCCCGTCCCCGCATCGCCAAGGGTCAGGAAACCGTCGAAAGTCAGTTCGCTGTCGTCGGTCGCGCGGATGAGTTCCCAGCCGTCGAAGCGCGCGATACCGCCGGTCGTGACATTGTCGAAGACCAGCGCATCGGTGCCGTCGCCGCCGGTGATCCGCGGCGACCGGCCAAGATGCGCGGCGGTCAGGTCGGCGAGCTGCGCGCTGTCATTGTCGGCGCCAAGGTCGATCGTGCCATGCACCACCCCGCCGCCATCCCAGGTAAAGTTGTCGGTGCCGACGCTCAGCAGCACATCGCCGCCGACCGATCCGCCGGTGATCGTCACGCTGTCGGTGCCGCCCGACACGCTGATATTGCCGCCAATCGTTCCGCCCGACAGGATGATCGTGTCGTTGCCGAAGCCGGCAACAAGGTTGCGGTCGATGATGCCGCCCGACATGTCGAACAGATTGTCGGCGAGCTTCATGTTGACGCGCCCGATGCGGCCGCCGGTCATGCGCGCGGTGTCGCCGTCGTCGAAGGCATCGACGATGCGCCCGCCGGTCATCAGGAATGTGTCCATCGCGCCGCCCTGGTTGAGCGTGTTGATCTCGCCGCCGGTCATGACGAAATCGTCGATGCCCTCGCCCTGCTGGACCTGCCCGGCGACCGCCCCGGCGCTGATCTGGAAGCGGTCGTCGCCATTGCCCTGATCGACGCCGCCGTTGATCCGCCCCGAATTCATGACGACGGCGTCGGTCCCGCCGCCAAAGGTCACATTGCCGGTGATGGTTCCGGTCCCGCCGGTCGGGAAGGTCAGCTGGTTGTTGCCGCCCGGATCGCTCAGGCCGCCGGGCGAAGTCCCGCTGCTGCAGACATGGGTTTCGTCACCCGCGGTGGGCGTAAAGACGCATTGGGCGAGGGTGGGGGACGCTTGTCCTAGCGCGAAGATCGCGGCGGACGACAACAGGGCGGGGTTGAGGCGGCTTGTGGGGGGCACAGGACATCACTCCCTTTCGGGTCGATAGCCCCCCTTTCGCAGCAGTTTATAAAGTGAATATTGCCAAATTACTAAGTATTGGAAGTATTAGGCGGCTCGTCGCCCAATGCCCGCTTCAAGCTTGCCTTGATATTGCGCAGCAGCCGGCGCAGCGCGATGATGACGATGACCGCGGCGACCGCGAGCAGGATCGCGATGACGATGGCGAGCGGCGGATAGGCAATGGCGAGCGCGAGCAAGCCGCCGGTGGCGACATCTTCGCCGGTAGACACCGCCACATTGCTGAACGGTTCGGGGCTGACGTTGACGACCGCGCGCGTCGTTGCCTTGGCGCCGTGGCTCAGCAAGGCGCCGCCCCCGCCGAGGAGGAAGGCGATGACCTGCCACGCCGGATCCGAGCTGTCGACCAGCGCCAGCGCCAGCAGCGCGCCGCCCAGCGGGCGGATGATGCTGTGGATCGTGTCCCAAACCGTATCGATCCAGGCGATCTTGTCGGCGAGGAATTCGGCGATGGTGCCGACGGCGGCGACTCCCAGCACCCACGGGTTGGCAAGTACCTGCAAGGCGGCGAGATGTTCGGGTAGCGGCAGCCAGCCGAAATGCATCGCGATGCCGGTCGCCAATATGGTGAGGTAGAGCCGCCAGCCGGCGAGGAGGCTGAGGCTGCCGGCGACGCCCAAAATCTCGACGATTCCCAATGTCCTGCTCCCCGTCCCGGATCCTTTGGTTGCCGGCATCTTGCACCCGTCCGCGCGCGCTCGCAATGCCGGGATGACAAGGCCGGGCGGCGCGGTTATCGCTGGCTTATGACCGATACGCCTTCGCCTCCGTCCGCAGAGACCTTGCCCGACGGCGCCATTCCCGCCGCGACACTGGTCATCATGCGTCCCTCGGACGGCGGCGGCCCCGACGAGATATTGATGGTCAAGCGGTCGACCACCATGGCCTTCGCGGCGGGCGCTGTCGTGTTTCCCGGCGGCCGCGTCGACCCCGATGATTATCGCGTGGCGCGCCTCTATGGGCTGGGCATCGACGAAGCCGACGGCGCGGCTAGGGTCGCGGCGCTGCGGGAGACGCTGGAAGAAACGGGACTTGCGGTCGGCTGGCCGGGGCTGGCCGAAAGCGAGGTTGCCGAGGTGCGTCAGGCGCTGCTGGCCGGCACGCTGCTTTCGGACATATTGGCGGCGCGGGGCGACCGAATTGCGCTGGAATCCTTCGTGCCCTTCGCGCGCTGGTGCCCCAATTTCAAAGAGGCGCGAACCTTCGACACAAGATTTTTCGCTGTTGCATCTCCGCAACACAATCATGAGCTGACGGTCGAGGAGGCCGAGCACAGCCATATTTTCTGGGCGAGCGCGCAGGACACGCTGGCAATGGCCGACCGCGGCGAGGTGTCGGTGATTTTTCCGACCCGCCGCAATCTCGAACGGCTGGCATTATCTGCAGATTTTTCCAGCTTTTCAGCGCATTCTCGGCAGTTTCCGGTCGAACTTATCACGCCCTGGATCGAGGAACGGGACGGAGGGACCCGTCTCTGCATTCCGGAGCATCTCGGATATCCCGTTACGAGCGAATCCTTTGAGCGCGTACGGCGCGGGTAAATGACGTGGTTTGCAACAACTTTTCCCATATTTATTATTTACTAAGATTTGCCGGGGTAGGGCAAAACGTCGTTGCAATTGCGGAATGCGGTGCCTAAGAAGGCCCTGCAGAAGCAGACCGGGGAAACATCTCCGGTGTGATTCGACAAAAGTAATCCAGTGGACGGAGAATATGATGAACCTGCTTAAGAAAGCTGCGATCTCTCTCGCAGCGACCTCGATGATTGCGGCGCCGGTTGCCGCGTCGGCTGCTCCCGCAGCTCGCGCAGCTTCGGCCCTTGACGGCCAGAGCGAACTCGAAGGCAGCACGAGCTGGATCATCGCTGTCCTCGCTCTCGTTGCTGTCGTCGGCGGCATCATCATCGCGTCGGACAACGACGACGACGAGCCGACCAGCCCGAACTGATCGGCTGATCGATACCTATACCAAAGGGCTCCGAGCTTCGCTCGGGGCCCTTTGTGTATTGGGCTTCCGGGCGTATTCGGCTCCGGGGATTTCGCCCGCGACATTTGCCGGTGCGGAACCTCTCTGCCCGAATTAAAGCGCGATGTTCCGGTTGGCCCGTGATCGCGCCAGCGGAATCGCCTCGCGGGCACGGCTGACGCCCGCCGCATCGATGGGCACGAGCGTCAGCGCGTAGCCTTTCCCGCCCATGCCCTCCGTAACTCCCGCGTCGGCCAGGACGGCGCCCCAGGGATCGATGGCGATGCTGTGGCCAAAGGTCTGCCGCCCGTCTTCGTGCGAGCCGCCCTGCGCCGCCGCCACGACATGGCACCCCGTTTCGATCGCGCGCGCGCGCATCAGGACATGCCAGTGCGCCTCGCCGGTCGACACGGTGAAGGCGGCGGGGATCGCGATCAAGGTCGCGCCGCGATCGACGAGGGCGCGGTACAGTTCGGGAAAGCGCAGGTCGTAACAGACGCTGAGCCCCAGCTTCCCCAGCGGGGTGTCGACCACCGCCACCGCGTCGCCCCCGGCGTAGGCTGCCGATTCTTGCCAATTTTCACCCGAGGGCAGGGTGACGTCGAACATGTGGATCTTGTCATAGCGCGCACGGACGCTGCCGTCGGCGGCGATGATATGGCTGCGGTTCACGCGCCGGTTGCCGTCGTCGGACAGCAGAGGCATTGATCCCGAATGCAGCCATATCCCGTGCCTTTGCGCCATAGCCTGCAGCGCGGCGGGCCAAGGGCTGTCGGCCTCGCGGGCCATATGCGCGCCCGATCGTCCGCGGTCGCGGTCGAGGAGCAATGACATTTCGGGGAAAAAGGCCATAGCGGCGCCACCCGCGGCCGCTTCGGCCAATGCGCGGTCGATCGCCGCCAGATTGGCGGCAGGGTCGATGCCGCTCGTCATCTGGACGAGCGCGGCGAGGGGGGCGGCTTGCGAAATATTATCCATCGCATCTGGCTAGGCCCGTGGCGTCCGCAGGACAAGTCGCGTGACAGTTCAGTGGCCAGCAAGGTTCGAAGGCGATAAGATGGGCCAATGTCCAATATTTCCGCGCGCCCGCCGCTTCAGTTCGCCCGTTCCCTCCTTCTCGCCGGCACCGCCGCGTTCCTGCTGACGCCGCTCGCCGCGAGCGCGCAGGGCGCTGCGCCAACCGCGACCGCACAGAACCAGGCGAAAAACAGCGACTGGCTCTATGTCGGCAGCGACATTCCGCGCGATACGGCGTGGCAGTTCGGCGAGCTGCCCAATGGTGTGCGCTACGCCGTTCGCAACAATGGCGTCCCCCCGGGACAAGTGTCGATCCGCGTCCGCATGGATGTCGGCTCGATGTTCGAAACCGAGGAAGAGCGCGGCTACGCCCATTTGCTCGAGCATCTGACCTTCCGCGGGTCGGAGCATATTCCCGATGGCGAAGCCAAGCGCATCTGGCAGCGCTTCGGTGTCACCTTCGGCAGCGATTCGAACGCGCAGACGACGCCGACCCAGACGGTGTACCAGCTCGACCTGCCGAGCGTCACGCCCGCCAATCTCGACGAAAGCATGAAATTGCTGTCGGGCATGGTGCGCGAGCCACGCATTTCCGAACTCGCGGTCGCTGCCGAGCGCGGAGTCGTGATGTCTGAACTGCGCGAATCGGATGGGCCGCAAAAACGGATCGCCGATGCGACCAACGCGCATCTGTTCGCGGGGCAGCTGCTCGGCGACCGATCGCCGATCGGCACGACCGCGTCGCTGGGCAAGGCGAATGCGACCTCGGTCACCGCCTTCCACAATCGTTGGTATCGCCCCGACCGCGCGGTCGTGGTCATCGTCGGCGACGCCGATCCGGCGGTTCTCGCCGGGCTGGTCGCGAAATATTATGGCGACTGGAAAGCCGACGGCCCCAATCCCGCCGATCCCGATTTCGGCAAACCCGACCCGGCCAAGCCTGCGGCGCGCGAGATCGTCGAGGCGAACCAGCCGCTTGCGCTGACGTTGGCGATGGTTCGGCCGTGGAAAAAGCGCATCGATACGGTCGAGAACACCCGCCGCCTCTACCTCGAATTCATCGCCCAGGCGCTCGTCAACCGCCGGCTGGAAAACCGCGCGCGCAGCGGCGGCAGCTATCTGGTTGCGACGGTCGAGCAGCAATATGTGAGCCGCAGCGTCGATGTGACGATGGCGTCGATTGTGCCGCTCAGCGATTGGAAGGCTGCGCTCGCCGATGTTCGCGGGGTGATCGCCGATGCGGTGAAAAACCCGCCGTCGCAGGCCGACATCGACCGCGAGGCGAACGAGATCCAGGCGTTCCTGGTCAAGGAACTGGAAAATGCGCGCAACGAGCCCGGCGCGCGCCTCGCCGACGACATGGTGCGCGCGGTCGATATCAACGAGACGGTGACGAGCCCGCAGGGGCAGGTCGACATGTTCAAGGCGATCCGCGCCTCCGCAACGCCGAAGGTGATGCTCGAGATCAGCAAGGCGATCTTCGCCGCGCCGGTCACCCGCGTCGTGCTGACCACGCCAACTGCGGCGGGCGGCGATGCCGCGGTGCTCGCGGCGCTGAAGGCCCCGGTCACCGCGCGCGACGATCGGCTCGCGACGCTGAAGGCCGACTTCAAGCAGCTTCCCGCGATCGGCCAGCCGGGAACGATCACTTCGACCAGCAGCCTGCTCGGCCTTCGCGCCGAGCGGATCGAATTCGCCAATGGCGTGACCGCGCTGGTATCGAACAACAAGGTCGAACCGGGTAAGGTGCGCGTTAACGTGCGCTTTGGCACCGGCAACCGCAGCGTCGCCGCCGATGCACCGAACCTGCTCTGGACCGGCGATTATGCGCTCGTTGCGAGCGGCATCGGGCCGTGGGGTCAGAATGAGATCGACCAGCTGACCAACGGCCGCCAGATCCAGATGAATTTCGCAATCGACGACGATGCGTTCGAGCTGTCGGCTGAAAGCAATCCCGCCGATTTGACCGACCAGATGCGCTTGATCGCTGGCAAGCTCGCGCAGCCGCGCTGGGACCCGCAGCCGGTCGAACGGCTGCGCATCGGCTTCCTCACCGGCTATGACTTGAACGATGCGACGCCGAATGCGGTGCTCGACCGCAACCTGCGCGGCTGGCTGACCAACAATGACGCGCGCTGGTCGGCGCCCGACAAGGCGCAGATCGCGGCACTGACCCCCGCCGCTTTCCGTGCCTTCTGGGAACCGCGGCTCGCCAGCGGACCGATCGAGGTGCAGATTTTCGGCGATCTTGAAACGGTCGATTACAAGAAGATCCTCGCCGAAACGCTCGGCGCGCTGCCACCGCGCCAGACGCTGGCGCCGCCCGCCGGCCAGCGCGTCGACTTTGCGAAGCATGTCACCGTCCCCGAAATCGCCTATCACCGCGGCGAACAGGGACAGGCGGCGGCGATGACCGCATGGCCGACCAGCGGCGGCCTCGCCAATCCGCGCGATGCGCGCGGGCTCGAGGTGCTGGCGGCGGTCTTCAACGACCGGCTGTTCGACCGCCTGCGCGCCGAACAGGGCGCGAGCTATGGCCCGGTCGTCGACAGCCACTGGCCGACCGGCTTCGACACCGGCGGCTATCTGCTCGTCGGCAGCCTGCTCGCGCCGAAGGATCTCGATCGTTTCTACGGCATCGCGCGCGATATTGCCGCGGACCTGGTCGCAAAGCCGATCACCGCCGACGAACTGGCGCGCAACGCCGGGCCAATCCGCGAACAGGTCGCGCGCGCCTCGACGGGCAATGTCTATTGGATGTTCCTGCTCGAAGGCGCGACGCGCGACCCGCGCGTCACCGCCGCGGCGCTGTCGATTCAGGACGATATCTCGGCGGTCACCGCCGCCGATGTCCAGCGGTTGGCGCAGCAATATCTGACGCCCGATCGCCAATGGTCGCTGGCGATCCTGCCCAAGGGGATGACGCTGGCCGATGCGTCGGCCCTGGGCGCGGCACCGGCGCCCGCGGCGGGCGGGCGCTAGGCGGTTTCGCCGCCGGCCGGCGGGCGACGCGTGCGGCGGATGCGCGGTTCCTGCTCCAGCTTGCCTTTCGCCATGATGTCATGGCGCATCTTGGCGCGTACGTCGTGGATCGACGCGATCACCGGCCCCATCGCGACGCCGAGGTCGATCAGCACCGCCTCGGCGAGTTGCAACGAGCTTTCGAGCGTTTCGGGCACGGCGTCATTGGCGCCCGCCTGATAGAGCGCGGCGGCGTGGTCGGCATCGCGCGCGCGGCTGATGATCGGGAGGCCCGGATATTTCTGCTTGAGCTGGCGCGTCATTCGCAGCTGCTGCACCGGATCGTCCATCGTCAGCACGATCGCGTTGGCGCTCTCGATCCCCAGCTTGTCGAGACTGCCGGGGCGCGCGACGTCGGCGAAGCGCACGATAAAGCCGTCGCGCCGCGCCGCTGCGACGGTGTCGATGTCGGCATCGACCGCGACATAGGGCCGGCCGTGCTCGCGCAGCAATTCGGCGACGGTGTGCCCGACGCGGCCGAAGCCGACGATGACGGTGCGGCCCTCGGGCGTGTCGTCGATCTGCGTGTCGCCCGTCCGCATCTCGATCCGCCGCGCGATATCGTGGCCGATGCGCGCGAGCAGGGGCGTGATCGTCAGGCCGATCGCGGTGACGAGCTGCCAGAATTCGGCGGTGTTGCGGCTGATGATCTGCGCCTGGAGCGCGGTTGCGAGCACGATCAAGGTGGTTTCGGACGGGCTCGACATGAGCAGGCCGACCTCGGCCGCGGTGCCGCGCCGCGCGACGTTCGAAAAACGCAGTAGCGCCGCGGTGACGATCGCCTTGATCGCGACGACGCCGACAACCGCCGCGACCAGCTGCGGCCATTGCTCGGCGATCGTTTTGAGGTTCAGCCCCATGCCGACGCTGATCAGGAACACCCCGAGCGCAAGCCCCTTGAACGGCGCGGTGATCGCCTCGACCTCGTTATGATATTCGGTTTCGGCGATCATCAAGCCTGCGAGCAGCGCGCCGACGATTGGCGACAGGCCGACTGCAGCGGTGGCGAGCGCGGCAACGATGACCACCAGCAGGCTGGCGGCGAGGAACAGTTCGGGATCCTTGGCACGCGCGGCCTGCGCGAAGATGCGCGGCAGCAGGAACCAGCCGCCGATTGCGAGCGCGGCGACGACGACAGCGCCCTGCCACAATGTCGTCAGCAACAGTTCGGCGCTGTCGCCCGACGCAGTGGGAGACAATGCGGCGAGGATGAAGATGATCGGGACTAGCGCCAGATCCTCGAACAGCAGCATCGAGAAGGAGGCGCGGCCGACCGCCGATTTGGTGCCTGCGATCGGCAGCACCAGCGCGGTCGAGGAGAGGGCGAGCGCGATGCCGAGCCCGAAGGCCGCGGGGGTCGCATATCCGCCGATCAGCTTCAGCGCGATCCCCAGGATCAGCCCGCCGAGCAGCAGTTCGGCGGCGCCGATGCCGAACACCAGCTTGCGGAGCTGCCAGAGGCGGCGGAACGACAGTTCGAGCCCGATCGAGAACAGCAGCAATATGATGCCAAATTCGGCAAAAAGCGCGATATCCTCGGTCGAGGCGATCGTGATGTGCTTCAGCCACGGATAATCGGCGGCGAGCGCGCCAAGCCCCGACGGGCCGACGAGCAGTCCGACGAGGATGAACCCGATCACGGGGGGCAGGCGGAAGCGCGCGAACGCCGGGATGACGATACCTGCGGCGCCGAGGACCACCAGCGCGTTGCCGATGGCGGAGGTTTCTGTTTCCGATACCATAAGGGCCGACCTTATGCAGGCCGGCCCCAATTGGCTAGATAGCTATCCCAACCTTTTTGGTTGTTATCAGCTGCCCATCTTGGCTTCGAGATTTTCGACGATTGCCTCGAAGAAACCCTCGGTCGTCAGCCAGTTCTGGTCGGGACCGATCAGCAGCGCGAGGTCCTTGGTCATCTTGCCGCTCTCGACCGTCGCGACACAGACTTTTTCAAGGTCGTCAGCGAACTTGACCAGCTCGGCGTTGCCGTCGAGCTTGCCGCGGTGCTTGAGGCCACCGGTCCAGGCAAAGATCGACGCAATCGGGTTGGTCGAGGTCGCCTTGCCCTGCTGGTGCATGCGATAGTGGCGGGTGACGGTGCCGTGCGCGGCTTCGGATTCGACCGTCTGGCCGTCGGGGGTCATCAGCACGCTGGTCATCAGGCCGAGCGAGCCGAAGCCCTGCGCGACGGTGTCCGACTGGACGTCGCCGTCGTAGTTTTTGCAGGCCCAGACGAACTTGCCGCTCCACTTGAGCGCCGAGGCGACCATGTCGTCGATCAGGCGATGTTCGTAGACGATGCCGAGCTCGTCGAACTTCGCCTTGAATTCGGCCTGGAACACTTCCTCGAACAGGTCCTTGAAGCGGCCGTCATAGGCTTTTAGGATCGTGTTCTTCGTCGACAGATACACCGGCCACTGGCGGGCGAGGCCGTAGTTCAGGCTGGCGCGCGCGAAGTCGCGGATCGAATCGTCGAGATTGTACATGCCCATCGCGACGCCCGACGAGGGGAAGTGGAACACTTCCTCGTCGATCAGCGTGCCGTCTTCGCCTTCGAACACGAGACGCAGCTTGCCGGGGCCGGGGACGCGGAAGTCGGTCGCCTTATACTGGTCGCCGAACGCGTGACGGCCGACGACGATCGGGTCGGTCCAGCCGGGGACGAGGCGGGGGACGTTGCGCATCACGATCGGTTCGCGGAAGACGACGCCACCCAGGATGTTGCGGATCGTGCCGTTCGGCGACTTCCACATCTTTTTGAGGCCGAATTCCTCGACGCGCGCTTCGTCGGGGGTGATCGTCGCGCACTTCACGCCGACGCCATATTTCTTGATCGCGTTCGCGGCCTCGACGGTGATCTTGTCGTCGGTGCGGTCGCGTTCCTCGATGCCGAGGTCGTAATAGTGGAGGTCGATGTCGAGATAGGGGAGGATCAGCCGTTCGCGGATCCACTGCCAGATGATCCGGGTCATTTCGTCGCCGTCGAGTTCGACGACCGGGTTGGCTACCTTGATCTTGCCCATGCGTTCAGCCTTTTTCCTTGGGGAGTCGGAGTTGCGAGCGCCTTAGGCAAAGCCGAGAGAATGTTCAACTGCCGGTGGAACGGGCCGGTCAGCTTATCCATTGTCAGTATAGAAGCTGCCCCCTAGAAGAACGCCCATGTCCAATATCATATCCTCGAACCGCCCCGGCGGCGGCATCAAATGGCACTGGCCCTCGGTTCATCCCGAAGGCCGCAAATTCCTGTTGATCGCCGGTATCGTGACCCTTTGCTTCTGGCTGCTCGGCTGGGAAATCCTTGGCTGGCTGATGCTCGGTGTCACCGTCTGGGTCGGCGCCTTCTTCCGCGATCCGGTGCGTGTCACCCCGGCGGGGAGCGATATCATCATCGCGCCCGCCGACGGCCTCATCACCCAGATCGCCGAAGTCCCGCCTCCGCCCGAAATCTCCGGCCCCGACGGGCTCGGCGCCGCGCCGATGCTCCGCGTGTCGATTTTCATGAGCGTGTTCGACGTCCACATCAACCGCACCCCCGTCGCCGGCACGCTGCGCAAGCTCGTCTATATTCCGGGCAAGTTCGTGAACGCCGACCTCGACAAGGCGAGCGAAGAGAATGAGCGCCAGCATTTCGTCGTCGAGCGTGCCGATGGCGTGCGCATTGGCTTCACGCAGATCGCCGGCCTCGTCGCGCGGCGCATCATGCCCTTTGTGACGATGGGCAACGAACTCACGACCGGCCAGCGTGTCGGCCTGATCCGCTTCGGCAGCCGCGTCGACGTCTATCTCCCCGCGGGGACGACGCCGCAGGTCCTGCTCGGCCAGCGCACGCTCGCCGGCGAGACGGTGATTGCACGGATCGGCAAGGCCGAGACGATCGACGGAATCGGTCAGTAATTTGGTGGACGACGCCCCGCTTTCGGCCGGCGCCCCAAGCGAGGCGGAACGGCGCCGCATCGGCGGTATCCCACTGCGCGCCTTTGCGCCCAACGCGATCACCTTGCTTGCGCTCTGCTCGGGACTGACCGGCGTCCGGTTTGCGATCGACGGCGCGTGGGAAGCGGCAATTGCGATGATCATCGTCGCAGGGGTGCTCGACGGCATGGACGGGCGCATCGCACGGCTGCTGCGCGCACAGAGCAAGTTTGGCGCCGAGCTCGATTCGCTGTCCGACGTCATCGCTTTCGGTGTGGCGCCGGCGATGATCCTGTTCCTCTGGTCGCTCGCCGACGCGCCTAAATTCGGTTGGACCGCAGCACTGGCGCTTGCGGTATGCTGCGCGCTGCGCCTTGCGCGCTTCAATTCGCGCATGGATGCTGATTTTCAGCCGCACAAGTCCGCCGGGTTCAATACCGGCATTCCCGCACCGGCGGGTGCGGGGCTGTCGTTCGTACCCGTCTATCTCTGGCTGACGACGGGAAGCGACCTGTTCCGCGAATGGTATGTCGTTATGCCGTGGGCGCTTGGCGTCGCGATGCTGATGATCTCGGCGATCCCGACCTACAGCTGGTCGTCGATCCGCTTGCGCCGTTCATGGCGCCTGTTTGCCTTGGCCGGGGTCGGCCTTCTCGGCGCCGCGCTTGTCACCGCGCCCTGGCTTACCCTTCTCGCCGTTTGCGCCCTCTATGCGGCGACATTGCCGTTCGGGCTCGCGAGCTATGCAAAGGTCAAGCGGCGCGGCTGAGCGCCGGCTGCATCTGCGTTACGGCGCGGACCGGGCGAGGGGCATCGCGGCGCGCCGGCGAGCGCCGCAGCGTGATCTTCTGCGGCAGCGGACCCGACTGCGGCGCAGTGTCGGTGGGGAAGGCGCCTTCGCCGAGCAGCGCCGAGAGAATCGCATTCTCGTTATTCTTGAGCATGGCCAGGATCACCGTGACGCCAAGACCGGCGGCGAGGGTGAAGAGGAGAGCGGCTGCGACCTGAACCATGACTTGTCCTTTCGGCTTTCGTGTGCGAAACCTTTTGTTAACCAGCGACGGTTTCGTGGGGCTTTTCGTTCCATGTTCCTGTTTTGTTCTCAACACATTTGCGACGAACGGAGTCGCTTTGTCGCCGAGCTGAGTCCGGCGCGCGCGATCAGTTGAGCGCGAAAAGGCGCGTGCGCCCCTTGCTTTTGACAGCCAAGGCGGCTAACGGCCCGCCCATTCCACATGGAAGGCGCACATAAACCGGTGCCGGATCGTCCGCTTGCGGGCCTTCGGTTCTTGCTTTCCAGAGGACCAACCGGAAGGAGAAAGACTATGGCGGCACCTGTCGTCACGATGCAGAATCTTATCGAAGCTGGCGCCCACTTCGGCCACCAGACCCATCGTTGGAACCCGCGCATGAAGCCGTACATCTTCGGCGCGCGCAACGGCATTCACATTCTCGACCTGTCGCAGACCGTGCCGCTCTTCGCACGCGCCCTCGACTTCATCGCGTCCTCGTCGGCCGCCGGTGGCAAGGTCCTGTTCGTCGGCACCAAGCGCCAGGCGCAGGGTCCGATCGCCGATGCGGCCCGCGCTTCGGGTCAGCACTTCGTCAACCACCGCTGGCTGGGCGGCATGCTCACCAACTGGAAGACGATCTCGGGCTCGATCAAGCGTCTCAAGACGCTCGAAGAGCAGCTCTCGGGCGACACCTCGGGCCTCACCAAGAAGGAAGTGCTCAACAAGACGCGCGAACGCGACAAGCTCGAAATGAGCCTTGGCGGCATCCGCGACATGGGCGGCATTCCCGACGTGATGTTCGTGATCGACGCGAACAAGGAAGAGCTGGCGATCAAGGAAGCCAACGTCCTTGGCATCCCCGTGGTCGCGATCCTCGATTCGAACGTCTCGCCCGATGGCATCGCCTTCCCGGTTCCGGCGAACGATGACGCCGCACGCGCCATCCGTCTCTACTGCGATGCGGTTGCCCAGGCGGCGACCCGTGGCGGCCAGCAGGCCCGCGCGAACCGCGGCGAAGATCTCGGCGCCGCTGTCGAGCCGACCGCTGAACCCGTTCTGGTCGAAGAAGCTGCCGCTTCGGTGACCGAGGACGAACAGGTCCCGGCCGAAGCTGCAGCCGAAACCGAACGTCAGAGCGACGCATAATCGCTCGGGCATGACGGGACGGCGCTGCAAAGACTGCGCCGTCCCTGTCATCCCTTTGACTTATCGCCCCGCCATGCGCGCGGGCGTCCCGCGGGCCAGATGGGCTCGCCCCTTTTGAAAGGAACAATTCATGGCTGAGATTACGGCCGCTCTCGTCAAGGAACTGCGCGACCGCACGGGCGCAGGCATGATGGACTGCAAAAAGGCGCTCGCCGAAAACAACGGTGACATCGAAGCGTCGATCGACTGGCTGCGCACCAAAGGCCTCGCCGCCGCCGCCAAGAAGGCCGGCCGCGTCGCCGCTGAAGGCCTTGTCGGCGTCGCCACCGACGGCAATCGCGGCGCGATGGTCGAAGTGAACAGCGAAACCGACTTCGTGGGCAAGAATGAGCAGTTCCAGGAATTCGTCCGTGACGTGACGCAGGTCGCGCTCGCCGGCAACATTTCGGATATCGAAGCGCTTGCCGCTGCCGCCTATCCGGGCGGCGAAACCGTCGCCGAAAAGCTGACCAGCAACATCGCGACGATCGGTGAGAACCAGTCGCTGCGTCGCAGCGTCATCGTCTCGGTGAACTCGGGCGTCGTCACGGGCTATGTCCACAACGCGGCCGCTCCCGGCATGGGCAAGATCGGCGTGCTCGTCGCGCTCGAATCGACCGCCGGTGCCGACGTGCTCGAACCGCTCGGCAAGCAGCTCGCGATGCACGTCGCCGCCGCGAACCCGCTGGCGCTGAACGGCGACGATCTCGACGCCGACCTCGTTGCCCGCGAACGCGCGATCGCCGAGGAAAAGGCTGCCCAGTCGGGCAAGCCCGCCGACATCGTGTCGAAGATGGTCGACGGTTCGATCGCGAAGTTCCGCAAGGAAAACGCGCTGCTGTCGCAGCTCTTCGTGATGGACGGCAAGACCCCGGTCGCCGAAGTCGTCGCCGCTGCCGGCAAGGATGTCGGCGCGACGATCACGCTCAAGGGCTTCGTCCGCTTCCAGCTCGGTGAAGGCATTGAGAAGGAAGAAAGCGATTTCGCGGCGGAAGTCGCGGCCGTCGCCGGCGTCTGATAAAAGAAGATCCGGATTGCTGCGTTCGTCGCGGTAGTCCGCTTGGCAATGGCGCGTGCCCGCTCTAGGGTGCGCGCCATTCGCATATTCATCGATTACATAAGGTTCCCCCGATCATGGCTCTGCCCGGCATGAAACGTATTCTGCTGAAACTGTCGGGCGAGGCGCTGATGGGCTCCAGCCCCTTCGGCATCGACCCCGAAACCGTCGCAAGCATGGCCGCCGAGGTCAAGGAAGCCAAGGATCGCGGGCTCGAAATCTGCCTCGTTATCGGTGGCGGCAACATCTTCCGCGGCATGGCGGGCGCAGCGAAGGGCATGGACCGCGCACAGGCCGACTATATGGGCATGCTCGCAACCGTGATGAACGCGCTCGCGATGCAGAATGCGCTCGAACAGCTCGGCGTCGAAACGCGCGTCCAGTCGGCGATCGAAATGGACAAGGTGTGTGAGCCGGTGATCCGCCGCCGCGCCGAACGCCATATGGAAAAAGGCCGCGTCGTGATCTTCGCCGCCGGCGTCGGTGCGCCTTATTTCACGACCGACAGCGGCGCCGCGCTCCGGGCCGCCGAAATGAAGTGCGATGCGCTGCTGAAGGGCACCAGCGTCGACGGCGTATACAACGCCGATCCCAAGAAGGATGCGACCGCGGTCCGTTATGACACGCTGAGCTATGACCGCGTGCTCGCCGACAATCTGAAGGTGATGGACGCGAGTGCGGTGGCGCTCTGCCGCGACAACCATATCCCGATCGTCGTGTTCAACATCCGCGAACCCGGCAATCTGGCGCGCGTGCTGGCGGGCGATGGTGTTTCCACCGTCGTAGCCGACGCCGCCTGACAAGACCAAGAGAGGAAAAGACGATGGCGAAATATGACAAGGCCGATCTCGAGCGCCGCATGCACGGCGCGGTCGAAGCATTGAAGAGCGACCTTTCGGGTCTTCGCACCGGCCGCGCACACACCGCGCTGCTCGATCCGGTGACGGTCGAGGTCTATGGCAGCCACATGCCGCTGAACCAGGTCGCCTCGGTCAGCGCGCCCGAACCGCGCATGCTGTCGGTGCAGGTGTGGGACAAGTCGAACGTCGGTCCGGTCGACAAGGCGATCCGCTCGGCGGGGCTCGGCCTCAACCCGATCGTCGACGGCCAGATGCTGCGCCTGCCGATCCCCGAAATGACGCAGGAGCGCCGCAAGGAGCTGTCGAAGCTCGCCGGCCAATATGCCGAAAAGGCGCGCGTCGCGGTGCGCAACGTCCGCCGCGACGGGATGGACAACCTCAAGGCCGACGAGAATAAGAAGGAAATCAGCGAGGACGATCGCAAGCGCGCCGAAACCGAGGTCCAGAAGCTGACCGACGCGACGATCGCCGAACTCGACGCCGCCGCCGCCGCCAAGGAAAAGGAAATCCTGGGCTAGTGCTTATTCGCGCTTACCTCTCTTCCGTTCGGGCTGAGCCTGTCGAAGCCCCGTCCTTTTCTTCCGAAAGAAAGAACGGCCCTTCGACAAGCTCAGGGCGAGCGGGCTCTTAGGTCTTTTCGGTGACTGTTCCCGACCACGGCGCACGCCATGTCGCCATCATCATGGACGGCAATGGCCGCTGGGCCAAGAAACGCCTGCTGCCCCGCGTCGCCGGCCACAAGGCCGGGGTCGAGGCAGTGCGCACCATCGTGCGCGCCGCGGGCGACCTCGGTATCGAGGCGATGACGCTCTACGCCTTCTCCTCCGAGAACTGGAAGCGGCCCGAGGAAGAGGTCAGCGACCTGATGGGGCTGATGAAGCGCTTCATCCTGTCGGACCTCGACGAATTTGCCGCGAATGACGTGAAGCTGAAGGTGATCGGCAATTGGCGCGCGCTCGCGCCCGACGTCGTCGCGCTGATCGACAATGCGCTCGAACGCACGTCGGGCAACAAGCGCACGACGCTCGCGGTTGCGCTCAACTATGGTGCGCAGGACGAACTGGTGCGCGCCGCAACGGCCGCTGCTGCGGCTGGGGCGATCACGGCCGAGGCGATCGAGGCGCATCTCGACACCGCCGACATGCCGCCGCTCGACCTGCTCATCCGCACCTCGGGCGAGGTGCGGCTGTCGAACTTCCTGCTGTGGCAGTCGGCCTATGCCGAGCTTTATTTCACCGACAAGCTGTGGCCGGATTTCAAACCGGCCGACCTCAAGGCAGCGCTCGACCATTTTGCGCGGCGCGACCGCCGCTACGGGGGACTCTAGTTCATGGCGGCAGCGGGCAAATCGGACGTTTGGGTGCGGATCGGGTCGGCGATCGTTTTGTTCGCGATTGCGGGCACTGCGCTCTGGTTCGGCGGCATCGCTTTTGGCCTCCTACTCCTCGTCGGCGGTGCGCTCGTCCTCGTCGAATGGTTCCAGCTCGTAAAGCAGATGACGCTCGGTGGCGGGACGAAAACCGCGCTCAACATCCTCGGCCTGCTCCTCGTCCTCGGTGCGATGGCGGGGCTCTGGTTCATTCGCGACGCGCTCGGCATGACGGCGGCGCTCTGGGTCTTCGGCATGGTCTGGGCGACCGATATCGGCGCCTATTTCGCCGGCCGCGCCTTTGGCGGTGCACGCCTCGCGCCCAAGATCAGCCCATCGAAGACCTGGTCGGGGCTGATCGGCGGCATGGTCGCGGCGCTCATCGCCAGCGCGACGATTGGCGACCGCGCGGGCATTATCGGCGTGCCGCTGTGGATCGGCCTGTTCATGGGGCTGCTCGCGCAGCTCGGCGATCTTGCGCAAAGCTGGATGAAGCGCCGCGCCGGCGTCAAGGATTCTGGCAAGCTCATCCCCGGCCACGGCGGCCTGTTCGACCGCGTCGACGGCGTGCTGCCGGTGGCATTGCTGCTCGGCGCGCTGGCGTTTGCGGGCCAGATCGCCGTGCGGGCGGCGGGCTGACATGACGCGCCGCCTCTCGCTGTTCGGTGCGACGGGATCGGTCGGGCAATCGACCCTCGATCTCGTGCGCCGCGATGGCGAGGCCTGGGCTGTCGGCGTGCTGACTGCGAACAGCGATGTTGCCGAACTGGCGAAGCTTGCGAAGGAATTCCGTCCTGACGTCGCGGTAATCGCCGATGAAACGCTTCACGGCGCGCTGAGGGAGGCGCTGGCGGGCACCGGCATCGAAACCGCAGCTGGCGCCGATGCGCTTGTCGACGTCGCGCGGCAGCCGACCGATCTGGTGATGGCCGCAATCGTGGGCACCGCAGGCCTCGCGCCGACGATGGCCGCGCTCGAAGCGGGTCATGACGTCGCGCTCGCCAACAAGGAGGCGCTGGTTTCGGCGGGCGAGTTGATGACTGCCGCCGCGCGCGCGTCCAGCGCGACGATCCTGCCCGTAGACAGCGAGCATAATGCGATCTTCCAATGCCTCGCGGGCGGTCGGATCGATCAGGTGCGCCGCATCATCCTGACTGCAAGCGGCGGGCCGTTCCGGACGATGAGTGCCGCCGACATGGCGCGCGTCACCCCGGCGCAAGCGGTCGCGCACCCGAACTGGTCGATGGGGGCGAAAATCAGCGTCGATTCGGCGACGATGATGAACAAGGGGCTCGAACTGATCGAGGCGCATCACCTGTTCCCCGTCGGGCTCGACCGCATCGAGATCCTCGTCCACCCGCAGTCGGTGATCCACAGCCTCGTCGAATATATCGACTGCTCGACGCTGGCGCAGCTTGGCTCGCCCGACATGCGCATCCCGATCAGCAGCGCGCTCGCCTGGCCGCAGCGCATGGCGACGCCATGCGCGCCGCTCGACCTCGCCAGCATCGCGCGGCTCGACTTCGAGGCGCCCGACGAGGTGCGCTTTCCCGCGACCGCGCTCTGCCGCGCCGCGATCGCCGAGGGCGGTGCGCGCCCCGCGCAGCTCAACGCCGCAAACGAGGTCGCGGTCGCCGCTTTCCTGGCGGGCCGTATCTCCTTTCCCGCGATCGTCGATACGGTACGGCGGGTGATCGACGCGGACATGCCGGCCGTGCCGACATCGCTTCACGACATATTCAGCGTCGATGCGGCATCCCGCGCGGCTGCCCAAATTTTTGTGGACCAAATTGAACATGCTTGAGACCCCCGGGTTCGCCTTTACGATCCTCGCTTTCCTGCTTGTCCTCGGGCCGCTCGTGTTCGTGCACGAATATGGCCATTATATCGTCGGGCGCTGGTGCGGGGTGAAGGCCGACACCTTCTCGATCGGCTTCGGCCGCAAGATCCTCGGCTGGACCGACAAGCGCGGCACCGAATGGAAGATCGGCTGGCTGCCGCTCGGCGGTTATGTGCAGTTCGCGGGCGACCGCGACGCCGTCAGCCAGCCCGATGCGAACTGGCAGCAGCTCCCCGCTGAAGAAAAATCGCATACGTTCCCGGCGCAACCGGTGTGGAAGCGTTCGGCCATCGTCGCGGCAGGTCCAGCGACCAATTTCCTCTTCGCCATCCTGATCCTTGCGGGGTTCGCGTGGATGGGCGGCAAGCCGGTCACGCCGCCGGTCGCGGGCGGGATCGAAGCCGGTTCGGCCGCAGCTTCGGCGGGGCTGCGCATCGGCGACCGGATCGTCGCGATTGACGGCCGTCCGATCGAGACATTCGGGGATATCCCGATGGCGGTCGCGCATCGCCCGGGCGAGGCGATGCAGGTGCGTATCCTTCGCAGCGGCACCGAGCGCACGGTCGAACTGACCCCGCGACTGGTAAAGGACAAGGACCCGTTCGGCCAGGAATATGAACGCGCGATCATCGGCCTCGCGCCGCCTGCGCAGGAACTGCAATCGGTGTCGCTGCTTGAAGCCCCTGCAGTCGGGCTCCATCAGACGTGGCAGATCGTCCGCCAGACGGGGGAGGTGCTCGGCCAATTCCTCACTGGACGCCGTTCGATCAAGGACATGAACGGCCCGGTCAAGATCGCCGAGATATCGGGGCAGGCGGCGACGCTCGGTATTGCTTCCCTGATATTCTTCATCGCCCTGATTTCCATCAATCTGGGGTTCATCAATCTCTTGCCATTGCCCATGCTCGATGGTGGTCATTTGCTCTTCTTCGCTTATGAAGCGGTTCGCCGGCGCCCCGCGCCGCTCCAGGTGCAGGAATGGGCGTTTCGGTTCGGCTTTGCGGCGGTCGTTACCTTGATGCTGGTCGTAACTTTCAACGATTTGGGCTCATTGGGCCTGTGGGACCGGATCGCGCGCTTGATTGGCTAGCGAGTCTGGGGCAGGGAGTGGCGCGCGAACCCGCGGTCAGGCGGGTTTGTCGCTTTTAGTTATTTTTTCGGGATGAACAGCGTGGCTTCACACAAACTCTCGCCGCGGACGCAGCTGTCGGTATTTCTTTTGGCCGGCACGATGCTTGCGACGCCGGTGGCGGCGCAACAGGTTGCACCGCCGACTGTCCCGGCGCCGGCTCCCGAAGCGGCTCCGGCCGCGACGACCGTCCAGTCGATCACCGTCGTCGGCAATCAGCGGCTCGAGGCGCAGACGATCCTGTCGTACCTGCGCCTGCGCGTCGGCCAGGCCTATGACCGCTCGATCCTCGACCAGGCGCTGAAGGATCTCGCTGCGACCGAATTGTTCAAGGATTTCCAGATCACCGATAACGCCGGTGCGCTGACGATCCAGGTCACCGAAAACCCGGTGATCAACCGCGTCATCCTGGAGGGCAACAAGCGCCTGAAGGAAGACAAGATCCGTCCCGAGATCAAGCTCGCGCCGCGCCAGATCTTCACGCGCTCGAAAGTCCGCGCCGACGTCGCGCGCATCATCGAACTCTACAAGCGTCAGGGCCGCTTCGCCGCGACGGTCGAGCCCAAGATGGTGTCGCTCGACCAGAACCGCGTCGATGTCGTGTTCGAAATCAACGAAGGGCCGAAGTCGAAGGTCCGCCAGATCAACATCATCGGCAACGAGAAGTTCAGCGACGGCGACCTCAAGGACGAGATGGCGACGAAGCAGTCGAGCCTGATGACGATCCTGTCGTCGAACACCAGCTACGACCCCGATCGTCTTGCCTATGACCAGCAGAAGCTGCGCCTCTTCTACCTCACCAACGGTTACGCCGATTTCCGCGTGATTTCGGCGGTGGCCGAGCTGACGAGCAACAAGCAGGACTTCATCATCACCTATGTGGTCGAGGAAGGCGAACGCTACAAGTTCGGCGACGTCGATGTGAAGAGCGAAATCCGCGACTTCCAGCCCGAAATGCTGAAGAAGCTGTTGCCGATGAAGACCGGCGACTGGTATGATGCGAAGCAGGTCGAAGACACGGTCGAGAGCCTCAGCGAAACCGCGGGCCTGTTCGGTTACGCCTTTGCCGACATCAATCCCGAATTCCGCCGCGATCCCGAAACGCGGACGATGGCGATCACCTTCAACGTCGCTGAAAGCCCGCGTACTTACGTCGAGCGCATCGACGTCAACGGCAACACGCTGACCCACGACAAGGTCGTGCGTCGCGAATTCCGCTTGAACGAGGGCGACGCATTCAACAGCTTCGGCGTCAAGCGCACCGAGAACCGCATCAACAGCCTCGGTTATTTCCAGGAAAATCTGGAAATCGAGCGCAAGGAGGGCAGCGCTCCCGACCGCATCATCCTTGAAACCAATGTCGAGGAAAAGCCGACCGGCGAACTGTCGCTGTCGGCCGGTTTCTCGTCGATCGAGAATTTCCTGCTCCAGGCGTCGATCCGCCAGCGCAACTTCCGCGGTCTTGGCCAGCAGCTCCAGGCGTCGGTCAACTATTCGAGCTATTCGAAGTCGATCGAACTCGGCTTTACCGAACCCTATCTGTTCGACCGCAATATCTCGATCGGCGGCAGCGTCTATCGCCGCGATTTGAACTCGTTCAACTTCATCAACAACGATCGCCGGACGACGTTCCAGCAGATCACCACCGGCGCGCAGATCAACGCCGGCGTGCCGCTGACCGAATTCATGTCCTTCTTCGCGCGCTACAGCATCAATTTCGACGATGTGACGCTCGACAGGAATATCTATTATTTTGGCGACGAGTGCGATCCGCTCGTTGCGGGCCGCTATCTCTGCGATGCGCTCGGCAACCGCACGACGTCGCTGCTCGGCTATACGCTCGCCTATGACGATCGCGATAACCGCCTGCGCCCGACGCGCGGCCAGTCGCTGTCGCTCAGCCAGGATTTCGCGGGCCTTGGCGGCAGCGTCAAATATGTCCGCACGCGCCTGTCGGGCAGCAAGCATTTCAACCTCGGCAGCCGCTTCATCCTCAACCTGTCGGCCGAGGGCGGTTATATCTACCCGTTCGGCGGCCGTCCGACGCCGACCAGCGACAAGGTTCGTCTGACCGACCGCTTCTTCCTCGGCGAACCGCAGATGCGCGGTTTCGACATCCGCGGCGTTGGCCCACGCGTTATTCGTTATGGCGTCGATAACAGCGACCCCGCCAATCCGATTGTCGTCACCGACGGTGACAGCGATCGCGGCCAGATCGACGACGCGCTCGGTGGCCGCGCTTATTATCAGGGCCGGCTCGAACTCGATATTCCGCTCGGTACCGGCGCGAAGGAAATGGGACTTCGCCCGTCGATCTTCGTCGACGTCGGTTCGGTGTTCAGCGTCCGCCGTCCGCAGTTGACGACGCTCGCGAATTTCAGGGAAACCGATCCGAATGCGCCCGGTTTTGGCCTTACCAAGTCGCTTTGCCGCAACGCGACCACGGGCGTCACACAGTTTGCCACAGAGACGATGACCACGCCGACGGGCGGCGTCCCGACCGGCACCGGCCAATACACGACCTGCCCGACCGACTTCTCGCGCCTCGATCCGTTCGAGGAACGCTTCTTCGGCGATACCTGGATGCCGCGCGTTTCGGTCGGCGCCGGGGTGAACTGGAACTCTCCTTTCGGTCCCTTCCGGATCGATTTCGCTTACGCCCTTCGCAAAGAAGAGGGCGATGATACCAAACGCTTCTCATTCAATGTAGGAACCCAATTCTAATGAAGAAACTTCTCGTCGCTTCGGCGCTGGCGATGGCCACGCTGTCGGTTTCGCCCATCCTGTCGGCTCCGGCCATTGCGCAGGCCAAGGGTGTCGGCGTCGCCGACGTCCGCGTCGCCGCCGCGCGCTCGAACGCGTTCCAGACTGCCTCGACCCAGATCGAGACGACCTACAAGGCGCAAATCGACCAGCAGCAGTCGCGCGGCCAGACGCTGCAGGCCGAAGTCAATGTTCTCGTCGCCAAGTATAACGAGGAAGTCAAAAAGACGCCGCGCAACGAAGCCGCGGTTGCTGCCGCCGGCAAGGCCGTTCAGGACAAGCAGCGCGCCGCACAGACCGAACTCGGCCAGATCGGCGCGCCCGTCGATCTCGCTATCGCTTATGTCGAAGACCAGATCAGCGTTCGCATGAACGAAGCGATCAAGGCCGCGATGACCGCGAAAAAGGTCGACCTGCTCGTGAACCCCGAGGCGGTGATCGCGCGCGAAAACAACGTCGACATCACCGACGCGGTGGTTGCCGAACTCAACCGCATCCTGCCTAACGTGTCGATTGCTGTTCCCGCGGGCTATCAGCCGGGCCAGCTCGTCCAGCAGCGCAACCAGCAGCTGATGGACCAGGCGCGCGCCGCACAGGGCACGCGTCCGGCGACCCCGGCTCCGGCGCCGACCGGCACCGCTCCGACCACCCGCTAAGATCGATGACGGACGGGGAAAACGGGGCAGGCGCATTGGGTCCGGTGGATATCCGCCGGATCCTGACGCTGTTGCCGCATCGTTATCCGATGCTGCTCGTCGACCGTGTGGAATCGATGGTGAAGGACACCTCGATCCACGCGGTCAAGGCGGTGACGATGAACGAGCCCTTTTTCCAGGGGCATTTCCCCGGCCGGCCGATCATGCCCGGCGTCCTCATCGTCGAGGCGCTGGCGCAGGCGGGCGGCATATTGGCGGTTGAATCGCTCGGCCTCGGCGGCTCGGGAAAACTGGTCTATTTCATGGGCATCGACGGGGTGAAGTTCCGCAAGCCCGTGGAGCCCGGCGTATTGCTCGACCTCCACGTCACCATCCTTCAGGCGAAGCGGAATATCTGCAAGTTCGAAGGCAAGGCAATGCTGGGCGGCCAGCTGGCGACCGAATGCCAGTTCACCGCGATGATCGCGGATCCGCCGACCGACTAACCGCCCCTTGCAAATTATGGCTTTCGCCGTTAGGGGACGCCGCTTCGCGGCCCCGGACGGGGAAGCAACGACTCACGCAGCTGGTCGGAAACCAGCGGCACAGGAGCTTGAAATGAAAAAAGACACGCATCCCGACTATCACATGATCACGGTCAAGATGACCGATGGCACCGAATATCAGACGCGCTCGACCTGGGGCAAAGAGGGCGACACGATGACGCTCGAAATCGACCCCACCGCGCACCCGGCTTGGACCGGCGGCACCGGACGCATGCTCGACGCTGCGGGCCAGGTCGCCAAGTTCAACAAGCGTTTCGGTGGCCTCACCCTCAAGCGCTAATGGCGCATCCCCGCGTAGCGGGGATCAGCCCAAAACCTTTGCAAGCGCGCTTTGCCACCCGGCAAGGCGCGTTTTGCGTTTCTCGGGCTCGAGCGCCGGCGTGAAGCGCGTCGCAGTGCCGCGCATCGCCGTCGCCGCGGTCGCCAGATCGGGATAGAGCCCCGCGCCGGTCGCGGCGAGCATCGCGGCGCCGAGCGCGGTGCTTTCGACGAAATCGGGCCGTTCGACGGTCAGGTCCAGCACATCGGCCAGATCCTGCGCCATCCAGTCGTTGGCCGCCATGCCGCCGTCGATGCGCAGCTCTGCCCAGTCGACCCCGTCGGCGGCAAAGGCCGATTTCAGATCCTGCGCCTGATATGCCTGCGCCTCCAGCGCCGCGCGCGCGACATGCGCCTTCGTCGTCGCGAAATTCAGCCCCGATAGGGCCGCCAGCGCATCGGGGCGCCAATGCGGCGCGCCGAGCCCGGTGAGGGCGGGGACGAGGTAGACCCCGCCATTGTCAGCGACCGACCGCGCGAGGCCTTCGCTTTCCCCCGCGCTGGCGAGCAGGCCGAGCCCGTCGCGCAGCCATTTGATCAGGCTGCCGGCGACGAACACCGACCCTTCGAGCGCATAGGAGCGGACGTTCCCTTCCTGCACCAGCACCGTCGCGAGCAGGCGGTTTGCCGATACCGGCCGCGTCGTGCCGCTCGCCGACAGGATGAAAGCTCCGGTGCCGAAGGTCGCCTTGGTCTGGCCCGGCGACAGGCACGCTTGCCCGATCGTTGCTGCCTGCTGGTCGCCCGCCATGCCGCAGATCGGGATCGCCCCGCCAAACAGCGCCGGGTCGGTCGTGCCGACGCGTGTCGTGCAGCCGGTGATTTCGGGAAGCAGGCCCATCGGCACGCCGAGCAGGCCGCAGAGCTCGGCGTCCCAGCCGCCATCGCCATTGATATCCATCAATTGCGTGCGCGACGCATTGCTCGCATCGCTGACATGCACGCCGCCGGTCAGGCGATACACCAGGTAGGATTCGACCGTCCCGACCGCGAGCCGGTCACCGGCTTCCTCGAGCTGCGGCCAGTGCCTCAACGCCCAGCCGATCTTGCTACCCGAAAAATAGGGATCGAGAAGCAGCCCGCTTTTCGCCTGCGCCATCGGCTCATGTCCGGCGTCTTTCAGCGCCCTGCAATCGGCGGCCGAGCGCCGGTCCTGCCACACGATCGCACGCGCCAGCGGCTCACCGGTTTTGCGGTCCCAGAACACCACCGTCTCACGCTGGTTGGTGATCCCGATCGCAGCGACATGGTCGGCGCCCCCCGCCTGCGCGATCATCTCGCGCGTGCAGGCGAGGGTCGCCTCCCAGATTTCGGCGGCGTCATGTTCGACAAGGCCGGGGCCGGGATAATGTTGCTGGATCTCGCGCTGCGCGCTGCCGAGCGGGGTGCCGTCGGCGCCGAAAAGCATCGTCCGCGTCGACGTGGTGCCCTCGTCGATGACGATGATCTTCTCGGCCATATCGCTCTCCCTCTTTTGCTTTTGATGCAGAAAGAAGGGCGCCTCGACAAGGCGCGCGACACATATATTCGTAATCACCTTGCAAAATTGCGGGCAATATGCCATATATTGTGCAGCGCAGCATGGCGGGACCACCCGCCGCAACCACCGGCAGCGTGATTTCCCGCCCATTTTCAGGCGCGGGCGAGCCGGACCGGCGCTTTGTCCCCAGAGGCACCCTTTCACGCGGGTCGTTTCGAACCCGCGGCCGTGCGCCGTCCGTTCGATGCGAACGGATGCGCCTGCGCGTCGCCCCATGTGAGTATTTTATGACGACTTTCAACGACTTTGGCCTGCACGCCGACATCAATCGCGCGCTTGCCGCCAAGGATTATACGCAGCCGACCCCGATCCAGACGCAGGCGATCCCGCCGCTGATGAAGGGCCGCGACCTGTGCGGTATCGCGCAGACCGGCACCGGCAAGACCGCCGGTTTCTCGCTGCCCTCGATCCATCACCTTTTGACCTATCCGCATCGCGCCAATCCGCGCAGCTGCCGCATGCTGGTACTCGCGCCGACGCGCGAGCTCGCCGCGCAGATTGCGCAGAGCTGCCGCGATTATGGCCGTTTTACCAAGCTCAGCGTCACGACCGTCTTCGGCGGCGTGCCGATCAACAAGCAGATCCGCGACCTGTCGAGCGGCGTCGATATCCTCGTTGCCACGCCGGGCCGCCTGCTCGACCTGATCGACCAGCGCGCGCTGCGCCTCGACGATGTCGAGATCTTCGTCCTCGACGAAGCTGATCAGATGATGGACATGGGCTTCATCCATTCGCTCCGCCGCATCGCCAAGCTGCTGCCGTCGCGCCGCCAGAATCTCTTCTTCTCGGCGACGATGCCGAAGGAAATCGCGCATCTCGCCGAACAATTCCTCGAAGATCCGGTGACGGTGTCGGTCACGCCGGCGGCGACCACCGTCGAAAAGATCAGCCAATATTCGACCTTCGTCGAACAGAAGGAGAAGCAGGCGCTGCTGCACGCGGTCATCGCCAGCGAAGATATCGACCGCGCGTTGATCTTTACGCGCACCAAGCATGGCGCCGACCGCGTCGTGCGCCACCTCGCGGGCGCGGGCATCAAGGCGATGGCGATCCATGGCAACAAGAGCCAGTCGCAGCGCACCCACGCGCTGCAGGCGTTCCGCTCGGGCGAGATCAAGCTGCTCGTCGCCACCGACATTGCCGCGCGCGGCATCGACGTGTCCGGGGTCAGCCATGTGATCAACTTCGAGATTCCGAACGTTCCCGAACAATATGTCCACCGCATCGGCCGCACCGCGCGTGCGGGTGCCGAGGGCAAGGCGATCAGCTTCATCGCGCCCGACGAGCGTCCGTACATGCGCGATATCGAGCGCGTCACGCGGTCGAAGTCCGAACCGATGCCGCTGCCCGCGAATTTCAACGAACTGGTACGCAACTTGCCGAAGCCGGCGCAGCCGCCGCGCGATACCGGTAGCAAGGGCCGCAACCCGCAGCGCCAGCGCGAAGACGCGCTGCGCGGTCGTGACGGGAACAAGCCGCGCGGTGACCGCGGCCCGCGCCGCGACGGCGGGCCCGCTGGTGAAGGCGCCGAGGGCCAGCGCAAGCGCCGCTTCCGCCCGCGCAACAAGAGCGTCGGTGCGCACAAGGGCGCGGTCAAGCGCGTCGGTTAAAATTCGGCGTCTCCCTTACTTTCCGTTTGTGCTGAGCTTGTCGAAGCACCGTCCTTTCCTCTAGCGTCGCGCAAAAGGAAGAACGGCCCTTCGACGGGCTCAGGGCAAACGGGGAAAGAGGATGAGCGAACAAGTCGAGGCAGCGGTCGCGATCGACACCCGGCAGAGCGAACGCAAGGTCATCCTCGCCTCGTCGCTCGGCACAGTGTTCGAATGGTATGATTTCTACCTCTACGGCCTGCTCGCGACGATCATCTCGGCGCAATTCTTTTCGGGCGTCAACGAAACCACCGGCTTTATCTTCGCGCTCGCCGCCTTCGCCGCAGGTTTTGCCGTAAGGCCGTTCGGCGCGGTCGTCTTCGGGCGCATCGGCGACCTCGTCGGGCGCAAGAACACCTTTCTCGTCACCATGGGCCTGATGGGCGTGTCGACCTTCCTCGTCGGCGTGCTGCCCAGCTACGCGTCGATCGGCGTCGCGGCGCCGATCCTGTTGATCGTGTTGCGTCTCGTGCAGGGCCTCGCGCTCGGCGGCGAATATGGCGGCGCCGCCACTTATGTTGCCGAACATGCCCCCGACGGCAAACGCGGGCTGTTCACCAGCTTCATTCAGACCACCGCGACGCTTGGGCTGTTCGCGGCGCTTGGCGTCGTGATCGTCATCCGCTCGGCGATGGGCGAGGCAGCGTTCGCCGACTGGGGCTGGCGCATTCCCTTTCTGATCTCGGTGATCCTGCTCGGCGTGTCGCTGTGGATTCGCCTCCAGCTCGAGGAAAGCCCGGTCTTCAAACAGATGAAGGAGGAGGGTACGACCTCGAAGGCGCCGCTCACCGAAGCCTTCGGGCGCTGGGAAAACCTCAAATGGGTGATCGTCGCTTTGTTCGGGGCGGTCGCGGGGCAGGCAGTCGTCTGGTATTCGGGACAATTCTATGCGCTTTTCTTCCTCGAAAAGACGCTGAAGGTCGACGGCGCAACCGCGAACATATTGATCGCTATCGCGCTCGCGCTGGGCACGCCCTTTTTCATCTTTTTCGGCTGGCTCAGCGACAAGGTCGGGCGCAAGCCGATCATCCTCGCGGGCTGCGCGCTCGCCGCCATCACCTATTTCCCGGCGTTCCAGATGCTGACCGAGGCCGCCAACCCCGCGATGGCAAAGGCGCAGGCGAGCGCTGCGGTGCGCGTCACCGCGGACCCCGGCGCCTTGGCCTTCCAGTTCGATCCCGTCGGCAAGGAGAAGTTCGAAAGCACCGGCTGCGACATCGCCAAATCGGCGCTCGCCAAGGCGGGCGTCAGCTATACCAGCATCACGCGCCCGCGCCGTACGGGCGAACCCGCCGATGTGTGGGTCGGCAAGCGCGTGCTCGTCGCTCCGGAGCCCTGGCAGCTCGCGGAGGAAGATCGCGCCGCTGCCGCCGAAGCGTTCCGCAAGGAGCTGGCGGCCGCCACCGCCGACGCAGGCTATCCGGCAAAGGCCGACCTCGACGCGATGAACAAACCGCTCGTCGTCGCGATCCTCTTCTATCTCGTGCTGCTCGTGACGATGGTCTACGGCCCGATCGCCGCGCTGCTCGTCGAGCTGTTTCCCAGCCGTATCCGCTACACCGCGATGTCGCTGCCCTATCATATCGGCAACGGCTGGTTCGGCGGCTTCCTGCCGACGACGGCGTTCGCGATGGTCGCGGCGACGGGCAATATCTATTATGGCCTCTGGTATCCGGTGGTCGTTGCGGTGATCACCCTGGTCGTCGGGTTGCTTTTCCTGCCCGAAACCTTCCGCCGGTCGCTCCACCCTTAGGATAGATTGACCCACCAGACTTGTGCGCTAGGTTCGCGCCAAGCCTTGAGGGGGGCATGATGATTGCCGACGACATAGATTTCGACCCGCCGCCGCCGCCGCGGCGACCGCTGTACCGGCGCAAGCGGGTGCTGATCCCGCTCGGCATCATGATATTGATCCTTGGCGCCTTCCTGCTGCTGCGCACGCCCGACACCGATCGCGACGAAATGATCGCCAAATATAGCGGACCCGCGGGCGCGTTCGTCGCCGGTCCGGCGGGGCAGCGCATCCATTATCGCGATCAGGGCAAGCGCGGCGACCGCGCGATCATCCTGATCCACGGCGCGAACAGCAGCCTCCAGACGTGGGAACCGCTGGTGGAGCGGCTCGGCGAGACCTGGCGCGTCGTCACACTCGACCTGCCCGGGCACGGCCTGACCGGCGCGATCCCCGACACCGATTATTCGGCTGCGGGCATGATCGCCGCGGTCGACGTCGTCGCGGCGAAGCTCGAACTCGATCACTTTGTCATCGGCGGCAATTCGATGGGCGGCTGGGTCAGCTGGCGCTACGCGCTCGCCGAGCCGGACCGTGTCGATGCGCTGTTGCTCCTCGACGCCAGCGGCATGCCGCTGCGCAAGGGCGAGAAAAGGCCCGAATCGAACGTCGGTTTCCGCGTCCTCGAATATCCCTTCGGCCGTTGGCTTGCGACGCGGGTGACGCCGCGCATGCTTGTCGAACAGTCGCTGCGCGGGTCGGTCGAGAAACAGGAGATCGTCGATGACGCGATGATCGACCGCTATTGGGAGCTGCTGCGCTTTCCCGGCAATCGCGCGGCAACGGTGATGCGCACGCGGATGGACCGCGAACCCGCGATGGCGGCGCGCGTGGGCGAGATCACGGCGCCGACGCTGATCCTGTTCGGCGACAAGGACCGGGTAATCAACCCCAGCGCGGCAAAGACCTTCAACGAACGCATAAAGGGGTCGGAGGTCGTGATGCTGCCGGGCATCGGGCATCTGCCGATGGAGGAAGCGCCCGATGCGACCGCGAAGGCGATCGCCGATTTCCTTACGCGGCGGCTTGCTGCGCCGACTTCGGAGAACGGACGGCCTTCTGATCCAGAAACGCGCTGATCCGCGCCGAAATGGCCGCGGCGTGGGTGAAGGGGAAAAGGTGCGATCCTGGCACCATTTCCAACAATGCGCCATCGATCTGGGCGGCGAGCATCTCGCCATAACAGGCGGGTATCACGCCATCCTGCTCACCCATCAGCACCAGCGTCAGAAGCTGTTTCAGCCCCGACAGGAAGCCGATGCTGCTCCATCCCGCCATTGCGGCGCTCTGGTAGGCGATGCCGAGCGGGGTCGCGGTCTGGATCTTGAGCCCGCTTGCCAGCATGTCGTCGTCGAACATCGCGGCCCACCCGATCCCCGGCGCACCCATAACCGGCGTCGTCGCCATCAGCACCAGCCGGCGCACGCGGCCCGGAAACTGGATCGCGATCTGTTGCGCCAGTGCGCCGCCCCAGCTGAACCCGGCGACATCGATCGCCTTGTGTCCGAGGCGATCAGCGATCTCCATCACCACCGCCGCAATCGTCGGCGCGCCATAGGGCAACAGCGCATCGGGCGAGCCGCCGACGCCGGGCATGTCGAGCGTCCACACCTCGCGGCCGTGGATCTGCGCGAGCAGAGGCGCGGCGGCGACCAGATCGGCGCCGATGCCGTTGAGGAAGAGGAGCGGCGTACCCGGCGCCCCCGCGCGCCAGCGCGCGACGCGAAGGCTCAGGCCATAGACATGCTCGCTGCTGATGGCCGGGCGGCCGCTGATCCTGCTCATGACGCGTGCCTTGGCATATCTCGATGACCGACGAAAGGCCGACGGGCGCTATTCAGCCTGTCGCGCGGCCTCGGCGGCTTGCTCGAACCGCAGGCAGTCGAAAATCTTGGCGCCCGCAAGGAACACCGAACCGGTGCAGGCGAGCAGCAACAACTTGCCGCCAGTGCCCGGATATTCGTGCAGGTAAGCGGCGCCGCGCGCCATCGCGCCGACGGCCAGCGCATAGATGATCAGGCACGCCTCGAAGCGAGTCTTGATAACGAACAGGCGTCCGATTTTCTTCAGCATCACCATAGCCTAAGCAAGCGCTGTGCCACTGGCGAAAATACGCGATTCAGTGCGCCGGGCTTATGGTAAACTGTAAGTTAATCCGACAGATGCGGGCAAGGTGCGGCGATATCCGCCCACCGAATAGGCGGGTCAGTTCGTCTCTCGGACGCGCCCCGGTGTCCCCAACGGGCACTCCAGCGCGGCGCGGTCCCAACCCGCCGCATCGGCCGCCGCGCCATAGGTCTGTTCGAGGAAGTCGAGCAGCAGTTCATCGGGCAATGCCGCCATCCGCACCGCGTCATAGGGCAGGATATATTCGCCCATGCCCGTATCGAAGCGCCCCGGCGACGATACAGTATATTCACGGAACCCCGATGGCTCGGGATAGGCGTAGGAATAGAAGGCCGGTTCGGGAAACGCATCGCCGCCCGGCCAGAATCCCGCGCTGCTGACTTCGTGCGAATAGGCTTCGCGGGTCACCGGGTCGGGCAGGCCCGGTACCCCGCCGGGGTGTGGCGGAGCAGTGCGACCCGAAAAGCGGGTGACGGCGAGGTCGAAGCTGCCCCAGAAGAAATGCACCGGGCTCGCCTTGCCCAGGAACCCGCTGCGGAACAGTTTGAACACCCGATCGACCTGCACCAGTGCGCGCCAGAAACGATGCGCCGCATCGGCGTCATAGCTGTTGTGGCTTTCGTCGCGCGCGAAGGGGATCGGGTCGGGCACCTCGTTCGGTAAGCCGTGGATGCGCACCGCGATGCCGAGGTCGGCGAGCAGTCCGAGCAGCCGGTCGTGAAAATCGGCGACGCTGCGCGGTTCGAGCACCAACTCGCGTTCCTGCCCCGCGCTCGTGCGGCAGATCAGGCGGTGGACGATGAAGTCGAATTCGATTTCGAGCAGCTCATGCCCGATCGGGATCGGCGATGTCGTGAGCCCGCGCGCGCTGACATAGAGCGGCACCTGCCAGCCGTGGTTGAGCCATGGGGTCAGCGACAGGCGGATCTTGCCGACGATCTGCGTCCATAGTTGCAGCGTGATCGCGGTGTCGCGCCAGTCGGCCCAGTTGAGTTCGGGCCAGATCGCGGCCGGGTCGCTCGATGACATGGCGGCTCCTTATCGGCAGATGAGTGCGCACCCCCGCCTAATGTTTACCCGATTCCGCCGTCAAAAATAGCGCGGAATCGGTCCGATCTGCGGCGTCTGGTCGGGCAGGGGGACCTGGGCATCGTCGATATAGCACCATCCCCAGCCCTCGGGCGGGTCATATCCCTCGATGATCGGGTGGCCGGTTTCGTGAAAATGCGCCCGTGCGTGGCGATGCGGCGAATCGTCGCAGCATCCGACATGGCCGCACGAACGGCAGAGGCGCAGATGCACCCAGATGCCACCGACCCGCAGGCAGTCCTCACATCCCTTTGCGCTCGGGACGACGTCCTGGATGGCGGACTCATGCGAACAGGACGTCATGGCTTCTCCTTCCTGCTTCAGTTCGCTCGCGCGAACCAGATCACGTGCCGCGGGCCCTTGCCATTGCTTCGTGCGCGCACGCCGACTTCTTCGACCTGAAAGCCCGCCGCCGTCAACCGGCGCGTAAAGCGAGCGTCGGGCGCCGCCGACCATATCGCCAAAATGCCGCCGGGGCGCAGCGCCGCCTTGGCCATGGCAAGGCCCGCCGCCGAATAAAGCCCTTCGTTGGCCTCGCGCGTCAGGCCGTCGGGGCCGTTGTCGACGTCGAGCAGGATCGCATCATAGCGGCGCGTCGCCGCGCCGATGGCTTTCGATACGTCGCCGAGGATCAGCTCGACCCGCGGATCGTCGAGACAGCCCGCCGCGAGCTCCGCCATCGGACCGCGGGCCCAGTCGATGATACCGGGGACCAACTCGGCCACGGCAATTTTTGCGTCGGCGCCGAGTGTCGCCAGCGCCGCGCGCAGCGTAAACCCCATGCCATAACCGCCGATCAGCAGGCTGGCGCCTTTGGGGCTGCGCAGCCGGTCGCACGTCATCGTCGCCAGCGCTTCTTCGGAGCCGCTCATCCGGCTGCTCATCAATTCATTGCGATCGATCGCGATGATGAAATCGTCGCCGCGCCGGTACAGGCGCAGTTCGTCGCCGCCCGGCACCTCGGCGGTGCCGATCAGTTCACGTACCTTCAAACCAGTTCGCCGAGATCGAGCGTCTCGAGCAGCGTCGCACGGGCCTTGCGCACATCGTTCACCAGCGTCGCTGAGGCGAGGTCGCCGGGCGCGATCACTTCCGGCCAGTGCGCTGCGACGACGGCCGCAATCCGGTCGAGCTTTGCTTCGTCGGCGATGAAGCGCGGATCGACCGTCGCCGGATCGGCAACGACGCGCAAGCGGAGGCACGCGGGGCCGCCGCCATTCGCCATCGACTGGCGGACGTTGACGGGCAGCAGGCGGCGGATCGGGCCGTTGCCCGCGATCATTTCCTCCAGCCAGTTCCAAACCGCGGGCGTGTCTTGCGCCTCGGTCGGCAGCACCAGTCCCATGCCGCCGCCGTCGGCCAGGCTGACGAGCTGCGCGTTGAACAGATAGGATTTGATCGCGTCGGGCAGGCTCACCGCGCTCGCGGGCACCTCGACGATCTCGACCGCGGGGAAGGCGGCGCGGATTTCGGCATGCGCGCCCTCGCGGTCTTCGAACGCGGTCTCGTGCGTGAACAGCACATGCTCGTTCGCAACCGCGACGACATCGTTGTGGAACGCGCCGCCCTGGATCGCAGTATCCGACTGGCGGATGAAGAGCGTGCGCTGGGGATCGAGCCGGTGGTGGCGCGCGATGGCCTTCGACGCGTCGAGATGCTGGCGCGCCGGGAAGCGCCCGCCGCCGACGCCATAGACGAAGATTTCGACGCCTTGCCCGTCATGCCCGCTGCACAGTCGCATATGGTTCGCCGCGCCCTCATCGCCGAACGGCGCCGGGATCGGCGCATGTACAGCGAAGGCGGGGTCGGCGAAGGCGAGGCGAAGCTGCGCCAGCGTGCCCGGCCATTCGTGGCTGCGGTGTGGCATGGTGACGAGGTTCGCGACAGTCAGATGGCATTTGCCGTCGGCGCTGTCGGGGGCGGGGGAGACGGTCGCGGCGTTCGCGGCCCACATCGACGAAGCCGACCAAGCCTGCGCGCGCAAATGCCCCTCGGCATCCGCGGGCGTCGTGCCGAGCGTCGCCAGCCACGGTGCATCGGGCCGGTCGAGGGGCATGAAGAAACCTTGCGGCAGGCCGAGCGCCAGATTGTGGCGCATCTTATCGATACCCTGCAGTGCCGCGGCGCGCGGCTGCGACACGTCGCCGGCGTGGCTCGACGATGCGATATTGCCGCGGCTGAGCCCGGCATAATTATGGCTCGGGCCGATGATCCCGTCGAAGTTGATTTCGGTGAGCATGGTCAAAGTCTCTCTATTCCAATTTCAAGCCCCTCTCCTTCAGGGGAGGGGCAGCGAGACTTGCGAGCTTGCTCGCTAGTCGCAGTGGGGTGGGGCCATCGGCCTTGCGACAAGCCGCGAACCCCCACCCCAACCCCTCCCCTGAAGGGGAGGGGCTGTATTTATCGTCCGATCCAGCTGATCTTGCCGCCCTTGCCGACGCCGAGCAATTTCGCGGCTTCACTATCGAGCGTCGCGCCGTCGCCGACCTTGCCGAAACAGCATCGGAATTCGGCGAGTTGCCCCGTCGCAACCAGCGCGTCCGCACCCGTTTCGGCAATGGCCGAAATCTCGACATGCTTGGCGTCGCGGACGCTCGCGACCTGATCGGTGCGCGCGGTCATCGTCGGGCCGCCGTCGAAGATGTCGACATAATTTTCGAACGCAAAGCCCTCATTTTCCAGCATGCGCATCGCAGCGCGCCCGGTCGGGTGCGGCACGCCGATGACGCTGCGCGCATGGTCGCTCAGCATCGCGATATAGACCGGGTGCTTGGGCATCAGGTCGGCGATGAACTGGTTGCCGTGGACCGCGTTGAACTGGTCGGCTTCCTGGAAATTCATGCCGAAGAATTTACCCGCAACCCCGTCCCAGAAGGGCGAGCCGCCCGCCTCGTCGATCACCCCGCGCAGCTCGGCGAGGATGCGGTCGCCGAAACGCGCGCGGTGGCGCGCGATGAACAGGTAGCGCGAGCGCGCGAGCAGCAGCCCGAGTCCGCCGGCACGCGCCGCGGGATGCAGGAACAATCCGCCGACCTCGCTCGCGCCGTTTAGGTCGTTGCTCAGCATCAGCACCTGCGCGTGGAAGGTGCGGTCGAGCTGCTCGCTATGCTTGCTGTCGGTGCCGATGCGATAGCTGTAGAAAGGCCAGCGCTGGCCGACCTGCCCGAAGACCTGGCAGGTGCCACGCACTTCGCCGCTGTCGGTGTCTTCAAGCACGAGCAGGTACAGCTCGTCCGACGGATATTCCTTGTCGCTCGCGAACGAGGCCGCCGTGCGCTCGAGCTTGGAGGACAGCGCCTTCTTGTCGGGGGGCAGGTTGGTAAAGCCGCCACCGGTCAGCTTCGCCATCTCGTAAATGCTCTGCAGGTCGCCCGGCTTGGCCGCCCGGATCACATAATTCACACCGTCCCCCGTTCCGCTATTCTTATCATGGTGAGTGCCGATAATTGCGCGCGCTCGGCAAGGCTATCGACGATTAAAAACTCGTCCGACGAATGGATCGCGCCGCCGCGCGGGCCCATCGTGTCGACCACCGGCACGCCGCACGCCGCGATATTATTGCCGTCGCACACGCCGCCCGTCGCATTCCAGCTGATCGGTGGCAGACCGAGCGCAGCGCCGCAGTCGCGTACCAGTTCGAACAGGCGCGTCGCGGTGGCGTCGAGCGGCTTGGGCGGGCGGTTGAAGCCGCCATGGACGTGGCAATGGACGTCATGCTCGCGCGACACCGCCGCGATCGCGTCGCGCATCGCCGCCTCGGCCGCCGCCATGGCATCGGGAGTCGACGGGCGCATATTGACGCGCAGGATCGCCTGATCGGGCACGATATTGTTCGGGCCGCCGCCGTCGATCTTCGCCGGATTGACCTTGAGCGTATCGGATTTCAAAGCGCCGAGCCGAAGCGCGAGGTCGGCTGCCGCGAGCAAGGCGTTGCGCCCGTCCTGCGGATTGCGCCCCGCATGCGCGGCGCGGCCGTGAACGACGACCGAGAAATTGCCGCTGCCCGGCCGTGCCCCCGCGAGCGTGCCGTCGGGCAGCGCGGGTTCATAGGTCAGCGCCGCGGTCTTGCCCTTCGCGAGCTCGGCGATCAGCCGCGCCGACGCCTGGCTCCCCGTTTCCTCGTCGCTGTTGATCATCACATCATAGCCGACGCGCGATGCAAGCGGCGAGGCTTCGAGCGCGGTCAGCGCCGCGAGGATGACCGAAATGCCCGCCTTCATGTCGGCGGTGCCGGGGCCGTTCAGCACGCCCTCCTCCAGCCATTTGAGTGTCTGGAACGGATGGTCGGCGGCGAACACCGTGTCCATATGCCCGGTCAGCAGCAGCTGCACCGGCGCTTCGGGCCGCACGCGCACGTGCAGATGATCGCCGCGCTGGATCGTGTTGACCGTGCCCGCGCTGTCGACGCTCTCGACCGGGTCGGCGGCGACCAACCGCACCTCGCCGGGCAGCCCCGCGAACGCGTCGGCGAGCAGGCCGGCGACGGTCTTCAGGCCCGGAAGATTGCCCGTGCCGCTGTTCACCGCCGCCCATTTTTCGACCTGTGCCAGCATCGGCGCATCGGCAGCGCGTTCGAGCGCGTCATGTTCAGTTGTCGAGACGGACGTCATGCCTCGGCTATAGACGCGCGCAATGTCGTTTGGCGACCCCCGACATTGCGTGTCAGGACGGCTTAGCTGGCTTGAGCAACGGGGTGTAGCCGCGAAGCTGCAGCGCCTTGCGCGGCGAAAGTTCGGCGGCGATCTGGTTCAGATTTTGCTCCGCGCTCGCGTTTTTCCCCTGTGCAAACAGGGTTCGTGCGAGTTCGACGCGCGCGCGCTGCCGCACGTCGAGATTGCCGAAGGGATCGAAGAAGGAATCGATGCGCGCGCGGTCCTTCACACTATCCCAGCTAAACGGTTTCCCCGCGTCCTTGTCGTTGGCGATTGCCGCATAACGCCGCGCGGCTTCGGCGGGTGCGATCTTGCCGGTCAGCATGGCGAGACGCGTCTCGAACAGCTTGGCTTCGGGTGACGGTGCCGCGCCTGCGAAATCGGCAAGCACACGCCCGACCCAATCCCAGTTCACGACGCCCGTCGCCGCCTGCATCCCGAGCAGGTTGAACGCGAGGATTGCGCCCCGATGCTGCGTGGTCGTCGCGGCGCGCACGGCATCGTCGCCCGGCCGGCCGAGGCTCGCGGGTGAGACGATTTCGATGGCCGGATCGTTTTTCAGGATCGCTTCGATGTCGGGCTTGTGGAAATAGCCGACGACGACGAGCATCGTCTCGCCCCGGTACACTTGCGCGGCCGCGCGGATGCGCTGTGCCTGCATGAAGGTGCGATACAGATAGAGGCGGCGGGGAAGGTCGCGATCGGCGCGCGGAGCGGGCTCGGCTGCCCATTTTTGCAGCGGCGCGAGCGTCGCCGGGTCTTCGGCGGCAAAAAAGTCCCAATCGAGGACCTTCCGATCGGGAAAGGCCAGGAAGCCCTGGAATCCTTGCGCCTTGCGTATCTCCAGCGGTGTGTCGAGGTCGACCCCGAAGCCGAGCATCTGATCGTCCATCGGCGGGATCCAGTCGATCGGACAAAGCGCGGTGCCGCGCTTTGCGGCCCAGGGCAGGATTATCCCCTGAACCTCATAGGTGAATTCGTAAAAATCCTGCCGCGACGCCTGTTCGGGCGGGCGCTCGATGCACACCGCGGCGGGCTTTGCCAGATCGAGCCAGGCCGCGAGCATCCCCGGCTGGTCCTTTTCGGCCACCAGTTGGGCGGCGTGATCGACGCCGAGGACCGCGACCCGCGTCCGGCCTTCATCGGCTTGCGCGCCGAGCGGAAACGCCGCGGCGACTAGCAGGGTAAGACATGCAAAGGCGCGTCGCAGCACGGTCGATTTCCTTGTCCAGAGAAGAGGATGACCGCATAGCATGGACGGGGCGCGTGACAATGTTCGCGGGCGAGCCGGAGATTTCGTCTTCGCTGTGCGGCAAGTCACTGTCGCGCGCGTCGCCCTCGGCTATGAGGCGGTCGAATTGCACCGAATCGCAACGCATTAACCGAAAGTTCGGAACAGCCTCGTTACGCTGGCTGAACCAATTAGCGAGTGAGCCGATGACTGCCGCCTTTGTGCTTGGCATCAACATGTCCGTGGCCGGCATTTTTGCCGTGGCGTTCGCTGTGGTTGCGGCGACGAACCGCGGCGCGCTCGGCGCTCGGTGGCTTGCGGCTGGCTATGGGATGGGCATCATCTATGTCGCGCTCGAATTTCTGCTGACGCGGCAGGTCGATCCGACCCCGGTCGGAATCGGCATCTTTCTCGTCTTCCTGCTCGCGCTCAGCTTTGCGCTGATCGGTGCCGCCCATCATTATCATGTGCAGCCGCCGTGGCGCGCGGTGGCGGCGATTTGGGTCGTCACGATCCTCGCGGTGCCGGTGATCTTCAGCCTGACCTATGGTTCGACGCTTCGCCTGACGCTCTATCAGCTTCCCTATTTTGCGATGCAGAGCCTGCTCGGGCTTATGATCTGGCGCTCGGGCAGGCGGCAGGCGCTCGACCTGTTGCTGGTCGCGCTGCAAGCGGTCGCGGCGGCCATCTATGTCGCCAAGCCCTTCATCGCGACGCTTGTCGGTACGGCGAGTGCGCCGCAAGGCTATATGGGGACAACCTACGCCGCGATCTCGCAAAGCGGCAGCGTCGTCACGCTGATGGCGATCGCGCTCGTGTTGCTGCTGGTGATGATGCGCGACACCACTGCGGAAATGGTGGCACGCTCGGAAACCGATCCGCTTTCCAGCGTACTCAATCGGCGGGGTTTCGAACATCATGCCGAATTGGCATTCATGCGCGGGGGAACCGCCGTGCTGATTGCCGCCGACCTCGACGATTTCAAGAAGATCAATGACAGTTTCGGCCACGCGGCGGGCGACGGCGTGATCGCGCATTTCGCGGCGATGCTGGTCGATGCGGCGCCTGCGGGGGCGATCATCGGCCGGATCGGGGGCGAAGAATTCGCCGTCCTTCTTCCCGATGCACTGCTGTCCGACGGCCGCCTCTATGCCGAAACCGTGCGCACCGCCTTCGCCTCTGTGCGATTGCCGGTGCTGGGCGTCGACCGCGGCTTCACGGCGTCCTTCGGCGTCGCGCAGCGTACTTCGGACAATTCACTGTTCGAACTGTCGCGCCGCGCCGACGCCGCCCTATATCGTGCGAAGGCCGCCGGCCGTGACCAGGTTCGTGTCGCACTCGGCGAAATGCCGCCGGCGGCTGCGCTGGGCGTGGCCTGATTTCAGACCGCGAGCAGCGGGGTGTCTTCCTCGCGCGGCGGCGCGGGTTCGAAGCCGGGCAGGGGATCGAATTCTTCCTCGATCAACTCGATCGACGCGAGCCCATCGAGTTTGAAATGGCCGAGCCGCGGATCCTCGTCCGACCGCCAACTCTTGTTCAAATTGAGCGCGCTGATGAACAGGTCGCCGCGGCGTTCGAACAGCAGATGCGGCGCGAGCGTCAGGATCTGGCCATTATATTGGGCCGTTACCAGACGTTTGCGGGCGATGGCTTCCATTAGTTTCAGTCGTGTATCGTCCATGATTCCGGGTCAGTTGGGGAGGGAGATTTTTCGTTGTGCGTTGCAACGTAAACTACCCGGCCCGCATTGGAAAGCACCCATTGCCAATCGAAATCAATCGCGGCATAGGGCGGCGGCCCTTTCCTCCCCGGGTCCACTGGCGCAGCCGCGCCGACCAGAGGGTGCACAATGACTGAATTTCTCGATCGCTCCGGCCTGTCCGTCGATTCGCGACTGGCCGATTTCATCGAGCAGCGCGCGCTGCCGGGGACGGGGCTCGACGCCGCCAAATTCTGGAGCGATTTCGCGGCCCTGCTCGGCACGTTCGCGCCCGAAAATGCGGCGCTGCTGGCGAAGCGCGAGGATTTGCAGGCACAGATCGACGCCTGGCACGAAGCGCGCGCCGGACAGGCGCACGACCCGGCCGCTTATCAGGCGTTCCTCCGCGAGATCGGCTATCTTGTCTCCGAGCCCGCGCCGTTCCAGGTCGGCACGCAAAATGTCGATCCCGAAATCGCGACCATGGCGGGCCCGCAGCTCGTCGTGCCCGCACTGAACGCGCGCTTCGCGCTCAACGCCGCCAATGCGCGCTGGGGCAGCCTCTACGACGCGCTCTACGGCACCGACGCGCTCGACGCGCCGCCGGCGCGGCCCGGCGGCTATGACGCCGACCGCGGCGCTGCAGTCATCGCTCGCGCCAAGGCTTTCCTCGACGAAGCCGTGCCGCTTGCCTCGGGAAGCTGGACTGACTGGCAGGGCGGAGAGCCCGTGCTCGCCGATCCCGCGCAATGGGTCGGCCGCAAGCCCGGCGGCATCCTGCTTCGCCACAACGGCCTTCACATCGAACTGGTGATCGATTCGGCGAGCGCGATCGGCCACACCGACCCCGCGGGCATCGCCGATGTCGTGCTCGAGGCCGCGCTGACGACGATCATCGACCTCGAGGACAGCGTCGCCGCGGTCGATGGCGAGGACAAGACGCTCGGTTATGGCAATTGGCTCGGCCTCATGCGCGGCGATCTTGTCGAAAGCTTTGCCAAGGGCGGGGCGACGGTCACGCGCGCGATGGAGGCCGACCGTGAATGGACCTCGCCGTCGGGCGATCCTTTCGTCCTCCACGGCCGTAGCGTGATGTTCGTCCGCAACGTCGGTCATCTGATGACGACGCCGATGATCCGTCTGCCGAACGGCGCCGAAGCCCCCGAGGGCCTCTGCGATGCGGTGATCACCAGCCTCTGCTCGCTCCACGATCTGAAGGGCCTCGGCACGCTCACCAACAGCCGCGCCGGCAGCATCTATATCGTGAAGCCCAAGCAGCACGGCCCCGAGGAATGCGGCTTCACCGACCGGCTGTTCGACGCGGTCGAGGATATGCTCGGCCTCGCGCGCCACACGATGAAGGTCGGCGTGATGGACGAGGAGCGCCGTACGTCAGCGAACCTTGGCGCGTGCATCCACGCGGTGAAGGACCGCATCGTCTTCATCAACACTGGCTTCCTCGACCGCACCGGCGACGAGATCCATACCTCGATGCGCGCGGGCCCGATGATCCCGAAGGGCGAGATGAAGGCGAGCGACTGGATCGCGTCCTATGAGGATCGCAACGTCCGCATCGGCCTCGCCTGCGGGCTTTCGGGCAAGGCGCAGATCGGCAAGGGCATGTGGGCGATGCCCGACCTGATGCGCGCGATGCTCGACGCCAAGATCGGTCATCCGAAGTCGGGCGCGAACACCGCATGGGTGCCGTCGCCGACCGCCGCGACGCTCCACGCGCTCCATTATCACGCAGTCGACGTCTTCGCGCGCCAGAAGGAAATCGCGGGCGAGGCGGTGCCCTCGCTCGATCGCCTGCTCAACATCCCCGTCGCGACCGGGCGCAACTGGAGCGAGGCCGAAATTACGCGCGAGCTCGACAATAATTGCCAGGGCATCCTCGGCTATGTCGTGCGCTGGATCGATCAGGGCGTCGGCTGCTCGAAGGTTCCCGACATCGACGATATCGGCCTGATGGAGGACCGCGCGACCCTGCGTATCGCCAGCCAGGCGCTCGCCAACTGGCTGCTCCACGGGGTCTGCACCCCCGAACAGGTCGACGCCGCGCTGACGCGCATGGCGGCGAAGGTCGATGTGCAGAATGCGGGCGACGCGCTCTACGAAAAGCTCACGCCGGACGGCATCGCGTATCAGGCCGCGCGTGCGCTGATCTTCGAGGGCGTAGTGCAGCCCTCAGGCTATACCGAACCGCTGCTCCACAAATACCGGCAGGCGAAGAAAGCGGCGGCCTGAACTCAGTTGCCAACCGCGCGCTCGAACAGCTGGCGTAGCTTGTCGAGCGTGATGGTGTTGCCGGTGCGGAAGAAGGCAACGAGTTCGCGGCCCGCAGGCGTGTCGGGATAGCCGGTTGAGGTCAGCCGGACGCGCGTTTGCGCGCCTGCGGGTTCGAGTTCGAACACGCTGCTGACCTGACGATAGCTTTCCCAGTGCGGGAAACCCTCGGGCGCCTTGATCGTCCGGAATGCCAGAAGCCGGCCCGGGATGCGGACCAGCAAACGCTGCTGGATCGTCGTCGGCCCTCCGGGCGCCGCCGACCTGTCATAGGCGGTTTCGAGAATGTCGGGGTCGCTCGCCGACAGGCGGGCCATCGGCACCGCCCAGCGCATCCAGCCCTCTGCGGTCGAGATCGCGACCCAGACCTCGTCCATCGGCGCGCGCACCAACACTTCATGCGTCATCGTCTGCGTTCCGTCGGCTTCGGTCCGCAGGGCGACCTCACTCGCGTTCGCGGCCGGAATGGCCAGCGCGGCGCACAGGATCAGGCCGGGCGCGAAGAAATGGGTCCATGACACGGCATAGAGGGTAGGGGTTTTGCCGGTGCGCGGCAATTCGATTCCCGCCGCTTCGGTACAATACGCCTTGCCATTCTCCGCTATAATCCGGCATTTGCGCGTGCGCGGCAAACTGGGGGCAGGGCGATGACGGCACCGTTTAATTTCGGGCAGCTCAAATTTCTGAAGGCGTTGACCGAGGCGCTGTTTCATGGCGCCGAAATGGCGATCACGCCCGACCAGGTCGTCGCCAATGTCGCCGAATTGTTCGGCAAGGTCGGCGGGACCAAGCTTGACGAGATCCGACTGTCGCTGACGGCAACCGAAATCGTGCTCGGCCCCATGTTCGCCGAGGTTGACGTTGAAACGCGCGTCGAGCGGATCGACGACCGGCTGCGCGACAGCAGCATCGACCTGTTTCAGGATATGGGCCGGCTGCGTGGGATCATCTACGCCTGCTATTATGGCCATTGGCAGCCGGGGCTCGAGCCCGGCGATCAGGCCGCCAATGCAACCAATCCCGTCCACCGCCAGATCGGCTTCACGCTGCCCAAATTTCGCCAGCGCGGCAGTGCCGACATGCCGCTCGCGCCAATCCACGGGCGCGAGATCGACCCCGCCTATGTCCTCGACGCCGACAGCCTGGAAGACGAATATGACGTGATCGTCGTGGGCTCGGGCGCGGGCGGCGCGGTCGCGGCCTATAATATCGCAGGTTGGGATTATAAGGTGTTGATCGTCGAGGCGGGGCCCTTCTATCCCAGCCACGCGATCACGCATCACGAACTCGACATGATCGCCAATCTCTACAAACATGGCGCGGTCCAGACGACGACGAACCGCGATTTCGTCGTGTTCCAGGGGCGCTGCGTGGGCGGATCGTCGACGATCAACAACGGGATATGTTTGCGCGTCAACGAGCCCGGACGCACCCACCCCGATGCCAAGGATGTGCTCGCCAAATGGGCGAGCATCGGCGCACCGATCGACGCGGCCGCCTTCCACGACAGCTATGACGCGGTGAAGGACATGCTCGGCATCGCGCGGATCGAGCCGCGCAGCGGCCGGCACAACGGCCCGCACCTGATCAACGGCTGGCACGCCTATGCCGACACGTCGGACAACCCGATGGACAAGCGTGCGATTACCGACTGGTTCGACAAGAATTTCGGCCCGCCGAACACCCCGACCGCCTGCGCATATTGCGGCTATTGCAATTCGGGTTGCGCCTATGGCCGCCGCATGGGGGTGGCGCAGACCTATTTGCCGCAGGCGTGCCGCGATCGCGGCGCGCGTATCCTGCCCGATACCAAAGCGCAGCAGATATTGTGGCAGACCGCCGCCGACGGCCGGCGCGAGGCGGAGGCGGTAAAGCTGATCCTGCCCGACGGATCGAACCGCCTCGTCCGCGCGCGCGTCGGCGTCGTCGTCGCGGCGGGCACGATCGCCTCGTCGAAGCTGCTCGATCGCAGCGATATCGACGGCACCGGCTATCAGGTTTCGCTCAATGTCGCGTCGCCGGTGGTCGCGTTGATGCCGGCGGGTGCGGGCGGCGATGCGTGGGACGAGGACCAGATGTCGAGCTATGTCGACTGCGGCGATTTCCTGCTCGAAAGCCATTTCCAGCCGCCAATGTCGATGGCCTCGCTGATGCCCGGCTGGTTTGCCGACCATTCGCAGCGCATGAAGAATTTCAGCCGCGTTCATTCGGCGGGCATTCTCTTTCCCGCCGACCGGCGCGGGCAGATCGTCGACGGCAAGCTCAAATTCCGCCTCGACGTCGATGACGACCTTCCTATGCTTCGCCGCGCGATGGCGACTTTGACCAAGGTCCATTTCGCCGCGGGCGCGCTCGAATGCTATCCGGCGCTGGCAAAAGGGCAGAAGGTCACGCCCGACATGGACGTCGATGCCTTCTTCAAGGCCGCGATCCGCGAACAGGACGATGTGACGCTGTCGAGCAGCCACCCGCACGGCGGCAATGCGATTAACGAAGACCCGCAGCATGGCGTCGTCGATCCCGAATGCCGCGTCCATGGCACGACCAATGTCTTCGTCACCGACGCGAGTGTCTTCCCGAGTTGCATTCGCGTCAACGCCCAATGGACGACGATGGCGATGGCGCAATATGCGACCGGGCGGAGTGATCCCTTTCGCTGAGCCGCAATCGCGCCTACATGGCGCGCCGATGTTTCAGGTTGCCGCCCTTTACCGCTTCGCGCCGTTCGACGATCCCGCCGCGCTGCGCCAGCCCTTGCTCGACCTGTGCGCCGCCGAAGGTGTGAAGGGCACGCTGCTCCTCGCGCGCGAGGGGATCAACGGCACCATCGCCGGAACCGAGGCGGGGATCGAGACAGTCCTCGGCCATATCCGCGCCTTGCCCGACTGCGCCGACCTCGACGTCAAATATTCGACCGCCGCCGAGATGCCGTTCCAGCGGATGAAGGTGCGGCTGAAAAAGGAAATCGTGACGATGAAGGTGCCGGGGCTCGACCCGGCACGCGACGCCGCGCCTTATGTCGATCCCGCCGACTGGAATGCGCTTGTTGACGATCCGGACACGGTGCTTATCGACACGCGAAACGGCTTCGAGGTCGGCTATGGCAGCTTCGCCGGTGCGATCGATCCCGAAACCAGAAGCTTCGGCGACTTCCCCGACTGGTGGCGTGCCAATGCCGGGCGCTTCGCCGGCAAGCGCGTTGCGATGTTTTGCACCGGCGGCATCCGCTGCGAAAAATCGACCGCCTTCCTGCGCCACGAGGGCGTCGAGGATGTCGTGCATCTGAAGGGCGGCATCCTCGCCTATCTCGAACAAGTTCCCGAGGACGACAGCCGCTGGCACGGCAGCTGCTTCGTCTTCGATGAGCGGGTGAGTGTCGGGCACGGGCTGGTCGAGGTCGGCGAGAAGGAATAATTCGGCGACTGCTTAGGGGTGGGGAGTTGCCATCCCTCTGCCCGTCATCCCGGCGAAGGCCGGGATCTCAACCTCTCGGATTTACGCACCGGCGAGATCCCGGCCTTCGCCGGGATGACGAATTTGGTTGGGGCAACAACCGGTCGAAAACAGCCACGCCCTCTTCTCGTTCGTGTCGAGCGAAGTCGAGACACCCATCGAGATTGCGCCTAGCCCGACGGGCATCTCGACTTCGCTCGATGCGAACGGGTTAGGTAGTGGAGCGGCCGCAACCGGCCGTCAGCTGACCGTCACCGTATAGGTCACCTTATAATCGCTGGCATCGCCGTCGAGCGTCTTCGTGAACGTCCCCGGCGCGTCGCCGATATCGATGGTCCCGATATTGTCGCTGCCGCCGATATCGTCGAATTCGCGGAGCTGGAAACTCACTGGCTGGTCAAATTCGAAGCTTTGCGGAACAATCCAGCTCTCGCCCTTCTTGATCGAATAAATCTCGCTCTTGCCCTCGGGAAAACGCTGTCCAGTGTTGAAGCGCAGGAATAGTTGGTCGGGCAGGCCGAGCCCGAGCCGACCCGTCAGCTTCACGCATTCGACACGCACATTCGACACGATGAACTTGCGCGTCGCCGGTGCCGCCGGGACGGGCGCCGGGCGTTTGGTGACACCCGCGAAGGCCGCGGTCGGCCGGGCAGGTTTCTTTAGCAACCGCCCGATATTGTCGCTCGCCTCGCCGGCGAACTTGCCCGCAGGGAATTCGGCGAGATAGGCGCTGAAGGCGCGAACGCTGTTTTCGGCGACCGCGCCTTTCCACAAGAGATCCTCAACCGCCGTCCGGTCGCCCGACGCAGGGGGCGCCGCCGGCTTGGCGGCGCGGGGGACCAGATAGACCGGCGTTCCGGTAATGCTGGCGCTCACGAACGGACGCTGCGCACCGCCCGTCGCCGCCAGCACATCGTCGCGGATCAGGCCGCCGAGCAACTGCACGGGCGTATCGGGCTGCGGCAGGCGTTTGGCGAGTGAGGTCGCGAACGGCGAGTTGCCGCTCGTCCCGTCGGCTGCGGTCTGCCCCGGCGCGGCGGCGAATATCACCAACACATCGTCGGCCTCGACCCCCGCGAGCCCGTTGACCACGGCGCGCGTCCCCGACCGCCACGACCGCCCGAACGGATTGTTGCGGCACGAATCGAGCACGACCATGCGAATCTGCGCGCCCGATACCGCCTCCATCATCCGGTCGAGGTTGATCGCCTCATAAGGCAGGTCGAGGTCCGATTTCAGCTGTGCGTCGGTCGGGATCAGCCAGTTCTTGCCCTGCGCCTCGATCCCGTGCCCGGCATAATAGACCATCGCCACCTCGGCGCCGTCGGCCTTGGCGCGGAAATCGCGCATCGCTTTCTGGAAGTCGTTGACCGCAAGGTCGGCGGCGATCGTCACATCGTCGAACCCCGCCGACTTGGCAGACGCGGCGATGATCTTGATGTCATTGCCGGGGTTCACCAACCGGCTGGTGTTGGCATAATCGCCATTGCCGATGATCAGCGCGACCTTGCGCGCCTCGGCCACCGAGGGCGCGAGCAGAAACAGCGCGGTGAGGGTGACAAGCCAGAATCGCATCATCTCGCAATCCTTTCTCTACGCGGGTCGCGCCGCGCCATATTCGTACCAGCCGAAAGGCCGCGGGGTTTTCGGGATGTAATCGGCGGCTTGCCGGTCAACCGAAAAGCCAGCCTTTTCATAAGCATCGCCGATCGGCCGGGTCAGGTGACAATTGCCTCCGATGCGTTTCCACACGGGCTCGATCCGCCGCTGCCACTTGGCGACGCCCGCATCGGGAGAGGCGCCATGCTCAAGGAACAGCGCGGTCCCGCCGGGCTTCAGCACGCGGCGGATCTCGCTGAGCACTGCGGCCTGATCGCCGACCGAGCACAGCGTAAATGTCGTGACCACCGTATCGAACTGCCTGCTCTCGAATGGCATCGCCTCACCAACGCCTTCGCGGATATCGGCCTCGATCCCGCGCGCTGCCGCCGCTGCGACGCTCATCGCGAGCAGTTCGGGCGAGGGGTCGAGCCCGCTGAAGCTCTCGATCTGGCCCGGTCGATAGAATTCCATGTTGATCCCGCCGCCGCAACCGAGCTCGAGCACATGCCCGCGCGCATGCGGTACGACCTTGCTCCTGACCTTCATGATCTGCCCCTGCGAGCAGGCGCATTTGATCAGTCGCGGCACCCCATGACGTTCCCACCAGCTTGCCATTCGCCAGTCTCCCCTTGGCGCGGAAGGTGACCCTTGCTAGCGCACTTGGCAACACCCATCTGTGCGTGTCCGCACAGTCATTGAAAGACCGTCATGCCCAGCGTTCACCATACCAAGATGCTCATCCTCGGCTCCGGCCCCGCCGGCCTGTCGGCCGCAATCTACGCGGCGCGCGCGGGAATGCAGCCGATCGTGGTGCAGGGGCTGCAGCCCGGCGGCCAGCTGACGATCACCACCGACGTTGAAAACTACCCCGGCTTTGCAGAGGTTGTGCAGGGCCCATGGCTGATGGAGCAGATGACGGCGCAGGCGATGCACGTCGGCACCAGCATGATCTGGGACACGATCGTCGACGTCGATTTCTCGCGCCGCCCGTTCAAGCTGACGGGCGATGGCGGCGACGTCTATATGGCCGAAACGCTGGTCATCGCGACGGGCGCACAGGCGAAATGGCTCGGCGTTCCGGGCGAGCAGGAGCTCGGCGGCAAGGGCGTCTCGGCGTGCGCGACGTGCGACGGCTTCTTCTATCGCGGCAAGAAAGTCGTGGTGATCGGCGGCGGCAACACCGCGGTCGAGGAAGCGCTCTACCTCACCAACCACAGCGAAGATGTGACGCTGATCCATCGCCGCGATACGCTCCGCGCCGAGAAGATTTTGCAGGACCGGCTCGCGGTCAATCCGAAGATCAAGACGCTGTGGAACAAGCGCGTCGAGCGTTTCGTCGCGGGCGAAGGCCTGACCGGGCTCGTCGGCGTCGACCTGATCGACACCGTCACCGGCGAGGCGAGCTTCGAGCCGACCGACGGCGGCTTCGTCGCGATCGGTCACAGCCCGTCGACCGAATTGTTCAAGGGCAAGCTGCCGCTCGACGACGACGGCTATCTGCAGATCACGCCGGGTACCTCGCTGACATCGATCCCCGGCGTCTTCGCCGCAGGCGACGTCGCCGACAAGGTCTACCGCCAGGCGGTCACGGCGGCGGGCATGGGCTGCATGGCCGCGCTCGACGCCGAACGCTTCCTTGCCGAAGCCGAATATCACGCGATGGCGACCGCCTAGGCGGCGAGAACCGCCAGAATTTGCGTCGCGAGCCAGTCCGCATCGTCACCTGCAAAGCTGTGCGACGCACTGGCGAGGCGCTCGATGCGGACCGTGCAGGGGTTCTTTTCGATATAGGCAAGCGACGGGCCGCAGCTTTCGACGAAGGCTTGCGCGGTCCGGTCGCCGGTCGCGAGCAGGATCGTCACCGGGCAGAGAAGCTCGGCCAGCGTGCTGTCGAGACGGTAGGCGAGGCTGTCGGTTGCGACCGGTTGCGGCGCCTGTTTGAGCGCGGATAGTCCGCGCAGCAGCTTGCGAAAGTCGATCTCGCCCTTGATCAGTCGCAGCAGGCTTGCCGGATCCTTCAGCCGCGACCAGTAGCGGGCGCGGATGGCAGAGGCGGGGGGCAGGGCGGGTTCGTCCGTGCTTTCTGCTTGGTCGCCGTCATAAGTCCACGGATTGGCAAGGATCAGCCCGTCGAACGCGAGCGGCTGGTGCAGCAACAGCGCGCTCGCCGCATCGCAATTGCCGAAGGCGATCATGCGCGTGATCTGCGGCGCCGCGGTGCGAAACGCCGCAATCGCTGCAGCGATATCGGGGCCGCTATTCTCGAAGCCACCGTTTGCGCCCTCGCTGTCGCCGATCCCGCGGCGGTCGAAACGGAATGCCGGATAGCCCGCGTCGGCGATCCGTGCCGCAAGCATCGCCATCCCGCGATGCGCGCCGCTGCGAATCTCGTTGCCGCCCGACACGATCAGCAGGCCGGTGGTGCCCGCTGCTTCGTCGAGGGTCGCAGCGAGCGCAACGCCGTCGCAGGTGAAGCTCAACTGATGCCGCATGTCTTGCTCCATGCGGAAATATCGGCGGCGATCGCCGCTGCCATGGCGGCATCCTCGCCGGGCTCGGCGCGCAGCCACAGCGGCGTTCCCGCGATGCCGCCGACGCCGAGGCTGATGCTGCGCAGCGGCTCGACCGCCTGCGCCTCGCTCGCGCCAAGCTCTGCGATCATGGCGGGCGACAGGCGATTGCCGGCGAGCAACAGCGGTGCGGTTTTCGCTTCGTTCTGAAGGCTCTCGAGCGAAGACGCGACGCCAGCCTCACGGTCGGCGCTCACGCGCGCGCGCATGAGCGTGCGGAGCAGCGACGCGCCGCCGACGGGGGCAAGGCGCCACCACGCTGTGGCTTCCGCCTTGTGGTCGATCAGTGCGCCGCCGCGAAACGAGGCTATGATCGCAGGGCCATCGATTACGGATACCAGCTCGGCGAGCGCCTCCCGCCAGCGAACCAGATCGACCTCGACGAGCGGAACAAGGCTCTCATTCTGCCCCGGCAGGTCGGGCAGCACCGCCGCAAATCCCTCGGCCGCCAACGCACGCATCGCGAGCACCAGCGTGCGGCGCGTGCGGTTCGCTTCCTCGAACAGAGGCGGGACGATCAGGATGGTGGCGCGGGACGTACCCGCGGGATCGATGCGCAGCCGATGTTCGTTCATGCGCGCATCCGGGATCAGTCGGTCACTTTGCGCAGCGAAAAGGCGAGCAAATTACCGTAGGTTTCAAAGATTTCGCCGTCGATCTCGTCATCGTCGATCACGATGCCCAGCCGGTCTTCCATCTCGGTCAGCACCGTCGCGACCGCCATCGAATCGAATTCGGGCAGTTCGCCGAACAGCCCGCTATCCTCGGTCAGCGCCGCGGCGCGATCTTCGCCGAGGCCGAGCACATCGGCGAGCAGGGCGCGAAGGGTGGCATCGACGGAGCTGTTATCGGTCACTTTTCTTTCCTCAATACGGAACGGGCAAATGCCTTCAATGCCGGACCCCATGCCGCGACGCGCGACGGATTGAAAGCCTCGATGCGCCACAGCGGGTCGTGCCGGTTCATCCAGTCGCGCTTGTAGCCATCGTTGCCGGTGCCGAAATCGACGCGCTTCACGCCATCGACCTCGATGACATGCCGGAACAGCGCCGCCGACAGCAAGGTTCCGGGAGAGGCTTTCAAACTATCCTCGACATGCGCGAGCTTGTGGATGAAGGCGGTGCCGTCCTCAACGGTCCAATACTGCGCCGCGACAGGGATGCCGTCGATGCGCGCGATACCCATGCGCAGCCGGCCGCCATTGCTCTCGGCCTCGGCAAAGGCGCGAAGCAGCGCGGGGTGGCCTTCTTCGGGCTTCCAGCTCGCCGCATAAATTTGCTCATAGGCGGCCCAGCTTCCCGGATCGAAATCAGTGAGCAGCTGGATATCGACGACGCCTTTCTTCGCCTTGCGCTGGACAGTGCTCCGCAACGCGCCGGGGCGGCTCGCCCACCAGGCGTCATGGTCCATCTCGCCAAGGTCGAGCCAGTGGCGATCGCCGGCCGGCGCTGCTTTCACCCACCAGCCCGCATCGCGCAGCGCGGCGACGATATCTCGCCGGTCCTCGTCCCGAACCGGATAGAGCGACAGCCGCGCAGCCTTCGCGCGCAAATTGCGAAAGAGGTCGACGAGCGCGATGCCGCGATCGCCGCCGCCCGCATAGAGCGGCCGGATTGCGAAGCTGTACCAGTTCGTCAGCCCTGCGAGATGCCCAGGCGCCTCGACCCGGAGCGGCAGCCATGCGGTCGTGGCGTCAGCCTGGCCGCGCGCATCGAACCGGCCGAGACCCGCAAAGCCATGCGCGGCGAGCAGGTCGAACCACAGGGCACGGTCAAAGGGCACGGCGAAGCCTGCGGCGCGCGCCGCATCATCATTAGCGTGATGTTCACCGTTCCCTTGCATGGTGCCGCCCTCTATCACTCCACTCCTAACAGCCGATGACCAAAGCCGAAAACCCATCTTCAAGGCCGATCGACCATCTCGCCCGCCGCGGCGCGCCCGACGCGGCTGCGCTGCTGATCGGCGACCGCGTCACGACCTTTGCCGAACTCGATGCCGGCGTCGGGCGGCTGGCGTCCTGGTTGCTCGAGCAGGCCGGCGGTCCGGGAGAACGTGTCGCGAGCTGGAGCGCGAAGACGCGGTTCGCCTGCCTGATGCCGCTCGCCGCGGCGCGCGCGGGGCTGATCCATGTGCCGGTCAATCCGCTGCTCAAGGGCCCGCAGGTCGCACATATCCTTTCCGACAGCGGCGCGAAATTGCTCGTCACCAATGGTGCGCGCGCCGACATGCTCGGCGATGGCCTGCCCGCCGAATGCGTGGTGCAGGATCTAAAGATCGGCGAGGAAGTCATTGATTCGGGCGGGCAGGGGTTGCCGCTCTCGATCGCCGAACCTGACGATCTCGCCGCGATCCTCTACACCAGCGGCTCGACCGGGCGGCCCAAGGGCGTGATGCTCAGCCATGCGAACCTGTGGCTCGGCGCCGAGAGCGTCGCGACCTATCTCAAGATCGCGCCCGACGACCGGGTCCTCGCCGTGCTGCCGCTCAGCTTCGACTATGGCCAGAACCAGCTTCTTTCGAGCTGGCATGCGGGCGCTGCGGTGGCGCCGCTCGATTATCTGACCGCGCGCGACGTCGTGAAGGCGGTCGCGCGGCACAAGGCGACGACGCTTGCGGGCGTGCCGCCGCTCTGGGTGCAACTCGTCGAGGTCGAATGGCCCGCCGAAACGGCGGCGCATCTTAAACGCCTGACCAACAGCGGCGGTGCGCTCACGCCCTCGCTCATCGACGCGATGCGGGCAGCCTTCCCGAACGCCGATATCTACCCGATGTATGGGCTGACCGAAGCCTTCCGCTCGACATATCTCGACCCGAAGTTCGTCGCCGATCATCCGACCTCGATGGGCCGCGCGATCCCGCACGCCGAGATTCTTGTGTGCCGGCGCGACGGCACGATCACCGCCGACGAGGAGCCCGGCGAACTCGTCCATTGCGGCCCGCTCGTCGCCAAGGGCTATTGGCGCGACGAGGAACGCACCGCGCAGCGTTTCAAACCGGCGCCGCGCGCGTCCGAATATGGCGGAATGGCCGTGTGGTCGGGCGACACGGTGCGCCGTGACGCCGACGGTCTCCTCTATTTCGTCGGCCGCGACGACGCGATGATCAAGACCGCGGGCAATCGCGTCAGCCCGACCGAGGTCGAGGATGTCGCGGTCGCGTCGGGGCTGATCTACGAAGCCGTAGCATTCGGCGTGCCCGATCCGCGGCTCGGTGCCGCGATCATTTTGATCGTGCGCAGCAAGGATGGCGTCGCCGACGAGGAGGGGCTGTCCGGATATCTCCGCCAGAATCTCCCCAATTTCATGCAGCCGCGGGCGATCGAATGGCGGGATGCCCTGCCGCGCAATCCCAATGGCAAGCTCGACCGCGTGGCGATCGCCGCCGATTGGGCGACGGAGGTGACGGCATGAAACCGCACGGTCCGATCCCGCCCGGTTTCCGGTCCGATGTCAGCGGCATGCTGCTCATCGGTGGCGACCGTGCCGAGGCGCTTGCCGATGTTTCGGGCGATACCCCGCTGTTCGTGTACGACAGCGCGATGCTGACCGCGCGCGTCGCCGAATGGCGTGCCGCGATGCCTGCCGAGGTCCAGCTCCATTACGCGATGAAGGCGAACCCTTACGCGCCGTTGCTGGCCTTCATGGCGCGGCTGGTCGACGGGTTCGACGTCGCCTCGGGCGGCGAGCTCAAGGCCGCGCTTGCGAGCGGGATGCCCGCCGGCGACATCAGCTTTGCAGGGCCGGGCAAGCGCGACCGCGAACTCGAAGCGACGATCGGGGCGGGCGCAACTCTCAATCTCGAATCCGCGGGCGAGGCCGAACGCGCGCTGTCGATCGCCGGGCATCTTGGCCTCACGCCCAGCCTCGCGGTGCGCGTCAATCCCGACTTCGACCTCAAGGGGTCGGGGATGAAGATGGGGGGCGGCGCCAAGCCCTTCGGGGTCGACGCCGCCGAGGTTCCGGCGCTTGTCCGCCGCCTGATCGAGGCCGGCGCCGACTGGCAGGGTTTCCATATTTTCGCGGGATCGCAGGCGCTTGACGCCGACGCGATCGCCGACACGCAGGCGCAGACGGTGGCGCTCGCGGCGCGGCTCGCGAACGAGATCGGCGAGACCCCGCCACTCGTCAATCTCGGCGGCGGCATGGGCGTGCCCTATTTCCCCGGCGACAAGGCGGTCGATGTCCGGGCGGTCGGCGCTGCGCTTGGCGAAACGCTCGCGACGCGCGATCCGGTGCTCGCCAAGAGCCATTTCGCGATGGAGCTCGGCCGCTGGCTCGTCGCCGAAGCCGGCGTCTATCTGACCCGCATCGTCGACCGGAAGGTCAGTCACGGCGAAACCTTCCTCGTTACCGACGGCGGCCTCCACCACCAGCTCGCCGCGAGCGGCAATTTCGGCACGGTGATCCGCCGCAACTATCCGATCGCCGTCGCGGGCGCTTTCGGCCGCGAGCCCACCGAAACCGTCTCGGTCGTCGGCTGCCTCTGCACCCCGCTCGACCGTCTCGGCGATCAGGTTGCGCTCCCGCGCGCGGAGGTCGGCGACCTCATCGCGATCTTCCTCGCGGGCGCCTATGGCGCGAGCGCGAGCCCGGCGACCTTCCTGGGGCAGGGACCGGCGCGCGAAATGCTCGTCTGAATCGTCAAAATCTGTTCCTTATCGGGACAGTTTGCGACGGGCGCGGTCCAAACTTATGTCAATACTAACATTATGTTCACCCTTTTCGAGCAATGGCGGAAGCTGACGCAATGGCTGTCGCCGCGGAGTTTCCGGACCGCGGTTCCCCTGATGGCCCCGAAAGGTTGATGGATTATGGCTTCGTTCCCCTCGCTCCGCATCGCGCGCGCCGCGCTCGTGTCGGGCATCGCCGCGACCGCGCTGACGGGTTGCATGGGCGCCGGCGGCACCGCGCCGCAGCTGCCCAGCGCGAACTTCGTCGCGAACCAGGAAGGGCCGGGCGAGGAATATATCATCGGCCCGCTCGACGAGCTTCAGATCTTCGTGTGGCGCAACCCCGAACTTGGCGGCAAGGTCCAGGTGCGCCCCGATGGCCGCATCACCACGCCGCTGATCACCGACATGCCCGCGGTGGGGAAAACCCCCACGATGCTGCAGCAGGACATCAAGCTCCAGCTCAGCCAATATATCACCGACCCGATCGTCAGCGTGATCGTCACCAGCTTCAACAGCACCTTCTCGCAGCAGGTGCGCGTCGTCGGCGCGACCGAAAAACCGGCGTCGATCCCGTTCCGGGCCAATATGACCGTGCTCGACGCAATGATTGCAGTCGGCGGGCTGGGCGAATATGCCGCTGGAAACAAGGCGCGACTCGTCCGTTTCGACAAGGGCAGTGGGAAGCAGCAGGAATTCGGCCTGCGGCTGAACGACCTGATCAAGCGCGGCGATATCAAGGCGAACGTGCGGCTTCAGCCCGGCGATGTGATCATCATCCCCGAAAGCATGTTCTGATATCGACCGACCGCCACTCACCCATCTCCCAAGGATCCATTTCGACCGATGACCAGCCTTTACGACGAATTCCGGGTGGCGCTGCACAGCGTCTGGACGCGCCGGTGGCTCGTGCTGGCGGTGGCATGGGGCATCTGCATCCTCGGCTGGCTCGCGATCGCGTCGATCCCCAACCGCTATGACAGCCGCGCGCGCCTGCTCGTCGACGTCAACGAAATCCTGCCAGACGACGCGCAGATCGGCGGCGCGCGCCCACAGATCGACCAGATCCGCGAAACGCTGACCAGCGCGCGCAATATGGAAAAGGTTGCTGCGACCACGGGCCTGCTCCCCGCCGGCGCGAACGAACGCGAAAAGGCCGGCGCCGTCGCGATGCTGCAAAAGAATATCAAGGTCGTTCCGCAGCAGGACAATATCTTTGAAATCACATCGAGCGTCGCGGTCGGCAGCCTGTCCGACGCCGACAATGCCAAGCTCGCGTCGGGCGTGCTCGACAGCCTGATCACCGTATTCCGCGACGACCAGCTGCGCGGCGGCCGGATGAACGCGCGCGAAGGCCTGAAATTCCTCGACGCCCAGATCGCCGATCGCGAAAAGGCGTTGCGCGAAGTCGAAGCGCGCCGCGGCGCTTTCGAGGCGCAGAATATCGGCCTGATCCCCGGCGGCGCCGGATCGCCGGCGCAGCGCGTCGATGCGGCGCGTGCCGAACTTAGCCAGATCGATTCGCAGCTCGTCTCGGCGCAGGCGCAGCTCGCGGCCGCGAACGGCCAGCTCGCCTCGACCCCGCAGTCGATACCCGGCGCGGGTGGCGGCGTCGGCGGCGGCGTCGCGCGCCAGCAGCTCGCCGGCGCGCAGAACGAACTGTCGTCGATGCGCGCGCGCGGCCTGACCGACGCGCACCCCGACATCATCGCCTTGAAGAGCCAGATCGCGTCGCTGAAGGCCATTGCCGATCGCGAGGGCACCGGCGGTGGCGGCGGGATGCAGAACCCCGCCTATGCCTCGCTCGCCGCGATGCGCGCCGAACGCCAGGCGACGGTCAGCGCACTATCGGCGCGCAAGGGCCAGCTGATGGGCGACATATCGAAGATCACCGCACAGCAGATCCAGAACCCCGGCATCGCCGCCGAGTACGACCGGATCAACGGCGAATATACCGCGTTCAAGGCGCAGTATGACAAATTGCTCGCGCAGCGCGAACAGGTGCGCCTGCGCGGTGAGGTCCAGACCGAAACCGACGCGATCAAGATCGAACTGCTCGACCCGCCGTCCAAACCGACCAGCCCGGCGGCGCCCAACCGGCCCCTGTTCCTGACGCTCGTCCTGCTCGCCGGCATTGGCGGCGGCATCGGCGCGGCCTTCGGGCTCGGCCAGGTCCGCACCAGCTATGCGACCGCGGCGAAGCTCGAACGCGCCAGCGGCCTGCCGGTAATCGGATCGATCACCGAGGTCGTGACGGCAGAACGCCATCTCGACCGTCGCAAGAAGCTCATCTGGCTCGCGGGCGGTGGGGGCGCGCTCGTCGGCCTCTATGCCTTGCTGCTGGTCGCCGAATTCATCCAGCGCGGCATGGTTGCGTGACGGGGGACGATGACATGAACGACCAACGCAAAGTCAAGCGTCCGCCCTCGCTCCTCGAACGCGCGGCTGATATGTTTGGCCTCGATCCCGCCGCCAATGCGCCGACGATCGACGTGTCGAAACTGCCGCCCGAAACGCCCAAAAAGGCGCGGAAGGCCGCGGCCGATCCGGTTGCGGAAACCCCGCAGGCCGAAATCCTCGAGCCTGTCGTCGAAGCTGCGCCCATCGCCGAACCGGCACCCGCCATAGAGGCCGCACCTGCAGCTCCCAAGCCGTCGCCGCGCAAGGATGTCGCCAAGGCCGCGCCCGCGATCGTCCCGGCGCGGCAGGGAACGGTCGATCGCGACCGCCTCGCATCGCGCGGCATGATCGTGCCGGGCACGCCCGTGACCGGCATTTCCGAAGAATATCGCATCGTGAAGCGCGAACTGATCCGCAATTTCGGCGGCACCGGCAATCGCCCGATCCTGCCGCGCGGCCATCGCGTGCTGATCGCCTCGGCGAACCCGGGCGAGGGCAAGACTTTTTCTGCGGTCAACCTCGCCTTGAGCCTCGCGGTCGAGGCCGATCACGACGTGCTGCTGATCGACGCCGACATCGCAAAGCCGAGCGTCCTCGAAGCTTTGGGCCTCGAAGACGGCCCCGGCCTGATGGACGCGCTCGCCGATCCGCACCTGCCGCTCGGCGATTGCCTGATCCAGACCGACATTCCGGGCCTCAAGGTCATGCCCGCAGGCACCGGCCATATGCACGACACCGAACTTCTCGCCTCGGCGCGGACCGAGGCTTTGCTCGCGCAGCTCGAAGCGGGCGCACCGGGCCGCATCCTCATCATCGACTCGCCGCCGGTGCTCGCGGCATCGCCCGCCGCGGTGCTCGCCGGGCACGTCGGGCAGACGATCATGGTCGTGCGCGCCGACGAAACGCTCGAATCGGCACTGCGCGACGCGATCGGCCTGATGGGCGCATGTCCGCATATCCAGCTGCTGCTCAACGGGGTCAAATTCTCGCCGGGCGGACGCCGCTTCGGCACCTATTACGGACAAGGAGGCGCGTGATGCGCACCACGACCACCATGCGTCTTGGGGCGACGCTGGCGGCCCTGCTGCTCGCCGGGACGGCGACGGGCGCGCATGCGCAATTTTCGGGCGGTCCCTCCTCGGGCGGCGATAATGCAACATCGGCCGGCGCGCCCGCGCCCGAGCAGGGACGCTCGGAAAAGCGTGCCGAGCGCCGCCGCAGCCAGCGGACGGTCGCCGTCAGCCCCTATCTCGAAATTGACCAGGTGCTGACCGCCGATCTCAAAAATGGCGGCGACGTCCTCACCTATACGAACCTTGCGGTCGGGGTGGATGCCGCGATCGCGACCAACCGCGCCGAACTCGCCGGATCGGTGCGTTACGAACATCGTATCGGATGGAACGACAATCTTGGCGATTCGGACATGGTCAGCGGCCTTCTGCGCGGCCGGATCGAAGCTGCGCGCGGGTTCAATCTCGAAGGCGGCGCGCTCGCAACGCGCACCCGCGCCGACGGACAGGGCGCGGCGAGCGGGCTGTTCATCGGTGACGCCAGCAATGCCGCGGACATTTACTCGCTCTATGCTGGCCCGACCTTCGCGCGGCGCATCGGCGGGCTCGACGTCGGGGCGGGTTATCGCTTCGGCTATACCAAGGTCGAAGTCGACGAGCCCGCGATCCTGTCGCCGGGAACGCAGCCGCAGGATATTTTCGATAGCTCGACAAATCATGTCGCCTGGGCCAGCGTCGGGGCGCGGCCGGGTGACCTGCCGTTCGGGTGGCAAGTGTCGGGCGGATATGAGCGCGAGGATGCGAGCCAGCTCGACCAGCGTTACGAGGGCAAATTCGCCCGCGCCGACGTGACGGTGCCGATCGGCCCGACCGTCGCGCTCTTGGGCGGCGTCGGTTACGAGGATATCGAAATCGGCCAGCGCAATCCGGTCGTTGATGCCAATGGCGTGCCCGTGCGCGATTCCAACGGCCGCTTCATCACCGACAAATCGACCCCGCGCCAGCTATCGTTCGACACCGACGGGCTGATCTGGGACGCCGGCGTCATGTGGCAGCCGAGCCGCCGCACATCGCTTACGGCCAGAGTCGGCCGCCGCTACGGCGATACCATCTACACTGGCAGCTTCTCCTACCGCGCCGACCATGCGACCTCGATCCAGGTCGGCGTCTATGACGGGCTGTCGAGCTTCGGCCGCGGCTTGTCGGGCGGGCTCGCGGCGTTGCCGACGCAATTCGACCCAATCCGCAACCCGATCAGCGGCGACATCAATCCGTGCGTCTTCGGCCAGCAGGGGGGCGGCTGCCTCAGCAACCAGCTCGGCAACGCGACCTCGGCGCAATATCGCAGCCGCGGTATCCAGGCGACCTTGTCGTCGCGCTTTGATGGGTGGAGCTATGGCGTCGGCGTCGGTTACGACCGGCGTAAGCTGCTCGCACCGCTGCTGTCGCCGATCGGCAATCTCAACGGCATCAAGGACGAGAATTATTATCTCTTTGTCTCGGCGGGGCGCCAGCTCGACGTCGATTCGGACATCGGCTTGTCGGGCTATGTCAATTATTTCGACAATGGCGCGCCGGGCGCCAGCGATGTCCAGTCGGCCGGCCTCACCGCTTCCTATGCGCGGCGCTTCTGGCGCGGCCTGACCGGGACGGCCGCGGCGAGCCTCAACGCCTTCGACCAAGAAGGTTTCAACAGCCAGCTTATCGGTTCAGCTTTGGTGGGACTTCGTTACAACTTCTGACCAAGCAAACGGGATTTTTGCGATGTACGATCAGTTCTATGGTTTCACCGGACGTCCGTTCCAGCTGACGCCAGACCCGCATTTCTATTTTGAAAGCGGCACTCACCGCAAGGCGATGTCCTATCTCGGCTACGGCCTCGCGCAGGGCGAAGGCTTCATCGTCATCACCGGCGATGTCGGTGCGGGCAAGACGACGCTCGTCGGCCATTTGATGAACACGATCGACCCCAACCGCTTGACCGCGGTCAAGCTGGTGTCGACGCAGGTCGAGGGCGACGATCTTCTCCGCCTCGTCGCCGAACAATTCGGCATCGAGTGGGAAGGGCAGAGCAAGGCCGAATTGCTGCGCTCAATGGAGGAATATCTCCGCGAACAGGCGCGCGCCGGTCGCCGCACGCTGCTGATCGTCGACGAAGGGCAGAATCTCGCGATCTCGGCGCTCGAAGAGCTGCGCATGCTCTCGAACTTCCAGCTTGGCGGCCATTCGCTGCTCCAAATCTTCCTGCTCGGCCAGCCCGAATTCCGCCAGACGCTTTTTCATTCGCCGACGCTCGAACAGCTGCGCCAGCGCGTGATCGCGACGCATCACCTCGACCCGATGGAGCCCGAGGAGGTCGAACCCTATATCCTTCACCGCCTCGGCAAGGTCGGCTGGACGGGCAACCCCAGCTTCAGCCCCGACGCGTTCGAGGAAATCTTCGATTACAGCGAAGGCGTGCCGCGCAAATTGAACGTGCTCGTCAGCCGCCTGCTGCTCTATGGCGCGGTCGAACAGATGCACCGCATCACCGCGCAGAATGTGCGCTCGGTGGTCGCCGAGATCGAGGCCGATCGCGGTATCGACGCGTCGACGCTGGCACCGCTGCCCGTCGAAGAGGTCGTGGCCGCTGCCGCAACCGCGGTGGCGCCGACCCCCGCGCCCTTCGCCGCGCCGCAAGCCGCGAACGAAACGGCAGTCGAATGGCCGGCGCGCGCCGCTGCGACGGCTGCCGACGGTCCGGCGCCCTTCGCTGCGCCTGCCGACCCCGCCCCCGGCGAATCCGGGCCGGTCATCACGCTGACCCCGCCCGAACCGGTTCCGGCCGCCCCGGCGGTTGACCCCGAACAGCTTGCTGCGCTCGAAAAGCAGATTGCGTCGCTCGAGGAGCGCCTCGTCGAACAGGACGCCGCGCTCCGCCGCGTGCTCGACTTGCTGATCGAATGGGTCGAGCGCGATCCAGACAATGCTCCCAATCCGCAGAATTCGCGAACCTGGGCTGCCTGACAATCCGGCTGAAATCGGCTATCGGATTGATGAAGGTGAGGAAAAATGCAGAACGGCCTGTCGGTCGATGTCGAGGACTGGTTCCAGGTCGGCGCCTTTGAGCGCACGATCGACCGTGCCGACTGGCCGGCACTCGAATGCCGTGTCGAAGCGAATTGCGACGCGGTGCTGCAGATTTTCGCCGATGCGGGTGCCAAGGGGACGTTCTTCACCCTCGGCTGGGTCGCCGAACGCTATCCCGCGCTGATCAGGCGGATCACCGACGCCGGGCATGAACTGGCCAGCCACGGCTATGACCATCAGCGCGTCTTCAACATGACCGCCGACGCATTTGCGGCGGATCTCAGGAAGACGCAGGCTATCCTCGAAGACCTCGGCGGCGTCCCGATCCGCGGCTACCGCGCACCGAGCTTTTCGGTCGATACGCGCACCCCATGGGCCCACGCCGTGCTTGCCGAACAGGGCTATGCCTATTCGTCGAGCGTCGCCCCGGTTGTCCACGACCATTATGGCTGGCCGCAGAGCCCGCGCCACGCCTGGCGCCCGCTCCCCGACAGCGATCTCGTCGAATGGCCGGTCACGACCGCGCGCTTCGCGGGCCGGACGCTGGCGGCGGGCGGCGGCGGCTTCATGCGGATGCTGCCCTATGGCTTCACGCGCTGGGCGATCGCGCGGATGAACGCGGAGGGGCACCCGGCGATCCTCTATTTCCATCCATGGGAAATCGACCCCGGCCAGCCGCGCGTCGCCGATGCGCCGATCAAGTCGAAGATTCGTCATTACAGCGGCCTCTCCGCCATGGCCGGCAAGTTGAAGAAATTGCTCGCCGATTTCGAATGGACGCGCGCCGACGCCTTGCTTCCCGCGCAGCAGCAGCGTGCTTTGCCGTGGCGCGCGGCGGCGTGAACGCGCCTGTGTCGAGCTTCACCGCCGCACCGCTGTCCGACGCCGCTGCGTGGGACAGCTATGTCGCCGCGCACGCGCAAGCGACGCCCTTTCACACCCGCGCATGGTGCGAAGCGATCGCCAAAGCTACGGGCCACCGCTGCCACCTTGTCGCCGCGCGCGACGCCGATGGCAAACTGACCGGCGTCCTGCCGCTCCACCATATCCGCTCGCCCCTGTTCGGTCAGGCACTGGTCGGCAGCGGCTTCGCGGTGGGCGGCGGCATCCTTGCCGACAATGACGCCGTGGCGGCAACGCTCGCGCAAGGCGCGGCCGACATGGCGCGATCGCTCGGCGTTCCGTCGGTCGAACTGCGCGGCGGCCCGCTGCCCGCGGGCTGGGAGGTCGAGGAAGGCGTCTACGCGGGCTTCGCGCGCGACCTCGCTGCCGACGACGACGCCGAACTCCTCGCCATCCCGCGCAAACAGCGCGCCGAGGTCCGCAAGGCGCTCGAAAGCGGTCTCACCGTGACCACCGGCCGCTCCGAACAGGATCGCCGCGACCATTATCGCATCTATGCAATCAGCGTCCGCAACCTCGGAACGCCGGTGTTCCCGAAAGCGCTTTTCGATGCCGTGCTCGACGCCTTTGGCCACGATGCGGATATCCTGACTGTCCGCGAGGAAGGCCGCGCCGTGGCCAGCGTGCTCAGCCTCTATTGGCGCGGCACCGTCATGCCCTATTGGGGCGGCGGCACCACCGACGCGCGCCGCCTTCGGGCCAACGAGCTCATGTATTTCGCGCTGATGCGCCACGCCCGCGCCAAAGGTTGCGTCCGCTTCGACTTCGGCCGCTCGAAACTCGGCACTGGCCCTTTCGCCTACAAGAAAAATTGGGGCTTCGAACCGCAGCCGCTCACCTACGCCCGCTGGCTCGCGCCGGGCGAGACGCCGCGCGACACCAATCCCAACAGCGCCAAATACCGGCTGCAAGTCGACCTGTGGAAAAAACTGCCGCTGTGGGCGGCAAACCGCATCGGCCCGCTGATCGCGCGCGGCCTAGGGTAAGACGCCGCCAAATGGCCGAAATCCTGTTTCTCGTCCACCGCGCGCCCTGGCCCCCCGACCGCGGCGACCGGATCCGCAGCTGGCATATGTTCGAAGCGTTGGCGAAGCTCGCGCCGGTGCATGTCGCGGCGCTTGCCGACAATGCGGACGATGCCGGTGCTGCGCGCGAGAAGATGGCGCCGCTTTGCAAGAGTGTGGCGATCGAGGTGCGCAAGGCCTCTCGCCCGGTCGCGCTGATGCAGGCCGTGCTACGCGGCGAGCCGGTGTCGAACCGGCTGTTCCGTAACGCCGCGTTGGCGCGTCACGTCGACGATCTCGTCGGAGGGGGCGGCATTACGCATATCGCCGCCTTCTCGGGCCAGATGGCGCAATATATCCCGGCCGCTTTCGACGGCGCCGTGCTGATGGATTTCGTCGACGTCGATTCCGCCAAATTCGCCACTTACGCCGAGCAGGACAAAAGCCAGCCGCTGAACTGGGTGCACAAGCGCGAAGCCCGCGTGCTGGGCGCTTACGAGGCAGAGGTGGCGCTCAAGGTCGATGCCAGCCTGTTCGTCAGCGAGGCGGAGGCGGCGCTGTTCCGCACGCAGAGCGGCCTCGACGCCGACAAGGTGCGCGCCATCGAAAATGGTATCGACACCGAGCGCTTCGATCCGGCGCGCCAGTTCGATGCAGTCGGGACGGGCGAGGGGCCGCTCGCCGTCTTCACCGGCCAGATGGATTACCGCCCCAATGTCGACGCGGTTCGCTGGTTCGCAAAGGATATCCTGCCGCTGATCCGCCAGCGTCATCCGCAAGCCCGCTTTGCGATCGTCGGCCGCGCGCCGACCGACGAAGTCCGCGCGCTCGCGGCGCTGCCGGGAGTAACGGTCACCGGCGAAGTGCCCGATGTGCGCCCCTGGCTCGCTGCCGCCGATGCGGTCGTTGCGCCGCTGCTGCTCGCACGCGGCGTTCAGAACAAGCTGCTCGAAGCGATGGCGATGGCGCGGCCCGTGGTTGCGAGTGCCGCCGCCGCGACGGGGATCGAAGCGTCGCCGGGTGAGCATATGTTCGTTGCCGATGGCGCGGCTGCCATGGCTGATGCGGTTTGCCACGTCTTTGACGACCAGGCCGCCGCCGCGAAGATGGGGAATGCGGCGCGTGCGCAGATGATCGCGCGTTATGGCTGGGACGCCCGTCTCGCGCCGCTAGGCGAGCTGCTCGGGCTGCCCGTATGACGCTGTGGCAACGCCACCTTGCCGCACTGGCATTGCTGTCCGCGGCGATCCTTGCGATCTTCTGGCGCGAAGCGGCCGATGTGGCCGGCATCTGGTGGAACAGCTCGACCTTCACCCATTGCCTGCTGATCGTGCCGATGATCGGCTGGCTGGTGTCGCAGCGTGTTGCGCTGCTGCGGCCTCTGACACCGGTCTATTGGTGGCCCGCGCTGATATGGATGGCGGGCGCGGGGCTGGTATGGCTCGTTGGCGAGGCGGCGGGTGTCGGTCTGTTTCGTCAGCTCGCTCTGGTCCTGATGCTGCAGGGAGCGGTCGCGGCAACGCTCGGCGAAAAGCTCGTGCGCGCGTTGCTCTTTCCGCTTGGCTATGCGCTGCTGCTCGTGCCGTTCGGCGAAGAACTGGTGCCATTGCTCCAGACGCTCACCGCGCATATCAGCATGATCCTGCTCCACCTCTCGGGCATTCCGGCGGAGATGGAGGGCGTGTTCATCACCACCCCCGCCGGCTTCTTCGAGGTGGCTGAGGCCTGTTCGGGGGTCAATTTCCTAATCGCGATGCTCGCTTATGCGATTTTCGCCGCGCACCTCTGCTTTCGCAGCTGGACGCGGCGCATCGTCTTTGTCGTGGCCGCGCTCGCGACAACGATCGTCGCCAACGCGCTGCGCGCTTATGGCACAATGGTCGCCGCGGAAATCTGGGGGATCGAGGCGGCGGGCGGGATCGACCATGTCTTCTACGGCTGGTTCTTCTTCGGCGCTGTGATTTTGCTCGTCATGCTCGTCGCGCGCCGCTGGTTCGACCGGCCGGCCAACGACGTCGCGGTCGATGTGCGCGGGCTGGACGGTCGGGCCCGTTTTGCCGGGCCGGCAAAACTCGTGATCCCCGCGGCGCTTGCTGTTCCCTTGCTGTTCGTCGGCTGGGGCCATCTGGTGGGCGGGCGCAGCGCAGCCTTGCCTGCGACGGTCGCGATTGCTGCGCCGGCGGGCTGGAACGAGACGCGCGCCGAGGGAATGGCTTGGGCGCCGCGCTTCGACGGCGCCGACCAACGCCAGTTGCGCCATTTTTCGAACGACAGGGGGCAGGTCGTGACCGTTGCGATCGGCGGCTATGAGCGTCAGGCCGAGGGCCGCGAGGTCGTCGCGTTCGGACAGGGAGCGATCGATCCCGACAGCAAATGGGCGTGGAGCGCCGCGCTGCCAGCCGTCGAGGGCGCGAAGACCGAGCGCCTTCTCCATCCGGGGCCGGTGCTGCGCGATGCGGCGACATGGTATGTCGTCGATGGCAAAGTGACGGGTAGCGCGCGCGCAGCGAAGATGGCGGGCCTGAAGGCACGTCTGTTCGGTGGCGACCCGCGCGCGCTGTCACTGATCATATCGAGCGAAGAGCGCCAAGGCGGCCGCAATGCGATAGTCGATTTCCTTTCCGCGTCGGGTGGAGCCAAAGCGATGGCTGACCGCGCGCTCAAAACCCGCTAGGCCTCGGTTATATGTGCGGGATTGCGGGCATCTATCATCTGGAGACGGCGAAACCGGTCGACCCTGCACGCCTCCGCGCGATGCTTCAACCGATGCAGCATCGCGGCCCCGACGGATCGGGCGAGTGGACCGCGCCGGGCGTCGGGCTCGGCCATCTTCGCCTCTCGATCATCGATATCGTGGGCAGCCCGCAACCGATGGCGAGCGACGACGAACTTGTCACGCTCACCTACAATGGCGAAATCTATAATTTTCGGGAACTCCGCGCCGAACTCGAGGATCGCGGACATCGTTTCCGCACCAGTGGCGATACCGAAGTCATCATCGCGGCGTGGCGGCAATGGGGCCCCGATTGCCTGTCGCGGCTCAACGGCATGTTCGCCTTTGCGATCCACGACCATCAGCGCGGCTGCCTGTTCCTCGCGCGCGACCGACTGGGCGTAAAGCCGCTTCACTATGTCCGGCTTTCCGACGGGTCGGTGGCCTTCGCTTCAGAACTCAAGGGATTGCTGCGTAATCCCTTGCTGCGACAGGAAGCCAATCTCACCGCGATCGAGGATTTCCTAGCCTTCGGCTATGTCCCCGACGACAATTGCATCGTCGCCGGGGTCGAGAAGCTGCCCGCGGGGCATTTCCTCATGCTCGAACGCGGCAAGCCCGTGCCCGCGCCGACGCGCTGGTGGGCGCCCGATTTCTCGAAGCGTATCCGCGCCAGCGAAGGCGAGGCGGCCGAGCATCTCGTCCACGTGATGCGCGCGGCCGTGACCGACCGTATGGTGTCCGACGTGCCGCTCGGCGCCTTTCTCTCGGGCGGCGTCGACAGCAGCGCGGTCGTCGCGTTGATGGCTGAAGCGAGCGCGAAGGCGGTCAAAACCTGCACGATCGGCTTCGACCAGGCGGCGCTCGACGAAACCGCCTACGCGCAGCAGATCGCCGAGCGGTTCGCGACCGATCACCGCACGCGCACCGTGTCGTCGGGCGATTTCGCGCTGGTCGACAGGATCGCCGATCATTTTGACGAGCCTTTTGCCGACGCGAGCGCGCTGCCGACGTACCGCGTCTGCGAACTCGCGCGCGAAGAGGTAACCGTCGCGCTCTCGGGCGACGGCGCCGATGAGGCGTTCGCGGGATACCGCCGACTCGTGTTCCAGCATCAGGAGGAAAGACTGCGCGGGCTGATCCCCGGCTTCCTCCGCCGCGGCGTGCTCGGCCCGCTATCGCACGTCTGGCCGCAGATGGACTGGGCGCCGCGCCCGCTCCGTGCGCGCGCGACGCTCGCCAGCCTGTCGAAAAGCGGGGCCGAGGGCTATGCCGAGGCGGTCGGCGTGACCGGTGTGGCCCAGCGTTCGCGGCTATTCAACGATGCGGCGCACCATGCGCTCGGCGATCATGTCGCCGAGACACGCTATTGGAAGGCGATGGCCGAGGCGCCTGCACGCGAGCCGCTAGACCGCGCGCAATATGCCGACCTGATGATCTGGCTGCCCGGCGATATCCTGACCAAAACCGACCGGATGAGTATGGCGGTCAGCCTCGAAGCGCGCGAGCCTTTGCTAGATTACCGGTTGATCGAGTTCGCGGCGAGCCTCCCTGCATCGATGCGCGTCAGGCGCGGGACAGGCAAGGCGATCCTGAAACAGGCGATGGAACGCTATCTGCCGCACGACATCCTGTACCGGCCCAAAATGGGGTTTGTGACGCCGGTATCGCACTGGTTCCGCGGCCCGCTCGCCCAGCAGGCGAAGGCACTGGCGAGCTCTTCGACGCTCGCGCGCTCGGGTTGGTTCGACATGGCCGAAATCGAACGCATCGTCGCCGCCCATCAATCGGGGCGGCGCGATCACGGCCGGCTGATCTGGCAATTCTTCATGCTCGAAAAGTCGCTGGCGAAGCTTTTCGGGATCTGATTTTTCCTTTCCCATGGAGAAGGGCGCCATGGGAATTTGCCACCCATCCTTAACGCTTGGATGCTAGGCTCGCTGCCGATGACGGTTCATCCCGCCTTTCCGACGCGTGCTGCCGAAGCCGCTCCGCTCACCGTGCGCGTCGTCGATCCGCTGGCGCTGTCACCCGAGCTGGCGGCCGCATGGGACCGGTTGGCTGACGAGGCGAGCGAGCCCAATCCCTTTGCCGAGCGTTGGTGCCTGCAATCGGCGCTGCATCTGCTCGATCCCGACCGTCGCGCGCGGTTGGTGCTGGTGCGCGACGGTAGCGACGGACCGGTGATCGGCATCATGCCGCTCGCGGCTGCGGCGCATTATGGCCGCATTCCGCTCCGCCACGTCACCGGCTGGACGCACCACAATCATTTCCATGGCGCGCCGCTGGTGCGCGCGGGGTTCGAGGAGCTGTTCTGGTCGATCCTGCTCGGCTGGTGCGATGCGGCGCCTTGGGCGCGCACGCTGCTGCATGTGCCACGTTTGACGGAGGACGGTCCGCTCCACCGCGCGCTGGTCGACGTCGCGCGAACACGCGGTGGCGAGGCCGAAGTGGTGCACCGCGAGGAACGCGCGCTGCTCGAAAGCGATCTGTCGCCGGAGGATTATTGGGACGCCGCGGTGCGTGCGAAGAAGCGCAAGGAGTTGCGCCGGCAGGCGAACCGCCTCGCCGAACAGGGCGCGGTGCAATTTCGTCGCTGGCAGCCCGCCGAACCGGTCGATCCGTGGATCGATGCTTTCCTCGACCTCGAGGCGCGTGGCTGGAAGGGGCGCGCGAAATCGGCGCTCGCGAGCCAGAACGACACGCAGGCATGGTTCCGCACAATTCTCGCCGCGGCGGGCGATGCGTGCCGGCTCGACATGCGTGCGCTCGACCTCGACGGCCGTCCGCTCGCCATGCTCGTCAACTTCCTCTGCCCACCCGGCGGCTTTTCGTTCAAGACGGCGTTCGACGAGGATTATGCCCGCTTCTCGCCCGGCGTGTTGCTGCAACAGGTGAACCTCGACCTGCTCGACGATCCGCAAATCGACTGGGTCGACAGCTGTGCGGCGCCCGGCCACCCGATGATCGACAGCGTCTGGCGCGAACGCCGTGCGCTGGTGTGGGTCAATGTTCCCCTGTCGGCGCCGGCCGACCGTCTCCGTTTCGCCATGCTGACGAAGACCGAGCGGCTGTGGCGGCGCTGGAAGGGTGCCGCTGCGCCCCAAAATGAAGTAGAAAGCCCTTCATGACCGCGCATCAGCCGATCACCAAGCCCGTATTCCCCGTCGAAACGCTCGAGCGGATGGCGGCGCTCTATCCGCTGCAGGCGGGACTGCTCCATCATCACCTGCCCGATCATCCGCTGCTGTCGCTCGAAGCGCTCGCCCGGCTCGGCGAAAGCCTGCCCGGCAGCGAGGTCGAATATAATCCGGGTAATGTCCCGATCGGCATCCTGCCCGAAGATGTCCCCTCGAACGGCCTGTCGATCGGCGAGACGATCCGCACGATCGACAGCAACGGCAGCTGGGCGGTGCTCAAGAATATCGAAAATGTCGACGCCTATCGCACGCTGCTGATGGACCTGCTCGGCGAGCTTAAACCCGTGGTCGAGCCGCGCACCGGCGCGATGCTGACGCCGCAGGGTTTCATCTTCATCTCGTCGCCGGGTTCGATCACGCCCTTCCACTTCGATCCCGAGCACAACATCCTGCTCCAGCTCAAGGGCACGAAGGTGATGAATGTCTGGCCGTCGGGCGACGAGCGCTTCGCGCACCGCCGCGAACATGAGCGCTATCACACCGGCGGTCACCGCAACCTGCCCTGGCAGGACGATTATCATGGCGATGCGCAGCAAGTGCCGCTCGGCCCCGGCGACGCAGTGCTGATGCCGGTGATGGCGCCGCATTTCGTCGCCAACGGTGATGCGCCCTCGATCTCGCTGTCGATCACCTGGCGCAGCGAATGGAGCTATCGCGAATCCGAAGCCCATGCCGCCAATGCGACGCTGCGCCGCTTGGGCCTCGACCCCGCGATGCCGCCGCGCTGGCCAAGCTATGCCTGGGCCAAGACGGTCGGCTGGCGCATCGCGCGCCGCCTGAAGCTCGTCTCCTGAAAACGCTTTGATAGAGGCGGACTGCGCTGCCTCAAAACAGAGATGACAGATTGCTTTCAATTGCCGCAAATTGCGGTTATGGGCGCGCATCCTTGAATTTTCGACCCATAGAGGACTGATGGCGAAAGAAGAACTTCTGGAAATGCGCGGCCAAGTGGTCGAACTGCTGCCCAACGCGATGTTTCGCGTCAAACTGGAAAACGACCACGAAATTCTGGGCCACACGGCCGGCAAGATGCGCAAGAACCGCATCCGCGTTCTCGTGGGCGACGAAGTGCTCGTCGAACTCACCCCCTATGACCTGACCAAGGGTCGGATCACCTATCGCTTCAAGTGAGCGGCGCGGCGAACTTTCCCGTGCTGGTCCTTGCTTCGACATCGCCGCGCCGGCGTGAATTGCTGGCGCGGATCGGTCTCGTGCCGGCGCGCATCGCGGCCCCCGAAATCGACGAAACGCCGCTCAAGGCCGAGTTGCCCCGCGACTATGTCGCGCGGCTCGCGAAGGGCAAGGCGCTCGCCGTCGAGCGCGCGCCCGACGAGGTTGTCCTTGCGGGCGATACCACCGTCGCGGTTGGTCGTCGCATATTGGAAAAGCCAACCGACGAAGCTGACCTGCGCCGGATGCTCGCGCTGCTGTCGGGCCGGCGGCACCATGTTTATTCGGGGATTTGCGTCGTCGGGACCGATAGCAAGGCACGCGTGCGCGTCGTCGACACGATCGTCGCGTTCAAGGCGCTGAGCGCCGCCGAGATCGACCGCTATGTCGAATCGGGTGAGGGCATGGGCAAGGCGGGCGGTTATGCGATCCAGGGACGCGCCGAAACCTTTGTGCGTTTTCTGTCGGGCAGCCATTCGAATGTCGTCGGCCTGCCATTGTTCGAAACACGCGCGCTGCTGACGAGCGCCGGAATCGCGCTTGGCTGAGTGGCTGTACGAAGCCGGGATCGGCGAGGCGCGCGCGGCGCTGGTCGAGGATGGCGAGATCATCGAAGCGCGGATCGAACGCGAAGGCGAGGGGCCGCGCATCGGCGCGGTCGTGGCGGCGAAGCTTGTCGAGGCGGGACGGGGCGGCAAGGGCGCGCTGGTCGCGCTTGACCGCTCGGGTCAGCCGCACGCGACGCTCGCCGACCTTCCCCCGCAAACCTCGGTCGGCGCGGCGATCATGGTGGAAATCACCCGCATGGCATTGCGCGAACGGGGACGCGACAAGCCGGCGAGGGCGCGGCTTGCCGAGCCCGGCGCAACGCCGGCCGACGGCCCCGATCTGCGCGCGCGCATCGCGGCGAGCGGCACGCCCATAACCGAATTGCGACCGACAGACGCGGATCGCCTCGAACAGGCGGGATGGTCTGAACTGATCGATTGCGTGCGCACCGGGCATTGGACGTTCGACGGCGGCGCGCTGTGGGTCGATGCAACCCCTGCGATGGTGCTGATCGATATCGACGGCGAGGGCGATGCGCTGACGCTTGCCAAGACAGGCGCGTGGGCAGCCGCGGCTGTGATTCGACGCTGCGACATCGGCGGCTCGATCGGCATCGATTTTCCGTCGCTTCCCGACCGTGCGGCGCGCCACGCGGTCGACGCGGCGGTCGATGCCGCACTGCTGGCGCCGTTCGAGCGCACCGCGGTAAACGGCTTTGGCCTGATGCAGATTATTCGCCGCCGCGATCGCCCCTCGTTGATCGAACAGATCTGCCTCGATCCTGTTGCGACCGATGCAGCCTTGTTGCTGCGACATGCCGAACGCGCGCAGGGCACCGGCGCGTTGACGCTCTCGGCGCGGACTGGGGTGATCGATCATATCGCGGCGCACCCGGCGTGGGTCGATGCGCTGCAGAATCGGACCGGCCGCCCAGTCCGCCTAGTGGCGGACGCGGCCATGAAAGGAGCGGGCCATGCCCAGTAAACCGCCGCGCTGTCCGCTGTGCGGCAAGCCGCGCGAGCCTGAATTCAAACCCTTTTGCAGCCGTGGCTGCCGTGACCGCGACCTTCTGACCTGGTTCGGCGAAGGCTATCGCGTCCCGGTCGATCAGGCGCCCGACGGCACCGCCGACGACGATCGTTTCGACGATAACTGACCGCGAAAGCGAGCGTCATAAAGCCTCTGGACAGGATGCAAAGCCCTGCCTATAGCCGCCGCTCGCCAGCGCGACTGACCGGTCGCCGCGGCCGTGCCCGGGTAGCTCAGTTGGTAGAGCATGCGATTGAAAATCGCAGTGTCGGCGGTTCGACCCCGTCCCCGGGCACCACTTTCCTCCGGCTAAATGATCGCGCGCACTTAAGGTGACGGAATTGCACGTTAGCGAGCGTTTCGGCTCGTTATAGATATGCGTTGCTTCGCTCGCTTTGGATTCTTCCATTGCTCGGTGGCCAAGGGATGAATTCAGATTGGCCGATAAAGAACCATCTGATGTCATTAGCATCGAATCGGCGTACTACCTGTGCTCAGCGGCGAAGCACGGCCGCGATCGTGCGCTGCCACCACCGCGCTCCTGTTGGCACCACCTTACCCCGCCTTTGATACAACAATCTGCCTTTGTGGCGGTTGCCCGAGAGCGTCCGCTTTTCGATGTCGCGGGCCGATAGCGGACAGTCGCCAGACGGCCAGCGCCCGCCGGGATCTAAAATTTCGCTCGGTTTGATGCCAATTCGCGCGCCAACGACAGAAACGCGGCGAGCCCGGCGGAAGGATGCCTTCGACCCGGATAGTAGAGACAGAGGCCGGGGAAGGCGGGTGTCCAATCGGCGAGTAGCCGGACCAGGATTCCGTCTTCGATATCGGCGATAACGTCTTGCTCGAAATAGAAGCCGATACCGAGGCCGCCCAGCACCGCGGCGCGCGAAAGCGCGAGCTCGTCGAACGTCATCGCGCCGGCGACCTCGACTTGCGCCGTGTCGCCGCCCTTTTGGAAGTGCCAACGGTAGAGTGCGCCATCGGGCAAGCGGACGCGGACGCAGTCGTGACCGAGTAAATCGGTCGGCACCAGCGGTAGCGACCGTTCCGCCAGATAGGCAGGCGAAGCCACCACGGCGAAGCGCTGTGTCTCGCCGAGCGAAAGGGCGATCATGTCCGTCGGCACGAGCGAGGCTACACGAAGACCAAGGTCGAAGCCTTCGGCGACGATGTCGCGCAGCTGTCCCTCGGTCACCACATCGACATGCATGTCGGGGTAACGGCGGGCATATTCCAGGAGAAGATGGGTGAAGGCGGGCGAGCGCGCGGCAAATGGCGGCGCATTGATGCGCAGCATACCCGACGGCGTCTCGCCGCGGGCGCGCACGATCTCGATGGCTTCGCGGACATCCTGAAGCGAGGGCCCCAGGCGATCGACGAAGACCCGTCCGGCGTCGGTCAGCGCAACGCTCCGCGTCGTGCGATTGAACAGGCGAACGCCGAGTTCGGCTTCGATCCGCGCAATCAGGTGACTGAGCGCGGTCGTTGACATCCCGAGATCGATGGCCGCCTGCCGGAAGGACCCGCGCCGTGCAACGGCGATCACGGCGTCAAAGTCCCGAAGCGCCAGTCGTGACATTATCCCGAATCCTACACTAACTCATATCATATTAGCCCGCTTATTCGGATGATGCACGGCTCTTACAAAGGAGGGAAGGCAGACCAAGGAGACATGTCATGCAGACCCAGAGCGAATCCGGTAACAGTCAGTCCGGCACCGAAGCGATTGTCGCAGCCTTGCCAAAACCCATCGCCGACTATGTCGATGCCAATGCCCGGCTCGATATCGAGGCCATGCTGAAGCCGTTCGCGGACGACGCGGTTATACTGGACAACGGTCAGCGATTTGCGGGCCTCGCCGCAATCAGGGAGCTGTTCGAAGAGGCGGTGATCCCCGTCAAGGCGATCTTCACGCCCGATCGTGTGCGGCACGACAACGGCAAAATCATTGTCGAAGGCCCGGCCCATGGCGACTTCAAGGGCAGCCCCATCCGCTTCACCTACGACTTCACGCTCGATAACGACAGCATCGCGATGCTGGACATCACGGCATGAGCATCGAGGGCGATCCCGCCGAGTTCGCGGGCAAGCGCGTCGTCGTCAGCGGCGGTACCAAGGGCTTGGGCCGTGCCACCGTCGAACGTTTTCTGGCTGGCGGCGCACGTGTGATGACAGCGGCCCGCTCAAACCCGGAGCCTGTTGCCGGTGTCGAGTTTGTCCGGGCCGATCTGACGACGGCTGCTGGTGGAGAAAGCCTTGCAGCAGCAGCGCTTGCGCAAATGGGCGGTGTCGACATCCTCGCCCATGTGATCGGCGGTTCGGCCTCACCCGGCGGAGGCTTTGCCGCGCTGACGGACGATCACTGGCTTGCCGAACTAAACCTGAATCTTCTGGCCACGGTTCGCCTCGATCGTCTCCTCGTTCCGCAGATGATCGAGCGGGGCGCCGGCGCGGTCGTGCACGTAACTTCCATCCAGTCGGTCCTGCCGCTTCCGGAGTCGACCACGGCATATGCCGCCGCCAAGGCTGCGCTCAGGACGTATAGCAAGTCGGTGTCGAAGGAACTCGGGCCAAAGGGCGTGCGGGTCAATGTGGTCTCCCCGGGCTGGATCATGACCGGAGCATCCGAGGAACTGCTGAAGCGGCTGCAGGCCGCCAACGGGGGGACGATCGAGGATGCGCGCCAGATCGTGCTGGACGGCTTGGGCGGCATCCCGATCGGACGACCGGCGGACCCTTATGAGGTGGCCGACCTCATCGCCTATTTGGCGTCGGATCGCGCGGCGGCAATTCACGGCGCTGAGTTCGTTATCGACGGCGGTACTGTGCCCACCGTTTGAGATCATGCGCCGCAGCGCTGCGAAGACGCCTTCGAGCGCGCGGAGCGGCGCCTGGATCAGCGCCGAAGACCAGGCGGGGACGGGCGGAAAGGCCCGGAACATGGTCATATCCTTGCCGAAGCGTTCACGGCCCATGGCGGGTCGCATGCGCTTGCGAAGAGGCAGACGGAACCACGCTGCGGTTCCGTCTGCCGGGCCCTGCCGAGGAGGGGCAGCAGGGAAGGGGGCTCTACTTCGCTTTCGGCGAGACCTGCTTGGCCGCTTGGTCGATCACGTCGGCGACGACCTTGGGCTGGGTCATGAAGACCGCATGGCTGGCCGGCACCTCGGTGACCTTTGCGCCGACGCGCTTCGCCATATGCTGGAGCATGCGCTGGTCGAACGCCTTGTCGTCGGTCGCGATGACGGCCCAGCTCGGCTTGGTGCGCCACGCCGCCGCCGTCAGCTTGGTGCCGAATGCCGACATGGCGATCGGAACCTGGCTGTCGCGCATGAAGGCGGCGTCGGCGTCGCTGGCGTCGGCGGCAAAGCCGGCCTTGAAATTCTCCGGCTTCACGAAGCCGAAGCCGTCGCCATGCGCATCGATCACGAATTCGGGTGGCGTGACGAAGCCTTCATATTGCTGCGCCGTCGTCTCGCCGGCGTCGGGCGACAGTGCCGACACATAGACGAGGCCCGCGACCTTGGGATCGACGCCCGCCTCGGTGATGACCGTGCCGCCCCAGCTGTGCCCTACGAGGATCGCAGGGCCGTTCTGGCGATCGAGCGCGCGCTTGGTCGCGGCGACATCGTCAGCAAGCGAGGTCAGCGGGTTCTGGACGATCGTCACGCGATAGCCTCGCTTCGTCAGTTCGTCATAAACGCCGCGCCATCCCGAACCATCTGCGAAGGCACCATGGACGAGGACGACGTTACGCACGGGCTCGGCCGCGACGCTGTGCGCCGAATGGTCGGCGGTCTGGGCGATTGCCGCGGCGGGGAGCGAGGCGGCGGCCAGCGCTGCGGCCGCAATGATACGAAGGCTGTTGAACATCGGGGGAGTTCCTTCTTCCGGGGGTCAGGCTGCGAGCGACAGGCGGACGTCGAGGCTGCCGCGGGTTGCGTGCGAATAGGGGCAGACGATATGCGCCTGATCGACCAGTTCCTGCGCCAGCGCGGCGTCGATGCCGGGCAGTGCGATCGTCAGTGCGACGTCGAGGCCGAAACCCTGACCATCATCGCGCGGGCCGATGCCGACCTGTGCGGTGACCGTCGAATCGTCGGCGACCTTGACCTTGCGCTGGCCGGCAACGAATTTCAGCGCACCGAGGAAGCAGGCCGCATAGCCCGCGGCGAACAGCTGCTCGGGATTGTTGCCTTCGCCGCCGGGACCGCCGAGTTCCTTCGGGGTCACGAGTGCGACGCTCAACGCGCCATCGGCGGTGGCGGCGTGGCCGGTGCGTCCGCCGGTGGCAGTGGCTTCGGTGCGATAGAGAATATTCATCTGCAACTCCTTTATATGCGATAACAGTTATCGCGATATATGATTAGCTAGGGTGATTCGATCGGTCTGTCCAGAGAAATATATATCGCGATATGTATTTTTGCGATCGCGCCCTATATAGGGGACGAAAGGAGTATAGGATGACGATCAAAGCCAATATGCCGGTGCCGCTCGACGACCAGCTCTGCTACGCCATCTACTCGGCCGGGATCGCCATCCAGCGGGCGTACAAGCCCCTGCTGGACGAGCTGGGAATGACCTATCCCCAATATCTTGTTCTCAATGTCTTGTGGCGCGAGGACGCGCAGCCGGTTGGCCGGATCGCCGAGCAACTCGCGCTCGAGTCGAGCACGCTGACGCCGCTTCTCAAACGGCTCGAGGCCGCGGGCTTCGTGCGGCGGACTCGCAATCCCGAAAATGAACGACAGGTGGTCGTCTCGCTGACCGATGCCGGACGCGCCATCCGCAGTCGCGCCGGGTGCCTCGGCGATGCGCTTCTTGCCGCGTCGGGCCAATCCCCGGGTGCGCTCGGTGCACTCAACGGTGACGTGAAGCAGTTGCGCGATGCAATATATGCGGCGACGGGCGGCTGGAATCTCGCGGCCTAGCGAAACTCTGTGGTTGCAGGCCGGCGCGGCCCGGTGGGCCGGATACGATCGCCTTCCGGGACGGTTGACCTCGCGCCGGCATGTGGACATCTAGACGTGTCGAGAAGCGGGAGAAAGGCAGCGGGCGTGAAGGATGTTGCGGCGCTGAAACTGTTCGTCCGGGTCGCGCGTCTAGGGAGCTTCTCGGCGGCCGCGCGCGAACGGGGGATGTCGCAGTCGCAGGTCTCGCGTATCGTCGCCGACCTTGAGGAGGATCTCGGCGGCCGGCTGCTCACCCGGACGATATATAAAGCTCCGGTCGCATGGTCTTGCTGCTAATACGCGCGGTGATATCGCAGCCTTCGAAGAAATAGATCGGGGCGGCTTTGGGAGCGGATGAGGGGCGCGGCGTTCGCGTGCGTATCGCTCTCTGAAAGGACCGGAGAAAAGCTAATGGACACAGAGCTTCGGAAACTGAATGCGAGCGCCTTGCCGTCGGCGCTCGACGCGCTCGACGACCGCGTGCTCGTCGCGCTCTCCGCCCGCAAGGCCGAAGCCGCGGCGACGCGGCGCCTGATGGTCGTTGCTGCACTCTTTTCGCTTAGCGGCGGAATGGTCGCAGGCAGCATGTTCGTGCCGAGCGCGGTCGCGGCGAGCCCGCTGACGCCGCTGATCCCCGCGAGCCCGCTGGCGCCCTCGGCGATATTGGACGCGCGCTGATGACCGCCGCACGCCGGGTAGCAATCATTGGGTTCATCGCATTCATGGCGGCGCTCGCCGGCGTTTTCGCCGGCCGGTTGCTTGTCGATGCGCCCAAGCCGAGCGAGACGGAACTGCATGCGCTGCTGCACCGCGAACTGACGCTTTCCGCTGAACAGGAAAAACGGCTGCAGGCGATCGAAGCCCGATATTCCGGTCGTCGCGAAGCGCTCGAAATCGAAATGCGGGTGTCGAACATCCGTCTGGCGCAGGCGATCGAGGCCGAGCATGGTTACGGCCCCCGCGTGACCAAGGCGATCGATGAAACGCACGAGGTGATGGGCGAATTGCAGAAGGAGACGCTCCGCCACCTCTTCGCAATGCGCAGCGTGCTCGATCGTGATCAGGTCGCAATGTTCGACAAGGCTGTGGTCAAGGCGCTGACCGCCGATGCGAGGTGACGGGCGATCTTTCGCAATGTAGCGACCGCGATCTTGCGGCGCTTGCCCTGTCCGGTCGGCAGGATGCCTATCGCGAATTTCTGGCGCGGTACAAGATTCCGGTCTTTCGCCTGATCCGCAGCAATGTCGGCGACGAGAATGAAGCGATGGACCTGACGCAGGAAAGCTTTGTCGCCGGCTTCGCGGCGCTTGGCCGTTACGATGGCGGGCGGCCGTTTCGCATCTGGATCTCGCGCATCGCGCTCAACAAATGCCGCGACTGGGCACGCCGCCGTGCGGTCCGGTCCTTCTTCACGCGCGCGCTTCCTCTTGAAGCTGCATATGATGTCGCCGGTGAGGGACCAACTGTCGAAGCAGAGGCTGCCGACCGTGCCCAGTTGGCCCGGGTACAGAAGGCGATCGCCGATCTGCCGTCCAACCTTCGCGAGGTTATTGTCTTGCGCGGCATAGAGGAACTCAACCAGTCGGAGGCGGCGGAGATGCTGGGCGTCAGCGAGAAGGCGATCGAGACGCGCCTCTATCGAGCGCGCGGCAGGCTGCGTGAGATGCTCGGCGAATGAGGGACGCGCGGGGTGCGCGCGTATGGCTATACAGGTTTGACAGGAAGAAACGGGATTATGCAGATCGATCGGCGGCGATTCATTGGCGCGGCAGCAGGCGGCGGCGCGGCGGCGGCGCTTGCCGCATGGATGCCGGCATGGGCGCAGCCGGTTTCGGCCGGACTGAAGGCGCAATTGCCGACGGTGTCCGGCGAGGACATCACGCTGCGGATCGCGCGCCAGACGATGCGCGTCGACGGCAAGGTTGCCCGCGCGATCGGGATCAACGGGACGATTCCCGGCCCGCTGATCCGCCTGAGGGAAGGGCAGAAGGCGCGGCTGACGGTGGTCAACGAGCTCGACGAAGACAGCTCGATCCACTGGCACGGCCTGATCCTGCCGTTTCACATGGACGGGGTTCCCGGGGTCAGCTTCCCCGGTATCAAGCCGCGTTCGACATTCGTCTATGAATTCCCGATCGTGCAGGCCGGGACCTATTGGTATCACAGCCATTCGGGGTTGCAGGAGCAGATCGGCCATTACGGCCCGATCGTCATCGACCCCAAGGACGCCGACCCGGTCGGTTACGACCGCGAGCACGTCATCGTGCTGTCGGATCATAGCCGCCTGTCGCCCGAGGCGATCTTCCGCAAGCTCAAGGTCAACCCGGGCCATTTCAACATGCAGCGCCAGACGCTTTCGGGGCTGCTTGCGGGTGGGGACCAGCCGCTCAAGGACCGCGTCGAATGGGGCGCGATGCGGATGGATCCGACCGACGTCGCCGACGTCAACGGATCGACCTATACCTTCCTCGTCAACGGGCACGGCCCACGCGACAACTGGACGGCGCTGTTCGCGCCCGGCGAGCGGGTGCGGCTGCGGATCGTCAACGCCGCGGCGATGTCGATCTTCAATGTCCGCATTCCGGGCCTGCGAATGTCGATTGTCCAGGCCGACGGGCTGAATGTCGTGCCGTTGCCGGTCGATGAATTCCAGATCGGCGTCGCCGAAACCTATGACGTGATCGTCACACCGACCGAAGATCGCGCCTACAGCCTCGTCGCCGAAGTCAACGACCGGTCAGGCATGGCGCGCGCGACGCTGGCGCCGCGTGCCGGAATGGTCGCCGAGGTGCCGCCGCTTCGCAAGCGTCCGCTCGCGACGATGAAGGACATGGGCATGGGCGCGATGGGCGGCAGCGGCGACGCGTCGTGCACTGCCGAGCACGCCGCAATGGGGCATTGCACGCCCGCCGCCGATGCAGGCGCCGACCATGTCGCGATGGGGCATGGTGCGGGCGGAATGAACCACAGCATGCGCGACTTCGACGTCGCGCCGCAGGTCAAGCGCGACCCGAGCGTCCAGACGATCTCGCCGATGCCCGTCGACCGCATGGGGGAGCCGGGGCAGGGGCTGGAGGATGTCCAGCACAAGGTGATGACCTATCGCGACCTCGTCGCGCTCGACCGCAATCCCGACGTCCGCGCACCCGGCCGCTCGCTCGACATCCATCTGACGGGCAATATGGAACGTTTCATGTGGTCGTTCGACGGCGTGAAGATGTCCGACCATCACGAGCCGATCCCCTTCATCGAGGGTGAGCGCGTGCGCGTGAACCTCATCAACGATTCGATGATGGTCCACCCGATCCACCTCCACGGCCATTTCTTCGAGCTGGTGACGGGGAAGGGCGACCGCGCGCCGCGCAAGCATACGGTGATCGTCCAGCCGGGCGGCATCGCGACCTTCGATTTTACCGCCGACGCGCTCGGCGACTGGGCGTTCCATTGCCACCTTCTCTACGACATGCACGCGGGCATGATGCGTGTCGTGAGCGTGCGTCCGAAGGGAGAGGCGGCATGATGCACGCTTCGTTGCTGCTGGCCGGCATCTCCGCCGTCGCGTTGGCAACCCCCGCCGCTGCCCAATCGGGCCATGGCGAGCACGGCAGCGCGCCTTCTGCGCCGGCTGCCGAAGATTCCACGCCGATGGACCATGGCGATCGCGCTCAGATGGATATGAAGCCTTCCGCGACCTGCACGGCGGAACATGCGGCCATGGGGCATTGCACGCCGGAGCCCGACGACGCGGCCGCACCCGAAGCGCCTGCCGATTCGGCCTGTCCATCCGAACATGCGGCCATGGGCCATTGTAAGCCCGCAGAACCGGCGCCGAGTGCGGCGTCCGGGCCGGTCGGGACCGACCTTCCGCCCGGCGACGCGCCCGCGCCTCCCGTTCCCGGCGATTGGTATGCGGATCGCCTCTACCCGAAGAGCGACATGGAGCATTCGCGCCATGTGATGATGGAGGAGGGCGGGGGGCTTACGACGGCCTTCCTCAGCTTCAATCTCGCCGAATATCAGGCGCGGAAGGGGCGTGACGGCTATCGCTGGGAAGCCGAGGGCTGGTACGGCGGCGACATCAATCGCCTCACGATCAAGAGCGAGGGTGAAGGCGCCATCGGTGAAGCGATCGAAAGCGCCGAGACGCAATTACTCTACAGCCGCGCGGTCGGCCCCTATTTCAATCTGCAGACCGGCATACGCCAGGATGCGGGCCACGGTCCCGACCGAACCTATGCTACCGTGGGCCTTGAAGGCCTCGCGCCCTATTGGTTCGAAGTCGAGGGCGCGTTGTTCCTGTCCAACAAGGGCGACCTTTCGGGCCGGATCGAAGGCTATTATGACCAGCGTCTCACCCAGAAGCTGATCCTGCAGCCGATGGCCGAGCTTAATTTCGCGGTGCAGGACGTGCCCGAAAGCGGCATCGGGTCAGGCCTTTCCGACATCGAACTCGGCTTCCGCCTTCGCTACGAGGTCGTTCGGGAATTCGCGCCCTATGTCGGCGTCGAATGGGCCCGCAAATTGGGCGACACGGCAGGCTTCGCGCGCACCGCAGGAGAGGGCGCCGGCAGCACCAGCTTTGTCATGGGTGTCAGAGCCTGGTTCTGATCGGTTTGAGAGAAGCCAAGGCATAGCGGCCGCGTTTCGAAGTTCGAGGTGTGGCCGTTTTGTTGATAGACGAGTCGCACGAGGCGGCGACCGGCTCGGGTGCCCGCACCGATGTCGATGCGCGCGGCTCTCGTGATATAATTTCAAAATTTGCACAAACGGCAAAAAATCGGGACCGGATGAGGGGTGATGCTTTCCGATGCGTATCTGTTACGGGACTATGTCCATTCGATATCTTTCTAAGATATTGAAAAAAAACACGTTCGAATGTCAACATGGCCTCCAGCTCCAGCTCCGGCACTGAGATCGGGACATATTTGCGCGACCTCGTGGACCGCAATGGTTTCGCCCACCCGCCCTATAGACCGGTATGAGGGTTTTTGACGAATGGCGCGATCCTGTGTCGGGATGGTCGAGGAATCCTGTTCATAAAAATGGTCAGGCCCCGAGATTCGAGCCGTTGATACCTTCGCTCCAAGCGCGGTTCGCTATTGCCGCTCAGCAGCCGAATTTGCGCGCAACGAGCGTCCTGAAAGGGCGCAAACGCGCGGATTTTCGGCTCTACCATTGGCTTGCCGAGCGTGTTACGGCGACGCGATGAACAGGGTCGTGAACAAACTCAACCGGTTATGGAAAGAGCGGGCGCATCGCGCTGCAGCGGGTGCCGTTCTGGATACCCCGCCGGTTGTGCCGGCCGATGACGGCTTGGTCCTGTTTTCCATGATCGGCACGCGGGTGCTGCTACCCTATCTGGTTGCGGTCAAGTCGCTGCATGCGCAGCTTCGACGCGGGCGCATCGTGATCCTCGACGACGGTACATTGACCGCCGACGATCGGGGCATGCTTGCGCAGCAGCTGGGAAACCCGCGTATCCTTTCGCTCGCGGATGTCGATACCGGCCCTTGTCCGCGCGGCGGTACGTGGGAGAGGCTTCTCACGATATTGGACATGCGCGCGAGCGACTATGTGATCCAGCTCGATTCGGACACCGTCGCGCTGGGCGACGTGCCCGAGGTCGCGGCCGCGATCGCAAAGAATCGCAGCTTCACATTGCGCGGCGACCCGGACTCGCGGCTGTTTTCCTTTGCCGAGATGGCGGGAAAGACCGACGATGCGGCCTTCCTGTTCAATCCCGACGCGCATGTGCAGGGCGCGATCGAGAGCGGACTCGACCGGGTTGCGCTGCCGATGCTCGCGAATCCGCTGTATGTGCGGGGATGTTCGGGCTTCGCCGGATTCGCGCGCGGCGGCGATGGCCGCGCGCTCGCCGAGGCCTTTTCGATCGAGGCCGAACGCTTGCTCGGGATGGAACGCTGGTCGCGATGGGGCAGCGAACAGGTTACCTCGAACATGGTCATTGCCAACGAGCCTGATGCGCTGCTGCTGCCCTATGACCATTATCTCAATTTCTGGGACGAAGGCGTACCCGCCGACGCGCGCTTCGTCCATTTCATCGGCAGCTATCGTTTCAGCGGCAGCGCCTATATTGACGCGACGCGCGCGGCGATCGCTGCGCTGGGCCGGGCCTAGGCGGCCGCTTCCGCGTTGGTCGGCATACGCCGGCCGCGTACCATGGCGATCAGGTCGCGCACCGTCTCGCGCGCGAACAGGAACAGCCACAGGCAATAGATCGGCGCGCCCGTTGCGACGAGCACCCCCAGCCGCAATATCTGCGGCATCGCGGGAAGCATGCGGTCGACCAGCATCACCGCAGCGGCCATGACTGCCGCGGCGAGGACCGGCGGCGCGACGGCGCGGATCAGGTCGATCGACCCGATCCCGATGATCGGCAACGACCGCGCGGCCGCAAAGGCGAGCAGCAGCGGATAGGCGACCATCCACGCCCATGCGATACCGATAATGCCCCACCCGGCGCCGACGACGAACACGACCGGCATGAGCAGCGCGCCGACGGCGGCGTTGCCCGATGCGATGCCCGGCCGGCCGAGCGCGTCGGTTGCGGGCCGGAGCAGGGTGAACAGCGTCCAGAACGGCATGGCGAGCGCCAGCGGCAGGAGCAGCGGCACGATCTCGCGCCATTTTTCGCCGAGCAGGGTGAGGACGAGCGGCTCGGCCACCGCGGCGAGGCCGAAGAAAAAGGGCATCGCCGCGACCATGATTGCTCGCGTCGAGCGCGTGAAGCCGGCGGTCAGCGCGGGACGGTCATTCTGCATCCGCGCATAGGCGGCGAACGCCACCTCGTTGAGCGGCGGCACGACCTTGTTGTTGAAGATCTGCGTCAGCAGCAGCGCCGTCGTGTAGATGCCGACCAGATGCGCGTCGAACCAGCGGCCGGCGACCAATATGTCCGCCTGACTCTGCAAGAAACCGAAGAATTGTCCGACCGCCATCAGTCCGCCGTAGCGAGCGATCGAACCCGCGCCGCGGAAATCGAAGCTCGGCCACATCCAGCTGCGTGCCGCGATCGTCAGACCCAGTGCGCGCGCCGTGAACATGGCGATTGGCGCCCAGACCAGCGCCCATACGCCCCATCCCGCCAGCGCGCCGCCGAGCGCCACACCGGCGCCGATCAGCGCCGAGACCAGATTGACCTGCGCCTGACGCTGAAACTCCATCGACCGCGCCAATTGGGCATAGGCGAGGGCGGAGAAAGGGATGGTGAGATAGATCAGCGATTGCACGCGCAGCAGGTCGGCGACCATCGGTTGCCGGTAATAGGCGGCGGCGAGCGGCGCGCAGAGGATTTGCGCGAGCGCGAGCGCGCCGTTGAGCAATAGCATCAGTCCGAAAATCTGCCGTAGTTCGTGTCTCGTGACCTTGTCGCGCTGGATCGCCGCACTCGCGAGGCCATAGCCGTTGAGCAAGGTGAAAAGCATCAGCATCACCTGGGTCAGCGCGAACAGGCCATAATCCTCGGGGGTCAGGATGCGGATGACGAGGAAGGTTGAGGCCCAGGCGATGATCTGGCCCGCGATCTGCGACCCGGAGCGCCAGATCACCGCACGACGCACTTGCTGGCCGAAATCGGGCGCAAGCGGCGTGTCTGGACCAATCGAGGTTTCCGGGGGCATTGCGCGACCTGACATGGCGGTCAGCCTTAGCAACTATTCGTTGGCAAAGCATTGCGCGCGCACATCGGCGCGGGGCCGTAACGTAAACTGTTGCTATTTAGTCACGAATCGATGGAAAATCGGCAGTCTCGCGCGCGTGCGCGTTGACGCGGCGGGGCGGTGCGTTAGACCGGCCATTCACTGCCGGGCATCTCCCGATAAGCCTTTGGCTGCGCCTCGGTGGGTTTTGGAGAGAGAGACTATCATGACTTTGCGCAACATTTTGTTGGGCGCCACCATGCTGTGCGCCGCCACCACCCCCGCCATGGCCTTCGCGCAGGATGCGGCTCCTGCTTCGCCCGCCACCCCCGAGGACACGGCGGTTGCAGTCGACGATACCGACTATGGCAACGACATCATCGTCACCGCCAGCAAGCGTTCGCAGACACTGCAAGACACGCCCGTCGCGGTTTCGGTGACCTCGGCCGCTGCGCTCGAAGAATCGCAGATCCGCGACCTCATCGACCTGCAAACCGCGGTTCCCAGCCTCCGCGTGTCGCAGCTCCAGTCGAGCGCCAACACCAACTTCATCATCCGCGGTTTCGGCAACGGCGCGAACAACGCCGGTATCGAACCGTCGGTCGGCGTGTTCATCGACGGGGTCTATCGTTCGCGTTCGGCCGCGCAGATCGGCGATCTTCCGAACGTCGAGCGCATCGAAGTGCTGCGCGGGCCGCAGTCGACGCTGTTCGGCAAGAACGCATCGGCGGGGGTCATCAGCATCGTCACGCAAAAGCCGCAGTATGAATTTGGTGGCTCGGCCGAAGTCACTTATGGCAATTACAACGCGATCACCGTCAAGGGCGACGTCACCGGCCCGATCAGCGAGACCGTCGCCTTCTCGATCGGCGGCAGCTACAACCGCCGCGACGGTTATGCGCAGGATCTGAAGCTCGACACCGACGTCAACGACCGCAACCGCTGGGGCGTGCGCGGCCAGCTTCTTTTCGAACCGACCGACGCGCTGTCGATCCGCCTGATCGGCGACTATGACAAGATCGACGAGAATTGCTGTATCGCGGGCAATGTTATCGCCGGCCCGACCGTTGCGATTACCAATGCGCTCGCTGGCGGTCCCAGCGTCGATGCGAACAATCCCTTCTCGTACGACGTCTACAACAACTTCCTGTCGTCGAATGAAATCGAGAATTACGGCGGTTCGGCGCAGATCGACTATGATCTGGGCAATCTCGCGCTGACCTCGATTACCGCGTACCGTCAGGTCAAGGCGCTGACCAATCAAGATTCGGACTTTACCGGCGCCGACCTGATCGGCGAGAACAGCCAGGATCTGGGGATCGACACTTTCACGCAGGAACTGCGCATCACGTCGGATTTCGACGGCCCGCTCAACTTCCTGATCGGTGGCTATTACTTTAATGAAAAGATCGACCAGAAGAACGACATCCGCTTCGGCACGCAGTTCCGCCCCTATGGCGACCAGCTGATCCGTGCGGCGAGCGGCAATGCGCTCAACGTTGCGATGCTCGAGACGACCTTTGGCGCGCTCGAAGGCAATCCGACGAAATATACCAACAGCTTCTTCCGCGCCGGCAATGGCCTCGACGAAGCTTACCGCATGAAGGACGAGGCCTTCTCGATCTTCGGCACCCTCGATTTCGAGGTTACCGACCGCCTGACCCTCAGCCTTGGCGGGAACTACACCAAGGATCGCAAGAATTTCTCGACCAATGTGATCAGCACCGATGTCTTCTCGGGCATCAATCTCAACGCGCCGGCCTATGCGCCGTTCCGCAACCAGCTGCTTTTCCAGGGCGGCTTGGCGCAGACGATCGGTACGCAGCTGGGTCTCGGCCGCTCGGCGACCGCTGCCGAAATCGGTGCATTCGCTGGTGCGAACCCGGCCGCTTTCGGGGCGATCTCGACGCAGGTGCAGGCTTTTGCGAACGCCAACCAGAACAATCCCGCAGCGAACCCGCTCAACGGGTTGAAAGCGTTCCAGTTCCTGCCGCCTTTCCTAAACGTTCCAAATGCGGTCGAAGATGGCAAAACGAACGATAGCGATTTCTCGTACAGCGTGCGCGCCGCCTACGAGCTCACCGACACGGTCAACATCTATGCGACCTATGCAACGGGCTTCAAGGCGAGCTCGGTCAACCTGTCGCGCGACAGCCGTCCGCTGGCGTCGGACCTTCCCGCGATCATCTCGGGCGGGCTTGGCGTTCCCAACCTATCGTCGGGCTCGCGCTTTGCCGATCCGGAAGAATCGACCGTCTATGAATTCGGTTTGAAGGGTCAGTGGGACGTTGCTGCCGTGAACATTGCGGTGTTCAAGCAGTCGATCAAAGGCTTCCAGTCGAACATCTTCACCGGCACCGGCTTCGCGCTGGCGAACGCCGGCAAGCAGTCGACCTTCGGCATCGAGTTCGACGGTTCGGTGCGTCCGGTCGACGGGCTCAACCTGACGCTGGCGGCGACCTACCTTGACGCCAAGTATGACAGCTTCGTCAATTCGGCGTTCGGCGACATCTCGGGCTCGACGCCCGCGGGCATCCCCGAACTGTCGATGACGATCGGCGGCACTTACACGCATGAATTCGCGGGCGGGACAAAGGCTATCGCGCACGTCGACTATGCCTATGAAAGCCCGGTCCAGATCGTCGAGGGTTTGACGGGCTTGCCGGCCAGCGTCGCGCAGAACCTGAAGCGCGAGGTCAACTCGCTCAACGCATCGTTCACGATCCGGCTGACCAATGGCCTCGACGTTGGCGTGTGGGGCCGCAACCTCACCAACGCACAGTATCTGACGACGATTTTCCCGGCCGTTGCGCAGTCGGGCAGCGTCTCGGGCTATCCCAGCCAGCCGCGCACCTATGGCGGCACCGTTCGCTTCAAATTCTGATTGGGCGGCCGGGGCGGTGGACGCTCCGGCCACCTGAACAACAGGCAAAAAGAAACCCCGGCCTCTCGATGGAGAGGCCGGGGTTTTTTGCTGGCGTTGTCGCCGGGTGACTTAGAATTTCACGCCCGCCGCGATGCCATAGCGGCGCGGTTCGAGGGTGAAGATGTTGGTATAGTTACCCGAGGACTGGTCGGTGATGTAGAGGCCCGTGACGCTGTTCGCGTCGAAGACGTTCTGGATGAACCCCTTCACATACCATTTGTCGTCGCGGCCGTTCAGCTGCAGCTGGGCGTTGACCTGGGCATAGCCTTTGATCTTGTTGACGTTGCCATTGAAGATGCTGCCATAGCTTTCACCGGTATAGGCAAGGTCGACGCGCGGGACGAGCGACATCTCGCCAATACGCGCCGTATACTGGATGCCTGCGCTGAACTTGTAGTTCGGAGCCTGCGGCAACTCATTGCCCTTCAGGTTGACGTTGATACCCGCCGAAAAGACCTGAATGCCGGCGGGATCGAAGTTGGTGCCGGCCTGTGCCGCGACGCTTTGCAGGACCGAGCAAATGCTGAACGCACCCCGCGACGCGATGCCGCCGTCCGCCGGAAAGGCAGTGGTCGGCTGGAGCCCGGCGCCCGGCGATACGAGGAACCGCCCCGGGTTCAGCGGATCGGGGATGCCGTTCTGGATCACGACCGTATTGACGAAGTTGACGAAGGCGTTGCTGCCCGCCGCATTCCCCGCCGTGCCCGGTGCCACGGCGCAGTTTGCTGCATTGGTGATATCCTTGATGATCACCGCATCAGAGCGGCCGCCGCCAAAGTCGCGCGGGTTGCTGGTAAGCTTGTCTTCGGTCACCTTGGTATGCAGGTAGCTGAAGCCCAGGTTCACGACGACATCCGGGTCGGGGCGGACAATGGCTTCGGCTTCGAAGCCGTAGATGTCGGCATCGACATTGTCGTTGACCGCGGTGCGTGCGACGATCTTGCTGAGTTGGAGCTTCTTATACTTGTAGTAGAACGCAGTGAGATTCAGCTGCAACGCCCCATTGCCGAATGCGTTTTTCGATCCGATTTCAAAGGCGTCGACCTGTTCCGGCGCAAAGCTTTCGGGAACCGCGAAGATCGGTTGGAGCGGCGGATTGATGCCGCCTGATTTATAGCCACGCGAGTAGGAAGCGTAGAGCAGATTGTCGTCAGTGATCTTGAAGTCGACCACGAAACGGCCGGTCAGCTTGTTGAACTTGACCGAACGCCCCTGGAAGGCTTCACAGCCCGCGATCGTTCCAATTCCGCCCACCGTGCTCGACGTTTCACTGCTGGCGACATTGCAGACCGTAGCCGGGTCGGCGTCGAAGCCCGCCGCGGTTGGCGACGCGAAGGCATCGGTCGCACTGTGCGGAACGAGGAAGCTGGCCAGTGTCGAGCGTGCGACGACGCTCTTCTTGTCGTTGTTATAGCGAAGACCGGCCGTCAGTTTCAGCCTGTCGCTAACCTCGAAATAGGCCTCGCCAAACAGGCCATAGGATTTGATCGACAGGTCGGCCGTGTTGTTGCGAAAAAACGGCGTCCCGAGATAGCCCGGCGGCAACGGATTGGCGCCGGTGATGACGCCGGCCGGGGTCCGGTTGACGTTCGCGACCGACGAGAAGGCGCCGAGAACGCCCGTAAGATAGTCGATCGGGAAAGCGTTCACATAATAGCTGTTCTCGGTCAGCTTGTAGTCGGCATAGATGCCGCCGACGAGGAAGTTGAATGGCCCGTCAAAATCGCTCGTCAAAATGCCTTCTGCCGACCAGCTGCTGTTATACTGGTTCGAGCGGTCAAACTGCAGCGACTGATCGCTACAGATCTTGTTGCCGCCAAATGCGCCGGTGCCGGTTTCCTCTGCCAGCGAGGTGCACAATTGGCCAGTGGGGCCGTTCGGGATCAGCGCGGCGGCGACCGGAGCGAAATAGGGGGTCAGTGCAGGGCCGAACGCGCCGCCGGCTGCTGCTGCCAGCGTCGCTAGGCCGCCAGCGTATAGCGCCCGATTGCCGACATTGCTGTTGTAGTCCTGCGACGCGTCGAGCTTTACCTTCTGATATTGGCCCGACACCTGCAGCGAGACGGGACCGAAATTATGTTCGATCTGGCCCTGCAGCGTCAGTTCGCTGGTGAAATAGCTTGGCGTATAGGCCGTGTTCACCGTCCGCGGGTCCGACGGGATCGTCGTGTTGGCATAGACGTCGGGGCCATAGAGGCTGCCCAAGGCGAAAGCGGTCGGAATGCCCTGCGTCGCCAAGAATTCGCGCGAGGTCAACGCGGCGGTGAAGGTCGCGTTGCCGTTAAAAGGCGAGTTGTCGAGGCGGCTGTTCAAACAGCCGAGGATGCCGGTCGGGTCGCGCTGGCAAAGCTGTTTCTGGATGCGCGTGCGCTGATCTTTTTCGCGGAAATAGGACGCGAGCAGGTCGATCGTCGTATCGGGCGACGGCTCCCAGCGGAACGAGCCGCGGACCGAATAAAGGTCGCGGTCGTCGATGCGCGTGTCGAGGAAGGCGTTCTTCGTGTAGCCGTCACGGTTGAGGTAAATGCCAGCCACGCGAATGCCTGCGGTGTCGCCGAGCGGGATGTTGACCATCGCCTTGCCCTTCATGGAATCATAATTTCCATATTCGGCTTCGGCGGCGGCTTCGAACGTCCCGAGCTTCGGCTTGGCGGTGATCACGTTGACCACGCCCGAGGTCGCGTTGCGACCGAACAGCGTGCCCTGCGGTCCGCGCAGCACTTCGATGCGCTCAAGGTCAAAGAATTCGGTTTCGAACAGGCGGGTCGAAAACAGCGGGTCGCCGTTCAGATGGATCGCGGTCGCGCTGTCGCAGGTCGTGCCGACGCAAAGGTCGCCGATGCCGCGGATCGTGAAGCTTGCACCAGTGAAGTTGGTCTTGGTGAAAGTCACGTTGGGCAGGGTCAGCTGAAGATCCGACGGCGTCTTGATCTGCTGTGCTTCGAGCGCCTCGGTCGAAAAGGCGCTGACCGCGATCGGCACGTCCTGCAGGCGTTCCGACTGGCGCTGCGCCGTGACGACGATTTCGCCACCGAACGCATCGCGTTCCACTTCATCCGCCGCGTCCTGCGCAAAGGCCGGTGTCGCCACCGACATCGCAAGGATCGAGGTTCCGATCAATGCCTTGAACTTCATCTATAGCCTCCCTTTTTCGATCCCGCAGATGCGGGCCGCCCAACGTCAAATTGTGGTAAGGGGAGGGGAAACGACCAGACATGGCAAAGGGCACCGGGCCGATATGGCCATGTGCCCTTGAGTATCCCACCTGCCAGCTGTGCTGGTCATCGTCCTCTCCCACCGGCGTCGGGGAAAACGCCGGCCTCTCCGGAATACGACCCGCTTGAGCGAGTTCTGTATAGCAAGGAAGGTGCGCCGAGTTGACGAAAGCGTCAAGTGACTTGTTTGACCCGAAAAAGGACGCGAAACCGCGCCTCCTGGAAATGATAAAAAGCTAAGATTCCGCAACGTAAACTTGCGCAGCTGGCATAAATTCTTCTTGTCCGGGCCTTGCTTATCGGCTCTGGGAAGGCGAAATGTGCGACAAGATGGCAACAGTGAAAGCGGGGCGATGAGCGACAGCAAGACCGAATTGGGACCCGACGGCAAGGTGGTCGTCCCCGATCATGTCGCCGACGCCGTGCGGACGCTGATCGAGTGGGCGGGCGACGATCCGGAGCGCGAAGGGCTGCTCGATACCCCGCGCCGCGTCGCGCGCGCGTGGAAGGAATATTGCCAGGGCTATAACGAGGATCCGGCGCTGCATCTGTCGCGCACCTTCCAGGAGGTCGGCGGCTATGACGAGATCGTCCTGCTGCGCGACATCCCGTTTCAGTCGCACTGCGAACATCATATGGCGCCGATTACCGGCAAGGCATCGATCGCCTATCTGCCGCGCGACCGCGTTGTCGGCATTTCAAAGCTCGCGCGTGTCCTCAACGGCTTTGCGCGGCGGTTGCAGGTGCAGGAGCGGCTGACCGCCGAGGTCGCGCGCTGCATCTGGGACAATCTTCACCCGCACGGCGTGGCAGTGGTCATCGACGCGCAGCATGGCTGTATGACGGGCCGCGGCGTGCGCACCCCCGGCGTCGGCATGGTGACGAGCCGCCTGCTCGGCTGTTTCCTCGACGACGAACGCAGCCGCAAGGAAGTGCTCGCGCTGATGGGTTATTGAGGATGAACGGCGCCTAGCGCCGCCACATCCTGAGCAGCTGATACTGGACCGCCTGGAGCCGCGTGAAGTTCGCAGGGTCCATCTTGCCGCCCTCGAGCGCCGCGACTTCGTTGAGTTCGTACATCAGATTGCGGTGCGCGACGTCGGGGATCAGGCTCTGGATGAAGGTGATCGCGACCAGCCGTTCGCCGCGCGTCACCGGTTCGACCTCGTGCAATGTGTGCGACGGATAGACGACCGCGACCCCCGGCGCCTCCTTGAAGCGCAGGTCGGCGCCCCCGAGCTGCACATGCAGCGCGCCGCCGTCATAATCGGCGGGATCGTTCAGAAACACGGTGCAGCTGACATCGGTACGCAATTGGCCGTCGGGCAGCGGGATATAGGCGGCATCGGGGTGCAGCCCATAATGCATGCCCGGCGTGTAGCGCGTCATGAGCGGCGGCGCGATGCGAGCCGGGAAAGAAAAGGCCATGAAATCGGGGTTTTGCACCATCGCATCGAGCAAGATTTTCGACGAGCGTTCATAGGCTCCCGCATCGTGAAGTTGGAGGTTGTTCTTCACCGTCGAATGCGGGTTGCTGATCTTGCCATCGACGAACTTGCCGCTGGCGGCAATGTCGCGCAGTGCACGCACAGCACCATCGTCTAGCAGTTGGACGATCTTGAACATCGCAGGCTTCCTCAGTCGCCGTGGATCGGCAGGTCGCCGAGGCTTGTATAGCGTGCCGCGAGCGCTTCAACCCATGCAATCGCTTCGCCAATGGCCGGCGCGTGTTCTGCCGCCGCCTGAGCCTGCAACTCGCGGCGGAGTTCTGGGCTATAGCCGTGCTCGGGCGCCTTCGAATATTGGCGCATGACGGGCCCCGCGAGCACGGTGTCAATCCTCGCCCGGTCGACGGTCAGTCCGAAATGCTCGCAATGTGCGGCGAGTGATGCGGCGGGATCAGCCAGAAACTGCTCGAAATCGACCCACAGATATCGCGGGTCGGCGCGCGATAGGGTTCGCTGCGCCGTCGCCATTTCGCAGAGCCAGCTCATCGCGACGCGCGTGATCGGCGGCAGTTGCCACAGCGCGTAGGGGAAGTCGGGAAGCAGGGCCGCGAGCCGCGCGATACGCCCTGGGGCCTGCGCCAGCGTCTCGGAGATCGACGCCTCTCCGGCGACGATCGTCTCGATATAGCGGGGAAGCGGGACGTAGAGGAACAGCGCGCGGCCGTCGGCGCCTGTCAGGTCGTCGGCAATCGCCGTGATGACGCTCGACGCCTTGACCATCGCGCGCTGGCCGGGCGCGAAACCACGGCCGAGCCAGCCGAGCAGCTGTGTTAGCCGCGTGCGGTAAAGCTCCGGCGACCAGACGGATTCAGGGCGCTCGATCCGTTCCGCGACCTGCGTCAGCGTGCGCAGCAGCATCGGCTCGCGTAGCGGCAGCGCCTCGCCGACCTCGGCGTGCAGGCGCGATACCAGTGTCGATCCGACATGGCCGATATGAAAGATGAAATCGGGACGCGGCGCAGCGGGGCCGAGATCGGGCAGGGCATTCCATCCCGTCCACTCGCGCCCAATCCGATCGGTGAGCAATCGCTGGTCGAGGAAACTCGCGGCGCGATAATCGGCGTCAGCCAGCAGCGCGACCAGCACGCGGTCGTTCGCGAGGTCCGCCATATGCGGTAGCAGGCTCGCATCGGCGGCAAAGCGGCGCTGGAAAGGATCGTTGGCCATCACCTGTCGCCATAGAAAAGGGCGGCGCATAAGAAAAGGGCCGCGCTCCCTTTCGGAAACGCGGCCCTTTCAAAAGGCTTTGGCCAGAGGAAGCTTAAGCTTCTTCGGCTTCGTCCGCAGCCGGGGCTTCGGCAGCGAGTTCCGAAGGCGGCGTCGCGTCTTCGAATTCGTCTTCGCTGTCGGGTTCCAGCGCCGAAGCAACAGCTTCGGCCTGTTCTTCCTCGAACATCGCGGCGATGACGTCGATGCCCTGCTTCTGCATTTCGGCTTCGTCCGGCGAACGCGCGACGTTGACGCCGACGGTCACGGCGACTTCGGGGTGCAGCTTCACCTTGACCTCGAAAAGGCCCAGCGACTTGATCGGGCGTTCGAGCTCGACCATCGACTTGGTGACGCCTGCGGCGCCGTCTTCGACCAGCGCGTCGACGATGTCGCGCACCGAAACCGAACCATAAAGCTGGCCGGTGTTCGACGCCTGACGGATCAGGACGACCTGCTTGCCGTCGATGTCCTTGGCGCGGCCTTCGGCGTCGGTGCGACGCTCGGCGTTGTCGGCCTCGATCTTCGAGCGGTTGGCTTCGAACAGCTTGCGGTTGGCGTCGTTTGCACGAAGCGCCTTGTTGTTCGGGAGCAGATAGTTACGGGCAAAGCCGTTCTTGACGGTGACGACATCGCCGATACCGCCCAGTTTCTCGATACGTTCGAGCAGGATGATTTCCATCGGTCCGCCCTCCTTACTTCACAATGTAGGGGAGCAGGCCGATATGGCGCGAGCGCTTGATCGCCTTCGCCAGCTCACGCTGCTTCTTGGTGGACACCGCGGTGATCCGCGACGGGACGATCTTGCCACGCTCCGACAGGTAACCCTGGAGCAGACGGACGTCCTTATAATCGATGACCGGTGCGTCCTTCTGGCTGAAGGGGCAGGTCTTGCGGCGGCGGAAAAAGGGTCGTGCCATGATCGTTATCCTTATTCTTCGCCGTCGCGGTCACGGCCGCGGCCGCCACGACGTTCCTGCTTGCGCATCATCACCGACGGACCCTTTTCGAGTTCGTCGACCTTGATGGTGAGCCAGCGGATGATATCTTCGTTGATCGCAGCCTGGCGCTCGATCTCTGCGATGGCTTCGCCCGACACTTCGGCCGACAGCATCACATAGTGACCCTTGCGGTTCTTCTGGATCTTGTAGGCGAGCTGCTTGAGGCCCCAGGTCTCGGTCTTGTGAACCGTGCCCTTGAATTCGCCGATGACGTTGGTGACGGTTTCCGCCAGCGCGTCGACCTGAGCCTGGCTCAGATCCTGACGCGCAATAAAGACATGCTCGTAAAACGGCATGGTGCGCTTCCTTCGATTTGGCCGATCGCTGGTCCCGCGCCAATCGCGAAACCCCTCCGGCTGTCGTCTCTGCCTTGCGAATTGTGCAAAGCAAACGGGGCGAATGGCACGTGGCCTCGCCCCGAAGCGGCGGCCTATACAGATTCGCGGGAGGAAATCAAGCGCGGAGCGCCAGCTTTTCCAACAGTTCGCGGCCGAATTCGGTGAGTGTGTCGTCGCGTGCGCCGAGGATCAGGATGCGGTCGCCCGCTTTGGCCTCGTCGAGCATCGCGGCGCCGCACGCCGCGCGGGTTGTGAGGTGCACCGCATCGCATCCGCCCGCGACGATATCGGCGACCAATGCTTCGCTGCCGATACTGCGGTCGACGGTGCCGCCGAAATAGACGGGGTCGCAGACGAACAGCCTGTCGCCGTCGCGCATCCCGTTCGCGAAGCTCGCGGCGAGTTCCTTGCCCATCTGGCGCAGCGGGCCGTAACCGTGCGGCTGGAAAAAAAGCAGCGCACGGCCCGGCAGTTCGGCGACGGCGGCGAGCGTCGCGGCGACCTTGTCGGGGTTGTGCGCGAAATCGTCGATGACGGTGATGTCGTTCGCTTGGCCCAGCACCTCGTAACGGCGCGCGAGACCGGCGAAGCTCGCCAGCGCGTTCACCGCCTCGGCAACCGGGATGTCGACCGCGCGGGCGGCGGCGATCGCGGCGAGGGCGTTGGCGGCGTTGTGGCGCCCCGGCATGCGAAGACGTATCTCGTAGCGGTACCCGTCGACGATCGCGGCAAAGCGGCAACCGTCGGGCAGCGCTTCGAAATCGCTGCCGCGCACCGTCGCGGTGTCGCTGAAGCCGAAGCTCAGGATATTGCCGCCGCGCATCAACGGCGCGGATTCTGCATCGTCGGCATTGATCACCGCGACGCGCGCCTTTGCAGCAAAATCGCCGAACAGGTGGTGCAACTCTTCGAGGCTCTTGTGATCGAGGCTGACGTTGGTGACGACCGCGACGTCGGGGCGATAGAGCGCTATCGAGCCGTCGCTTTCGTCGACCTCGCTGACATAGATGGCGGCATCGCCGACCAGCGCGCTGGCAAAAGGCCGGTCCTCGCCCGAGAAATTGCGCATTACGGCGCCGTTCATCACCGTCGGCTTGCGGCCTGTATTTTCGAGGATCCAGCCGATCATGCCAGTGACGGTCGACTTGCCGCTCGTCCCGCCGACGCCGATCGCGCGCTCGGCATCGTTGAACAGCGCGGCGTTGAGGTCGGCGCGCGTCATGCGCGGCAGGGCGAGGGCGTTGGCGGCGGCGATATCGGGCACGCTGTCCTCGATTGCCGCCGAGGCGACGAGGACCTGGCCCATGCGCGGCCCGCTGCCGTCCTGCGGATAAAAGGCGATGCCCTGGCTTTCGAGCCAGGCGAATTTCTCGGGCGTCCGGCCCTGGTCGCGGCTGCGGTCCGATCCCGACACCGCCGCGCCGCGCACCGCGACGATCATCGCGAGCGGCAACATGCCCGACCCGCCGATGCCGCAGAAGAAATAGGATTTGTTTTCGGCCATCGCGGCGCGATATGGCTTTGGCGAAGGGTTTGCAACGGGCACTCGCCCCGATTTCCGCTCGTGTCGAGCGAAGTCGAGACACCCGTTGGGATAACGTAAGGCCGAGAGGCATCTCGACTTCGCTCGATGCGAGCGGATAAGGGGGCTCATGCGTATAGGAATAGTAGCCCCTTCGACCCCGATCCTGCCCGACGATGCCGAGGCGGTGCGCGCGCTCGCGAGCCTCGGCTACCCCGATGTCGAGCTGGTTTTCGACCCGCAATGTTTCGCGACACACGGCCATTTCGCGGGCGAGGACGGGCACCGCTTCGCCGCGCTCGTCGAAATGGCCAACCGCCCCGATATCGACGCGATCTGGTTTGCGCGCGGCGGCTATGGCGCGTGCCGGATCGCCGAGGATGCGGTGGCGGCGATGACCGACGTGGCGCGGGGCAAGGCGTTTCTCGGCTATTCGGATCAAGGCAATCTGCTCGGCGCGCTCTATCGCGAAGGCTTCGACCATGTCGCGCACGGCCCGATGGTCGCCGATATACGGCGCGAGGGCGGCGACGCCGCGGTGCTGCGCGCGCTCGACTGGCTCGTCGCGCGCGACCCGGGGGCGTGCGAGCCGGGTTTGCAGCATGGCGCGCGTCACGCGGCGTTCAACCTGATGACCTTGTCGATGCTGCTCGGCACCCCGCTCGAGCCCGATCTTTCGGGCCATGTCCTGCTCGTCGAGGAGGTCAGCGAATATCTTTACGCCTTCGACCGCGCCTTCTTTCATGCCGCGACCTATCTCGGGCCGCGCGGGCTGGCGGGGCTGCGGCTGGGGCGCGTCAGCGACATTCGCGAAAACGACCGTCCGTTCGGCATGGAAGCCGAAGAAATTGCGCAGGGCTGGTGCGCGCGTGCCGGCATCCCGTGGCTCGGCCGGGCGGACATCGGCCACGACGCGGCGAACAAGGTCGTGCCCTTCGGCTTGCATCGCGCGGGGTGAAGGAATAGGCGCGGCCCAATTCAAAATTACGCTAGGGGACGCAATATGCGCGCATTCATCTTTCCGGGTCAGGGCAGCCAGGCAGTCGGCATGGGCAAGGCGCTTTCCGACGCTTCGCCGGTCGCACGCGAAGTGTTTCAGGAGGTCGACGACGCGCTCGGCCAGAAATTGTTCCAGCTGATGAGCGAAGGCCCGGAGGATCAACTCACCCTCACCGAAAATGCCCAGCCCGCGATCATGGCGAATGCGATCGCGACGCTGCGCGTGCTCGAGAAGGAAGGCGGCGTCACGCTGTCGGCCAAGGCCGATTATGTCGCGGGCCACAGCCTTGGTGAATATAGCGCGCTCTGCGCCGCCGGCGCGTTCGACCTCGCAACGACTGCGCGGCTTCTGAAGACGCGCGGGCAGGCGATGCAGGCCGCGGTTCCGGTCGGCGTCGGCGCGATGGCGGCGCTGCTTGGCGCGGATATCGAGACGGCGCAGAAGCTCGCCGACGCGGCGGCCGAGGGCGAGGTCTGCACCGTTGCCAACGACAACGACCCGTCGCAGGTCGTGATCTCGGGCCACAAGGGCGCGGTCGAGCGCGCGGTCGCGCTGGTCAAGGATTATGGCATCAAGCGCGGTGTTTTGCTGCCGGTGTCGGCGCCTTTCCATTGCCCGCTGATGCAGCCGGCCGCCGATGCGATGGCCGAGGCGCTCGGTGCCAACGCGCCGGCGGCCCCGCTGGTCCCTGTCGTCGCCAATGTCACCGCCAGCCCGGTCAGCGACCCCGACACGATCCGCGACCTGCTCGTGAGCCAAGTCACCGGCCGCGTCCGCTGGCGCGAAAGCGTTGCGTCGATGGAGGATATCGGCGTCACGCACTTCGTCGAATTCGGCGGCAAGGTCCTGTCGCCAATGGTCAAGCGCAGCGCGTCGGGCGAAGTCGAGACGATCAGCGTGATTTCGATGGATGACATCGAAGCTTTGCTCAAGTCGCTCTAATTACCAGATTTCAGGAGAAACTCAGATGTTCGATCTCACCGGCATGACCGCCCTCGTCACCGGCGCTTCGGGCGGCATCGGTTCGGCCATCGCGCAGGCGCTTGCGGCGCAGGGCGCGCGGCTCGCGGTGTCGGGTTCCAACGCCGATAAGCTGAATGCTTTCCGCGATACGCTGGGCGGCGATCATGTCGCCTTGCCGTGCAACCTCGGTGACGGCGCTGCGGTCGACGCGCTCGTGCCGGCGGCGGTCGACGCGCTGGGCCAGCTCGACATCCTCGTCAACAACGCCGGCGTCACGCGCGACAATTTGATCATGCGGATGAAGGACGAGGAGTGGATGGACGTCATCCGCATCAACCTCGAGGCCAATTTCCGCCTCGCGCGCGCGGCGGCGAAGCCGATGATGAAGGCGCGCTTCGGACGCATCATCTCGATCACCAGCGTCGTCGGTGCGACGGGCAATCCGGGGCAGGCGAATTACGCTGCGTCGAAGGCGGGCGTGACCGGCATGACGAAAGCGCTGGCGCAGGAACTCGCGAGCCGCGGCGTTACCGCCAATTGCGTCGCGCCGGGCTTCATTGCGACCGCGATGACCGACGACCTGCCCGACGCGCAGAAGGAAGCGCTGAACCAGCGTATCCCGGCGGGCCGGATGGGTGAGGGTAGCGATATCGCAGCGGCCGTCGTCTATCTGGCGTCGAAAGAGGCGGGCTATGTCACCGGCCAGACGTTGCATGTGAACGGCGGGATGGCCATGCTGTCCTGAGGGTCGATCTCTCGAGGATGAAGGATTCGCCGATGTTGAGGAATTGGGTGGCTGCGGCGGTGCTGGCGTCTTCGGCGTTGCCGGGCATCGCATCGGCACAGGAAGGCGAGAAGTTCGACTGCGTCGTCGCGTCGATCCCGATTGAAACGCGGGCATCGATCGGCGACGCGATGGCGGGGGGCGGCGATCAAGCTTCGCGCGAAGCCCTGTTCAAGGATCTGGGGGCCGTGACCGATGCGTGCGTCGAGCGTCATGGCATCACCGCCGAGCAGAAGGGCATTTATTTCGACTACAGCCTCGCGCGCATTTCGCGCGAATGGCTCGCAGCGGATATCGGAAAGCTCGACCTGTCATCGGCGGTGGTCGACAAGGCGCTCGACTTCGGCGCTACGGGCACGAACCCCGATCTGTCGGGCGACATGACCGAGGAGCAGGTCATGAAGATCGTCCAGGCCTATATCGAGAGCGGCGTCGACATCGACAAGATCGACGGCGCGGTGTGGGAAAAGGTCGGCGCTTATGCGGCGGCGACCTCGATCTATTGGAACAAGCGCAAGCAACTCCCCTTCTGAACCGCGACAGGCCGAGCCCGGTGAAACCGGACCCGGCCGCCGGGACGAGCGGAGAGAGGGTTAGAAGCTCGCCCGGGCTGTCAGGCGGAAGTCGCGGCCGGCGAGCGGTACATAATCCTTGGTAAAGCTGGCGTGACGGCGCGCCTCGACGTCGAAGATGTTGTTCGCCGACAGGCTGAGCGTCAGATTCTTCGTGTCGGGGAGCGGGCGCCAACTCAGCGACGCGTTGACCAGCGTGAAGCCCTTGGTCGGCGTCTCGAACTGGGCGGTGCGCGTCTGGTCGTCGGTCCATTCGACCTCGGCGCGCGCGTCGATACGCTCGCCCTGCGCTTCGAGCCCGCCGAGGATGCGGAGCGGGGGGATGCGCGGGACGTTGCGGTCGAGCCCGGCGTTCTTGATCTTCGCGCGCGTCATGTCGGCGGTGACATCACCGACGATGTTGAAGCCGGCGATCTGCGCCAGCCGTGCACTTGCCTCGGCCTCGAAGCCATAGACACGCGCATCGCGCTGGAAATATTGGAAGACGGGCAGTTCATCTTCTTCGGCGCCGGTCGCGGCCGAATAGATGAAATTGTCGAACCAGTTCGAATAGCCGGTGAGGCTGAGGTTGAAGGCGTCGGTCTTGATCTTGAACGACGCTTCGGCGCCCCAGTTGGATTCGCGCTTCAAATTCGGGTCGCCGAGCTCGAAGCTCTGCGTCGCGATATGCGGGCCGTTCGACAGCAATTCTTCGGCTGACGGCGCGCGAACCGCGCGCGACACCGAGACGCCGAATTTCGCGCCCTCGAAGACGTCATAGGTTGCACCGAGCGCGCCCGAGAAACTGGCGAAATTGCGTTCGAAACCTAGCGTCTGCGCGCGCACATTGGTCTTTTCATAGCGCGCCGCCGCTTCGAGCCCGAGCGGGCCCATCGTATATTCCTGCAGCGTGAACAGCGCGAACTGGTCGGTCAGGTTGCGCGGCACGAACGCCTCTGCCCCGACCGCATCGAAGTCGCGGTGGCTGTATTGCACACCGCTCGCGCCGCGCCAGCCGCCGCGGTCGTTCTGCGCCAGCTCGATCCGGCCTTCGACGCCCTGATTGGTGAAGACGGTGCCGACCTCGTCGCCCTCGAACTCGGTGTGCTTGTAGTCGGCAAAGCCCGCGCGGATGCGCAGCTTGTCGAACAAGCCGTCGCCGAGCTCGACTTCGCCGCGCAGGTCCGCGCGCCACTGCTTCATGCCGATGGTGACGGGGCCTTCGCCATGCTCATGGCCGCCTTCTTCTTCCTCGCCGCCATGATCGTGCGCGGTATTCGGGCGATCGGGCACGCCGTAATTGGTGTCGAAATAGCCGACCGAAATGCCGAGCTGGCCGCCGTCGTTGATCAGCGACAGGCCGCCGCCGGCGGTCCAGGTCTCGCTCTGCGTATTGTCGATCTTGCCGCGCTTGCCCGCCTGCGCGGTCAGTTCGGCCGCTTCATCAAGATGCCCGTCCTCGACCGCATGTTCGGCGAGGTGAAGCAGGTCGCCGCGAATATCGGGAGCGTAAACGAAGCCGCCGGTGCGGACGTCGCCTGTCTTGCGCCAGCTGCCGTCGAGATGCGCGACGATCTGTGGGCTCAGCGCGACGTCGATCGAGCTGCCGATGTTGCGGTCGTTGGCGGCGGTCGCATAGCCGCCGATTGCGTCGATATGAACATGATCGGTGGGGACTTTGCGGGGAATGCGGCGGTCGAACATGTTGACCGCGCCGCCGATCGCCTGGCTGCCGAACAGCAGCACCGCGGGACCGCGCAGGATTTCGATGCGCTCGACGGTCAGCGGGTCGATGGTGACCGCATGGTCGGCCGACGTGTTCGATGCGTCGATCGATCCGATGCCGTCGGTCAGGACTTTGACGCGCTCGCCCGAAAAGCCGCGAAGGACGGGGCGCGATGCGCCGGGGGAGAAGCTCGTGGCCGAGACCCCCGGCTGGCGCGTGAGGGTGTCGCCGATCTGTCCGCGAATATCGCGCGCCAGCTCGTCGCCTTCAAGCACCGAAACATTGCCGAGGATGTCGAGGCTGCGGACATAGGGCGCGGTGACGACAATCGGCTCGCCGGTGTGCACATCGTCATCGCTGCCCGCGGCGGCGCGGTCCTGCGCAAAGGCCGGGGCGGCGAGGAAGAGGGCAAAGGTAAAACCGGCAGAGCAAAGCAAACGCATAAGGGGAGAGTCCTGTTGTTATCGCGATCTGATGGCGGCTCAGTAATGATATACTGTTACAATGACAAGCCCTTCGCATGCTCATCAATGGGCGTTTGTCGGCGCTCATGCCCCGTTGGTCGACAAAGACGGATATGGGAGGGGCAAAACGAAGCTGTCTTGCGAGGGGCGAGGCGGCGCCCTAGATCAGGCTTATGACTATTGCTGCAAACAGCCTCGACCTCATCGGCAACACCCCGCTGGTGCTGCTCAAGGGGCCGAGCGAAGCCACCGGCTGCGAAATCTGGGGCAAGTGCGAATATGCGAACCCAGGCGGGTCGGTGAAGGATCGTGCCGCGCTCTACATCGTCCGCGATGCCGAGGAGAACGGCACCCTGAAACCCGGCGGCACGATCGTCGAGGGGACGGCGGGCAACACCGGCATCGGGCTCGCGCTCGTCGGCAATGCCTTGGGTTACAAGACGATCATCGTCATGCCCGACAATCAGAGCGCGGAAAAAATGGCGACTATCCGGGCACTGGGCGCCGAACTGGTGCTCGTCCCGCCCGCGCCCTTCGCCAACCCCGGCCATTTCGTCCACACCTCGCGGCGCATCGCCGAGGAAACCGACAATGCGATCTGGGCCAACCAGTTCGACAATATCGCCAACCGCAAATCGCACATCTTCGGCACCGCCGAGGAAATCTGGGCGCAGATGGACGGCCGCATCGACGGCTTCACCTGCGCCGCGGGCACGGGAGGGACGATCGCGGGCACGGGGCTCGGCCTCAAAGCGAAGAGCCAAGACATCGTCATCGCGCTCACCGATCCGCATGGCGCCGGACTCTATAATTATTACCAGTGCGGCGAACTGAGGGCCGAAGGCAGCAGCGTCGCCGAGGGCATCGGCCAGAACCGCATCACCGCCAACCTCGACGGCGCGCCGATCGACACGCAATTCCGTATCTCCGATGCCGAGGGGCTCGCCGTGGTCCGCCAGTTGCTCGACGAGGAGGGGCTGTGCCTCGGCCTGTCGTCGGGGATCAACGTCGCCGGCGCCATGGCGCTCGCGCGGCAATTGGGGCCCGGCAAGCGCATCGCAACCATGCTCTGCGACAGCGGGTTTCGCTATCTGTCGACGCTCTACAACCCCGAATGGCTGGCGAGCAAGGGACTGGAGGCGGCAGCATGAGCGTACGGATCGATATTCCCTCGAGCCCCAAGGCGCCCCCGCCGCCACCGGCAACGGCGCCCGTCAACGACACGATGCGGCGCTTGCAGATCGGCATCGCCGGGGTGCTGACGGTGCTGCTGCTTGTCGGAATGGCTGGGCTGATCGGCGATCGCGCCCGCCAAAGCGCGGCCAGCGACGTAGCGGCCACCGCCGAGGTCAAGATGCCGGGCGACGAGGAGAAGACCAGCGGTGCGCCGTTGGAAGAACTCGGCGTGCAGGCGGTGTCGCCGTCGTCGAAAGATGAAAATGCCGCGACCGATGTGAAGGTGCCGCAGGCTGTACCATCGTCGTCGAGCGTGCCCGATCTCGAACCCGACCCCGCCCTCCAGCGCGCGCGCCAGTCGAAACAGTGATCGCGGTATCGCGCGGGCATTGGCTGCGCGCTTTTGTAATTGCCGCCACGATTGTCGCGCTGGCGTGGGTCGCGGGCGGGCAGGCGCTGCTCGGCCGTGTCGATCCGGCGCTGGCGGTCCCGCTCCTTGCACCGCCGATGCTCCTTCTGGCGCGGTGGCAACGCGGAGAGCCCGTCGCGGTCCGGCGGCGTACAGTCTTTCTGACCCTCATGATTTTAGCCATGACGCAGGGCCTGCTCGCTGTCCTCTTTGCGGGGTCGGCGGGTGTGCTGCAACTGCTCCTGACGATCGTTACGGCAGGCCTGGCGGCCTGGCTCGCCGATCTGCTCGTCCAGTGGCGTAGCCGGTTTCAATTCCTGCCATGGCTTGCCGGATCGGTCGTGGTCATCGGCTGGTTCGGGGTGGGCCATATGCTTCTTGCGATTCTATACCAACCAGCTGCTGCCCGGGCTGACACGCCCGCCGTCACCATTCTCACCGGACTGCCGCTGCGTTGGTCGGCCAGCCCCAGCATTGCAGCGATGATCGCCGAAGGAACCAATGACGATCCGGCGCTCGCGCGGTTGACCGCGGCGGGGCCGGTATCGCTGGTCGACAGCCTCACCGATCATGTTCCACCGCCGGGCGGTACGCTGCTCATCGCCCACCCGCGCGCGCTGGCGCCGCAGGAACTGGTCGCGATCGACGCGTTCCTTCGTGGCGGCGGGCATGCGGTCGTGCTCGCCGATGCACTGTCGGGGTGGCCGGCGCGCCATCCGCTTGGTGATCCGCGCAACGCGCCGATCACCAGCTTGCTTACGCCGCTGCTCGACCACTGGGGCCTGACCCTGGGTGCCGCGCCCGCCGGGGAGAATGAGGCGTTGCCGGTCGATATCGACGGTGCGCGCCTTCGCTTGTTCAGCGCCGGGCGCTTCGATCGCCTGCCGCAACAATGCCGCGCCTATGCCGATCGCCGCGTCGTGCAATGCCGGATAGGGCAGGGCGAGGCCTGGCTGATCGGCGATGCCGATCTACTCTTCGCGCCGCTGTGGCGGCCGATTGTTCCGGCCGCCCCGCATCTGCGGCAGGCGGATACGATGGAATGGCTATCTGCTCGCCTGTGGCCCGGTGCCGGAAATGGTCTGCTGCATCCGCTCTGGATTCGCGCGCACGCGGACTGAGTCGGGCGTATTCGCCCCAATTCACCCCGATCGAAACATGCCCCACGGTGCCGCTGCGCGCCGCGGGACCGGTATTTACCCAATTCAGAGCTGTTTTTGCGGCAAATGGGGGATAGATTCCCTAATTCACCCTAAATTACCCCTTTTCACCCCGATCTATAGTTGATACTCAGGAATCGGAGAGGGGCATTCTCCACCCGTGCCGAAACTGCTGGAATCCTGCGATTCTGGGGACGGGGAAGTTTTGCCCGGTGGCGCGATACGGGGGGCAGAGCGATGGCGATTGTGACGCCCGGCCAGTATGCGGGCACCAATTTCGCCGCGATCGATGGCAAGGGGCGCATCGCCGTCCCCTCACAATTCCGCAACAACGTGCCCCTCACTGCGGACGGCCAGCGCGTGCTTTGGGTTGGCTTCCATGAAAAGCTGCCCTGTCTCGTCGCCTATGGTCAGGATCAATATGACCGGCTGAACGGCGAGATCGAACGCGACCGCGAAACCGCGCGGCTGCGCAACCTCGACTTCGACGAGGATGCCGAGTTCAAGAAGCGCTTCAGCTATACCGAGCCCTACACGCTCGACGACAGCGGTCGCTTCCTTCCCAGCTTCATCCACCGCGACCGCGTCGGCGATGCCGGCGCGACGGCTTTTGTGGGCTCGGGCCGCCGCCTTGAAATCTGGTGGCTGCCGGCGCTGGCCGAATGCGCCGAGGCCGACCCGGTTCTCCAGCGCCTCGCGGCATCGTGGGATGCGACGAAGGGGAGGGCGCGCAAATGACCGACCTTCCGCGCGACCCGCGCCACGATCCGGTCCTTCGCGATGAAGTCCTTGCCGCGCTCTCCATCACTCCCGGCGAACGCCATGTCGACGCAACCTTCGGTGCCGGCGGTTACACGCGTGCCATGCTGGCGGCGGGTGCCGATGTGATCGCGTGCGACCGTGATCCCGACGCGATTGCCGAAGGGCAGGCGCTGGTCGAGGAAGCCGGCGGCAAGCTGACGCTGATCCACGGCCGCTTCGGCGAAATCGACCGGCTGCTCGCCGAGCGCGGGATCGACGCGGTCGACGGCATCACCTTCGACATTGGCGTGTCGTCGATGCAGCTCGATCGCGATGAGCGCGGCTTTTCGTTTCAGAAGGACGGTCCGCTCGACATGCGCATGGCGCAGGAGGGCGAAAGCGCCGCCGATTGGCTGAACAGCGCCGACGAAACCGAAATCGCGGATGTGCTCTTTCATTATGGCGACGAGCGTCAGTCGCGCCGCGTTGCACGCGCGATTGTTGCGGCGCGCCCGCTGACGCGGACCGGGGAACTCGCGACGGTGATCCGCAAGGCGCTGCGCCACCCGCCCGGGGCGCCCAAGGATCCCTCGACCAAAAGCTTTCAAGCTATCCGCATCCACATCAATTCGGAACTCGACGAACTGATGGCCGGCCTCAACGCCGCCGAGCGCCTGCTGCGCCCCGGCGGCCGGCTCGCGGTCGTCAGTTTCCACAGCACCGAGGACCGCATCGTGAAGAACTTCCTGCGCGAACGCAGCGGTGGCGATGCCGCGGGTTCGCGTCACCGGCCCGCGCCTACCCCTCTGGCGCGGGCCGCAACCTTCGAGACCCCGGCGCGCAAGGTGCGGCCGGGCAAGGCCGAAGAGGCGCGCAACCCGCGCGCCCGCTCGGCGACACTGCGCAGTGCGGTCCGGACCTCGGCTCCGGCGCATTCGACGATGAAGGAGGCGATGTCATGCTGATGGCGGCCCGCAAGCTCCAGGGAATCGGCCTGGTCCTGCTCGTGCTCATCTTCGCGATGATGCTCTATCCCGTATCGCTGAAGGTTGCAGCGACGCGCAGCGAACTGACGCGCATCGAGCGGCAGATCGACCGCACGCGCGACAATATTCGCTACCTCGAATCCGAACTCGCGGTGCGCGCCTCGATGCGCCAGCTTGAGCAGTGGAATGCCGATACCTTCGGTTATTCGGCGCCCGATGCGGGCCAGTATCTGGAAAGCGAGCGCCAGCTTGCTTCGCTCGACCGCCTGCCGCGTGCGCGCGGCGCCAACGAGGTTGCACCGGTGCTGATGGCAATGGTCTCGCCGGTCGGCACGCCCGCCGTCAGTGCGACGAAGGAAAGCCCGGTCGCCGGCAAGCCCGCCGCGGCCAAGCCGGTCACCGCCAAGCCCGTCGTCCTGGCGCAAGCCGACACCGCGATCCGCAGCGACACGCCGCCGCGGATGGCACCGACGCGCCGCCGCGAACAGCTCAAGATGATCGAGGACCAGTTGCTCGCCGAATCGACGCTCGCTGATCTGAAGCGTGCGGCGGCAGCCGAAGCGGCAGGAGGCAAGTCCGGCCGATGAACACGCTGGTCGTCCGTCCAACGCGAGTTCGAACCGCCGGGGTGCGGCAGCAGATATTGCTGACCGCACAACAGCGTTTGATGATCCTGATGCTGCTGTTCATGGCAGCATTTTTCGTTGTGTCGGTGCGGCTGCTCTATTTCGCGCTGTTCGATACCGCGTCGGGCCACGCTTCGGCCTCGGCATTCGTCCCGGCGCGCGCCGACATCGTCGACCGCAACGGTGTGCCGCTGGCGCGGACGATCGACGGCTATTCGATCCGCGTCGTGCCGTCGAAGCTGCTCAATAACCGGCAATATCTGGCCGACGAGTTGCACAAGATTTTCCCCGACACGCCGCGCGAGGAATTGCTCGCGAAGGTGAGCGGATCGCGCCCGACCTATATTCGCCGCCGCGCTTTGCCCGACCAGGTCGCGGCGGTGAACGCGATCGGCGACGTCGGCTTCGACTTTCCGCGCGAGAAAGAGCGCCTCTATCCGCAGTCGACGCTGGCGGCGCATGTGCTCGGCTTTACCAATGCCGAGGGGCACGGCGTCACTGGCGTCGAGGGAGCATTCGATCAGCGGCTGATCGACAAGGCGACGCGCGGGCAGCCGCTTGCTCTGTCGATCGACGCGCGCGTGCAGGGTGTGCTTGAAAGCGAGCTGAGCACTGCGGTCGCCAACCTTGAGGCAATCGGCGGCGCAGGAATCATCCTCGACGTCCACACTGGCGAAGTTGCCGCGATGACCTCGCTGCCGACGTTCAATCCGAACAAGCTGACCGGCAGCGACCCGGCGACGCGCCGCAATGCCGTGACCTATAATCTCTACGAACTCGGCTCGACCTTCAAACCCTTCACCGTTGCTGCGGCGATCGACGCCGGCACCGTCACCAGCATGGCGCGCCGCTACGACGCGACGCAGCCGCTTGCGATCGCCGGCTTCCGCATCCGCGACAGCCACCCGTCGAAGCGCTGGCTCAACGTCCCCGAAACGCTGATCCACAGCTCCAACATCGTCACCGCGCGGATCGCCGACGAGCTTGGCCGCGACAAGATGGAAGCGATGTTCCGCACCCTAGAATTCGACGGCCGCCCGCATATCGAGCTGAAGGAACGTGCCTTTCCGTTGTGGCCCAAGGATTGGGGCCGCATCACGACGATGACCACGGGCTACGGCCACGGCATCGCGGTCACACCGCTGCACCTCGCGAGCGGCTACGCGGCGCTCGTCAACGGCGGCATCTGGCGCCCGGCGACGCTGATGAAGCTTGGCGACAAGGCGCCGCCGCAGGGGCGCCGCGTGTTCAAGGCCGCGACCAGCGCGCGGATGCGCCAGTTGCTACGCCTGATCGTTTCCGACGGCACCGGCAAGCAGGCCGAGGCACCCGGCTTCCGCGTCGGCGGCAAGACCGGGTCGGCCGAAAAGCCTGGTGCCGGCGGCTATCGTCGCCATTCGCTCGTCTCGACCTTCGCGGCCGCCTTTCCGATGGACAATCCACGCTATGTCGTGGTGGTGATGATCGATGAGCCCAAGGGCAATGCCTATAGCTCGGGCCAGCGCACCGCGGGCTGGACCGCGGCGCCGGTCGTGCGCAAGGTCGTCACTCGCGCGGGCCCGATGCTCGGCGTCTTCCCTGACGAAAGCCGCGACGTCGACGTCTCCGAACTGACCCCGCTGCTGTGGAGAAACGGGGAAAGCGAATAATGCGCCTGTCAGCGCTGCTCGACGATCAAGCGTTTCGGGGCAACGATCCCGTCGTCACCGGGCTCGCGATCGATCATCGCAAGGTCGCGCCGGGAACGATCTTCGGCGCGTTCGTCGGTGAAAAATTCAACGGCGAGGATTTCATTCCTGCGGCGGTCGAAGCCGGCGCCGTTGCTATCGTCGCTCGGCCTGAGGCGCAGGTCGAGGGGGCGGTCCATGTCGCCGACGCCAATCCCCGCCGCGCCTTCGCGCATATCGCGGCACGCTTCTTCCACCGTTTTCCGGCGACCTGCGTCGCGGTGACCGGCACCAACGGCAAGACCTCGACCGTCGAGATGACGCGCCAGCTGTGGCGGATGGCGGGGTTTAACGCCGCGTCGATCGGCACGCTCGGCATCACGACGTCGCAGGACAGCACCTCGACCGGGCTGACCACGCCTGACATCGTCACTTTCCTGTCAAATATGTCGGGTCTCGCGGTCGAGGGGATCACCCATGCGGCGTTCGAGGCGTCGAGCCACGGCCTCGACCAGTATCGCACCGAAGGTCTGCCGGTGAAGGCGGCCGCATTTACCAACCTCAGCCACGATCATCTAGACTATCATGGCACGATGGACGCCTATCTCCACGCGAAGCTTCGCCTCTTCACGGAGGTCGTCGATCAAGGCGGCGCAGCGGTGGTCTGGGCCGACGATGAATATTCGGCGTCGGTGATCGAAGCGGTGAAGGCGCGCGGCGTCCGCCTGCTCACCGTTGGTACGAATGGCGAAACGCTCCGCCTCGTATCGCGCGAACCGACCCAGCTCGGGCAATCGCTCGTCATCGCGGCGGGAGATCTTGTCAAAAAGGTCGATCTTCCGCTCATCGGGGCGTATCAGGTCGCGAATGCGCTTGTGTCGGCGGGCCTCGTGATCGCGACCGGCGGTGATGTCGCGCAGACGCTCGGCAATCTCGCAAGGCTCCAGCCGGTGCGCGGCCGCCTTGAACGCGCAGCGATCACCAAGGCTGGCGCGCCGGTCTATGTCGATTATGCGCATACACCCGACGCGATCGAGGCCGCACTCGAGGCGCTGCGTCCGCACGCGACCGGGCGGCTCATCCTCGTTTTCGGTGCCGGCGGCGACCGCGATCAGGCAAAGCGCCCCGAGATGGGCAAGGTCGCCGCTGCAAAGGCTGATGTGCTGATCATCACCGACGATAACCCGCGCGGCGAAGATCCTGCGGTCATTCGTGACGCGATCGCCGATGGCGCTCCGAATGCCCAGGTGATCGGCGACCGCCGTGCAGCGATAGCGGCCGCAATTGCCGAAGCGCAGGCCGACGACATCATCTGCATCGCCGGAAAGGGCCATGAACAGGGCCAGATTATTGGCCGCGGCGACGATATGCGCGTCGTCCCCTTCGACGACGTGACCGTTGCGCGCGAGGAGGCGGCATGAACCCGCTCTGGACCGCCCGCGCCATCGCAGCCGCTTGCCGCGGCGAAGCGAGCGCCGACTTCACCGTCCAGGGCGTCGCATTCGATTCGCGCGAAGTGACGAACGGCGACCTTTTTGTCGCGATGAAGGGTGAGGTTGCCGACGGCCACGCCTTTATCGACAAGGCGATCGCGGCGGGGGCTGCTGGCATCGTCTGTGAAACCGCGATTGACCATCCGCATGTCCGTGTCGCCGACAGCGCCGCGGCGCTGAACGCGCTCGGCGTCGCGTCGCGCGCGCGCAGCCATGGGCGTATCATCGGCGTAACCGGATCGGCAGGGAAGACGGGAACGAAAGAGGCGTTGTTCGCGGCGCTCGACCGTTTCCGCCCCGGCAAGGCGCACCGCTCGGTCAAAAGCTATAACAACCATGTCGGCGTGCCGCTCAGCCTCGCGCGCATGCCCTCGACCGCCGATTATGGCGTGTTCGAAATGGGGATGAACCACGCCGGCGAACTGGCGGCGCTCACACGAATGGTCCGACCTCACGTCGCCATCGTCACGACCATTGCCCCCGCGCATATGGAATTCTTCAGCGGCGAAGAGGCGATCGCCGACGCAAAGGGCGAGATTTTCGAGGGCCTCGAACCCGGCGGCACCGCGATCGTCCCGTTCGACAGCCCGCATTATGCGCGCCTCCGCGCCAAGGCCGAGCAACATGCGGCGCATGTCGTGAGCTTCGGCCTCGGTGCGGGCGCCGATGTTCGCGCGGTCGACTGGCTCTCGGACGGGCAAGGCGGGTCGCTCGTCACCGCGCAGGTGCAGGATGCGCTGCTTTGTTTCACGATCGCGCAGGCAGGGGCGCATTGGGTGTCCAATTCGCTCGCGGTGCTGGCAGCGGTGAAGGCCGTCGGCGGCGATCTTCCCGCGGCGGGTCTCGCCTTTGCCGAGATGGCGGGACTCACCGGCCGCGGCGCGCGCCACCGGGTGCCAGTGGGCGGCGGCCACATCCTCGTCATCGACGAAAGCTACAACGCCAACCCCGCCTCGATGGCGGCGACAATAGGCCAACTCGGCAGCGAATCCGGGGACCGCCGCATCGCGATTCTCGGCGCGATGCGCGAGCTTGGGCCGGGCAGTGACGATTATCATGCCGCGCTCGCGGCTCCGCTCGTCGCGGCGGGGGTGCAATTCGCCCTGCTTGTCGGCGAAGAGATGGCGCCGCTCGCCAAAGCGCTTGAGGGCCGCATCGATTTCGAGCATGTGCCCGCCCACTCAGCCGCGGTAGGGCGGCTGAAGGACCTGATCCGTCCGGGCGACGCCGTGCTGGTCAAGGGGTCGAACAGCGTCGGCCTGTCGCATGTCGTGACGGCGCTGACCAACGGGGACTATTGATGCTATATTGGCTGGCGGAATGGCTTGGCTTTCCGGGGGTATTGAACCTCATTCGCTATCTGAGCTTTCGCTCGGGCGCCGCGGTGGCGACCGCGCTGATCCTCGGATTGTGGATCGGGCCGCGGTTCATCCTGATGCTGCGCATGCGGCAGGGCAAGGGGCAGCCGATCCGCGAAGACGGCCCGCAAAGCCATCTCGCCAAAAAGGGCACGCCGACGATGGGCGGGCTGATGATCCTGATCTCGCTGATGATTTCAGCGCTGCTCTGGATGGATCTGTCGAACCGCTTTGTCTGGGCCTGCATTTTTGTGACCGGCGGCTTTGCAGCGGTCGGTTTTCTTGACGATCTCGATAAGGTCACCAAGGCCAGCCACCGCGGAATTCCAGGGCGCGTGCGCCTGCTGATCGAATTCCTGATCGCGGGCGTTGCCGTGTTCCTGATTGTGTCGCGCACCGGCACCGACCTGTACCTGCCCTTTTTCAGCGGGATCGTGCTCGAGCTCGGACCGCTCTATTATGTCTTCGCAATGGTTCTGATCGTCGGTTTCGGTAACGCGGTGAACCTCACCGACGGTCTCGACGGGCTCGCGACCTTCCCGGTGATCATTGCCAGCATGGCTATGCTTGTCATCGTGTACCTGTCGGGCAACGTGAAATTTGCCGAATATCTGGGTATTCCGCATGTTCCTGGGGCCGGTGAACTGGCCATCTTTGCGGCCGCGATCATCGGCGCATGCCTTGCCTTCCTCTGGTTCAACGCGCCTCCTGCGGCCGTCTTCATGGGTGACACCGGCAGTCTTGCATTGGGCGGCGCGCTTGCGACCATCGCCGTGACCGCGCAGCACGAACTTGTGCTCGTCCTTATCGGCGGACTGTTCGTGGTCGAGGCGCTGTCGGTGATCATCCAGGTCTTTTGGTACAAGCGCACCGGCAAGCGGGTGTTCCGCATGGCGCCGATCCACCACCATTTCGAACAATTGGGCTGGCCTGAATCCACCGTCGTCATTCGCTTCTGGATCGTCTCGATCGTCCTCGCGCTCGCCGGACTCGCGACTTTGAAACTCCGGTGATCTCCTCGCGCGTCTTTGCCGGCCGCCGCTATGCGGTGCTGGGACTGGCGCGCTCGGGCCTCGCGACCGTCGAGGCGCTCGTCGCCAGCGGCGCGGGCGTGACCGCGTGGGACGACCGCGAGGAAGCGCGCGACGATGCGATGGCGCTAGGCGCGGATATCGGCAACCCGCTTGAGATCGACCTGATCGGTTTTGCGGGCGTCGTCGTTTCACCGGGCGTGCCGCTCAACCGCCATCCGATCGCCGCGCACGCGCGCGAGGCGCATGTGCCGGTTATCGGCGACATCGAGCTGTTCGCCGAGGCACGTGACGAACTGCCCGCGCACAAGGTCGTCGGCATCACCGGCACCAACGGCAAGTCGACGGTCACCGCGTTGATCCAGCATATGCTCGAAAGCGCCGGGGTGCCGTCGTTGATGGGCGGCAATATCGGTCTGCCGATCCTCAGCCGCGACCCGCTTCCCGAAGGCGGCGTCTACGTCCTCGAATTGTCGAGCTACCAGATCGACCTGTCGCACAGCCTTGCGTGCGATATCGCGGTGCTCACCAACCTCAGCCCCGACCACCTCGACCGCTATGACGGCTTCACCGGCTATGCGGCGTCGAAGGCGCGGCTCTTCTCGCTCCAACACCGCGACCAGGTCGCGATCGTCGCGGTCGACGACGATCCGTCGAAGATGATCGCGAGCCGCATCAACCACCGCCTCCACCGCGTGTCGGGCAAGGATATCGACCCGGTCGATCAGGCGCGCTGGCCCGCTTTGCAGGGGCCGCACAATGCGCAGAACGCCGTGTGCGCGATCGCGGTGTGCCGCGTGCTGGGGCTGAACGACGAACAGATTGAACGGGGGCTCGCGACCTACAAGTCGCTGCCGCACCGTATGGAATTGGTCGGCGAAGTCGGGGGGGTCAGCTGGTTCAATGACAGCAAGGCTACCAATGCGGCTTCCGCTGCACCGGCGCTGGCGGCTTTCCCGCCAGCGCCGGACCAGCGTCTTCACTGGATCGCGGGCGGCAAGGCCAAGGGCGACGGGCTCGCGGCGTGCCGGCCGTGGTTCGGACATGTCAAACGCGCCTATCTGATCGGCGAGGCGATGGAGCCCTTTGCGGCCGAGATCGGCGATGCGCTGCCGGTCGACCTGTCGGGCGACATGGCGACGGCGGTTGCGCAAGCGGCGGCGGCGGCAAAGCCCGGCGATATCGTGCTGCTGTCGCCGGCGTGCGCGTCGTTCGACCAGTTCACCGATTATGAGCAACGCGGCGATGTGTTTCGCGGCCTTGTGCAGGCGCTGGGGGCATGAGCGGGGGAATCGACAATATGGACGCAACGACCGAAAGGCCGGTGATCGCCGCCACCACGCGCACGGTCAAGCGCCGCGGCCCGCGCCTCAGTCGCGCCGACCGCACGCCGCTCGGCCTCTGGTTCTGGGAAATCGACCGCGTCCTGCTGCTCCTGGTGTCGATCCTCGTCGCGGTTGGACTGGTGGCGGTCGCTGCGGCGTCGCCCGTCGCGGCGCAAAAGCTGTCGACCTCGACCGCGTCGCTCGATCCGCTCTATTATTTCTATCGCCAGCTGATGTGGGTGATGGTCGGGGTGCCCGTGATGCTCGCAGTGTCGATGCTGCCCAAGCCGCAGGCGCGGCGCTTCGCCATCTATGGCACGATCCTCTTTCTCTTCCTGCTTTTCATGGTGCCGCTGGTCGGCACATCGGTGAACGGGGCGCAGCGCTGGATCGGCAGCGGCGTGTTTCGCCTCCAGCCCTCGGAGTTTCTCAAGCCCTTCTTCGCGGTCGCGCTCGCGTGGGTATTGTCGCTGCGGCTGCACGACCAAAGCCTGCCCGTCGTGCCGCTGGCGCTCGTGCTGACCGGCGTCATCGCGCTGCTCCTGATGGGCCAGCCCGATCTTGGTCAGACGGTCATCTTCGTGGCCACCTGGCTGGTCCTGGTGATGGTTGCGGGTTTGTCGATGCGTATCCTCGCGGGCCTCGCGGGCGCAGGCGTCGTCGGCCTCGTGCTCGCCTATTTCTTCTATCCCGTCGCGCAGCAGCGGATCAACATCTGGTTGTTCGCCGAGGGTGACAGCTTCCAGGTCGACAAGGCGCATGCGACGCTGACCGCCGGCGGCCTCATCGGCACCGGTCCCGGCGCAGGCCTTGCCAAGTTCCAGCTCCCCGAAGCGCATACCGACTATATCTTCTCGGTCATCGGCGAAGAGTTCGGGATGATAGCGTGCATCGCGATTGCCGTGCTTTATCTCGCGATCATCGTCCGCGTGCTCGTCCGCCTGCTCGACGAGGAAGACAGCTTCCTGATCCTCGCCGTCGCGGGCCTGATCGCACAGTTCGGCGGGCAGGCGGTGATCAACATGGCGGTGAACACGCAGATCTTCCCGTCGAAGGGGATGACCTTGCCCTTCATCAGCTATGGCGGCTCGTCGTTCATCGCTTTGTCGATCGGCATGGGTTTGCTCTTGTCGCTGACCCGCCGAAACCCCTATGCGGCTCGGGTGTCGATGACCCGAAACTGGAACAAGAAATGACCGCAACCCGCCACTTCCTTCTCGCCGCCGGCGGGACGGGAGGCCATATGCTGCCCGCCTACGCCCTCGCGGCCGAGTTGATTTCGCGCGGACATCGCGTCGCGCTGGTCAGCGATGATCGGGGGCTGAAGATTCCGGGCGCGCCGACCGAGATGGAAACGCATGTGCTCCCGGCTGGCCGCGTCCATGGCGGGCCGGTCGGATGGGTGAAGGCTGCGCTTGCGATCCGCAAGGGGCGCCGGCAAGCGATCGAGCTGATCCATGCCTTCGATCCCGCGGTCGTCGTCGGCTTCGGCGGCTATCCCTCGCTCCCCAGCCTGCTCGCGGCGGGCGCGGCCAAGCGGCCGCGCGTGCTGCACGAACAAAATGCCGTGCTTGGCCGCGTCAACCGGATGATGGCGCCGCGCGTCGATGCCGTCGCTGTCGCCTATCGCAACATCCAGCGCTTTCCCGCCGGGCACGAGCTCAAGAAGCATATCACCGGCAATCCGGTGCGCGACGAAATCATCGCGATCCGCGAAGAGGGCTACCCGCCGCTGCCCGAGGACGGCATTGTCCGGCTGCTCGTCGTCGGCGGCAGCCTCGGCGCAACGGTGCTCAGCGAAGTCGTTCCCGCCGCCATCGCGATGCTGCCCCCCGCGCTGCTCAGTCGCCTGCAAGTCGTGCAGCAATGCCGCGAGGCCGATCTGGAGACGGTGCGCGCGAAATATGCCGAACTCGGCGTCGCCGCCGAATGTGCCGCATACATCACCGACTTCCCCGAACGCCTGCGCTGGGCGCATCTGGTGATTGCGCGCGCTGGTGCGTCGACCGTCGCCGAGCTCGCATGCGCGGGGAGGCCGGCGATCTTTGTGCCCTATCCGAGCGCGATGGACGATCATCAGACCTATAATGTTGTCGACCTTGTCGAAGCGGGCGGGGCGATTTCGTTCGCGCAGCCCGATTTTACGCCGGCCGAAGTCGCGAAGCATATCCAGCGCATGGCGCTCGAACCCGGCGCGCTTGAAAATGCCGCAGCGCGTGCCGCGAGCTGCGGCCTGCCCGACGCGACGCGCGACCTCGCCGATCTCGTCGAATCGCTCGCCGCACCGCCGATGATGGACGTGATCCGCGTCGGCGCCACATCGCGCAGCGCGGCGGTCGCCGGCGGCGTCGCCGCCACCCGCGCAGGAGATAAATGATGCGCGGCGTTGCGACCGACATCGGTACCATCCATTTCATCGGCATCGGCGGCATCGGCATGTCGGGCATCGCCGAGGTGATGCACAACCTCGGCTATCAGGTGCAGGGCAGCGACATCGCCGACAGCTATGTCGTCGAGGGTCTTCGCAAACGCGGGATCAAGGTCGCAATCGGCCATGAAGCGTCGAACGTCGATGGCGTCGCGGTCGTCGTGACCTCGACCGCGGTCAAGCGCGGCAATCCAGAGGTCGAAGCCGCGCTCGCACACCGCATCCCGCTCGTCCGCCGCGCCGAGATGCTCGCCGAGCTGATGCGCCTGAAATCGACCGTCGCAATTGCCGGCACGCACGGCAAGACGACGACGACCAGCCTTGTTGCCGCGCTGCTCGATGCGGGCGGGATCGACCCGACCGTGATCAACGGCGGCATCATCAACAATTATGGTTCGAATGCGCGGCTCGGTGCGTCGGACTGGATGGTGGTCGAGGCCGACGAGAGCGACGGCAGCTTCCTGCGCCTCGACGGGACGATCGCGGTCGTGACCAACATCGACCCCGAACATCTCGACCATTATGGCAGCTTCGACGCGATCAAGGACGCCTTTGTCGAGTTTATCGAGAATGTGCCTTTCTACGGCGCCGCGATGCTCTGCCTCGACCATCCCGAGGTGCAGGCGATCATCCCGCGCATTCGCGACCGGCGCATTATCACTTACGGCTTCTCGGCCCAAGCCGACGTGCGCGGCACCAATGTGGTGCCGGGGCCCGACGGCAACCGCTTCGACGTCGTCGTCCGCGACCGCGACGGGAACAGCCGGACGATCGAGGGCATCCATTTGCCGATGTCGGGCCGGCACAATGTCCAGAACTCGCTCGCGGCGATCGCGGTTGCGCTGCACATGGGCGTATCGGACGACAAGATCGTTTCGGGCTTCAACGGCTTTGCCGGGGTCAAGCGCCGCTTCACCAAGGTCGGCGAGATTGCAGCCGAGGGCGGCGTCGTCACCGTGATCGACGATTACGCCCACCACCCGGTCGAAATCCGTGCGGTGCTGTCGGCCGCGCGCGAAGGGGCGGGGGCAGGGCGTGTCGTTGGCGTCGTCCAGCCGCATCGCTTCACGCGGCTGCGCGACCATATGGACGATTTCCAGCAGGCGTTTAACGATGCCGACATGGTGCTCGCGCTGCCCGTCTACACAGCGGGCGAGGCGCCTATCGACGGCGTGACGTCGGACGCGCTGGCGCAGGGGCTGCGCGACCGCGGCCACCGCCATGCGTCGACCGTCGCCGACGCCGGCGCGCTGGCAACCACCATCGCCGATGCGATCCGCGCGGGCAATCTGGGTGCGGGCGACATGATCATCTGCCTCGGTGCGGGCGACATCACCAAGATGGCGGCGGGCCTTGCCGCGGCGGTCGAGGTGGCATGAGCGCGGCCGAGACCCTTCCAGCCGTACGCGGCAAGCTGACCGCGAAGGCGCCGCTGGCGCCGCTCGTGTGGTTCAAGTCGGGCGGCCCCGCCGACTGGCTGTTCGAGCCTAAGGATGCCGACGACCTTGCCGATTTTCTGCGCGATCTCGATCCTGCCGTGCCGGTGATGGCGCTCGGGCTCGGGTCGAACCTTATCGTACGCGACGGCGGCTTTCCGGGCGTCGTCGTCCGGCTGGGCAAGGCCTTTGCAAAGGTCGAAGCCGTCGACGCCACCACGCTGCGCTGCGGCGGCGGTGCGTCGGGCATCCTCGTTTCCTCGACCGCGCGCGACGCCGGCATTGCAGGCATGGAATTTCTTCGCTCGATCCCCGGCACCGTCGGCGGGTTCGTGCGCATGAACGGCGGCGCCTATGGCGGCGAGGTCAAGGACATCCTGATCGATTGCGACGTCGTGCTGCGTTCGGGCGAACGCAAGACGCTGCCGCTCGCCGATCTCGGCTACACCTATCGTCACAGCGAATTGCCCGAGGGCGCGGTCGTCATCGGCGCGACCTTCCGCGGCCGCCCCGGCGAGCCCGCCGCGATCCAGGCTGAAATGGACCGCATCTCGGCGAGCCGCGAGGCTTCGCAGCCGCTGCGCTCGAAAACCGGTGGTTCGACCTTCAAGAACCCCGACGGGCACAAGGCGTGGCAACTCGTCGACGAGGCCGGTTGCCGGGGTTTCGCCGTCGGCGGGGCGCAGGTCAGCGAGAAGCACACCAATTTCCTCATCAACACGGGTGAGGCGACGAGCGCCGATATCGAGGCGCTCGGCGAGGAAGTGCGGCGCCGCGTCAAGGACAAGAGCGGCGTCGAGCTGCAATGGGAAATTCAGCGCGTAGGAGTCATGAAGTGAGCCGGGGTCCTTGGCATGTCGCCGTCCTGATGGGCGGCTGGTCCGCCGAACGCGAAGTGTCGCTGATGAGCGGCAATGGCGTCGCCGACGCGCTGGAATCGCGCGGGCACAAGGTCACGCGCATCGACATGGACCGCAACGTCGCTCTGCGGCTCACCGAGGCAAAGCCCGATGTCGTGTTCAACGCGCTGCACGGCGTCCCGGGCGAGGACGGCACCGTGCAGGGCATGCTCGACCTGATGGGCCTCAAATACACCCACAGCGGGCTCGTCACCTCGGTGATCGCGATCGACAAGGAATTGACGAAACAGGCGCTCGTGCCGCATGGTATCCCCATGCCGACGGGGACCATGGTCGACAGCGAGAGCCTGTTTACAGTCGACCCTCTGCCGCGCCCCTATGTCCTCAAACCCGTGAACGAAGGCTCGTCGGTCGGGGTCGCGATCGTCAAGGACGACAGCAATTACGGCAACCCGATCGCGCGCGACGCCGTGGGGCCGTGGCAGGAGTTCGACCGCCTGCTCGCCGAACCATTCATCAAGGGCCGCGAGCTGACCGTCGCGGTGCTCGGAGACCAGGCGCTCGCCGTCACCGAGCTGCGCGTCAAGTCGGGCTTTTACGACTATGACGCCAAATATACCGACGGCCTGACCGAACATGTCTGCCCCGCCGACGTCCCGGCCGACGTCGCGCAGCGGATGATGGATCTCGCGCTTGAGGCGCATCGGCTCCTCGGCTGCAGGGGCGCCTCGCGCTCGGACTTCCGCTGGGACGACGAACACGGCCTCGCAGGGATATTCCTGCTCGAGGTGAACACGCAGCCCGGCATGACGCCGCTCAGCCTTGTGCCCGAACAGGGGCGCGCCGTCGGCATGGATTATGCCGAACTCGTCGAACGCATCGTGGGGGAAGCGTTATCATGAGCAAGACACAGATCAAGCGCGGGAAGGCGCCGCCGCGCCGCCCGGCGCGCACGCCGAAGAAGCGGCGGAAGGTACAGCAGTCGCGTCTCAATGCGATCATCAACGCACTGCCGATCAGCCCGCAGCGGCTGCAGAAGGTCGCGAACTGGACGATCGGGCTCAGCCTGTGCGCCGTCGCCGCTATCGCTGCGCACGCAACAGGCGTTACTGCCAAGATCCATGAGGAATATGCGCAGGCGGTCGGCCGCGCCGGATTTCAGGTCAAGAAGGTCGAGGTCGTCGGCGCCGACCGTATCGACCGGCTCAAGGTCTATGACATTGCGCTCGCGCAAAAGGACCGCTCGATGGCGGCGGTCGACCTGGAAGATGTGCGCGGCGACCTGATGAAATATGGCTGGATCAAGGATGCGCGCGTGTCGCGCCGCCTGCCCGACACGTTGGTCGTCGACATCGTCGAGCGCACGCCGGCGGCGATCTGGCAGCACAACAACCGCCTGTCGCTGATCGACGAAAAGGGCGTCGTGCTCGAACCTGTCACCGTCGCGACGATGCCTGACCTGCCGCTCGTCATCGGGCCGCGGGCGAACCAGCGCTCGCAGGATCTCGACCGGCTGTTGACCGAAGCGAGCAGCCTCAAGGAATTGCTTGCCGGAGCGACCTGGGTCGGCAACCGCCGCTGGGACCTGCGCTTCCGCAGCGGTGAGACGCTCTCGCTGCCCGAGGGTGAGGCCGAGGCGAAGGCGGCGCTCGCCAAATTCGCGCATATGGATGGCGCCAACCGCTTGCTTGGCCGCGGCATCCTGCGTTTTGACATGCGCGACCCCGAACGTTTCGTGCTACGCCTGCCGCACGAAGGGCAGGTGGCGCCCGCGAAGCTCGACGATGCGCGCGCCGCAGTCGACGCTGTCGCCGCTTCGTCGAACGAAGGGTAGGGTCATGGCGCCGCCGCGCATCGAAAAGATCATCACCGCGCTCGATGTCGGGTCGTGGAAGGTGTGCGCGCTGATCGCGGGGCAGACCGCCGACGGCCAGCTCCATGTGCTCGGCACCGGCCAACGCGAGAGCCGCGGCGTCCAGCGCGGCTATGTCGCCGACATGGAACAGACCGAGCATATCGTCCGCGAGGCGATCGAGCAGGCCGAACGTATCGCGGGTCTCAACATCGATGACGTCTGGGTCAGCTTTTCGGCGGGCGGGCTCCTCAGCGACGTTGCGCCGATCGAAAGCGAACTCGGTGGTCATCGCATCGAACGCGAAGATGTCGACGACCTGCTCGCCGCGGGGCGTGCGGGCATCGATCCCGAAGGCCGCATGATTCTTCACGCCCAGCCCGCGCTCTACACGATCGACGGGCTGACGGGGGTCAAAAACCCGATCGGCCTCCATGCTGACCGGCTGGGGGTCGACATCCATATCATCATGGCCGACGGCGCGCCGGTGCGAAACCTCGAGGCCGCGGTCCGTCAGGCGCATCTCGACGTCAATGCCGTCGTGGCGTCGCCGATCGCGGCGGGTCTCGCCTGCCTGTCGGATGAGGAGCGCGATCTTGGCGTGGCGCTCGTCGAACTCGGCGCGGCGGTGACGACCGTCTCGCTTTACGCCGGCGGCATGCTGGTCGAAATGGCGTCGCTCCCCTTTGGCGCGAGCGACATCACCGACGATATCGCCTCGGCCTTCGGCATCCGGCGCAGCCAGGCGCAGCGGCTCCAGAGCTTCTACGGTTCGGCCTCTGCGTCCCCGCGCGACAATAATGAGATCATCGAACTCGAACCGGGTGCGCCGTCGGGCAGCGACTCCCCGCGCATAACGCGCGCGCAGCTCGTGGCGGTGATCCGCCAGCGGCTCGATGCGATGATGGGCGAGATCGGCCGGACCTTGAAGGACCTGCATTTCGTCGGCCCGATCGGGCGCCAGGTGGTGCTCGTCGGCGGCGGCGCCGACCTCAAGGGCATTGCCGACTATACGCAGAGCGCGCTCGGCCGCGCCGCGCGCGTCGGGCGACCGCGCGGCTTGCACGGACTGCCCGATGCGCATAGTGGCCCCGCTTTCGCGACGCTCGCGGGTCTGGTTCTCTATGCGGCATCGGACCCCGTCGACCTTCGCGACCTGCCGATGATGGCACAGGATGTGTACAAGCCGGCGGGGACTTCGATCCTCCACCGGTTGATGGCCGCATTGAAAAGCAGTTTTTAGATGATACGCGACGAAAAGGTTAATTTTTTGGGTGATTCCCACGTCACAATAGTGCAATGCGGTAGTAGAAAACCGGGCGGACGGACTACCGCCCGGCTGGGTCGCAAAGTTGGGGAAGCGGCACCTGTCCGCCGCTGCAGGGAGACTATTTGATGAGCATCAATATTGGCCCGCCGCAGGTCGACGAGCTGAAGCCGCGCATTGCGGTGATCGGCGTTGGCGGTGCGGGTGGCAATGCCATCGCAAACATGATCGCGGCGCGTGTCGAGGGCGTCGATTTTGTTGTCGCGAACACCGACGCGCAGGCGCTCAACGCTTCGCCCGCCGAACGGCGCATCCAGCTGGGGACGCAGATCACCCAGGGCTTGGGCGCGGGTTCGCGGCCCGAGGTTGGCCGCGCGGCCGCCGAGGAAAGCATCGCGCAGGTCGAGGAAGCACTGAACGGTGCACATATGTGCTTCGTCGCAGCCGGCATGGGCGGCGGTACCGGCACGGGTGCGGCGCCGGTCATCGCCAAGGCGGCGCGCGACCGCGGCATCCTGACCGTCGGCGTCGTGACCAAGCCCTTCACCTTCGAAGGCAATCGCCGCATGCGTTCGGCTGACGCCGGCATTGCCGAGCTGCAAGAGCATGTCGACACGCTGATCGTCATTCCGAACCAGAATCTCTTCCTCGTCGCCAACCCGAACACGACCTTCAAGGAAGCGTTCACGATGGCCGACGAGGTGTTGCAGCAGGGCGTTCGCGGCATCACCGACCTGATGGTCATGCCTGGCCTCATCAACCTCGACTTCGCCGACGTGCGCAGCGTGATGCGCGAAATGGGCAAGGCGATGATGGGCACCGGCGAAGCCGAAGGCGACGGCCGTGCGCTCGAAGCCGCGCAAAAGGCGATCGCCAACCCGCTGCTCGACGGCGTGTCGATGGCAGGCGCCAAGGGCGTCATCATCTCGATCACCGGCGGCGAGGACATGCGCCTGATGGAAGTCGACGAAGCCGCGAACCACATTCGCGAGCTGGTCGATCCCGACGCCAACATCATCTGGGGTAGCGCGTTCAACGACAGCCTCGACGGCAAGATCCGCGTATCGGTCGTTGCCACCGGCATCGACGGTAGCGGCGAGGTCGCTCAGGCATCGCCTGCGACGCGTAGCTTCTCCTTCGCTCCCGCCCGCGCTGCGGCGCCCGCTCCGGTGGCCGAAGAGGTCGTCGAACCCGCGGTTCATGAAGAGCCCGTCGTCGAAGCCCCTGCGGCCGAAGACAATGACCCGGCCCCCGGCTTCTCGCTGAGCGATGCCGAGCCTGAGGCTCCGGCAGCCGACGAGGAGCCGATGGAATTGTCGCAGGTCGCCGCGACCTATGACGATACCGCCGACGAACTCGTGCTCGATGCTCCCGAAGCGCCGGCCGAATATCGCTCGGCACCCGCTGCGGATCCGACACCGGCCGAGGAAGCGCCTGCGCGATCGATCGGTGGCGGTACGTTGTTCGAGCGCATGTCGCGCCTGTCGCGCGGGGGGTCTGCGCCCGAAAGCGACGAAGGCAAGGAAGACGGGGTCGATATCCCGCGATTCCTGGGGCGGCAGAACAACCAGTAACGGGGCTTCGTGCGGCCGCCCGCCGGGCACGGCAGGCCGGAAATCGGGATGAGTTGCCCATGCGGCAAGCGAAATTGACGGCGGGGCCGGTGCGCGCACGGCGGATTGCCGGCGCGCTCGGCGTGCTGTTGCTTGGAACGGCCCTGATCGGGCCGGTCCACGCGCTGCAGGCGACGCCGCCCGATGCCGCAACCCGCGTCGCGATGCAGAAACGAACCGCGGCGCGCGCCTTGCTCTCGTCCGCGCTCGCGCGCATCGCGTCGAACAACAGCGACACGGCGGCGTTGCTCGACGCCGGTCGCGCGTCGATCGAGCTTGAGGATTATCGGGCCGCGCTGGGTTTCCTCGTCCGCGCCGAACAGGCAAACCCGCGCGACGGCGCGGTCAAGGCCGCGCTCGGGTCGGCGATGGTGCATATGGAAAACCCGACGCGCGCGCTCGATTATTTCGGCGAAGCGCAGTTGCTGGGCGCTTCCGAACGATTGTTTCTGGCCGACCGCGGGCTCGCGCGCGATCTGCTGGGGCAACAGGACGCGGCGCAGCGCGACTATCAGCTCGCGCTTTCGATCACGCCGAACGACGAACTGACGCGACGCTATGCGCTGTCGCTCGGGATCAGTGGTGATGCCGATCGCGCGATCCAGATGCTGACGCCGCAACTGCGCGCGCAGGACCGCGGCGCCTGGCGGTTGCGCGCGATGATCCTTGCGATGAACGGCCGCGACAAGGAAGCGACCGAGATCGTCAACGCGACGATGCCGCCCGCGATGGCTCAGAATATCATGCCCTATCTGGTCCAGATGGACCGCCTCAATCCGGCGCAGCAGGCAGCGGCGGCACATTTCGGACGTTTTCCGAATGGCCAGCTCGGTCCGAAGCGCCAGCCGATCCAGGTCGCCGCCGCGACACCGTCGCCTTCGCCGCCGTCGGCGGCGATAGGCAAGCGCCAGACGACGGGTGACAAGCGGCAAACGATCGCGTCTGTGGCGCCCGCACCTGCACCTGCGCCCGCACGAAAGCCCGATCCCTTGCCCGTAGCGAAGCCGCCAGTTTCGCCTGTCTCAGCCGCTGCCGCATCGATAGCCAAACCGCCAACCGCCACGCCGTCGCCCGCCTCGACGCCGGCGGGACGCGATACCGCCGGGGTGCCATCGCTCCAGCCGTTGTCGGGTTCGGCGGTTCGACCGGCGCCGAGCGCGTCGACACCGATATCGACGCCCACGCCGGTTCCCGCTGCCTCCGCATCGACGCCGACACCCACACCGATATCCACACCGCCCGCGGCCACGCCGGAATCCATCGGCACGGTCGTCGATGCACAGAAAGGGCCAGTTGGACCGGGCTTCTCGATCGCCGACATGGGCCGCTCGACCGCCGCGGTGCCGAGCCCGGCGCCGACGCCCGGCGTGATCGAGCCCGCTACGCCGCCGTCATCGGCTGAAGCGGCCGCGCGCGCACCGGTTTCGGCGGCGCCTCTCGCTTCGCTCGCCGACATCGTAGGCTCGATCGAAATTCCGGCCGAGGAACTGGTCCAGTCGGACAATGCGATCGGCGCCGACACGCTGGCCAAGCTGGTGGCCGACAAGCGCAAGGCCGATGCCGCCGAAGCCGCAAAGCGCGAGAAGGACAGCGCGGCCGCGAAAGCCAAGGCCGAAGCCGACGCGAAGGCGAAGGAAGAGGCGGCAGAGAAAAAGGCTAATCCCGCGCGCATCTGGGTTCAGGTCGCGACTGGCGCCAACGCCAAGGCGCTCGCGACCGATTTTGGCAAATTCGCCAAGAAAAGCCCCGCCATGTTCAAGGGCAAGTCGGGCGCGACGACCGAATGGGGCAAGACGCGCCGTCTGCTCGTCGGCCCGTTCAAAGACCGCAAGGCCGCGCAGGATTGGCTGGGCGACTATAAGAAGGCGGGCGGCGACGGCTTCCTGTTCAACAGCGAGGCGGGCCAGTCCGTCGATCCGGTCAAGTGAGCGTCGCCGACTGTGCCAGCGACCCCGCGCAAAGCCGCGGGCGCCTTCATACCGAACTCGGCCGCGTCGTTCGCGGCCCGCGCGACGATTTCCAGCGTGACCGCGACCGCATCATCCATTCGATCGCCTTCCGTCGACTCCGTCACAAGACGCAGGTCTTCGTTGCCCCCGACGGCGACCATTATCGCGTCCGCCTGACCCACAGTATTGAGGTCGCGCAGATCGGCCGCGGCATCGCGCGCGCGCTCGGGCTGAACGAGGATCTGACCGAGGCGCTGTGCCTCGCGCACGACATCGGCCATCCTCCTTTCGGCCATGCGGGCGAGGATGCGCTCAAGGCCGCGATGGTCGAGCATGGCGGCTTTGACCACAACGGCCATACATTGCGTACGCTCGCGCGGCTCGAATGTCCTTATCCGCGCTTCGATGGCCTTAATCTCACATGGGAAACCCTCGAAGGACTCGCCAAGCATAATGGCCCGGTGACGAACCCCGGTTGGGCGCTCGCCGAAATCGACGGCGATTTCGGCCTCGACCTTGGCAGTCACGCCAGCCTTGAGGCGCAGATCGCGGCGGTCGCCGACGATATCGCCTATGACAATCACGACATCGACGACGGCCTCCGCGCGGGGCTGCTCTGTCTCGATCAGCTGATGGAACAGCCTTTCGTTGCCGCCAACTTCCGCGCTGTCGAGGAACGATTCCCCGGCGCGCCGCGCGACCGCTTGCTGCGCGAGCTTGTCCGCGACCAGATCGGCGTGATGGTCAACGATGTCATCGCGGCGACGCAGGCCAATGTCGCCGAGGCGGGCGTCGCGAGCGTCGACGAGGTGCGCGCCGCGGGGCGGACGCTCGGCGGCTTTTCGACCGGTCTCGCGGCGGCGGAGCGCGACCTCAAACGCTTCATGTACGCCAACCTCTATCATCACCCCGAACAGGTCGCTGCGGCCGAAGCCGCCAACCAAGTGGTTGGGCAGCTGTTCGCCGCCTATGCCGACAACCCGCGGCTGATGGGCGAGGACTGGTCGGGTCGCCTGCCGGGCGAAGAATGCGCGACAAACCGGCACATCGGTGATTATATCGCCGGCATGACCGACCGTTTCGCCATCGACCGCTACGCTGATATCTTCGGCCGCGACGCGGTGCCCAAGGCGCTGGCGCATGCCTGACGCGCTGATCGTCGGCGCGACGGGGCTCATCGGGCGCGCGGTGATCGAACGCTTTGGCAACGCGCCCGTGACCGTGCTCGCACGCCGCGATGTCGAGGAACTGGCGCCACACCACAAACAACTCATCATTCCCTCTGACCGTTGGCCCGAAGCCATCGCGGCTGAAAAGCTGGCGGTCCTGATCTGCTGCCTCGGCACCACGATCCGGCAGGCGGGATCGCAGGAGGCGTTTCGCGCCGTCGACCATGACCTCGTCCTCGCTGCCGCCGGTGCGGCCAAGCGCGCCGGTACGCCGCATCTGATTGCCGTGAGTTCGGTCGGCGCCGCAGCGAAAAGCGGCAACTTCTATCTTCGCACCAAGGGGCAGACGGAGGACGACCTTCGCGCGCTCGGCTTCGACCGGCTCGACCTGATCCGTCCGGGCTTGCTGCGCGGTGATCGCCCGGGACCGCAGCGGCTGGGTGAGGGGATCGCGACGATCGCCGCGCCCTTGACCGACGCGCTGCTCCACGGCTCCTTTCGCCGCTATCGTTCGATTTCGGGAGATACGGTCGCCGCCGCGATCGTCGCGCTGGCCGGGCACGGTGGTTCGGGCGTGCATATCCACGAAAACGACGCAATTCGCGCGCTCGCCGATTGACTCCACAAAAGGGCAGCGCCAAGGCTCGCAGCGTCTGTCGGGTTCCGCCAAGGGATTCGACCGGCCGCGCGGGAGAGCGTGAGGGCAGGGCAACCGGCGCCTCACCACCGAAGGAGCAACCGCCCCGGAAACTCTCAGGTCAAAAGGACCGCGCAGGCTGGAACGGACACTCTGGAAAGCGTTCCGGCCCTAAACCGGAACCACCGAAGGGGTAACCCCATGATATGGGGGAAAACTCTCAGGTTCCCGTGACAGAGGGGGCATGGCGACAGGGCGCGGCACCGGGCCGCGCACACGCCGTGCAACCGCGGGAGACTGGTATGACCGATACGGAATTTACGGGCGACGAAGCGGCGATCGACACCGCGACGCTGCCGCTGGACGGCTGGCACCGCGCGAAGGGCGGCCGGATGGTCGAATTCGCCGGTTACTGGATGCCGATCCAGTATGAAGGCATTATGGCCGAACATTTGTGGGTACGCGAAAATGCCGGCCTGTTCGACGTCAGCCACATGGGTCAGCTGGCGCTGTCGGGCGACAATGTCGCCGCCGCGCTCGAGACGCTTCTTCCCGGCGATATCGTGGGACTGAAGCCAGGCCGCATGCGCTATTCGTTGCTGCTCGACGAAGATGGCGGCATCCTCGACGATCTGATGGTCACCAATGAAGGCGACCAGTATGGCATCGTCGTCAACGGTGCGGTCAAGTGGGAAGATATCGGCCATCTGCGCGAAAATCTGCCCGACGATATCACCCTAAATCACAATGAGGATTATGGTCTGCTCGCGCTGCAGGGGCCGAAGGCGGTCGACGCGCTGGCGCGGCTGGTGCCCGAGGCGGCGACCCTCGTCTTCATGCAGGCGGCGCGCGCGTCGTGGAATGGCCATGCGATTGCGCTCAGCCGCTCGGGCTACACTGGCGAGGACGGATTCGAGATTTCGCTGCCCAACGAGGCGCTTGAGGCCTTCGCCGACGCGCTCTGCGCGATGGCGGAGGTCAAGCCGATCGGGCTCGGCGCGCGCGACTCGCTGCGGCTCGAGGCTGGTCTGCCGCTCTACGGCCACGACCTCACGCCCGCGATCGACCCGGCCGAGGCCGACTTGGGTTTTGCGGTCAGCAAGCGCCGCCGCGAGGAAGAAAATTTCCCCGGCGCGGCCCGCATTCTCGGTCATCTCGAAGAGGGTCCGCCGCGCAAGCGCGTCGGCCTGCTCATCGATGGCAAGCTGCCGGTGCGCGAAGGCGCCAAGCTGTTCGACGGCGAGGATGAGATTGGCGTCGTGACGTCGGGCGGCTTCGCGCCGAGCGTCGGCGCACCGATCGCTATGGGTTATGTTCCGCGCGACCATGCTGTGGTCGGCACCGCAATCGCTGCCGAGGTGCGCGGCAAGCTCGTCCATTGCACCGTCGCGGCCATGCCCTTTGTCCCGCATAATTATGTTCGTAAAACAGGAGGTTGACTGATGCCGCGTTATTTTACCGAAGAGCATGAGTGGATCGACGTCGATGGCGACGTCGCGACGGTCGGCATCACCGATTTCGCGCAGGGCCAGCTCGGCGACATCGTTTTCGTGGAAGTGCCCGATACCGGTGCCGAGCTTAGCCAGGGCGGCGACGCTGCGGTGGTCGAATCGGTGAAGGCGGCGAGCGATGTTTACGCCCCCGTCGACGGCACTGTGACCGAAGGCAATGGGCAGCTCGAAGAAGATCCCGCGCTCGTCAATTCGGATCCCGAAGGCGAAGGCTGGTTCTTCCGCATGACGCTTGGCGACAAGAGCCAACTTGACGGCCTGATGGACGCGGCTGCCTACAAGGCCTTCTGCGACGCGCTGTAATCACCCCCGGACCCCTCCCGCTTGCGGGAGGGGGGAGATAATCTGATCGCAACCGATCCCGCCCTCGCCAGCTGCCGCCTGATGGTGGCAACGCCCATCTATGACGGGGCGCAGGGCACCTATGTGCGCTCGGCGCTCGATCTCGCGCTCAAGGCACAGGCGCAGGGCATATCGGTCCGGTTCGAATTCATCCTCTATCAACCGTCGATCACGCGGGCGCGCAACATCCTGGCGGCGATGTTCCTCGCGAGCGATTGCACGCACATGTTGTTCGTCGATGCCGATATCGACTTCACCTCGGACGACGTGTTTTCGATGGTGCGGGCGATGGCGGCGCGGCCCGAGTGCGCCGTGCTCGGTGCTGCCTATCCGCGGCGAATGGTGAATTGGCGCAACGTCGCGCTCGCCGTGGAACGAGGTTTCGGCAGGGAGGATCCTGCCGATCTCGCGCGCTTTGCGGGCGATTTCGCGCTGAGTTTCCTGCATCCTGACCAAAGCTTCGCACTGACCGACCTTGTCGAGCTGTCGCGGCTCGGCACCGCGATGATGCTCATCCGCCGCGACGTGCTTGAAACGCTGCGCGATACGCTTCCCGACATCGCTTTCCGCCCCGATCCGGCCGAGCGCGACGCGCATGGTGTCGGCGAATATGAAGCCGCCTGCTTCTCGCCGATGGTGGAAGCCGAAACGCGGGCGCTTTTGTCCGACGACTATGCCTTCTGTCACCGCGTGCGCGATGCCGGGTTCCGTATCTGGCTCGCTCCCTGGGTCAACACGACGCACAGCGGCCCGGCTATCTTTCGTGGCTCATTGACCGACGTCGCACAGCTTCTTTCTACAAATTCAGCTTCTTCCTCGGAGTAGTTCATGCGTTATCTCCCCCTCACATCCGACGACCGCGCGGCGATGCTCGCGACGGTCGGCGTATCTTCGATCGATGACCTGTTTATCGACGTTCCCGCTGAAGCACGGCTCGAGGGCCCGATCGCAGGGTTGCCGATGCATGCCAGCGAACTCGCGGTCGAGCGCCATATGGCGGCGCTGTCGCGCCAGAATCGCGCCGCCGGCGACGGTCCCTTCTTCCTCGGCGCGGGCGCGTATCGCCACCATGTGCCGGCGAGCGTTGATCATCTGATCCAGCGGGGCGAGTTCCTGACCGCCTACACACCGTATCAGCCCGAGATCGCGCAGGGCACATTGCAGATGCTGTTCGAATTCCAGAGCCAGGTTGCGCGGCTGCTCGGCACCGACGTCGCCAATGCGTCAATGTACGACGGCTCGACCGCCTGCTGGGAAGCGATCGTCATGGCGCGCCGCATCACCAAGCGCGCCAAGGCCCTGCTGTCGACCGGCCTCCACCCGCACTATCGCAGCGTCGCGCGTACGATGGCGAAATATACCGGCGATGTGCTGGTCGACGGCGACCCCAGCCTCGGAGCCGGCACCGACTGGGCAGCGCTCGCGGGCAGCATCGACAAGGACACGAGCTGTGTCGTCGTTCAATATCCCGACATCCTCGGCCGCATCGACGATATGACGAAGCTTGCCGACGCGTGCCAGGCCGCGGGGGCATTACTGATCGCCGTCGTGACCGAACCCGTCGCGCTCGGCCTGATCAAGTCGCCCGGCGAAATGGGCGCCGATATCGTGGTCGGCGAGGGGCAATCGCTCGGCGTCGGGCTGCAATTCGGCGGGCCCTATGTCGGCTTGTTTGCGTGCAAGACCAAATATGTCCGTCAGATGCCGGGTCGCCTTTGCGGCGAGACCGTCGACGCGAACGGCAAGCGCGGCTTTGTGCTGACGCTTTCGACGCGTGAGCAGCATATTCGACGCGAAAAGGCGACCAGCAATATCTGTACCAATTCAGGGCTCTGTGCGCTGGCTTTCAGCATCCACATGACCTTGCTTGGCGAAGCCGGTCTGCGCCAGCTGGCGGCGATCAACCATGCGCGCGCGAAGACGGCGGCAGCCGAACTCGCGCAGGTTCCCGGCGTGTCGGTGCTCAACACGGGCTTCTTCAACGAATTCACGCTGCTGCTTCCCACCGAGGCGCGGCCGGTGATCCATAAGCTTGCGGAGAAGGGCGTGCTCGGCGGCGTCTCGCTCGGCCGTCTCTATCCCGACAATGCGGGCCTCGCGAACGGCCTTGTTGTTGCCGTCACCGAAACCGTCACCGAGGCGGATATTTCCGCCTTCGCCGCTGCCCTGAAGGAGGTGCTGGCATGACCGCGCTCAACCGCGCCGGCTGGCGCCCCGAAATGAACACCGCCGGCGGCGCCGACGATACGACGACCTTCACCGGCAACCGCGCGCTGATGCTCGAAGAAGCGCTGATCTTTGAGATCGGCTCGACCGAGACGACCGGCGTCGATTTTGACGAAGCCGCGCCCGCTGCTGACCTCGGCGCGCTCGCACGTAGCGCGCCGATCGGCCTGCCGGGGCTCAGCGAATCCGAGACGGTGCGCCATTACACGCGCCTGTCGCGCCAGAATTACGCGATCGATCTCGGCCTCTTCCCGCTCGGCAGTTGCACGATGAAGCATAACCCGCGCCTCAACGAAAAGGTCGCGCGCATGCCCGGTTTCGCCGATGCGCATCCGCTGCAGCCGCAGGAGACGGTGCAGGGCGCCTATGCGGTGATCCACGAGCTTGCCGAATGGCTGATCACGCTCACCGGCATGCACAGCGTCGCGATGTCGCCCAAAGCGGGTGCGCATGGTGAGCTTTGCGGCATCCTCTGCATCAAGGCGGCATTGGAAGCGCGCGGCGAAGACCGCCGCGTCATCCTCGTCCCCGAAAGCGCGCATGGCACCAACCCCGCGACCGCAGCCTTTGCGGGCTTCACGGTCGAGGATATCCCGGCGACCGAGGAAGGCCGCGTCAACCTCGAAGCCTTGAAGGCGCGCCTCGGTCCCGACGTTGCGGGCGTGATGATCACCAATCCCAACACCTGCGGCTTGTTCGAACGCGACATGAAGGCGATCTCGGACGCGGTTCATGCGGTCGGCGGCTATGTCTATTGCGACGGCGCGAACTTCAACGCGATCGTCGGGCGCGTGCGTCCCGGCGACCTCGGCGTCGATGCGATGCACATCAACCTGCACAAGACCTTCTCGACCCCGCACGGCGGCGGCGGCCCCGGCTCGGGCCCGGTCGTGCTGTCCGAGGCGCTCGCGCCCTTCGCGCCGCTGCCCTTCGTGACCAAGCAGGGGGATGGTTTCCGCCTGATCGAAGAGGAGAATGCGGGCGAGGATCATCCGCAGACTTTCGGCCGCATGACCGCCTTTCACGGCCAGATGGGCATGTTCACCCGCGCGCTGACCTATATCCTCAGCCACGGCGCCGACGGGCTCAAGCAGGTCGCCGAGGATGCGGTGCTCAACGCCAATTATGTGCTGCGCAGCCTCGAGGGCGTGCTCGACGCGCCCTTCGCCGCATCGGGCCCGTGCATGCACGAGGCGCTGTTCAGCGACAAGGGCCTCGCCGAAGGCTTCTCGACGCTCGACATCGCCAAGGGGCTGATCGACGAGGGCTATCACCCGATGACGGTCTATTTCCCGCTCGTCGTCCACGGCGCGATGCTCGTCGAGCCGACCGAGACCGAAAGCAAGGCCGCGCTTGACCAGTTCATCGGCGCGCTGCGCAGCATTGCGATGCGCGCCAAGAATGGCGATCCGGCGCTCAAGTCGGCGCCGCATTTCGCCCCGCGCGGCCGGCTCGACGAGACGCTCGCGGCGCGGAGGCCCGTGCTGGCCTGGGCGGACTGATGACCGAACCGGCGCCCGGCCCCGAACGCTCCCGAACGGGCTGCGTTGCGGCCGGGGCCCTGTTCGCGATCGTTACGCTTCTCGGCTGGCTGGCCGCGATCACCGCCTACGGCCTTGTCGTCGAGCAGTGGGAGATGATCGAGGTTCGCCGCGAATTCAGTTACGACTGGGCCTTCCTCTGGGCGCCGCTGTTCGCTGTCGGGCTCGGCCTTGCCACCGCCTTTGCGGTATCACGGCGGGCGTCGGCGGCGCGAATGACCTTGCTGATCGTCGTTACCGGCGCCATTGCCTTGCTGGCTGGCGTCGTGCTGTTCGGGCTCGGCGGACTGATCTGACAGGGCGGGGGAGCATGCGATGAGCTGGGACACTATTTTTCTATTGGCCAATTATTGGGCCTTCGCGAGCTGGATCGCGCTCGCCTTCCTGCCGCGCAGTCCCAAGATCCTTGCGGCGATCCTTTACGCCGGCGTGTTCCTGCTCTGCCTTGCTTATACGGTGATGATCGTAGGCTTCCTGACCGGCAGCATCGATGCGGGCGGGCCGGGCGGCGGCGATTTTAGCACGCTCGCGGGGGTCATGAAGCTGTTCGACAGCCCGGGCGGTGCGACGCTGGGGTGGACGCATTATCTTGCCTTCGACCTGTTCACGGGCATGTGGATCGCGCGCGATGCCGACCAGAAGGGTTTCAGCCGCGTTGTGCAATTCCCCTTCCTGTTCCTGACGCTGATGGTCGGCCCGGTCGGGCTGCTGGCGTGGCTGGTTGTCCGTGAGCGGCGTGCGCGGGCGCAGGCAAAGGCTGCGTGAGCTCGGCGCCATGGACGCCGGGTGAGGGCGGAAGCGAGGACAAGCGTCACGCTCCCGCGACGCTGCGCAACCGCGATGCCATCGCCGCGGTGCTCGCCGACTGGCTGCCCGCGACTGGCAAGATACTCGAAATCGCGAGTGGATCGGGCGAGCATATCGTCCACTTTGCTGCCGTCTTTCCGCAGCTCGATTGGCAACCGAGCGACCCCGACCCCGCCGGGCTGACCTCGATCGCGGCGTATCGCGCCGAGGCGGGCCTCGCCAATATTGCGCCGCCGGTTGCGCTCGATGCGTCGGCCAGCGGATGGCCGATCGGCCGCACCGGCGCGATCCTCTGCATCAACATGGTGCATATCAGCCCGTGGGAGGCGACGCTGGGGCTGTTCGCGGGTGCTGCTGCGCTGCTCGCGCCTGAGGCGCCGCTGATCCTCTACGGTCCCTATCGCGAACCCGATGTTGCGACGGCGGAGAGCAATCTTGCCTTCGATGATAGCCTGCGCAGCCGCAATCCGGCGTGGGGCCTGCGCGATACGGATGACATCAAGGCGGCTGCGGTCGACGCCGGATTCGCCTTCGCCGAACGCCGCGCGATGCCCGCAAACAACCTGATGCTGCTCTTCCGCCGCACCTGACGTCCCTGACAGGGTGTTCGATCGGCGCTTTACGTCGCGCTCGCAGCCGCTAGCCTCGTCGCAATTGCACGAAAAGATGCGATTCGAGGAGAGATAGGCGATGGGCCGCGATGTTTCGGACCTTTTCACATTCGACGAATTCCTGACCCATTGGGCCGCCGAGCGCCCCGACCGGGTCGCGATGCGCGAGGAGGATCGCGTCTATTCCTACGCCAGTCTCGACGACCATAGTGCGCGCGCGGCCTCGGCCTTGCTTGCGGCGGGGCTGCGGAAGGGCGATCGCATCGCGTGGATCGGCAAGAACAGCGACCTTTATTTCACGCTGTTTTTCGGTGCAGCGCGCGCGGGCATCGTGATGGCGCCGATCGGTTGGCGCCTGTCGCCGGCCGAATGGGCGTTCATCGTCAACGACACGCAGGCGAAGATGGTGTTCGGCGGGCCGGGGTTCGATACGCTCGCCGGCCAGCTCGCCGGGAAATTGCAGCATGATCCGGCGATCGTCACGGCGAGCGAAGCCTATGCAATGATCGACGCGGCGCCGCGCGTGCCGTTCGAGCCGTCGGGCGCCAATGATGCGGTGCTCCAGCTGTATACGTCGGGCACGACGGGCAATCCCAAGGGGGCGGTGCTGTCGAACCGCAATCTCTTTGCGCTCCGCAAACATTCAAACAGCCTCGACCTGCCCTATACCAAATGGGAGGATGACGAGGCGGTGCTCGTCGCAATGCCCTGCGCGCATATCGGCGGCACCGGGCTCGGCATCATGGCGCTTGCCGCGGGCCTGCCCGGCGTCATCCTCGCCGAATTCAATCCCGACGGTGTGTTCGATGCGGTCGAGAAGCATGGCGTGACGCGCTTCTTCATCGTTCCGGCGGCGCTGCAGATGCTGTTGATGCATCCGCGCTGCGCGAGTGTCGATTACAGCCGGCTCAAATATATCCTCTACGGCGCCGCACCGATCCCGCTCGACCTGCTGCGCCAGTGCATCAAGATGTTCGGCGCGCAGTTCATCCAGGCTTATGGCATGACCGAAACCACCGGCACGATTTCAATGCTGCCGCCCGAGGACCATGATCCCGAGGGCAACAAGCGCATGCGCTCGGCGGGCAAGCCGCTACCCGGGGTAGAGATCCGCATCGTCGACGGCGATGGCGCGCCGTTGCCGCAGGGCGAGGTGGGCGAGGTCGTCACGCGCTCGTCGAACAATATGCTCGGATATTGGAACCTGCCCGATGCCACCGCGCGCACGATGACCGACGACGGCTGGATCCGCACCGGCGACGCCGGCTATCTCGACGAGGACGGCTATCTCTATATCCATGACCGGATGAAGGACATGATCATCACCGGCGGCGAGAATGTCTATCCGGCCGAGGTCGAAAGCGCGATCTTCGGCCATCCCGCGGTGCAGGAGGTCGCGGTGTTCGGCGTCCCCGATCAGAAATGGGGCGAGACGGTGAAGGCGGTCGTCGTCGCCAAGCCCGGCGCGACGGTCGAGGAAGCCGACATCATTGCCTGGGCGCGCGAGCGCATCGCTCCCTTCAAATGCCCGCGCAGCATCGACGTGATCGACGCGCTGCCGAGGAATGCGAGCGGCAAGATTTTGCGGAAAGACCTGCGCGCGCCTTATTGGGAGGGGTATGAGCGGATGGTCAATTGAGCGTCCGCTTTCGACCTGTTGCGGACGTTAAAGATGTGAACCCCGGCGAAAGCCGGGGCCCAGAATTTCAACACTGACCTGGCGCTTTTCCGCACTGGGCCCTGGCTTTCGCCGGGGTGCACGACGAGGGCCGCTTCCCACCTCAATGTCGACGGAAGCGCAGAATCAGCTGCCGCCCCACCTGTGAGAATCTGAAAGCCAACCTTTCCGGCGCAGCATAAATTCGCTGCACATTCGGCCTTTCAAGCGACCTTACACCCCGAAAGGCCGATGAATTTTCCTTGTTGTTGCAACCCATGCACGAGGAACATGGAGGGCTCCACCGCTGGTGGGGCCCTTTTGTGTCAGGCGGCGGCCTTCTGCCGCGCGCGGGCCCGCTGGAACCCGTAGCGCGCCGTGCAGCGGCCAAGCCACGCCTTCGTCGCATCGCCCAGCACATCGTCGGCACCCAATGTCGTTGCGAGAAACGCCGCATAGCCGACGACGATGTCGGCGATCGTGAAGCGCCCCGCGACCAGCCATTCGCGCCCATCGGCCAGCGCCGCTTCGATGCTCTTGGCGCGGCCGCCGAAGAAGGCTTTATAATCGTCGACCGCCTGCGCGAGCCGCCGCTCCTCGGGCTCGACGCGCGTGTAGCGGATCATGATCGCGAGCGGGAAGGTGAGGGTCGCGTCGCTGCGGTGAAGCCAGTTGCGCCAGACCCAATAATCATCCTCGTCGCGGCGCAACTCGAGCGGCGTCCCTTCGGCAATGCGTTCGCAGATCGCGGCGGACTCGGTCATCAGCCGCCCGTTCTCGACCCAGCCGGGGATCGTCATCAGCGGGTTCACCGCGCGATAGTCGGGTTCGAACGCGCGGGGCGGGAATTTCAGCAGCCGGAGGTCGACGTCGATCCCCGTTTCCTCGACCGCCCACAGGCAGCGCAGCGAGCGGGCGTCGGGGCAGTGATAGAGGATCGGTAACGTCATGCGGCAACCTCCTTGGGCCGGTCGATATGGCGACGATGCTCGCGCCAGGCGATGAACAGGCCCGATGCGATGATGAGCGGCGCGCCGACCCACGTCGTGTCGGCGGGCAATGTGCCAAAGAACCACCAGCCGGCGGCGATTGCCCACAGCAGGCTCGAATAATCCATCGGGATCACGACCGATACGGGCGCAAGACGCAGTGCGCCGGTCAGCGACATCTGGACGACGGCCCCCAGGAAGCCGAGGCCGATCAGGAGCAGCCATTCATGGCCGTCATGCGGGGTAATGACGAAGGGCAAGGCGACGCCGAGCGGAATCATCGACAAGAGGCTGAACCAGAAGACGATCGTCCCTGCATTTTCGGTGCGGCCAAGGTCGCGCACGGCGATGGTTATAAGTGCAGTCATGATCGCGCCGGTGAGCGCGACGACCGTGCCGAGACCGTGCGTCCCGCCGAACCCGCCCGCAAAGTTCGAAATCGGATCGAGCACGACGAGGACGCCGACGAACCCGACGATCACCGCGCTCCATCGCTGCCATCCCGTCACCTCGCCAAGGATCAGCGCCGCGAAGATCACGGCAAAGATCGGCACCGACAGGCTGATCGTCGTTGCCTCGGCCATCGGCAGCAGGATCATCGCGCCGAAATTGCACGCCATGCCGGTCAGGCCCATCATCATCCGCCGCGCGTGCGCGCCGATGCGCTGTGTCTTGAGCGACGACAGGCCGCTCGTCGCCTGGACCCAAATCAGCAGGAACGGCAACACCAGCGCCTGCCGCCAGAACAGGCTTTCGACAATATGGATGCCTGCCGCGTCGATATATTTGACCAGCACAAACATCAGCGACAGGCTGACCATCGCGAGCAACCGGAGCCCGATACCACCCAGATAATTCTGCGGCGCTGCGGATGATGGGGCGGCGTTCATGCAAAATTGCGCATATCAGGCCCGTCCGCCCGCGCAACCCGTGATCCCTCTTGCCCCGCCCCCGCAATCCGGCTAGTGGCGCACTCCGGCCTAGGGGTATAGCTCAGTTGGTAGAGCATCGGTCTCCAAAACCGAGGGTCGTAGGTTCGAGTCCTACTGCCCCTGCCAGGCCATCCCGGACTTGATCCGGGATCAAAATGATAGAGCGTTCGCCATCGGACATGGCTAGCCGCGCATAGGGCTAGACAGGCTGCTTTCTCAAGAAATCGACGAAGGCGCGCAGCGGGGCGGGCAAGTGGCGGCGACCGGCGTAATAGAGGAAGGGACCCGCGAAGGGCGGGCACCAATCCTCCAATACCGGTTCCAGCGCGCCGCTGTTCAGTTCGGTACGCATCCAGTCCTCGAAAATTCCCATGAGGCCAAGCCCGCCGGCCGCGGCCTGGATCAGCAGGTCGGACGCGCTGCCCGGCTGGCTGATCAGCGGGCCGTCGGGATCGACGCGGATAATCTCTCCATCCTTTTCGAACTCCCAAACAGCCATGCGCCCGCCGGCGAAGCGGCCACGCAGGCAGCGGTGCTGGAGCAGGTCGCGCGGGTGCTGCGGCCGGCCGTGTTCGGCGAAATAGGCGGGGGCGCCGACGATCAAAATGCGCTGCGTGCGCGGGCCAATCGGCAACGCGATCATGTCCTGCTCGAGCCGTTCGTCATAGCGAATGCCCGCGTCATAGCCGCCACCGACCATGTCGATGAAACTGTCTTCGGCGGTGATCTCGAGGCGGATCTCGGGATATTCCTTCAGGAAGGCTATGATGATCGGCGCGAGGACGGTGCGCGCGACATTGGCGGGAACGTTGAGGCGTAGCGTGCCGGCGGGACGGTCGCGAAAATTGTTCACCGCGTCGAGCGCTTGCCCAACCTCTCCGAGCGCGGGGCGAAGGCGCTCGTAAAGCTGGCGGCCCGCGTCGGTCGGGGTGACGCTGCGCGTCGTGCGGTGGAGCAGGCGGACGCCAAGCCGCGTCTCAAGGCGGCGCATCGCGTCACTCAGTCCCGACGCCGACGCACCCGAGACGCGCGCAGCGTCGCGAAAGCCGCCCGCGTCGACCACGGCGATGAAAGTCGCAAGATCGTCGAGTTGCCCAATCATTGTACAAAATATCGCACAGGCTATCCGGTATTGCACGGCTTATCGTGCAATCGATGCGGGCGCATATGGCGATCACGAAGGAGATCACCGATGACCATCCAGACTTTTCCGCTCGCCGGCCGCACCGTGAACCGCATGGGCTATGGCGCGATGCAGCTTGCCGGGCCCGGCGTGTTCGGCCCGCCAAAGGACAAGGCGGCCGCACTCGCGGTGCTGCGCGAAGCCATCGCGAGCGGCGTCAACCACATCGACACGAGCGATTTCTATGGCCCGCATGTCACCAATCAGATCATTCGCGAGGCGCTCCATCCCTATCCCGACGACTTGCTGATCGTGACGAAGGTCGGCGCCGTGCGCGGCGATGATGCGTCGTGGATCCCGGCGTTCGCACCCGAGCAACTGGAACGCGCGGTCGAGGACAATCTTCGCAACCTGGGGCTGGATGTGCTCGACATCGTCAACCTGCGCGTGATGATCCCCGGTACCGCCGATCACAGCAAGCCGGGCGAAGGCTCGGTTGAAAAGACTTTCACGGTGCTGGCGCGGCTACAGCAGCGCGGGCTGATCCGGCACCTGGGGCTCAGCAATGTCACGTCGGCGCAGGTCGCGGAGGCGCGGACGATCGCGCCCGTGGTTTGCGTCCAGAACCAGTATAACCTCGTCCAGCGCGGCGACGATGCGCTGGTCGACGAACTGGCCGCAGCGGGCATAGCCTATGTGCCCTTCTTCCCGCTCGGCGGATTCAGCCCGATCCAGTCGAGCGACTTGTCGTCGCTCGCTTCGGACGTCGGTGCGACGCCCATACAACTGGCGCTCGCCTGGCTTCTCCACCGCTCGCCCAACATATTGTTGATCCCGGGCACCTCGTCGGTCGAGCATCTGCGTCAGAACCTCGCTGCCGAGGCACTCTCGCTGGATGACGATATCCTCCGCAGGCTCGATGCGATCAGCCAGGCAGGGGTCTGAATCGTCGCGGCTCTGCCGTCAAAAGCGAAGGTTGAACCGCGCCCCGGCCATCACAGCTGCCGCCTGGTCGATCGATTGCTCGCCGCGCAGCCGTGCCTGGCCGAACAGAGCCACATCGGCCTGACCTTCCATCATCGACCGCGCATATTGAAATGCGCCGATGAGCGGGCGTTTGCTGCCTGGGAGGTCGAAGCGTTCGGTGACGAGGCCGAGCTGGCCGGTCTCACGATCGATCACCTGCACGCTGCTGACGTCGAGGCTGCCGCTGTCGACGTGCAGCGGCTGCGCCATGCTGACGCGCAGCGCGTCCTTGCTGTCGAACAGATGCTGCTTGGCAATGCTGACCTGATAGGCTGAGGTGCGGAAACCGCCGCCGCCGGTGGTGACCAAGGTATCGCCCGATCCGGCTCGCGTCCGGCCGCTCGTGGCGGAGGCCGCGATCTGCAGCGTTGGCGTTGCCTGCCAGGTCGCGCCCAACGTCATGCCATCGGTGGTCGCGCCCTTGCCGATAACGTCCGAGGACATCGACTGGATGCCGAGGATCCCGTCCTTTTCGGTGAGCCGCGTGTAGGCACCGGTCAGTTCGACGCCGGCGACGGGCCGGTACGCGACCGAGACGGTGTTCGCGCCGGTGCGATAGCCCTTGGCCTCGGCGTAGCTGTTCTGCTGCTCCAGGGTCATCGCATGGAAATCATAGCGTATGTCCTGCTCGGTGAAGCCCGCCGTGATCGAGAACGCGTCGTTGAAGCTGTAGCTGACTTTGCCGAAGGCGCCCCCCGAAGCCATGCCGAGGATCGGATTGGCGCCGCCCTGCGACGGGTCATAGTCCGACGCGCGCCCGAAACCGGCGATATTGCCGAGCTCGATCGCGCCGTCGCCTTCGCCCATCTGCAATGCGAAGCGGCCTTCGGGGCTCGCGAGGCGTAGCGACGACTGATAGGGCGACTGGCCGAACCGGAGGCCATTGCCGCGGATCGTGCGCGGCGCGCTCGACAGCGTGATGTTGAGCCCCGACCGCGCGCCGACGCTTGCCGAGCTTGCGGTGAAATTAAGGCTGGGCCGCTCGGTGAACGAGGCGCCGGTCTTCATCCAGCGCGTGACCTGGTTGTAGAGATAGGCCTGGAACTGTTCCTTGGTCGATCCGGCCGACAGCGCCTTGCTGTCGAACAGCTTGCTCGACAGGGGGATGGCGAAGTCGCGATAGGTACCGCCGATATTCTCGAAGGCATAGAAATACATGCCCTTGGCTTCCCAATTGCCAAGCTGGGTCGCGCCCTGCGAGCGCAGCGTCGCCGACGACATCGGTTTCGCCTGGCCCTTGTCGCCCATCTGATACCAGGTGAGATTGTTGTAATCGAGCGGCGATAGTGCCCCGGTGACGTTGAGCATGCCCACGCCATACACCGGGTCATTGCCCTTCGCGCCGAGGTCGGTCGCGCTGCCCAGGATGATGTCGATTGTCTCGCCGGGATATTTCGCAAGCCACGGCCAGCGGTCGTGGATCAGCGCGACCGTGCCCGAAACGAGCGGCGCGGCGAAGGACGTGCCCGAATAGCGCGTCACGCCGCCCTTGCCGTCGGACACCAGCATCATCTCGCCCGGGGCGACGATGAAGCGGTCCATCAGCTTGACGCAGCCGTTGTTGGTGTTGAGGCAGGCGTCGCCGGGGCGGTTCGAGAAATCGGAAATCGCGCCCGACGGATCGACCGACCCGACGACGATCACGTTCGCCGAATTGGTCCATTTGATATTCTGCGGCTGCGAAATGCCGTCGTTGCCCGCGGCGATGACGAAGACGCTTTCCTTCGTCGACAGCGTTACCGCCGGATCGGCCAGCACGCTGTTCCAGTCGGGGTGCAGCGTCCAGCCCGGAACGCCCAGCGACATGTTGATGATGCTGGCATTTTTCTGGCCGAGGGTCAGGATGCCCTTTTTGATATCGGCCCAGCCTGCGGTTTCGGTCGCATCGAACGGATTATAGGCGACAACCGTTGCCATGGGCGCGATGCCCATCACGCCCTTGCCGTCGTGCGGCGCGACCATCAGGCTGGCGACTGCCGAACCATGACCATTGTCGAAGCTCGATGCGCCCTTGTACGTCTTGATATTGCCGGCGGTCGGGTCGGACACGGTGAAATCGAGCAGGCCAATGATGCTGTCGCGGCCTTCGCCCGCATTCTGCGTCAGCGACGGCGACCAATTGACCATGCGCATCCAGTAATCGGGATTGTCGGCTCCCGAAAATTGCATCAGCCCATCATACCATTCGAGGAAGAAATGCTCGCGCTCGTTGACGTCGAGTTTGGCGAGGCTCGAGGGATCGCCGAGGTCGATGCCATATTTGGCGAGCAGCGGGTTCGCGAAGCCCGCATTGAAATCCTTGCCGGTGCCGGCCTTGACCGCATCGCCCCAGAAGCCCCCCGAGCGATTGACCATCGCGCGCAGCTGCGCCGAGGCGCTTCCATAGTCACCATTATCCCACGCCGGACGCGTCGCAGCCCATGAGGTGCCGAGTTCGTCCCAGAAGCTGCGGATCTTGCCCCACGCGGGCGCGGAGCGGTTGACGCTGCTCGGCGTCTTGCCGTCGTTATAGGTGTTAAGGTCGCCCCAGAAGGCGCGCGTATTGCCCTCGAACGGTGTCACATCGCCCCAGAAGCTGCGGATCTTGCCCCAGAAGGGCGAGACTTCTTCATCCTCGAAGCTGCGGATCTTGCCCCAGAAGCTGCGGATCTTTCCCCACTTGGGCTCGACGTCGCCCGGTTCGGGCGCCGCAAAGGCGTCGTTGCGCAGCAGATAGGGCAGGCCGTCGGTGGTCGTATTGTCGAGGATGCTGCCCGTCGCGTTGACGGTGTTGACGAGCGAACCCGGCGCACCGTTCACGGTCTTGATCACCGGGCTCAGCAGATTGTTGAGCTTGTCGCTGGTCTTGGCTGATAGGGGCAGGACCGAAATGACCTTGGGCGCCACGATCGTCGTCGTCTTGCCGACCGTGCTTGCAACCGTGCTGGCCGCCGGTGCTGCAGTCTTGGTCGCGCCGCCCGTCAGTGCGCCCGAAAGCGGTCCCGCATGCGCGGGCGCGGCATGGATCAGCATCGGTGCGATGCCGGCCATCAGGCTTGCCTTCAGCAGTTTGGACGTGGTCATTTTGGTCCCCCTATCGATTGCTCGATGAGGACCGGATAAGTTTCGGCTCCTTGTGCGAAGCCTACCGAACTGCGTTAATTCCCGTTCACGATAAAATTGTGTCAGTTTGCGACACGTCGTGTTCCGAGGCGATTTTGAAGCTCGGCAAGCTCACCTGTGACCGGTTTTGAGCCACTTTTGAGATATTCGATGAGCTGGGGAAGGGGCAGCGGCTGCGAGATATGATAGCCCTGCACATGATCGCAGCGCATGATTGTTAACAGGCTCAAGGCGAGTTCGTCTTCGACTCCCTCGGCAGTAACCTCCATTTCGAGCGCGCGGGCGATCTCGATCGCCGAGCGAACGAGGAGCGGATCGCGGTGACTCGTCGTCAGCGAGCGGACGAAGGCCTGGTCGATCTTGAGCTCGTGCGCAGGCAGGTCGCGCAGATAGGAAAGCGACGACAGACCCGACCCGAAATCGTCGATCGCAAGATGGATTCCGGCATCGGCGATGCGCCGTAGGTTCGCAAGCGCCGCCTCGGTATCCTCGATCACCGCGGTCTCGGTGATCTCGAGCCCGATCTTGCCCGGCGCGTCGGCGATCCGCGCGATGACGAGGTCGCAAAAGGCGGCATCGCTCACCAGTCGTCCCGACAGGTTGACGTCGATCGGTAGCACAAGATCCTGCTCGATAAGGCGGCGCTGGTCGGCGATCGCGCGGTCGAGCGTCCAGATCGTCAATTCGTCGATCAGCCCGGTCTCCTCGGCTAATCCCACAAAGGTCATCGGCGGGACATTGCCGTGGCGCGGATGCGTCCAGCGGCACAGTGCCTCGGCCGCGGTCACCGTCTCGTCGGCAAGGCTGAGCTTGGGCATATAATGAAGCTCGAGCCGGTCTTGGTGGATCGCCTCGATCAGGTCGGGCAACATCCGCGCGCTCGCCGCGCTGGCGCCGAATTCGCCGGCGCGGGCAAAGCTGATCCGCTCGGCGTTGCGCTGGGCGTCTTCGACCGCGAGCGCCGAAATCTCGAAAAGCTCGTCGCCCGTTTCACTCGCCGCGATGCGGTTGGAGCCGATGGCGACTTCTGGCGTGAACGGCATGGCGTCGACCGTCACGGGCCGCTGCAGCGCGCCGCGCAGCGCCTGCATCGTCGCCATCGCGCCGGCAGGATCGTCGGCGCGATAGAAAAATTCGATCGACGTTCGTCCGACGCGGCCGATCTCCATCTGCGGATCGGCGGCGATGCGGTCGGCGAGGGCGCGCATGATGTCGTTTGCGGCACGATATCCGATCCGGCGGCGCACCGCGGCGAATTTCATGACCTCGGCGACTGCGGCATAGTTATGGGGGCGCGGGCTCGGCACGGACATGTCCGGTGCGTCATGTCCGACGAGCCCTCGCGGCGTCAGCCATCCGTCACGCCAGCCCCAGATCAGGGTGGCGGCGACGGCCATGGCGATGAGAACGGAAAAGATGATCAGCGCGCTCATGATCACGGGCGGCGCGGCACTAGTTCAGGACGATGCCGTTGCCCGCGGACCGGGCCATCAGGCGGCCGATCGTGTCGATCAGGCTTGCCATCGCGACGGGCTTCATCAGCACACCGTCGGCGCCGGCGGCGGTGCAGCGTTGTTCGAGGTCGCTCGACGTATCGGCGGTGACGACGATGACCGGCAGTGCGGCCTTTGCGTCGTCGCGGGCGCGGATTTCGCGCGTGGCGTCGAGCCCGTCCATGCCCGGCATGCGGAGGTCCATCAGGATAACCTGATAGTCGTGGCCCTCGATCAGCGCGAGGCCCGCTTCGGCGCTGTCGGCTTCGTCCATGCTCGCGCCAACGACACCGAGCATGTCCTTCACGACACGCCGGTTCATGGCATCATCATCGACGAAAAGAATATTCATTGGTCCCCCACCTCTCAATTGCGGGGTTTTACGCCGGTCTCGTTAATATCTGGCAAACCATGGATAAAGTTTAGCTGGCGATCCGCATGGGCCGATTATCTTCGCCCCGATCGACGGGCGCGCCATAGAGCGCCTTGAGCCCGGCGATGAGGTCGGCGGCGCCGACCGGCTTCAGGATAACCTGATCGGCGCCCGCAGCGAATATGTCCGCTTTGCCCAACTGATCGGTTGGCGCCGCCAGAAGCGTGGTCTTGCTGTCGGCCGTCTTCGCGGCTGCAATGATTGCACGGATATCGTCGATGCCGTCCGTCGATGCGCCTTCGATCAGGATATGATCGAAATGGGCAGACTTCATCTGTTCGAGCGCGTTCTCGGTCGAAAAGGCGATGTCGACGGTCCGCGTCTCGGGCGCGAGCAGCATCCGCATCAGCGCATGGTTCGCGATATTGCGTTCGATCAGCAGCACCGCGGCATGCGCCAGCGTATCCGATGCTTCGGCGATTTCGGCATAGCCTTCGCCGACCGCCTGCAACGACAGGGTCAGCGTGAAGCACGATCCTTCGCCGGGCGTGCTGGTGACGGCGATGTCGCCGCCAAGTGCCTTGGCGAGGCGCTGCGAGATCGCCAGGCCGAGCCCAGTCCCCGAAAATTCGCGCGTGGTCGAATTATTGGCCTGGGTAAAGGCTTCGAAGATGCGCGCATGTTCGGCTGCGTCGATCCCGATGCCGGTGTCGCGCACGACAAAGGCCACGCCATCTGCCGTTCCGCTGACGCTCAGCGTCACGCTGCCCTGCGGTGTGAATTTGACGGCGTTCGAGAGCAGGTTTGAAAGGATCTGCCGCAGCCGGCCGCCGTCGGTCATTACCCGCGCCGGGACATTGTCGAGCACGCATTCGAGCGTCAGCGACTTGCCGGCCGCCGCCTCGCGCCACAGGCCGACGCAATCGGCGATCAGCCGCGCGAGATCGACCTCTTCGCTTTCAACCGGCATGTCGCCGGCCTCCATCTTGGCGACGTCGAGGATGTCGTCGACGAGTGTCTTCATCGTCTCACCGGCGCCGCGCAGCAGTTCGACCCGCTCGCGCGTGTCCTTGGAGATGCGGCGGTCGGCGAGCAGGACCTGCGCCATGCCGAGGACGCCGTTGAGCGGCGTCCGGATTTCGTGGCTCGTCGTCGCAAGGAAGTCGGTGCGCGCCTTCAGCGCTTTTTCGAGCGCCACATTGCTTGCCGAAAGCTCGACGTTCGTGGCGCGAACCTGATTGCGGCTGCGGCGGATCGAGACATAGCCGAAGGCGAGCATCGCGAAGATGATCAGGAGCGCGGTGCCGAGGCCGATGAACAGCCGCGTGCGAAATTCGCCGCGCTGCCGTTCGATCGTGATGTCGCGCTGAAGCTGCCCCTGCTTGAGTTCGGAGATTTTCAGATTCTGGTTTGCGAAATCGAATTGCGCCGACATCAGCTGCGCGCTGACCGACGCGGTAAGGCGAAGCGCTTCGCGGTCGAGCCGCTGGAACGCCTTGAGATGCGCAAGCGCCAGGTCGCGCTCGCCAAGCTTTTCGTAAATAGCCGTCGCGGCCTCGTGCAGCTCGCGGAAGGGCATTTCTGTCTTCGCCAGATCCTGCCCGGCAAAGGCTGCGCTCATCAGCTGGCCGGCTTTGGCAGCATCGCCGCGCTTGGCTTCAACCATTGCGCGCACGCCCAGAATGAAAGGATGCCATCCTGCCGCTTCGCCGCCTTGCGCGACGAGTGACTCCGCACGGGCCAGCGTCGCGAGCGCCTGATCGAGCTTGCCCAGCTCATATTGCGTGTCGGCAAGGTTCGTCAGGATGCGCGCTTCGAGCAACTGGCTCTCCAGCTGCCGTGCGGCTTTCAGCGCGAGGCCATATTCGGCCTCGGCCTTGGTGAAATTCCCCTGTTCGCGATAGGCCTGGCCGCGGTTGTTATAGGTTGCGAGGTTGAGCCAGGGGTCCTCTGAATAAGCTTCGAGCGACTGGCTGTAATAGCTTTGGACGCGGTCGAAATCGGCCGCCTCGAGATAGAGGTTGCCGATGTCCTGCAGCGCGATTGCGCGCGACCGCGCCTCGCCGATCGCGCGGAAGATACGGTGCGCGGACAGATAATCCTTGAGCGCGCCCTGCACATCGCCGCCCATTTCGGCCAGCGTGGCGCGCGACCGCAGCAGATCGCCGTTGAGCTTCGATCCGGGAGCGCCGCTCTGGATGTTGGTCAAGGCCTCGGCAACGAGCGACTTGGCCCGCGCCGCATCGTTCAGACCGATATAGGCCTCGGCCAGCAACCACCGCGCCGTGGCTGACGAAACTGCCGCGTCGCGTGCGCTGACCGACCCGTCGCGCTTCATCGCGTCGGCGATGCGCAGCAAGTCTTCGGCCGATTTCCGCGCAATTGCCGGGTCGCCCATCATCGCCTGCTTGGTCGCTTCGACCTTGGCGGCAAACGCCTTCATGATAGGCGATTGCGCGATAGCGGTCTGGCCATGCGCGGCGGGCGCGGCACCCGCGGGCGTCGCGCCTATCAACAGGGCGAGGCATAATATCGTGGCGCGCATTGGCTATCCTTTTGGACGGTCCCATGTGCCATCAATGGGTTAAGCAAGCGTTAGGCTATTTTCCGGGCTTTCCAGCCGCGAAGCATTTTTTTCTTCCCTCTCGGCGGAGGACGGGTAAGGCAACCCTTGCCCGCGATCGCGGGTCAGACGGCTTGGGTGAAGGGAGGGGCGTCTCTTGATCATGATTTCGGGCTGAGAACCCGGCAAGGAGTTTGACTGATGCGAACGATGCTCACCAATCCTGTGACGGCGGGACCGCGCGCGCGATGAGTATTTCGGCTGTCGCTGCGCTTCTCTTGCTGTCCGGGGAACCGCCCGCTGTTCCCGATGTTGCGCCTGCGAGCCCGGCGAAGATCGAACCACGGCAACTCGACCATGATCCCGCCTCCGTTGAGCCGCCGGCGGTCGTGCCGACAATCGAACCCGCGCCATCTGCCCCGCCCGTAACAGCTGGTAGCGAGCTGCCAGCCGACGCGCCGTCGTCGCCCGACGATATCGTCGTGACGGCACGCGGAGAGGCGCCGCCGGGCGATCCGCTGCAAGAGGTCAACATCACGTCGTATCGCGTCGTCCAATCGGTCGACAAGGCGATCGTCGCACCGGTCGCCACCGGGTATCAGGGCGTGGTGCCGGAGCCTGTTCGCGACGGCCTTGGCAATGCGTTGCGCAACCTCAGCGAACCCATCAATTTTCTGAACTTCCTGTTGCAGTTCAAGATTGGCAAGGCCGCCGAAACGCTCGGTCGGTTCGCAGTCAACACGACCTTCGGCGTCGGGGGGCTTTTCGATGTGGCGAAAACAAAGCCGTTCAACCTGCCTTACCGGCGCAACGGTTTTGCCAATACATTGGGCTTCTACGGTGTCGAACCCGGCCCCTATTTCTACCTCCCGCTCGTCGGACCGACGACATTGCGCGACATGGCAGGCAACAGCCTCGATCTGCTCGTCCTGCCGACCGCCGTCGGCGCGCCCTTCAACCGCGCGGCCTATGCGGTCCCGACGACCGTGATCAAGCAGCTCAACGACCGCATCGAAGGCGACGCGGCGATCAAATGCCTGCAAGAAGAAAGCGCGGATCCCTATGTCGAGACGCGCACGCTCTATCTGGAAATGCGCCAGCGCGAAATCGACGCGCTGAAGGGCAAGGGCCCCGATATCGTCGGCCCCGGAGCTGGTATCGCTACAATTCAGGCCGAGCCTTCGGCCGAAGCAAGCGCGATAGCGGCTGGAGAGCCTATCAAGGCCTGCGCTCCCAAATAGCGTTTGCGTGGGCTGGATATGAAAGCCGGCTAAGCCACGTAAGCGCCCGGCTTGGGGTATCGATGGTGCCGGCTACAGGATTCGAACCCGTGGCCCCCTGATTACAAATCAGGTGCTCTACCAACTGAGCTAAGCCGGCGCACCAGCGCCCTTTGCTTCAAATGATGCCAAAGGTCCAGCCTTCGGTTTTCGCCAGGCGCTCGGTGAGCGGGGAAGGGCCCCACGATGCCGGGTTCGATGCGATCGCACGCAGCCATGCGGCGGTCAGCAGCGCGTCGCTCGCATGGTCGCTGACCGGACCGGTCAAGCCGCACGGCGGCGAACCAAGCGCTGTGAGCGCCGCGTCGAGCGCGGCGCCGTCGCGAATCTTGCTGCGTCCGGGCGGCAATCCCGCCGCGCGTGCCGCAAGGCTCGTGTAGATTTCGACCAGCATCGGACCCGCCTTGGGCACCGGATCGCCCGGCCATAACGGGATGCGGCCCGCGAGCCGGTGGAGCAGGCGCATGCCCGACAGGCTCGCCTTGCCGACCTGCGCTGCGCCGACCAGGTTGAAATTGCTGACGCTCGCCGCCTGTTTCGTCGCTCGCTGGTGCCGCTCGACGACGCGCAGCCGTCCCGCGCCCACTTCGAACAAATCGCCGGCCGCGCCGTGGTGGCGGAAATGGCGCCGTGCTTCGGGGTGCGACAGAAAACTGCCAATCTCATAATGCGGGTCGTCGCCTGCAAGCCGTTCGACGAGCGCCCACAGTGCACGCATGTCAGCGGGGCTGTCCGGCCAGCCCGGAAAATAGGCGCGGTGGTCGGCAAAGGCGAAAGCGGCCGAAAAGTCGAAGCCGATCAGCATGTCCGTGCCGTCCGCTGCGACCGCTTCCAGCCAATCGAGGATTTCGGCGCGCGACCAGATATGCCCCGGTCGCACCAGCGCGGGCGCCGCGGTGCCGCTCGCGACCGCCAGCGCAATCCCGCGCTGCCGCGGGCCGCGGGCGCCCGACCAGTCGAGGGCGGCAAAATGGGTGAAGCGGCGCATCGCCGCGCCTTAGCGCATAGCTGTCATCTTGCACAAAGCCTCGCTCCGCCCCACATGCACGCCATGCTGATTGAAACCGAATCGACGCCCAATCCCGCGACGCTCAAATTCCTGCCCGGCCGGGCGGTGATGGAGACGGGAACCCGCGACTTTGCCAGCCCCGAAGAGGCCGAGGCGTCGCCGCTCGCGAGCGCGCTTTTCTCGCTCGGCGACGTAACCGGCGTCTTCTTCGGCCGCGAGTTCGTGTCGGTGACGATCGCGCCCGGTGCCGAATGGGCTGATGTAAAGCCCGACGTGCTGGGCATCGTGATGGACCATTTCCTCGCCGATGTGCCTTTGTTCAACGCCGCGAGCGCGGGTTTTTCGGTGCCGGCCGAGGATGAAAGCTTCGCCGACGATCCGGCCGATGCCGACATTATCAACCAGATCAAGGAACTCATCGAAACGCGCGTGCGTCCCGCGGTTGCCAACGATGGCGGCGACATCGTCTATCGCGGTTTCGACAAGGGCAATGTGTATCTGAAGATGCAGGGCGCGTGCGCGGGATGCCCGTCCTCGACCGCGACGCTCAAGAATGGCATCGAGTCCCTCTTGAAACATTATGTGCCCGAGGTAACGGCAGTTCACGCCGTCTGACCATTTTTCCCTGAGGAGTTAGCCCATGAGCGAGCCGCTTTCCGACAGCGCTCTCGACCAGCTGTTTCGTACCGCGCGCACCTATAACGGCTATCTCGACAAGCCCGTTTCGGAAGCGCAGCTGCACGCGATCTGGGACCTTGTGAAGTTCGGCCCGACCAGCGCCAACAGTCTTCCGGCGCGGATCGTCTGGTGTGTGAGCGACGAAGCGAAGGCTAAGCTTGCCGCGCTCGCGCTGCCCGCCAATGCCGAAAAAATCCTGAAGGCGCCCGTCACCGCGATCATCGCGAGCGACAATGAATTCCACGAACACCTGCCCGAACTCTTCCCGCACGCCGATGCGCGGAGCTGGTTCGTCGGCAATGAGGCGTTGGCGCAGACGACCGCGTTCCGCAATTCGACGCTGCAGGGCGGCTATTTCATCCTCGCCGCGCGCGCGCTCGGTCTCGACACGGGGCCGATGTCGGGCTTCAACAACGCCGGCGTCGACGAGGCCTTCTTCGCTGACCAGCCGCATGTGAAGAGCAACTTCATCTCGACGCTCGGCTATGGCGACCCCGCGACGATCTTCGCACGCAGCCCGCGTCCGGACTTTGCCCGCTTCAACCGCATCGCCTGACCGTTCCACCTCATGCGGCACCTGGTCATCGATTCGGCGAGTGAGGCCTGTTCGGTCGCGCTGCTGGAAGACGGTGCCGTTATCGATCATCGTCACGAGGTAATCGGCCGTGGCCATGCCGAGCGGCTGGTGCCGCTGATCGCCGAACTGACAGACGGCGGCCGCGCTAATGTCATCGTTGCGGGATGCGGGCCCGGAAGCTTTGCTGGAGTTCGCATCGGGGTGGCGGCAGCGCGCGCACTTGCGCTTGGCTGGCAGGTGCCCGTGCATGGTTTTTCGACGCTTGCGCTCGTCGCTGCGAACGCCGCCGACGAGATCGCGGCTGCTGGCGGCGCGCTAGTCGTGATGGAAGGCGGCCACGGCCAGTGGTTCGTCCAGCCGTTCGCGGCCGACCTGTCGCCGCGCGCCGATATCCGCTCGCTGTTGCCGGATGACGCCGTCCTGCTCGAAGACGAACTGATCGTCGGCAATCGCGCCGAGCCCTTTGTCGCGCGGCGCGGCACCGGGCGCGCGCTCGCAACGCTGCCTGACGCGCGCGCCTTTCTGCGGTTGCCCCCCGCTGCCCTGATCGACCAGCCTAGCCCGATCTATGGCCGCGCGCCCGACGCCAAGCCGATGGCGCCGGCATGACGGCGGGTGCGATCCGCCTCGCCACCGCGCGCGTCGGCGATCTTGCCGCCGTTATGCGCGTGATGGATGCCGCCTTCGATCCCGCCTTTGGCGAGGCGTGGAGCGGTGCGCAGCTGTTGACCTTGTTCGCGCTGCCCTCGGCGCGCGTATGCCTGGCGTGGGACGGCGAGCGGGCGTGCGGCTTTTCGGCAGCGCGCATCGCCGGACCTGAAAGCGAATTATTGTTGCTGGCGGTCGATCCGCTGTTCCGCGGCCGCGGTATTGGCGCATTATTGATCGACGACTGGCGGACTTGGGCGTCCGAACAGGGCGCCGAAGACTATTTCCTTGAAATGCGGGCTGATAATGACGCGGTTCATCTTTACGAAAACGCCGGATTTTCGGAATGCGGTCGACGTCCGTCCTATTATCGCGGCAATGACGGCGTAGTTCGCGACGCAATTACGATGCGGCGATCGGCTTGTGAACGAAAGCCTGACTGATCGGTCATTGCGGAATTCCATCCAAAGTGGCAGTAATCCTGCTGGCGAAAGAACAAATCCAATATTCGTCATTCATGCTTCTGGGTAATGAAATTCAAGGAATAGTCTCATGTCCGACCAAGCCGATACCAACGAGATGCTCGTTACGCTGACTGCCGACATCGTCGCCGCGCATGTCAGCAACAACAGCGTCGCCATCTCCGATCTCTCCATTTTGATAAATAATGTGCACGCCGCGCTGTCGGGTCTGGGTACCGAAGCGGTCGTCGAGGAAAAGCTGGTGCCGGCGGTTTCGATCCGCACCTCGGTCAAGCCCGACTATATTGTGTGCCTGGAGGACGGCAAAAAGTTGAAGATGCTGCGCCGCCACTTGATGACGCACTATGGCATGACCCCCGAAGACTATCGCGCGAAGTGGGGCCTGCCCGCCGACTATCCGATGGTTGCGCCGAATTATGCCGAAAAGCGCCGCGCGCTGGCAAAGGAAATCGGTCTCGGCACCAAGGGGCGCGGCGGCGGGCGCAAGCGCAAAGCCAAGGTCTGACCTTTGCGATAAATCGCTCCAGCGGGAGCAGGGAAGGGCGGCGTCGTAGGGGTGCCGCCCTTGTCCTATGCGCGGGGCGTGCCTATACAGTTTGAAGAACAGAAATCCGACTGCATCTTGCAGGAAAGGCCCGCATGTCCGGTAATATCGATCTTGAAGCCCTGTGCCACGAAAAGGGGCTGCGCATCACCGAGCAGCGCCGCATCATCGCGCGCGTCATTTCGGATTCGGAGGATCATCCCGACGTCGAGACGCTCTATGAGCGCGCGTCGAAGCTCGACAGCGGCATCTCGATCGCGACCGTCTATCGCACCGTCCGCCTGTTCGAAGAGGCGGGGATTCTGGACCGCCACGATTTCGGCGACGGCCGTTCGCGCTACGAAGCCGCGCCCGAGGCGCATCACGATCATCTGATCGACGTCGAAACGGGCAAGGTGATCGAATTCGTCGATCCCGAGCTTGAGGCGTTGCAGAAGGTGATTGCCGAACGGCTGGGCTTCCGCCTCGTCGACCACCGCATGGAGCTTTATGGTGTCGCCATCGATCGCAAGCGCGACTGATCGCAGCGCGATTACCTGGCGGACGGTCGCCCGTCTCGCCCTGATGGTGCTGACGCTCCTTTTTCTGATCGTCCCGCATCTGCTCTACCGCGCCGTCGGGCGCCCGTCACCGATGGTGATGGCGTTTCTGAATGCCGTCGGCTGGATCGCGGGACTCCGCATCCGCACGACGGGAACGCGTCTGCGGCGAAATGTCCTCTTCGTGTCGAACCATGTCAGTTGGCTCGACATCCTCGCGCTTGGCGGTGCCGCGCGCTCGGCCTTCGTTTCGAAGGCTGAGGTCGGCACGACCCCGCTCGTCGGCTGGCTCGCCGACCAGAACCATACGATCTATGTCCAACGCGAGGCGCGACGCGAAATCCATAATCAGGCGAACGATCTCCGCAACGCGCTCGCGCGCGGGCGGCCGGTGACGCTGTTTCCTGAGGGAACGACAGGCCCCGGTGACGGTCTGCTGCCCTTCCGCGCGTCGCTGTTCCAGGCGGTGATCCCGACCCCGCCAAACCTGCGCGTCCAGCCGGTCTTTCTCGACTACGGGCATGAGGCGAACGATATCGCGTGGCTCGACCCCGAATCCGGGCTCGACAACTTCAAGCGGCTGCTCGCGCGCAAGCGCCCGATCCCCCTGACGATCCACTATCTCGATCCGCTTCCCGATATCGTCGAAGGCGACCGCAAGCTGCTCGCCGAGGCGGCGCGCGCGACGATCGCGGCGGAAATTTCGCGGTCTTCCGCCAACGCGCCGCATCGCCTATAGCGCGCCGATGAAATCCGACTCTCCTAAAACATTCCACGTCAAATCCTTCGGCTGCCAGATGAACGTCTATGACGGCGAACGCATGGCCGAGATGCTGGGCGCCGAGGGCTATGTCGCGGCCGCCGACGGCGCCGACGCCGATCTTGTCGTGCTCAACACCTGTCACATCCGCGAGAAAGCAGCTGAGAAAGTCTATTCGGACATCGGCCGGCTGAAACGCGCCGACGGCAGCACGCCGACGATTGCCGTGGCAGGCTGCGTCGCGCAGGCCGAGGGCGCCGAAATCGCGCGCCGCGCGCCGAGCGTCGATGTCGTCGTCGGCCCACAGGCCTATCACCGCCTGCCCGACCTGATCGCGCGCGCCGAAAAAGGCGAGAAGGCAATCGATCTCGACATGCCGCTCGAAAGCAAGTTCGGCGCGCTGCCAAAGCGCGCTGGCGGCCAGCGTCCGACCGCTTTCCTGACGGTGCAGGAAGGCTGCGACAAATTCTGCACCTATTGCGTGGTTCCTTATACGCGGGGCGCCGAGATCAGCCGGCCTTATGCCGATCTGATCGCCGAGGCGCGCGCGCTCGTCGCGGGCGGAGTGCGCGAGATCACCTTGCTCGGCCAGAACGTCAACGCGTGGGACGGCGAGGACGACAAGGGCCGCGCGATCGGTCTCGACGGGTTGATCGGCGAACTCGCGCGCGAGGACGGCCTCGAGCGCATCCGCTATACGACCAGCCATCCGAACGACATGACCGACGGGCTGATTGCGGCACATGGCGAGATCGACAAGCTGATGCCCTTCCTTCACCTGCCGGTGCAGGCGGGCAGCGACCGCATCCTTGCGGCGATGAACCGCAGTCACTCGGTCGAAAGCTACCTGAAGGTCATCGAGCGCGTGCGCGCGGTGCGCCCCGATATCGCCATCTCGGGCGACTTCATCGTCGGCTTCCCCGGCGAAACCGATGAGGATTTTGAGGCGACGCTCGATATCGTCCGCGCGACCAACTATGCGATGGCTTACAGCTTCAAATATTCGCGCCGCCCCGGCACGCCTGCCGCAACGATGGACGGACAGGTCGAAGAGGCGGTGATGAACGAGCGCCTCCAGCGCCTCCAGGCGTTGCTCAACGAACAGCAGCAGGCGTTCAACGAGGCGACCGTCGGCCGCACGACGCGCCTTCTCCTCGAACGCAAGGGCAAGCTCGATGGCCAGTTGATCGGCAAATCGCCCTGGCTCCAGTCGGTGCATGTCATCGCGCCGGGGCTCAGGATCGGCGACATGATCGACGTTCGCATCACCTCGGCCGGCGCGAACAGCGTCGGCGCCGAAGCTTTGACGGAAGAGGTCGCCTAGTGCGACAGGCGGAAGCTGTCTCCCCGAAGACACACTCCGCCTCCTTCTGTCGCATTCGCAGCCTGCAAGTCATGGACTCCCGTCATGGCGGGAGTACAGTCGTGTCGTCGATCGAAGGAGCCTTGCTTATATGTCCAAACGCCCGCTGACCGCCTCCACCCCCGCCGAACCCGGCGACCGCGTCCGATTGACCGCGGAATATGAGCGAACGCAGCTTTTGGGCATTCTCTTCGGCGAGTTCGACCGCAACCTTGTCGCGATCGAAAACCGCCTCGGCGTCTATATCTCCGCCCGCGGCAACCGCGTGCAGATCGAGGGGGAGGCCGAAGCCGCGGCGCGCGCGCGCGACGTGCTCACCGAACTCTATAACCGCATCGAACAGGGGCAGGAGGTCGACGCCGGCCTTGTCGACGGTGTGATCGCGATGTCGGCGCAGCCGACGCTCGCGGGCATCATCCGTCACGACAAGGACGAAGCGCCGCCGATCATGATCCGCACGCGCAAAAAGACGATCGTTCCGCGCGCGCCGTCGCAGGTTCCCTATATGCAGGCACTCGCCCGCGACGACGTGATTTTCGCGCTCGGGCCCGCGGGCACCGGCAAGACCTATCTCGCGGTGGCGCAGGCGGTCGCGCAGCTCATCACCGGCAGCGTCCAACGCCTGATCCTCTCGCGCCCCGCGGTCGAAGCGGGCGAAAAATTAGGCTTCCTTCCCGGCGATATGAAGGAAAAGGTCGATCCCTATCTGCGCCCGCTCTACGACGCGCTCCACGATTGTCTGCCCGCCGAACAGGTCGAGCGCCGCATCGCGAGCGGAGAGATCGAGATCGCGCCGCTCGCCTTCATGCGCGGCCGCACGCTCGCCGACGCCTTCATCATCCTCGATGAGGCGCAGAATACGACGATTCCGCAGATGAAAATGTTCCTCACCCGCTTCGGCATGAACAGCCGCATGGTCATCTGCGGCGACCCCAAACAGGTCGACCTGCCGATCCCCGCAACCTCGGGCCTCGCCGACGCGGTCGGCCGGCTCGAAGGACTGGAGGGGATCAACGTCAGCTATTTCACCAGCGCCGACGTCGTGCGTCACCCGATCGTCGGGCGGATCGTCGATGCCTATGAGGGGCCGGGGGCTTAGCGGGCGGAACAGCGTCGGCATTGGGGTGGTGAACCGCCCCTGGTGAACCCCGGCGAAAGCCGGGGCCTAGGGCTTTAGAAAGCCAGCATATGCTAGTGCCGCTCTGGGCCCCGGCTTTCGCCGGGGTTCACATCTCTAACGTCCGCAACCGGTCGCTGCCTGCCTTTCCGACCTTGTTTTGGCATTCGTCACCCTTCGGGCCGGTGGTCGCGCGGCCATGCCCCGACATTTTACGAGAACGATTCGCAATAGCATATTGACCCCCTGAATTTGCGCGCCTAGAGCGCCGCTATTGCGAGTCAGTCGCAATCAATCAGGGGAAGAAAATTGACCATCCGACATTTGCCGTCCTTCACTCGCCTTGCCGCAGGCAGCGCGCTGGGCCTCGCGCTCGCCGCGACCGCTTCGCCGGCCTTTGCGCAGGACAATGACGGCGAATATTGGGTGTCGCTGAAGGATCGCATCGTCGTCACCGCGACGCGGACCGCGGTGAAGGCTGAGGACATCCCGGTCACCATCACCGTCAAGACCGACGAGCAGATCGCCGACGAACTCGTTACCGACATCCGCGACCTTATCCGCTTCGAACCCGGCATCAGCGTCCAGCGCCAGCCCGCGCGCTTCGGCGCGGCGCTCGGCACCACCGGCCGCGCGGGCAACGACAGCTTCAACATCCGCGGCATCGGCGGCAACCGCGTGCTTGTGCAGGTCGACGGCGTGCGCGTTCCCGACGGCTTTACCTTTGGCGCACAGGCGGCGGGCCGCGGCGACTATGTCGACCTCGGCCTCGTCAAATCGGTCGAAATCCTCCGCGGCCCGTCGTCGGCGCTCTACGGCAGCGATGGTCTTGCAGGCGCGGTCAGCTTCATCACCTCCGACCCCGCCGACTTCCTCGAACCCGGCAAGAATGTCGGCGGTCTGCTCCGCGCCGCCTACAGCAGCGCCGACGAGGAGTTCAGCGAAACCGCGATCTTGGCGGGGCGCAGCGGCGACTGGTCGATCATGGCCGCCTACACGCGCCGCGATTATAAGGAACTCGATAACAAGGGCGATGTCGCGGGCGGAATCTATACCGACGGCGTCGCCGGCACCTCGGGGAAGGACGCAAACACCGGTCCGCTGCGCACGCTTCCCAATCCGCAGGACGGCCGCTCCAACGCCGCACTGGCACGGATTGTCTATGACCCCGCGAACGGCCACAAGATCCGCCTGACCGGCGAATATCTCGACACCGACCTCTACACCAACGGCCTGACCGGCGTGACCGCAACGCGCAACGCGGCGGGTGTTGTCACCGCCAGCGTCGACCGGCTCGAGGCGTGGGACAGCGGGGAGCGTAAGCGCGTGTCGCTCGATTGGAGCTGGGAAGGCGAGGGGACGATCGATTTCGCGCGCGTCGCGCTCTACTGGCAGGACGGCGAGGATAATCAGTACACCGAGGAGGACCGCACCCCCGCCGCCGACCGCACTCGCCTCAACACCTTCGAAAACCGCGTGATCGGTGCCGCGGCCGATGCGCGCGCCGACTTTGCGACCGGCGCGATCACGCACCGCCTCGTCTTCGGCGGCGACATCAGCAAGACGCGCCAGCGCGGCCTCCGCGACGGCACCGTGCCGCCGTTCGGTGAGGTCTATCCGACGCGCGCCTTCCCGACGACCGACTTCACCCGCGCCGGCCTGTTCGTCGGCGACGAAATCTCGGTCGCCGAAGGCCGCCTGCTCCTCTATCCGGCGCTGCGTTTCGACTGGTACGACCTGTCGCCCGACGATGACCCGCTGCTCCCGAGCTTTGCCGGGGCGAAGCAGGACGGCTCGCGCCTGTCGCCCAAATTCGGCGCGGTATGGAAAATCACCGACGAATTCCGCCTGTTCGCCAACTATGCGACGGGCTTCAAGGCGCCCGAGCCCGGGCAGGTGAACCAGTTCTTCTCGAACCTCGCGTCGGGCTACACCTCGATCCCGAACCCCGATCTCGGTCCCGAGCGCAGCGAAAGCATCGAGGGCGGCATCCGCTTTTCGAGCGACGCGATCAGCCTCGACGTCACGGGCTTTTCGGCGCGCTATAAGGATTTCATCAGCCAGGAGCAGGTCGACGGCAGCTTCACGCCCGCCGACCCCGCTATCTTCCAATTCGTGAATCTCGATCGTGTCCGCGTCAAAGGCGCCGAGGCACGGTTCGAGGGGCGAGCGTCGTCCGGCCTGTATACGACGCTCGCCCTATCCTATGCGAAGGGTGACATCATCGATCCCGACGGCGTGCGTTCGCCGCTCGAATCGATCGATCCGCTCAAGCTCGTCGCCGGTATCGGCTATCGCCAGCCGCAGGGGCGCTTCGGCGGCCAGCTGATCATGACGCACAGCGCGCGCAAGGAAGCATCGCGCACCGCCGGCGGCTACCGCCCCGACGGCTTCACGATCCTCGATGCGACCGCTTATCTTCGCATTACCGAGGGGCTGACGCTGCGCGGCGGCGTCTTCAATATCCTCGACAAGAAATACAGCTGGTGGAGCGACGCGCGCGGGCTTGCCAACACCACGCTCATCGGCGGCCGCAACCTGCCGATCGACGTGATCGCCGACGCTTACACTCAGCCCGGCCGCAACGCGAGCGTGTCGCTGAGCTTCCGCTTCTAGAACAATAGAGGACTGCACCGATGAAAAATTACCGCAAGCTTGCCGCCAGCCTGTTGCTGCTCACCGCCGCGCTGCCCGTTGCCGCGTCGGCGCATCCCCCGATCGCTGCCGAAGCCGCCGCCGCCAATTTCGAGCAGGACCGCGCCGACATCCTCGCGATGGCGGGCAATTATCGCGTCAGCTTCAACATGCAGGAATCGACGCGCTGGGATCCGAATTACGAGGTGCTCGAACCCAAGCGCTCGGGCGGCAACGAAGTCGTGCGCGTGATCGAGGACACCGGCCGCAAGATCAGCCTCCAGCATATGCTCGTCATCACCGGCGACGACGACAAGAGCATGATCATCAAGCATTGGCGCCAGGACTGGGAATATGAACCCGCGAAGGTGCTCGTCTATTCGGACCGCAACGCATGGACTTGGGAAGACGTCCCCGAAAAGATGAGGACCGGCCGCTGGTCGCAGACGGTCTATCAGGTCGACGACAGCCCGCGTTACGGCGGATGGGGCCAGTTCGAAACGCAGGGGGGCGTCCGCCGCTGGCGCTCGAACTGGACGTGGCGTCCGCTCGCGCGCCGCGACGCCGTGCGCAACCCCGTCTACGACCGCTATCTATCGATCAACCGCCACCAGCCCTCGCCCGACGGCTGGGTCCACTGGCAGGACAATACGAAGATGGGGACGAAGGACGGCAAGCTGGTGCCGATCGTCCAGGAATATGTCCTCAACACCTACATCAAATATGACCAATATGACGTGAAGGCGGCCGATGATTATTGGGCCGCGACCAAGGATTATTGGGCCGCCGTGCGCGCCGAATGGGACCGCGTCGCCGCGGCCAAGGGCGGCATCGCGATCGACGAAAAGGCCGATACCGGAACCGTTATCAGCGGCCGCCTGCTCGAAATGGCCGACGAGGTTCAGGAAAAGAAGCTGACAACCGCGAAAGCCATCAGCGAGGCGAAGAAGCTGATCGAAACGAACACGCGCAAGCTCTGACCGACTTCACCATGTGAAGCCCGAACTGGGGGCGGCCCGCAAAGGCCGCCCCCTATTTTATGTGCGCGTGGCGCCGCGCCATGCAAAAGGTACGGAGCGCGACCGCGTCGTGATAAGCGTTGTGCGGAACCTCGCTAAGCTCGGCGGTCGAGAAATTGACGACCTCGGCCAATTCGAACCGCACTGCCGATATGATCAGCCGCCGTCCGTCGTCAGTGACGAGCAGACGCGCAGCATGAACGATATCCTCGGGCCAGTCGGCGACGAGTACCGGCTCGGCATCCGCCGCCAGATAATCCGCAAAGCTCCTCTGCAACTCGGTATAGGATATCGGTTCGATGTCGAGCTTGGGCATCACGTGCGCCGCGACCCAAGGCGTCGGGTCGCGGCATTCGACCGCTCCGTAAAAGGACGGCGCGCCCTCGCTCTCGGGAACCAGCGCGATCGAGATCAGCGCTCCTCCGAACCCGTTGAATTCGGCATCGAGATAATAGCGCAACGCCCTATTTCTTCGCTGCGCCCTCGACGCTCCAGATCCCTGCGCCGCGCGTCGCGATGAACAGGAAGATAAAGCAGTAAAGAATGATCGTCTCGCCGCCGTTGACGATCGGGAAGGGCCCCTGACTGCCGTGCGCGACCCAGTAACCGACCGCCGACATGCCGCTCGCGATGAACGCTGCGGGCCGGGTGAACAGGCCGATGATGATCAGCGCGCCCGCGACCAGTTCTATCGTCCCCGCAGCATATAGCATCGGGTTGAGCGGCATCGGGAAGGCGACAGGGAAGTTGAAGAATTTCTGCACGCCGTGCGTGAGGAACAAAAGGCCTGCAACGATGCGCAGCAGCGCATAGGCCTGTTCGCCGAAACCATCGAGAAACTTCATGATTGGACCCCCTCATTCTGATTATCGAGGCGGGCAAGCTAATCGATTTTTCGGTCGGCGCGAAATTTTTTTGCGATCCATGTCACACCCGCCGATGCTGTCTCGTCAAGTCTGCACAACCCCCACAAAGGAGATAAGACATGACCAAGGTAACCGACCCCTATGCCGCCGCCCCGCAGCTCATGAAGCAGTGGATGGCCGTCAGCCTCGCCGCCGAAAAGAGCCTTGAGGCAAGCCTGATCGAGCTGGTGAAAATCCGCTCGTCGATCCTCAATGGCTGCGCCAACTGCATCAACATGCACACCGTCGAGGCGCGCGCGAAGGGCGAAACCGAACAGCGCATCTACCTGCTCTCGGCCTGGCACGAAGCCCCCGTCTATACCGACCGCGAGCGCGCGGCGCTGGCATGGACCGACGCCTTGACCAAGCTGTCCGAAGGGCACACACAGAAGGCTGCGAAAGACGCGCTCGAAGCGCATTTCACGCCGGAGGAACAGGTGAACCTGACCGTGATGATCAATGTCATCAATGGCTGGAACCGTATCGCGGTCGGTTTCGACCTCTGGTACGAAAACGGCGCACTCAAGGCCGCCTGATGACCCCCGAGGGCATCCGCGGCGAAATGGATGCGGCGGCGGACGCAGCGGCGAGTTTCGACCCGCTGCGTCCGCTCCTCACCCGCGTCGCCTATCGCATGCTCGGTTCGGTCGCCGACGCCGAGGATGTGGTACAGGATGCCTTCATCCGTTGGCTCGGCACCGACCGCAGCGCGGTGCGCGAGCCCGCGGCCTTTCTCCGCCGCACCGTGACGCGGCTCTGCCTCGACCAGATCAAATCGGCGCGACACCAACGCGAAACCTATGTCGGCCCCTGGCTCCCCGACCCGCTGGTCGAGGACGAGGAAGAGGACGACGTCACGCTGCCGCTGATGCTCGCACTCGAACGCCTCTCGCCTCTCGAGCGCGCGGCGTTCCTGCTTCACGATGTGTTCGGCGTCGAATTCGAGGAGGTGGCGAAGACGATCGACCGCGACCCCGCCGCGACGCGCCAGCTCGCGGCGCGTGCACGAACGCACGTTCGCGACGCGCGCCCGCGCTACAAGCTCGAAAAAGAGCAGGGGCTCCAGATCGCCAACGCCTTTTTTGCGGCATCGCGCAGCGGCGACATGGCCGCGCTCGGTTCGCTGCTCGCCGCCGACGTTGGCATGTGGGCCGACGGCGGGGGCAAGCGACCGGCCGCGATGGAGCCGATACTTGGCCAGGATATCGTGCTCAAGCTGCACCGCAGCCTGGCCGTGCTATTCGGAAAATATGGCTCGACACTCGTCCATACCGGCATGATCAACGGCCTGCCGGGCTTCGTCACGCGCGAGGCGGACGGCGAGTTTCAGACCACCGCGCTCGAAATCGAGGATGGCAAGGTCACCGGCATCTATGTGATGCGGAACCCGGACAAGCTCAAGCATATGCATTGATAGCGCTGCGTCCTAGTTCGCGATCAGGATGCGGCTCCGCCCGCTCTTCTTCGCCTGGTACATCGACCGGTCGGCGCGCCGCGTCGCGGGAGCGAGATCGGCATAGCCGCAAACCTCGGCGATGCCGCAGGAAAAGGAAATGACACGGTCGTCCAACCGAAAGGCCGGCGTCCGTCGCATCGCCGCTTGCAGCCGCTCCAGAATTTCGGCGGCCTGTTTGTTCGTCGTGTCGGGGAAAAAGACGATGAACTCCTCGCCGCCCCAGCGCGCCGAAATATCCGACCGGCGCAATTCGGCGACGAGGCTGTCGGCAAAGTCGGTCAGCAGCAGGTCGCCGCGATCATGACCATAATCGTCGTTCACGGCCTTGAAACGGTCGATATCGAGCACCGCGATTGTCGCGGGGCCCTTTTCGAGCATCATCGGCCTCACTGTGTCGAGAAATCCGCGGCGGTTGCGCAAACCCGTCAGTACGTCGCGTTCCGCGGCGTCCTTCAGCTGCTTCATATGGCGCGCCGTCTCGCTCGCCGCCTGCGCGACGCCGTGCAGCAACTGGCCGACCAGATCGTCACCTCCGACGGGTATGGCATCAACCCCGACACCGCCCTGGACATTTCGCAACATAACGGTCGCGCGTTGGATCGGGGCGAGCAGCGCGGTAATCGCCATGATCGCGATCACCGTTCCGCAAAGCGTCATCGCGAGCAGTACGCCCAGCAGCGAAATGTCCCATTCGCTGCGCCAGCTCTGAAACAGAATATATCCGATGAGGGGAAGGTGTATCGCCCCGAAGCAGATCGCCATGATGCGACGCTCATAGTGGCGCGGAAAGAGAAACCGGGTTGCTTCGTAAAACCGCATCGTTAACCAACCTCCTGAATTGCCTTGTGAAACAATCCTGATGCAGAAAGGTTCATGTTTACCGCAATGTTAAATTGCTAAGCATTAGCGGCAGCCCGTGCCGCTGCCGCTGCAAGCTGCATGCCCGTTTTTTGCTGTCCTACATCGCGACGTAGTTATAGCGTCGCCCGATGATTCCCATCGAACCGAAATGGCCCCCTCTCACTGGCCGAAACACACGATTCCTGCGTGAAGTTGCGCAGTTTTCGGGCATATCTCAGCCTGTGGCTTTCCCGTGCTGAGCGTCGAGACCCACGAAGCCCAGCCCTGGCCCGACGCGCTCGACTGGGAGCTGCGGGCAGGGGAGGCGGTTGCCGCGGCGCTCGCGCTGACGCCCTATGCTGCGCTTGCCGACGCGGCGCCGCTCGTCGAAGTCTCGGTACGCCTGACCGACGATGAAGAGGTGCACGCGCTCAACCGCGATTTCCGCGGAAAAGATAAGCCGACCAATGTGCTGTCGTTCCCGCAAGTGCAGGACGACCTGCTCGATGGCCTTACCAACAGCGACGACGGCGAAATTCTTCTCGGCGACATCGTGCTCGCGCGCGAAACCTGCGCGCGCGAAGCCGATGAGAAAGGGATTTCGATCATCGATCATGCGACGCATCTGATCGTCCACGGGTCGCTGCATCTCGTCGGTTACGACCATATGGACGATGCCAGCGCCGCCGCGATGGAGGCGCTTGAGGTGAAAGCACTTGCATCGCTGGGCATCGCCAATCCATATGCGGATCAGGATTAACAGGGAAAAGCCTTATCTATGCCCGACGACCAGGGATCTTCGAACCGATCGGAAGAGGACAGTAGTAGACCCGGACTATTGTCCGGGCTGAAGCACCTGTTGTTCGGCGGCGACAAGGAACCCTCGCTCCGCGAACAGATCGAAGAGGTCATCGACGAGGCCGAGGAAGAAGGGCAAGAGCGGCGGGGCAGCCATATCGTCGGCGATCTGTCGCCGATCGAGCGCAAGATGCTGCGCAACCTGCTCCACTTTGGTGAACAGACGGTCGACGATGTCGCGGTGCCGCGCGCCGACATTATCGCGATCCCCGAAAGCGCGAGCTTTGCTGAAATCGTCGCGCAATTCGCCGAAGCCGGCCACAGCCGCCTGCCGGTCTATCGCGAAAATCTCGACGAGGTTGTCGGCATGATCCACGTCAAGGACGTGTTCGCCGTGCTCGCCGAAGGGCGAACGCCGCCGCCGCTGCTCGACCTGATCCGCCAGCCGCTTTACGTGCCGCAGTCGATGGGGGTGCTCGACCTGCTCGCCGAGATGCGCGCGAAACGCACCCACCTCGCAATCGTGATCGACGAATATTCGGGCACCGAGGGGCTTCTGACGATCGAGGATCTGGTCGAGGAAATCGTCGGCGAGATTGAGGACGAGCATGACGACGAACCGACCGCGCTGTTCGCGCCCGACGAGGGTGGTTGCTGGGATGCCGACGCGCGCGCCGAGCTCGACGATGTCGGCGAAGCGATCGACCCGCGGCTCGCCGAGGTCGAGGAAGATGTCGACACGCTCGGCGGCCTCGCCGCCGTGCTCGCGGGGCACGTCCCCGAGGTCGGCGAGATTCTGCAGCATCCGAGCGGCTGGCGGATCGAGATAACCGAGGCCGACGAACGCCGCGTCCACCGCCTGCGCTTGCACCCGCCCGTCGTCGTCGACCTCGAAGCGCCGTCGGAAACCGGGGACTAGACGCCCCGGCTAGTCCGGGTCGATGTTGACCACATTATATTTGAGCGCCTCTTTCCGGGTCAGGCAGCGACGCGTCGACCGGTCGCTCGCAGTGGCGATCGTTTTCTGGCGGTACATGATGTCGGACAAGAGGTCGCGCGAGACATCGAGGCGGATGAGCAGGTCATTATCCTCGGTCGCCATCAGCGCCGCCTCGCGCTCGACATCGCTGATCAATTCGGTGGTGGACTCGGCGCCCAGCGCGACGCTCGACTGAATGGCGTTCTTGTCGCCGGTCATCGTGAACATATGGACCATGAAATAACCACCCGGGTCGATCGTCCGTGCCCGGCCGCCCATGAAGACGAAATTGCACGCGCTGAAACAGGTCCAGCCCGACGGAATGCGCGTCACCATCTGGCGTTCCTTGCTGAACTTGCGGATCAGAAGTCCCGCGGCATTGCCTGCCCGCGCATCGCCGCCCGGCGAGCGGATCCAGATTTCGCTGATCGACGGATTGTCGGTCAGCACCTTTTCGAGCCGCGCCGGAAGCTCGCTGTCGACGCGGCCTTCGGCCAGCAGCACGGTTTCGCCGCTACGCTGGAACGGGGTCAGCACCATCGTCTTATAGTCCGACCAATTGGGCTTGGCGGGGCAACTGGGGTTGTCGGGATCCATCCCGGGGGGCGTCGCGGCGGTGCATGCGAGCGTCGCGGCAAGCGCGGTGATCGATTTGATCCAACGGTTCATACGATCATCCCCCGACAATGTGCGGACCCCCGACCGCACAGGCGATCATATCAGGTCGGCACCCGAACCGGAATAGTATCGCGCATGCCTGCCTGGCGGTGTGATCGGCGTCATTGATCCGGCTTGTGGGGCCTGCCATTCGGGCCTAGCCTTGGCGACAAGGGTGGGAGTTCGGTTATGCGGACAAGGCTGCGATATCGGTCGGGGATCGGCGCCATCTTATTGGTTCTGCTGTCGAGCAGCGCAGCGGCCGCCGCTTGGCAGGGCGCTCCGGGCGAAGGCGACAAGGCTTTTGTCCCGCCACCGGTCGCCGAGCCGGCGCTGCCCGCGCTTCCGGAGCGGCCCGTGCTCGACACCCGCAGCTATCCGAAATGCCGCGAGGATTATAAAAAGATCGATGCGCCGTTCGACAAGGCGGCGGCGATCAACCGCTGCACGGTGGCGATCGACACCTATTATTCGCAGAAGATGCTGCCGTACCGCGAGGCGATGATCGTCTATCAGAACGCCTTGTCGGCGCTCTATACGACCAAGGTTGGCGGCAATATGCGCTATTCCCCGGCTACCCAGGATCGTTTCTATAAGAGCATCATGGCCGAACATGCCGCATCCGGCCCCGAAGGCGCGAACCTTGCCGCCTATCGCGGGCTCGAGGCACAATATCAGACCGATCGCGCCTATCTGGCCGACCGCTTCTGCTTCAACACCGGCTGCAACGGCTATCCAGTGCCCGCTGCGGCCATCAAGGTCGCCGCGCCCGAAGCCACGGAGCAGCCGTCCAAAAAGAAGGGCGACGAGACGAAGCGGGCGAGCAGCGACACTCCCGATCCCAAATGCAAGAAGGCACGGAAGCGTGGCGGCGCACTGGGCGGTCTTATCGGCGGCGTCGCGGGCAGTGCGGTCGGGCTCAAGGGCGTCGGGACGCTCGTGTCGGGGCTGGTCGGCGCGGTGCTCGTCGCCGAAATCGCGTGCCAGCTCGACGAAAAGGAACAGAAGGTCGCCGCCGAGGCGACCGTCGCGGTCACGAAAAAAGAGGAGGTCGGCGCGACCGCCAACTGGACAAGCCCGACGCGCGAGGGCGTAGCGGGGTCGTCAACGATCACCGCGCTCAACACCGAACCCAATGGCAGCAAATGCCTGTCGATCACCGATATTGCGATTGTCGAGGGCGAGGAAACGCGCGTGGCGAAACGCATGTGCCGTTCGAAACCGGGCGAACCATATAGTATCATGGCCTGACGGCGGCGTTGCGTTTGCGCCGCGAGGGGACTAGCGGAGGCGTGATGGACGTTTCCGACCTTCGCATCGCCCTGTTCAGCGGCAATTACAACATGACCACCGACGGCGCGAACAAGGCGCTGAACCGTCTGGTCGGCTATCTTCAGGACCATGGTGCCGCAGTCCGCGTCTATTCGCCGACGATCGCCCATCCGGCCTTCGAGCCGACGGGCGATCTGGTCAGCGTGCCGTCGGTCGCGATTCCGGGGCGCAGCGAATATCGCATTCCAGTGTCCTTCTCGTCGCGCGTCCGTGAGGACATCACGGCTTTCGCGCCCAATATCGTCCATATCTCCAGCCCCGATCGCGTCGCGCGGCAGGCAGCGGCATGGGCGCGGCGCCGGAGGCTCCCGGTTGCATGTTCGGTGCACACGCGCTTTGAAACCTATGTCCGCTATTATAATCTGTCGTTCCTCGAACCCGTGATGGTCGCGTGGCTGCGCAAGCTCTACCGCAAGTGCGACGCACTGATCGCGCCGTCCGAAAGCTTTGCGCAGGTGCTGCGCGAGCAGCGGATGAATTACGACATCGGCATCTGGACGCGCGGGGTCGAGCAGGCGGTTTTCAACCCGGGTCGCCGCGACATGGAATGGCGCCGCTCGCTCGGCATCGAGGACGACGTGCCTGCGATCGCCTTCCTCGGCCGGCTTGTGATGGAAAAGGGGCTCGACGTGTTCGCCGATGCGATCGACGTGCTGCAGCGGCGCGGCGTGCGGCACAAGGTCGTCGTGATCGGCGAGGGCCCCGCGGGCGAATGGTTTGAATCGCGCCTGCCCGACGCCAATTTTGTCGGATTCCAGGGCGGCGCGGATCTCGCGCATGCGCTCGCGTCGTGCGACATTTTTTTCAATCCATCGGTGACCGAGACCTTCGGCAATGTGACCCTCGAAGCGATGGCGTGCGGTCTGCCCGTCGTCGCGGCGCGCGCAACCGGCAGCGCGAGCATCGTCAAGCATGGGCAGACCGGCTATCTCGTCGCCCCCGGCTCGATCACGGGCTTCGCCGACCATCTTCAGCGCTATTGCCGCGACATCCAGCTGCGCGCCGAACATGGCGCGGCGGCGGTGCTCGAAAGCGGCGCCTATCAATGGGACGCGATCAACCAGGCGGTCGCCGATACCTATATCCGCCTGATCCGCCAGAAACAGCGGCGCCGGGGCTGAGCGTCCGATGGCCGGGGATTTGTTCGGCGAAGAAGTGCCCGCCGCCAAGGAGGGTGGTGCAACCGGCCCGGTGCCGCTAGCCGAACGGTTGCGCCCGCGCACGCTCGCTGATGTCGTCGGACAGGAGCATCTGACCGGCCCCGAAGGCGCGATCGGCCGGATGGTCGCCGCGGGGCAATTGTCGTCGATCATCCTCTGGGGCCCGCCGGGCACGGGCAAGACGACGATCGCGCGGTTGCTTGCCGAGGCCGTGGGCATGCGCTTCGCGCCGCTGTCGGCGGTCTTTTCCGGCGTTGCCGACCTCCGGCAAGCCTTCGCCGATGCCGAGAAGATGGCGGCGGCGGGTAAACGAACGCTGCTTTTCGTCGACGAGATTCATCGCTTCAATCGCGCGCAGCAGGACGGGTTCTTGCCCTATGTCGAACGCGGCACCGTCGTGCTCGTCGGCGCGACGACTGAAAACCCCAGCTTCGCGCTCAATGCGGCGCTCCTGTCGCGCGCGCAGGTGCTGGTGCTGAACCGTTTGGGCGAGGATGCGCTGGCGACGCTGGTCGAACGCGCCGAAGCCGAAGTCGGCCGCATCCTTCCCGTCACCGACGATGCCAAGGCGGCGCTGGTATCGAGCGCCGATGGCGACGGCCGCTTCCTGCTCAACCAGGTCGAAACGCTGTTCGCGACCGCGATCGACGCCCCGCTTGATCCTGCTGAACTCGCACAGTTCCTGCATCGCCGCATGCCGGTCTATGACAAGGACCGCGACGGCCATTATAATCTGATCTCGGCGTTGCATAAGGCACTGCGCGGGTCCGATCCGCAGGCGTCGCTCTATTGGCTCGCGCGCATGCTCGTCGCGGGCGAGGAGCCGCTGTACGTGCTGCGCCGGATCGTCCGCTTCGCGAGCGAGGATATCGGGCTCGCCGATCCGCAGGCGCTGGTGCAATGCCTCGCTGCGAAGGACGCCTACCAGTTCCTCGGATCGCCCGAAGGCGAACTCGCGATCGTGCAGGCCTGCCTCTATTGCGCGACCGCGCCGAAATCGAATGCGGCCTATGCGGCGCAGAAAGCGGCATGGTCGGCGGCGCGTGAAACGGGCAGCCTCGCGCCCCCGGCGAACATCCTCAATGCCCCGACCAAGCTGATGAAAGACTTGGGCTATGGCGAGGGTTACAGCTATGACCATGACGCGCCCGACGGCTTTTCGGGCGACAATTATTGGCCCGACGAAATGGCGCCGGCCGAACTCTATCGCCCGGTCGATCGCGGTTTCGAAAAGCGGATCGCCGAACGCATGGCCTGGTGGGACGAGCGCCGGCGCGCGTTGAGGGGCGAGGGGTGACGAGCCCGCACTTCGACAATTGGGAGGATGTGGTCGCGTTCGCGTGCGCGCTTCCCGATGTCGAGATGCTGTCCTTTTATGGCACCCCCTGTCCGAAGCTCAACGGCAAGGCGCTCGCCGCGCCGGGGCGCGAGCCCGGCAGTTTCGCGGTGATGTGCAAACCCGACGAAAAGGAAATCCTGCTTGAAACCGATCCCGACAGCTTCTGGCAAACACCCCATTACGAAGGCTGGCACGCGCTGCTCGTCCGCTTTGGTTCCGACGATCCCGAACGCGTCGCCAATGTCATCCGCCGGGCCTGGTGGGATCGCGCGAAAAAGGCGCAGCGGCAGGCTTTCGGTGATCGCCCCTGATCTGCTTCGCGTCCTCGGCGCCGCATTGCTTGCCGGCGCCGTGCCGGCAGCGGCGCAGGCGCCGAAACCCAATGCCGAGTTGAACCGTGCCTGGGCGGCGGGGTATCGCGCGGCGTTCGTCTGCTCGTCGTTGTGGAACGGCGGAGGCAAGACGCTCGACGCGATCGAACGCGACGAACTGACCGGCATCTACCCAGAGATCGAAGCCGACGTTCATGCGCTCAAGGCCGATGTCGACGCGGGAGCGAAGCGGGTCAGCGTTCGCTATCGCGACGACGTGCCGCCACGGATCGCGGAATGGAACGGGCGCGATGGCTGCGTCACGCTGCCGATCGGTGGGCAGCCGACGGCGGCGCCCCCGGGGATAGGCCGTCCCGATCTCGACGCGCAGCGTTGGCCGATGGGCGACAAGGATGCGCGCGCCCCGATCCCACGCGGGCGGACCCCATTTGACCGCGTGGCGACCGATATCGCGAGCTTTGGCGGTCGCTCCAGCTCGCTGCTGGTCGTCAAGAACGGCCGGATCGCGCTCGAACATTATTGGGGCGGGCATGATGTCCATACCGCCCAGCGCACATTCTCGGTCGCCAAGTCGATGGCCGCGACGCTGATCGGCCATGCGGTCTATCAAGGCCGGATCGACGTGACGAAACCCGCTTCGATCGCCGAATGGCAGTCGCCGGGCGATCCGCGCGCGGCGATCACCACCGAGCAGTTGATGCGCATGGCGAGCGGCCTGACCAGCGACACAGCGGGCAATCGCAGCGATGCCATCTATATGGGCGGTGCGTCGGTACGCCAGTGGACGACGCAATGGCCGCTGATCAATTCGCCGAACACCCGTTATCGCTATGCCAACAACGATACGCTGCTCGCGACGCTCTCGCTCAAAGCTGCGCTGGCAGAGGCAGGCACGCCGCTCGACCCTGCCGGCTTCTTTGACCAGCTCGGCATGACGCGCACCTTTGTCGAGCATGACAAGGACGGCGACTTTATCTTGTCGAGCCAGGTTTGGACCACTGCACGCGACCTCGCACGGCTTGGTCTGCTCTATCAGAATGACGGGATGTGGCAGGGCGAGCGCCTGCTCCCCGCCGACTGGCGGCGCTTCGTAACGACGCCGAGCGGGCCGCAGCCCGATGGCGCCTTCGGTTATGGCGCCGGCTTCTGGCTGCTCAACAAGTCTGACGGGGTCCCCGCCGACGCCTTCGGCGCCTTTGGCAACCGCGGCCAATATGTCGTTGTCATTCCATCGCGTGCGCTCGTGATCGTGCGGCAAGGCTATGATGACGACAAGAACCGGCTCGACACCGCGGCGCTGGTCAAGGCGATTGTCGCGGCCGACCGCTGATCATTCGAAGGGCGGGTAACGCTCGAACGCCGGAAGATCGTTGAGCTTCTCCATCCAGCCGATGCGCTCGGCGGTCTGGATCTGCGCCTGTGCGGGGATCGCGTCGGGATCGTCGAGCGTCGCGGTCTGCACGTCAATCTGGCCCGGAAAGATCGCGTCATTGGAGTAAAAGAGCCCTGTGCCGCAATCGGCGCAGAAATGGCGGCGGCCATGCTCGGACGACGCGTAGACCTTCGCCGTGCCTTCGATGTCGATTTCATCGTTGCCGACGAGCGCCCAGCCGACGAGCGGCGCGCCCGAGTGGCGGCGGCAGTCGCTGCAATGGCACAGTGCGTGATGTTGCACAGCGGTGGTCATCGAATAGCGGATCGCGCCGCAATGGCATTGGCCGCTGGCACGGGGGGCTTGATCGGTCATCACTCTCTCCTCGAGGAATCGAGTTGAGAACATAGCATAAACAAACGCACTCCCACAATGTCCGCCTGCATATGGGGCACATGCTCGAAATTGCCTGAAAGCCGTGCGTGATAAGCTGTCATTAACCGTAATATGAGATTTGGGGGCACTGGCAGTGTGATGGGCGTCGCATTTGCCACGTTGAAAACATTCTCGCCGGGGTGGAGAACGATGCAGGGCTTGCCTAGAATTTCACCCGAAGTGAAAATCGCCTGCGCAACGCTCGCGGTCATGCTCATTTTGTCGTGGGCTTACTCTCTGCCTATCGTTATCCCTTCGGGCGATCGTGCAGCATTTGTGGGTGTGCATTATATTTACCCGCTAATCGGTATCGCCATATTGGGCGTCACGACATTTCTTGCGGGGAAGCGCGAAATCGCGACCAGTTTCCTTCTTGCGTTGCCTTGCTACATTGCGATTATTTTTGCGCATTTCAACATAAAGCTCTGGATACCGCACATTAATCCTGAGAATTATGATAAAATATATTGGGATATGGACAATATCGTCAGGCCATTGGTCGATATTTGCATATATATAAGAAGGGATGTGCTATTTTTTATTCCCTATGAATCAAACCTATACATGCTGAGTTTCATAGCGCTTTTTTATATTAGCCTGATGTATCACGCGATCAAAACGCCGGAGCGTTTCAGAACGTTGGTGATATCCGTACTGCTGTTGCAGGCACTTGGCGCGCTGGCCTATCTCGTCGCACCGGCGATCGGGCCTTTCCTTTATGAAAGGGGCGTTGATCCGACGATTTCGGACGGACAATTCAGCATGCTGGAATTTTATCGACACTCAGTAGCCGAGGGACCAAGTTGGATCGCCCGGCATGGTGGCGCCAATTTCACGGTCGGCCTAGCTGCCATGCCATCGCTGCACGCGGCCGGAGCATTTCTTTTCTTTCTTTTTGCCTGGAAGCACGGCCGCGTCCTGTTACCGCTCTATTCCTTCATCCTGTTCTTCATCCTGGTGACATCGATTGCCAGCCGTTGGCACTATGTGATCGATATCCCGATCGGGATTGCGCTCGCTTGGGCGTGCCTCTGGATCGCTGAGCGGATAGGCGCTCGGCAAGCGGCCGAGCGGCAAACCAATCCTGCCGTGCTCGTCCCCGTGTGACGATAGGCAACATTCTGCAATGCAGTTGCGGTATCCCGAGTTCGTCGCAAACGCTTTGGGTCCAGCCAAACCGGATATTAGCACGCTATTAACCACAATTCCCTAAGCTCGCGAAGAGCGAGACATGGGGAATTGTCATGAATCACAACGCACCGGGCCACGGGGCCAGCCAGTCACGAGATATGGCGACCGCCGCGCGATGAAACTCATCATTCAAATCCCCTGCCTGAACGAGGCGGAAGATCTCCCCGCGACACTCGCCGCGCTGCCGCGCAAGATCGAAGGCGTCGATACGATCGAGATATTGGTCATCGACGACGGCAGCACCGACAACACCGCGCAGGTCGCCCGGATGTGGGGCGTGCACCATCTCGTTCGCCACCGTACCAACCGTGGTCTTGCCGCGGCGTTCCGTTCGGGCATCGATGCGGCGCTCGCCGCCGGTGCTGACATCATCGTGAACACCGACGCCGATGGCCAATATGTCGGCGAAGACATCGCCCGGATCGTCGCGCCGATCCTCGACGGGCGCGCCGACATTGTCGTCGGCGACCGCGGGGTCGGCGACAATGAACATTTCGGCCCGGTGAAGCGCCGGCTTCAGGAATTGGGCAGCAGGGTTGTTCAGCGGCTCGCCAATGTGCATGTCTCCGACGCGGTGAGCGGCTTTCGCGCGATCAGCCGCGACGCGGCGCAGCGCATCAATATCACCACCGAATTCAGCTATACGACCGACATGCTGATCCAGGCAGGCCGCAAGCGGCTGTCGATCCTGAGCGTGCCGATCCGCACCAATGCGACGCTGCGCCCGTCGCGCCTGTTCAAGTCGATCCCGCGCTTCATCGTCAATACCGGGATCACGATGGCGCGCGCCTATACGACCTATAATCCGCTGCGCGCCTTTGTCGGGCTCGGGCTGGCCATTGCCTTTGTCGGCGTTGTTCCGATCGTCCGCTTCCTGATCTTTTACCTTCAGGGCGCCGGCGACGGCCATGTTCAATCGCTGGTGATCGGCGGGGCGCTGCTCGTCCTCGGTGTGATGGTGGCGGTGATGGGCGTGCTCGCCGATCTGATCGCCGCGAACCGCAAGCTGATCGAGGCGAGCCTCGTCCGCCTGCGCCAGATCGAGGAGCGGCTGCCCGCTGCGCCCGACGTGCAAGAGCCCGTGGTCAGGGCGCGCCGGAAAGGCGCCGCGTGACATCCGTTGCGGCCGGCAAACCCGCCGAAAAATTCCGGATACCGCGCGCCGGGTCGATGTTCTGGCCGGCCGCCGGGATTGTCCTCGCATTGGCGGGGCATCTGTATCTCGCACTGACCCGGGCGATCAACTGGGATGAATTCTATCATTACAGCCAGATACAGAAGCTTGCGCAAGGAACGCTGACCGAACCGCTGCAGACGCTCTATACCCGCGCATTTGTCTGGGTTGTCGATCTGCCGGGCGTCGGCGTCGATCATATCGTCGCGATCCGGATGTTCATGTTCCTGTGCGTGATCGTCATTGCTGCGGCGATTTTCGGCGCAGCGTCGCGTTTCGTCGGGCGCGTGCCCGCGGCCTTTTGTTCGCTCATCTATCTGACTGCGGGCTATGTGCTTCAGCACGGCACCTCGTTTCGCTTCGACGCACCGGCTGCGGCGCTGCTGATGACGGCCGCATGGATATTGCTGCGCTTTCGGCTGAGCGTCGGCCCGATCCTCGCTGTCGGACTGCTTGCGGGCCTGTCGGCGATGCTGACGATCAAGACGATCCTTTATGCCCCGGTATTTCTCGGCATCGCTTGGCTCCTCTGGTCGGAGGCCGCCAACAAGCGGCGCCTGCTCATCCAACTGGCGGCGGTTGGTGCCGCTGCGCTCGGCTCCTTCGCGCTGATCTATCTGGCGCACGCCAGCAGTCTAGCCGGCAACAGCGACGTCGAGGCGATGAAGGTCGTGTCGCGCGCGGGCGGCAAGATGTTCCATTTCGGCTATGTGACCTATTGGGCGTCGATGGTGAAAGGCGCTCAGCTGTCGCTTGTGCTCGCGCTGGTCATATTGGCGTTCCCGCTCGTCGTTTGGAAGGCTGCCCTGTCGAAGCCCGAGAAATGGGCACTGACCGGATTCTACCTGCCGATCCTGACGCTGTTTTTCTATCACAACACCGCGCCCTATTTTTATGTCTATATGTTGCCGCCTGTTACGGTGGCGTGCGGCGTGGTGTTGTCGCTCATCACACGATTTCGTGCGATGACGATTGCGATGATCGCGCTCTTGCTGTCGGGCAGCGGACTGATTTTGTCCAATGAACCACCGAACCCGATCGAACGCCAACGCCACATCCTGCGCGTTGCCCATGCCATGTTCCCGGGCGGTGTGGCCTATTTCGACAGCTGCGCGATGCTCGGCAGCTTCCCGAAGGCTAATGTGTTCATGACGCCCTGGGGCATCGATCAATATCTCCTCGGCGGTTTCCCCAGCCTTGAGAAAACCATGGCGTCGAAGCCGGTGCCGCTGGTGGTGAACGACGACTATATGTTCGAGGATGCGCTAAACGGCAAAGGTCAGGTTCCCGCCTTCCTGCCCGGCGATCTTGCCGCGATCCGTGACACCTTCGTACATTTGTGGGGACCGTTCTGGATCGCGGGCGAAGATATTCCGGCGGGGGCAAGCAATCATGCGTTTAGGGTTCGTGTCCCGGGTTTCTACACCGTGCGCGGCGCCGGCGTCACGATCGGCAACCGTAAGCTTGCCCCCGGCCAGTTCGTCCATCTCGATCGCGGCGTCTATCGCGCTTCGACGGCCGGCGACAAGGGCGCGCGGTTGATCTGGGGCAAGGATATCAAGGTTCCCGCGCAGCCCGATGCCGGCGGTCCGCTGTTCATGCCGTTCTAACTGCCGATCAGCTGCGGCGGCGTCGCAGGGTGGCGAGACCAAATCCCAGATCGCCGGCGATCGACGATGCGCGGAGTGCCAGCGTCGCGGCCATCAGCCCCGCCGCCGGCAAACCGGCGCCAGCAAGAGCAAGCAACGCCGCTTCGCGAACGCCGATCCCGCCCGGCGCCACGGGCACGACGAAGCCGGCCAGCCACGCCAGCAGGAACAGCGCGGCAAAATGGGCGAGGCTCGTTTCGGCAGGCAGGACAGCAGCGCCGATCAGCGCGGCAGCCGCGGCAAATCCGCCAAAAGCGAGAATCTGGAAGGCCAGGGCAGTCAGCAGCGGCCGGCGTGCGGCAAATGCCGCGCCGACGACGATGACGGCCGCGGCAAGGGCGCCGACGGGCGAGCGTTCGAAGGTCAGGCAAGCGGCGGCAACCGACAAGCTGCTGACCAGATGCAGGCCCACTTCAACCGCGACCGACTTCGCGAGCAGCTTATGCTCGATCCCGGTCTTGGCACCCTCGACCTGGCGGCTGACATATTGGAACACCGACCCCGGCAGATATTTCATGAGCACGCCGCGGGCATAGATGCGCGCCATATCGCGGGGCGGCTGGATATGTTCGGGGTCGACGACCGCGGTCCACGCGCGCGCCAGCGCGCGATCGGCGGCTGCAAACAGCAAGGGGGCGCCGATCATGGCGCCCGCGAGACCCAACGACGCGTGCGGCTGGAGCGTCGACCAGTCGAGGCGCCACAGTCGCTCGCCGATAAAGGCGATGCTTCCGGCCAGCGCCGCGCCGCCGACCCACCGCCCGATCCGTTCGAACGATGGCCGGCGCCGGGCCAGGGCGGTGTCAGCCATACAGGATGCTGGTGAAATCGGGGTAGGGGACGCAATAGGAGCGGCCGAAATGGCGGCGTTCCTCGAGCCCGCAATTTTCAATCGCGCTGCGATAACGGCGGCGGCCACTGTCATCGAGCAGGATGATGCCGCCCGGCGCCAGATGCGGGATCGCGCGCGCAAGACATTCGGTGCGACGGCGGCCGTCGACGACGATCAGGTCGAAGGGGCCCTCGGCCGCGTCGATCGCACCGATATAGGTATCGCCTTCAAGCTCGCGGTGGAGCAATTGGATATGCGGGAAATGCGCGACCTCTTTGGTCAGGCGCTGATGCCATTCGGCATGATGTTCTACCGAGATAACATTCGCAGCGTGGCGCGCGAGCCAGATCGTGCTGGCGCCTGCACCATATTCGAACACGCGTGCCTTGGGCCGCGCACGCAAAAACTCGGCGACTTCGCGCGTTGCGGCGACGTTCCACCAGGGAAGGCCCAGCGCGATCATGCGTTCGATATCGTGGATCGCCAAAAGCGACGCTGACCAGCGCCGCCAGCCATATTCGTCGCTGTGTCGCGCGTCCTCGGCCAGCTTTTCCATCGGACCAAGGTTCGCGATCGTGTGCATCACGCCGGCGTAAGACCGTTTGACCAACTGCATCATCTTCTCCAGCCTCCCGAACGGGTGCAAGAGTGTATTAACCAAAACATCCCTGTTGAAAGGTTAATTTCGGGTCGAAAGCACGGATTAATCGCCGAGATCGACCTGATGTTGCTGCGCCCAGTCATGATACTGGCCGCGCGGGTTCGACGAAGGTTGGGCGAGGATCGCGGGCATGTCGGCGCGGAGCGCGCCAAGGTCGAGCGAGCGGATCATCGCCTTGACCGGGCCGACCCCGGCGGGGGTGATCGACAGACGTTCGATGCCGACACCCAGCAAGGCCATTGCTTCCAATGGCCGCCCGCCCATCTCGCCGCAAACGCCCAGCGCCACCTTCGAGCCCGACACGGTACGCACGACGCGCGCGAGGTATCGCATGACCGTCGGCGACAACCAGTCATAGCGTTCGGCGAGCCGCGGGTGTGCGCGGTCGGCGGCGAACAGGAACTGGGTGAGGTCGTTGGTGCCGACCGACAGGAAATCGAGGTGCGGCAGCATCAGGTCGAGCGTTTCGAGGAGCCCCGGCACTTCAAGCATCGCGCCATAGCGGATCGCGACGGGCAATTTCTTGTTGTGGCTCGCGAGCCAGGCCCGCTGGCCGACAAACAGGTTGCGCGCAGCTTCATATTCCCAGGGTTCGGACACCATCGGGAACATGACGTTGAGCGTCCGCCCGGCGGCCGCCTCCATCAGCGCGCGCGCCTGAACCTTGAGCAGCCCTTCGCGTTCGAGCGCGAGGCGCAGCGCGCGCCAGCCCATCGCCGGGTTTTCCTCGTGCGCGCTGCCCTCGACATTCATGTAGGGCAGCGCCTTGTCGCCGCCGATGTCGACGGTGCGGAAGATCACCGGCCGGTCACCCGCCGCGTCGAGCACGTCGCGGTAGAGCCGCTGCTGGCGGTCGCGCGACGGCAAGGTCGCCGACACAAGGAACTGGAATTCGGTGCGGAACAGCCCGATCCCCCGCGCGCCGGTCAGGTCGAGCGCGGCAATATCCTCGCGCAGGCCGGCGTTGATCATCAGCTCGATCGGCACGCCGTCCTTGGTGACCGCGGGCAGGTCGCGCAGCGCGGCGAGGTTGGCGCGGCGCTTTTGCGACACTTCGAGCTTGGCATCGAAGGCATCCTGAACCGCCTGCGTCGGCCGCACATGCAGCGTACCCGCGGCCGAATCGAGCAGCAGCAGATCGCCTTCGCGGATCGAGGCTCGCACGTCGCTGACGCGGCCGATGACCGGCACGCCCATCGCACGCGCAACGATGATGACGTGCGCGGTCAGCGACCCTTCTTCCAGCACGACACCTTTCAGGCGGCGGCGGTCATATTCGAGTAGTTCGGCGGGGCCGAGGTTGCGCGCGATCAGGATCGAATCCTGCCGCAGCCCGCCCATTTGCGCTGCGGTGCCCATCTGTCCCGACACGATGCGGATCAGCCGGTTCGACAGATCCTCCAGATCGTGCATGCGGTCGCGCAGCAACGGGTCATCGATCTGGCGCATGCGCATGCGGGTGCGTTGCTGGACGCGCTCGATGGCCGCTTCGGCGGTCAGGCCGCTGTCGATCGCTTCGTTGATCCGCCGCGACCATCCCTCGTCATAGGCGAACATCTTGTAGGTCTCGATGACCTCCTCATGCTCGCCGCCGACGCCGAAATCGGCCGAACTTGCCATGCGATCGATTTGTTCGCGCATCTTGTCGAATGCGGCATAGACGCGGTGCCGCTCGGCCTCGGTGTCGTCGGCGACGGTATGTTCGATGATGATGCGCGGCTGGTGGAACACCGCGACCCCGGCACCCATGCCGTCGACCAGCTTCTGTCCGTTCAGCCGCTGGGCTGACTGGTCCGCCGCCGCCGCATCGGTGCGCGCCGCGGTGTCGACGAGGTCGGCGTTGGCGATCAGCTCCGACAGCACCATCGCGACGGTTTGCAGCGTCTCGATCTCGATATCGTCATAACGTCGCGGATCGCTGTGCTGGACGCACAGCACGCCGACCGCGCGTTCGCGGCGGATGATCGGCACGCCGGCGAAGCTGTGGAACAATTCTTCGCCGGTTTCGGGGCGATAGGAAAAGTCGGGATGCGCCGCCGCTTCGTCGAGGTTCAGCGTCTCGATCTGGTCGGCGATCGTGCCGACCAGCCCTTCGCCGAGCCCCAAGCGGGTGACGTGCACGGCCTCCTGCTTCAACCCGCGCGTCGCGTAGAGCTCGAGCGCGCCTTCGCGCAGCAGATAGATAGAGCAGACTTCGCTATCAAGGCATTCACCGATAATGCCGACGACCTGGTTGAGCTTGCCCTGCGCATTGGCGCGCGATGCCATGACCTCGTGCAGCCGGGTCAGGATGGTACGTGCCGACTGGGCCGCAGTCGAAGGAGGGGGCGGAGCATTGGTCATCGCTCCGCCCTGCTAACAGATGCTTGGCACCGTTGCTATTGCCCCAAGTTAATTTCGCTCAAGGTTTCGCGGCCGCCATCTGGATGCCCGGCTCGGTCCGCGGCTGGTGACCGCTCTGGGCACGATACGCCGCGAGTTCCACCTGATAGCGCGCATAAGCGTTATAGAAATCGACGAACGGCTGATCGACCTGCGCGAGCATCGCCGGCGCCATTGCCATCGCTGCGGCACTGTCCATTCCGCTCACCTGCTGCGCGATCGATCCGGCAACGCGGCAGAAGTCCTTCTGCGCGGGCGGCTGTGCAAAATAGTTGAACAATTTGGTCGAGGTGCGATCGCGCGCGGCGATGCCGTTGCTGCCCGTCTCGCGCCCCAGCCGCGCGATCACTGCTGTCTCCGACGAGCGGATCAAATTGCCGTGGCGTCCGATGATATTGTTGTAGTCCGCTATCAGTTGCAGCGAGCCCGGATGACGGCATCCGATCGCGGCCACATTGAGCGCGATGCGCAGGTTCCAGAACGCGTCGTGACCGGTCCGTTCACGATTGGGCGTTGCAAATTCCCCATGCGCATCGCGCGGCGGCAGGCGCAGGTTGGCCGCGGCATAGCCGGGCGCCTGTGGTTCCTGCTGCATATATTGGGCCGCTGCGGGCGCAGCAGCCAGGGCAGCCGCGCACGCGGCGGCAAATCCAATTCCTCTGGTCATGTTCCCAATTCCCCCAATGCTCCCCCGAGCAATGCCGGACGATCCCGGCGAAGCTGAAGGTAAGGGGCAGGGGAGAGTCGAAAGGTTGCCGGAAATTCATGATGAATGTGGCGGAAAGCATTTTTCGCAGCTTTCGCTTCACCATATCGAGGGGCGGCATTTATCCCGGCAAAGGCGGGACGGCCGGGCTTTTTCGCACGCCCAACAGGCCGTAGCCACCGGCGCCTGTCGTCATGACGTCACCCGCCACGGGAGCGCGCCGGCCAAAATGCGACGAAGCGAAAAAGATTATGTCGCATCGGGCGGGCGGCGTTGCGCGAATGCAACAATGCCGCCCGGCTACGATCTCAAATCAGGTGCCTGACGGCGACGTGGCCGGCTGGGCGGGTGTCGCGATCGGCGCCGCCGGTGCGGTCATGATCGCCGGCGGCCGCGCATATTTGGCATCCCATGCGACGGCGTCCGCCTGATATTTGGCATAGGCTTCGTAAAATTCGTGGAACGGTTGATCGAGCCGCGCGAGGTGCCCCGGCGCTTGTTCGACCAGCTGAGCGGTCGGCGTCGCCGAAACGAGCTGGGCAATCTCGTTGGCGCGCGCACAGAAGCCGCGCTGCGCCGGCGGCTGGGCAAAATAGTTGAACAACTGCGTCGACAGGCGGTCGCGCGGGGCGATGCCGTTGTTCTTATTTTCCTTGCCGAGCTGCGTGATTACCGACTTTTCGGTCGACTTGATCACCTTGCCGTGGGTTTTGATGATATTGTTGTAGGCCGAAACCAGCGTCGTTTCCTCAAGGCCGCGGCAGCCGATCGCCGCGACGTTCAGCCCGATCTTGAGCTGCCAGAAGGCGCGGTCGCCGGTCACATTGCTGTTTGCCGTCACAAAATGGCCGTCGAGCGCACGGCCCGGCAGGATCTGCGTCAGCGAGGCATTGCCCGGCGGCAGCGGCCGCGGCGGAATGACCACGACGACCGGCGGCGGAGGGGGCGGCGGAGGGGGCGGCGGCGCCTTCGGTGCGCATGCGGCGAGGCTCGCCAGCAAGCCCGCTACTATGATCTTACGCGACAAATTCATGACCCACTCCCCAGCTACAATATTTTGCAGCATCAACCCCGAGCGTGCAACGCGGCTTCGGCCTGTTGCACCAGAGATGCGACGATTGCTGCCACGCTCTCTTCTTCGGATACCATACCGACAGATTGCCCTGCCATTAACGAACCATTTTCGACGTCGCCGTCGATCACCGCGCGGCGCAGCGCGCCCGCCCAATAATGCTCGATTTCGAGCTGGGCTTCGATCATATCGACCTCGCCCTTGTCGAGTTTGTTAGCGACTTCGCGCTGTTTGGCGGTGAAGGCTTCGGTCCCCGCATTTTTGAGCGCGCGGACGGGAATGACGGGCAGGCGCGGGTCGATCTGGACGCTCGCGACGGCTTCGCGCGCCGAGGCGCGCATGAAAGCCTTCTTGAAATTGGGGTGCGCGATGCTTTCGGTCGCGCAGACGAACCGCGTGCCGAGTTGCACCCCCGACGCGCCCATTTCCAGATAAGCGGCGATCGCCTCGCCGCGGCCGATGCCGCCGGCGACGAATACGGGGACTTCGTCGGCGAGCGTGGGCAGGATTTCCTGCGCCAGCACGCTGGTCGACACCGGGCCGATATGGCCGCCGGCCTCCATCCCCTCGATCACCAGCGCGTCGACGCCCGAGCGGACGAGCTTCTTGCCCATCGCGAGCGTCGGGGCAAAGCAGATGACCTTCGCGCCCGACGCCTTGATCGCCTCAAGGCTGCCCTTCGGGGGCAGGCCGCCCGCGAGCACGACATGGCCGACGCCATGTTTCGCACAAACGTCGATCAGATCGAACAGCTGCGGGTGCATCGTGATCAGGTTGACGCCGAAATTGCGCGTCGCCAGTGCCTTGGTCGCGGCGATTTCGGCATCGAGCAGTTCGGGCGTCATCGCGCCGCACGCGATCACGCCGAACCCGCCGGCGTTGCTGATCGCGCTGACCAGATGGCGTTCGGAAACCCAGCTCATCGCACCGCAGAGAATGGCGTAATCGCTGCCGAGAAGCTCGGTCCCGCGGGCCATCAGATCGTTAATTTTGCTCATTGAGGCCGCCTTTGCCAGCACTGGGACTCGCGCGCAATCCCTAGCTTCGCCCGGTCGGTCGGCTCGTCGCACACCCGAATCCGTTCGGCGCGGTCCGTTGGGCGCAACAACCCAACCTTTCGGCGCAGAAAGCAAATCAATCATTGTCTACTAAATCACTTGGCATAAACTGCGCCGACGAATCCAAAAGGGAAGGGAATTACCATGAGCGCTATCAAGGACGTTGCCAAAGGCGGCGCCGATGAGGTGCCCCGCGCCATTCAGACCGTGCTCGAAGCACTCGACAAGCTGAAGTTCGGTGCGATCCAGCTGACCGTGCATGAGGGGCGTCTTGTGCAGGTCGATGTGACCGAGCGGCACCGCTACCCCAACTGAATTTTCGAGCTCCCAACGAGGGACTGACCCTCTATCTGCCGCAGACCGGACCGCCGGATGTGGTGATTTCTATTGCAACAGGAATTGACCCATGACTGCGAAATATCCTTCGGTCCGCCGCCGCGTGCAGGCCTCCTCGCTTACCTTGTCCTTCTTGCTCGCGTGCGCCGGGACGCCCGCTGCCGCCGCTGAAACCGCCGCCGATGAAGTCGATGCCGCCGCTGCGACCGCTGCCGATGCTGCCGTCGACACCGACGACCAGGCCAGCCGCGGCGACATCATCATCGTCACCGCGCGCCGTCGCCAGGAAACCGCACAGGAAGTGCCGGTCGCGATCTCGGTGATCCGCGGCGATTCGATCGAGGCGACGGGCAATTTCAACGTCGTGAAGCTGCAGCAACTCGCTCCGACGCTTCAGGTCTACACCTCGAACCCGCGCAACACCTCGGTCAATATTCGCGGCCTCGGCGTGCCCTTCGGTCTCACCAGCGACGGTTTTGAGCAGGGCGTCGGCATCTATGTCGACGACGTGTATAATTCGCGTGTCGCCGCCGCGACCTTTGACTTCCTCGATGTCGACCAGGTCGAAGTGCTGCGCGGGCCGCAGGGCACGCTGTACGGCAAGAACACGACTGCCGGCGCAATCAACATCACGACGAACCAGCCGACCTTCGATTTCGAGGGTCGCGCCGAAGTGAGTGTCGGCAACCTCAATTACCGCCAGGCGAAGGCGGCGATCTCGGGTCCGCTGACCGACAAGATCGCGGCGCGCATCGCGATCGCGGCGACCAGCCGCCGCGGTACGCTCTATAATGTCACGAGCGACCGCTGGATCAACGAACAGGATAATCTGGGTCTGCGCGGCCAGCTGCTGTTCCAGCCGAACGAAGATCTCAGCATCACCGTCGCCGGCGACTACAGCAAGCAAAACCCCGAAGGTTATGGCACCACCTACGTCCGTGTCGGTCGGACGCAGCGCGCGCTTGCCCGGCAATATGATGCGCTGGTCGCGGCGGTGAACGCTGCCAATCCGGGGCGCAATTATGCGGTGCCGAGCACCAATCCCTATGACCGGCTGACCGACCTCGACGCCAGCCTCAACGCCGGGAACAAGATCGGCGGCGCGTCGGTGCGCGTGAAGTGGGACGTCGGTCCCGGCACCTTCACCTCGATCAGCGCTTGGCGCTTCTGGGACTGGAAGCCCGAGAATGACCGCGATTTCACGGGCCTCTCGATCGTTTCCAAATCGCAGAACCCCTCGCAGCAGGACCAGTATAGCCAGGAATTCCGGTATAATTACGAAGGCGACAAGATCGACTTCGTCGTTGGCCTGTTCGGTTTCAAGCAGCGGATCGATACGCAGGGTACCGAACAGCAGGGCGCGGATGCCAGCAAATGGAGCCTGACCGGCGCGCTCGCGGACAATCCCGCTGTCCTTCAGGGGCTGACCGCCACCAATACGCAATATCTCAAGAGCACCAGCGCCGCGCTGTTCGGCCAGCTCAGCTGGAAGGTGACCGATGCATTGACGATCCAGCCGGGCGCGCGCGTCAACTATGACAAGAAATCGGGTTTCTACCGGCGCGTGGTCACGAACGGTGCCGGGCAGATTATCAATTGCACGCCTGCGCCGGGCACCAGCCTTCCCGCAATATTGGCGGCGCAGTGCGGCGTCTACCAGCCGCAAGAAAGCGCCCCGTCGGACAGCGCGTGGAATTTCACCTACGATCTCAACGTGAACTACAAGGTCGCGCCCGACATCCTGGCCTATGCGACCTATGCGAAGAGCTTCAAGACACTGGGCATCAACCAGAATGGCTTGCCGCTCAACGCCGACAATACGGTCAATTATGATGCGAGCACGGTGAAGCCCGAATCGATCGACCATTTCGAAATCGGCCTGAAGACGCAGTTCTTCGATCGCCGGGCGACCTTCAACCTGTCGGCGTTCCGCACCGACATCAAGGATTTCCAGGCGACGGTGAACGGCGGCCAGTTCGGCACGGTGCGCGGCTATCTTGCCAATGCCGACAAGGTGCGGACGCAAGGCATCGAGGCGGATCTCAAGATCGTCGCGAGCGACCGTTTCACCGCTTATGCCAATGGTGCCTACACCGACGCCAAGTACAAGAAGTTCACCAACGCGCCGTGCCCGCCCGAATTGTCGGGCGGTACGTTGCAGGGCGCCAACGCTGTGCCCGACTATTCGCAGCCGGGCGTACCGGGCGCGCTCAGCCCACGGCAGTGCGATATTTCGGGGCAGCGCCTACCCGGCGTTTCGAAATGGGCCTTTTCCTATGGCGCGGAGACCAATGTGCCGGTCACGCTGCTGGCGAAGGAAGGGCAGGTCTATCTGGGTGTCGACGGCAATTATCGTTCACACTGGAATTCGAACGCGTCGCCGTCGGCTTATACGGACATCAAGGGCTATGCGCTGACGAACTTCCGCGTCGGCTTCCGTGGCGAAGGGCTCGACGTTTTTGGGTGGGTCCGCAACGCCTTCGATGTAAATTATATCGAACTGTTGCAGGTCGCTCCCGGCAACACCGGCCTGATCGCCGGGCAGGTCGGCGACGCGCGGACATGGGGCGGAACGGTGAAGTTCAGCTTCTGATCCTCTATCGCCCGCATAAAAGAAAAGGGCCGCCCGCGAGGGCGGCCCTTTCTCGTGCAGGCTGACGGCGTCAGCGCTGCTGCGGGTTCTGGCGGCCCTGATCGGGGCGCTGCTCGCTGCCGGGCTGGCGCTGCTGGCCGCCTTGCTGCTGCTGTTGGCGGTCACGATCCGACTGCGGTTTTTTCTCGTTCTGCTGGTTGGGGTTGTTAGCCACTTTCCATCTCCTATTGCCGTGCATGACATCATGACGCGGCATGGGACCAACCCGGGGGCTGTATCGATGTTGCGCCTGCATCGTCGGGACGTGGTCGCGGCGGGACGGGTGCCCTTTGACGCTGGCAACCGTGGTGCGCTTGATCGGTTCATTCGATGACTGAATTCATCTTATTCGTTTAGGTCGATGGCGCTGGGGCGCATATCCTCACCCTGCCAAAAACGAAAGGAGACGCGCCCGACTCGACGCTAGCTGCGCCGACCGTCCCGACGACGCCCTCGTCGCCGCACGTCATGTGCCGGTCATCGTATCGCACCATCCTTCGCCAATAATCACATAAAGGAGAGACTGCATGAACGATCCCACCCCCATCGATCCCGCAAAAGGCTGCCCGGTCGGCAAGAACCGCGGCCTGCTCGGCCGGACGAACAAGGACTGGTGGCCCGACGCGCTGCCGCTCGAAATCCTGCATCAGGGTGGCGCTTCGCCCGACCCGATGGGCGAGGATTTCGATTACTCCAAAGCCTTCGCACTGCTCGATTATCAAGCGCTGAAGGCCGACATCACCGCGCTGATGACCGACAGCAAGCCATGGTGGCCTGCCGACTATGGTCATTATGGGCCCTTCTTCATCCGCATGGCGTGGCACGCTGCGGGTACCTATCGCACCGCCGACGGCCGCGGCGGCGCCAATAGCGGGCAGCAGCGCTTTGCGCCGCTCAACAGTTGGCCCGACAACGGCAACCTCGACAAGGCGCGCCGCCTGCTGTGGCCGATCAAGCAGAAATATGGCAGCAAGATCAGCTGGGCCGACCTGTTCATCCTCACCGGCAATGTCGCGATCGAATCGATGGGCGGACCGGTGTTCGGTTTCGGCGGCGGCCGCGCCGACGTCTATGAGGCCGAGCGGGACATATACTGGGGCGCAGAGGATCTGTGGGTGAGCGAAGGCGTCCAGACGCGCATCGATCCCGACAAGAAACTCGACCTCGAAAACCCGCTCGCGGCGATCCAGATGGGGCTGATCTACGTTAATCCCGAGGGGCCGGGTGGCAATCCCGACCCGCTGCTGTCGGCGCGCGACATGAAGGTCACCTTCGAACGCATGGCGATGAACGACGAGGAAGTCGTCGCGCTGACCGCCGGCGGCCATACCTTCGGCAAGGCGCATGGCGCGGGCGATGCGGGCCTCGTCGGGGAGTCGCCCGAAGGCGCGGATATCGCGCTGCAAGGTCTCGGCTGGTCGTCGAGCTTCGAAACGGGGGTGGGCGCGCATGCGATCACCAGCGGGCTCGAAGGCGCGTGGGTGAACACACCGACCGAATGGTCGGAGAATTTCTTCCGCCTGCTGCTCGACTATGATTATGAACTGGTGCGCAGCCCCGCAGGGGCGCAGCAGTGGCAGCCGATCAACCAGAAGGAAGAGGACAAGGCGCCCGACGCGCATAATCCGGGCAAGCGCGTGCCGACGATGATGACGACCGCCGACATGGCGCTGAAGGTCGACCCCGATTATCGCAAGATTTCGGAGAAGTTCCGCAACGACCATGAAGCGTTCAAGGACGCCTTCGCCCGCGCCTGGTTCAAGCTCTGCCACCGCGACATGGGGCCCAAGGTCCGGTACCTCGGCCCCGAAGTCCCCGCCGAAGACCTGATCTGGCAGGATCCGGTTCCGGCCGGCACCAAGCCGTCGGATGGCGATGTCTCGGCATTCAAGTCGGCGATCCTCGGTTCGGGCCTCAGCGTCGGCGAACTCGTCAAGACAGCGTGGGCGTCGGCCTCGACCTACCGCAAATCGGACCATCGCGGTGGCGCCAATGGCGCGCGCGTCGCGCTGGCGCCGCAAAAGGACTGGGCGGTCAACGATCCGGCCGAGCTTGCCAAGGTGCTCGGCAAGATCAACGAGCTGCGCGGCAATCTGTCGCTCGCCGATGCGATCGTGCTGGCTGGTTCGGCGGCGGTCGAGAAGGCGGCAAAGGATGCGGGCTTTAACGTTTCGGTGCCCTTCACCGGCGGCCGCGGCGACGCGACCGCGGAGTGGACCGACGCCGACAGCTTCGAGGTAATGGAGCCGAAGGCCGACGCCTTCCGCAACTATCTCTCGACCAAGCATAGCGTGCGCACCGAGGAACTGATGCTCGACCGCGCGTCGCTCCTCGGCCTGTCGGTACCCGAACTGACGGTGCTGATCGGCGGCCTTCGCGTCCTTGGCGCTAACGCCGGCGGCAGGAAAGAAGGCGTGTTCACCAACCGTGTCGGCCAGCTGACGAACGATTTCTTCGTCAACCTGCTCGACATGGACACGCTCTGGGAAGTCGTCGACACGAGCGCCGACGAGGAGTTCATCGGCTATGATCGCGGTGGGCGCACCGAGCGCTGGCGCGCAACGCGCACCGACCTGATCTTCGGCTCGAACTCGCAATTGCGCGCGACCGCCGAAGTCTATGCCGAGAAGGGTCATGAGGAGAAGTTCGTGAAGGACTTCATCAAGGCCTGGACCAAGGTAATGAACGCCGACCGTTTCGACCTCGCCTGATCTTCTGGCGCCGCTGTTCCCGCATCATGCCGCGGGGACGGCGGCGGCCGCACAAGACGACGGGTCGCGACCCGCCCCCGGGGACATGGGCCTGGGGGCGGGTCTTTCTTTCCGAAACTATCGGTCAGCGACTATGGTGTTCGGCAATCTGCTCTTTGGTCAGCCGCAGGAACCGCGCGGCGTTGTTGTAGAAGATGTTCCGTTTCTGCGCGGCGTTCAGAAATGGGGCCTCTTCGATCACGCTGACGGACGCCCCGATGACGTCGGGCCAGATCATCTGGTCCGATCCGAACATGATGCGGTCGCCATAACCCGCGTCGACCAGCTCGCGCAGGAAGGCGTAGAAGGCAGGCCGAGGCTCGGTGTAGACGATCGAACCGATATCGACATACACTTGAGGGTAGCTGAACATCAGCGCGCGCATCCGGTCGGCCATCGGATAGCCCGCGTGCATCACCGACAATCGCAGCTTCGGATGCCGGACGAGCACTGGTTCGAGCAACAGCGGATCGCCGAGGGCGACCTGATAGCCCCCTTCGGAATAGGGCTGGCCGGGCTCGCCGGGCCCCATATGCATGGCGACCGGTACGTCGAGCTCTTCGGCGAGCGCCCATAGCGGCTCCATGCGTGGGTCGTCGGGTGCCACGCCCTCATATTGCGCCATGATTTCGCCGATGACGCTCAGCCTTCCCTCCGCGTGAAGGCGGCGCAGCATGTCGATCGTCCGCACACCTACGTGGCTTACCCCCTCGGTGCCCGGAAGGCGATAGTCGGCCGCTTGGAGAATGCGGCCCGCCGCCGCCGCCGCCCAATCGCGCACCCTGTCGGGTTCGCCGCTCACCACACCATAGATGTTGAGCCGTTCCATCGCGGCAATCGTCTCGCGCATGACCTGGTCGTCAGAGGTGGCGGCGCGCACGGGGGCTTTGCAAGGCGGCGTGTCGAAGGTCATGCCTTCATAGACACCGTCTTTCGGGTCGGACCTCGGCATGATCTGAAACGGGGTGCACATCGGCGGGGGATCCTGGCCCGCATATTGGGCGGCGCGAGCGTGCAGATGCATGTCTATGATCGGCTCGTGCGACTGCTGCGCGGAGGCTGGGCCGGATATGAGCGCGGCAAGAATGAGCAGTCGGCGCATGGCTCCCCCTTACAGGCAAGCTACTGGCGCCAAGGGCTGTCCGCAATAGGCGGGCATGGCGTCAATGCGCGTCTTTCGGTGCCGGGCCGCCGATCGGCGGGGGCTTGCAGAAGGGCACCATGACCAGTGCGGCGAGGAAGATATAGGACATCAGGCGGAACACGTCGTCGAAGGCGAGCGTCAGTGCCTCGCGGCCGATAACACGCGCCAGCGTGCCGCTGGCCATCTGCGCCGCGAGCGCAGGGTCGGCGACATAATGACCGATCGATTGCGCCAGCCCCGCCGCGGCTTCGTTCGCAGCCTCGCTTGACCGGCCGAGCGCTTCGGAGAGGCGCAGCATATGGAGGCGGAGATTGTCGCCGAGCCACGTGTTGACGAGCGCGATGCCGATCGCGCCGCCTAAATTGCGCATCAGGTTGAACAGCCCCGAGGCATAGCGCAGTTCGGGCCCCTCGAAATTTCCAAGCGCGAGCCCGACCGAAGGCACAATGCACAGCATGATCGCGAAGCTGCGCACGACCTGCGGCCAGAAGAGCGCGGCAAAGCCCCATTCGGGGGTCATGAAGCTGAACATCCAGAGGCCCACCGCGAACAGGCTGAGCCCGAAGGTGATGACGATCCGCTGGTCGACCTTTTGCGACAGCGCCGCGGCGATCGGCACGCCGAGCAGCTGCGCGATGCCGGAGACGAACACCGTCGTGCCGATCTCCGACGCGTTATACCCCTGCACGCGGCCGAGGAAGATCGGGACGAGATAGGTGCTCGCGTAAAGGCCGAAACCGATCACGAGGTTGAAGACGCAGGCAAAGACGAAGGTCGGCTTGCGGAACGGCGTCAGCTTCACGATCGGCCCGTCCGAGCGGAAGGAGCGTTCGAGGAACAGGCCGAAGGCAACGAACGACAGCCATGCGCCGATTGCGATCGACGGCTCGCTGAACCATTCGTGCTTCGGCCCTTCTTCGAGCACGAACTCGAGTCCGGCGAGGAACACCGCCATCGAGGCGAGGTGAACCCAGTCGATGCGGCGGAGCATCGGCAGGTTCGGCTTGTCGATCTTGACGAGCGCGATGATCGCGAGCGTTACCGCGGCGCCGGGCACGACGTTGATGAAGAACACCCAGCGCCAGCCCATCGCGTCGGTGATCCAGCCGCCGACCGTCGGACCCAAAGTAGGCGCGAGAACCGAAACCATGCCGAGGATCGCAGGGATCATCGCGCGCTGCTTGCCCTCGAACATCATATAACCCGTCGCAAACACCGTCGGGATCATCGCGCCGCCGACGAAGCCCTGCACCGCGCGGAACAGGATCATCGATTCAATGTTCCACGCGAGCCCGCAGAGCATGCTCGATATTGTGAACAACCCCGCCGACGTCGCGAACAGCCAGCGCGTTGAGAGCGCCTGCGCGAGGAAGGCCGAGAAGGGGATCATGACAAGTTCGGCCATCAGATAGGCAGTCTGGACCCAGCTGATCTCGTCGGGGCCGGCGCTGAGTCCCGCCTGCACCTCGTTGAGCGAGGCTGCGACGATCTGGATATCGATCAGCGCCATGAACTGGCCGAAAGCCATCACCGCAAAAATCAGATATTTCCGCGCGTTGGGCATCGCCGCGGGGTTGAACGGCGCGTCATCGGGAGCGGCGCTGGCGCCGGGGGAAAGCGGGATGGAGGCCATGGGTCTTGTGTCCTGTCGTCTTTATATTATATGCGTCATATAAAAGGAGACGCAAGTGCGCTATTCAACCGAGCACAAGGCCGAGACGCGCGAGCGCGTGCTGAAAGAGGCGGCGAAGGAGATTCGGGCAAAGGGCCCTGACAATGTCGCGGTCGCGGGTGTGATGGCGCGCGCGGGGCTGACGCACGGCGGCTTCTATGCGCATTTCGCGTCGAAGGACGCGCTGGTGAAGGAAGCGATCGGGACGATGTTCGCCGACGCCCGGGCTCGCACCGAGCGGATCGATGCAGACGGCGATCCGCGCGGCGTCTTGCGCGCCTACGTCGATTTCTATCTGTCGGCCAAGCACCGCGACAGCCGTGACCGGGGTTGCCCGCTGCCGACGCTGTCGGGGGATTTCGCCCGCTCCGAGCCCGCGACGCGCGAGCGTTTTGGGGCGGGGGTCGAAGGGATCGCGAGCCGGCTTGCGGCGCCGCTCGCAAAGCTTGGCTACGCCGATCCGCAGGCGGAATCGCACGCGCTGCTGGCGCAGCTTGTCGGCGGGGTCGCTCTCGCTCGCGCGGTTGGCGATCCGGCGCTTTCCGATGCGCTGCTCGCCGACACGCGCGCGAATATCGCCCGGCGCTATGGTTTGGAGACCGTCCAGTGAGCATCGCGAGCATCGAAGCCATGGTCGCGGCGCGCGGCAGCCGTCCGCCGATCGGGCATACCCTTGGTTATGATCTGGTCGAATGGGGCGACGGCTGGGCGGCGTTCGAGGGCGTTCCGGGCCCCGAACATTATAATCCGATGGGGACGGTTCATGGCGGTTATGCTGCTACGCTGCTTGACTCTGCCTGCGGTATCGCGGTCGTTACCAAGCTGGCGGACGATCAGGCGATGACGACGCTGGAGCTCAAGGTCTCCTATCTGAAAGCGATGACCGGCAAGACGGGCAAGGTTCGCGCCGAGGGGCATGTGATCTCGATCGGGCGCCGCGTCGCCTATGTCGAAGCGAAGCTGACCGATGCCGATGGAAGGATCCTCGCGACCGCGACCTCGACATTGCTGGTGATCCAGCAATGAATGCGCCCGTGACGATCGAGGCCGAAGCGCCGGTCCTGCGCCGCCTTGCTCTGCCGAAAAAGGCATGGAAGATCGGTCTGGTCGCGCTCGCGGTCGCGGCACTGGGCATATGGTGGATCTTGTCGCCGCGCAGCGCGGAATCGACCGACAACGCCTATCTGCAGGCCGATGCGAGCGAGGTTGCGCCGCGCGTCGGCGGGCTCGTGACCGCGGTGCTGGTGAAGGACAATCAGGCGGTGCGCGCGGGCGATCCGCTCGTGCGCATCGACGTGCGCGATTATGACTCGCGGCTGATGGCCGCCGAAGCTGCGGTTGCCGATGCCGATGCCAAGGTGGCGACGGCGCACGCGACGCTCGCCTCGCTCGGTGCCGAACAGCAGCTTGCGGCGGCGCAGATCCGGTCGGTGCGGACGCAGATCGCCGCGGCCGATGCCGAATCGGCGCGCGCGAGCGAAGACCGGCGACGCTACAATGCGCTGCTCGTCGACGGTTTCGTGACGAAACGCGATGCGGAGCAGGTGTCGGCGACGGCGGTGGGCGCGGCGTCGGCGGCGCAGCGTTCGCGCGCCGACCTCGGCGCGAGCGTCGAGGCAGCGGCGGTGACGCGCGCCAAAGGACCGATCCTCGCGGCGCAGATCAAGGCGGCGGAAGCCGAGGCGGCGAAGGCGCGCGCGGCGCTGGCACTCGCGAAACTCGACCGCGGGCATACGCTCGTGGTGGCGCCGATCGACGGCGTTGTCGGCAACCGCCGCATCCAGGTCGGCGACTATGTCCAGCCGGGCTCGCGGCTGCTCTCGGTCGTGCCGGTCCGGTCGATCTACGTTGTCGCCAATTTCAAGGAAACGCAGACGCGCGAAATGCGTCCGGGGCAGAAGGCCGACGTCTATGTCGATGCGCTCGGCGACACGTTGCACGGCACTGTCGAAAGCCTGGCTCCGGGATCGGGGAGCGCGTTCACCTTGCTGCCGTTCGAGCCAGGATCGGGCAATTTTACCAAGATCGTGCAGCGCGTCGGCGTACGCATCCGGCTCGATCCCGGGCAGGCGGCGCTTGCCGAACTGCGTCCCGGCCTGTCGGTCACGGCGAAGGTGCGGCTGCGCAGCTGATCGCGGCGTAACCGCGCTTTACCGCATTCAATGTTAACAACGTCAATTTCTGCTTGACCTCGCCGTGCTCCGCGGCCAATGTTTACGTCGATAACATTGAGTCGGAAGGACAGGCGCATGAAAACCTTGCTTTACGCCCTCGGACCGATGCTGTTCGACTCGCTCGGCGTTCTCGTTTTTGCGGTGCTGCTCGTCGCCGGAGCGGGAATTGTCCCTGCGACGATCGCAGGAACCGTCGTGGCGCTTGGCGTCGTCGGCTATGAACTCGCGCGCGGCAAGAAGGTCGCGGCGCTGCAATGGATCAGCCTGGCCTCGGTGCTCTTTACCGCGGCGGCGACGCTCTTCACCGGCGATCCACGCTTCGTGATGGCGAAGCCGACTGTCGTCTATCTGATCGTGGGCAGCGTGATGCTGCGCAAGGGCTGGCTCAACCGCTATATTCCGCCCGAACAGCTCGCGATCGTCGGCGACGTCATGGACCGGTTCGGGATGATCTGGGCCGCACTGATGTTCGCGAGCGCGGGGCTGAACCTTGCCGTCGCGCTGTTCTTCACCGCTTGGTGGCCGCTGTTCATCGGCATCTTCCCGCTCGCGTCGAAGTTTGGGCTGTTCGCGATCCACATCGCGGTGGTGCATGTCGTCACGCAGGCGAGGCTGCGCCGCCGTGCGATGGATATCGGTGCGGCCGCCTAAACCCGGGGCTCACGCCATCCTGATCCTTCTGCTACGGATCAGGCATGAACTTCAGAGCGACGATCGAGCTTCGAGGCATCAACCCCTATGTGCTGGTGGGGCCCGCGCGGTCGCGACGGATCAAGGCCGACTGGAAGAGGCCGATGCCCGTTCTGGTTCAGGTGAATGGCAAGCCCGACCCTGCCTGGCCGGTCAATATGATGCCGGCGGGCGACGGGAGCTTCTATCTTTACCTTGATGGCGGCGTCCGTCGCGCTTCGGGCACCGATGTCGGCGACATGGTGGAGGTGACGGTCGTCTTCGACGACGCCTACAGGAGCGGGCCGCAGCACGACATGCTTCCCGAGTTCGCTTCGCGCCTCGATGCTAACCTGCCGGCCAAGGCCCGGTGGGACAGTCTGTCGCCCAGCCTGAAAAAGGAAGTCCTGCGCTATCTGGCCAATCTGAAATCGGACGCGGCAAGACAGCGTAATGTCGAGCGCGCGATCGGCGTTTTGAGCGGCGCGAAAGAGCGCTTCATGGCGCGAGACTGGAACTGAGCGGGCGGTCGTGAACCACGGCCGCCCTCACGAAGTTACTCGGCGTCGAGCCCGTACGCCGTGTGGAGCACGCGCACCGCGAGTTCGGTTTCATCCTCGTCGATCAGCACGCTGACCTTGATCTCGCTGGTCGAGATCGCCTGGATGTTGATGCCGCGGTCGGCCAGCGCACGGAACATCGTGCTGGCAACGCCCGCATGGCTCTTCATGCCGACGCCGACGACGCTGACCTTGGCGACCTTGTCGTCGCTGATGATGCGGTTGAAGCCGATCTTGTCCTTTGCGCCTTCGAGCAGATCGATTGAGCGGAGGAGGTCGGTGCCCGGAACGGTGAAGGTCACGTCGGTCTCGCCCTTTTCGCGGCCGACATTCTGGATGATCATGTCGACGTTGATGCCGGCGGCGGCGAGCGGGCCGAAGATGTTCGCGACGGCGCCCGGCTTGTCGGGCACGCGCGTGACGATGATCTTCGCTTCATTCTTGTCGTGGGCGATGCCGGTGATCAGCTGCCGTTCCATCTGATGTTCCTCTATTTCCTCGTCGCTGACGATCATCGTGCCTTTTTTCGGAGCCTCGTCGCCCTCGACGAAGCTTGAGAGGACCTGCACGCGCACTCCCATCTTCATCGCGAGCCCGACCGAGCGGGTCTGGAGCACCTTGGCGCCGACGCTCGCGAGTTCGAGCATTTCTTCATAAGTGACATAGTCGAGCTTGCGCGCGCGCGCGACGATGCGCGGGTCGGTCGTGTAGACGCCGTCGACGTCGGTGTAGATGTCGCAGCGGTCGGCCTTGACCGCTGCCGCTACGGCGACCGCACTCGTGTCCGAGCCGCCGCGGCCGAGCGTCGAGACGCGGCCGTCGTCCATCATGCCCTGGAAGCCCGGGATCACGGCGACCTCGCCGCGCCCCATCGCTGCGGTCAGCGCGCCGGTGTCGATGTCGATGATGCGCGCGCGGGCATGCGCTTCCTCGGTGCGGATCGGAAGCTGCCAGCCGAGCCAGCTGCGCGCGGGGGTGCCCATCGCCTGCAAGGTCAGCGCGAGCAGGCCCGAGGTGATCTGTTCGCCCGCGGCGACGACGACATCATATTCGGCGGGGTCGTAGCGGGGATTCGCCTCACGGCAGAAATTGACGAGCCTGTCGGTCTCGCCCGCCATCGCCGACACGACGACGGCGACCTCGTTGCCTTGTCCGACTTCGCGCGCGACAAGTTTCGCCACGGTGCGAATCCGCTCGGTGCCCGCCATCGACGTGCCCCCGAATTTCATCACGATCCGCGCCATGTCGCCCCGCTTTCCTGAATCTGGTTTCCGCCGCGACTTTTCTAAGCATTTCCGCGGCGCCCGCGTCGTTACGGAAGGGGGCGGGCGATGGCAAGCATGAGAACCTATGCGCGCGATAGAATTTCTTGCGCCGATGATGGTGGAGTGCCACATCGCACCCTTATGAGCGCCGCGACGATCAATCCGAATGAAGCCGCCCATTTCGGCGCACTCGCCGCCGACTGGTGGGATCCGCATGGGTCGTCGGCGATGTTGCACAAGCTCAACCCGGTGCGTCTTGCCTATATCCGCGACCAGATCGACGCGCATTGGCAGGTCGATGCGCGCGAGCGTCATGCGCTTGCCGGCCGCACCGCGATCGATGTCGGTTGCGGCGCGGGTCTGCTTGCGGAGCCGCTGGCGCGGATGGGCGCGAAGGTCACGGGCGTCGATGCGGCGCCCGAAAATATTGCGGCGGCGCAGGATCATGCGGCGGGGCAGGGGCTGCCGATCACCTATTTCGCAGGGGAACTCGCGGCTCTGCCGCCCGCGACCTTCGACCTCGTGACCTCGATGGAAGTCGTCGAGCATGTCACCGATCCCGCCGCCTTTATCGCCGAACTCGCGGCACGGCTTGCACCCGGCGGGCTGATGATCCTGTCGACCCCGAACCGCACGATGCTGTCAAAGTTGCTGCTCGTCGAGGCCGCCGAGCGCGTCGGTGCGGTACCGCGCGGAACGCACGACTGGGACCAGTTCCTGAAGCCCGAAGAATTGACCGCATTGCTCGAAGGCGCGGGGCTCGAGGTCTTTGACCGGACCGGCCTGTCGCCGTCGGCGGCAAAGGGCTTCAAGCTCGGCGGTAGCGAAGCGCTCAACTATCTGGTCGCCGCGAGGCACGCGGGGTGAGCCGCGACCCGCGCGTCGACGATTATATCGCGAAGCGCCAGCCATTTGCGCAGCCGATCCTCAATCATCTTCGCGAACTGGTGCATCAGCACGCGCCCGGCTCGCAAGAAACGCTGAAATGGGGTGTTCCGCATTTCGTGCTGAACGGGCAAAATCTCGCGGGCATGGCAGCGTTCAAGGAACATGCGACCTTCGGTTTCTGGCGCGACGAGGAAGTCACCGGCTCGCCGCGCGACACCGGCGCGATGGGAAGCATGGGGCGGCTCGCCTCGCTCGCCGACCTGCCATCGGACGAGCAGATGGCGAACTACATCAGGAAGGCGGCTGTACTGTGCGCCGAGGGCAAGCCCAAGCGCGCGGCGCCGACGCCAAAGGCGGCGCTCGACCTGCCGGACGATTTGGGGTCGGCGCTCAAGGCCAATCCCGCGGCACAAGGCCACTGGGATGCCTTCTCGCCCGGCAAGCGCCGCGACTATATCGAATGGGTGCTTGAGGCGAAGCGCGAGGAAACGCGCGTCAAACGCATCGAAACGATCGTCGGACAGGTCGCCGAGGGCAAGGACCGGAACTGGAAATACAAGAGCTGCTGATCCCGCGGATCAGAAATCGACATCCTCATAATATTTGGGCGGCGTCACGATTTCCATCCGCTCCGCCAGCAGCGGGCGGAAGCTCGGGCGCGACTTCAGCCCCGAATACCAGCCCTTGGTCTGTTCGTGCCCCGTCCAGTCGATCCCGCCCAGATAGTCGGCGACCGAAATATGGGCGGCCGCGGTCAGGTCCGCGAGGCTCATCGTCGCGCCGGCGAGCCATGTGCGGTGGTCGATCAGATAGTCGACATAGTCGAGATGATTGTTCGCCGCCTTCATCGCCTCGCGCAGCGCGCCGCCGTCGGGCGGCTGGCGGTGGACGATGCGTTTCTGCATGCGTTCGAAGAGCAACGGGCCGGTGACTTCATAATAGAAGTCATGATCGAACCACGAGGTCAGCCGGCGGATTTCGGCGCGGTTGGCGGCCGTGCCGTTGATCATCGCCTTGCCTTCGACGGTTTCCTCGAAATATTCGGCGATCGCCATGCTGTCGATCAGCACCTGTCCGCGCGCCTGATCGACCATCACGGGGGTGCGCCCCGCCGGGTTCAGGTCGATGAACTCGTCGCGGCGCTCCCACGGCGATTCGCGCACCAATTCATAGCCGACGCCTTTTTCGCCCAGCAACAGGCGGACCTTGCGCGAAAAGGGGCAGAGCGGGAATTGATAGAGTTGCCACATATTACCGGCATAGCGGCAGCAAGGCGCCGCGCGCAACGTCTATGGCGCGGCGGCGGATCGGCGATTGTGGATTAAGCGTCAGCGGCGCGCGGCTTCGCGCTCGCGTTCCCATTGCGCCGCAAAGTCACGCGCCATGTCCTTGAGCACCGGCGCATAAGCCGCGAGCGCCGAGGCTGCGTGGCCCGCCATGCGCGTGCCCGCGCGGACGTCGGCGCCCATGCGCTCGGCATATTCGGGATCGCGGCCGGTCACATCGCCGAGCGTCGCGTCGGGCGGGATATAGGCGGCGTCGGATTCGGGATCGATCTGCGCGACAGCTTTCGCGAGCGGGCCGACCTGCATCTGCATCAGCGCCGCGACCATTGCGGTGACGGTGTCGGCCATACGGTCCTGCGCGACGGGATCGTTGAGCGTCGCGACGGCGCCCTCCACCTCATGGGCGGCGGCCGGCAGCGGCGCAGCGAGCGCGATCAGGGGAAGGGCGATCAGGGCGAAACGGGTCATGACTCCATCCTTTCAAAGGACGCGGTAGTTCAGCAAAGCGGTGCTTATAGGGAAGTGACGCTTTCGCTGGGGTGAACGTATCGCGGCGATGCGATGGATCGCACCATCGCCGCGACGGGTCATTCCGCCGCGACGACCTCGATCTCTTCCTCATTCAGCGAATGGGTCAGCCGGCTCAGCATTTCCTTCGGGCACACCTGCCAGAAGCGCCCGCGCCAGCGGTCCCAGTCGGCGAGGACTTCGGCCGACCATTTGCTGCCCGTAGCCTGCGCATGTTCTTCGACCAGCTCTTTGACCACGGCCTCCCAATGGCTGCTCGCGAGGCGTTGCCAGACGATCGATTCGCCGTTCGCGCGGCGTTCGAACTGCTCGTCGGTGTCGAGGATGAAGGCCATGCCGCCGGTCATGCCCGCACCGAAGTTCGATCCGACGGGGCCCAGGATCACCGCGGTGCCGCCGGTCATATATTCGCAGCCGTTCGCGCCGCAGCCCTCGACGACGACCTTCGCACCCGAATTGCGGACCGCGAAACGCTCGCCCGCCTGACCCGCGGCGAGCAAGGTGCCCGCAGTTGCGCCGTAGAGGACGGTGTTGCCGATGATGCTGTTGTGCTGGCTGACGAGCGGACTCGATACGGTGGGGCGCACGACGATGCGGCCTCCCGACAGGCCCTTGCCGACATAGTCGTTCGCGTCGCCGAAGACCTCAAGCGTGACGCCCTGGCAGAGGAAAGCGCCGAGCGACTGGCCCGCGGTGCCACGCAGGCGCACCTGCACATGATTGTCGGCGAGGCCCTTCATGCCGAAGCGCGCGGTCACCTCGGCCGACAGGCGCGTGCCGACGGCGCGGTGCGTGTTGCGGACATTGTAGGTCAGCTGCATGCGCTCGCCGCGCTCGAACAGCGGCTTGGCGTCATTGAGGATCTGCGAGTCGAGACTGTCGGGCACCGGGTTGCGGAAGCTTGGCCCCTGTGAACGGCGCTGATCGTCGGGGGCGTCGACCTTGGCGAGGATCGGGTTCAAATCGAGATCGTCGAGATGTTCGGCGCCGCGACTGACCTGCCGCAGTAATTCGGTGCGGCCGATCACCTCGTCGAGGCTGCGGCAACCGAGCTTCGCAAGGATTTCGCGCACTTCTTCGGCGATGAAGGTCATCAGGTTGATGACCTTCTCCGGCGAGCCCGTGAACTTCTGGCGCAGCTTCTCGTCCTGCGTGCAGACGCCGACGGGGCAGGTGTTGCTGTGGCACTGGCGCACCATGATGCAGCCCATGGCGACGAGGCTCAAAGTCCCGATGCCATATTCCTCGGCGCCCAAGATGGCAGCGATCACGATATCGCGCCCGGTCTTGAGCCCGCCGTCGGTGCGGAGGCGGATGCGGTGGCGCAGGCCGTTGAGCGTCAGCACCTGATTGACTTCGCTGAGGCCCATTTCCCAAGGCGTGCCGGCATATTTGACGCTCGTCTGGGGCGAGGCCCCTGTGCCGCCGGTGTTGCCGGCAACGAGGATGACGTCGGCATGCGCCTTCGCAACGCCTGCCGCGACGGTGCCGATGCCCGCGCTGGAAACCAGCTTCACGCAAACGCGCGCCTTGGGGTTGATCTGCTTGAGATCGTAGATGAGCTGCGCGAGATCCTCGATCGAATAGATGTCGTGGTGCGGCGGGGGCGAGATCAAAGTCACGCCCGGCGTCGCATGGCGCAGCCGCGCGATGAACTCGGTGACCTTGAAGCCCGGAAGCTGGCCGCCCTCGCCGGGCTTGGCGCCCTGTGCGACCTTGATCTCGATCTCGTCGCATGCGCCGAGATATTCGGCGGTGACGCCGAAGCGGCCCGACGCGATCTGCTTGATATTGCTGTTGGCGTTGTCGCCGTTCGCATAGGGGCGATAACGCTCGCTCGCTTCGCCGCCTTCGCCCGACACCGCCTTCGCGCCGATGCGGTTCATCGCGATCGCCAGCGTCTCATGTGCCTCGGGCGACAGCGCGCCCAACGACATGCCGGGGGTAACGAAGCGCTTGCGGATCTCGGTGATCGCCTCGACGCTATCGAGCTGGACGCCCTGCGCCGGATAGTTGAATTCCATCAGATCGCGGAGGTAGACCGGCGGCAAATCGGCGACGCCGCGTGCGAATTGCAGATAGGTCGAATAGCTGTCGGTCGCGACCGCGGTCTGCAGCAGGTGCATGAGCTGCGCCGAATAGGCGTGCGTCTCGCCACCCGCGCGCTGGCGATAGAAGCCGCCGATCGGGAGGGTTGTGACGCGCTTGTCGAACGCCGCCGTGTGCTTGTCGGTCGCGTTGATAAAGAGCGACTGATAACCTTCGCCCGAAATCTTGGCCGGCATGCCGGGGAAGAGATCGTTGACGAGCGCGCGGCTGAGCCCGACCGCCTCGAAATTATAGCCGCCGCGATAGGAGGAGATCACCGCGATCCCCATCTTGGCGAGGATCTTGAGCAGCCCGTCGTCGATCGCCTTGCGAAAGCGCGTCAGGCAGTCGCCCAGCGACAGTTCGCCGCCGAACAGCCCGCGCGTCCAGCGGTCGGCGATCGCGGCTTCGGCCAGATAGGCGTGGACCGTCGTCGCGCCGACGCCGACGAGCACGGCAAAGGCGTGGGTGTCGAGCACTTCGGCCGAGCGGACGTTGATCGAGGCGTAGCTGCGGAGACCCTTGCGCACGAGGTGCGTGTGGACCGCGGCAGCGGCAAGCACCATCGCCATGCCGACGCGGTTCTCGCCGAGATTCTGGTCGGTGAGGAAGAGTTCGGAGCGTCCGGCGCGCACGGCATCCTCGGCCTCGCGGCGGACGCGTGCGATCGCCTCACGCAGCGTTGAGGCATCGCCGCCGGCGGCAAAGGTGCAGTCGATGTCGGCGACCGCATCGCCGAAATAGGCGCGCAGGCGATCCCAATCGTCACCGACGAGAACGGGGCTGTCGATCACGAGAACGTGGTCACTCTGCCCCTTTTCGTCCAGGATGTTGGCGAGGTTCGCGAAGCGCGTCTTCAGGCTCATGACATGGCGTTCGCGCAAGCTGTCGATCGGCGGGTTGGTGACCTGGCTGAAATTCTGGCGGAAGAATTGCGCAACGTGGCGCGGCTTGTCGGAGATGACCGCGAGCGGCGTGTCGTCGCCCATCGACCCGATTGCCTCCTTGGCATCCTCGACCATCGGGGCGAGGATCAATTCCATATCTTCCATCGTCAACCCGGCCGCGACCTGCCGGCGCAGCAGTTCGGGCCGCTCGAACGTGGGCAGGCTCGACCTGCCGCCCTTGGGCAGGTCGGCCATCGTGCGGAACCCCTTGACGCGCGAGCGATAATCCTGCGCGTCGGCGATCTTGTCCTTGATCGCGAGATCTTCGTACAAGACGCCTTCTTCGAGGTCGACGGCGATCATCTGCCCAGGGCCGAGGCGGCCCTTCTTACGGATGCTCGCCTCAGGCAGCAGCACCATCCCGCTTTCCGATCCGACGACGAGCAGATTGTCGGCGGTCAGCGTGTAGCGCAGCGGGCGAAGCGCATTGCGGTCCATGCCCGCGACCGCCCAGCGGCCGTCGGTCATCGCAAGTGCTGCGGGGCCGTCCCACGGCTCCATCACGCTGGCGAGGTACGAATACATCGCGCGGTGGTTGTCGGGGACGTCGCATTCGGTCGTCCACGCCTCGGGAACGAGGATCAGCTTTGCGGTCGGCGCGTCGCGGCCGGCGCGGCACAGCGCCTCGAATACTGCGTCGAGTGCGGCGGTGTCGCTAGCGCCGGCGGGGATTACGGGCTTGATGTCTTCCGAATGCTCGCCGAACGCGAGGCTCGCCATCTTGATCTCGTGGCTCTTCATCCAGTTCTTGTTGCCGCGGATCGTGTTGATCTCGCCATTATGCGCGAGGCAGCGGAACGGCTGCGCCAGCCACCATTGCGGGAAAGTGTTGGTCGAATAGCGCTGGTGAAAGATCGCGACGCGGCTCTCGAACAGCTTGTTCGTGAGGTCGGGGAAGAAGTCCGCAAGGCTCTCGGCAAGGAACAGGCCCTTGTAGATGATCGAGCGCGCCGACAGGCTGCAGATGTAAAAGTCGGCGATCTGCGCCGCGATCACTTTCTTTTCGATGCGGCGGCGGACGAGATAGAGCTGCTTTTCGAACTCGGCGACCGTCTGTTCGTCGGGCAGGGGGCCCGCGATCATGATCTGCTCGATCTCAGGGCGCGTGCGCTGCGCCTTGTCGCCGATCACCGAGACGTCGACCGGCACCTGCCGCCAGCCATAGATTGTGAAGCCCGCGTCGATGATCTCGGCCTCGACGATCGTGCGGCACTCCTCCTGCGCACCAAGGTCGGTGCGCGGCAGGAAGACCATGCCGACGGCGAGGCGGTTCGGGCGCACCTTGTGGCCCGACGCTGCAATCGCATCGTCGAAGAAGCGGACAGGCAGATCGACATGGATGCCCGCCCCATCCCCGGTCTTGCCGTCGGCATCGACCGCACCGCGGTGCCACACGGCACGCAGCGCTTCGATCGCCGCCTCGACAACGCGGCGCGACGGCTTGCCGTCGGTCGCCGCGACCATGCCGACGCCGCAGGCATCGGATTCCAGGTCGGGGCGATACATGCCTTCGGCTGCGAGCCGCGCGTGTTCGGGGGTGGGGTAGTGGGTCATCATTGTCGTTCCTGACGGGGTTTAGTCGGGCAGCTTCTTGCGCGCATTCTCGGCCGCTTCGTCGGCGGCTTGCTGCGCGGCGAGCGAAGCGTTTTCATAGGCAAGTTCGAGATCCTCGACGCGCTTCAGGTCGGCGGCGGACCAGTTGCTGCGGTCATAGGCCGGGTCCGCAACCGCGTCGGCCGCGGCATCGGCGGCATAGGCTGCCGCGTCCGCCGCGTCGGCCGCCGCGTCGACGGCATAATCGTCGGCCGCCTCCACGGCGACCGCGTCGGTCGCTTCCACGACGTCGGTCTTCCACATGTCGCGCTGTTCCTTCAGCACCTTCACATCGACCTTCATCAGCTTGGCGAGCGAGGAGAGCTCCTTGTCGCTGAAATCGGAAAGCTGCTTTTCCTTCGGCAGATCCTTGAAATCCTTCTCCAACTCGGGCGCGCGGTCGATGAATTTCGTGACCAGCGGCGGCACCGCCTTGATGACCGCCACCATGACTTCGGGATCGGCCTGCAGCGCCATCCATTCGCCGGCGTAGATCTTGCCCGTCGGCGTCGCGAGGAAGCCGTTGAGATCGGTGAGCTGCGCGCCGGTGAACTTGCGCGCATAGGCTTTCGCCAAACCATTGCGCATCGGCGGCTCCATGTCGGCGAGCGCCTCGCTGATCAGCGGCTTGATCACGCGGGTGATCTGGTCTTCGCGCTCCTTGCGGTGCGGATCGAACATGTCGGCGACCTTGCCCTTGGTCGGCTCGTCGAGCTTGGCGATTTGTTCGCTCTCAACGCCGGTCTTGATCGAGAGCATAAGATCGGATTGGCCGCCGAACTCGCCCATGATCGTCTTGAACATCTTGCCATAGAGGTTGTCGACCATCTTCTCGATGCTGCCCGACGGGATCAGCGCGGCGGTCGTCTGCTGCGCGAGCGTCAGGCGCGCCGGGTCGATCGGCGGCAGGCTGCTCGTGTCGAACATTTTTTCGACGAGCGCGATCGCCTCGTCCATTTCCTTCTGCATCTTGGCCTTTTGCTCTTTGGCATAGGCTTCGCTGTCGAAGTCGGTGGCGGGTTCTTCTTCGACCTGCGCCGGCTCGGCCACTATCACCTCGGCGACCGGGGCTTCCTTGGCCGTTTTCTTCGGCGCGGCATGGGCCGCGGCGCCGAGCGGCAGCATCGCGACGGCACCGGCAAGCAGGATCGATTTGAACGACGGCATCATGAAATTCCTTCCCCTGTTGGTCATGCTGCCTTCTTTTCGCTTTTGGCCTTCGCTTTCAACCACTTTGCCATCTGGTCGCTGACATCGCGGCCGTCGCGGATGCCCCAGACGACCAGGCTGGCACCGCGCACGATGTCGCCCGCGGCAAAAACGCCGGGCAGGCTGGTCATCATCGTCTGGTGATCGACGCGGAGCGTGCCCCAGCGCGTGACCGACAGATCGGGCGAGCCGAACAGGTGCGGCAGTTCTTCGGGGTCGAAGCCGAGCGCCTTGATCACCATGTCGGCGGGCACGTCGAACTTGCGGCCGGGATCTGCCTCGGGACTGCGGCGTCCGCTCGCGTCGGGGGCACCGAGGCGCATGCCCGCGACCGCGACCTCTTTCACATGCTTGTCGGCGGTGAAGCTTTCGGGTGCCGAGAGCCAGACGAACTCGACGCCTTCTTCCTCGGCGTTGGTCACCTCGCGCTGCGACCCCGGCATATTCTCGCGGTCGCGGCGATAGAGGCATTTGACCGACTTGGCGCCCTGGCGCACCGCGGTGCGGACGCAGTCCATCGCGGTGTCGCCGCCGCCGACAACGACGACATGCTTGCCCTTTGCATCGAGACGGCCGTCGTCGAACGCCGGAACAGCGTCGCCAAAGCTCTTGCGGTTCGACGCGATCAGATAGTCGAGCGCGGCGATCACGCCGTCGGCGGTGTTGCCCGGGACGTTGATCTCGCGCGCCTTGTAGACGCCCGTTGCGATCAGGATCGCGTCATGCTTCTGGCGAAGCTGGTCAAGCGTCGCGTCGTTTCCAACGTCGAAGCCAAGGTGGAAGTGGATGCCGCCCTCGATCAGCCGGTCGATGCGACGCATCACGACATCCTTTTCCAGCTTGAAGCCGGGGATGCCGTAAGTCAGCAGTCCGCCCGCGCGGTCGTGGCGGTCATAGACATGCACCTCATGCCCCGCAGCACGCAGATATTCGGCCGCAGTCAGCCCGGCGGGACCGGCGCCGATGATGCCGACAGACTGGCCGGTCGCAGCGCCCGCGTGCAGCGGTTCGACCCAGCCTTCGGCCCAGGCGGTGTCGGTGATATATTTCTCGACGCTGCCGATCGTTACCGCGCCATGCCCCGAAAATTCGATGACGCAATTGCCTTCACACAGGCGATCCTGCGGGCAGATGCGGCCGCAGATCTCGGGCATCGTCGAGGTGGCGTTCGAAAGCTCATAGGCTTCGCGAAGGCGTCCCTCGGCGGTCAGGCGCAGCCAGTCTGGAATATGATTGTGCAGCGGGCAATGCACCGAGCAATAGGGCACGCCGCACTGCGAACAGCGCGCCGCCTGTGCATCAGCATCGGGTGCCGCGTAGCGCTCGGCGATCTCGCGAAAGTCGCGCGCGCGTTCTTCGGCGGAGCGTTTGTCCGGATAGGATTGTTCACGCCCCACAAATTGGAGCATGCGATCGGAAGCCATGCAGTATCCCCTTCGTTGAAGGCGAAATGCATGGGCGAAATTGGCCTGTCACGACCAAATTGCCTGTTAGGACAATAATGCTAACCTAAATTGGACGGCAAATTTGCCTCAAAATGGGTTCGCGCAATTATCTTTCGTCAGTTAGTATCGTTTCGGACCTATCTCATGCCGAGCCAGATCAATGCGGCGACACCCGCGATGATTCGATACCATGCAAAGGGTGCGAAGCCGTAGCGCGTGACGACGGCAAGGAACGCCTTGATCACCGCCCAGGCAACAACGAACGAGACGAGCGAGCCGACCGCGATCAGGCCGAGGTCGTTCGAGGTGATCGCGTCGCGATGCTTGAACAGCTGGAGTATCGTCGCGCCGGTGAGCGTCGGAAGTGCGAGGAAGAAGCTGAACTCGGCCGCGGTCTTGCGGTCGACGCCGAACGACATCGCGCCGAGGATCGTCGCGCCCGACCGGCTGACGCCCGGGATCATCGCGATGCACTGGACCAGCCCGACGAGGATCGATTGCCGCGTCGACACATTCGCGACGCCACCGACATCCGTCGTCTTGGCAAAGCGCTCGACGAGAAGGATCGCGAACCCGCCAATGATAAGCGCCCAGGCGACGACGACGGCGTTCTCGAGCAGCAGCTCGATATAGTCGCCGAACGCGAGGCCGAGGATGACTGCGGGGAAAAAGGCGAGCAGCAGGTTGCGGACAAACGCGATCGCTTGCGGTTCGCGGCGGAAAAAGCCGGTGAACATCTCCCAGAAGAGTTTTCGGTACAGCACGACGATCGCAAGGATTGCGCCCGGCTGGATCGCGATGTTGAAGATGGCCCAGCGCGCGGCGTCATAGCCGAGCAGCTCGGTCGCGAGGATGAGGTGCCCTGTCGAGGAGACGGGCAAAAACTCGGTCAAACCCTCGACGATGCCGAGGATGATTGCGGTCAGCCAGATGCCCATTATCGCGAAGCGAGCTCGGCGAAACGACCATTGCGGCGATACTGGACCAGCCAGCCGTCGGCGACCGAACCCAGCGACGTCGGCGTGACGTTGAGCTCGGCGAGCCCCGCGGCGTCTTCGGCGACCACATTGTCATGCTGCAGCATCAGCCACTGGTCCTTGGTGATCGGCGCGCCGGGCGCCCAGCCGAAGCCGCTGGCGAGCGCCGAGGCGACGAAGTCGGGCACGTCGACGAACAGGGGCGAGCGGCCGGTCGCATCGGCGATCCAGCGCAGCAGTTCGGCCATCGTCAGCACCTGCAGCCCGCCCAGTTCGAAAATCTTGCCCGCGGCATCGCGGCCGAGCGCTGCGACGACCGCATCGGCGACGTCGCCGACGTAGACGGGCTGGAATTTCGCCTTCGGGGCGATCACCGGAACGACCGGCGCCATGCGCATCATGCCCGCAAAGCGGTTGATGAAATGATCCTCGCGGCCGAATATGATCGACGGGCGCAGGATTGCGGCATCGGCGAATGCCTTCCGCACTGCCGCTTCGCCATCGCCCTTGCTGCGGCCATAGGCCGACACGCTGCCGGCGTCGGCGCCGATCGCGGACACATGAACGAGTGCTGCGGCGCCGGCGGCCTTGGCGGCCGCGGCGACATGGCCGGCGCCATCGGCCTGCACCGCCTGCATGTCGCCGAACGCGCCGACGAGGTTGATGACGGCATCGCTGCCCTGCACCGCGCGCGCGACGCTGACGGGGTCGCGAACGTCGACTGCTACAAACTGCGTCTGACCCAATCCGCCGAGCGGTTTCAGGAAGGTCGCTGCGCGCGGTTCGCGCTGCGCGATGCGAACGCGGGCGCCGCGTGCGAGCAGGCGTTGCACGACATATCGGCCAAGGAAGCCGCCGCCTCCCAGCACCGTGATCAATTGCCCGTCGAGTTTCTGCATATCGTCCGCCTGTATCGATTCTCTGGATGGCGCGGGTCCGCGCCGACGGCCTTCCCATGCCGCGAAGCGGGAAGGGGAGCAAGGGGAGAAGGCGGGTTTCTGACGCAAAACCGATGGCTTTGCGATAAAATGCACCCTGGCTCGTGTGATGCGGTTGACAAGCCGATGGACGCCCCGCTAAGCGCCCGCTCCTACCCCGTGCCCAGATGGCGGAATTGGTAGACGCACCAGCTTCAGGTGCTGGCGATCGCAAGGTCGTGGAGGTTCGAGTCCTCTTCTGGGCACCATTCTCCCCTCAGAGGGGATCCAGGAAAATATGGCGAAAATCCGCTCCCATATCGCGGGCGCGAAGCGACGTTGCGCAGGCAAGCGCGCGCTGCGGTTTTGACACTCGTTCGAATGATCTTGGGAAGTGGTGCCGCTTACAGGACTCGAACCTGTGACCCCATCATTACGAATGATGTGCTCTACCAACTGAGCTAAAGCGGCAACGAGGGGCGCCACTAGCAGCGTGCCGGGGCGAAGACAAGCATCGTCACGCAGATTCTGTTTCGACGCCGCATTCGGCGATTTCGCTTGCTTCGCGCCGGGTCGCATGCGGGGATGTGCGGCAAGGGAAAGGAGCTTAGACCGCTACGAAAACGCACCTTCAACGCGTCGAAGCATAGGCTTGCCCTTTGTGCGGCTCGTTAAATGGAACAGGCGGCAGCGGTCGCAGCGATAGGTGCGGAGCGTGATTTCGGCACGCCGAGCGACCGCGAGCGCTTCCTCCTCCGACCGATAGGAATGCTTCTTTTTGCAAATGCTGAGCCTGGTACGCACATCGCCTCTTTGCAGAAAATCGCCGACGGCCGCCTTTCGCACAAAAGCGAGCAAAAGGGGACTGGCAACCATCGGCCGGACGCCGGCCGTCCGACTTTTCAATCGGCGAATCGCTAACCCCTGGAATCTAGCTGCATGATAGATAGACCGGGTTGCCGGCGAGCAGCAGCTTGCCCGTGTTGCCGCGAACATTGACCGCAATCCAGCCGCAGCTTTCCTGCGCGTTCAGCGTCCAGTTTAGCCGGACGTCATCGGAACCGATCGGCTGGCGCTCTCTGGTCGGCTGACCGTTCAGGATCAGCTCGGCAAATGCGCCGGTGACGCCCGCGACATGCGCGCCGATGGTAATGAGGCGGCGGCCCGACAATGTTTCACCCATCATCGCGCGCTGTCCGTTCGCGGTGGCTTCGACTTCCAGCAGGCGCGTGTTCGTGCCTTCGATATCGAGGAACACATTGCCCGCGCGAAGGCCGTCGAGGATCGCGGGGGTCGATAGCGCGCTTGCATGGACGACGGTGCGCGGGCGGCCGATCGCTGCCGGGCCGGGCGGCGGGTTGCCAGGCGCGACGTCGGGGTCGTGATTGTCGCTGGCGGCGATGCCGGTCAGGCGGTGTCCTTCGTTCAGCCGCGCATACCAGAAGCCGAGCCCGGCGAAGGGCCCCTCGGTCATCGTCCCGTTGATCGCCTCGATCGCCGTGACGGCACCATAGTCGGTGTCCTTCCACGTCCAGCCGCAGCCCATGCATCGCTCGCCCGAGGGCAGGGCGGGATGGTTGATCGACATGATCGCGCCCGCCGCCGCAACATCGCGCTGCAATGCGCGGATGTCGGGGCCGCCCGGCGTGCCGACGCGGAAATCGACGATACGCGTCGGGCCGAAGATATTGGCGTGGCCGCCGAACGTCGTCACCTCGATCCCCGGGATCAGCAGCATCGTGTCGAAATAGGGCTGGAGCTCGCGCAGGCCGCTGAAATGCGCGGTGGTATTGTGGTCGGTGACCGCAATGAAATCGAGCCCCGTCTCGGCCGCCGCGGCAACGGTGCGGAACAGCGGGCAGGGTACCTTCCGCCCGCCACGGCTCTGGCAGCTGCCGTCGCTGTGCGCATCGTGCATGTGGAGGTCGCCGCGATACCAGCCCGGCCCGGCCTTGATCGGTGGATCGGCGATCGCGGCGGTGGCGCGTCGTTCGCCCGCGCGGTCGAAGAAGACCCGGACTGTGTAGGCCGCCCGGCTGTTCGCCCGCGCATTGGGAACGCCCAGCATCACGCGCCAGCGCCCGGCGGGCAGCGCACCCGCCAGATAGCCCGGCGTCGCGTCGCTCGGCGCAATCGTGAAGCGGTCGCGCGATCCGCCGCTCCAGCCACGAAAGCGCGCTGGATCCCACACGCCCATGTCGACGACGGTCTTGTTCGACTTGTCGTAACTCAGCACCGCGGTGATCCGTTCGGTCCCCTCGGGCACGTCGAACGCCACCTCGCGATAGGTCTGATGGTCGGTTCCGGTGATCTCGCCGGTGACCGTCACATCGGGCGGCGTCTGTTCGATGGCCGCCACGGGGGCGGCCATCGTCAGCGCGGCAGCGAACAGGATCGCGCGGTGCAGCATCAGAAGCGGAAGTCGACGGCGAAGCGGACGTTGCGGCCGACGATCGGACGCCCGATGAACAACAAATCGTTCGCCTGTCCGCTGGTCAGTTCGCCCGCGCGCGGGTTGCCCTCGGTCAGCCCGAGCTCGTTGGTCAGGTTGTCGCCATAGGCCCAGATCGTGATCTGGTCGGTCAGGTTGAACCGGACGCTGGCATTGAGCACGGTATAGGCCGGCAGCTTCGATATGTTCGCCGCATCGGCGTAACGCTTCGTATAATGTTCGACATCGACCTGCGCGCGCAACCGGTCGCCGAGCAGCGTCACCGCCGGCGTCGCGCGCAGCGTCATTTTGGGGACGCGGATCAGCTGATTGCCCGAATAGTTGCGCGGAACCAGCGTCTGCTGCCCGTTGACCGTGGTCAGCTCGTCATAGCGCAGGTTGCGGAAGGTCGGGTCCTGCCATGTGCCGTTGAGCGTGAAGTCGAACCACGACGTCGGCCGCACCGTCCCTTCGAATTCGACGCCGTACGCGCGCGTGTCGGTATAGACCGTCTGCGACACATAGCCGTTGGTGACCGGGTCGAACATCGTGTTGCCGATGCCGTAGGAGTTGAAGTCAGTCAGGAAGCCGGTGAGGTAGACGCTGGCGAAGCGCGACTGATATTTGAGGCCCGCTTCCCACAGGTCGATGCCCTGCGTCCGCGGAACCGCGGTGGCGCTGGTGATGAAGCTCCCGACGCTCGGCAAACGGAAGGCCGACGTATAGCGCGCGAAGACCCCGGCGCGCGGGGCGAACTGCCAGTCGGCGCCGATCGTGTAGCCGACCTTGTCGAACTTCTGGTCGAAGGGTGTGAAGATGCCGTTGCCGGTCAACACGCTGTTGTCGGCGAGCGTCGCCGCATTGCCGAGGTTGACCGTCTTGCTGCCCTCCTGCGCGCCGCGCGTCTTGACCGTTTCCCAACGGACCCCGCCGTCGATGCGGAGCTGGGGCGTGACCTGCCATTCGTCGGCGGCATATATTGCGAACGTGTCCTGCGTGCCGCGGCCGTTCGCGAACTCGGAGCCATAACGCACGACGCCATTCTCGGTCGCCGCGCCGATGACCTGCCCCGCACCATTGAGCGCGACGAGGTCGAGCAGGCGCGAATTGTCCGACACGTCCTGCAGCGTCGACGCCGAGTAACGCTGGAAGGTCTCTTCGATCCGGGCGTAGTAGAAGCCGATCGAAACATCATGCGTCATCCCGCCGATGTCGAAGCTATGCGCAAGGCGGAGATCATTGAGGAACTCGCTCTCGTCGACGGTCACGGGCCGCGCAGCGTTGATGAAGACATCGCCATTGCCGTTCTGGCCGGTGACGTCGAAAGCCTCGCCGGTGTCGCTGTAGCGCAGCTGGACGCTCGCCGCGCCGGGGAAGGCGGCGAGGAGTGAGGCGCGGTTCTGGTTGAGGAAGGCGGTCGCGGTGCTGATCGACGCCGGATAGACGCCGTTGCGCACCGTCAGCGAGTCGCGATAGCGCGCGCGATTGCTGAGCTTCCAGCCCGGTGCGAGCTCCCATTCGGCGAGCAGGCTGAACTGGTCGAGGTTGACGTCGGTGCCGTCGGCATTGTTGAACTGGACCGGGCCATTGGCGTCGCGCAGCGTCATGAAGGCGGTCGCGCGGCTCGCGGTCGTCCCATAATGCGGATCGAAACCCGGCAGGCCGACGATATTGCCCTTGCGGTCCTTGGTGAGCGGGATGCCGGTGTAGAAGATCGTGCTGTCGTCGATCTTTTTGTAACCGAGCGTGATCCGGCCGTCGCCGAAATCATAATTGAGGTCGGCGCGGATCTGTCCGCCCTCATTGCCCGCGAAACCGGGGTCGCGGACGCCGTCTTCCTTGCGATAATAGCCGCCGACGCCAAGGCTCCAGCCGTTGCCGAGCGGCGTCCCGACCCAGCCGTCGAAGCGGAACAGGTCGGCGGTCGGGCCATAAAGGATGCGCGCGACGCCGGTCAGTTCGTCCTTTGCCTGCCGCGTGATGAAGTTGACCGCGCCGCCGGGGGCGTTCGAATAGAAGATCGACGACGGGCCGCCGCGTACCACTTCGACGCGCTCGATCGATTCGTCGATGCGGAAGGCCTGGTCGGCGTTCAGATAGCCGAGCGAGGGGTCATGCTGCACTGGCAGGCCGTTTTCGAGCAGGGTGATCGATCCGAAGCCGTCGACCGGAATGCCGCGCGCGCGGACGTTCCCGCTGCCTTCACCGCCCGATGCCTCGACCCAGAAGCCGGGCACCGACTTCAGCGCTTCGGTGACGCTCGACGGCGCGCGCGAGCGCAGCGTGTCATTGTCGATCGACGTGATCGCATAGCTCGTCTCGATCCGCGTGCGGTCGCCGGCGCCGGCGCGGCCGGTTACGATGATCTCCTCGCCCTGCGCCGCCGCGTCGCTGGCAGCTGTGTCGCCGGTGTCCGACTGTGCCAGTGCGGCGCTGCTCGTGCTCGCGAGAAGAACAAGCGCGGTGGCTGAGGCAAGACCTCTGATCGTCATTCTGAAACCCCTGGATTGGATTGCCGCCGATTGCGGTCGGCGTCCGCTAGGGTTTCGGGGTTGCGATTCGATGGCCGCAGTGGGTCGCTACGATGACAGTCGTGCTACGTTGTTGTGACACCGGTTTCTCCGCCCGGCAGGGCGGTATGTGGGCGCCACTAGCCGTGGCTGGTTTTGCCATGATCTCCGGACGGTTGGCCGACGCGCAGCATTGCGACCATCGCCAGCAGCAAGGCGAAGGCGGCGAAGGCCATCGTGTAGATCGGTTCGCCCGGAAACAGCGCTTTCATGATCGAACCCATTATGGTCGCGACGAGCAATTGCGGGACGACGACGAAGATATTGAAGAGCCCCATATAGATGCCGAGCTTCGCTTGCGGTAGGCTGGAGGCGAGGATCGCATAGGGCATGGCGAGGACCGACGCCCAGAAAATGCCGATGAAGATTTCGCTGACGATCAGGTGCGTGGGGTCGCGTAGCAGGAAGAAGCTGGCGTAACCGACCGCGCCGCAGGCGAGCCCGACGATGTGCGTCCGGGCCTGTCCGAAGCGGCGCGACAGCCAGGGGAGCAAGGTCAGCGCCGCGATGGCGGCGACGCCATTGTAGATCGCGAACAATTCGCCAACCCAGTTGCCCGCTTCCTGATAGGAGGCGCTGGCGGCGTCGGTCGTGCCGAAATGATATTGGGCGACGATCGGGGTCGTGTTGATCCACATGATGAACAGCGCCGACCAGCTGAAAAACTGGACGAGCGCGAGGCGCTTCATCAGCGTCGGCATGCCGGAGAAATCGCCGACGATGCTCGACAGCATATTTTTGTCGTTGCCGCGGCGCGCCAGCGCGATCGCGACAATGCTCGCAAGCCCGTAGCCGATGAGCAGTGCGCCGAGCAGCAGGACTTCGCGAAGCAGCGCGAAATGATGCTGAATGAACAGGACGAGCAGCCCGGCGCCGATCCAGAGCATGCTGGCGCCATAGCTGTGGGATGCGAGCGCGCGGACGGCGGTCTCCTCGCCGTCCGCCCCAGCTTCGAATGACGCCATCTGTTCGGGGCTATATTCGTCGGTCGTGACGACGGTCCACAGCACCGCGAGGAACAGCGCGATCCCGCCGAACCAGAAGGCGTAGCGCACCGTATCGGGAATCTGCCCCGGCGGCGCGACATTGGCAACGCCCATCGCCTCCATCAGCGTGGGGAACAGCGATCCGACGACGGCGCCCGCGCCGATGAACGCGGTCTGCACCGCATAGCCGACGCTGTGCTGGTCCTTGCGCAACATGTCGCCGACGAAGGCGCGGAAGGGTTCCATCGAGATGTTGAGCGAGGCGTCGAGGATCCACAGCATCATCGCGGCAAACCAGATCGCGGGGCTTTCGGGCATGACGAACAGCGCGATCGCGGCGAGGATCGCGCCGGCGAGAAAGTAGGGGCGGCGGCGCCCGAGCCGGCCGAGCCAGGTCCGGTCGCTCATATGCCCGATGATCGGCTGGACGAGCAGGCCGGTCAGCGGCGCGGCGACCCACAGGCCGGGGAGCTTTTCGATATCCTCGCCAAGCGACTGGAAGATGCGGCTCATATTCGCATTCTGCAGCGCAAAGCCGATCTGGATGCCGAAAAAGCCGAAGCTGATATTCCACAGGCTGGCAAAGCCCTGCTTCGGTTTTTCCATCATGCGTCTCCCGTTGCGGCTGCTGGCGCGGCTCGCGTTGGCCCGGGTGTTGCAGCGCGCGCGGTGCAGGGCAAGCGCGGTGCGGTTACGTATACGAATACGTGGGGGCCGCTTTCGGCCGAGAGCCGCCGATACAGATGTGAACCCCGGCGGAAGCCGGGGCCCAGAATTCTGACGCGACCTCAGCTAGTTCCGCACTGGGCCCCGGCTTTCGCCGGGGTTCATAAAGGGCCGCTTCCAACCCCAATGCCGACACGAAGCTTCGTCAGATCGCAGTGCTCTGCCTCTTGATCAGCCGGGCCGGCAATATCCGCTGTTCGACGGGGCGGTCGTCGATGCGTGCGAGCAGCGCGTCGACGAGCAAGGTTCCCGCGCCCTTCATATCCTGCATCAGCGTGGTCAGCGTCGGCGAGGTCAGGCTGGCGGCGGGGATGTCGTCGAAGCCGATGATCGCGACGTCCTGCGGCAGCCGCAGGCCCGCTTCAGTCAATGCGCGCATCGCGCCGATCGCGATCAGGTCGCTCGCGGCGAAGACGGCGTCGAAAGGTCGGCCGCTTTCGATCAGCGACCGCGCGGCAGCATAGCCTGAATCTTCCGACGACACCGCGTCGCGCTGCAGCGCCGGATCGGGTTCGAGGCCCGCGGCGCGCATCGCGCGGCAGAGGCCGTTGTAGCGATCCTGGAATTCGGGCGCATGGTCCGACGCGTCGCCGAGGAAGGCGATGCGCCGCCGCCCGATCTCGACCAGATGCGCGCCCGCCTGCTCGCCCGCGCCGACATTGTCCGATCCGACGGTGAGCCCGATCCCGTCTTCGGACACCGATCCCCAGCGCACGAACTTGGTTCCCATCTCGACCAGATGCTCGAGCTTGGTGAGGTAGAGCTGATAATCGCCATAGCCGAGCAGGATGATACCGTCCGACCGGTGGCTGTCCTGATAGGTGACGTGCCAGTCATTGTGCATCTGCTGGAAGCTAATGAGGAGATCGTAACCGCGCCGCGCGCATTCGCGCGTGATCGACCCCAGCATCGACAGGAAGAAGGGATTGATCATCGATTCGTCGGGGTTCGGATCCTCGAAGAAGAGCAGGGCGAGAGTGTGGGTGCGCTGCGAGCGCAGGCTCGAGGCGTTCTTGTCGACGGTATAGTTGAGTTCGCGCGCGATGCGTTCGATGTTGGCGCGGGTCGCGGCGCTCACCGATTTGCTGCCGCGCAGCGCGCGTGAAACCGTGGGCTGCGAGACGCCCGCCAGATAGGCGATGTCGAAACTCGTCGGCTTGGCCGAGGGCTGGCGCCCCATGTCTCTCTCCCTGACGCAGCCGCTTTGGTCGTCGGCCGCTGCCCCAAGACTAGCGATTGGTCAGGTCCATGCCAAGAATTTGCATGGCGCCGAGACTGGCCGTTTCCGGCGCTCAACGCGTTGCATTTCCGCGACAGTCGGCGCGCCTGCATAATATGCGTATACGTATACCCTATGGCGGCGGCGCGCGATTGGTTTCAATTGCGAGGCTCAAGATGGGAAAGCCCACGTGCTGGAGAGGAGCCTGACGGACGCGCCGCGTCCCCCTCCCGGTGCATGGGTCAAGACCACCCGTCCGTGCCAGGGGAGCCACACATGATCTTGCCGAACAATCTGAACCGCGGTGTCAGCGCCATCGCGCTCGGCCTTGCTTTGACCGCTCTGATGCCCAGCGCCGCGATGGCGCAGGACGCAAGCACCGCGCCCGTCGACGAAGCGCCAGCCGAAGGCGAAATCGTCGTGAGCGGCATCCGCGGCGCGATCAACAATTCGGTTCAGGCTAAGAAGGCCAACACCTCGATCGTCGAGGTCGTCTCGGCCGAAGACATCGGCAAGCTGCCCGACCTGTCGATCGCCGAATCGCTGTCGCGCCTGCCGGGCCTCGCGACGCAGCGCCTCGACGGCCGCGCCAATGTCGTCTCGATCCGCGGCCTCGCGCCCGATTTCACCACGACGCTGCTCAACGGCCGCGAACAGGTTTCGGCGAGCAACAACCGCGGCGTCGAGCTCGACCAATATCCGTCCGAACTGCTCAACGGCGCCATCGTCTACAAGACCCCCGACGCGTCGCTTATCGGGCAGGCGATCGGCGGCACGATCGACATGCGCACGGTGCGCCCGCTCGCTTATGGCAAGCGGGCGATCGCGGCCGGGGCACGCTTCGAAATCAACGATCTTGGCAAGCTCAACCCCGATATTTCGAACAAGGGCTACCGCGCCAATATCTCCTACATCGACCAGAATGCCGACGGCACGCTCGGCTGGGCGATCGGTTATGCGCGCATGCAGTCGCCGACCGCCGAGGAACGCTTCAACGCCTGGGGCTATCCCGAGGCGACCGACGGTACGAACACCGGTTTCATCATCGGCGGCGCCAAGCCCTATGTGAAATCGAACGAACTGAAGCGCGATGGCGTGATGGCGGTCGTCGAATGGGAACCCAGCGACAAGTTCCACACGACGATCGACGGCTATTGGTCGAAGTTCAAGGACGAACAGCGCCTGCGCGGCATCGAATTCCCGCTCTTCTGGGGCAATTCGACGCTGCAGCCCGGCTTCACCGTCGAGGACGGTCTGGTGACGAAGGGCGTCTGGACGGGCACCGAGGCGGTGATGCGCAACGACGTCGTCCATCGCGACTCGACGATCATCGCCGGCGGCTGGAACGCGCAGTTCAAACCGAATGAGAAGCTGACGCTCGAACTCGATCTCGGCTATTCGCGGATCAAGAAGACCGAGGAAAATCTCGAAATCTATCTCGGCACCGGCCGCGGCCAGAATGTCGGCGCACGCGAAACCGCGCTCGGCTTCGAGATGCGCTCGAAGGGCGGCATCATGTTCGACCCGTCGCTCGACTATTCCGACCCCAATCTGTTCGTGATCACCGATCCGCAGGGCTGGAACAGCTGCGGCGGCGCGGTTCCCAACTGCCAGGACGGCTTCGTCAACACGCCGAAGATCAAGGACCAGCTGAAATCGCTGCGCCTGCAGGCGACGCAGGAACTCGACGGCGTACTCAGCAGCATCCGCGTCGGCGCCAATTATTCGGACCGCAAGAAGAGCCTCGACGACCGCGGGTTCGTGCTGACGAGCAAAAATTATCCCGCGAACACCACGGTGCCCGCCGATTATCTCTACGATCCGGTGTCGCTCGATTTCATCGGCATCCCCGGCATGGTCGCGTTCGACAGCTGGCGCTTCTACAATGACGACAATTATAACCTGACCGATGGCGCGGGTTTCGACCCGGCGCGCGTCTTCAACGACTATACGATCCGCGAAAAGGTGCTCACCGGTTTCGTGCAGGCGAATTTCGACGCCGATGCGGGCAGCACCCCGATCCGCGGCAATGTCGGCGTGCAGATCGTCCATTCGGACCAGACGGGATCGAGCTTCTACGCACAGGTCGTCGGCGGCGTGACCCAGTCGACCCCGGTCACCGACGGCGCCAAATATACCGACATCCTGCCCAGCCTGAACCTGTCGGTCGAATTCGCCGACAACACCTTCCTCCGCTTCGGTGCGGCCCGCGTGCTGGCGCGTGCGCGCATGGACCAGCTGAAGCCCGGCGGCGGCGTCAATTTCGACGCGTCGAAGCGCAACAACACCGACGTCAACGCCTCGCCCTGGTCGCTCGACCTCGGCAACGCGCGGCTGCGTCCGCTGATGGCCGACACGGTCGATATCGGGCTCGAAAAATATTTCGGGCAGGGCGGCTATGTCTCGGTCGGCGGCTTCTACAAATATCTCGAAAACTATATCTATCGGCAGGTCAATCCGTTCGACTTCACCGACTTCGAGGTGCCCGACGGCGGCACGGTGGGCACGCGCGCGGGCCTCAGCAAGCAGTGGCTGAACGGCAATGCCGGTCGCGTCTATGGTGCCGAAGCCTCCTTCTCGCTGCCCTTCGCGAACCTCACCCAGTCGCTCGACGGTTTCGGCGTGCTCGGCAGCGCATCCTATACCAAGAGCCGCGTGCGCGAAGGTGGCGAGGATCCGATCTCGATGCCCGGCCTGTCGAAATGGGTCATCAACGGAACCGCCTATTTCGAAAAGGACGGCTTCCAGGTGCGTGCGTCGGGCCGCTATCGCTCGAAGTTCCTTGCCGAAGTTTCGACGATCAGCCTCGCGCGCGACATGTTCATGGCAAAGAGCGAGTTCGTCGTAGACGCGCAGGTCGGCTATACCTTCCAGAGCGGCGCGCTCGAAGGGCTGGGCGTGCTGTTCCAGGCGTCGAACCTGACCAACGAGCCGTTCGTGACCTATTACAACAATGATCCGCGCCAGATCCGCGACTATCAGAATTATGGTCGCAACTTCATGGCCGGCATCACCTATAAGTTCTGACGGGATGCGCGGGTCGGGCGATACGCCCGGCCCGTTTCCGGACGAGAGAAAGGAACAGGGTGGGCGACGGTCGCATCACGAAGGTCGTCATCGTCGGCGGCGGAACCGCGGGCTGGATGGCGGCAGCGGCGCTGTCGCGCACGATGGACAATCTATCGATCCGGCTGGTCGAAAGCGACAAGATCGGCACCGTAGGGGTCGGCGAGGCGACGATCCCCGCGATCCGCCTGTTCAACGCGCTGATCGGCATCGACGAGAATGAGTTTATTCGCGAAACCGGCGGCACGTTCAAGCTCGGCATCCAGTTCCACGACTGGGGTCGGATCGGCGACACCTATATGCACGCCTTCGGCCAGATCGGCCGCAGTCTCGGCATGCTGCCGTTCCAGCAATATTGGCTTCGCGGCCGGGATGAGGGCGTCGCGGGTCGGCTCGGCGATTATTCGCTGAACGAAACCGCGGGGCGGCAGAACCGCTTTGCACGGCTACCGCAGATTCCGAACACCAGCCTCGACGGTATCGCCTACGCCTTCCATTTCGACGCCGCGCTCTATGCGGCCTATCTGCGCAAGGTCGCCGAGGCGGCCGGGGTCGAACGGACCGAAGGCAAGATCGCCAGCGTCCGGCGGGGCGGCGAAAGCGGCCATGTTGAGGCCGTCGTGCTGGAAAATGGTACCGAAATCGAAGGCGAACTCTTCATCGACTGTTCGGGCTTTCGCGCGCTGCTGATCGAGGATGCGCTCGAAACCGGGTTCGAGGACTGGACGCAGTGGCTCCCCTGCGACCGCGCGATCGCGGTGCCGAGCGAAAATGCCGGCCCGGCGCGGCCCTATACGCAGGCGATCGCGCACAAGGCCGGCTGGCAATGGCGCATCCCGCTCCAGCACCGTACCGGCAACGGCCATGTCTTTTGCAGCGACTTCATCAGCGAGGATGAGGCGACCGCGACCCTGCTCGCCAATGTCGAAGGCCGCCCGCTCGCCGACCCGCGTACGCTCCGCTTCCGCACCGGCATGCGCAAACAGGCGTGGAACGCCAATGTTGTCGCGCTCGGCCTCGCTTCGGGTTTTCTCGAGCCGCTTGAATCGACGAGCATCCACCTGATCCAGAACGGCATCGCCAAGCTGCTCGCGCATTTCCCCGATCGCGATTTCGGCGCCGCCAATATCGATGCCTATAACCGCCGCGTCCGCTTCGATTACGAGCGCATCCGCGACTTCGTCATTCTCCACTATCATGCCAACCAGCGCACCGACTCGCCTTTCTGGATCCGCTGCCGCGAGATGGGCATCCCCGATACGCTGGCGCAGAAGATCGCGCTGTTCAAAAGCCAGGGCCAGATCGTTCGCGAGGGCGACGAATTATTCATCGAAATCGGCTGGTTTCAGGTGCTGACGGGGCAGAATATCATGCCCGGCGGTTATCACCCGATGGCCGACCAGCTCACCGGCGACGAACTGGCGGGCTTTTTCGCCGACATCGAAACGATCGTCGCGCGCACCGCGTCGCATCTGCCCGGTCACGAAGAGTTTATCGCGCAGCATTGCGCGGCAGGAGTGCCCGCATGAGTTTGCTCGCTTCGATACTAGCCATGACCCTCAGCGGTGCCGCGCCGGCCGCGGATTTCCGCCAGCGCCCGCCCGAGGACGAGATCATCTATTTCGTGCTTCCCGACCGTTTCGAAAATGGCGATCCGAAGAATGACAAGGGCGGACTAAAGGGCGACCGGCTCCAGACCGGCTATGACCCGACCGCCAAGGGCTTCTTCCACGGCGGCGATCTCGCCGGCCTGACGAAACGCCTAGACTATATCGAAGGTCTGGGCGCCACCGCGATCTGGTTCGCGCCGATCTTCAAGAACAAGCCGGTGCAGGGCCCGAAGGGCGAAGAGAGTGCGGGATATCACGGCTATTGGGTGACCGACTTCACGCAGGTCGACCCGCATTTCGGCACCAATGCCGAGTTCAAGGCCTTTGTCGACGCGGCCCACGCGCGCGGGATGAAAGTCTATATGGACATCATCGCCAACCACACCGCCGATGTGATCGCCTATAAGGAGGATGCTGTCGGCGGCTTCCGCTACCGCAGCCTCGCCGACTATCCCTATTCGCGGCGCGGCGGAGTGAAGGGCGCGGCGATCAATCCGGGTTTCGCGGGCGATCATGTCGCTGATGCCGGCAACTGGCAGAAACTCACCGACCCCGCCTTCGCCTACACCCCCATCGTCCCGAAGGGCGAGGCGCGGGTGAAGGTGCCGGCCTGGCTCAACGACCCGATCTATTACCACAATCGCGGCAACAGCGACTGGGTCGGCGAGTCCGCGCTGTACGGCGATTTCTCCGGGCTCGACGATCTTGCGACCGAGGACCCCCGCGTCGTGCAGGGGTTCATCGACATCTATGGCCGCTGGATCGACGAATTCGGTATCGACGGCTTTCGCATCGACACCGCCAAGCACGTAAATCCCGAATTCTGGCAGGCCTTCGTCCCCGCGATGCAGGCACGCGCGAAGGCGCGCGGCATTCCGAATTTCCACATCTTCGGTGAAGTCTATGTCGATGCCGTCGATCCGGGCGCGCTCGCCTGGTACACACACGCCGCGGGCCTCCTCGCGGTGCTCGACTTCGGCTTTGCGCGCGCCGCGATCGATGCGGTGAGCGGCACCAAGGGCACCGGCGAGTTCGCGCGGCTGTTCGACGGCGACGCGCTCTACAAGGGTGGGGCAGGGGCGGCGCAAGAGCTGCCGACCTTCCTCGGTAATCATGACATGGGCCGTTTCGCGATGTTCGTGAAGGCGGCGAACCCCAAGGCGAGCGAGGCCGAACTGCTCCAGCGCGTGATGCTCGGCCATGCCATGCTGCTGACGCTGCGCGGGGTGCCGACAATCTATTACGGCGACGAGCAGGGGTTCGTGTCGGACGACAAGGACCAGCTTGCGCGCGAGAATATGTTCGCGTCGAAGGTTGCGGCCTATAACGACAACGACCTGATCGGCAGCGACGCGACGACCGCGACCGCCAATTTCGACACCGCGCATCCGCTCTATCGCCATATCGCGGCGCTGTCCGAAATCCGGCGCAAGACCCCCGCGCTGATGCGCGGCGCCACCAAGGTTCGCGCCTTTTCCGAAAAGCCCGGCCTGCTCGCGGTCTCGCGCTTTGATCCCGATACCGGCCGCGAAATATTGCTCGCCTTCAACACATCGGCGGCGCCGCTGTCGGCGAATATTGCCATCGATACGAAAAGCACGGGCTTTACCGCGCTCCACGGCGACTGCCCCGCGGCTCCCACCGCGCCAGGCAGCCTTCATCTTTCTCTCCCCGCCTTCGGCACGACCATCTGCCAGGCCAGCGAATAAGCGAAAGCACGCGTGACGACGAACAGCCCCCTCGTTCAGGACCAGACCCGCCTCGCCGCGACGGAAACGCCGTGGTGGAAGGGCGCCACAATCTATCAAATCTATCCGCGCAGCTTCGCTGATTCGAACGGCGACGGGATCGGCGACCTCGCGGGTATCACCGCACGGCTCGACTATGTCGCCGCGCTCGGCGTCGATGCGATCTGGCTGTCCCCCTTCTACCCCTCGCCGATGGATGATTTCGGTTATGACATCGCCGACTATTGCGGCGTCGATCCGATCTTCGGCACGCTCGCCGATTTCGACGCGCTCGTCGCACGCGCGCATGCGCTGGGGCTGAAAGTCACAACCGATCTCGTGTTCGCGCACACCTCCGATCGGCACGCCTGGTTCGCGGAGAGCCGCGCGAGCAAGGAGAATGACAAGGCCGACTGGTATGTCTGGGCCGATGCCAAGCCCGATGGCTCGCCGCCGACCAACTGGCAGTCGGTGTTCGGCGGCCCCGCGTGGACGTGGGATGCCCGGCGCGGTCAATATTATATGCATAATTTCCTGGGCTCGCAGCCGCAGCTCAACGTCCACAACCCGGCGGTGCAGGACGCGCTGCTCGGGGTCGTGCGCTTCTGGCTCGACCGCGGTGTCGATGGCTTCCGCATCGATGCGATCAACTTCTCGATGCACGATCCCGAATTTCGCGACAATCCGCCCGCGCCGCCGTCGAACAAGGTCCGCACGCGGCCGTTCGATTTCCAGCAGAAGATCCACAACCAGTCGCACCCCGACATCCCGCTCTTCCTCGAGCGCATCCGCGCGCTGACCGACGAATATCCGGGCAGCTTCACCGTCGCCGAGGTCGGAGGCGACGATGCGGTGCGCGAGATGAAGCTGTTCACCGCGGGCGAGGGGCGCCTTAACAGCGCCTATGGCTTCGACTTCCTCTATGCCGATCGGCTGACGCCGCAACTAGTACGCGAGGCGGCCGAACAATGGCCCGACACGCCGGGGCTCGGCTGGCCGAGCTGGGCGTTCGAAAATCATGACGCGCCGCGCGCGGTGTCGCGCTGGACGCCCGAAGGCGTCGATCCCGCGGCGTTTGCCCGCATGAAGATGGCGCTGCTCTGCGCGCTGCGCGGCAATATCATCCTCTACAATGGCGAGGAGCTGGGGCTCGATCAGGTCGAGATCCCGTTCGAGCTGGTGAAGGATCCCGAGGCGCTCAAGAACTGGCCGCTGACGCTGTCGCGCGACGGCGCGCGGACGCCGCTACCGTGGGCGGCGGGTGAGGCGCATGCAGGCTTTTCGAGCGCCGATCCGTGGCTGCCGCTGGGTGCCGAGCATGGCGCGCTCGCGGTCGACCGGCAACAGGCCGATCCTGCATCGCTGCTCAACCTGACGCGCCACCTCGTCGCGCTTCGCGCCGCGCACCCCGCGCTGCGCCTCGGCCGCGACGCGCGCTGGATTGCCGAGGGCGACCTGCTTGCCTTTGACCGGATCGCCGACGGTGAGCATGTCCGCTGCCTCTTCAATCTCGGCGGCGCGACGATCGATATCGCGGATCATGGGCGGGGCGGCACGCCCGTCGCTGCCCTCAACGGCGCCGACCCGGCGCATCTGCCGCCGTGCGGCGCTCTCTGGCTGAAACTCGAAGGAACAAATTGATGCGTAGCCTGTTCGCCGCCCTCCCGCTGCTCGCCCTGGCAGCGGCGCCCGCCTTTGCGCAGGACGCGCGGCCCGAGCAGGTGGCCTCGTCACCCGACGGCGCGATCACGCTCACCGTGTCGACCGACAATGACCAGCGACCGACATGGTCGCTGTCGCGGGGGGGCAAGCTGCTAATCGCGCCGTCGAAGCTCGGCTTCATCCTCGCCGACCGCATCGGGCTGCAACGCGGCTTCACGATCGAAAGCGTCGAGCGCGCCAGCGGCGACACGCGCTGGGAACAGCCGTGGGGCGAGCGCCGCTTCGTGCGCGACCGGCACAATGAACTGCTCGTCCGCTTCCGTCAGGACAAGAGCTGGGGCGGCCATGCGATGAACGTGCGTTTCCGCCTCTTCGACGACGGTATCGGCTTCCGCTACGAACTCCCCGAACAGGCGGGGCTCCCGACCGCGAAGATCGTCGACGAAATCACCGAATTCGACATCGCGCCGAAGGGCACCGCATGGTGGATCACCGGCGGCGAGTGGAACCGCTACGAGCAAATCTATCAGAAAACGCCGATCGACGCGGTCGCGACCGCGCACACGCCGATCACGATGCGCCTCGACGACGGGACGCATATGGCATTCCACGAAGCAGCGCTCGTCGATTATGCCGGCATGTGGTTCAAGCGCGCCGAGGGCCAGAAGTTCCGCGCCACATTGTCGCCGTCGTCGAAGGGCGCACGCGTCGTGCGCGACCTGCCGTTCGCTACGCCGTGGCGCACGATCCGCATCGCCGACAATGCGGCGGGGCTGGTCGAAAGCGACCTCGAACTTAACCTCAACGAACCGAACAAGCTGGGCGACGTCAGCTGGTTCAAGCCGATGAAATATATCGGCATCTGGTGGGGGATGATCCGCGGCGACTGGAGCTGGGCCGAAGGGCCGAAGCATGGCGCGACGACGACAAGGACCGAGCAATATATCGACTTCGCCGCGAAGCACGGCTTCGGCGGCGTGCTCGTCGAGGGCTGGAACAAGGGCTGGAACGGCAACTGGTTCGGCCATGGTGACGAGTTCAGCTTCACGCAGGCGACTCCCGATTTCGACCTGAAGGCGGTCACCGACTATGCGCGGAAAAAGGGCGTGCAACTGATCGGCCATCATGAAACCGGCGGCAATATCGCGGTCTATGAGGCGCAGCTGGACGACGCGATGAAGCTTTATGGCCAGCTCGGCGTCGGGACGGTGAAAACCGGCTATGTCGCCGATGCGGGCGGGATCATTGCGCCCGGCGAAACGCCTGGAACGACCGCGATGGAATGGCACGACGGCCAGCGTCAGGTGCAGCACCATCTGAAAGTGGTCGAAACCGCCGCCAAATATCATGTCGCGGTCAATCCGCACGAGCCGATTAAGGACACCGGCCTCCGCCGCACCTATCCCAACTGGGTCGCGCGCGAAGGCGCGCGCGGGATGGAGTATAACGCATGGGGCGCCTTCGCGAACGGCCCCGACCATGAACCGACGCTCGTATACACGCGTATGCTGTCGGGGCCGATGGACTTCACCCCGGGCGTGCTGAGCCTCGAGGGCGCCAACAAGGCGCCGCTCGCCTCGACGCTCGCGAAGCAGCTTGGGCTCTATCTCGCGCTCTATTCGCCGATCCAGATGGCCGCCGATTTCATCGAGAATCTGGAGAAATATCCGCGCGAGCTGGAATTCATCAAGCAGGTTCCCGCCGACTGGGCCGAAAGCAAGCTCATCGCCGGCGAGGTCGGCGACTATGCGATCTTCGCGCGCAAGGACCGCGCCAGCGCCGACTGGTATGTCGGCGGGGTCAACGACGCGACCGAACGTACGCTGACGCTGAGCTTCGATTTCCTCGAACCTGGGAAAAGCTATACCGTGACGATCTGGAAGGATGGCGAGGGCGCCACCTATCTGACCGACGCGCGGCACCGCATCGCCTATGATACGGTCAAGGTGAGGAAGGGCGACAGCTACAAGCTGTGGCTCGCACCAGGCGGCGGTGCGGCAATGCGGCTCACGCCAAACCGCTAAGTTCGCTGCGCTTGATACCGCGCTCTCCTGTCGCTAGGGGGGCGCGGACATCCAAAGAGGCCACGTCCTCGCCCGCGCGCTTCGCGGGTCTTCAAGTCCGGGACGGCCCGGCAGCCTTTGAAGGAGGCTGTCATGGCCTGGATTTACCTGACGATCGCTGGCGTGCTCGAAGTCGTGTGGGCCTTTTCGATGAAGCAATCGGAGGGTTTCTCGAAGCTCGGGCCGTCGCTCGTCACGCTCGTCGCGATGATTGCAAGCTTCGCGCTTCTCGCGCTGTCGATGAAATCGCTGCCGCTCGGCACCGCCTATACGATCTGGACCGGGATCGGCGCGGTCGGCGCGTTTCTGGTCGGCGTCATCGTGCTCGGCGAACAGGCGAATGCGATGCGTATCGTCGCCGCGCTGCTGATCGTCGGCGGGCTGGTGCTGATGAAGATGTCGTCGCCGGCCTGAATTCAGGTCAGGATATGGCAGACATCGGGCCGCGGACGGACGATGCCGTGCGTCAATTTTGCCAATGCGCCCTCGTCGACACGCGCCGCGTCGGCGAGCTCGACCCGGAAACGGCCATGCAGAGTATGAACGGTGCGGACATTGGCATCGCCGCCGAGCGCGCCGACGATCTCGGCCGGAAGCCCCGATGCGTCGGTGCCACCCGCAATCACCGGGGTCAGCGTCGCCGCCGCCGCGGCGCCGCTCCACGCCAGCGCGCCGCGGATTTCCTCGGCGACCAGATCGGCGATCGGCCCGAGCACGACCTGCGCCGCCTTTTCGGACGGGCGGATGATGCCGCGCGCACCGAGCGCGGTCAGCGCGTCGTCGTCGATGGCCTGGCTGTCGGCGACGATCAGGCGCAGGCGGGTTGTGCAGGCATCGACGCTGACCAGATTGGCCGCGCCGCCGAGTGCCGCAACAAAGGCGCCGCCGCGCGCCCCGCCCGCCGATTGCGTCGCGGCTTCGGCAACCACACCCTTTTCTCGCCCCGGCGTTGCGAGGTCGAAGCGGCGGATGAAGAAGCGGAACAGGCCATAGTATAGCGCGGCATAAGCGGCGCCGATGGGCAACAGCATCCACGGCCGCGTTGCGAGGCTGAAGTTCAGCACATAGTCGAACAGTCCCGCCGAGAATCCGAAACCGAGCTTCACGTCGAGCGCATTCATCAGCGCCATGGCGACGCCCGTCAGCAACGCGTGGATGGCATAGAGCAGGGGCGCGACGAACATGAAGGTGAACTCGATCGGTTCGGTCACGCCGGTCAGGAAGCTGGTGAAGGCAAGGCTGAACAGCATTCCGCCGACCGCCTTGCGCCGCTCGGGCCGCGCCTCATGGTACATGGCGAGGCAGGCGGCGGGCAGGCCGAACATCATCACCGGGAAGAAACCCGACATGAAAGCGCCGGCAGTGGGATCGCCGGCAAAGAAGCGGCGAAGGTCGCCGGTCGCGCCGCCGAAATCGCCGACGACGAACCAGGCGGCATTGTTGATGATATGGTGCAGCCCGGTGACGATCAGCAGGCGGTTGAGCACGCCATAGACGAACAGCCCGGCGCCGCCGCTCTCGACCACCGTCCGGCTCGCCGCATCGATCGCGCCGCTGATATGCGCATAGCCATAGCCGAGCACCGCTGCGAGCAGCAGCCCAGCGACCCCGCTCGCGATCGGCACGAAGCGTCGGCCGCCGAAGAAGGCGAGATATTCGGGCAGCGCGATCGTCGCGAAGCGGTTATAGAAATTGCCGCCGATAAGGCCCGACAATATCCCGATCGGCACCTCGAGTTTGTCAATCTGCGTCAGTGCCCAGTTCTTGGCCGCCAGCGCCGCCGCCGCCTCGGGCAAACCCGCGCCGATATCGGGCGGCGCGGCGAAGAAGGTCTGCGCGCCGGTTGTGGTGACGAGGTAGCAGACCACGCCTGCAAGCGCCGCGGCGCCATTACCGTCGCGCGCGAAGCCGACCGCGACGCCGATCGAGAAAAGTATGCCGAGATTCTCGAAAATCGCGGCGCCCGCTGCCGAGATGAAGGCGATGTCGAGCAAATCGGGCTGGCCGATGCGCAGCAGCAGGCCGGCGATCGGCAGCACCGCGATCGGCAGCATCAGCGCGCGGCCGAGCGGCTGGAGCGTTTCGAGCATCTTCCTCATCGCCGTGTCTCCTCGAATGCGCGGGCGAGTGCGCGAACCTCGGCTGCCGACTTGCATTGCAGCGCGAGCTCGGCATGCGCGCGCGCCTCGATCAGGGTGAGGCCGCGCACGATCTGCTTCGCCTCGGCGACGAAGCCGGGAACGGCCGAGAGTTCGGTGACGCCCAGCCCGACCAGGATTGGCAGCGCCGCGGGATCGGACGCGAGGCCCCCGCACACCCCGACCCAGCGACCACGCGCTGTCGCAAGGCGGCAGGTCTCGCCGATCATGCGCAGCACCGCGGGGTGCATCGCGTCGACGCCGGCGGCGACCGCCGGATTGCCGCGATCCATCGCGAGCACATATTGGGTGAGGTCGTTGGTGCCGATCGACAGGAAATCGGCCTCGGCGGCGAGCAGGTCGGCGGTCATCGCCGCCGCCGGTGTTTCGACCATCACCCCGACCTCGACCGGCGTCGCGATCCCCATTTCGCCGCGCAGCCGGTCGACGAGCGCGCGCACCTGCCGCAACTCATCGATGCTCGCGACCATCGGGATCATGATCTTGCACTGGCCGACGGGCTGGACTTGCAGGATCGCGCGGAGCTGCGTTTCGAGCAGGTTTGGCTGGGCGAGCGCAACGCGGACGCCGCGCTGGCCGAGCGCCGGATTTTCCTCATGGGCGATCGGGATATAGGCAGCGGGCTTGTCGCCACCGATGTCGAGCAGGCGGATAATCACCGGCTTGTCCGTCAGCGCGTCGGCGATCCCCTGATAGGCGGCGTGCTGTTCATCCTCCGACGGCGCGGTGTCGCGATTGAGAAAGAGGAATTCGCTGCGCACGAGCCCCGATCCCTCGGCGCCCTGCATGGCTGCGATCGTCGCGTCTTCGACGGTGCCGATATTGGCGAAGATTTCGATGCGCGCGCCGTCGGCGGTCTGGCATGCATCCTTTGCGGCGGCCTGAGCTGCCGCGCGCCGCGCATCGCGCTTGGAAAGGCGCGCCGTAAAGGCTTCGGCATCGGCAGGTGAGGGCGAGGCCGTGACATGCCCCATCTCGGCATCGAGCAACAGCGTTACGCCCTCCGCAACGGCATCCAGCGCATCGCCCATCGCGACGAGCGCGGGGAGCCCCATGCCCGCGCAAAGAATTGCTACATGCGACGTCGGGCCGCCGCGCGCGAGGCAGACGCCGGCGGGTTTCGCGGTGGCGAGCGTCACCAGCTGTGACGGCAACAGGTCGTCGGCGACCACAATCGCGCCCGCCGGAACCGTCTCGCCGTCGACCGGCGTGCCGGTCAACGCCGACAGCAATTGGCGCTCGATATCGACCAGATCGTCGATGCGTTCGATCAGGTGCGCATTGCCCGTCGCGCGGATCGCGTCGATCTGGTCGTGGATCGCCCCGCGCCAGGCAAAGCCCGCGCTGCGCCCCTCGGCGATACGTTTCTCCACGCCCGCAAGCAGTTCGGGATCGTCGATCAGCGCGAGATGCGCGTGCATGACCGCTGCGACGCTGCCGTCGGAACTGCTGGCGCGCGCGGCAATCTGTCCGCGAACCTCCCCCCGTGCCGCAAGCAGTCCAGCGCGTTCTTTGGCTGCTCCCGCGCCATCGCGTGCGACCGCGATATCCACCTGACGCAGCCGCGCCGCCGGCCCCATCGCAAGACCGGGAGAGGCAATGACGCCGCGGATCTGTCCTGCGTGCAGGACTTGCTCGGACGTCGCAGACACCGGCTTCGCGACCGGCGCGCCTTCGCCCATGTCGGTTTCGAGCAAGGCGACGATCGCCGCCAGCGCTGCCTCGGCATCGTCGCCGCGCGCCCGCACGACGACCTCGTCGCCGAAGCCGGTTCCGAGCGCGAGCAGCGCCACGGTACTGCGCGCATCGCCGCGCTTGTCGCCTTTCAGCAGATACACCTCGGCCTCGAACCCGCGCGCCGTCTCACCGATCCGCGCCGCGGGGCGCGCGTGGATGCCGTGCGGCAGCGACAGCGTCACCGCCTGCTCGATCAGCGTGCCGTCATCCGACCGTCGTCGCGTCTCCGCCTGAACCGGCACCAGCGTCATCAGCGCCTCGCACGCTCCGATCGCGCAGTCGACCGTTCGGCGGCTGACGGCAAAGGCCTCGGCATTGGTCACGATCACCGGCGTGATCAGGCTCGTCGCCGCAAGCGCGACGGCGTCGAGGTCGAAGCGGATCAACGGGTCGCCGCGCGACACATGATCGCCGATCGCGACCAGCGGGGTGAAACCCTCGCCCTTCAGTATCACCGTATCGAGCCCGATATGGATCAGCACTTCGGCGCCCTCGGCGCTTCGCACCGAAATCGCATGGCCCGCATCGTGCAGCGTCACCACCTCGCCATCGAACGGCGCGACGACGGTATCACCGAGCGGCTGGATCGCGACGCCGTCGCCCATCATCCGCTGGGCGAAGACCGGATCGGGCACGCTGTCCAGTGTCGTCGCCCAGCCTCTGAGCGGAGAGGTGATGATCAGGTTCATCGGCTATTCCCCAAAACTTCGACCGCTTATGTCGTGCGGCTTAGGTATCATCAGGCGGTCCGGGCAAGGTCCGGCGCGGAGTCCGGAACGATCCGTCCGCCGATCCACGTTGCGCGCGGTGCGAGTTCGGCGCCCAGCCACACCCAGTCGGCGCGCTGCCCCGGCACGATCGACCCGATGCGATCATCCAGCGACAGGAAGGCGGCGGGCGTGGCGCTTGCCATCACCGATACGTCGGGCACCGATAGCCCCGTGACGTCGACGGTCTTGCGCAGCGCCGACGCCATGTCGAGATGCGTGCCAGCGAGCGTGCCATCCTCGAAAATGCAGACGCCGTCCTTCACCGCGATCCGCTTGCCCTGCAGCGTAAATTCGCTGTCGTCGGTGCCGACGCTGGGCATCGCGTCGGTGACCAGCATGATGCGGTCCTTGCCCTTGGCGTGGATCGCGAGCCGGACGACCGCGGGGTGCAGGTGGACGTTGTCGACGATCAGCCCGCAATATGTGTCCGAATCGAACGCGGCGCCGACCGCGCCCGGATTGCGGTGATGCAGCGGCGACATTGCGTTGAACAAATGGGTGAAGCCGGTGAGCCCTGCCGCGATTGCGCGCTGCGCCTCGTCATAGGTCGCATCGCTGTGCCCCGCGCTGACGATCACACCGTGGCGAACAAGCGTGCGGATGTCTTCCTCGTCGCAAAGTTCGGGCGCGAGCGTCAGCATCACGCGCCCCCGATACGGCGCGGTCAGCGTCGCGAGGATCGCGTCGTCGAGGCGGCGGATGCGATGCGCTTCGTGAATGCCGCGCTTCACCTCGTTGATAAACGGTCCTTCGATATGGATGCCGACGACGCCGGGCACCCCTTGCTCGATCGCGGCGTCGACCGCGGCGAGCGCCGAGGCGATCTGCGCCGGCGTGTCGCTGATCAGCGTCGGCAGGAAGGCGGTGGTGCCGAAGCGCGCATGCGCGGCGCCGATCGCTGCGATCGCGTCGACATCGACCTGGTCGTTGAACAGCACCCCGCCGCCGCCGTTCACCTGCGTGTCGATGAAGCCCGGAAGCAGCCAGCCGCCGTCCAGGTCGACGACCTCGTCGGCGGGTGTATCGGCAGCGGGCGTCACCGACAGGATGGCGCCCTCGGCAATCGCGATGTCCGCCGCGCCGACGACGCCGGTCTGCAGTGCGACCCGGCCGTTGTGGAAACGAAAGATCATAGGGTCTGGGTAACCTTGTTGAGATGCGGAGGCGAGTCGGGGTTGTGGCCGCGCGCCAGCGCCAGCGCGCTCGCCATGCGGTAAAAGCTCTGGATCAACAGGATCGGCTCGATCGCGGCATGTGCTGCAATCGCGGGCAGGTCGCCGTCCACGGGATCGGCGAGCAGCACCGTCGCGCCGCGGCCGCGAAATTCGGTCGCCGCCTCGCGAACGCTGACCGCCGCGCGGTCGCTACCGCCAAAGGCCAAGACATGGAATGCATCGCCGACGATTGCCATCGGACCGTGACGGACCTCGGCGGCGCTGAAACTTTCGGCGTGGAGTCCCGAGGTCTCCTTGAATTTGAGCGCCGCTTCCTGTGCGGCGCCGAGGCCATAGCCACGGCCGAGCACGAACAAATTTGCGGCATCCCGATAGGCGGCGACCGCCGGGGACCAGTCGAGCGCGAACGCGTCGGCAAGCTGCGCGGGCAGGGCGGTCAGCGCGTCTTCGAGCGCCGCATCCTCGGCCCATGCCGCGACGAGCGCCGCGATCGCGGCGAGCGAGCAGATATAGGATTTGGTCGCGGCGACCGAGCGCTCGATCCCCGCCGAAAGCGGGATCACCACATCGGCGAGCTTGGCGAGCGGGGTGTCCTCGGCATTGACGAGTGCGACGACAAAGGCGCCGGCGTCGCGCTGCTGTTCGACCGCGGCGAGCAGGTCGGGACTCTTGCCCGACTGTGAAATCGCCAGGCACAGACGGTTCCCGGCCACGGCGGGCGCATCATAGAGCGAGGCGATCGACAGCGCGGCCGACGCGGTCGGTGTTCCCGTCATCGTCTCGATCAGATATTTGGAGTAGGTTGCGGCGTGATCCGACGATCCGCGCGCGCAGGTTACGACGGCCGCTGGCGGCGAGGCGCGAAGGCGCTGGCCGATCGTCGCGAACGCGTCCCGATTCGCCTCCAGCATCCGTGCGACCGCGCCCGCCGCTTCGCCCGCTTCCTGCTCCATCAGCGTCTGTCGTCCGTCCGATGCGGCATTGGGCGTCATAGAATCTCGTCTCCCGGTCGGCGGCGTGCGGCTGCTCGATGCATTGGTACTATATAGGTTATATAGGTTATATAGGTCTCATCAAGATGTATGTTTGCGAAGAGTGAATTTTCATGATTCTGCGCGCGCAACGTCCCCATTCCTTGGCCTTACGGATGATCGGCGCAGTGAAGGAAGGTCGGCCGCGGTGCAGCGCCCGTTTTCGGCAATTGGTCTTATAGGGGATGATGCGAAGGCGATAGGCGCCTGTCGCGCGACGCTTGCGGTGCCTAGCCGTTTAGCTCTGCAACGACGTCATAGGCGTCGCCGCGATAAAAGCTTTGGGTGAATTCGGCGGTTCGCCCATCCGCCAAGAAGCCGCGCCGTTCGATGAACAGCCCCGGCGTGCCGGCCTCGATCCCCAATATCTCCGCCTGCTCGGCGGTGAAGGCAACCGCGCGGAGCCGCTGGAGGGCGCGCACCGGCAGATGTCCCGCGGCCTCGAGCGCCTCGTACAGCGACGCCCCGACCGTCTCGACCGACGGCAGGCAATAGGCGGGGATCGTCGCATATTCGAGCGCCATCGATGTATCGTCGGCATAGCGGATACGGTGAAAGCGATAGACAAGCGAGCCCGGCGACAGGCCGAGCGACAGCGCCTCCTCGGGCGTGACCGCGCCCGCGGTCTTGCTGATCCATTCGCTGTGCGGCTTGCGGCCGCGCGAGACCATGTCCTCCGAGAAGGAGGTGAGTTTCGAAAAGCTTTTCTCGACACGCGGCCGCGTGACGAAGGTGCCCGCGCCGCGGCGGCGCGTCACGATGCCGTCGGCAACCAGCCCGTCGATCGCCTTGCGCACGGTGATGCGCGAGACGTCGAATTCCTCGGCCAGGTCGCGCTCGGTCGGGATCGCCTCCTCGGCCTTGACCAACTGCCCCTCGACCGCGTCGCGCAGAACCTTTTGCAACTGAAGATACAGCGGGGTGGGGTCGTCCTTCTGCAGCGGCCCCACGCGTTCGATCAGTGACAAGGACGTTGCTCCATCCGGTTCCAATGGCATTCTGGCTGACAGGACCAGCGCCATGGCCTTATGTGTTGCATTGGTATCGTCGCGTCAATCTGTTGCGAATAGTTCGCGCCAAATGCCGCCGCGTGAATGGGGTAATCTTTGCGCCCCGCGTGGGCGGAAAGGCAATACTAATATGAAACCAATCGTGAGGTCGTTCGGCGGTAAAAATATTATGCTCGCGAGCGGTTTGGCATTTTTTCCACCAAAACAGCCAGATCGAAAGGCGTTGACCATGCGGGCGCCACATGACAAATTAAATACAAATTATCGATTGGGAGAATAGGAATGCGGGCCTTCGGGGCAACGGCAGCAGCAATAATGGCACTCGCCGCGCCGCACGCTTTGGCGGCAGACGCATCGCCGCAGGCCTCGCTCGACCGCCTCGCCGACACGCTGGGTTACCGCTATCAGGTCGTCGACAATGGCCCGACATGCCCGCCCGATATCGAGGGCTGTTTCCTGGCGACGATCACGCTGACGATCCCCGAACAACTGCCCGACGCGCTGCCGGCGAAGGGCCTTTCGCTCTATTTCAGCTTCGTCAATCGGTCGCCCCTGGTCGAGAGCGACATCTTCGCGCATCGGCTCGTCAATGGCGATGTGCAGCAACTGACGCTGAAGCCCGGCGCGACGCTGCGTCCGGGCTCGAAGCACGAGATCAGGCTGTGGGGCACCGGGTCCAACTTCTCCAAGGCGTTCGCGATGCCCAACGCCTATCTCGTCGCCGATGGATTGCAGCCGCGCACGATTGCCGCGACGCGTCCCGTTCTCGATCCCGAAACGGGCCTCCAATTCCTGCCGTTCGTCGCCCCGATGACCGACGAGGCGAAACTCGCGACCAAGGGCGGCACCGACAAGACGCGCTGGCTCACTGCCGAACGCGCCTTCGCGCTGCAGGCCGAGCGGCAGGCGCCCGAAGCGAAGGGCATCGTGATCCTGCCCAAGCCGCTCAAAGCGACGCAGGGCAGGGGCAAAAGCATCGATCTCGGTCGCGGCGTCGCGCCGACGCTGACCGGTCTCGACCGAAACGCCATCGCGCCCGCTCTGGCAGCGCTCGGCGCGGCCGAGGGCGGCGCGGTGCCGCTGGCGATCCGTGTCGACGCGGCGATGAAGCCCGAGAGCTATACCCTTGACGTCAAGGCGTCGGGCATCGCCATCACCGCAGGCGACGCGGCGGGGGCAAGTCATGCGCTGCGTTCGCTTGCGCAGCAGGCGGCGTTCGAGCGGGGCAAGCTAGCTCCGCTCCATGTCGAGGACGCGCCCGAATATCGCTTCCGCGGGCTCCACATCGATCTCGGTCGCAACTTCCACAGCCGCGACGAGATATTGAAACTCGTCGAGGCGATGGCGGCGTACAAGCTCAACAAGTTGCATCTCCATCTCGCCGACGACGAAGGCTGGCGGATCGAGATCCCGGCGCTTCCCGAACTCGCCGCGATCGGATCGAAACGCTGTCACGATCCCGAAGAGAAAATCTGCCTTCTGCCGCAACTCGGCGCGGGGCCCGATGGGACGGGCGGCGTCAACGGCTATCTGAGCGTCGCTGACTATGTCATGATCGTAAAGGCAGCGGCGGCGCGACAGATCGAAGTGATCCCCTCGATCGATATGCCCGGCCATTCGCGCGCGGCGATCAGGGCGATGGAGGCACGCCATGCGCGCCTTGCCGCCGAAGGGAAGAAGGCGGAGGCCGAGGCGTATCGGCTGATCGACCCCGCCGACACCACCGAATATCGCAGCATCCAGAATTACAGCGACAACACGCTGAACGTCTGCCTGCCAGCGACCTATCGCTTCGTCGATACCGTCGTCGACGCGCTCGCCGCCATGCACAAACAGGCCGGCGTGCCGCTCAAAACCTTCCACCTCGGCGCCGACGAGACGGCGGGTGCGTGGGTGAAATCGGCTGCGTGCAAGGCGATGATCGCCGAAAATGGCGGCGATGCGGGCAAGCTTACCCCGCGCTTCATCGAACGCGTGAGCCAGAGCCTCGCTGCCAAGGGGCTTGAGGCCGGGGGCTGGAGCGACGGTATGGGGCACACCGAAACCGCGCGCATGCCCAAGAAGGTGCAGACCAACATCTGGGGCGTGCTCCACGCGGGCGCAGTCCGCGAGGCGCACGATCAGATGAACCGGGGCTGGGACGCCGTGCTTTCGATCCCCGACCTCGGCTATTTCGACATGCCTTATGCGCCGAACCCCGAAGAGGGCGGGTACAATTGGGCGTCGCGCGGCGTTGATCCCTATCAGGTCTTCGGCTTCATGCCGGACAATCTGCCTGCCAACGCCGCGATGATCCGCAACATCCAGGCCGAGGGCAAGGCGATCGAGGACAAGCCGGTGTTGCAGCCGGGGCGCCGCGTCGCGGGGCTGCAGGCGCAGCTCTGGAGCGAGACGATCCGTACCGACGCGCAGGTCGATTATATGCTTTTCCCGCGCCTGCTCGCGCTCGCCGAACGCGCGTGGAGCCCGGCGCGGTGGAGCCCGCCGTATCAGCCCGGCACCAGCTACGAATGGGGCGACAAGCGCGTCGATGCGGCCAAACTGAAGGCGGGTTGGCAGGATTTCGCCGGGCGCGTCGCGGCGCAGTTCCCGCAGCTCGAGCGGATGGGCATCGCTTACCGCGTCGCCCCTCCCGGCGCGCGGATCGCGAACGGTAAGCTCGAGGCCAACAGCATGTTCCCCGGTACGGCGATCGAATATCGCATCGAGAGCGGTGCTTGGACGCGCTATGCGGGGCCGGTAGCGGTTAGCGGCGCGGTCGACCTCCGCAGCCGCTCCGCCGACGGCAAGCGCGCCAGCCGCACGGTGCGCGTCGACCCCGCCCGCTAGGCCGCCTTCATCCACACGACGAGCGCGAAGCGCGTGGCCTTTGCGGGCAGCGTGCGATGCGGCGTAAAGCGGTCGAGAAACAGCGCCGTTCCCGCCGGGCATTCAGGCTGCACGCGCGGCAGTCCGGCGAGCCGCCATTCGGGAATTTCATACCCGTCGTCACCCTCGCTCGCGAGCGGCGCGGGCTGGCGCCCCCCCGCGACTTCCAGCCCGCCGCTCGCCGGTCCGGCGTCGCCCAGCGGGATCCACGCGGTGACCAGCACCTTGCCGCATCCCGTGCCGTCATCGCGCGCGACGTCGCTGTGCCAGACATGGCGATGCTCTGGAAAGCAGGCGATGCTCGCGCGTACGCGCACGATCTTGCCCGCCAGCGCGCGCCCGCTCAGCTCTTCGGCAGCCCCGATCAACCGCGGATCGTTCGCGAGCGCCTGCAACCGTTCGCCGCGATGCGCATCGGTGCAGACGGCAACGCGCAGCAGGTTTGCGACGCTGCGCTCCTTCGCATAGACGCGGTCGATCCGTTCGCTCAGCGGCGCGTCGGGGCAACTCTGCTCGAACGGCAGGTAAAGCGCGCGCGCCACCCGGTCGATATGCTCGGCGATATCGTCCGCCGCGGCGCAGACCTGTCCGGCTTCGAACACAGGCAAGGCAGCATAGCCTTGCTCGGCAAACTGCGTCGCGGCGTTCACCGCGCCCGCCCGAACAACGTAATCGTCGGCCATTCGCCGCCGGTTTCGACCGCCGCATCTATCCCGTAAACCGCACGCAGCCGCTCCGCAGTCAGGACCTCGGCAGGAGTCCCGTCAGCAACGATCCGTCCTTCGTCGATCAGCAGCAGCCGGTCGCAGTATCGCGCCGCCAGCGTCAGATCGTGCAGCACTGCGATCACCAGCCCGCCGCCCGCCGCTTCGGCGCGCAGCATGTCCATCACGTCGATCTGGTGTCCGGGGTCGAGGCTCGCGAGCGGTTCGTCGGCGATCAGCGCGGGCGCCTCGACCGCCAGCGCGCGCGCGAACAGCACGCGCGCGCGTTCGCCGCCCGACAGTTCGGTCGCGATCCGGTCGCGCAGTTCGAGCACGTCGGCACGCGCCATCGCACGTTCGATCGCGGCGCTGTCGGCATCCGAAATTCGCGACATCGGCGCGAGGTGGGGCAGCCGCCCCAGCCCGACGAGCCGCTCGACCGTCAGCGGCCAGTGCAAGGTCTGCCCCTGCGGCACATAGGCGATGCGCCGCGCGAGATCGGCGCGCGGCATTGCCGTCACATCGATGCCATCGACCTCGGCGCGGCCGCTCGCGGGCACCAGCGCCAGCATCGCACGCGCCAGCGTCGACTTGCCCGCGCCATTGGGGCCGACGATCCCGGTCAGCGTGCCCGCGCGAAAACCCGCGCTGACGCCGTGCACGACGGTCCGGCGCCCGAGCGTGACGCCGATGTCGTTCAGCGTGATGCTCACCATATCCGTCGCTCCCGCATCAGGTGGAGGAGGAAGATTGGTACCCCCAGAAAGGCGGTGACGACCCCCAGCTTCAGCTCGTTCGTCGTCGGAATGATCCGGACGCCAAGGTCGGCGAGCGTCAGCAGCGCCGCACCGCCGACGGCCGAGGGTAGCAGGATCGCCGACGGGCTGCGGTCGGTGAGCGGGCGGATCAGGTGCGGCACGATCAGACCGACGAAACCGATCGATCCCGACACGGCGACCGCGCCGCCGACCCCGATGGCCGTACCGATCAGCAGCCGCAATCTCGTGCGCCGCAAGTCGGTGCCCAGCGCCTGCGCGGCATCCTCGCCCAGCGTCAGCGCGTCGAGCGCGCGCCCGTTCCACAGCAGCATCGCACCGCCGATCGCGATGCATGGCAGCGCGATCCACACATGGTCGAACGACCGGTTCTCGAGGCTGCCGAGCAGCCAGGTCATGATCTCCATCGCCGCAAACGGGTTGGGCGACAGGTTGAGCGCAAGGCTGGTTCCCGCGATCGCCAGCGTACCGACCGCAATCCCCGCGAGGATCAGCGTCAGCGGGCTTTCGGCCTTGCCCGACAGGACGAACAACAGGGCTAGCGATAGCAGCGCGCCGCCCGTTGCCAGCAGCGGCAGCATCACCGGATGCAGTTCGGCAATCCCGAAATAGAGCGCGGCGACGCCGCCGAGCGCCGCGGCGTTCGAGGTGCCGAGCACCGACGGTTCGGCGAGCGGATTGCGCAGATAGCCCTGCAACGCCGCGCCCGCGAGCCCGAGGATCGCGCCGACGCCGAGCGCGAGGATCGTGCGCGGCAGGCGAAGGTCGAACAGAATCACCGACGCCACCCGGTCGCCGTCACCCGTCGCGGCGGCGATCAGCCGTGCGACCGACAGGTCGACCGCGCCGAACAGCAAGGATCCGGTCGCGGCGACGAGCGTCAGCAGGAGCAACGCCGCGATCAGCGACCAGCGGGGCAGGGCAAAGCGGTTCATGATCGGTCCCCGTCGATGCGCGCAATCTGCGCGGTCATGCTGCGCGCCGCCTGTGAGTAGGCGGAGCTGCCGCACACGGTCCACGCCTGCGGAATGCTGATGCGCGGAATATCCTTGATCGCCGGATGGTGCAGCATTTCGCTCCCCTGGTCGGTCACCACATCGGTCGCGCTCTCGACGATCAGGAAATCGGGCTCCGCCGCGACCATTTCCTCCAGGCTCAATTGCGATAGCGGCGGCTTGCCGAGCTTGCCAGCCAGGTTGACCAACCCGACACGCCCCATCAATTCGTCGATCAGCGTCCCCGTTCCGGTCATATAGCCGCGCCGCTGATAATAGGCCGCGACCCGGCCGCGACCGGGCTTGGGCAATCCCGCCAGTTCACCCTGCATCCGCGCGATCAAGGCGCTGCCGCGTTCGGGATGGCCGACTGCCGCAGCCGTCTCGCGGATCGAGGCATAGATTCCATCCAGCGTGTTCGCGGTGGCGAGGTCGAGCAGCGGATAATCCTGCCGCGGCAACGCGCGCAGCGCCGCGCTTCGGCTTGCGGGCATGCCAACGATCAAATCGGGTTCGATCGCCAAAATCTGCTCGGCCGAATTGCTGAGCAAGGGAATGCCTGCGGCCTTGGCCGCCTCGCCCGACATTTCCACATCGGTCGCATTTTTCGTCAGCCCGGCGATCTGCCCCCGGTCGGCGAGCGCGAGCACGAGCTGGTCGGCGCACAGGTTGATCGATACGATGCGCTGCGGCACCGCTGGCGCCTTGGCGCGCGGGGCAGGGGACGTCGCCCAGAGCAGCCCTGCGCCGCCGAGAAGGGCGGCGGCCGCGGCAAGCGCGCGCCGCGGCATCAGAACTCGATCCCTTTCTGCGCCTTCACATTCTGCTCGCGGAACGGATGCTTCACCTGCGCCATCTCGGTGACCAGGTCGGCCGCGTCGATCAATTGCTGCGGCGCATTCCGCCCGGTGATGATCACATGCGTCATATCCGGTTTCGCTCCCAGCGCCTCCAGCACCTCATCCACCGGCAGATAGTCATACCGCAGCACGATGTTCAGTTCGTCGGCAATCACCATCTTATAGCTTGGATCGGCGATCATGCGCTTCACCTCGTCCCACGCCGCGCGCGCGACCGCGATGTCGCGCGTCCGGTCCTGCGTATCCCAGGTAAAGCCTTCGCCCATCGGCTTGAATTCGATCAGGTCGGGAAAGCGGTCGAACACCGCTTTCTCGCCCGTCGCCATCGCGCCCTTCACAAATTGCACGACGCCGACCTTCATCTCGTGGCCGATCGCGCGCACCGCCATGCCCAGCGCGGCCGAGGTCTTGCCCTTGCCGGGGCCGGTGTGGACGATCACCAGCCCCTTTTCGACCGTCTTGGTCGCGACCTTCTTGTTCTGCGCGGCCTGAATCTTCTTCATCTTGGCCGTGTGCTCGGCGTCGGTGCGCGCCTTCATCAGAAGCGCGCCCGCACACCGCCATAGGCCGCGCGGCCATAGGTGCCGTAATTGAACGCGGTCGCATAATCGGCGTCGAACAGATTGTCGACGCGGCCGTAAATCTCGAAATGGCCGCCCACGGGGAAGGACGCGCGAATGCCGGCGAGCGCATAGCCGTCGAGCGGCACAGCGTTCGCCGCGTCGTCGAAACTGTCGCCGACCATCGTCAGCGTCGCACCGGTCGACAGGCCGAACGACCAGTCATAATCGGCCGACAGGCTGACGGCGTGCGCGGCGCGGCGCGGCAGGCGCTTGCCGTCGAACGCCGGGCGTCCCGACCGGTCGCGCGCATCGATATAGCTATAGGATGCGGTGACGTTCAGCGCATCGACGGGCTTCAGCGCCAGCGTCGCCTCGATCCCCTTGGCGCGCGTGCGATCGATATTGCGATAGGTGAAGGTCGCATTGTCGTAATTGATCTGGTCGTCGGTGTTGCGCAGGAATGCGGTCAGCGAGATCAGCGCGCGGCCGTCGGCCAGATCCTGGTCAATGCCGATGTCATAGCTTTTCGACCGTTCGGGGCGCAGCGCGCTATTGCCGCTGAAGGCGTCGTAAAGCTGGTACAGCGACGGTGCCTTGAACCCTTCGCCATAGCTCAGCCGGACATTGGTCGCGCCCGCATTCGGCGAATAATTGGCGTTGGCGCCGAACGTCGTCGCGCCGCCGAACTGGCTGTGGTCGTCGTGACGGACGCCGCCCGACAGCGACAGGCCGGTGAAGGGCTGGACGATCCCCAGCGCATAGACACTGTCGATATTGGCCTTCTGGCTGTCGGTCGATCCAAAGCCGAAGAAATCATAGTCGGGGCGTTCATGCTCGTAACCGAAGATCAGCTTGGCCTGCTGCACTGGCGTCACGACGCCCTGATATTCGAACCGCAAATTGGTACCCGAATAGCCATAATCGGGCGCGGTGCCGCGCACGAAATAATAATCGCGCTCGTTGCGCATCCACGTCACCGCCGCGCGGCTGGTGAAATTGCCTTCGAACAGGCCAAGGTTCAGCCCCGCATAACCGACATATTGGTCCAGCTTGGCAACGTCGGCGCTGTCGGCGGGCGCGCCGAAAAAGCTGTCATAATCAAGGTCGGCGTTGATGTAATAGCCGCGCAGGTCAAGGCTCAGCGCGTCACTGAACGCGATCTTCAGCCGCGCGTTGCCCGCGAAATTCTTGTATCCGTCCTTCTCGGTGCCGACCGCCGCCGACGAAATACCGTCGGTACGGAAATAGGCGCCGCCGATCCCGCCCGAAATCGCCCCGGCGGTGCCCGACACATCGGCCTTGGCATTGAGCGTATCGCTATAGCCATATTCGGCCGAGGCGCCTGCCGCAAAGCCGTCGGCCGGCGTTGCGGTCATCAGGCTGACGACGCCGCCGATCGCCTGGCTGCCGTGGACGACCGAATTCGACCCGCGCAGCACTTCGATCCGGTTGATGTTGCCGGTCAGCAGATGGCCGAAATCATATCCGTCGCCGATACCGCTCGGGTCGTTGACCTTCACCCCGTCGATCAGCACGAGGGTCTGCGTCGTCTCCGCGCCGCGCAGCGAAATGCCCGCGACCGATCCGGTGCTTCCGGTGCGGTTGAAGCGGACGCCCGGAGTCGTGGCGAGCAGGTCGACGATATCGACCGTCTGGCGCTTTTCGATCGTGGCGGCGTCGATGATGGTGATCGCCTGACCGACCTCGTCGCGCGACTGCTCGATCCCCGACGCGGTGACGACGATATCGTCGCGGTCGCTGTCGGTGGTTTGGGCCAGCGCGGGCGTCGCCGCCGTCAAAGCCAACAGGGAAATGGTCGCAAATTTCAACATGGGTAGAGGCCCCCGCACGCCGACAACGAAGGCGGAGCCTGCCGATGCGCGGCGCGCGATCGACCGGCGCTGGCGTCGCAAGTGGCGTAAATGCCTGCGGCCCCGGCACCGAAGCGGCTCCAGCCGCTTGGTCGTCGCTCGACGGAAACCTCCGTGCCGCGGCCTTTCCCTGGGCCTTGGCATTGAGCGACCCACGTCGGCAGGTCTCCTGGCTCGCGGGTCAGGGCTCGATGCACGCCTTCCCAGGATGACCCCAGTGGCTGATCCGAACGCTTCGGATCGCAGCATCTCGCTCGCCGCTTACAGTTGCAGGGACAGCCTCGGCTTCGGGGGTTCAGGACGAACCCCTTCACCGCGTTCCCATTTTAAGCCCTTCCGGGCACCGGCGCGATCATGCGCGGGGCAAGCCCCGCACGCGCCGCCCATAGCGCAGCCGCGCTTTTTCGCAATGGCTATTGGCGCTCGACGATCATCGCCGCGCCAACCCCCATCGCGCCGGTCAGCACGACAAGGCCATAGCGGCCACCGCATGCATCGAGCGCATCGAGCAGGGTCGAGGTCAGGATCGCACCGCTCGCGCCCATCGGATGCCCCTTAGCAAGGTGTCCGCCGCTGACGTTGACCCGCGCCGGATCGGCATCGCGGTCGCGCAGGAATTTGGCGATAGTGACCGCGAAAGCCTCCATGAATTCGATGCGGTCCATATCGCCGAGCGTAAGCCCGGCACGCGTCAGCACCTTGTCCATCGCTGCGAACCCCGCGGTTAGCGAGGCCGCAGGGTCGCCGCCGCTTTCGGCAAAGGCGATGACGCGCGCGCGCGGCGCGATGCCCAGACCTTCGCCGCCGATGAGCGCCAACCCCGCGCCGTCGCAGATCGGCGGCGCGTGTGCGATGCTGTGCAGCGGTTCGAAGGTCGCGCCTTCGAGCGCGCCGGCATATTGCGCCTGCAGTTCGCCAAAGGCGGCCGGCGCGGCGGCGAGCGATTCCGCGCTCGTTTGCGGCCGGATACATTCCTCGCCCGTCAGCGCGCCGGTCGCGATCCGCGAGGCTTGCAGCGCGGCGTCATTCTCGGCCGCGCCCGCTCTTTGTTGCGACGCAAGCGCCACGGCGTCGAGGTCGGCGCGCGTGATGCGTTCGACATGCGCCAGCCGGTCGGCGCCGAGCACCGGCGGCACGAAACGCGCGCGCGGCGGCAGTTCGTCATTGGTGTAAAAGCCCGCGCGGTCGTCGAGGAACGGGCTCGCGCTCATCGATTCGACGCCGCCCGCGAGGATGTGCGCCGCTTCGCCGCTTGCGACCTTCGCCACCGCCTGACCGATCGCTGACAGTCCCGAGGCGCAATAATTGTTGATGCTGTGCGCCGCCGCGGTGTCGGGAAGCCCCGCATGGAGCTTCGCCAGCATCGCGATATGCCCTCCTTGTGCGCCGCTCTGCGTGACACAACCAAGCAGCAGCGCGTCGGGCGCCGACGCGATATCGCCGCAACGAGCGGCGAGCGCTACCGCCTGCTGGCGCACTAGTTCCTGCGGACTCAGCCCGGCAAGCCCACCATCGGGCCGCGCCTTGCCGCGCGGTGTGCGCACCGCGTCGTAGATAAAGACGACGGTCAAATCAGGTGCCGACGACGAAGCTGACCGCGGTCGTTGCGCTGCCGCCGACGTTGAAGGTCGCGAAGTTGCGGGCGCCTTCTACCTGATAATCGCCCGCATTTCCGGTGACCTGCCGCCAGCCGTCGAGCAGCATCCGCACCCCGGTGGCACCTACGGGATGCCCGAGCCCGATCAGCCCGCCCGATGGGTTGACCGGCAGCTTCCCGCCCAGGGCAATCGTCCCATCCTCGACCACGCGCCAGCTTTCGCCCGGTTTTGTGATACCGAAATGATCGATCGCCATATATTCGGTGATCGAGAAGCAATCATGCACCTCGACCCCGTCGCAGGCGTAGATGTCCGGCATCTCTGCGCGGCGCAGCGCGTCCATCATCGCCTTGCGCACGCTCGGGAAGACATAGTCGCCGCCACGGCTGTCCGCGACCTTGGTCGAATAGAGCAAGGGGGCGGTGGCGTGGCCCCAGCCTTTGATACGCGGAATGCTGTCGAGCGGGATGCCCCGGCGTTTGGCATAAGCCTCCGCAACTTCGCGCGAGGCGAGGAAAATTGCGGCAGCGCCGTCGGTGACCTGTCCGCAATCAGACTTGCGCAAGGATCCTTCGATCAGCGGATTGACCTCGTCATTCTCGCCGAGATGATCGTCGGTCACCGCCCAGCCGCGCGTCTGCGAATACGGGTTCTTCTTCGCATTGGCGAAGTTGTTCGCCGAAATTCCCCGCAGATGCGCGCGGTCGAGCCCGAAGCGTTCCTCATATTCCTCGGCAACGCGCGCGAACATATAGGGCCAGAGGTAGCGCGCCTCCTGCGCTTCGCGTCCCGCCCAGGCGGCGGCGCCGAGATACTCGGCGGCGCGCTGGCCGGGGACGTTGCGCATCAGCTCGATGCCGAGCACCAGCGCAAGGCCGTAACGTTCGGCCTCGATCTCGGCGGCGGCGGCGAGGATCGCTATGCTGCCCGAGGCGCAGGCAGCTTCGTGGCGCGAGGCGGGAATGCCCGCGAGATCGGGGTGGACATGGCCGAAGAAGCCGCCGAGCTGGCCCTGACCCGCGAAAAGCTCGCCGACGAAATTGCCGACATGCGCGGTCTCGACCTCTTTGGGTTCGATCCCTGTCGCGACAAAAGCCGCTTCGGCAACGTCGCGGAACAGTTCGAACAGCCCGCCGCCCTCTCGTTCGAGGTTGCGCGAAAAGTCGGTCTGCGCGCCGCCGAGGATGAAAACGTCCTTTGCCATGTCAGGCTTCCTTTTCGAGAGTGGCGAGCGCCATTTCGCGCACTTCGCTGCGCATCACCTTGTTGGTGACGTTGCGCGGCAAGGCGTCGAAGCGGAACAGCCGTTCGGGCAGTTTGAACACCGCGAGGTCGTGGCCGCGCAGATAGTCGGCAACCTCGCCGATCCCGACATCGTCGGCGCCGCGCGGGACATAGGCGAGGCCGATGCGCTCGCCCATCGTCGGGTCGGGGAGCGAGAAGACGCACGCCTCGGCGAGCAGCGGATGTCCGCCCAAAAGCTGGTCGATCTCCTCGGGGGAGATGTTGACCCCGCCGCGGATGATTAGATCCTTGCAGCGCCCGACGAAGCGATAGAAGTCGCCGTCCTCGGCGATCTCGAACAGGTCGCCGGTGCGGAACCAGCCGTCGTCGGTGAAGGCCTCGGCGGTGCGCTCGGGCGCGTTGTGATAGCCCTCGAACAACGTCGGCCCGCGGATCTGCAGTTCGCCCGATACGCCGTCTGCCTCGATCGGATCGCCGCCGCCGGGCGGTACGAGCCGGCTTTCGATATTGGGCGCGCGGCCCTCGCCATAGGGGCGCTGATAGGTGCCGCGCCGCGGGAACAGGCTCGCGCGCTTGTCGGGGTCGGGCATTTCGCCTTCGCCGGTGATGAAGCTCATCCCCTCGTTCGACCCGAACACGTTGACGATGATGATGCCGAGCTTTTCCTGGAATCCGCGCACCATCGCGGGCGCGAGCGGGGCGGAGCCCGAGGCGATGACGCGCAGGCTCGACAGGTCGACCGACGCCAGCAGCGCCTCATTCTGCAGCAGCATATTGAGCACCGCGGGCGGCGCAATGGTCAGGCTCGGCCGTTCGGTCGCGATCTGCTTCAGATACACGCCGGGGTCGAAGGGATGGTGCAGCACCATCGTCCCCGCGCTCGTCAGCCAGCACATGGTGATGCCGCCGATGCTTGCCATGTTGATGAGCGGGAAGGGGTTGAGCAGGACGTCGCCCGGACCGACTTTCATCGCCTCATAGCCCGCGCCAGCAACCGCAATCCAGTGATTGTGGCTGCGCGGCACGCCCTTGGGTACGCCGGTAGTGCCCGAGGTCCAGCAGATGGTGAAGATATCGTCGGCATCGACCGGATTCGCCGCGACATGCGCCGCGAGGGCCCGCTCGTCGCCGCGGGCGCCAGACAGGTCGAGCGCCCCGGTTGGCGGATTCGGGCCGAAGGTCATCAGCGCGACGCCGTCGAGCAGCGGTTGCGCAACGCCGACATGGTCGCAGCCCTTGACCTGCGTCGCGCAAATGAACGCCTTGGGCTCGACGACACCGATCATGCCCTTCAGCTCATGGCTGCGATATTGCACCGCTGCGGGGCTGACGATCGCGCCGATCTGTGCCGCCGCGAAATAGAGGGCAACAAACTCGCTGATGTTTGGAAGCTGGACGAGCAGCACGTCATCCTTGCCGATCCCCGCGACGATCAGCGCACCCGCGATCCGGTCGACCTCCGCCTCAAGCTCGGCATAGGTCAGCCGCTGCGGCTCGCCGAAAGCAAAGTCGCCGCGGTTGGGCGCATCGACCAGCGCGAGCCGCTCGGGATGGGCGACCGCATTGGCGAAGAACAGGTCGGCGAAGGTCTGGTCGCCCCACCAGCCGCTCTCGCGATGCCGCCGCCGTTTGTCCTCTCCCGCGACGATCATCTCAGGCGGCCAGCACGCTGTTCGGGCCCATGCCGATATCGTCGCCGCTCGCCCAGACGGTGTGCGTGCCCGAGCAGATACGTTCGGGCAGGATGATCCGGCACACCGGCCCCGCCGCGACATTTTTCGCGTCGATCAGGACGCATTCGCTGGTGTCGGTCTCAAGATCGGCGATGAAGGAGACGAGATAGCCGTCGTCCTCGTCCTTTGCATCGACGCGCGGCGCGAAGGGCGCTTCGCTGCCGAAGCGGCCGGGGCCGAATTCATAGTCCTCGCTCGTCCCGGCATTGAGGTCGTGCTTGACGAGCCCGCGGAACAGGAACCAGCCGGGCTCGGGGATCGCGCTATAGGCGTAACGGTAGGGTTTCCCCGCATAGCGGTGGTTGAACATCCCGAATTCGAGGTCGCGGTCGTCGAGCCGCTGCTCGACCGTTTCGCCGGTCTTCAGATTGAAGCGCCAGCGATGAAGGCGCGGCTTGAGCAGCCCCTGGTCGAGATAGGCCATCATCCGCTCGAGCCCCTCGGGCGCGTTCGGATAGGACTTCGGCATCGGCTCTTCCTGATAATAGCCGTCGAGGATGATCTCGTCGCCTTCCTCCCAGGCGTTGAGCCAGTGGAGCGTGTAGGTCGGCTCGGCTTCGAACCAGCGGATGTCCTCAGGGTTTCCATGCCGCGGGATGATCGCGAAACGCGTCTTTTCGTCGGGATGGAACTGGACGACGTGCAGGTTGCGCTCGAGCAGCTCCTCGTTCCAATAGAGCGGCATGTCGTTGAGGATCGTGTAGTTCTTCGTGAACGCCATGTCGTGCGGCAGGCGCGGCCCGGCGAGTGGCACGGGGATGTAGTGCTTCAACTTATTGTCCGAGCCGACCACGCCGTAGTGCATGTAAGGTGCGTGCTTGGAGTAATTGAAGAACATCAGTTCGCCGGTCGCGAGGTCGACCTTGCAATGCGCCGAAATGCCGTCGAGCGGCACCCAGCTTTCGGTACCAAACTGTTCGAGCGTGAAGGGATCGAGCCGATAGGCTTCGCCGCACTGGTAGAAGGTCGAGATGATCTTGCCCGCATGGATGGCGACGTCGGTAGAGGATGAATCCTTCAGCCATTCCTGCGCCCCCCAGCCGTGGCGGGTCGACTTGTGCGGCGGCTCCATCAGCCCGGCCCAGAGCGAGCGGCCGGCTTCCTTTTCGGCCTCAAACCCCTTAGTGCGCACGAAGCGGCTGCGATAGCTCGCGCGGCCGTCCTTGAACGAGATCGCGTGGATGAAGCCGTCGCCGTCGAACGGATGATAGCGCCCGATCGGCTCGTGGATCTGGTTTTCGCCGGTGCGTACGTAAACGCCGTCGATGTCGGTCGGGATCGTCCCGATCACCTCGGCATCGCCATTGGCGAAGATCGCGTTCCACTCATTGTACGTCGGGCGCCACGCGTCCTTCATATAGGGATGGTCGTTCGGCTGGATCGTGGTGCGGATCGTCTCGACGAGTTCGGCGGTCATGCGGGGACTCCTTCGGCGGCAGCAAAGCGCGGCCTCGCGGCGGCGGCATCATATTCGGAAACAAGGCGGTCGACGATCGCCGCCACAGGCTCGACCGCGCGCACCGCGCCGACGCCCTGCCCGGCGGACCAGACGTTCTTCCATGCCTTCGCGTCGTCCTGCGCATCGGAGAAGTTCGGGCGCTTGTCCTCGGGCATGTTCGCAGGGTCGTAGCCCGCGGCGATCAGGCTCGATTTCAGCCAGTTGGCGGTCACCCCGGTGATGCCCTTTGAGGGAATGATATCCTCGGCGCCGGCGGCGACAACCATGTCCTTGTAGGGCTGCACCGCCATGCTCTCGGCGCAGGCGATCAGCGAGGTGCCAAGATAGGCGAGATCGGCGCCGAGTATTTCTGCCGCGCGCACCGCATGACCGGTCGAGATCGCACCACCAAGCACGAGCGGTCCGTCCCAAAACTGCCGGACCTCCTCGACAAAGGCGAAACCCGCGGTCGCCCCGGTATGCCCGCCCGCGCCCGCGGCGACGAGCACCAGCCCGTCGACCCCGGCAGCGGCGGCCTTGCGCGCAAAACCTACCGAATTGACGTCGGCAAAGACGAGCCCGCCATAGCTATGGATTTCCTCGACCACGCGCGCCGGGCTGCCGAGCGCGGTGATCACCAGCGGCACCTTGTGGCGTACGACGCAGGCGAGATCTTCGGCTAGGCGGCTGTTCGACGGATGGACGACGAGGTTGACCGCCCAGGGCGCGGCGTCGGGATCGTTCGACAGCGCCGAATCGATACGGCTCACCCAATCCTCAAGGTCCGCCGATGTGCGTGCATTGGGCGCGGGGAAACTGCCGATCACGCCCGAGCGCGATGCCGCAATCACCATCTCGGGACCCGAGACGAGGAACATCGGCGCGGCGATCGCCGGCAGCCGCAAACCCTGCGTCAACGCTGGTGGAAGGCCGTTTTTCGGCACCGTTCTGCTCTCCCGAATTATCTCACTTGCATAACGATACTTAAAGACGATAAGAGTCGCAAGGCCAGAAAAACATCGCGGGGCAAACCCGACGATGGTGGGAGGGAGAGACACCATGAAAAAGCATTTCGTTGCGCTGCTCGCTGCATCGGCGCTTGCCAGCCCCGGTATCGCCTTTGCGCAGGACGCGGCGCCCGCCGAAGATCAAGGCGGGCTCGAGGAAATCATCGTCACCGCGCAGAAGCGCGCCGAGGGCCTGTCGGACGTGCCGATCTCGATCTCGGCGGTCAGCGGCAAACAGGTCGAAAGCTATGGCCAGACCAACCTCGAGCAAATCTCCTCGTCGGTCCCGAACCTCAAGATCACGCAGACTGCGATCGCCAACCGCATCGCGATCCGCGGCATCGCGTCGGGCGACAACAAGGGCTTTGAACAATCGGTCGCGATGTTCGTCGACGGTGTCTATTACGGCCGCGACCAGCTCTCGCGCCTGCCGCTCGTCGACATGGAGCGCGTCGAGGTGCTGCGCGGGCCGCAGCCGACCCTGTTCGGGAAAAATGCGATCGCGGGCGCGGTCAATATCACAACGCGCAGCCCGACCGACGAATTCGAAGGCTCGGTCAGCGGCCTTTATGAATTCAACCACAAGGAATTCCAGCTCACCGGCGTGCTGTCGGGCCCCTTGAGCGAGGGCGTCGAGGCGCGCGTGGTCGGTTATCACCGGTCGATGGACGGCTATTTCTACAACCAGAAGCTCGACCGCGATGAGCCCAACGTCGACGAATATTATTTCCGCGGCAAGCTCGAGCTCGATCGCGGCGGTCCGTTCGCCGCCGAATTGAAGCTCGAATATGCCGATTTCGAAATGAAGGGACAGCCGCGCGACGTGTTCGGCGCGGTCGGCAATTACAACACGGTGTTCCAGGGGCCCTTCTTCGTCAGCACCGATCCCGACTTCGTCCGCGAGGACAATGGTTATGAGAGCAAGAACAAGGTCTTCGGTGCGACATTGAATGCCGATCTTGAAGTCGGCGAGCATACGCTCACCTCGGTCTCGTCGCTGCTCGACTATAAGACGCGCGAGATTGTCGACGTCGATTTCTCGGGGATCAGCTTCCTCGACGGTACGAACCTGCGCGAGGATTATCGCCAGTTCAGCCAGGAACTGCGCCTGACCTCGCCGGGCGGCGAGACGTTCAACTATATCGCCGGCGTCTATTACCAGCATGCGAAGCTCGACGTGCAGGACTTCACCCTGTTCAACCCGACCTTTCTCGCGCTCGGCGCGCCGTTCAACGCGCTCGGTGACACGCGCAACGACCGCGACTATGCGCAGAAATCGGACCTGATCTCTGGCTTCGCGCAGGGCGAATTGTCGGTGACCGACCAGCTTCGCATCACCGCGGGCGCGCGCTTCAATCATGAGAAGAAGAGCGGCAGCCGCACGCTCGCGGTGGTCAAGGGGCCGCTCAGTACCGCACCACTGCCGGTGGTCACGGCGGTGTTCCGCGCGCTCAACATCGAATCGCACAGCATCTCGGGCAAGATCAGCGAAGACAGCTTCAACCCGATGGTCAACGTCCAGTTCGACGCGACCGACGACCTGATGCTTTATGCCTCCTATGCCAAGGGCACCAAGGCGGGCGGTTTCGATATCCGTTCTAACTCGCTGCCGACCTCGACCACCGTCGCCAAGCCCGGCGCATTCGAGTTCGAGGACGAAAGCGCCGACAATTTCGAGGCGGGCCTGAAATACAAGGGCCGCAACGTGGCGTTCAACCTGTCGGTTTATCGCACCGATTATAAGGATCTGCAGGTCAACATCTTCGACGGCACGCTTAACTTCAACGTCCGCAATGCCGCCGAGGCGCGCACGCAGGGCGTCGAGGCCGACTTCCGCGCCGCGCTCGCCGACGGGCTGACGGTCAGCGGCGCGGTCGCCTATCTCGACTTCAAATTCACCAATTTCACCGACGGCCAATGCTATTATCTGCAGACGCCGGGGGCGAACGGCTTCTGCGACTATTCGGGCAAGCGCAACGCGCTCAGCCCCAAATGGTCGGGCAATCTGAACGTCGACTATACGACGCCGGTGACGAGCAACATGAAGGTTGCGTTCAACGTCAATGCCGACTTCTCCTCCTCCTACATCGCCGCGGCGAACCTCGATCCGCGCACGCATCAGGACGGTTATGTGAAGCTTGGCGCACGGCTTGCACTCGCGCAGGTCGACGATCGGTGGGAGGTCGCGCTGATCGGCCGCAATCTCACCAACCAGCGTATCCTGCAGACCGCGAGTTCGATGCCGCTCGCGACGACGATCACGCGCAACGCGGGCAATGCCTATAATGGCATCGTCGACCGGCCGCGCACGATCGCGGTGCAGCTGACCGGGCGCTTTTGATGCAGCGGGAAGGGCGGTTCGTGCCGCCCTTCCTGTCGCGGGTGCCAGCCTTGTCGATGCATCCCCCTTGGTCTAGGGGCGGGAAAAGGTAAGGACGGCTCATTTGAAACACGACCGCACGATCAGGGCCTGTTCGATCTGGCGCGCGCTCGATGTCGTCGGCGATGTGCCAGTCCTGCTGATCATGGAGCAGACGTTCCTCGGTACCCACAGCTTCGACGAATTCGTCGCGCGCACCGGCCTCGCGCGCTCGGTTGTCAACGGCCGCCTCAAGAAGCTGGTTGAGGAAGACTGCCTCATCAAAGTGCCCAAGAAGGGCGGGCGCGGTTTTCACTATGTGCTTACCCAAAAGGGCCGAGACCAGTTTCCGAACGGCCTGATGATGCTGCGCTGGCAGCACAAATGGGAAGCGGACAGCCGCGATTTCCAGGTCCGGCTTCACCATGCAACCTGCGGCCATGCGACCGAACCTGTGCCGGTATGCGCGCATTGCCACGCGGAGATCGATCCGCGCGACGTTGACTGGCGCGAGGGGCCGGGGCTGGCGCAGGTCGTCCCGCACTATGAACGCCGCCGCTTCAACGGTGAGATCGGCGCGCGGCGGCCGGGCGGCCGCCCGCTCGTAGACACGATGATCGAGCTGTTCGGTGACCGCTGGGCGACGCTTGTCGTCCGCGCGATGTTCACGCACATCAACCGTTTCGACGATATCCAGCGCGATACGCTGATGGCGACGAATATATTGACCGGCCGCCTCGAAAGGTTGGTGCGGCAGGGGATTTTGAAGACCGTGCCCTATTCGGCGCACGCCGACCGCGTCGAATACCGCCTGACGGCAAAGGGGCGCGACCTTTATCCCGTGCTTCTCGCGCTCCTGCAATGGGGCGATAAATGGTTCTCGGACGAGCGGGGGCCGCCCTTGCTGCTCACCCATCGCCTATGCGGACATGACCTCAAAATGGTCGCCGCTTGCAGCCATTGCAGCGACGAACTGCAATTGTCGAACAGCCGCTTTACGATCGAGACCACTGGCGGCACTGCGTGACATCGCGCTCACCCGCGGCTATAGGCGCGGATATGCGGACGCTGACGCGCCTCCTGATTGGCCTGCTGGTATCGCTCTCGATCGGATTCGGGAGCATCGCGCATGCGGCCGAAGCGCCCGAGTGGGCCACCGTGGAAATCTGTACCGAAGACAGTGGCCACACGCAGGGCGAACCCGCCAACGATCCCGACAAGATGGGGCTGCACAATCACGGTGGCTGTCACGGTCACCATCAGGTGGGCGCTGTCGGCGGGCATGATGTCCCGACCCACCTGCCGCTTCATGGCTTGAATTTTGCGGCCGGCGCCGACTTCGTGCCGCAGCTGATCCCTGACGCGAACCTGCGGCCGCCGATCGCCTAAACCAGCCCGCGCTGCCGGCATCCGGCGGCTGATTTTGGCTTGTTCAGGATAATCCATCATGAAATCATTATTGGCGGCCATGCTGGCCGCGCCGCTCTGTGCCTTGCCGGCGCAGGCGCAAAGCTCGTACCCGTCGGCGGGCGGCGATATACTGACCCTCGACGAAGCGCTGGCCGATGCCGGCGTGACAACCCCGCTGACTCAGGCGGCGGAGGCCGGCGTCTGGGCCGCGGAGGCCGGGCGCGCCGTTGCCGGGTTGCGCCCCAATCCGTCGGTCAGCGTCGACACCGAAAATGCCCTCGGGACCGGACCCTACCGCGGCTTCGACGAAGCGGACACCACTATCGCTTTCGCGATGCCGGTCGAACTCGGCGGGAAAAGATCGGCGCGCGTCGCGGTTGCCGATGCAAAGGTGCGGCGCGCGTCGATCGACCTTGCCATAGCAGAGGCCGACCGCCGGGTGGCTGTGACCGAAGCCTATGTGGCAGCGATTGCATCCGGACGTCGTGCCCAAATCGCCGAAGCACAGGTCGCGGTTACGACCGAGAATCTGCGCATCGCGCGAGACCGCGTCATGGTCGGCGCCAATTCGCCGATCGACGAGCAGCGCGCCGTGCTGGAACAGGTCCGCGCGACGACCGAAGCCGAGACCGCGCGGGGGACGGCGATGGCGACGCGCGCCGCGCTGGCGCAATATGTCGACGACGGCGCCGGATCGGCGCTCGATCAGGGCTGGTTCGACAGCATCGGGATGCGGGGGCAGGGACCGGCAGCTCCGGTCGATGCCCGCGGGACGCTGGCGTTCGTCGCCGCAGCTGCCGACGCATTGTCGGCCGAGGCCGAGCTACGGATGGCACGCAGCCAGCGGGCGCCCGACCTGACGCTCACCGCCGGAACGCGGCGGCTCGAGGCGAGCAACGATCAGGCGATGGTGTTCGGCGTTTCGGTGCCGCTGCCGCTGTTCAACGGCGGCAAGGCGGCGGTGACACAGGCCGCGCGGCAGCGTGACCGCGCCGAGGCGCAGCAGCGTATCGCGCTGTTCGAGGCCGAACGCGCGATTGCGGCAGCAGCGGCGGACCGCGACCGCGCCGCCACGGCGGTACGCGCCGCCGAACCGGCAGTGGCGGCAGCAACCGAGGCCGCCCGGATCGCGCGGATCGGATATGCGGAGGGCAAGTTCGACCAGCTCATCCTGCTCGATGCCGAACGGACCCTGCTCGACACCCGCCGCGCCGGAATCGATGCGCGTGCCGCCTGGCACGAAGCCGCGGCGCGCCTTGAACGGCTGACCGCCCGGCTACCGGCCGAGGGAGAGATCAAATGAAGACCATGTTCAAATATCGGGCGGCGCTGCCGCTCGCGCTCACGCTTGCGTTCACCGGTTGCGGCCAGCAGGCGGGGGCACCGGCCGAAAAGGCCGAGGCGGAGGAGGCAGAGGGCATCGTTCCTCTGAGCGCACAGCAGATCGAGGCGGCTGGGATAGCGCTCGTTCGCCCGACAGCAGGCGCGGGCACGCTGAACTTGCCCGCAACGATCGAGGGCGACCCGCAGGCAACGCAGGTCGTCTCTGCCGCGATCGGCGGGCGCATCGTCGCGCTCAATCGCAATCTGGGCGAGGCCGTCCGCCGCGGTGAGGTGGTCGCGGTCATCGAAAGCCGCGATGCCGCCGGGCTGCGCGCCGAGGTCGAAGCCGCACAGGCGCGCGCGAACCTCGCGCGATCGAACCTCGCGCGCGAGGAAAGGCTCTTCGCGCTCAAGGTCTCTCCTGAACGCGACCTGATCGCCGCGCGCACTGCGATGACCGAAGCCAACATCGCGCTGCGACTTGCGGTGCAGCAGGTTTCGGCGGCGGGCGTAGCTGGCGGCTCGCTCAACCGCATCGGCGTGGTCGCGCCGATCGGCGGGCATGTCACTGCGCGCAGCGTCGTGCTCGGACAAACCGTCGCGCCCGATGCCGAACTGTTCCGCGTCGCCAATCTAGGCCGTGTGGCAATCAATCTGTCGCTGACCCCGGCCGATGCGTCGCGCGTCCGTGTCGGCACGCTGGTTGAGGTGCGCGCGGGCGCGCGCAGTGCAACTGCGCGCGTCCAGTTCGTGTCGCCCGTGCTTGATTCTACGACGCGCCTTGTCCCCGCGGTTGCCCTGCTCGAAAACGGCGGCGGCTTGTGGCGACCCGGCGAGCCCGTCACGGCGATCCTGCAGATCGGTGCCTCTGGCGAGGCAATGAGTGTCCCCGCCAGCGCGATCCAGACGGTCGAAGGTCGGACAAGCGTCTTCGTCCGCACGAAAGACGGCTTTCGCGCCATGCCCGTGACGGTCACGTCGCGCGTCGGCGGCACGGCGACCGTCACTGGCCTGTCGGGCCGCGAAGAACTCGCCGGCGAAGGCAGCTTCACCCTGAAGGCCGAGCTCGCCAAGGGCGAAGCCGAGCATGGGGGGCACTGACATGATCGCCTCTATCGTCAATTTTGCGGTCGCGCGGCGCTGGCTCGTGCTGCTCGTCACTGCCATCGCCACCTTGATCGGCGCCTGCGCCTTGGCGCGCCTGCCGATCGATGCTGTGCCCGACATCACCAACAATCAGGTCCAGGTCAGCGCCCGCGCACCCGCGCTGTCGCCCGAACAGGTCGAACGGCAGGTCGCCTTTCCGATCGAAACCGCGCTTGCGGGCATCCCGGGGCTCGAAAGCACCCGCTCGCTCAGCCGCAACGCTTTTGCCCAGGTGACTGCGGTCTTCACCGACACCACCGACATCTATTTCGCGCGCGCGCAGGTCGCCGAACGGCTGCGCGATGCCGAACGCGCGCTTCCCGAGGGGGTCGACGCCGAAATGGGGCCGATCGCGACCGGGCTCGGCGAAGTCTTCATGTGGACGGTGCATATGGAGCACCGGAAGGACGACAAGCACCAGCCGGGCGAGCCGGGAATGCAGCCCGACGGCAGCTATATCACCCCCGAGGGCGATCGATTGGTCACTGACGCCGAAAAGGCGACCTATCTACGCACTGCGCAGGACTGGATCGTCACGCCGTTGCTCAAACCGATCCCGGGTCTTGCGGGTGTCGACACGATCGGTGGCTATGTGAAGCAATATCAGGTTGTGCCCGATATGCCGCGCCTGGCCGCGCTCGGATTGAGCTTGAGCGATCTTGCACAGGCTCTGGAAGCCAATAATCAAGCGATCGGAGCGGGCGTCGTCGACCGCAATGGCGAAGGGCTGGCGGTGCGCTCCGACGCGCGCATCGGCGGTGCGGAGCAACTCGCGCAGACGGTGATCGCGACGCGGGGCGGGGTGCCGATTCGGCTCGATCAGGTCGCGAGTGTGCGCACGGGGCAGGCGATCCGCATGGGCTCGGCGTCCGAAAACGGCCGCGAGGTGGTCGTCGGCACCGCGATCATGCGGATCGGCGAAAACAGCCGCAACATCGCGGGGCTCGTCGCCGACCGGCTTGAGGAGATCAACGCTTCGCTGCCGACCGACATCGTCATCCAGCCGGTACTCGACCGCACCGGCCTCGTCAACGCGACGATCCAGACGGTGGCAAAGAACCTCACCGAGGGCGCGCTGCTCGTGATCGTCATCCTCTTCCTGTTGCTCGGCAATTTTCGGGCAGCGCTGATCGCGGCGCTCGTCATTCCGATCACGATGCTGCTGACGAGTTTCGGCATGCTCAAGGGCGGCGTGTCGGCGAATCTGATGAGCCTCGGCGCGCTCGATTTCGGGCTCATCGTCGATGGCGCGGTCATCATCGTCGAAAATGCGCTACGCCGCATCGGCGAACGGCAGCACCAACTCGGCCGCACCCTCGACCGCGACGAGCGTCTCGGCGTTGTCGCTGCGGCGGCGCGCGAGATGATCCGACCCTCGGTCTACGGACAGGCGATCATCATCCTTGTCTACGTCCCGTTGCTGACGCTCACGGGGGTCGAAGGAAAGACTTTCACGCCGATGGCGATGACCGTCATCGTCGCACTCGCCGCAGCGTTCGTCCTTTCGCTTACCTTCGTACCCGCTATGCTCGCTTGTCTCCTGTCGAAGCCGGTCGAGGAAAAGGAAGGGCGGATCATGCGCTGGCTCGGCGCGCGCTACGAACCCGGGCTCGATCGCGCGATGGGGCGGCCGCGCAAGACGATGTTCGCAGCGGTCGCGGCGTTGGTGGTCGGTGCAGGCGCTTATGCCACGCTGGGACAGGAGTTCCTGCCGCAACTCGACGAGGGCGACCTCACCGCGCAATTGCTGCGCGTTCCCGGCACGTCGGTCGATCAGAGCCAGGCGATGCAGCTCCGCGCCGAACGCGCTCTCGCGGCTTTGCCCGAGGTGAAGTTCGTTTTTTCGAAGACGGGTACTGCCGAGCTCGCTTCGGACCCGATGCCGCCAAATATCTCCGACACCTTCATCATCATGAAGAGCCGGAAGGATTGGCCCGACCCGCGCCTGACGAAAGCCGACTTGACCGCGAAGGTCGAAAAGACGCTCGCTGGCCTTCCAGGGAATGCCTTCGAGATCAGCCAGCCGATCCAGATGCGCTTCAACGAACTGATCGCGGGGGTGCGCGGTGACGTCGCGGTCAAGGTCTTCGGCGACGACGGCGATGCGATGGCAACGACCGCGAACCGGATCGCGGCGGTGCTGCGTCAGACCGAAGGCGCGACCGACGTCCGTGTCGAACAGACCGAAGGCCTGCCGATGCTCGACATAAGGCCGAACCGCGACGCGATGGCCGGACTCGGCATCACCGCTGCGGCGTTGCAGGAAACCGTTGCCGCGGCGGTGGGCGGACGCGACGCGGGGGTGATCTTTGAGGGTGACCGGCGTTTTGCGGTTACGATCCGACTGTCAGACGCAGCGCGCGCCGACTTCGCGGCGCTGGGTCAGGTGCCGGTGCCGACACCCATGGGAAGCTTCGTGCCGCTCGAAAGCATTGCCGACCTTGCGGTGGTCGACGGCCCGAACCAAATCAGCCGTGAAAATGGCAAAAGGCGGATCGTCGTACAGGCGAATGTCCGTGGCCGCGACGTCGCGAGCGTGGTCGAGGATGCGCAAAGCGCAATTCGCGCGCGGGTTCGCCTGCCTGCGGGCCAATATGTCGAATGGGGTGGGCAGTTCGAAAATCTCGCCTCGGCGCGCGACCGGTTGGCGCTCGTCGTCCCGGCCTGCTTCGCGCTGATTCTGCTGCTCCTCTATGGGGCGCTGCGCAGCGTCCGCGATGCAGCGATCGTCTTCACCGGCGTGCCGCTCGCGCTCGTCGGCGGGGCGCTTGCGTTGGCTTTGCGCGGCATGCCCTTCTCGATCTCGGCGGCGGTGGGCTTCATCGCGCTGTCCGGCATCGCGGTGCTCAACGGGCTGGTGATGGTGACGTCGATCCAGCAGCTGATCGCCGACGGCATGACGCGCGCGGATGCGGCAAAGGCGGGTGCGCTGGCGCGGCTGCGACCAGTCGTGATGACCGCGCTCGTCGCCTCGCTGGGTTTCGTCCCGATGGCGCTCGCGACGGGGGCTGGGGCTGAGGTGCAAAAGCCGCTCGCGACAGTCGTCATCGGCGGGCTGATCTCGGCGACGTTGCTTACCCTGTTCGTGCTGCCGACGCTTTACGCGCGCTACGGACGTCCGCGCCTAAGGTAGCAACCTGCCTTCGTCGCGCCGCGGCATAGGCGCGACGAAGTGCAGCACCAAAGCCGACAGGACCAACCAGCCGGCCGAGGAGAGGATCGCGGCCGGCAGCGACGCCAGATCGGCGATCAGCCCGAGCGTATAGGCGCCAAGCGCCATCGCGCCGAAGGTCACCGCCTGATAGATCGACAGGCAGCGGCCGAGGATTTCCTCGGGCGATCGCAGTTGCATCGCGACGTTTAGCGTCGTCAGCGTCGATACCCACGCGCCGCCCGCGACGAAGGCCGCGACGATGATCCATGGCAGGCTGGCAGTGAGCGCGACCGGGAGCATTGCGGCGGCGAAGACGAGCGAGGCGGCGGATACCACCCGGTCGCTGCCCCAGCGGCGCCGCGCAGCGCTTACCCACAGCGCGCCGACGATCGACCCCGCGCCGAAGGCGGCAAGGCACAGGCCATAGATGATCTCGGTTCCGTGCAGCCGGTCGCGGACGAGCGACGGGAGGAGCGCCTGGAACCCCGCCGCGCCGAAGCCGAAGGCAAAGCCACGGATAAGCACGCGGCGTACCGGGTCCGATTGGGCGCAGAACCGGATGCCCGCTGCGATCGCGGTCAGCATCGGCGTGCGGCGCGGCGGAACGGTTTCGGGATGCCAGCGCAGCAACACGACGATCAGTGCCAGATAGCTCAGCGCATTGAGGCCGAAAGCCGCGGCGGTGCCGACGATCGCGACAAGCATGCCGCCGAGCGCCGGACCGGCACTGCGCGCAAGATTGAAGGCGATGGTGTTGAGCGCGATCGCCTGCGGCAGATCCTTCGGCCCGACCTGCAACCGCACCGACGCCTGCCAGGCGGGGCCATTCAGCGCGGTCCCGCAACCGACCGCGAGCGTGAAGAAGAGCAAGGTCAGCGGGCTGATCGCATCAAGATATGTCGTCAGCGTCAGTGCGGCCGAGACGATCAGCATCCCGGTCTGCGCCGCCAGCATCACCCTCCGCCGGTCAAAATTGTCGGCGATTGCTCCGGCAAAGATGCCGAGCAGCATGATCGGGATCGTCGCGCCCGCCTGCACCAGCGCGATCAGCAGGTGCGACTGGGTGAGTTCGGTCATCAGCCACGCGGCAGCGACCGACTGGATCATCGACCCCATGTTCGACGCGAGGTTCGCGATCCAGATTGCCCGAAACGCCGGATAGCGGAACGGTGCGAGCGCGGAGGGCGGGGGTGGCGTGTCGGGACTCACTCGGACGCGGGTAACCCGCCCCGCCACCCTCGGCAAGGTCGGCGCTATTCGGTCAGCTCGAATGCTGCTTCGGATCCTTCGGCTGACGACGGGCCGACCCACAGCTTGAACTCGCCAGGTTCGCTGCCCCAGCTCATGTCCTGCCGCGTGAAGGCGAGGTCGGCGTCGGTCAGCGTAAAGCGGATCGTGCGCTTTTCGCCCTTCTTGAGGCTGATCTTCTCGAAGCCCTTGAGTTCCTTCACCGGCCGCGTCACCGATCCGACAAGGTCGCGGACATAGAGCTGCACGACCTCCTCGCCATCGCGCGTGCCGCTGTTGGTCACCGTCACCGTCGCGGTCAGTCGCTCGCCCGGACGGATTTTCGCCTTATCGAGTGTCACCGGCGAGTAAGCGAAGCTGGTGTAGCTGAGACCATAGCCGAACGGATAAAGCGGCGTGTTCGGCGTATCGAGATAGCGCGAGACATATTTCGCGTTGGGGTCCTCGGGCTTGATCGGCCGCCCGGTGTTCTTCATGTCGTAATAGATCGGCACCTGCCCGACGTTGCGCGGGAAGGTGACTGGCAATTTGCCCGACGGATTGTAATCGCCATAGAGCACATCGGCGATCGCATGGCCGCCCATCGTGCCCGGATACCAGGCCTCCAGGATCGCATCGACATTGGCGTCGGCCCACTCGATGCTGTTCGGACGGCCGCTCATCAGCACGAGAATTATTGGCTTGCCGGTCTTTTTCAGCTCTTCGAGCAACGCCTGCTGATTGCCGGGCAGGTCGAGCGAGGTGCGGCTCGCCGCCTCGCCCGTCATGTTCCAATGCTCGCCCATCGCGGCGACGATGACGTCCGATTTCTGTGCGAGCGCGACCGCCTCGGCAAAGCCGTCGGTCTTGCCCGCATCGGCGAACTGATAGCCCGCGCCTTGTGCATAGGTCACCGTAGTGCCTTTGGGCGCGCGGGCCTGCATGCCCTCCAGCAGGGTAACGGGACGGGTTTTCCGGTCGCCCGCGGCGGACCAGCTGCCGATCATATCCTCCTTGCTGTTGCCGAGCGGACCGATCACCGCGATTGACTTCGCTGTTGCGGCGAGGGGCAGGGCATTGCCCTTATTCTTCAGGAGCACGATCGACTTGCGCGCGACGTCGCGCGCCGCTTCGAGGAAATCGGGCCGATAGATGGTCGCCTTTTCGCGCGCCTCGTCCGAATAACGATAGGGATCCTCGAACAGGCCGAGGCGATATTTCATCTCGAGGATCGCCTTTACCGCCTCATCGACGCGTTTGACGTCGACCTTGCCCTCGGCGACCGACTTGGCGAGGTGGTCCATGAACACCGCGCCCTGCAAATCCATATCGACCCCGGCGTTGATCGCCTGTTCGCCGGCCTGTTTGAGGTCGCGCGAATAGCCATGCGGGACCATTTCGTTGATCGACGTGTAATCGGTTACGACGAAACCTTTGAAGCCCCATTTCTTGCGCAGCACGTCGGTCAGCAGATAGTGGCTGCCCGACGCGGGCACGCCGTCATATTCGTTGAACGAGGTCATGAAGGTGGCCGCGCCGGCATCGGCGGCCGCCTTGAAGGGCGGTAGATAGATGTCGCGCAGCGTGCGTTCGGAAATGTCGACGGTGTGATAATCGCGGCCCGCCTGCGCGGCGCCATAGGCGGCGAAATGCTTCGCGGTCGCCAGAACCGTGTCGACGCGTTTCAGATCGTCGCCCTGGAAACCGCGCACGCGCGCGACCGCGATCTTGCTGCCGAGATAGACATCCTCGCCCGCGCCTTCGGACATGCGGCCCCAGCGCGGGTCGCGCGCGACGTCGACCATCGGCGCGAAGGTCCAGTGAATGCCCTCGGCCGAGGCCTCTGTAGCGGAAATTCTCGCTGACTTTTCAATAGCTTTAAGATCCCAGCTTGCCGATTCGCCGAGCGAGATCGGGAAGATGGTGCGGTGGCCGTGGATGACGTCATATCCGAAGAGCAGTGGAATCTTCAGCCGCGTTTCTTCGACCGCCAGTCGCTGCAACTCGCGCGTATATTTGGCGGTAAAGGCGTTAAAGATCGACCCGATGCGGCCCTTGCGGATGTCGTCCTGATAGCCTTGCCGGATCGTCGGCCCGGTCGAATCCCAGTCGCTGGTCAGCAGCGATAGCTGCCCGACCTTCTCGTCGAGCGTCATCTTCGCCATCAACTCCGCGATGAAGCGATCCATCTTCGGATCGGGGCGCATCCAACTCGCGGAATCGGCGGGCGTCGCTTCGCTGCTGCTTGCGGCAGGTTTTGCGAACAACGGTGTGGAGGCAAATGTTCCGGCCACCATAAGGGTGGCCAGCGTCAGGCGTGTGAGGTTGCGCGTCATCGGCGGCATGATTCGTCCTTCCCGGTCGGGTCTGCTTATACATTGTCACGCGGATTGGCCGATTTTCGGCCGGAAACGGGCTGGTCCCCGATTGCATCCGTCTGTGTCGCTTCCCCCTATACAGTGATCGTGAAACCGGTTACAAATCAAAAAAACAACGACGCGGTTTCCCGCGACTCGTCGCTGCACCGGAGGCAAGGCCGGTCGGCTAAGGATACGAGCGCGAGGAAAAGTCGGGGTTCGCAATAAGGGAGGATGCTGTGAAGTTTTCGCATAATTTTCAGACCGTTTCCGCGCGCCAGTCGTCTGCGCGCAGGCTCGCGGCCGCGCTTGCATGGAGCAGCGCCGCAGCGGCGCTTGCGGCAGCCGTCGCGACCCCTGCTCACGCGCAGGTCGCCGGTGCATCGCTGCGCGGCACGGTCAAGGCCGAGGGCGGCGTGTCCGAAGTGACTGCGGTCAACGTCAACACCGGCCTGACGCGCACCTCGACTGTCGGCGCCAATGGTGGGTACAGCTTTGCCTCCTTGCCCGTCGGCACTTATCGCCTTGAACTGACGACGCCGCAGGGCAAGCGTCAGACCGACGAATTCAATTTGAACGTCGCGCAAAGCGCGGTGCTCGATTTCGACTTCTCGCAGCCCGATATCGCCGAGGGTGGCGACGACGCTATCATCGTCACCGGCAGCCGCATCCGTTCGATGGAAGGCGGCGAAGTCGGCACCACCATCTCGCAGCGCCTGATCGACCAGCTCCCACAGAATAACCGCAACTTCCTGGCCTTCGCCGACCTCGCGCCGGGTGTGCAGTTCATCACCAACGCCAGCGGCCAGTCGCGCCTGCAGGGCGGCGCGCAGGGCAGCAACTCGGTCAACATCTTCATCGATGGCGTCGGCCAGAAGGATTATGTCCTTAAGAACGGCATTACCGGCCAGGATTCGACGCAGGGCAACCCGTTCCCGCAGCTCGCGATCGGCGAATATCGCGTCATCGGTTCGAACTATAAGGCTGAATATGACCAGGTCAGTTCGGTCGCGATCACCGCGGTGACCAAGTCGGGCACCAACGAATTCCATGGCGAAGGCTTTATCGACTTCACCAACCAGAGCCTGCGCGACCGCACCCCTTCGGAAAATTTCCCGACCTATATTCCCAAGATCAAGACGCGCGATATCCAATTCGGCGGCGCACTCGGCGGGCCGATCATCAAGGATATGCTGCACTTCTTCGTGACCTATGAAGGCAAGCGCCGCACCGAACCGCGCACGATCACGCCGGGCCTCAATCTGCCGGTCAGCTTTTTTCCGACGGAATATCAATCCAATTTCGGCACGGCCAGCGAGACGTTCAACGAGAATCTCTACTTCGGAAAGCTCAATTTCACCCCGACGTCGAGCGACCTGTTCGAATTGTCGGGCAAGTATCGCGACGAAACGGGCGTCCAGATCAACAATGGCATTGGCGCCTATGATACGCGCACACTTGCGAAGGTTGCGGAGTGGCGTGGTCTCGCCCGCTGGGAACATACGGCCGATACCTGGGTCAATGATTTCAAGGTCGCCTATGAGGACGTGACCTGGGGCCCGCGGCCGGCCGTGTTCGGCAATGTCACGCTGTTCAACGCCACCGTGCCCGGGGCGCTCCCGGGGACGACGCAGCGCGGCGATATCCTGCGCATCGGCGCGGGGCGCAACTTCCAGGACAAGGGCCAGAAGGGCTGGCAGGTTTCGAACGACTTCACCTACACGGGGCTGGAAGGCCACACGTTCAAGGTCGGCGTGAAGGCGAAGTGGGTCAAGCTCAACACGAACGAACAGGGCGGCGTCAATCCGCTCTTCATCTACAACGCGCTCTACCCCGCGGGCGGCGCCTTCAACGACACCATCCCTTACCGGATGGAATTCAGCGCTCCGGTGACCGACGGCGATCCCAATATCCGGTCGAAGAATTTCCAGTTCGGCATTTACGCGCAGGATGACTGGGAGGTCACCGACCGGTTGACCGTCAATGTCGGTCTGCGCTGGGATTATGAGCGGACGCCGGCGTTCCTCAACTATGAGCATGACCCGGCAATCGCGGCGTTCGTTAGCGGACAGGCGGCGTATACAGCGCCCAATGGCACGGTGACCCCGGCCTATACCAACCTGCTCAACGCCGATTACGACATCAACGATTATATCTCGACCGGTTCGGAGCGAAAGGCGTTCAAGGGGGCATGGCAGCCGCGTATCGGCTTCACCTACGAACTCGATGACGAAGGGCGTTTCGCAATCTTTGGCGGATACGGCCGATCCTATGACCGGACCCAGTTCGACTTCATCCAGCAGGAGCTTCGTCAGGGGCTGTTCGCCAATCGGGTTTTCAATTTCAACAATCCGGGCGATACGACGAATGTCTGTGTCCCCAGCGCCACCTGCATCGCGTGGAATCCTGTCTATCTCACGCCCGAAGGGCGCGCAGACCTGATCGCGGGCCTGCCACCGGGGGCGGGGCGCGAGCTGCGTTTCATCAAGAATGATCTGAAGACGCCCTATTCGGATCAATTCAGCCTCGGCGTGCGCGGACGCTTCAACCTGCTCGAAGCGGAAGTCGGTTATAGCTATGTCACGAGCAAGGACGGCTTCGTCTACCTGCTCGGCAACCGGCGGCCGGACGGCAGCTTCTTCCCGCCGACGGGCAGCCCCGATTCACCCTTCGGTTCACCTCCGGCGCCTTTCGGGTCGATCATCCTCGGCGACAACGGGCTGAAGACGAAGGCGCATACGGCCTATCTCAAGCTGACGAAGCGCTATACCCAAGCGTCGCCGTGGAGCCTCGATGCGACCTACACCTACACCGATGCGAAGGAAAACCGCCAATTCGGTGAAGTGTTCAGCCTCGATTTCCCGAACATGGACGATTACGGCTACATCACCGCGACGGGCGTGCGCAAACATCGCCTTGTCATGGCCGGGACGGTCGATATTCCGTGGGGTCTGACGCTGTCGGGCAAATTCCAGATCGCTTCGCCCAAATATCTCGGCGCGATCGTCAATACCGTGGGAACGGGCGGCACGCCGCCGTCGCGTGACGCGATTTCGACGAAGACCGAGGGGAATGGCGATCGTTGGGGTTATCGTCAGATGGATCTGTCGATCACTAAATATGTGCCGATCGGTTTCATCAACGACGAGGCACGCCTGCGTTTCCGTCTCGACATCATCAACCTGTTCAATGACCGCAACTTCGGCGGGTTCGACGCACTCACCGGATTGCGCAACCCCAACGACCTGGCTCTTGACGGGCCGCCGCGGACCATCAAGCTATCGGCCGGTTTCCAATTCTGACCGGCTGACAGGCGCCCGGCCCGCAACCCCCTCCCGCGGGCCGGGTGCCTCATTTTTTGGAGTATCGAATGTCGTTTCGTATCGGGGCCTCGCTCCTGCCCCTCGTAGCGCTGACGGCCGCTTGCACCGCCACGCCGGCGCCGTCGGCCGCTACACCGGCTGCGATGCTGCCGCCGATGACCGAAGCAGCCTTTTCCGAAGAGCTCAGCGAGCGCACCTTCCGCTATTTCTGGGACACCACCGATACCAAGCGGTGTCTCGCGCCCGATCGCTGGCCGAGCAATCCCTTCTCGTCGATCGCCGCGACGGGCTTCGCGCTCACCGCTTATGGCATCGGCGCCGAACGCGGCTATGTGACGCGCGCCGAGGCGGCGCTGCGCACGCGCGATTGCCTGCGCTTCTATTGGACCGCCCCGCAGGGCCCCGATGTTGCGGGCGCGGCGGGTTACAAGGGCTTTTTCTATCATTTCCTGAAGAATGACGACGGAACGCGCTTCCGGAACGTCGAGCTTTCGACCGTCGACACCAGCCTGCTGCTTGGCGGGGTGCTGTTCGCGCAAAGCTATTATGACCGGGGCGATCCGGTCGAAGCCGAGATCCGCGACCTGGCCGAAAAAATCTACACGCGCGTCGACTGGCGCTGGGCGCAGCGCAGCACGACCGGAACGCAGGCGACGAACCAGCCCAACTCGCACGGCATCACCATGGGCTGGAAACCCGAAGCCGGTTGGGAACCGCACGACTGGATCGGTTATAACGAGGGCATGCTCGTCTATATCCTTGCCCTCGGCTCGCCGACGCACCCCGTCGGCAAGGACGCGTGGGACAAAGGTTGGGCGGCCGATCTCGAAAAGGACTGGGGCAGCTATTACGGACAGCAGCATCTGCAGTTCGAGCCGCTGTTCGGACACCAGTACAGCCATGTCTGGGTCGACTTTCGCGGCATCCGCGACGATTTCATGCGCGGCAAGGGCATCGATTATTTCGAGAACAGCCGCCGCGCGACGCTGGCACAGCGCGCCTATGGCGCCGACAACCCGAACAAATGGGCGGGCTATAGCGCCGACATCTGGGGCTGGACCGCGTCCGACGGGCCGGGATATTCGGAGGGCAAATATCGCGTAAGCGGCACCCCCCGCGCATTTAACGGCTATACGGCGCGCGGGGTCAGCGCCATTCGCGTCGTCGACGACGGCACGGTTGTCCCGACTGCGGCGGGCGGCTCGGTCGCCTTCGCCCCCGAGGTGGCGATCCCGGCGCTGATGGCGATGCGGACGCAATATGGCGAGCGGCTTTACACGCGCTATGGCTTCAAGGACGCGTTCAACCCCAGCTTCACCTTTGCCGGCGCCGCGTCAGGCGACGGAAAGGTCGATCCGGTCCAAGGCTGGGTCGCGAACGACTATCTCGGCATCGATCAGGGACCGATCCTCGCGATGATGGAAAATCATCGCAGCGGGTTCGTGTGGGAGGTCATGCGCAAGAACCCGCATATCGTCCGCGGGCTGAAGCGGATCGGGTTCAGCGGCGGCTGGCTCGACAAGACCAAAGCAGAGTGATGTTCCCCGGCGACGGCCGGGGAACGCACTGCTAGCAGCCTTTGCCAATGCAAAGGTCCGTGATCACCGGATAATGATCCGACGGCAGTTTGCCGCCATTCTGGTCGGTCAGCGTCGCATGGCGCAGCACCGTCACATCGTCGCTGACGAAAATATGGTCGATCGGGCTCGGGTCCATCTGCGCGATCTTGAAACCGGTGAAGGTGCCGAGCGGGCCGTAATGCGGCGTCCGGCTGATCGTGCGGCTGTCGCGCAGTGCGCCTTTGCCCGGCTCGACGATCGCCGCATAGGGATTGCTCGTCGCGGGACTGTTGAAGTCGCCCATCAGCACCGCGCTTTCATTCGGCTTGCGCTGCGCGTCGATCCAATGCCGGATCAGGCGCGCGCTTTCCTGCCGCGCGACTTCGCCGATATGATCGAAATGGGTGTTCACGATCAGCAGGGTGCGTTTCGCGCCCCGGTCATGCAGCCGCGCCCAGGTCGCGATCCGCGGTAGCGCCGCATCCCAGCCTTTGCTTGGGGTGTCCGGCGTCGGCGACAGCCAGAAAGTGCCCGATCCGACGAGGGTGAAACGGTCCCGGCGGAAGCCGAGCATCGAATATTCGCCCTTTTCCTTGCCGTCGTCGCGCGCGACCCCGACGAACTGGTAGGCTGGCAGATCGGTTTCGACCGCCTGCTTCTGGTGCTGCAGCACCTCCTGCATGCCGACGAAATCGGGCGCGCGATAGGCGACGAGCGCGGTCAGCGCGCTCCGCCGGTGCGGCCAGGCGTTTTCGCCGTCGGAGGCGACGTCGAGCCGGATATTATAGGTCATCGCCTCATAATGATCGGCGCGTTCCTTCGCGGCGGCGGGCAGAGCGAACAGCGCCGCGGCGGCGAGAATCAGGATTTTCTTCATCCGAGATTGCCTCCGTTCGATGCGATGACGCTGCTGTAGAAACGCGCGCTGCGCTTGGGCGTACGAACCTGTGTTTCATAATCGACATGGACGATGCCAAACCGCTTCGAAAAACCCAGCGACCATTCGAGATTGTCGAGCAACGACCACGCCATATAGCCGCGGACATCAACGCCTTGCCGGATCGCATCGCCGATCGCCGAAATATGGGTGCGGAGGTAATCGCAGCGCAGCGGATCGTCGATCCCGTCGGGGCCGGCCTTTGGGGGATCGTAAAAGGCCGCGCCATTCTCGGTGATATACACCGGGATATCGCCATAGGTGTCACGGAACCAGACAAGCATGTCGGTGAGCGCGGGCGGATAGACTTCCCAGTCGGTGGTCGTGTGCGTCGCATTCTGCCGCACCGGCGAGGCGCCGACCGGCCACTGGTGCGGGTCGTTCTTTACGACGTTGCGCGTGTAATAGTTTATACCGATGAAATCGACCGGCTGGTTGATGGCTTTAAGGTCTTCGGCGGACCAGTCAGGCCAGGCTTCGCCGAACACCTCGGCGAGTTCGTCGGGGTAGCTGCCCTTCAGCGCCGGATCGAGATATTGGCGGTTCATATAGGCGTGCGCGCGCGCGGTCGCGGCGACGTCCTCGGCGCTGTCGCTTGCCGGATATTTGGGCTCGATGTTGACGACGAGGCCGATCTCGTGCGCGCCTTCACTCCGATACGCCTCGACCGCCGCGCCGTGCGCGCGCATCAGATTGTGGCTTGCGATCGGCGTTTCGAACAAATTGCGGTGCCCCGGCGCGAGCGCGCCGTGGAGATAGCCGCCGTCGGTGATCACCCACGGCTCATTGAGTGTCACCCATTTCTTCACGCGCCCGTCGAGGCGGCGGTACATCACCGAACCATAGTCGGCGAACCAGCCGGCGATGTCGCGGTTGAGCCAGCCGCCCTTGTCGTCGAGCGCCGCGGGCAAATCCCAATGGTGCAGCGTCAGCAGCGGTTCGATATCGTTCTTCAGCAGTTCGTCTACGAGCCGCTCATAGAAATCGAGCCCCGGCTCGTTCACGCGCCCGATCCCCTCGGGCAGCACCCGGCCCCAGTTGACGCTGAAGCGATAGGCTTTCAGCCCCAGTTCCTTCATCAGCGCGACGTCGGCGGGCATCCGGTTATAATGGTCGCATGCGATATCGCCCGTGTCGCCCTTCACCGCCATCAGCCGCGGATCGTGGCTGAACCGCTGCCAGATGCTCGCGCCCGCGCCATCGGCGAGCGGCGATCCCTCGATCTGATAGGCGGCGGTCGCCGCGCCCCAGAGGAAATCGTCGGGGAAGACACTCTTGCTCATTTTTTGTCCTTGTTGGTAATCGTTGGGGAGGGAAGTTTCTGTTCGAGTAACCAGGCGTAGAGCGCCGGGTCGTCATAGGCGGGATCCCAGGCGTTGTGGCCGAGGTCGGGATAGATGGTCAGGCGCACCTTGCGGCCGCCGCATGCGCGGATCGCGCGCGCCATGGCGAAGCTGCCTTCGGGGATGACGACGTCGTCGCGGTCGCCGTGAAACGCCCAGACGGGCAGATCCATCAGCCGGCACGCCTCCCCAGGATTGCCGCGTCCGGCAACCGCCGCCACCGCGGCAAATCGTTTCGGCTCGGCGATCGCCCAGCGCCAGCTCGCGTGGCCGCCGCGGCTGAGGCCGGTCAGGTACACGCGCGCCGGGTCGATGCGATATGTCCTGGCGATATGGTCGACCAGTCTGTCGAGCTTAGCGATGTCCCAGTCCTGATCGGTGCCAAGCAGCGGCGATACGGTGAGGAAGGGGAAGGCGGGGTCGCGCTCGGCGATCTTCGGCGGACCATGGACCTTCACCTTCGCGACATCGTCGCCGCGTTCGCCCGAGCCGTGGAGGAAGATCAGCAGCGGATATTGTTTCGCCGTGTTGGCCAGATAGCCCTTCGGCACGAACAGCTGATAGGGATAATTGCCCGCCTCGATCGGCTGCTGCGGCGTCTGCCCCTCGACCGGCACGGGCGATTTTGTCTTTGCGGCGACGGGCGAGGCGGCAAGGGCAAGCCCCAGCAACGCCGCGGTCCAATATGTCATGCGTTTTTCCTTGATCGATTGGGTCATCCCTTGACGCTCCCAGTCAGGAGGCCGGTCAGGTAAAAGCGCTGGAGCGCGAGGAATAGGATGAGTACGGGCAGGGTGGTGACGACCGCGCCCGCCATCATCAGCTCATTGTCCTGCACATGCTGGCGGCTCATCGCGGCGAGCGCGACGGGCAGCGTGTAAAGATCCTGGTCGGCGAGGATGATCAGCGGCCACATGAAGTCGTTCCAGCTGCCGAGGAAAACGAACAGCGCCAGCGTGACGATGATCGGGGTCAGGATCGGCAGGACGATGCGGTGGAGGATCTGCGCTTCGCTAGCCCCGTCGATGCGTGCCGCCTCGAGCATCTCGTCGGGGATCGACAGGCAATATTGGCGGACGAGGAAAATGCCGAAAATGCCCGCGAGCCACGGCACCAGCGCGCCGGCATAGCTGTTGACGAGCCCCATCGCCTTGAGTTCGAGGAACAAAGGCAACATCCCGATTTGCCCCGGCACGACGAGTGCCGCGACGAGCAGGCGAAAGGTCGCATCGCGTCCCTTGAAACGCAGCTTGGCGAAGGCATAGCCCGCCGGGATGGTGAAGAGCAACGCGAGGACGGTCGCGAGCGTCGAGATCAGCAGGCTGTTGAGCAGGAAGCGCCCGATGCCGAAGCTGCCGAACAACAGGCGGTAATTGTCGAGGCTGGGGTCGCTTGGCAGCAGGGGCGGCGGGAATTGCGACGCCTCGCCGCGCGCCATGAAACTGACCGAAAGCATCCAGAGCAAAGGTGCGATCGTCAGAAGCGCGACGAGCGCAGCAAGCAGGGTAATGGACCAGCGGCGCAGGCTCATATCGCACCGCTCCGTTTCGCGAGCCGCAGCTGCACCAAGGTCACCGCAAGGATGCAGAGGAACAGCAGAAAGGCGACCGCCGCGCCCGACCCGAGGTTCCACCATTTGAACCCTTCCTCATACATGAAATAGAGGATGGTAACGGTCGATTGGGCGGGGCCGCCCTGCGTCATCACATAGGGTTCGGCGAACAGCTGGAACATGCCCGCAACGGTGAGCACCGACACCAGCAGTAGCGTCGGCGCGATAGCGGGGAGGGTGACATGGCGCAGCCGCGTGAACCAGCCCGCCCCATCGATCCGCGCCGCCTCGTCGAGCTCGCGCGGTACTGTCTGAAGCGCGGCGAGGAAGATGATCATATTATAACCGAAGGTCTTCCACCCGACGAAGATCAGGATCGCGGGCAGCGACGCATTGGGATCGCCCAGCCAGTCGATCGGCCCGATGCCGAACAGCGACAGCAGGTAATTGACGAGGCCATAGCGCGTGTGGAGCAGATAGCGCCACACCACCGCGGTCGCGACCAGTGTCGTCACATAGGGCGCGAACAACGCGACGCGCCACACCGGCCGCCATTTGAGCCATCGCGAATTGACGAGTATCGCGGCGAACAGCGACAGCGCGACGATGAAGGGCACGCCGAAACCAACGAACAATAATGTGTTCGTCACCGCTTTCCAGAACAACGGATTGCCGATCAGTCTTTCGTAATTTTGGAATCCGACGAAGCGCAGATTGCCGATGTCGGCGAGCGCATAGATGTCGAAATCGGTGAAACTCAAAAACAGCGACGCGACCGCTGGCAGAACGAAGAAGAGGGCGATCGCCGCAAGCGCGGGCGACGACATCGCCCAACCCGCACGCGCTTCGCTTGCCCGGCCGACGGCGCTCGCGCTTTGAGCGGTTCGCCGCGATGCGCTCACCGTGCCCGTCCTTTATCGAGCATCCAGCGCCGCTTTTCGAGCAAGCGGTCAGCGCGGACGTCGATCTCTTTCGCGGCTGCGTCGACGCTATATTCGCCGCGCACCATGCGCTCGGCGACGATCTGCATTTCGGTGACGATGCGTTCCCATTCGGGCACCTTGGGCAGCGGAGTTGCATGGTCGAGCTGCGTCGCAAAGGGCGCGACGATCGGGTCGCTCGCAAGCCCCGCCTTCGCCCATACCGACCGCCGCGCGGGCAGGTCGCCAGTGAGCTGCTGGAATTTTAGCTGCGCGGGGGGCGCCATCAGCCGCGACACCAGATTCCACGCTGCATCGCCATGATCGCTCCCCGCAAACACGACGAGGCTCGATCCGCCTGGGGCCGCCGATCCAATGCCGCCCGGCCCAGGGTTCGGCGCCGTTTCCCAATCGTCCCGCATGTCCGGCGCGAGGCGACTCTTCAGGTCGCCGATCGTCCACGGGCCCGAGAGAAACAGGCTGAAATAGCCCTTCGCAAACTCGTCCCACACGTTCGAGATTTGCGCCATCGATGCGACCGGCGCCAACCCCTCGTCGAACAAGGATTTGTAAAAGGCGAGCGCCGCTTTGAACTCGGGGTCCGCAAAGGCACCGCGCGCGCCATCGTCGCGCAGCATCCGGGCTCCGGCCGACAGCGCAAGCGTCGTCAGCTGCTCATATTCGTTGAGCGGATAAAGCAGCGCATAATTGCCCGCGCCGGCCTGGCGCTTCACCTTGTGCAGCGCCGTCTTCCATCCCGTCCAGTCGGCTGGCGGTGCATCGTAGCCGGCGCGCGCGAACAGGTCCTTGCGGTAAAATTGCAGCCGTGTGTCGACATACCAGGGGATTGCCCACGCCACCCCGCCGATGCGATTTGTATCGACCACCGCGGCAAACTGGTCGTCGAGCAGTCCTAGCGCACGCTCCGGAACTGGCGCAATCGCACCGATTGCCGCCAGCTCGGCGATCCAGCTGTTGCCGACCTGCCCGACCGCGGGCAGCGATCCCCCCGCAAAGCCGGTGAGCAATTTTTCGTGCGCGGTGGTCCACGGCAGCGGTTGTACCTCTATCGCGGGCGCATTTGCCGGCCAGCCGATAACCTTCAGCAACTCGGGCAGGCTAGCCGCCTCATTGCCCATCGCCCAGACGGTCAGCGCGCCGTCGCCGCGTGCACCACACGCAGCCAGGGCGGAGAACAGGGGCAGCGCCGCGAGCGCGCCCGTCATCTGGCGCCGCGTTACCTCCATCGGGCGCCCGCGCACATCATGGCTGTGCTGTCATCGCCCGCGTCGCAGCCGTTGTGCCGCGCGCAATCAGCGCCGGGGTCAGTATCGTCGCGCTTGCGCTGCCCAGCGTCTCGCCGCGGAGGATGCGCAGCAACATCATCATCGCAGTCGAACCCAGCCGGTCGATATGGACCTGCATCGTCGACAGCGAGGGATTGAGGTGGCGCGCCAGCGGGATGTCGTCGAACCCGGCGACCATGACATTGTCCGGCACCGACTTGCCCGCTTCGGCGAGCCCCGCGATCAATCCTACCGCCATCTGGTCGTTCGCCGCGAACACGGCATCGGCGGGCAACTGTCCCTGCACGAGTAACCGCGCAGCTTTCACACCGCTTTCTTCCGAAAAATCGCCGGGCAGGATCGCCGGATTGCGCACGCCCCCGACTTTGGTCATCGCATCGACGAAGCCGCGCTGCCGATCGCGCGCGTCGCGGTTGTGCTTGGGCCCCGCGATATGAACGACGTGCCGCGCGCCGCGGGCGAGCAGCGCCTCGGTCATCGCATAGGCGCCCTGATAATTGTCGACCGCGACGAACGGCAGGTCGAGCGAGCCCGCGTCATAGTTGAGCAGCACGGTGGGCAGCGCCGGGTCGAGATAGTCCGACAGCAGTTCGGGCTTGAGGTCGGGCGGCATCACGAGCAGCCCGTCGACGCGGCCGCGCATCGCCGCGATCGCCGCGGCTGTCTCGTGCGTGCTGCCGTGCATGTTGCCGAGCAGCAGGTGCATCCCCGATTCATGCGCGACGAGGTCGATGCCGCGGATGATTTCGGAAAAGAACTCGCCGAACAGGTCGGGCAGGATAACGCCGACGGTGTCGGTCTTGCGCCGCGTCAGGCTGCGCGCGCCGCTGTGCGGTACGAAATTCAGCTTTTTGACCGCCGCCATCACCGCCGCCTTTGTCGGCGCCGTGACATTGCCCAGCCCGTTGATCGCCCGCGATGCCGTCGCCACCGAAACCCCCGCTTCGCGGGCGACGTCCCTCAATGTAGCCATGCCTTCGGGCCCCTTTCCCTCAAATGGCGCCAAGTCGCTGTTGCGACTCTCTATTTTTATCCTTGCCGGGCGCGGAAACGTTCACAACGTAACCGGTTACACGGGCAAATTGCAAGGTCATTCCCCCGCCGGGCCTAACGCCTGACCGTCAGCGTCGAACAGGTGCAGATGCGTGGGCGGCAGCGAGGCAAACACCGTGTCACCCTCGTCGAGACTGCCGTCGTCGCGCAGCTGGCAGGCGATCGGCTCTCCCCCCTCGCGACCGCCCAGATGCAGCGTCGCAAGCCCGCCGAGCCGCTCGATAAAGCGGATCGTGAACAGCAGTGCGTCGGCAGCATCGCAGATTGCGATGTCTTCGGGCCGGATACCGATCGACAGTCGTGTGCCCACGGCGAGCGGCGCGGGAAGCGGCGGCAGGGCGATGCGCCGGCCGTCTGCGAGTTCGGCGCGTCCGTCTTCGGCCAGTGCCGCGGACAGGATATTCATCTGCGGCGTCCCAAGAAACTGCGCGACGAAGATATTCGCGGGCCGCGCGTACAACTCGCGCGGGGTGCCGACCTGCTCGATACGGCCGTCGCGCAGCACGATGATCCGGTCGGCGAGCGTCATCGCCTCGACCTGATCGTGCGTGACGTACAGCGTCGTCGTCCCGAGTTGGCGGTGCAAGCTCGCAAATTCGTACCGCATCCGGACGCGCAAATCGGCGTCGAGGTTCGACAGGGGTTCGTCGAACAGGAAGATCTGCGGCTGCCGCACGATCGCGCGGCCGATCGCGACGCGCTGCCGCTGCCCGCCCGACAGGGCAGCGGGTTTGCGCTCGAGCAACGCCTCGATGTTCAATATCGCCGCGGCGCGGCGGACCGCCGCGTCGATCGCATTCTTGTCGGCCTTTGCGATGCGCAGCCCGAACGCCATATTCTCATAGACCGTGAGATGCGGATAAAGCGCGTAGGATTGGAACACCATCGCGATGCCGCGCTCCGATGGCGGCAGGTCGGTCACGTTGCGGTCGCCGATGACGATGCTGCCGCCGGTCAGCTCCTCCAGTCCAGCAACCGACCGCAGCAGTGTCGATTTTCCGCATCCCGAGGGGCCGACGATCACCGTGAATTCGCCGTCGGCGACGTCGATCGACACGCCCTTCAGCACCTCGGTGGCGCCAAAGCTTTTGCGTGCATTCTGGATCGACAGTCCGGCCATGTCCCCCTCGTTCGTCAGGCCTTTAGTGAACGGTCGCGCCCGCGCTCGCCTGCCGGGCCGGCGCCCGTCCGGCGGCGATGGCGAAGAGGCACAGCGCGACATAGCAGGCGGCCGGAAGGATCAGCGCGGCGGCATAGCCGACCGAGCCCGATAGCAGGCCGATGAAATAGGGGATCACCGCCCCGCCGACGATCGCGGTGCAAAGCAGCCCCGATGTCGCTTCGGCGCGCGCCGTCGAGCGTTCGAGCGTGAGCGTGAAGATCACCGGGAACATGATCGAATTGAACAGGCCGATCGACAGCGCAACGAAGCCCGCGGTCACCCCGCCGACAACGACGACATAGAGGCAGAGCAACGCGGCGATGGCGGTGAAGGAGGCCAGCATCTTCGATGCCGAGAAGCGCGCAAGCAGCACCGACCCGATCGCGCGGCCGACCATCGCACCGCCCCAGTAAAGCGCAACAGCCTTGCCGGCTTCTTGCAGCGAAACGCCCGGAACACCGTCATTGCCCATGATCCAGCCGAAAGTGCCGAAGGCGGCGTCGGACTGTCCCCAGATCGCATCGCTGTTAAGGAACAGCGCCATCTGCGTTCCGATCGCAACCTCGGCGCCGACATAAAGGAAGATCGCAAGCCCGCCGAGCAACGTCCATCGCGATGAAAAGGCCTCGCGGATCAGTTCGCCCATCCCGGCGTTGCTGCCCATCGGTGCGGGCGGCACCGCTTCGTTGACGATGCGGCGGCTGACCCAAAAGAACAGCAACAGCGCGACGATCAGGCCGCAGATCCAGAAATAGGCCGAATCGATCCCGGCAAGCGCCTGCGCGCGCACCGCCTCGGTGACCACCGTGCCTTCCTTGACCTCGACGCCCTCGAGAAACAGGTGCGCGCCGATCAGCGGGCCGAGGAAGGTGCCAAAGCTGTTGAAGGTTTGGCTGAAGGTCAGGCGAAAATGGCTGCGTTTCGGGTCGCCGAGTGCCGCCGCGAGCGGGTTCGCCGCGACCTGCAGGATCGTGATGCCGCTCGCGAGAATGAAAAGGCCCGCGAGGACAAGGGGGTAGATCGCAAGGTTCGCGGCGGCGAGCATGACGAGACAGCCGACGACCATCGTCGAAAGTGCGGTCAGGATCGACGGCACCGAATGGAAGCGCGCGATCAATGCGGCAGCGGGAAAGGACATCAGGCCATAGGCGATGAAGAAGGCCGAGGCCGAAAGCTGCGCCTCTGCGTCGCTTAGCGTGAAGATGCCCTTCACCGCGGCGACGAGTGGGTCGATCAGCGAGGTGATGAAGCCCCAGGCGAAAAACAAAACGGTCACCGCGGCAAAGGCCGCCATCGCGTTCGAGCGACCGCCGCTATGGGTGGTCGCCTGGCTGGGCACGTTCATCCGGAATATCCTCTTTGCCGAAACTATGTTATGCGCAGCGGTCTAACGAGCGGCCCGGGGCAATGCAACCGGTTACATTTTTCGGCCTCCGGCCTCACTTTTCCGCGTCCCCGCCGTTGATCCCGCACCACGCGAAATAATCGTTCGTCACCCACTGGCGCGTACGGGCGCGACTGGTTACATGGGCCGCCACCAAACGAATCGCGCGTGTCGCCCCGTAATCCGGGGCAGGCGCCGCCCGCACCAGAAAGTGGCGACCCATGGAAATCATCACCGGCCTGACATTCGACGATGTGCTGCTGGTTCCCGGCGCGTCGGATATCCTGCCGTCGGATGCCAATCTGTCGACCCAGTTGACGAGCGAAATCAGCCTCAACATCCCGATCCTTTCCTCGGCAATGGATACGGTGACCGAGGCCGACATGGCGATCCTAATGGCGCAGATCGGCGGCATCGGCGTCCTCCACCGCAACCTGACCGTCGAGGAACAGGCGGCGGCGGTGCGGCAGGTGAAGCGCTTTGAAAGCGGCATGATCGTCAACCCGATCACCATCACCCCCGACGCGCCGCTTTCCTATGCGACCGCACTGATGGCGCAGCACAGGATCTCGGGCATTCCCGTCGTCGAAACCGGCGGCAAACTCGTCGGCATCCTCACCAACCGCGATGTTCGTTTCGCCGACAACCCGGGCCAGCCGGTGCGCGAGTTGATGACCGCCGAAAATCTCGCCACCGTGCGCCCCGGCGTCGGGCAGGACGAGGCGCGCAAGCTGCTCCACCAGCGCCGCATCGAAAAATTGCTCGTCGTCGATGATGATTATCGCTGCATCGGCCTGATTACCGTCAAGGATATGGAAAAGGCGGTCAATTTCCCCGACGCGACCAAGGACGGCAGCGGCCGCCTGCGCGTCGCCGCGGCGACCAACACCGGCGACAGCGGCGTCGAGCGGGCGGAAGCACTGCTTGAGGCCGAATGCGACCTGATCGTCGTCGATACCGCGCATGGCCACAGCAAGGGCGTGGGTGTCACCGTCGAGCGCATCAAGAAACTCTCGAACCGCGTCCAGGTGCTCGCCGGCAATGTCGCCACCGGCGACGCGACCAAGGCGTTGATTGACGCGGGTGCCGACGGTGTGAAGGTTGGTATCGGTCCGGGTTCGATCTGCACCACGCGCGTCGTCGCGGGCGTCGGCGTGCCCCAGCTGACCGCGATCCTCGACAGCGTCGAGGCGGCGTCGAAGCTTGGCGTTCCGGTGATCGCCGACGGCGGCCTACGCACCTCGGGCGACATCGCCAAGGCGCTGGCAGCGGGCGCATCGAGCGTGATGGTCGGATCGATGCTCGCGGGCACCGCCGAGGCGCCGGGCGAAACCTTCCTCTATCAGGGCCGCACCTATAAAAGCTATCGCGGCATGGGCAGCGTCGGCGCGATGGCGCGCGGCAGCGCCGACCGCTATTTCCAGCAGGATATCAAGGACCAGATGAAGCTGGTTCCCGAAGGCATCGAGGGCCAGGTCCCGTTCAAGGGCCCGGCAAAGGATGTCATCCACCAAATGGTCGGCGGCGTGAAGGCGGCGATGGGCTATACAGGCAGCCGTACGCTCAAGGATTTCCGCGAGCGCGCCAAATTCGTGCGCATCACCAATGCCGGCCTGCGCGAAAGCCATGTCCACGACGTCGCGATCACGCGCGAAGCACCGAACTACCCGGCCGGTTGAGGCCGGGCGATGACACCCGCAGCGCGCGTTCAGGCCGCGATCGAAATTCTCGATGCCATCGCGGTGGCTGCGCGCGAGGGTGGGGCGCCCGCGGATGCGATCTTCGCTGAGGCGATGCGCGCGCGCCGCTATGCGGGGTCGAAAGACCGCCGCGCGATCCGCGGCCATGTTTATGACGCGATCCGTGTCGTACGCTCGGCGCCCGCTTCGGGCCGCGCGGCGATGCTCGCGCTCGCCGAGACGCAGCCCGAGATTACCGAACTCTTCGACGGCTCTTCCTACGGCCCCGCGCCAATCGCCGACGATGAACCGCGCGCCGAAGCCGGGCTCGCCGCGCAGGCGCTGATCGACCTGTTCGACCCGCTCGTCGGCAAAGAAGAAAGCGAGGCTATGCTTGCGCGTGCGCCGCTCGACCTGCGAGCCAACCGCATCAAGGCTTCGCGCGACGATCTCGCGGCGCTTTTCCCCGAGGGTGAAGCGATCATGGGCGCGCCCGACGGCTGGCGCCTGCCGGCCGAGACGGCGGCGGTGCAGCATCCCGCCTACGCCGAGGGCCAGTTCGAGGTGCAAGACGCCGCGAGCCAATATGCCTCGGCCGCGCTGGACGCCGCAGCGGACATGCAGATCGTCGACCTGTGCGCAGGCGCGGGCGGCAAGACGCTCGCCATCGCCTCGCTCACCGGAAACGACGCCGACATTCTCGCGTGCGACACCAATCGCGCCCGCCTTCAGCAGCTGCCGCCGCGCGCCGAACGCGCCGGCGCAACGCGCACCGAAACGCGGCTGCTCAATCCCGGCAAGGAAGGCGACATGCTCGCCGACTGGCAGGGCAAGGCAACACATGTCTTCGTCGACGCTCCCTGTTCGGGCAGCGGAACCTGGCGGCGCAGCCCTGAGCTGCGCTGGCGCCTCACCCCCGTGCGCCTCGAACGCCATCTTGCCGAGCAGGCGAAGCTGATCGACATCGGTGCCGATCTTGTGGCGCCGGGCGGCAAACTTCTCTATGCTGTCTGCTCGATCATCACGCGCGAGGGGCGGGCACAGGTGGACGAATTTCTGAACCGGCATCCCGGCTGGACGGCCGATGACGGCTATCTCCCGGAGGGCATCGGGCGCGCGGCGGGGAGCGGTTTTCTGCTCACGCCGGGCCGTGATGGCTGCGACGGATTTTTTCTCGCACGACTGACGGCACCATGTTAGCATCGCCTGCAATGAAGCGATGGGAGAATGCGATGCGCGTCGGCTTTTTGGCTCTAACTGCGGGTGTGATCCTCGCCAGCCTGCCCACCGCATCGGACGCGCAGCGCGCCGACAACGACATCTTCCCGCGCTCGATCGCGCTCCAGCAGGAAGGCCACAAGGCGCAGGACGCCGGCGATCTCGACGCCGCGATCGGTTATTATGAATCGGCGCTTGCCGCCGACCCGCGCAACCGTTCGGCGATCATCGCGCTGGCACAGGTCGCGCGTGCGCAGGGGCTGCCGGGCAAGGCGATCGGCCTTTATCGCGAGGCGCTGGTCCTTGAACCCAATGATATCGTCGCGCTGACCGGGCAGGGCGAAGCGCTCGCCGACAAGGGCGCGCTCGAACTCGCGCGCGAAAAGCTGGTCGAGGCGCAGCGCGTCTGCAGCGAAAAATGCCCGCAAGTCGCGGCGCTTGAGAAGACGATCGCATCGAGCGCGTCGAAGCGGGTTGTCGCCGCCGAAGTGCTCGTGCCGAAGCCCGTCGCCACCGTTGGTGCGACCAGTAACCAGAATTGAGTTAGGCGCCCAGCTTCCGCGCTAGCTCGACCCATTCGGAAACGCTGACCGTCTCCGCTCGCCGCGTCGGCTCGATCGCCAGCGCTTCCGCTGCGGTAACCGCCCCCTCGACGCCCTTCAGGCTCTGCCGCAGCATCTTGCGCCGCTGGCCGAACCCCTTCTCGGTCAGCTTTGACAGCAGCTTCGGATTGACGCCATCGGGTTGCTCGGCGGGCGTCACATGGACGATCGCTGACATCACCTTGGGCGGGGGCGTGAACGCCGAGCGGTGGACCTTCATCGCGATCTTCGCGGTCGATCGCCACTGCGCGAGCACCGCGAGCCGGCCATAAGCGTCGGTCCCGACCGGCGCGACGATGCGTTCGGCGACCTCGAGCTGGAACATCAAGGTCAGTGACAGCCATCGCGGCGGCCAGGCCGCGGGCTCAAGCCAGCGCGTGAACAGCGCGGTGCCAACATTATAGGGCAGGTTGGCGACGATATGATAAGGTTCGCCGGCGGTCAGCGCGTCGATATCGACCGCCATCGCGTCGTCGGCGATCACGGTCAGCTGCCCTGGGAAGGCTTCGCCGAGTTCGGCGAGCAAAGGCAGGCAGCGGTCGTCGCGCTCGACCGCGATCACCTTTGCCCCCGCACGCAGCAGCGCGCGCGTCAGTCCGCCGGGTCCCGGCCCGACTTCGAACACCGTGACGCCGTCCAGATCGCCCGGAATCGCTGCGATGCGATCGAGCAATTGTTCGTCGAACAGGAAATTCTGGCCGAGTGCCTTGCTCGCCTGCAGGCCATGGGTGCGCACCGTTTCGCGAAGCGGTGGTAACGGAACCTGGGGCTGGACTGTCACTTCGCCGGCGCGTAGCTGCGCTCGCGCGCCGCAGCGAGCTGGGCCGCCATCGCGATCGCGGCGATCGTCGGCCCCGGATCGGCGGTGCCGGTGCCGGCGATATTGAACGCGGTGCCGTGGTCGGGCGAGGTTCGGATGATCGGCAGGCCGAGCGTCAGATTGACCCCGTCGTGGAAGTGCAGCGCCTTGAACGGCGTCAACGCCTGGTCGTGATAGGGGCAGAGCAGCGCGTCATAGTTGGCGCGAACCGCGGGGGCGAACAGGCTGTCGGCGGCAAAGGGGCCATCGACGATGACCCCGTCCTCGGCGAGCTGCGCGATCGCGGGCGCCATGATCCGCTCTTCTTCACTACCCAATTGGCCGCTCTCGCCCGCGTGGGGATTGAGTCCGGCCAGCGCGATACGCGGCGCGTCGATCCCGAAATCGCGGCGCAGCCCGCGCGCGACGATCCGCGCCTTGGCGACGATCAGCTCGACCGTCAGTCGTTCGGACACTTCGACCAGCGGGATATGCACGGTCAGCGGCACGACGCGCAGACTTGGTCCCGCCAGCATCATCACGGCGTTGGTCGCGGTCACGCCGCAGCGTTCGGCGATGAACTCGGTCTGCCCCGGATGCGTATAGCCGATGCCGTGCAGTGCATATTTCGAGACCGATCCGGTGACGAGCGCGGAACTTGCCTGGTTGCGGGTCAGCCCGATCCCGGTCTCAAGCGCGTGGAGTGCGCAGGTCGCGCCGGCCGCGGTCGGTATGCCGGGAGTCAGCGGACCGCTGTCCTCCAGATGCCAGACGGGCAGCGCGTCGCCAAAGGCGCGGACCACCTCGTCCATGTCGCCGACGCGTGCGACCGGGCCGTCCCACACGGCGGTGATCGCCGCGACGTCACCGATGGCAACGAAAGGGGGCAGGTCATGTTCGCGGCGCGCCGCCCAGGCGCGGGCCGTGACTTCGGGGCCGACGCCGGCCGGGTCACCCATGGTGACCGCGATCGGCTGTCGATGACTGAGATCGGACATGGGATCAGCTATATTCGATCACGGCGTCCCGGCGGAGGTCGCGCAGATAGCGCTGGGCCCGCTTGTTGACCTTGTCCTCCAACAATTTCTGTTCGATCTGCTCGAGGTTCGGGGCGGTCGCGGTCTGCGGCAAGTCGCGACCGCATAGCACGAGGACGCTGACGCCTTCGTTCGCTGCGCCAAAGGGTTGCGTCGTCTGGCCGACCTGCAGGCTGGCCAGCGTCGCTTGGAGCGGAGCCGGTAGCGCGCGCATCTCGATATTGTCGCGCGACACGACGCTTGCGCCCAGGCTCTGCGCGACCGCGTCGGCGGCGCCGCAACCGGCAATACCGCGCGTCTTTTCGGCGAACGCGCCCGCGAGTTCAGTGGCCTTGGCCGGCGTGGTGCCGGCAGGGAAATCGAGCGAAATCTGCTTAAGGCTGAGGATCGCGTCGCGCGGATCGGCGGTCAGCACCTGACGCCGGTCGATCATCAACATGATCGACATGCCGCCCGGCACCTCGATCGGGCCGACGAGCTGGCCGGGCTGCATCTGCGTCGCGGCTTCTCCCATCGATCCGGGCAGCTGGCCGGCCTTCACCCAGCCCAGATCGCCGCCGACGACGGCGGTCGATGCTTCCGAAAACTGGCGCGCGTAAGCGGCGAAGCTGCCGCCTGCCTGCAACGCCTGGATGATCTTCTTGGCATTTTCTGCGACCGCGCCGGCGGTTTCGGGCGTTGCCGACAGATAGATTTCGCCCAGGTGAAACTCGTCCTGCCCCTTGGTCCCGGTCATCTGGTCGGCGACGATCTTCACCTCTTCGGTGGAGACGTTGGTGGTCGACTGGATGTTGCGCGACAACAGGCGGTCCCAGGCAAATTCGCCGCGAATCTGCTGCTTCACCGCAGCGGCCGACGAGCCCTTCGACGTGAGGTAGGTCGAAAATTGTTCAGGGGTCTGCTTGAACCGTGTGGCGAGGCGAGCGAACTGATCGTTGACGACATTCTCGTCGATTGTGATTTCGGCCGCCTTGGCTTCCTGAATCTGCAATTTCTCGTCGATCAGGTTGCTGAACACCTGGCTGCGCAGCCGCTGGATCTCCTCAGGTGGCAGCTCGGCATTGTTGTTCGCAATCCGGATCAGCGCCATGCGCTGCTCGATGTCGGTCGCGGTGATGATCTCGCCATTCACGGTGGCGGAGGGGCGATAGACGTTCGGCTTTGCATCACCGAAAAGCTGCACATTGCCCGGGATATTGAGGCTGGTCGTCGGTACTTCGCTGTCGGTAACGGTCTGCGCCAGCACGGGCGTTACGCCGACGGCAGCCAAGGCGATCAGGCCGGTCATGGTCGAAAATTTGGTCATCTTTACCCTATTCGAGAAAGTCCGGACGCTCCGTATCAGCGGATACGCCCGATGGTCCAGCGCAATCCGCCAAATAGACCGTTTGATGCCTACGGATACGCCCCGGACGCTGAACCTAGGCTGAGCGAAGTGCCTCAGAATCCGAGGTTACGGAAAGCGATGCGGAACGAGAAGCTGTTCCCGCGCCGTGCATCGCCGGTGTCGGCATAGTCGCGCCGCCAGGTGAGCGCGATCGACAGGCATTCATCGTCATAGGCGACGCCCAAGCGGTGACGAATCGGTTCGAACCCGTCGGCGTCGCTCAGCGGATCGTCGCTTTGCTGTGTCAAATCGACGATCGCCGATCCGAAAAGCGACCAGTTTTTCGCCACCGCGACGCGCCCGCCGACGCGCGCTTCCTCGCGGTCCTGCAATTCTTCACCGAGAAGCAGGATATCGCGGTTGAGCCGCGAATAACCAAGCACGGCATAGGTCGAGCGGCTGCCGATCGTCGCGTCGAATTCGTTGCGGCGGATCGCGAGATTGTCCTTGTCGAGCCGGTAGCGGTGGGTCAACCGCAGGAAATCCTTGTAGGCAACCGTGGTGCGCCCGACGATGTCCGAGGTCCGGTCGGTCAGCCCGGTGCCGTCGGGAAACAGGCTCGGCTTGTCCGACAGGCGATAGCTCTGGCCGACGACGCTGCTGATGTTGAAGCCCGGACGGCTGTAATTCCATTCGACGCCATAGGTGACGCGCGCGCCATCCTCGAACCGGTCGTGGCCGTTGAAGCGGTTGATCGCGAACAAATTGCTGTCTTCGAGGTCGAAGGCGCGCGAATCCTCATTCGGAATGTCGATATTCTTGATCGGCGGCGTCGCGACGATCTGGACACGCGGGGTCAGCGTCTGCGTGCCGCCCGCGAATTCGCCGACAAAGGGCCAGCGCATGTCGGCGGCGACCGCAGCAATACCGCGCGCCTGCCAGCCCGATTTGCCGCGATAACCGGGGATGCCGGTCAGCAGATTTTCGTCGCTGTGATAGACGTCGCCGCGCACCAGAGCGGTCAGCGTGACTTCTTGGCCCAGCCCCGTCAGTCCGCGCAAATCCCAACGCGCACCAGCAAAGGCGCGCTGCGTGTCTTGGCCCGACGTCCGGCCGATTGCGAGCGTGTTGAGCTGCAGTTCGAGCTGGCCGCCAAGGATCGGGTCGGCGAAGCGCTGGCGATAATCGATAATCGGCAGCGCGATCGGCTGCTGACCCTGTTCGTCGTTGCGGCGCAGCGTCTGCGTCGCCCAGCCCGCGATCGAGAGGTACGAGTTGCCGCCTATCCGTTCGAGCTCGAAGGTCGAACGCAGCCGGTCGTCGCGGCTGATGTCGTACCGGCGCATGAAGGTGCGGTCGGTCGCGATGCGGCCCGAATAGGTCAGGCTCCAGCGCGGATCGAACTGGAACTTGCCCGCACTCTCCAGATAGCCGCGGAACCGTTTGCGGCTGTCGGGATCGTCGCCGGTCAGCGGGACGAGCGAACCATAGGTTGCATAGCCGTTGATGCGGAACGACCCGATGTCGGTCAGGGCGCGGAACTCGCCCTCCATCATCGGCGCCGCGCTGGTGTAGATATGCGGCGTGATCGTGATGTCGCGGTCGGGCGCGAGACGCAGATAATAAGGTACCGCGATTTCGAAGCCGTTGCTGCGGTCGAGCCGGATTTCGGGGACGAGCAGCCCGCTCCCGGCTTCCTGGTTCGCCGGATGGCTGAGCCCCGGCAGCGGGATCAGCGGCAGGCCGAAAATCTCGACGCGCGCGCCCTTGTAGCGGATCTTGTTCTTCGCGCGGTCGTAGATCACCTTGACCGCGCGGATCTGCCAGCTCGGATTCTTGGGGCAGCCCTCGTCATCCTCGACCGGGCAGGGGGTGTAGGCGGCGTTCTCCAGCTCGATATTGCCGTTGTCGAAGCGCGTGCCCTTCATCGCCGCGAGCCGCGATCCATTGTCGAGCACGACGAGCAGATTTTCGACGACGCCGTCGCGCAAACTGTCTGTCAGCTCGATCTTGTCGCCATAGGCAGTATCGCCTTCGGGATTCTTGATGACGACATTGCCCTCGGCAAAGACCTTGCCCGTCTGCCGGTTCCAGGTGACCTTGTCCGCGCGCATCTCGATCGCTTCGCGGTTCATCTGGACATTGCCCTCGGCCACGACGACCTCGGTATCGCTATCGTAATTGAGGTTGTCGGCGGCAAAGCCGATCTGCTCCTCTCCCTTTGCATCGGGAGCGTCCGACGGGGTCGGGGCGACGTCGGGCGTTTGCAGGTTGGGTTGGCCAGTAACCTCTGCCGACTGGGTCGATTCGTCGTTCGTCTGGGCCAGCACCGGGCACGCAGCCAAAGCCGCGCCGCTCGCCGTCGCCAGCCAGAACGGCCGCGCACGCGCTGCCCGATGGAACAAAGCCCAGCTCATTTAATCCCTTTGTCCCGAACCCTATATCAGTGTTTCCCGGCTTGGACCGGCAGCTTTGTTTTTGCAACTCGCAAGCGAAACCCCTATCGGTCCGCCACGTTCCAATCAATCATCGCATAAGAAAGTTAAGGCATGGACATTCAGTTTGTCGCGCAAATCGATGCGTCTGCCGACGTCGTCGCATTTCCGGTCCGCAAGGGCGAGGCGGGTGCGCTCGGCGCCTTGCTCGGCGCCGCGGCGGCGCAGGCGCGCTTCGACGGCGCTGCGGGCGCAATTGCCGAGACCGCAGCGATCGACGGCGACCAGGCGAAGCGGCTGCTGCTGGTTGGTATCGGCGAGGGCAGCGAACAGGACCTCGAGCGCGGCGGCGCCGCGCTGATCGCGAAGCTGCAGACGAGCGGCGCGACTGCGGTCCATGTCGATTTCGCGAGCACAGGCCCGAGCGATGCCGACGACGTGCTTGCTTTTGCGATGGGCGCGCGCCTCCGCAACTGGCGCCTCGACACCTATCGCACGCGCCTCGCCGACACCGCGAAGCCCAGCCTGAAAACGGTGGCGATCGCGTCGCCCCACGGCGACCTGTCGGGCCGCTGGGCCGAAAATGAAGCGATTGCCGATGGCGTCGCGCTGACGCAGACGCTCGTCGCTGAGCCGCCGAACATCCTTTACCCCGAAACCTTTGTCGAACGCTGCCAGCATCTCGCCGACCTCGGCGTCGAAATCGAGGTTCTCGACGAACGCCAGATGAAGGCGCTCGGCATGGGCGCGCTGCTCGGCGTCGCGCAGGGCTCGACGCGACCGCCGCGCCTGCTCGCGATGCGCTGGAACGGCGGCAATCCGGGCGACGCGCCCGTCGTCTTCATTGGCAAGGGTGTCACCTTCGACACCGGCGGCATCAGCATCAAGCCCGCCGCGGGCATGGACATGATGAAGTGGGACATGGGCGGCGCGGGCGCCGTTGCGGGCGCGATCAAGGCGATTGCGGGGCGCAAGGCGAAGGCGAATGTCGTCGGCGTCGTCGGCCTTGTCGAGAATATGCCCGACGGCAATGCGATGCGCCCCGGCGACGTCGTCTCGACCATGTCGGGGCAGACGGTCGAGGTGCTCAACACCGACGCCGAGGGCCGGCTCGTCCTTTGCGACGCGATCAGCTGGGCGCAGAGCGCCTACAACCCCAAGGTGATCGTCGATCTCGCGACGCTGACCGGCGCGATGGTCATCTCGCTCGGCCATGAATATGCCGGCATCTTCGCCAATGACGACACGCTCGCGACCGACCTGATCGCCGCGGGCGAGGCCAGCAACAACAAGCTGTGGCGCTTCCCGCTGTCGCCCGCCTACGACAAGCTAATCGACAGCCCGATCGCCGACATGAAGAATATCGGCCCGCGCGAGGGCGGCTCGATCACCGCGGCGCAGTTCCTGAAGCGCTTTGTCGGCGAAGGCGTCGCCTGGGCGCATCTCGACATCGCGGGCATGGCGTGGGCCGACAAGGACGGTCCGGTGTGGGCGAAGGGCGCGACGGGCTATGGCGTGCGCCTGCTCGATCGCTATATCGCCGCCAACCACGAAGGCTGACCGAAGCGGGGTAGGGGAGCATGGCGCGCGTCGACTTTTACCGGCTGACCCGCGACCCGGTCGAACGGGTGCTCCCCGCGCTTGCGACGCGGATATTGGCGAACGGCGACCGCCTGCTGGTGGTCGCCGCGCCGGCGATGCAGCGGCAGGCGATCGACGAGGCGCTTTGGACGCTGCAGCCCGCCAGCTTCCTGCCGCACGGTCATGCGGGGTCGCCCGACGAGGAGATCGAGCCGATCCTGATCGCGGGCACGCTCGATCCGTCGCCGCCCAACCGCGCAACACTCGTTGCGCTCGCCGACGGCGAATGGCGCGAGGAAGCGTTGGGCTTCGAACGCACCTTCCTCCTCTTCGACAACAGCCGCATCGACGACGCCCGCGCGCTCTGGCGCACGCTCGCGGCGCGCGACGATGTCGACAACCGCTTCTGGAAACAGGACGAAAACGGCCGCTGGTCCGAAGGGCCCTAGGCGTCCGGCGCTCTATCCTTGCAGTGCAGCAAAAGCGCGGCTAGAGGCGCGCGCATCGCAAACAATAATAACTCAGGAGCTTCCCCCATGGCGGTCACTCGCACTTTCTCGATCATCAAGCCCGACGCCACGCGTCGCAACATCACCGGCGCCGTCACCAAGATGCTCGAAGACGCCGGCCTGCGCGTCGTCGCGTCGAAGCGCATCCACATGACCCGCGAACAGGCCGAAGGCTTCTACGCGGTCCACAAGGAACGCCCCTTCTTCGGCGAACTCGTCGACTTCATGATCAGCGGCCCCGTCGTCGTTCAGGTCCTCGAAGGCGAAAACGCGATGCAGGCGAACCGCGACATCATGGGCGCCACCAACCCCGCGAACGCAGAGCCCGGCACGATCCGCAAGGAACTGGCCGAAAGCATCGAAGCGAATACGGTTCACGGTTCGGACAGCGACGAGAATGCGGCGATCGAAATCGCCTACTTCTTCAAGCCCGAAGAAATCGTCGGCTAAACGCCATTTGCCTTAGGGCAGCGAAGGGCCGCCGGAGCGATCCGGCGGCCTTTTTCGTTGCGACTATTGAGCGTTGTCTGTGTAATCTCAAAGCCTGTCGAACGCGATATGGAGTGAGTTATGACCTCGGACGAAGTTGACGAGCTTTCGATTGAAATGTTTCGTACATTTGCCCGATTTGAGTATGCGTTAAAAGCTGCTGGCTTCCATAAGGGGGATGGCGCCGCTGACGCGAATTGGACTAAATTTTCTGATTCTTTTCCAAAGCTCCTCGATGACCCAAAAGGAGATGAGATCAAAGCGGCGCTCAAATATTTCAACGAAAAACCACCGAAGAAGCAGGTAATCATCAATGGCGTGCTGGATTGGTCTCCGGCCCCGCCAAACACAAATAATAAGTCAGATGAGATACTCATCTACGTTCGGAGAGTACGGAATAATCTGTTTCACGGCGGTAAGTTCAATGGAAATTGGTTTGAACCCCAGAGAAGCGCCGAGCTGCTTCGTCATTCGTTGACAATCTTAAACGCATTTTTGGAGGCCTCGCCAAAGGTCAATGCCGCCTATCATTCTTAGGATTGACCTTCAGAATTCGTCGGCCACGCCCATCAGCCCGGCCAGCTTCTTTGGGGCGACCGCCAGCCAGCTTTTGCGCAGCCATTCGCCGATCGCATCCCAATCGGTGTCGCCAAGGTCGAGCCGGATGCCGATCCAGCCGTCGCCGAAATAGGCGGGGCGGTAATAACGTTTTTCGTCGAGTTCGATCAGCATCGCCTGCTCTTCGGCGCCGCTGATCTTGACCAGCAGCGCGATCTTGCCGTCGCCATGATGATCCTCGGTGAAATAGGCGAATTTCTTGCCCTTCACGATGCCGAAACAGGGCATGCCGTGCGACACCACTTCGTCGGCTTCGGGCAGCGCCATCGCAAGGTCGCGCACGCGGCCACGCAGATAATCTGGCGACCGCTCGCGCGTGACAAAGGCGGCGAGCGTGGCCGGATAGAGCTGGTGTTCGGCGAACTGCACCCGCCGCGCCAGCATTTCGACCGTGTCGTCCGGGATTATCGCAACGGGCGTCTGCGCCAGCACCGGGCCGTCGTCGACGCCCGCCGTCACGATATGGACGCTGCACCCGCCGAATGTGTCGCCGGCGTCGATCGCTTGGGCGTGGGTGTTCAGTCCCTTGTAGAGCGGCAGCAGGCTGGGATGGATATTGACCATCTTGCCCGCCCAGCGTCCGACGAACTCGTCCGACAGGATGCGCATATAGCCCGCGAGCGCGACGAACTCGGCGCCAGCTGCGCGCAATTGTTCGTCGACCAGCGCGTCGAAGGCATCGCGGTTCATGCCCTTGTGCGACAAGCTCCAGGTCGCAATGCCCTCGGCCTCCGCAATCTTCAGCCCCGGCGCGTCCGGATCGTTGCTGCCGACGAAAACCAGTTCAAAAGGGCAATCGGTCGCTTTCGCCGCATAGAGCAGCGCCGCCATATTGGTGCCGGCGCCCGAAATCAGGACGGCGACCTTAGCTTTGGTCACGGCGCCACCCCCTTAATCCGTTCGTGCTGAGCTTGTCGAAGCACTGTTCTTTTCTCGTCTGCGGTTGAAAGGAAGAACGGCCCTTCGACAAGCTCAGGGCGAACGGTGGAAATTATCCGCGGTGTGTGGCGCTCCACGCGCCCATCGCGCTCCAGGTTTCAGCGCTTCCGGTTACTGTGCAGCCTTTGTCGCCCTCGGCGATGTGGCCGATGCGGAAAACCGTCTCGCCCGCCGCTTCGAGCGCTGCGGTGACTTCGGCGACATCGCTCTCGGCGACGACCACCGCCATGCCGATCCCGCAGTTGAAGGTGCGCGCCATTTCTTCCGGCTCGATATTGCCCTGCGCCTGCAGAAAGACCATCAGCCGCGGCTGTTCCCACGCGTCGGCGTCGACATGCGCATGCAGCGTCTTCGGCAGGATGCGCGGGATATTCTCGAGCAGCCCGCCGCCGGTAATATGCGCGAGCGCATGGATCTGGCCGGTCTTCACCAGCGGCAGCAGGCTCTTCACATAGATACGCGTCGGCGCCATCAGCGCGTCGATCAGCAGGATCGTCTGGTCGAACAGGGCCGGGCGGTCGAGCTTCCAGCCCTTGTCGGCTGCAAGGCGGCGCACGAGCGAAAAGCCGTTCGAATGCACCCCCGACGAGGCGAGGCCGAGGATCACGTCGCCCGCCGCCACCTTGTCGGCGGTCAGCACCTGATCGCGCTCGACCGCACCGACGCAGAAGCCCGCGAGGTCATAGTCGCCGTCAGAATACATGCCCGGCATTTCGGCGGTCTCGCCGCCGATCAGCGCGCATCCGGCCTGCTTGCAACCCTCGGCGATGCTCGCGACGACTTCGGTCGCGACGTCATTGTCGAGCTTGCCCGTCGCATAATAGTCGAGGAAGAACAGCGGTTCGGCGCCCTGGACGATCAGGTCGTTCGCGCACATCGCGACGAGATCGATGCCGACCCCGTCATGCTTGCCCGATTCGATCGCGAGTTTGAGCTTGGTGCCCACGCCGTCGTTCGCCGCGACGAGCAGGGGATCGTTGAACCCCGCCGCCTTCAGGTCGAAAAAGCCGCCAAATCCGCCCAAGTCTGCATCGGCGCCGGGGCGGCGCGTCGCACGGGCGAGCGGAGCAATGGCACGGACCAGCGCGTTGCCGGTCTCGATCGATACGCCGGCCTGCGCATAAGTGTAGGAGCCGGGTGAGTTGTGCTTGGAATCCATGGCCAGCGCGACTAACGACTCTGGCCACGAAATGCCATGATTTCCTTGTCCGGGGCCAAGCTTTTGGGCAAAGCATAGAGAAGATATGACGTCGGCCGCTTTCCCCCGCTTCGCCCCAAGCCTTTCCTTTGACGTGCTGCGCGGCCGCAACGGGCGCTGGGCTTTGTTTTTTGGACTTTTTGCGGCGCTGTTGATCGCCGGTATCGTGGACGGCCAGATCACGCGCGGCAATCGCGGGATCACGCCGATCAACAGCAGTGGCGACTTCCTTGCGAGCGGCATCATGGTCGACGTCACCGGCGACAATGCCGACGATGCACGCGAAAAGGGCTGGCGCGAGGCGCAGCGGCTTGGCTGGACCCAGCTTTATCGCAAGCTGAACGGCAGCGACGGTCCCAAACTGGGCGATTCGGTGCTCGACGGCATCGTCACCGCGATCGTGGTCGAGGAAGAGCAGATCGGCCCGCGCCGCTATGTCGCCAAGCTCGGCGTCCAGTTCGATCGTGTTCGTGCCGGCCAGATCCTCGGCGTCAGCGGCCGCACGCTGCGTTCGCCGCCGCTGCTGGTGATCCCGGTCTATTCGATCGACGGTATCCCGCAGGTGTTCGAACAGCGCAGCGCCTGGCAGCGCGCCTGGGCCGAATATAACACGGGGCAGAGCGCGATCGATTATGTCCGCACCGCCGGCACCGGTGCCGATACGCTGCTGATCAACGCGGGCCAGACCGGCCGCCGCGGCCGCGTGTGGTGGCGCGTGATCCTCGATCAATATGGCGCCGCCGACGTGCTCACCCCGATCGCGCGCGTCGAATATTCCTATCCCGGCGGGCCGATCAAAGGCTATTTTATCGCGCGCTTCGGTCCTGACAGCAAGCTCATCTCCAGCTTCACGATGACCGGACCGAGCCCTGCGGCGCTGCCCGACATGATGGAAAAGGCGGTCGCGCGCATGGACCGCATCTATATCGATGCACTGGCGTCGGGCGTGCTGCGCACCGACACCTATCTCGTTCTCGAAAAGCCGGTCGAGAAGGAAGATCTGCCCGAGGAAGTGGCGACCGACGAGGAAGCCTTGCCCAGCGAAATAGACAGCAGCGTGCCGACGACCGCGCCCGTCGGGATGCAGAGCTTCACCGTCCAATATAGTTCGCCCGACGTCGATTCGGTCACTGCGACCGAGCGTGCCGTCGGCGGCATCGCGGGCGTCCAGTCGGCGTCGACCACCAGCCTTGCGCTGGGCGGAACATCGGTGATGCGTGTAACCTTCCGGGGAGATATTGCCGCGCTCAGCGCCGCGCTCGCCGCGCGCGGTTACAAGGTGCAGGAAGGCGGCAGCACGCTCAGGATCAGCCGCTGATGGCGCGCGCATCGGGACAGATCGCTCTGCCGCTCGATTGGAGCGCGGGGGGCAGCAACGACGGCCCGCTGATCGTCGGCACCAGCAACGCCGATGCCGTGCGCTACCTGCGCCATGTCGCCACCTGGCCCGTCCGCACGGCCGTGCTCACCGGACCGCGCGGTTCGGGGCGCAGCCTGATCGGACGGCTCTTCGCCAGCGATACCGGCGGCCGGGTGATCGACGGTCATGACAGCGTTTCGGAAGAAGAGATTTTCCACGCGTGGAACGCGGCGCAGGCCAGCGGCTCGCCGCTGCTGATCATCGCCGATGCTCCGCCCGCGGAATGGAATGTCGTGCTGCCCGACCTCCGTTCGCGCCTCGCCGCGGTGCCGGTGCTGACGATCGGCGACCCCGACGACTGCCTTGCGCGCGATCTGATCGAGGCGATCTTCGCGCAGCGCGGCATGGCGCTCGCGCCCGGCGTCGCCTCCTACATCGTCCCGCGAATGGAGCGCAGCTATGCGGCGATCCACCGCGTCGTCGCGGCGCTCGACGCCGCCTCGCTCGAAAAGGGCGGCGGCATCAGCATTCGTCTTACGCGTGAAACATTACTGTCACAGGGGCTTATCGATCCCGATTTGCTCGAAAGACAGGATGAAGCGACATGTCGATAACCGGCGGCCCCCTACGCGCAGACAATGATGCCGCGACCGCGGCGACCCCGCCGAGCTTTGGCCCCGAACGCTTCTTCAATCGCGAACTCAGCTGGCTGGCGTTCAACCGCCGCGTGATGGAGGAAGCGCGCAATCCCGCGCATCCTTTGCTCGAACGTCTGCGCTTCCTGTCGATCTCGGGCAGCAACCTCGACGAATTCTTCATGGTCCGCGTCGCGGGGCTGAAGGGGCAGCAATTGCAGGGGATCGACGATCCCTCGGCTGACGGCCGCTCGCCGGGGCAGCAACTCGCGGAGATCGAGGCCGAGGTGAACCGGCTCGTCGATCAGCAGCAGAGCGAATGGCAGCGGCTCCACAAATTGCTCGGCGAGCAGGGCATTGTCGTTCACGGCACGGGGTCGGACAAGGAAGCGCTACGCACCGTCTTGCGCCAATATTTCATCGATCAAATTTTCCCGATCCTGACCCCGCAGGTGCTCGATCCGGCGCACCCCTTTCCGTTCATCCCCAATCGCGGGGTCGGCGTAATCTTCGATCTCCAGCGCAAGTCGGACGGGGAGACGGTGCGCGAGCTGGTGATGATCCCTGCGGCGCTGCCGCGTTTCGTGCCGGTGCCCGGGCAGGGCAGCGCCTTTGTACCGATCGAATATCTGATCGAGATTTTCGGCGACCTCATCTTCCCGGGCTTTACGATCCGTTCGCTCGGCGTCTTTCGCATCATCCGCGACAGCGACATCGAAATCGAGGAAGAGGCCGAGGATCTCGTCCGCCTGTTCCGCACCGCGATCCGCCGTCGGCGCCGTGGCCGCGTGATCCTGCTGGAACTCGAAGCGGACATGCCGGGCGAAATCGCCGAGGTGCTCAACGCCGATATTCAGGGGCATGAGGCGATCGTCGCCAAGATCGGCGGGTTTATCGGGCTCGCAGCCCTTTCCGCTCTGGTCGACGTCGACCGCCCCGACCTCAAATTCCCGGCCTATTCGGCGCGTTTTCCCGAACGCATCCGCGAACATGGCGGCGACTGCTTCGCGGCGATCCGCTCGAAGGACATCGTCGTCCATCATCCGTACGAGAGTTTCGAGGTCGTTCTCGCTTTCCTGCGGCAGGCTGCGGCCGACCCCGACGTCGTCGCGATCAAGCAGACGCTCTATCGCGCCGGCGACCAGTCGCCGGTGATCCGCGCGCTGATCGAAGCAGCGGAGGCGGGCAAGTCGGTGACTGCGGTCGTCGAACTCAAGGCGCGCTTCGACGAGGAGCAGAATCTTCTTTGGGCGAACCAGCTTGAGCGCGCCGGGGTCCAAGTCGTCTACGGCTTCATCGAGTGGAAGACGCACGCGAAAATCTCGATGGTCGTCCGCCGCGAAGGGCAGGGATATCGCACCTATTGCCACTTCGGCACCGGCAATTATCACCCGGTCACCGCACGCATCTATACCGATCTCAGCTTCTTCACCGCCGATCCGCGCGCGGGGCGCGATGCGGCGCAGCTGTTCAATTACATCACCGGCTATGTCGAACCCGAACGGCTCGACCTCATCACCATGTCGCCGCTCAACATGCGCGCGCATCTCTCCGAGCTGATCGATGCCGAAACCGCCGCGGCAAAGGCGGGGAAGCCGTCGGGCGTGTGGGCCAAGATGAACAGCCTCGTCGATCCCGACATCATCGACAAGCTCTATGAAGCGAGCGCGGCGGGGGTGCCGATCGAACTGATCGTGCGCGGCATCTGCTGCCTGCGGCCCGGCGTGCCCGGCCTGTCGGAGACAATCCGCGTCAAATCGGTCGTCGGCCGTTTCCTCGAACATAGCCGCGTCTGGGCGTTCGCCAACGGCGCGGCTTTGCCGCATCGCGGGGCAAAGCTCTACATCAGCAGCGCCGACTGGATGCCACGCAACTTCGACCGCCGCGTCGAATATATGATCCCGATCGAAAACCCGACCGTCCACGACCAGATTCTGGACCAGGTGCTCGTCGCGAACCTGATCGACAATGAACAAAGCTGGATTCTGCAGCCCGACGGCACCTCGGTGCGCGTCACGCCGGGTGACAAGCCATTTAACTTGCACCATTATTTCATGACGAATGCGTCGCTCTCGGGCCGCGGTACGGCGCTCCACAAGCGCCACGACGTCCCGACGCTCGCCTTCAACATGCGCGAAGATTGAGAAAATTGACCTTCCTCCGCACCTCGAAACAAGCGGTCAGCCGGTCCGCCGTGATCGACATCGGCTCCAACTCGGTGCGCATCGTCGTCTATGAAGGCCCGGCGCGCGCACCCGCGGTCATCTTCAACGAAAAGGTCGCCGCCGGTCTCGGCCGCGGGCTCGCTGCCGACGGTCGCATCGCGCCCGAGGATGCCGAGCGGGGCTTGGTCGCGCTCCGCCGCTATGCTCTGCTCGCGAAGCATATGGATGTGAAGAGCGTCCAGTGCGTGGCCACTGCTGCCGTACGCGACGCAGTGAACGGTCCCGACTTCATCGCCGCCGCCGCCGAAGCGGGGCTCCAGATTCGCCTGCTCTCGGGGGAAGAGGAAGCCGAGGCGGCCGGGCATGGCGTGCTCGCCGCGATTCCCGATGCACACGGGATTGCCGTCGATCTCGGCGGCGGCAGCCTCGAACTCGCCGAAGTATCGAATGGCGAGGTTGGCCGTCGTGCTTCCTTCCCGCTTGGCGTCCTCCGCCTGCCCGCGCTGCGCAAAGACGGGGAGCAGGCCTTCGAACGCGCGGTCCGCAAGATGCTCCGCGAAGCGGACTGGCCGGGCAAAGGGCTGACTGGCCTGCCGCTCTACCTTGTCGGCGGCTCGTGGCGTGCTCTCTCGCGCCTCGATCTTGAACTGACGCGGGACCCGCTCGCGGTGCTCGATCAGCATACCCTGCCGCGCAGTGCGTTGCGCCGCCTGGTCCGGGCGTCGAAGCGGTTGAGCTTCGAGGAATTGCGCGCGATCCCTGGCATGGCGTCCAACCGCGCCGCGTCGTTGCCCGATGCGGCCGCGTTGCTCGCGGCGCTCGTCAATATACTCGATGTTCCGGAGATGACCGTGTCGTCATCGGGGCTTCGAGAAGGGTTGTTGTATCAAGCGCTCGATGCAGAAACGCGGGCGCAGGATCCGCTGATCGTCGCCGCTGAATTCGAGGGGCGCCGTCTCGCGCGCTTTGCGCCGCACGGCCGTGCGATCGCCGAATGGATCGCGCCGCTGTTTGCCGACGAGGCGCCCGCCGACAGCCGCGTTCGCCTTGCCGCCAGCCTGCTCAGCGACGTCGCCTGGTCGGCGAACCCCGATTTCCGCGCCGAGCGCGGCACCGAGATCGGCCTGCACGGCAACTGGCGCAGCATAGACATACCCGGCCGTATTCTGCTCGCGCGCGCGCTTTACGCCGGCTTTGGCGGAGCCGACGCCGAATTCCCGGCGATGGGGACGCTCGTGTCGCCAGAACGACTGGCACGCGCGCGGCAATGGGGGCTCGCGATCCGCCTCGCGCAGCGGCTGACTGGCGGGGTCGAGGCGCCGCTCAAGGCGAGCGGCATTGCGTTGGTCGATGGAAAGCTGAAGCTTTGCCTCGACGCGGGCTGGCATCATCTGGCGGGCGAGTCGGTTGAGCGCCGCCTGCGCGTCCTTGCGCAGGCGCTCGATGCTAAACCCGAGCTCGTTCTGCTTTAAACCTCGGCCGCGGTCGCGACGTCGATTTCGCTCATCACCAGCTTGCCGTTCTTGACGGCAAAGCCCATCCGGCCCTCGACGAGGTCGAGCGCGGCGTGGCCGAATACATCGTAACGCCAGCCCTGCATCATCTGGATGCCTTCGCGCGCGCCGGCCGCAAGCGCCTCGAGATCGTCGCTGCGCGCGATTAGCCGCGCCGCGACATTCAGTTCGCGCGCGCGAATTTTGAGCAGCAGTTTCAGAAGGTCGGCGACCAACGTGCCTTCCTTGCCGAGCCCCGGACCGCGCGGCGCGCGATCGGGCATGTCGTCCTTCGACATCGGCTTGGCGTTGGCGATCGCATCCATCAGCCGGCCGCCGATGTCATTGGTGCGCCACGTTGCCGACAGCCCGCGCACGCGGCCCAGCCCGTCCTGATCCTTCGGCGGATGCGCGGCGAGGTCGGCGAGCGTTTCGTCCTTGACGATCCGCCCACGCGGCAAGTTCTTGGTCCGCGCCTCGCGCTCGCGCCACGCGGCGAGCGCCTGCAGGCGGCCGAGCACGTCGAGCTTTCGCGTCGGCACCTTGATCCGCTGCCATGCCTTGTCAGGATCGACGCTATAGTTGGCGGGATCGGCGAGCTTTTCCATTTCCTCGTCGAGCCAGTGACCGCGGCCGGTCTTGATCAGCTTGTCGAGCATCATCGGGAAAATCTTGGCGAGGTGGGTCACATCGCCGACGGCATAGTCGATCTGGCGCTTGTCGAGCGGACGGCGGCTCCAGTCGGTGAAGCGCGCGCCTTTGTCGAGCTGCAGCCCGATCCACGCCTCGACCAGGTTTGAATATCCGACCTGTTCGGCCTGGCCGAGCGCCATCTGGCCGATCTGGGTGTCGAAGATCGGATGCGGCGTCTTGCCGGTCAGGTTGAAGATAATTTCGACATCCTGCCCACCCGCATGGAAGACTTTCAGCATGTCCTCATTATCGACGAGCAGGTCGAGCAGGGGCTTGAGGTCGATGCCGGGCGCCATCGGGTCGATCGCCGCGGCATGGTCGCGGTCGGCCACCTGGATCAGGCAAAGCTCTGGCCAGAAAGTGTTTTCGCGCATGAATTCGGTATCGACCGCGATGAAATCGCTGTTCCGAATGAGGTCGCAGAATTCGACGAGCGCGGCGTTGGTTTCGATCAACGGATGGACTTGCATAGCGCGCCTATACAGCTAGTTGAGAGGAACGGGCAGGAAAAATTGCCCTAACTCTTCGGGTCGCAGAGTCGGAACACCGACCGTGGAAAAAACGAAGGGGCTTTTGGCATGATGTGGCTGGGTTGGGCGCTCGCCGCGCTCGGTTTTGCGTTGCTTTTCGGGCAATATGCTGCGGGGCAGGCGGATGTCTTCCTCTCGATTGCCAATCCGCGCCCGCTCGACGAAGAATCAATGGTCGTGACGCTGAAAGGCTGGGGCTTCGCCGCCGCTGCCGCGCAGCCGTTTGTAACACCCGAATCCGATCATGGCCTGTGCGATGTCCGCATGTTCGCGACGCGGCGCCAGATGCTCGTCGCGATTGCGACCTTCGGTTTCCTGCGCCCGGTGACGGTGGCGTGGCGTGCGCATGCCGGCATCCTGCCGTTGGGAGACGCCTGATGCCGATCGTCCGACTGGGAGATGAGGGGCGCTGGACCAATTACCACGGCACCGGCACCTGCGAATCCGCAACGCGCTTTGCGCTGCGCAGCGGCGATGCCGAGCGCGGACGCGACGAGATCGCGATGGCCGCGAAATCGGTACACGACTGGCTTGCGCAGGCGGCGGCCGCGAAGCGCCGCGTCCGGCCGCTCGGTGCGGGCTGGTCGCCGTCGAATGTCAATATCAGTTCGCAAAGCTGGCTGCTCCACACGCGCCGTTTCAACCGCTGCTTCCGGATCGGCGCGAGCGATGTCCGCCAAGGCATCGACGCGGGCGCTTTGATGCTCGTCGAAGCGGGCGCGCTCGTCGACGAGGTTTCAGACAAATTCGAGGAACAGGGCCGCTCGCTATGGACCAGCGGCGCGGGCAATGGGCAGACGTTCGCGGGGGCCGCGGCAACCGGCACCCACGGCTCGATGATCGCGCGCGGCGGTATCCAGGACCATATCCGCGCGGTACAGATCGTCACGCCCGCCGGCATTCACTGGATCGAGCCAGCAGCGGGCGTAATGAGCGACGCTTTCATCACCGCAACAGGTTCGACGGCGCTGCGTGACGATGAGCTTTTCGCGGCTGCCCAGCTCCCGGTTGGATCGCTCGGCATCGTGACTGCGCTCGTCGTCGAGAGCGTTCCGAAATTCCTCGTCCGCCCGATCCAGAATCTTCGCAAGGTCGATTGTGCGGCACTCGACTGGCTCGCCACAGGAGATTTCCGGCGCTTCTCGGCGGCTTATGCGCTCGATCAAGATCCCGATTTTGTCCAGATGATCGTCAATCCGTATAAGCCGTTCAAGCGGCCAGCGATGCTGCGCTTCCTCTATCGCGAGCCCTGGCGCGACGATTATCCGCGCGCGACGCCCGGCCAGCTTGGCGCGGGTTATGATGCGCTCAGCTTGCTCGGCCGGCTGCTCAACGATTACCCGTGGGCGCGCGGACCATTGCTGCAATTCGCGATGAAGCAGGGTTATGCCAGCGGGCCCGACGTCGATGATCCGCCGGTTTATGGCAGCTGGGGGGAGGGGCTCGATACGCACCGGCCGCTCGCCGACCTGTTCAACGCATCGGTAACTATTGATCGAACCGACCTCGCTCGTGCGTTTGAGCGCATCTGCGCCGTTTACGCCAAACATGGTGGTTCCACCGTGGTTACGGTGCGCTTCATGGAGCGGGCGCGGGGTCTGCTCGCACCGGCGCGGTTCACGCATAACGCCGTAATCGATTTCGACGGCCCGCGCAGCCAGCGCACTGCCGACGCCTATGCCCGCGTGGTCGAATGCCTCGACGCCGAGAAGATCGGCTTTACGCGTCATTGGGCGAAAAGCTGTCACCTCGACGCCGCGCGCGTCGCCGCCGACTATGGTGAGGATTTCCCGCGCTGGCGTGCCGCGCGCGACCGGCTGCTACCCGATCCGTCGCACCGTGCGTTGTTCGGCAGTGAAGTGCTCGATGGCCTTGGCCTGACATGCTGATGCACCCTTCAACCCTTGACAAATCACCCCGCGCGCTGCCTTAGACGCGGCCATAAATGTCAACTTTTTGTTGATTTGCTCATTCACTGAAAGACGAAATAATGCACGCCTATCGCACCCACACATGCGCAGACCTTCGCGCCGTCAACGTCGGTGAGGACGTCCGTCTTTCGGGCTGGGTGCATCGCACGCGCGAGCATGCGAATGTGCTCTTCGTCGATCTTCGCGACCATTATGGCATCACCCAGATCGTCGTGGAGACCGGTTCGGACCTTTATCCCATCGTCAACGCGCAGGGCCCCGAGTCCGTCCTGACTTTCACGGGCAAGGTCGCCGCGCGTTCGCCCGAAACGCTCAACCCGAAGCTCGCGACCGGCGAGATCGAAATCTATCCGAGCGCGGTGACGGTGCAGTCGTCGGCCGACCGCCTGCCGCTGCCGGTGTTCGGTGACAGCGAATATCCCGAGGAAATCCGCCTCACCAACCGCTTTCTCGATCTCCGCCGCGAGCGGCTGCACAAGAATATCGTGCTGCGCTCAAACGTGATCTCGTCGCTGCGCCGCCGGATGATCGATCAGGGCTTCACCGAATTCCAGACGCCGATCCTGACCGCGAGCAGCCCCGAGGGCGCGCGCGACTATCTGGTGCCCAGCCGCGTTCATCCCGGCAAATTCTATGCGCTGCCGCAGGCGCCGCAGATGTTCAAGCAGCTGCTGATGGTCGCAGGCTTCGACCGCTATTTCCAGATCGCGCCCTGCTTCCGCGACGAGGACGCGCGCGCCGACCGTTCGCCCGGCGAATTCTACCAGCTCGATTTCGAAATGAGCTTCGTGACGCAGGACGATGTCTTCAATGCGATCGAACCCGTCCTGCACGGCGTGTTCGAGGAGTTCGCGGACTTCGACGGCAAGGGGCGCACCGTTTCGCCACTGCCGTTCCAGCGCATTCCGTACCGCGAATCGATGCTGAAATATGGCAGCGACAAGCCTGACCTGCGCAACCCGCTGCTCGTCCACGACGTCGGCGACTTCTTCAAGGGTTCGGGCTTCGGCCGCTTCGCTACGATGGTCGAGGAAGGCCAGGTCGTCCGTGCCGTCGCCGCGCCCGAAACGCAAGAGAAGAGCCGCAAATTCTTCGACGAGATGAACAGCTGGGCGCAGTCGGAAGGCTTCCCGGGCCTCGGCTATGCGACGCAGAAGGACGGCGTGTTCGGCGGCCCGATCGCCAACAACCATGGTCAGGACGGCATGAAGGCGATCGCCGACGCGATGGGCCTCGGCCCGAACGATGGCATCTTCTTCGCCGCGGGTGTCGAAGGCAAGGCGGCGAAGCTTGCCGGCCTCGCGCGCACCCGCGTCGCCGATCAGCTCGACCTCATCGACAAGAGCCGCTTCGAATTCTGCTGGATCGTCGACTTCCCGATGTTCGAGGCCGACGAAGACACCGGCAAGATCGATTTCAGCCATAATCCGTTCTCGATGCCGCAGGGCGAGATGGACGCGCTGACCGGCAAGGACCCGCTCGATATCCTCGCTTACCAGTATGACATCGTCTGCAACGGCGTCGAACTGTCGTCGGGCGCGATCCGGAACCATCGCCCCGACATCATGTACAAGGCGTTCGAGATTGCGGGCTACAGCCAAGCTGACGTCGATGCGAATTTCAGCGGCATGATCAACGCCTTCAAATTCGGCGCGCCGCCGCATGGCGGGTCGGCACCGGGCGTCGACCGCATCGTGATGCTGCTCGCCGACGAGCCGAACATCCGCGAAGTCATCGTCTTCCCGATGACACAGAAGGCCGAAGATTTGATGATGGGCGCTCCGGCGCCGGTCAGCGAAAAGCAGCTCAAGGAACTCAGCATCCGGCTCGTCGACGGTCCGAAGAGCTAAGGCATGAGCGAACCCCGGGAGCACCGGCAGGAAACGCCGGAGGGCGATATCTGCTGGTTCGAATGGGGAGAGCGGGGGCAGGGGCCTTCGCTGCTGCTGCTCCACGCCACGGGCTTTCACGCCCGGCTTTGGGATCGGGTCGTCGAAGCGCTGCCCGCCGGCACGCATGTCATCGCGCCCGATCATCGCGGCCATGGGCGGAGTTTTCGCCCCGCGACGCTGGCGAATTGGGCGGCGACGTCCGACGCGCTGCTGCCGCTGCTTGATGGGCTCGGCGGACACCCGATCGTTGGCTGCGGGCATAGCATGGGCGCCTATGTGCTGACGCGGCTCGCATCGCAGCGGCCGGGGGCTTTCCGGCATCTTGTACTGATCGATCCAGTCATCATGGACCCGGCCCTCTATGAGGGCGAGGCCGGCCCCATCCCCGACCCCGCCGACCATCCCGTCGCGCGGCGCCGCAATAGCTGGGCCAGCGCGGAAGAGATGCGCGCGCGTTTCGCCGACCGGCCGCCCTATGCGAACTGGGACCCGCGCGTGCTTGCCGACTATTGCACATATGGCCTTATCCCGCCGGCTGACGGCGACGGGTTGGAGCTCGCCTGTCCGCCGGCACTCGAGGCGTCGGTGTACCAGAATGCGCTGCGTACCAGTCCGCACGAGTGGCTGCATTATCTCGCCGCGCCCTCGACGGTGATTCGTGCGCCGACCGGCGAGCGCGGCGGCCCGCTCGACTTTTCGCTGAGCCCGACCTGGACCGGGCTTGGTGCCGCGATCGGCGCCGAACGCGACGAGCTGTGGACCGAGCACAGCCATTTCATCCCGATGGAAAATCCGGCGCGTGTCGCCGCGCTGCTCGCCGCGCATCTCTGAACTTGCGCGTTTTGACAGGCGCCCGGGGCTGCGATAGCTCGGCGAAGGTTCTTATCGGGGGGTGAGATGTTCGACACGCGACTGGCGCTGGCCGCCACCTTACTCTGCCTCGCGACGCCCGCTGCGGCCGAGATACTGACCATCCCCGGCAGCGATCCCGCCACCGCCAATGTCAACGACCTGCTCCGCCTGTCGGTCGAGCGTTTTCAGGGCGAGGATGGCGCCGCGCTGGCGCAGCAACTTGAGGCCGAACTCGGCAATGCGCAGTTCGACGGCCGGCCCTATTATCGCATCGTCGCACCCGAATCGGGCGCACCGACCGATGGCCTCGTCACCGGCACCACCCGCGCCAGCGTCGACGAGGTGACCGTGACCGAAAAGCGCGACAAGTGCGTCGAGCATGACCCCGCCGACAAGAAGAAATGCCTGAAAGAAATCGAAGTCGACATCCGCTGTCGGCGCCGCACAATTACGGTGGCGACCACCGCGCGGCTCGTCGCAATCGCTGACGGTTCGGTCCGCTACACGCGCCCGCTGAGTGCCCGCGATCAGGTGACATATTGCCCCGACCGCTCCGCCTCGCGCTCGGTCGACGATTATATCGCGGGCGTCCAGCGCGACCATGTCGTCGCGATCCGCCGCGACCTCGCGCCGCGCGATTATGCCCTCGACGTCCGCGTCGAGGAAAGCACCAAGGGGCTAGCGAAACCGGCGCAGGCGGCGTTCAAGAATGCCGTCAGGCTGACCAAGAGCGACCAGCGCGGTGCATGCGCGGCGTGGACCGCGCTGACGCGCGATGCCGAGCCGACCGCTGCGCTCGCTTTCAATCTGGGCCTCTGCGCCGAGATGCAGGGCGATTTCACCGCCGCGACCGACTGGTATGGCGAGGCGCGGCGTCAGGGATCGCGGAGCAGTGCGATAACCGAAGGGCTTGAACGCATCGAACGCAATCGCCGAGCTCTGGCCGACTGGGATGCGCGTAAACGTTTGATCGGTCAGCAGTAATAATGCCCGCCCGACCTGTGCCAGAAAGCGACAGCGCCGTGTCGCCCTTGGTAGGATGGCCGCAAATAGGCTAGGGAACATACATGAGCATCTCCCTCTCCGATTATGAAACCGGCGCCAAATATGACGGCGACTATTCCGACACCATCGCGGCGCTCGAGGATCGGCTCGAACGGCTGCAGGCCGCGCATATCATCCACGGCCAGCGCAGCATCATCATGTTCGAGGGCTGGGACGCGGCGGGGAAGGGCGGGATCATCCAGCGGCTGACCGCATCGCTCGATCCGCGCTATTTCGAGGTGTGGCCGATCGCCGCGCCGAACGAGGAGGAAAGGGCGCGCCATTTCCTCTGGCGTTTCTGGAAGCGCCTGCCCGGTAACCGTGAGATATCGATCTTTGACCGCAGCTGGTACGGCCGCGTCCTCGTCGAGCGCGTCGAGGGGTTCGCGACCGAGGCCGAATGGCGCAAGGGCTATGACGAGATCAACGAGTTCGAGGCGCAGCTGACCGGCAGCCGGACGAACCTCGTCAAGTTGTTCATCCACATCACACAGGACGAGCAGGATCGGCGCTTTGCCGACCGCCTCGACGACCCGTGGAAGCGGTGGAAGACGGGAACCGAGGATTATCGCAACCGGTCGAAGCGCAAGGACTATCTGGCGGCTATCGAAGAGATGTTCGAACAGACGAACACCCGCTGGGCACCGTGGAAGGTGATCGACGGCAACAACAAGAAGGCGGCGCGCATCGCGGCACTGACGCATATCGTCGAAACGCTCGAGGCGGCGGTGCCGATGACGCCGGCGGAACGCGACCCTGCGGTGGTCAAGCTGGCGAGCAAGGCGTTCGGCTACAAGCCCAAAGACTAGGTTTTTAGCCGCTGTCGGCTAGTAATCGGGCGCCCCAACCGCTACATGGGGGGAATGAGCCGCGCCAAGAGATCCGATGACTGGGGTTTTCCCCGCTGGCGCCCCTATGGCTCGTCGCGCGAGACGCAGAAGGTGCGGCTTTGCGATCGTCACGGCTGCACGAACCCGGGAAACTGCCCGGCGCCGAAGTCGCCGAACAGCCCCGAGCGCTGGTATTTCTGCGAGACGCACGCCGCCGAATATAATCGCGGCTGGGACTATTTCGCCGGCCTTTCCGCGGAAGATGCCGCTGCGCGCGCCGCCGAGGAGGCGCAAGGCGCCCGCAGCTATGCCCGGGCGCAGCATTATGCGTGGGGCGGATCGGGCGACGGCAGCCGCAGCGCCGACGAGATGCGTGCGCTCGAAATCCTCGACCTTGAACCCGACGCCGATTTCGAGGCCACGAAAAAGGCTTGGCGCAACCTCGCCAAGGAGTGCCACCCCGACGTGAAGCCCGGCGATGCCGAAGCCGCCAAGCGCTTTGCAGCAGGGCAGGCGGCGTTCGAGGTGTTGAAGCAGGCCGAAGAACGGAAAAGCTGGAAGCCCGCGTAACGGGCGTCCTTATCGCCAAGGCAACCACACGCCGGACCGGGCGTTCCTTGTTCAACTTTAACAAGGAGATGTCGCGTGACCACGGCCAAGACCTTTACCGCACTCGCCGCCGGGGCTTTGATCCTCACGCCCGCCGCGGCGCTGGCGCAGACCGGCTCCACCCAGCAGTCGACGACGACACAGGAAGACCGCGTCGGCGCGATCCTCGGGACCTTGTTCGGCGACCGGCTCGGCGCGTCGACCTCGATCGAGGGACAATGGGCTGCGGGCCGCAAGCCGCTGGCTACCCAGCGCACCCAATTTAACACCCGCATCGATAGCGACGTCCGGTCGGGCACATTGACCGCGCGCAACGGCACGCGCGTCAAGGCCGAGTATGACGAACTCGTCGCGCTCGAAGCCCGCTATGGCGCCGACGGCCGGTTCACGACGCAGGAGCGTACCGATCTCGGCGACCGTTATGGCGCGCTGACGCAAGCGCTGACCGAGGGCGGTTACGCCGATGACGGCGGTTCGGGGACATTGTCGGTTGCCGAAGGACGTACTGAGTTCGACCGACGGGTGGATGCGCGGGTTTCGGCTCGCGCTCTCAGCCGGACGCAGGCGACAAGTCTCAAGCGAGATTACGCGGCCTTGATCCAGACCGAAGCTACCTACGCCCGCGACGGGATTAGCGATCGCGAGCAGGAAGACCTCGACGCACGCCTCGATGCACTCGACGCGCGTGTCGGCGATACCGCCTATGGCGGCGGCGCGGCCGTGCTCGATAACCGTACTCGTTTGGCTAATATCGACAGCGCTCTGCGCGCCAGCGGCCTGAGCGCTGCGGCGCAGGCGCAGGTCCGCGTCGAGGCCGGTGATTTAGCCCGTCTCGACACCGCTTACGCGCGCACGACGCCGAGCAGCGATGACCGAAGCTATCTCGAGCGCCGCATCGTGGACCTTGAAACGCGCGCGCGCGTGCGGCGCTGAGGCCGCATCATTTGTAGATGCAACTGTCGAGCCCGTCGCGCTTCACCACGCCGATACGCGCGCGGATCGTGTTGCCATAGCGGCGGGTGAAGCCCGAGGGGCTGATCGCTTCGCGTTTCTTGGGCAGCGGCAGGATTGCGGCGATGCGCCCCGCTTCGGCGGGCGTGAGCTTGCTGGCGCCATGCTTGAAATAGCGCTGCGCGCCCGCCTCGACGCCGTAGGTGCCGATGCCGGTTTCGGCGACATTGAGGTAAACCTCCATGATCCGGCGCTTGCCCCATATCTTCTCGATCAGGAAGGTGAACCACACTTCGGGCACCTTACGGACATAACGCGTCCAGCCGCTGCCCTGCCACAGAAAGACGTTTTTCGCGGTTTGTTGGCTGATCGTCGATCCGCCGCGCATGCGCTTGCCCTTGGCGTTGCGTTCGATCGCCTGTTCGATCGCGTCGCGGTCGAAGCCGTTATGGGTGCAGAATTTGCCGTCCTCGGCAGCGATCGCGGCAGCGACCATGTTGCGGTCGATGTTCGACAGGCTTTCCCAATCCTTGGTGATCCCGCTGCTGTCGGCGAGCATGGTGAAAGTCACGGGCGGGGGCACGACGGCATAGATCAGCACCCACAGCACCGAGGCGATGATGAACCACAGCAGCCATTTGAACGGCCGCAGATACCAGGGGAGCTTGCGCTTCTTCGCGCGGGGAGGAGTTGCCATGCGCGGCAAATTAGCCGCTTGCCACCTCGTGGCAAGCGGCTGTTTAGGGAAAAATCAGGCGCCGACCAAGCGGCGGTCGCCCGCGAGCTTCAGCATCGCCTTTTGCAGCTTTTCGAACGCGCGCACCTCGATCTGGCGGACGCGTTCGCGGCTGACGTCGTAAACCTGGCTCAGGTCTTCGAGCGTTTTGGGATCGTCGGTCAGGCGGCGCTCGGTCAGGATGTGGCGCTCGCGCTCGTTGAGCGACTCCAGCGCCTCATTGAGCAGCGAGTGGCGCACGTCGCGTTCCTGCGCCTCGGCGACGCGCTCGTCCTGTAGCGGGCCGTCGTCGCCGAGCAGATCCTGCCACTGGCTGTCGCCATCTTCGCCCATCGGGACGTTCAGCGAGGTGTCGCCGCCCATTGACATGCGGCGGTTCATGCTGACGACTTCTTCCTCGGTCACGCCGAGGTCGGTCGCGATCTTGGTCAGATGTTCGGGCGACAGGTCGCCGTCCTCGAACGCGGCGAGATTGTTCTTCATCCGGCGAAGGTTGAAGAACAGCTTCTTCTGCGCCGCCGTGGTGCCCATTTTGACAAGGCTCCACGAGCGCAGGATGAATTCCTGGATCGAGGCGCGGATCCACCACATCGCATAGGTGGCGAGGCGGAAGCCGCGTTCGGGATCGAACTTCTTCACGCCCTGCATCAGGCCGATATTGCCTTCGCTGATCAGCTCGCTGACGGGCAGGCCATAGCCGCGATAACCCATGGCGATCTTGGCGACGAGGCGCAGGTGCGAGGTGACGAGCTGCGCCGCAGCTTCATTGTCGCCATGCTCCTGGAATCGCTTTGCGAGCATATATTCCTGCTCGGGGGTGAGCAGGGGGAATTTGCGGATTTCGGCCAGATAGCGGTTCAGGCTCGCCTCACCGCCGAGCGCGGGCACCGTTGCCGGAACATTGCTTTTGTTAGCCATTGGTAGAGACTTCCCTTATTTTCAGAGGAGAAATATGCCGCGGTTGGGTCCGGCGGTCAAAATAGATTTTCATTCGAAACCTAAACGCGCAATTCATCGATCAGTTCCCGCATGTCGCCTGGGAGTTCGCTGTCGAGCGCGATGTCGTTACCGGTCACCGGATGAATAAAACCCAAATGGGCGGCGTGCAACGCCTGACGTACGAAATTCCGGGCCCGAAGTATATCAGACAAAGGTTTACGTTGGCGCCCGTAAACGGGGTCGCCGACGAGCGGATGGCCGATATGCGCCATATGGACGCGCACCTGATGCGTGCGGCCGGTTTCGAGGCGGCATTCGACCAAAGTCGCGCCTTTCAGCGGCTCGATCGTGCGATAATGGGTGATCGCATGCTTGCCGCGTCCTTCGGCAACCACCGCCATTTTCTTGCGGTTCGTGCTCGACCGGCCGAGCGCCGCGTCGACCGTGCCATTCGCGGGCATCGGCCGTCCGGTCGCGATCGCAAGATAGCGGCGGTCGATGCTGTGCGCGGCAAACTGCTTCGCGAGCCCTTCGTGCGCCTTGTCATGCTTCGCGGCGACGATCAGCCCGCTCGTGTCCTTGTCGATGCGGTGGACGATCCCCGGCCGCGCGACGCCGCCGATCCCTGACAATTGCCCCGCGCAATGGTGGAGCAAGGCGTTGACCATCGTTCCGTCGAGATTGCCCGCGGCAGGATGGACGACCATCCCCGCGGGCTTGTCGACGACGATCAGATGCTCGTCTTCGTACGCGATGACCAGATCCATATCCTGTGCGGCATTATGCGCGGGCGCCGCGACGGGCAGTCGGACTTCGATCGTCGCGGGCGTGGTCGCCTTTGCCGACGGATCCCACAGAATATTGCCGCTCGCGTCGACGACGCGGCCGCCCTTGATGAGGGTCTTTAACCGCTCGCGCGACAGGCTGGGGAGCGCCTCGGCCAACGCCCGGTCGAGCCGCAGCCCGGCCGCGCTATTGTCCAGCGCTACGGTCAAAATGTCGTCGTCCCCCTGCATTGATCACAATGTGGTTTTCGGACGGCGAAATTCAAGGGCACGGCTCGCCGTATCACGCTTGCTCTGGATGGCTTTGGTGCCGTAGGAGCAGCCCATGCCGGAAAGGTCCGGACGCTGCGCTGGGGAGCCACTTCATCCATGTCCGACGATCGCGTCGATTTCGCCTCGATGCTGGCCTCGCGCCTGTGTCACGACCTGCTGAGCCCTGTCGGGGCCTTCGCCAACGGGCTCGAACTGCTCGCCGACGAAAAAGACCCGGCGATGCGCGAGCGTTGTTTCGAACTGCTCGAGCAGAGCGCACGGACCTCGGCGAACAAGCTCAAATTCTTCCGCCTCGCTTTCGGATCGGCCGGCGGTTTCGGTGAACTCGTACCGGCCGATGAGGCGAAGTCGGCGATCCACGGGATCATCGGCGACCGTGCGATCGAACTCAACTGGATGATCGGGACCGACCCGCTGCCCAAGCCCGCGGTGAAGATCATCCTCAACCTGTCGCTTCTCCTCGTCGACGCGCTGGTGCGCGGCGGGCGGCTCGATATCGGCTGCGAAAAGCAGGGTGAGGGGATCGAGATCGCGCTGCATGTCGAGGCCGAACGCATCTTCCTCGACGCCGATGTCGAGCGCATCCTCGCCGAAGGCGAAGGCGCGAGCCCGATGACGTCGCGTACCGCGCCCGCGGTGCTGGTGCAGGCGGTGGCGCGGCAGAATGAGGGAACGGTCATGCTGGCGCGCGAAACGCCGACGTCGTTGCTGGTTGGAGCGGTCCTCCGCGGCCGCGGGTAAAGCCACTTTTAACCATTGTCGGGCATGGTCGAACCTCAGTTTTTGGGGCGCACCGGTACCGCGATGGACGATCTGCTGAACGACTTTCTGGCCGAAACGGCGGAAATCCTTGCCGAAGCCGGCGGGGCTATTGTCGCGTGGGAGGCGGACCCCGCCGACCGCGCGCAGCTCGATGCAATTTTTCGCTTCGTTCACACGATCAAGGGCAGCTCGGGCTTTCTGGCTTTGCCACGCGTCACCGCGCTGTCGCACGCGGCGGAAGACGCGCTCGATCAGGTGCGACGCGGCAATCGTTCAGCGAACGCCGCGCTCGTAACCGGGGTGCTTGGCATCCTCGACCGGCTCGGCGAGCTTTGTACAACGCTGGGCCAGACGGGCGTCGAGCCCGCGGGCGATGACCGCGACGTCATCGGTGCCCTTGCGGTGAAGGATGTTGCCGACGAACCTGTGATCGAGGTCGCGGGCGTCCCGATGCGCCGCGAGGACGATCTTCAGGCCGAATTGCAAAACTGGCGCTCGATCCGCGTGCCGCTGCCGCTCCTCGACAGCGTGATGACGGGGGTCACCGACATCGTGTTGGCCCGCAACGAATTCGCCCGGATGCTGCGCGAATCGGGCGCCGACCTGTCGGTGATCGCGTCGTTCGACCGCCTGTCCGATTCTATCGCCGGGATGCGCCAGTCGGTCAGCCAGATGCGCATGCAGCGCATCGACAAATTGTTCGCGCCGCTGCCGCGCATCGTTCGCGATCTTGCGCAGGACATGCGCAAGAAGATCGCATTCCAGACGAGCGGCGGCGAGGTCGAGCTCGATCGCGAGATGATGGAAAATATCCGCGATCCGTTGATCCACATTGTTCGCAACGCGATCGACCATGGCGTCGAATCGCTCGAGGATCGCGTCGCTGCGGGCAAGGATATCACCGCGACGATCTCGGTTTCGGCGCGCCAGTCGGGCAACCAGATCGAAATCGAAGTGCGCGACGATGGGCGCGGACTTTCGCCCGACGCGCTGGTCGCCAAGGCGATCGCGTCGCGCGTCGTCACCGCGACCGACGCGCGCGCGCTGACGCCCAAGGAAAAGCTCGAGCTGATTTTCCGCCCGGGCTTCTCGACCGCGGCGAAAGTGACCGCGGTTTCGGGACGCGGCGTCGGAATGGATATCGTCAAAGCGAATGTCGAAAAGATCGGCGGCATCGTTGAATTGCGCAACGACGAGGGGCGCGGCCTTTCGATCTTGCTCCGCGTGCCGATGACGCTGACGATCATTTCAGGGCTGATGGTTCGCGCCGCGGGGCAATATTTCGCGATCCCGCGTGGCGCAGTGCGCGAAATCCTGCTCGAAAGCGGCGATACGGTGCGGATCGACCAGCTTGGTGGCGGCGAGCTCGCAACCGTCCGCGGCGAACAATTCCCGCTCCTTCGACTGGAAAATATATTGGGCCGCGAGCGCGACGCGGACGACGACAGCGACGACCGCGCGCTTGTGATCGTGCGGCCGGGGCAGGGGCAAAGCTATGCGCTGAGCGTCGCGGCGATCCACGACCATGAGGAACTGGTGATCAAGCCCGCGGCGCCGATGATCATGGCGACAGGCCTCTATGCCGGGACGACGCTGCCCGACAACGGCCGTCCCGTCCTGTTGCTCGATGTCCAGGGCCTGCTCGCCATCGCGGCGATCGACGCGAGCGAAGAGGGCCGCAGCCATAACCGGATGGCCGAAGCCGACGCCGCAGCCGCAGCGGCACGCAATGCCGTCCAGCTGCTGCTGTTCCGCGACATCAACGGCCGTGTCCGCGGCGTTCGCCTGTCGGTCATCGAACGCGTCGAGGAGGTGCCTGCATCGGCGCTTTTCGAAAGCGCGGGCCGCGTTCAGGCGCAGATCGGCGACGATATTTTTCCCGTCCATGCCGCGACGCTGCCGGGCGGCGAGGGGACGCTGAAACTGCTTCGCCTCTACGACGGCCACGCGGTGCTCTGTTATCCGATTGCCGAGGTGATCGACATCGTGCGCCTGCCCGATGCCGTCCAGCCGTCGGCGGCGCCGGGCCTGATCGCAGGCGTCGTGCTCGTCGGCGGCGATCCGATCGAACTGATCGATCCCTTTTGGCTGATGGAGCAATATGCCGCAGGCGCGCCCGCACCGACGCTGCGCCAGCCGCTGTGCCGCCTGGCCGACGATGATGACGGGTGGGGCGGCAATTTCCTCGCGCCGATCCTGCGTAGCGCCGGCTACCGCGTCGCCTTGGGCGACGATGCGTCGGATGAGGTGCCCGATGTCCTGCTGTGCTGCTCGGATGAAGAGCAGAGTTTGGGCTCGGTCAATGGCGAGGTGCCGGTGATCCGCCTGCGCACTTCGATCGCAGCCACCGGGCCTGAAGACGACACCGTCTATCGCTATGACCGCCAGGCGCTTCTCGACGCGCTGCGCCGCCAGGTCGGGGGAGACCGCGCATGATGGAAAAGCTCTATCTGATCGCGCGCATCGCCGACACGCGCGTTGCACTCCGCAGCCGCGCGATCAATTCGGTCGTTACCGTCGGCATACCCGTCGAAGTGCCCGCCGCGCCGCCGCATGTTGCCGGGCTTTTTGCGCTGCGCAGCCGTGTCTTTACCCTGATCGACCCGCATGTCGTGATTGGGCTGCCCGCGGTGCCGGTTGCGCCGGGCCAGCGCGTGATCGTCGTCGACGTTGCCGAGCACGGCTATGCGCTGCTCGCCGACGAGATCGAGGATGTCTGTTTCATCGACGCGCCCGAGACACGGGTCGCCGGAAAGCTCCTTCCGGGCTGGGCGCGCGTCGCCGATGCGATGATCGAACATCGCGGCGCTTCGCTGCTTGTCGTCGATCCGTCCAACTTTATCACGCTGCCGGTCTTAAAGGTGGCATGAATTCGGTCGTTTATTAACGGGCTGCACACGCCTTCACCGTAAACATGCCCAAATCCCGGGGGTCGGAGTTAAATTGAATGTCGAAATCTTGTCTGGTGGTCGATGACAGCAAAGTCATTCGCAAGGTCGCGCGCCATATTCTTGAAAGCATGTCCTTTGCCGTCGAGGAGGCTGCTGACGGGCAGGAGGCGCTGACCTTCTGCCGCGCCAATCGTCCCGACGTCATCCTGCTTGACTGGAACATGCCGGTCATGAGCGGAATGGAGTTCCTCGGCGCGTTCAATGATCTCGATTATGGGCGCGAAGAGCGGCCACGCGTCGTTTTCTGCACGACCGAAAACAGCATCGACCATATCCGCGCGGCGATCGAGGCCGGGGCGGACGAATATGTCATGAAGCCGTTCGACCGCGAAACGCTGGAAGGAAAGCTGCAGCTCGTCGGCATCGCCTGAGGTTTTCTGTTTGAGGTGTTTTAAGTGGCCCGCCCACAGCCCCTGATACAAGATCCAGAGCCGACCGCCCGCACCGTGCGCGTGATGCTCGTCGACGACAGCCTCGTCGTCCGCAGCATCCTTGAGCGGATCGTCGATCAGCGGCCGGGGCTAAAGATTTGCGCTTCGGTCGCCTCGGCGCATGACGCGCTAGATTATCTGGCGCGCGAGCCCGTCGATGTCGTTGTGCTCGATATCGAAATGCCCGGAATGAACGGCATCGATGCGTTGCCGCATATATTGGAACGCGCGGAGAAGGCGCGTGTGCTGATCCTGTCATCGAACTGCGTCGAGGGCGGTCCGGCCGCGATCGATGCGCTTGCGCTTGGCGCCAGCGACACGCTCGCAAAGCCGGGCCGTGGCAGCTTCTCGGGACGTTTCGCCGAAGTGCTGACCGAGAGGATCATGACGCTTGGCCAGCAACGCGATTTTCCGGCACCTCTCCCGCTCGCCGAGCGCCCGGCGCCAGCGCCCCCCGCCGCGCTCGCAATCGATACCGATCAGCCGATCGAATGTATCGCGGTCGCGGCGTCGACCGGGGGCATCCCCGCTTTCGCCAATTTCCTCGGCAATCTCGACCCGCGCATCACCGCACCGATCCTGCTCACCCAGCACCTGCCCGACGCCTTCATGGAATTTTACGCGAAACAGATCGCGACGATGACCGCGCGCCGTGTCCGCGTCGCCGACGTGGGAATGGTGATCGAGCCCGGCTGCATCTATCTCGCTCCCGGCGATGCTCATCTGATCGTCGTTGCCAACGGTCGCCGCCGCGAAATCGCACTCGACCGCCGCGTGATGGACAATGGCTGTTGTCCCTCGGCCGATCCGATGCTCGATTCGGTGGCCGGCGTCTATGGCAAGGGCGGTGTCGCTGTCATCCTCAGCGGCATGGGCCGCGACGGCGTGATCGGCGCGGCACGGCTGAAAGAAGCCGGCGGCACGATCTTCGCGCAGGCACCCGAAAGCTGCGTGATCTGGGGTATGCCGGGCGCGGTCGCGAAGGCAGGGATCGCCGCAGCGACGCTTAACCCCGACGCGATCGCACTGATGCTCGGAAGCTTCCTTCCGGGGCGCCGCAAGTCATGATGGGCGCGACCGCCAGCGAGTCGGCGTATCGCGTGTTGATGGGGGTGCTTGAATCGCGGACGGGACAGACGCTCTCGCCAAATCGCATCTGGCGGATCGAAATGTCGCTGAAGCCGGTGATGCAGCGCCACGGCATCGCCGATCTCGACGCGCTGGTCGCGGCGCTTGTCACATCGAACAGCCGCCAATTGCTCGACGATACCGTGGACGCGATGCTGAACAACGAGACCTATTTCTATCGCGAATATAGCGTGTTCGACGAAATTGCTGCGACCGCGCTTGAACAGATTCGTGAGATAAACAAGCTGCGCCGCCGCGTGACGATTTGGCATTGCGGCGTGTCGACGGGACAGGAAGCCTATTCGCTGGCGATGCTGATCGCCGAGCAAGGCGCGAAATGGGTGGGCTGGCAGGTCGATATCGTCGGCACCGATGTCAGCTATCATGCGATTTCGCGCGCGCGCGTCGGGCTCTACAGCCAGTTCGAGATCCAGCGCGGGCTGCCGGTGCAGCGGATGGTGCGCTGGTTCGACCAGACCGAGGGCGGGTGGCTCGCGAAGGCGGATTTGCGCCGCCGCGTCGATTTTTCGGTGCAGAATATGCTGACCGACCGGCCGCCGCTCGCAAGCCCCGCCGACCTGATCTTTTGCCGTAACCTGCTCCTCTATTTTTCGGCGCCGATGCGCCAGAAAGCCTTTGCGCGGCTTCGCGCGATGGCGGCGCCGCAAAGCTTCCTCGTGCTCGGCGCCGGCGAAACGGTGCTGGGGCAGACCGATCAGTTCGTCGCGAGCCCGCGCTTGCGCGGCCTGTATGAACCTGCCGACCAGCAGGTCCGCCGCCCCGATTCCTCGCGACCAATCGCCGCCTGACCTTGCTTTTTACGCCCCATTGGCGCAATCGATGGATTGGCAAGCACAGGACGGACCCCCAAAGCGAATGAGCGATTTTATCGAACGCTGGTCTCCCAATTTCGACGAGCGCGCGCTGCCCATCTCGATGATCGTGCTGCATTATACCGGTATGAAGAGCGGTGCCGAAGCCCTTGATTGGCTTGCCAATCCCGAAGCGAAGGTGTCGGCGCACTATGTCGTCAGCGAAGACGGCCAGATCACCCAGATGGTGCCCGAGGACAAGCGCGCCTGGCACGCCGGCAAATCGCACTGGCGGGGCATCAGCGATATCAACTCGGCGAGCGTCGGGATCGAGATCGTCAATCCGGGGCACGAATGGGGCTATGTCCCGTTCCCGGAGCCGCAGGTCGCGTCGGTTGTCCGCCTCGTCCATCTGATCAAGGATCGCCACGCGATCACCCGCGGCAACGTTGTTGGCCATTCGGATATCGCACCGACGCGCAAGCAGGATCCGGGCGAGCTGTTCCCGTGGGAAGAACTTGCGCGCCGCCGCCTCGCGCTACCGCGTCCGACGAAGAAACTCACCGATCCGCTTTGGACCGATGCCGGGTTCCTGCTCGCGCTCGAACGTTTCGGTTATGACGTGACCGACGGCTTCGCAGCGACGGTCGCGTTCCAGCGCCGCTTTCGTCCCGAACTGATCGACGGCACGATCTGCGGCGAATGCCGCGCGATCCTGCTCGCGCTGCTGCTGCCGCAACCCGAGGGCAATTGACTCGTCAAATTGGGTCGCGACGCGTATAATGCGAGGGCCAGAGGGTCGGGCGATCGCCGCTTTCGCAAGGAAGGGGAGGAAAGTCCGGGCTCCACGGAAATCACGGTGCCGGATAACGTCCGGCGGATCGGGCTTTGGCCAGGTTCAGGGAAAGTGCCACAGAGAGCAGACCGCCAAAGGCTTCGGCCCGGCGAAAGGTGAAAGGGTGCGGTAAGAGCGCACCGCGCGGCTGGTAACAGGCGCGGCACGGCAAACCCCACCGGGAGCAAGGTCGAATAGGGACGGTACGGATTTATCCAGGGCTGATTCCGGCCCAGCCGTCCGGGTTGACTGCTTGAGCGTTCGGGTAACCGTCCGCCTAGAGGAATGATCGCCCATCCCCGAAAGGGGTGGACAGAACCCGGCTTATAGACCCTCTGGCACTCTCTCTCTGAAGCCAGCGCGGGAACCGCGCCGCATCGGGCCGCGTATTAGGCGGACCAGCAAAGGAGACGAACCATGAAAGTCGTCGATGACCATGTCGAGGTAACCGAGACCGAGGCGAGCAGCGGGGTGAAGGGGCATAATGTCCGCTATGTGCTGGCCTTTTCGATGATCGCGGTGATTATCGTCCTGTCCGCGATCTGGATCATTCCCGCGCTGCTGCAGCCCTGACGACCATCATTTCGCTTTGGTAGCGCCGACGAGTTCTTCCTCGGCCCCCGGCGTATCTTCCATATAGATTGTGCGCACCGGACGCTTGAACTTACGCGTGTAGAGCTTGTCATAGGTGCGGTCTTCGCCGGTTCCGGTGACTTTCAGCAACGTCGTGATCGTGTCGCCGGTCGCGACATTCCAGCTCATTTCATCGCCGTCGTGGGCGTAGGTCCGGCTGTACACCTTTGCATCGAGCCCGATCAGCCGCATTCGCGGACCGTCCTTCGTCGTTATAGCACGGTAACGATAGGTTGCCGCCAGCGCGGTGGTGCCGCCGGTCAGGTCGCGGATCGTCAGCACGCCCTTGTTAATCGAGAGGTCGGCTGGGCCCAGACGATCGGGTTCGAGCTTGAAATTGCCCCCCGGCTCGTGCCCGATGTCGACTTCGCCGCGATAGCTGAGCACGACATAGAGGTGCCGCTCGTCGGGACTGGCGACGACGAAGACGGTGTCGATATCGCCATCGCCGTTGAGGTCGCCGTCGGCGCGCGTTTCAATTTCTTCGCCAAGCTCGAGCTGGTCGAGAAGGAACTGGTCGGTGACGGGCGGCAGGGCCGGACGGTCCTGCGCCGCGTGGGCCGTACCCGATAGCAACAGCGCGGCGGCCAACCCAAAGTTTCGCATCAATCGATCTCCCCTCGACCCCGATCAGGTTATCAGCTCCTATCGCATCGTCCAGCCGGCGTCGGTGACCGCGCGCACAGTCTGGAGAAATTGCGCTTTAGGGTGGGGAGCAGCCATTGCTGATCCGGGATCTGGGTCGGCGCAAGCGCCGCGTGATATTCCAAAGTTCAGTAAAGTTCAGCCTTGTGCGCCCCCCGATTTGGACCTCATCGCGGCTGGACGCACGCGGCCTTGGTCGCACGGCAATCCGGGTAGCGATCGCTTTTATCCACCAAATGAAAGAGCCGGATGAAGGCTGACACAGCCGAATAATGTAGGAAAGGCCTATTTGGAGGCGATGTCTGCTTTAGGTGGAAAGCGGACGTTCGATCCCCATCCTCGTCACCCCGGACTTGATCCGGGGTCCATAACGATGGCGCGGCTATGGATCCCGGATCAAGTCCGGGATGACGAAGAAAGATAGGGCCGCTTTCGGTCGATTCCGGTCATCTGGCGTTGAGCGAGCTCTGCATGAGCGTGGGCGCGGGGGACCGGGAATCACGTCGCGGGATAGCTGACCGCCATCACTTCCCATTCCTTCGGCCCCGCGGGCAGTTGCACGGTGCGCAAATCGCCGATCGCGGCGCCGCGTAGCGCACGGGCGAGGGGGCTGTTCCAGCCGATCCGGCCTTCGCCCGCCTCGGCCTCGTCGTCGCCGACCAGCGTGATGACACGCCGCGCGTCATCGTCGTCGGCGAGTTCGACCGTCGCACCGAACCAGACACGGCTCTTGTCGGGCTGCTGCGCGGGGTCGACGACGCGCGCCGCCTTCATCCGCCGGGCGAGGAAGCCCAGCCGGCGGTCGATCTCGCGAAGGCGCTTGCGGCCATAGATATAGTCGCCATTCTCGCTGCGGTCGCCATTGCCCGCCGCCCAGCTGATCACCTCGACCAGCTTCGGGCGTTCGTCGCCGAGCAGCGCGTCATATTCGGCGCGCAGCGCGGCATAGCCCGCCGGGCTGATGATGTTCGTCTTGTCCCCCGCCATGGCGCGTCAGCCGGGGGTGCGCTTGCCGAGATAGAAGCTCAGCGGCGCCTGCTGCCGCGATCCGCCGCCGTCGCGGAGCGTGTCGTAGACAACGGCGTTTTCGAGCACGCGCTGCACATAGTTGCGCGTTTCGAAAATCGGGATCGCCTCGATCCAGTCGACCATTTCGATTCCGCCGCCGCGCGGGTCGCCATTGGCGCGCAGCCATTTGTTCACATTGCCGGGACCGGCATTGTAGGCGGCGACCGCTAGCGGATAGCTGCCGCCGAAATAGCGTAGCATCTGCTGGAAGTAGGTCGAGCCCAGCATCATGTTGTAGTTGGTATCGGTGGTCAGCGAGCCGGCATCGTAGCTCATCCCCAGCTTGCCCGCGACTTCGCGCGCGGTGCCCGGCATCAGCTGCATCATCCCGCGCGCGCCGGCGTGGCTGATCGCCTGCCGGTCGAACTGGCTTTCCTGCCGCGTGATCGCGTGGATGAAGGTCCAGTTGCCTTCATGTCCCGCGGGAACGCGGACGGTCGGGAAGCCCGACACCTCGACCGCGTCGAGGCTGTTCGCCTGCGCGCTGCGGCCGATCATCACGCCGAGGTCGGGGCGCCCGATCTGCGATGCCAGCTTGCCCGCAAGCACATGGTCGGCGGGCGAGGTCGCTTTTTGCGCGAGCGCCCGCAGGAACAGCGACTGTTCGCGCCACGCGCCGATTTCGCCGAGCGCACGCGCGGCGCGGACCAGCCGGTCGTCCTCGAATTCGCGGCGATCGTCGTTGCTCACCTGGATGGTCGGGTTCGGCGTCGGCTTGGGCTGCGGACGGTTCAACCGCTCGAGCGACAGCTGACCGTAATATTGGTCATAATGTTGCGCTGCGTCAGCGAAATGCGCGTTTGCGGTGCTCGAGTCACCGGCGGCCAGCGCTGCGCGGCCAGCCCAGTAAAAGCCCTTGGTGCGCGTCTGCGCCGAGCGCGCGGCTTCGCCATAGGCGCGGTAGAGGCGCACAGCTTCGGCCGGACGGCGAAGGTCGCGATAGGCGAGTTGCCCCGCGAGCCAGGCGAGCGACGTGTAGTCGTCGCGTACGCTGAGCGGCGCTTCGCGGATCACCGTTCCCGGCGGGAAGGCGTCGTCGAGTTGGCGCGCGATATTGTAGGCGGTCGTCTTGTCGCCGCCATCGCTTGCCTGCCGGGCGTTGGTGAGCAAGGTTTCGAGCCATTCCTCGGTATCGGTCGGCGGCTTGGCGAGCGAGCGCGGCGCCGCGAGCAGCGCGCGCGCTTCGCCGACGCGGCCGGCCTTGCGCAGCCACGTCGCCTTGTCGGTGATATAGCCGGCGTCGGTACGCGTCAGCGACGGATTGGCGCTTTCGGCGGCGGATGCCTGAAAGGCCGCGTCGACCGACGCGTTGCGCATCGCGAGCCGCGCGGCAAAGACATTGCGCTTGTCGGGCGAGGTATAGGCGAGCTGGCGGCTCGCCGCCGATGTCTGACCGAGCCAGAGCAAGCGGTCCATCCGTGCGTCATGGTCGGCGGGGGTGATCGCGCCGGGGAACATGCCGAGCGCACGGCTCGTTTCATAATCGTCGAGCGGGCCGCTCGTCCATGCGCGGCGCACCGCGGCGGCGGCATCCTCGCGGCGGCCGGACGCGTTGAGCGCGAGCGCATAGCGGAGCTGGCCGCTTGCGGTCTGCGGCGGATAGGCCTGAAAATAGGCAAGGGTGCGCTGCGGATCATAGCTATCGAGCGAGATGGCTTTTTCGGCGCGTGCGCGCATCTTGTCGCTGTCAGGCCAGCCCTTGTTTGCCATCAGGAAGCGCGACAGCTGGTCGAACGAGGCGCCGGTATTCGCGGTCAGGCGCCGCCATTCCATCACCGCGTCGCCGACCGAACTGGTCGACGGCGGCGGGCCCGAATTGGCTGCGAGGCCCATCTGGGCGCGATACCATGCCATTTGTTCGGGGGTCAGCTCGCTGGCATGGGCAGCGGTGGGGATCAGGAGGGCAGCGGCAAGCGCCAGGCGGGATATGCTGGGCAGCGAAATCATACCGGCCATAGTAATACCAAACTCCTTGCGGGGCGCTGAATAGACGTCCAATAGCGGCGCGCTGGCCGGATTCTATCGGTCACAGCGGTTAATTGTAAAGGAGCGGAGCATGTTTTCGGGTTCGATTCCCGCCTTGGTGACGCCATTCCGCGATGGGGCGTTCGACGCGCCGGCCTTCGCGCGCCTCGTGGATTGGCAGATCAAAGAGGGCACCAGTGCGCTGGTCCCGTGCGGAACGACCGGCGAAAGCCCGACGCTCGGCTTCGACGAACATTATCAGGTGATCGACACCTGCCTTGAAGCGGCGGCGGGGCGGGTCCCCGTGATCGCGGGTTGCGGCTCGAACGACACCGCGACAGCAATCCGCCATATGCGCCATGCGCAGGCTGCCGGCGCGGCGGCGGCGCTGATCGTCGCGCCCTATTACAACCGCCCCAGCCAGGAGGGCATGATCGCGCACTTCAAGGCGCTCGCCGATGCGAGCGACCTGCCGATCGTCGTCTATAACGTCCCCGGCCGTACGGTTGCGGACATCAGCGCCGAAACCTTGTGCAAGCTCGCCGAAATCCCGAGCGTCGTCGCGATCAAGGATGCGAGCGGCGATCTCGCGCGCGTAACGGTCCAGCGCGCGGGGGCAGGCAAGGATTTCTGCCAGCTTTCGGGCAACGACGACCTCTGGTTGCCGCACGCCGTGATGGGCGGCGCAGGCTGCATCTCGGTCACCGCGAACGTCGCGCCGCGCCTCTGTGCCGATTTTGCCGCCGCCGCCGCCGCGGGCGACTGGGCGCGTGCGCTGGCGCTGCACGACAAATTGTTCGACCTGCACAAGGCGATGTTCTCCGACACCTCGCCGGGACCGGTCAAATATGCGCTCTCGCGTGTCCACGACTGGTTTTCGCCCGAAGTGCGCCTACCTATCATTCCGGCGAACGACGCATCGCGCGCCGCCGTCGATGCCGCGCTGTCCGCGGCCGGAGTAATCTAGGTCTAACAATGGCTCGTCCTCAGTCCGCCGCCGAATTCGACAAGAAGAAAGTCGTCGCCGAGAACCGGCGCGCGCGGTTCGACTTTGCCATCGACGAGGTGTTCGAAGCGGGGATTGCTTTGCAAGGGACCGAGGTCAAGTCGCTGCGCTTTGGCGAAGGGACGATTGCGGAGAGCTACGCCGAGGTAAAGGGGCACGAGGTGTGGCTGGTGAACAGTAATATCCCCGAATTCAGCCACGGCAACCGCCACAATCATGAGCCCAAGCGGCCACGCAAGCTGTTGCTCAGCGGCCGCGAAATCAACAAGATGCACGCCGCGGTCGCGCGGCAGGGGATGACGCTCGTTCCGCTCTCGATCTATTTCAACAGCCGCGGCCGCGCCAAGGTCGAATTGGCGATCGCCAAGGGCAAGAAGGCGCACGACAAGCGCGAGTCGATCAAGGAACGCGACTGGAAGCGCGACAAGCAGCGGTTGATGAAGGACCGCGGATGAGCGGGGGCAAGCCCCGCGACCCCAAGGCGCGAGACAAGGCGGCGGTGATGAACTGGATCCGCCGCAACTCGCCGACGCGCGACGAGTTGCTCGCGAGCCGTTTCATCAAGCCGTTTGCCCATAGGGTTGCGCACAGTCATTTGTGGCGCTTTACCCGCACCTCGGTCCCGCGCGGCACTGCGCTCGGGCTTTTCGTCGGCATCTTCTTTCTGATCCCGGGCGTCCAGATTTTGGGTGTCGCTTTGCTCGCGCTGCCGTTTCGCGCCAATATTCCAATCGGCGCGGCGATGACCTTCCTGTCGAACCCGGTGACGACGCCGTTTATCATCATCGCGTCGGTGTGGCTCGGCGACTGGCTGTTCGGGCTGCATGCCAACAGCGCGACCTTCTCGGCGATGATCGAGCATGGCGCGTCGGCGGGCGAATGGGTGCGCTGGGTCTTTTCGGATGCCGCACCGGCGATGCTTGCCGGGCTTTTCGTCATTTCGGTCGTCTCGGCCGCGGTTGGCTATATCCTCGCCTCGATCTTCTGGGACAATTGGATTCGCCTCCGCTGGCGGCGGAAGCTGGCACGCGCGCGCGACCAACGACATGAGGCATCGACCAGCGACACCGCCGCCGGTTGAACCGCCGAACGGCGCGCGTATAGCTGTTCCATCGCTAATCCGCACCGTGCCTGCGCGGCGCGGATTTTCGCTTCAAATTGAAAACTGGGGAATATCATGACTCTGCATATTTCTTCGCGCCTGATGGCGACCGCCGCGCTGGGCGCCCTGATGCTCGCCGCCGTTCCGGCCACCGCCAAGGAAAAGGCTGCGACTGCCCCCGCCACCGAAACCGCGGCAAAGCCCGAGATCGGCGATTTCGGTTTCGACCTGTCGGGCATGGACAAGAGTGTCCAGCCGGGCGACGATTTCTATGCCTATGCCAACGGTACCTGGGCGAAGAACACCCAGATTCCGGCCGACAAGTCGAACTATGGCATGTTCACGGCGCTCAATGATCTGTCGCAGACGCGCACGCGCGAAATTCTCGACGCTGCCAAGGGCGACCCGAACAGCATGATCGGCCGCGCCTATGCCTCCTATCTCGACTCGGCGACGGTCGAAGCCAAGGGGCTCGCGCCGATCCAGCCGTGGCTGAACAAGATCCGCGCCGTCGAAAAGCCGGGCCTCGCCGCGCTGCTCGCCGAAGCCGACCGCAACGGCGTCCAGCACTTTTTCGGCGGCTATGTCGGGCAGGACGACAAGAACCCCGACGTCTATACCTATATCATCTTCCAGGGCGGCATCGGCATGCCCGACCGCGATTTCTACCTGAAGGAAAATGAGCGCAACACCGCGCTGCAGGCGGCCTACCTCAAGCATCTCGAAAATGTCCTGACGCTCGCGGGCGAAGCCAATGCCCTGGCGCGCGCCAAGGCGATCTATGATTTCGAAAAGCAGGTCGCGACGGTCCACTGGGACAAGAATGACAGCAGCGACGCGACCAAAGCCTATAACAAGATGACGCTCGCCGAGCTGGCCAAAGCGGCGCCCGGTTTCGACTGGTCGACCTTCATCCGCGGCCTCGGCGTCAAGGAAGACACGCTCATCGTATCGCAGCCGAGCGCGTTCACCGGCGAAGCCAAGCTGATCGCCGATGCGCCGATCGCGGTGATCCGCGACCAGCTGATCGTGCGCAGCCTCGACAGCTTTGCAGGCGTCCTGCCCGACGCCGTCGCAAAGGAGGCTTTCTCCTTCTACAGCACGGCGCTGTCGGGCACCCCGCAGATGGAAGAACGCTGGAAGCGCGGCGTCGATTTCACGACGGGGAGCCTCGGCGACGCGGTCGGCAAGGATTATGTCGCGAAATATTTCCCGCCCGAAACCAAGGCGGCGATGGACACGCTGGTGAAGAACGTCCTCGCCTCGATGGGGAGCCGCATCGACGGGCTGACGTGGATGCAGCCGGCAACGAAGGTCAAGGCGCGCGAAAAGCTCGCCAATTTCACGACCAAAATCGGCTATCCCGATCAGTGGAAAGATTACAGCAAGCTGGAAATCCGCGCCGACGACCTGTTCGGCAATTCGCTGCGTTCGAACCAGTTCGCGCATGATGACAATATCGGCCATCTCGGCGGCCCGATCCGCCGCTGGGAATGGTTCATGACACCGATGACGATCAACGCCTATGCCAATTTCGGCATGAACGAGATCGTCTTCCCCGCCGCGATCCTTCAGCCGCCCTTCTTCGATCCGCATGCCGACGCGGCGGTCAACTATGGCGGCATCGGCGCGGTCATCGGTCATGAAGTCAGCCATCATTTCGACGACCAGGGCGCGAAATATGACGAGACCGGCAAGCTCGCTGACTGGTGGACCCCCGCCGACGTCGCGGCGTTCGAAGCCGCAGGCAAGGCGCTGATCGCGCAATATGATGCCTATGAGGTCCTGCCAGGCGAAAAGCTCGACGGCACCTTCACGCTCGGCGAGAATATCGGCGATCTTGCGGGCCTGACCGTCGCCTATGATGCGTATAAAAAGTCGCTGGGCGGCAAGGAAGCACCGGTGATCGACGGACTGACCGGCGACCAACGCTTCTTCCTCGGCTGGGCACAGGTGTGGCGCCGCAACTATCGCGAGCAGAATCTGTCGCAGCGCATCACGACCGATCCGCATTCGCCGTCGATCCAGCGGACTTGGGTCTCGCGCAATCTTGACCCTTGGTATAAGGCCTATCAGATCAAGCAGGGTCAAAAGCTCTACCTTGAGCCGAAAGACCGCGTTCGCATCTGGTGATGCCTCACTAAGAAAGACAGTCATTGACCGCGCAAAGCCTGCCCTCCGCTGATGGTGATTTCATCAGGGGGGCGGGGTCCGCCGGGCCCTTGTCGGCCCCGGCGGGCCTGTCGCCGGTCGATAAGGCGGTGCTCGGCGGACTGGCTTTGCTGTCCGCCGCGCTGCTTTTCTGGGCCACGGGTGACGCGGTATTGGCGGCCGGCTTTCTCGCCGGGCTTGCCGTTGCCGTGGGCGGCGTGCTGCTCGCGCGGCGGCTGTTCCCGGCGGCGGTCAGCGGCGAGGCGATCGCGCCCGACTGGACGATGCTGCGTCAGGCGGTCAATCACGACGATATCGCGATCGCGGTGACCGATCGCGGCGGCCGCATGGTTTGCGCCAACGATCTGTTCGGGACGTGGTTCAATGGCTTTGTCACGCCGCCCGGCCTGCCGCTCGAAGGACGGGGTGCGGAGACCCTGAAGAATGCCGGCCGTGTCGCGTGGCGCGATGGCGAAGGCTATGCCGACGATATCGCGATCGGGCCGTTGCAACTGCGCGCGCAGGTGACGCGTACGGGGCAATCCGACGACTATCTCGTCTGGCGCTTTTCGGCGCTCGAACGGCTCGATCTCGCGGGCGAGATCGTCCGTCATCTCGACGGTCCCGCAGGCCGCACATTGGGCCACGCGGGGGTGATGGCGGCGCTCGTCAGTGCCGAGGGGCGGCTGCGCGTCGCGAACCAGGCTTTCCTGCTCCGCGCGCTGGGCGAGGATGACGCCGTTCATTATGCCGGACGCGATGTCGCGCCGATGATCCGGCTCGACGATGCCGGCGCGCTTTATTTCGCGCGCGAGGGCGATCGCGCGACGCCGGTGCGGCTGATCCAGATCCCGCTCGCGCCCGCCGACAGCAATACGCCGATGCTCCTCGCAATGCTCGATGAGGAAATGGGCCCGACCGACCGCGGCACCGCGCAAACCTATGTCGAAACCCTGCTGTCGCTGCTGCCCTTCGGGCTCGCGATGGTCGATCGCGACGGGCGCTTTCTCTATGTGAACCGGGCGTTCGTTCGCGCGGCCAACCTTCCCGAAGGAAAGATGCCGCGCTATCCGGGCGACATCGTCGTTGGGGAGGACAAGGGCCCGCTTGCCGATATGATCCGCCGTCATAGCAGCGGCCAGCAGGTCGGGGGCGACCTGTCGATCCGGCTCGCCGGGCAAAGCGGCGATCCCGTGTCGATGCGGATTGTCGGCGTGCGCGGGCTGGGCGAGGCCGCGGTGCTGCTGAGCCTCAAGGATTCGAGCGAGGAATCGCGCCTGAAGCAGCAGGTGGCGCAGGCGTCGAAGATGCAGGCGGTCGGGCAGCTTGCCGGCGGCGTCGCGCATGATTTCAACAATATCCTGACCGCGGTTCTCGGCGCGTGCGACCTGATGCTGATGCGCCATACGCCCGGTGACAGCGATTATGACGACATCCAGCAGATCCGCAGCAACGCCAATCGCGCCGCCAGCCTGACGCGGCAACTGCTCGCCTTTTCGCGGCAGCAGACGTTGCGCCCGCAGATTTTGCAGCTGCCCGACGTGATTTCCGAAGTGTCGCACCTCTTGAAGCGCCTGATTGGTGAGACGGTCCAACTGGCAGTGCATCACGGTCGCGGCCTTGGCGCGGTGCGCGCCGATCCGGGGCAGCTCGAACAGGTCATCATCAACCTTGCCGTCAATGCGCGCGACGCGATGCCTGGCGGTGGGACGTTGACGATGGAAACCTATCCGGTGTCGGCGGCCGACGTCCGGCAGATGGGCAATGAATTCATGCCGCCCGCCGATTATTGCGCGTTGAAGGTCAGCGACACTGGCACCGGCATTCCCGCCGATGTGCTCCCCAAGATTTTCGAACCCTTCTTCACGACGAAGGATGTCGGCAAGGGGACCGGGCTTGGGCTTTCGACGGTCTATGGGATCATCAAGCAATCGGCGGGCTATATCTTCGCTGAAAGCAAACCGGGGCAGGGGACGAGCTTCTTCATCTATCTGCCCGTCCATCGCGCCGACGGCGACGCGCCCGTTGTCGTGCCTCCGCCCGCCAAACCCAAGAAGAGCCAGTGGGGGACGGGAACCATCTTGCTCGTCGAGGATGAGGATATGGTGCGCGCCGTCGCGGAACGCGCGCTGACGCGTGCGGGTTATAGCGTCGTCACCGCTTCGCAGGGCGAAGAGGGGCTCGAGCGTTTTGCCCAGATGGAGAAGGTCGATTTGATTATCAGCGACGTGGTGATGCCGACAATGGACGGACCCGCGATGGTGCGCGCGATGCGCGCCAAGCGGCCCGACCTGCCGGTCCTGTTCATGTCGGGCTATGCCGAAGAGCAGCTCCGGCAGTCGATCGATATCGACGATGTCGCCTTCCTGCCCAAACCATTCTCGGTCGCGCAACTCACCGAGGCGACATCGGCGGCGCTCGACGACGCTGCGCATCGGGTGCCGAATGGCCAGTAATCCGCGCATCCTGCTCGTCGAGGACGATGTGCTGATCGGCATGATGCTGGTCGATATGTTCGACGCGCTCGACCTTCCTGAACCCGCGCAGGCGACCACCAATGAAGAGGCGCTTGCGCTCATCGCTGCCGAGCCGCTCGCTGGTGCCTTGGTCGACATCAATCTCGGCGATGAAAAGGGCTGGCCGGTCGCCGACGCGCTCGCCGAACGCGGCATCCCCTTTGCCTTCACCTCGGGCGGCGGCGACGTCATTCCGCCCGCGCACGCGCATCGCAAGCTGATTACGAAGCCGTTCCGGATCAGCGATATCGAGGCGGCGCTGGAGGATTTTTCGGCGGAGTAATGCGATTTCTCTCTGCCGTGATTTTATTTTGTTCTCCACTTGTTCACTGAGAACAAATGTGGCACATAGTTCCGGCGTTGCGATGCTTCTGCTGTCGCTCTAGAGCTGGAAAGGGACGGTCATGGCCGGACAATTGTCACTCGTCGAATCGGGGAAATCAGTGAACAACACGGACAGGCAGAAGGCGCTCGACGCCGCGCTCGCGCAGATCGATCGCGCGTTCGGCAAGGGCTCGGTAATGAAATTGGGCTCGAAGGAAGCCATGCAGGTCGAGGCGATTTCGACCGGCTCGCTCGGCCTCGACATCGCGCTCGGCGTCGGCGGCCTGCCGCGCGGTCGCGTCATCGAAATCTACGGCCCGGAAAGCTCGGGCAAGACGACGCTGGCGCTGCACACGCTCGCCGAGGCGCAGAAGACCGGCGGCACCGTCGCCTTTGTCGACGCAGAACATGCACTCGACCCCGTCTATGCGCGCAAGCTTGGCGTCAACATCGACGAACTCATCGTGTCGCAGCCGGACACGGGCGAACAGGCGCTCGAAATCGTCGACACGCTCGTCCGCTCGAACGCGATCGACGTGCTCGTCGTCGACTCGGTCGCCGCGCTCGTTCCGCGCGCCGAAATCGAGGGTGAGATGGGCGACAGCCATGTCGGCCTTCAGGCACGTTTGATGTCGCAGTCGCTACGCAAGCTCACCGGCTCGATCAGCCGCTCGCGCTGCATGGTGATCTTCATCAACCAGCTGCGCATGAAAATCGGCGTGATGTACGGCAACCCCGAAACCACGACTGGCGGCAACGCGCTCAAATTCTACGCCTCGGTCCGTCTGGACATCCGCCGCACCGGCCAGATCAAGAATGGCGACGAGATCGTCGGCAACACGACGCGCGTGAAGGTGGTGAAGAACAAGGTCGCGCCGCCGTTCAAGCAGGTCGAATTCGACATCATGTACGGGCAGGGCATTTCGAAGATCGGCGAGATCCTCGACATCGGCGTCAAGGCCGGGCTCGTCGAGAAATCGGGCGCCTGGTTCAGCTATGACTCGATCCGCATCGGGCAGGGCCGCGAAAATGCGAAGAATTTCCTGACCGAGAACCCCGAACTGCGCGAGCGGCTCGAGGCCGCGATCCGCAGCCGCACCGACGCGGTGGCCGAAGAAATGATGGCCGGCCCCGACGACGAGGGCGACGACGACAATTGATAGTCCTCCGGCTGGCTCGCTTTTGGCGGGTCGGCCGGGAAACGGCGGCGGGCCCCAATGCCCCTTGGACCTGCATTCCCTCTCCCCTGCAGGTCGGCCCGCCTGCCGTTGATCCTTGCCTGATGATCGCAAGCAGGTACAACGCGCCATGCCCGCGATCCGCCTCTTCGGCCTTCCCACCGACGTCAACAGCAGCTTCGAACGCGGCGCCGCCGCCGGTCCCGTCGCGATCCGCGCTGCGCTGTGGAGCGATCGCGGCAATATGGCGAGCGAGTTCGGCCCTGAAATCGGCACCGACATCGCACTCACCGACGACGGCGACCTGCCGCTGACCGAAGATACACCGAACGACGACGCGGCGATCCGCCGCTATCTGGCCATGGTGCGAGAAGACGGAGAAGTTCCGCTCGCGCTCGGCGGCGATCATGCGGTGAGCTTTCCGCTCGTCGAGGCCGCGGCGACCTGCTTCGGGCCCTTGAATATCCTGCATTTCGACGCGCATCCCGATCTCTACGACGATTTCGCCGGCAATCCGCGCAGCCACGCTTCGCCGTTCGCCCGCATCTGTGAAGCAGGCCATGCGGGGCGGCTCGTGCAGGTCGGTATTCGGACGCTGAACAATCATTGCCGCGAACAGGCTGCGCGTTTCGGAGTCGAGATCATTCCGATGGCGGACTTTACGCCCGACCGCGTGCCGGTGCTCGACGGACCACTCTATATTTCGATCGACCTCGACGGGCTCGACCCGTCGGCGGCGCCGGGCGTCGCGCATCCCGAGCCCGGCGGCCTGACGGTGCGCGAAGTACTGGCGGTGCTTCACAAGCAGACCGCGCCGATCGTCGGCGCCGATATCGTCGAACTCCATCCCGGCCGCGATATCGGCGATGTGACTGCGATCCTTGGTGCCAAGCTCGTTCGTGAGCTGGCGGCGCTGATCGACCGCAACGGAACCCCGCAGACTGCCGCATAGGAGAGCGCCATGAGCCTGATCGTCCATCATCTGAACAACAGCCGGTCGCAGCGCATCTTGTGGCTGCTCGAGGAAATCGGCGCGCAATATGAGATCAAATATTACGACCGCGACCCGGTGACCAACCTCGCGCCGCCCGAGCTGCTCGCAGTCCATCCGCTCGGCAAGTCGCCGGTCATTGAGGATAATGGCCGCATCATCACCGAATCGGGTGCGATCACCGAATATCTTTGCGAACGCCATGGTGGCGGCGCGCTTGTTCCCGAACGCAGCACCGACGATCATATCAGCCACCTCGAATGGCTCCATTTCGCCGAAGGGTCGGCGATGACGCCGATCCTGCTGCGTATTTATACCGCGCGGCTTGGAGAAGCCGCGGCGCCGATCGAACCGCGCATCGCGCAGCAACTTGATTCGCATTTTGCCTATATGGAGAGCCGCGTCGGCGAAAATGGCCATTTCATCGGCAACAGCCTGTCGGCGGCCGACATCATGCTGAGCTTCCCCGCCGAGATCGCGATCATGCAAGGCATGGCGCCGCGCTATCCGAAGCTCGCGGGCTTTGTGAACGCGTGCCACGGCCGCCCAGCATGGCAACGCGCGCGGGAAAAGGGCGGCGCCTATTATGGCTATTGATCGCCGACGTTGCGCGCTCCTTCTCGGCGCGGCCCTCGTTGCCGAAATTCCGGGTGCCATCGCGGCGCCGCCGACGCTCGCGCCTGAAGTGGAGCGCGAGGTCGTCGCGCCCGATGGCGCCGCGTTCAAACCTTCGCCGTCCGATGAAGAGGGCGCGATCGACCGCTTTGCCGAATATACGCTCGCCCTCGAGAAACGCGATTTCGCGGCCGCCTATGCGATGCTTCGCCTGTCGTTCCAGGCGGCCAACCCTCGGCTCGAATGGGAAATGAACCTGCGCAAAAGGGCGACCTTGTGGGCCGATGGCCAGATCCGCCCGCTGCGGCTGAGCTGGTATCTCGATCCCGCGGGACATCCGACAGGACTTTATGCGGCGTTTGATTTTCGTGGCGACCGAAAGGACGGCACGATGGACTGCGGCTATGTCGTCGTTCACCGTGCGACCCCGGCCGACGGTTGGACCGTCGTTCGCACCGACACGTCGGAGGTTCCGGCCGATCTGATCGAGGACGGCGTGCCCAAGGCAGACGTGCTGCGACAATTGCCCTGCTATCTGGGCAAGGGAATCGCGACAAACTTCTGAGACTACGAAGAATTGCGCTTGCATCATGGCGCTCTCCCCAACAGGATGGCCACGTGCCGCAAGGGGGGATCTTCGACCTTTGCGGCATGAGGTCGCGGTTCGAAGGAATCGTTGGGGGATTACATGACGACCATTTTTCTCGCGGCGCTTGTGGCGTCCGCGCAACCCTTGCCTGCAATCAAGATCGACCCGGTGCCGGGAAAGGGCTTTTCGGCGACCGTGACGAAGATCGATGCGGACCAATATGATCCGGTGATCGATCGCATCAAGCTACTCGCCGAGCAACGCTGTGGAGCCAAAAAGGTGCGCTTTGGCCGCTATTATTTCGACAATCAGATCGACGTCGAGCGCGGTGTCACGATCATCAAGGACTTCCGGCAGGCCTTCACCTGTTACGATCCGGCGACCGATCCGTACAAACCCGTTCCGGCGGACTGGAAAGCAAGCGCGACGGAGGTGACCGCGGCGACGCGGTTTGCGCAGCGCTTTGTCGACAATCTCGACGCGGGCAATGGCGCATTGCTCGCGAAGCTGATGGATCCGCAACTTGAAGCGACCGTAGCCGAGATGAAGCGGTTCAGCGACGAAGCAAAGATGCATCAAACAGGGGCGGGCGAATTTTCGGTGCGGCTCGATGGCTGGATGAACAATCCGGTCGATGCCGCCTATCCGGGAGCCTATGCCTATTTTGCGGTGCTGAGCTCGCATCCCGGGATCGCTGGAACCTGCGGCGGCATCTTGCTCTATCGCGTGCGCGAGGGCGAATATCAGATTTCGCAATATGATGTGCGCTATATCTCTCAATCGCTGATCGACGATGCGGGTTTTAGCGACGAAGAACTCAACCGCCTCTGTCAGCGCTAGAGTGAGGGGCACGGCGCGTATCTCTTGCTTGAGAAACGCGCCGTTCCACACTAGATCGCGCGCATGACATCGACCAACGACATTCGCCGCTCGTTCCTCGACTATTTCGCGGGGACCGGGCACCATATCGAACCTTCGGCACCGCTGGTGCCGTACAACGACCCGACGCTGATGTTCGTCAACGCCGGGATGGTGCCGTTCAAGAATGTCTTCACCGGGCTGGAGAAGCGGCCGTACAGCACTGCGGCCTCGTCGCAGAAGTGCGTGCGCGCCGGCGGCAAGCACAACGACCTCGACAATGTCGGCTTCACCGCGCGTCACCACACTTTCTTTGAAATGCTGGGGAATTTCTCCTTCGGCGATTATTTCAAGGAGCAGGCGATCCACCATGCGTGGACGTTGGTCACCAAGACCTGGGGGCTGGCACCCGAGAAGCTGACCGTCACCGTCTATCACACCGACGATGAGGCGTTCGACCTGTGGAAGAAGATCGCGGGCCTGCCCGAAGAGCGGATCATCCGCATCGCGACGAGCGACAATTTCTGGTCGATGGGCGACACCGGCCCGTGCGGCCCGTGCAGCGAAATCTTCTATGACCATGGCGACCATATCTGGGGCGGCCCCCCGGGATCGCCCGAGGAGGACGGCGACCGTTTCGTCGAGATTTGGAACCTCGTGTTCATGCAGTATGATCAGCGCGGCCCCGGCGACCGCGTCGACCTGCCGCGTCCGAGCATCGACACCGGCATGGGACTGGAGCGCGTCGCCGCGGTGCTGCAGGGCGTCCATGACAATTATGATACCGACACATTTAAGGCGCTGATCGCGGCGTCGGTCGACCTGACCGGCGTACCGGCTGAGGGCGCGACGCAGGCCAGCCATCGCGTGATCGCCGACCATCTTCGTGCGTCGAGCTTCCTCGTCGCTGACGGTGTGCTGCCGTCGAACGAAGGCCGCGGCTATGTGCTGCGCCGGATCATGCGCCGCGCGATGCGCCACGCGCACCTGCTCGGCGCCAAGGATCCGCTGATGTACCGGCTGCTCCCGTCGCTGACCGCCGAGATGGGCGCCGCCTATCCCGAGCTGATCCGCGCGCAGCCGCTGATCGCCGAGACGCTGGAACGCGAGGAAACCAAGTTCCGCCAGACGCTCGACAAGGGGCTGCGGCTGCTTGACGAGGCGACGGTGGGCATGAGCGCGGGTGCGACGCTGCCCGGCGATGTCGCGTTCAAACTCTATGACACATATGGTTTCCCATACGACCTGACCGAGGACGCGCTGCGCACGCAGGATATCGCGGTCGACCGTGCGGGCTTTGACGCCGCGATGGCGCAGCAGAAGGCGGCGGCGCGCGCGGCGTGGAAGGGCAGCGGGCAGAAGGCGTCGGAGGAAATCTGGTTCGACCTCGCCGAAGCCAATGGCAGCACCGAATTCACCGGCTATGGCGCGACCGCAGGCGAGGGACAGGTCATCGCGCTCGTCAAGGACGGCATGCCCGTCGACGAAGCCAAGGCCGGCGACGAACTGGTCGTGCTGACCAACCAGACGCCTTTCTATGGCGAGAGCGGCGGCCAGATGGGCGATGCGGGCACGATCGCGACGCTGGAGGGCGCGAAGGCGTCGGTCAGCGACACGAGCAAGCCGCTCGGGCGCCTGCATGCGCATCAGGCGAAGCTGGAGGCGGGCAGCCTGAAGGTCGGCGATACCGTCCAGTTGACGGTCGACGCGGCGCGGCGCGACCGCATTCGCGCCAATCACAGCGCGACGCACCTTGTGCACGCGGCGCTGCGCAACCGTCTCGGCGGGCATGTCACGCAAAAGGGCAGCTTGGTTGCCGAGGATCGCTTCCGCTTCGACTTCTCGCATCCCAAGGCGCTGACACCCGAGGAAATCGCCGACGTCGAATCGCAAGTGAACGCGCAGATTCGCGGCAACGAAGCGGTGACGACGCGGTTGATGACCCCCGACGATGCTGTCGCGGCGGGCGCGCTGGCGCTGTTCGGCGAGAAATATGGCGACGAGGTGCGCGTACTCAGCATGGGTGCGTCGGACGATCACAGCTATTCGGTCGAGCTGTGCGGCGGCACGCACGTGCGGGCATTGGGTGACATCGCGCTGTTCAAGATCATCAGCGAAAGCGCGGTCTCGTCGGGCGTGCGGCGTATCGAAGCGCTGACCGGCGATGCGGCGCGCCAGTGGCTGAACGGCCGTGACGAGGCGCTGAAGGCGGCGGCGGCGGCGCTCAAGACGTCGCCCGACGATGTGCCCGCGCGCGTCGCGCAGCTGGCCGAGGCGCTGAAGAAGGCCGAGCGCGAGCTGGCCGACGCGAAGAAGGCGCTCGCGATGGGCGGTGGCGGTGGCGGTGCTGCCGCCGGGCCCGCGGTCGAACAGGTCGGCGATACGGCGTTCCTCGCGCAGGTCGTCGACGGGCTCGATCCGAAGGATCTGCGCGGCACGGTCGACGGGCTGAAGAAGCAGGTCGGTAGCGGTGTAGCGATGCTTGTTGCGGTCAACGACGGCCGCGCGTCGGTTGCGGTCGGCGTCACCGAAGACAAGACCGGCAGCCTGAGTGCCGTCGATCTCGTCAAGGCCGCGGTCGCGGCGCTCGGCGGGCAGGGTGGCGGCGGACGGCCCGACATGGCGCAGGGCGGCGGACCCGACGGCGGGGCGGCGAGCGACGCCGTCGCCGCGGTCAAAGCCGCGCTCGCCTGAAATCGACGAACTTGAAACCGACCAAGAAGACGCGGCGCATCGATCATGCCGAACGGCTGATCGCCGCGCCGCTGGTCGATGTCTTTTCGGCGTTCACGAGCGCGGCGAAGCTCGCGATATGGTTGCCGCCCGAAGGGGCGACGGGGACGTTCGAGCATGTCGACCTGCGCGCAGGCGGCGGCTTTTTGATGCGGCTGACCTTTGACGACGCCGATGTCGAAACCAAGAGCGACGACGACAGCGATGTTGTGGAGGTCTATATTCCGACGCTCGACGACGGTCGGCTGGTGGTGTGGCAGGTCGAATTCGAGTCCGACGATCCGCGCTTTTCGGGGACGATGGAAATGCACTGGTATCTGTCGCGGCAGAGCGGCGGCACGCTGGTCACGATCGATGCGCATCACGTGCCGCCGGGTATTTCGGCGAAGGATCATGTCGAGGGGCTGAAGAGCTCGCTGGCCAACCTAGCGGGGGTGGTGGAAGGCACGATCTCCTGAATCCGTTCGCCCTGAGCCCGTCGAAGGGCCGTTCTTTCGTCCGGCGTTGAAGAAGAACGGTGCTTCGACAAGCTCAGCACGAACGGATGTGAAGGCTGATTCAGCCCTCGACGCCCTTTGCTTTCCCCCACGCCCGTGCCGCCGTGTACCCCAGATACCTCGTCCCGAAGAGCGCGTAGAGCGGCTCCGGGATGCCCGCGAGATAGGCGTTCATGCCGTCGGCGATGCCCTTTGCCATCTCGGGCCGTGCGGCGGCGATGAGGCCCATCGGGATCGCCCAGAGCAGCAGCGCATACATGACGTAGAGGAAGCTTGGCCGGGCGCGGCTGGTCCACGGGTCGGCGCTGTTCGCCTCGGCGACGATCGCGGTCATGCGGGTGCGGATCGCTTCCATTTCCTGGCTGCCCTCCATTTTGAGGAGTTCGAGCTTCGCGCGGTCGCGCGCCTCGGGGTCGGGAATGATCTTGTCGATCAGTTTGGCGATGGGGCCGATCAGGCCTTCGATGATGCTCATGGCAATGCTCCTAAGTTCAAAGTTCAGGGAAGTTCAGCCCAATCGCGGGCGGTGAGGCATCAGCCGGTGCCGATGCGGTTGGCGAGCCAGCCGTAAAGGAAGGCCTCCTGGCTCGGGCGGCGTTCGGCGAGCGCGATGTAGCGTTCGCCCTGCAGCGCCTCCATCGCGCGGAGGAGGACGGTTTCACCGCCTTTGCCGCGCGCTTTCAGGAAGCCGTCGAGCGCCGACAATGTGCGTGGGCCAACGTCGCGGTCGACCGCGATGTCGGGATAGTCGCGCGCAGCACGGTTGAGCGCGTTGAGCGCGCGCTGGAGGAAGCCCGCTGCTGTGCCGGTGCCCATATTGACGCCAGTGTCGAAGAGTTCGGCGGCGATCCTTGGCGCCCGCAGCGCGACCTTGTCGAAGCCGGGGCGCAGCCAATAGAGGCGGCGATAAATGGCCGCGGCTTCGCTCCGCGGCAGGTCGCGCATCGCCCCGGCATAACCTTCAGCGCGGGCGACCGCTTCGGTGATGCCCCAGCAGGTTGCGCCGCCGCGATCGGCAGGGTGGTTTACATATCGCCCTTCGCGGTCGATGACGGCGTCGATCAATGTGTCGGCCGTGTTGGTCAATGGATCGGGTCTTGGCATGAGTCGCTCCTTCTGGTTGGTTGAGAGATAAAAACGAACCATATTGGAATATTGTAGGAAAGGGTTTTCGCCATGCGGGCGTTGCAAGTGCGAGAATTGTTGCCCGATCATCGCGGCGCAGGGCTGGCCGATGTGCCGCTGCCCGAACCGGGCCCGGGTGAAGTGCGCGTTCGGGTGCGCGCGGCGGCAATCAATTTTCCTGACCTGTTGATGACGCGCGGCGACTATCAGCTGAAACCCGAACTGCCCTTTGTTTCGGGGCTGGAATTTGCGGGCGAAGTGGATGCCGTAGGCGAGGGCGTGACCGTGTGGAGCCCGGGCGATGCGGTGGCCGGCGGCAATCGTTTTGGTGCGATGGCCGAATATTGCGTCGTCCCGGCGCAGGCGCTGCGCGCGAAGCCCGAACGGCTAAACTGGGACGAGGCCGCAGCTTATCCGGTAGCGTACCTGACCGCCTATGTCGCGCTGGTGCGCTGTGCGCGGGTCGAGCCCGGTGAGTGGGTGCTGGTCCATGGTGCGGCGGGGGGCGTCGGATTGGCGACGGTCGACCTTGCCAAGGCGCTGGGAGCTCGTGTGATCGCGGTGGCGAGCAGTGCGGAGAAGCGCGCAGCGATCGCGCGGCTCTATGGCCCCGACGCGGTGATCGACGGCGCGCCCGGGTTTCGCGAGACGGTGAAGGAACTGACCGGCGGGGCGGGCGCCGATGTGATCTTCGACCCCGTCGGCGGCGATATCTTCGACGAATCGACGCGCTGTATCGCGTTCGGCGGGCGTCTGCTTGTTATCGGCTTTGCGTCTGGGCGCATTCCCGAGGTGTCGGTGAACATGCCATTGATCAAGGGTTTCTCGGTCGTCGGGGTGCGCGCCGGCGAATATGGCCGCCGTTTTCCCGAACGCGGCGCCGAAAATGTCGCGGCGATTGATGCGCTGGCGGCAGGCGGCAAGATCCGGCCGCATGTTCATGCGTCGCTCGACCTTGCCGACTGGCGCAAAGGCCTTGCGATGCTCGAACGGCGCGAGGTGGTGGGCAAGGTCGTGCTGAAACCGTGACGAGCCGAAGCCGATGCCATAGTTTTGCGACACGCAAGCTGCCATGTCCGCTCCGGGGCGTCCCGGCGCTTTTGCCGATATGACCAAAGGACATGGAATGAAGAAATTGACGATGATTGCCGCTTTGATCGGCTTTGCGGTGCCAGCCATCGCGGCCGCCCAGCCGCCGCAGGATAGCGGGCGGATGTTCGCGGCGATCGATGCCAATGGCGACGGCAAGCTCGACAAGGCCGAAATCACCAAGATGGCTGAAATGCGCGCGCAGCAGCAGGGCGATCCAGCCAAGGCGTCGCCGGAAAGGATCGACGCCTTTATCAAGTTCCTCGATGCCAACGGCGACGGCGTGGTCGACAAGGCCGAACTCGCCGCGAAGCAAAAGGCACGGGCCGAAGCGCCGCCGCCCGCCGAAGACGCGCCGCAGGACGCAAATTGACCGATGTGCGGGGCGGCGTTCGGTCGCCCCGCCTTGGTCAGGTCAGCGCGATCTGGACCGCCTGAAACAGGAAGGTTGCGCCGATAATCGTGACAATCCAGCGCCGGCTGGCACGGAAATGCGCATCGCTGATGCGGTCGAGAATCGCGCCGCCGACCATGATCCCGGCCATCGACGCGAACACTGCGATCGCGGTGACCGATAGCGGGATGATTTCGCGCGCCGAGGCGCTGAGCAGCAGCGCGCCATAGACGAGTATCTTGGAGGCGTGCCCGATCGCCTGCATCACCGCCTTGGTCGCGACGACCTGATGGCGGTTCAGCTTTGTATGGATGAAGAGCAGGTCGGTCACCGGGCCCGACACGCCCGAAACAAGCGCGAGGCCGGTCGACACGAAACCGCCGCCGAGCGCATGCCAGCGGTTGCTGGCGTCGAGTGCGAGCCAGCGTTCGGGCAGCCATACGAGAATCGGCATCAGGCCAAGCCCGAGGAAGACGTAGAATTTGGTCGGGGTGAAAATCACCAGCGAGAAAAAGCCGATCGATGCCGCGGCGCCGATCCCGAACCAGAGCAATACCGGCCAGGCGACATGCGCGCGGTGGAGTATGACGCGCCAGAGATTCGATGCAAACTGGATCACGCCGTGGAGCGCGAGCGCGGTTGTCACCGGCAGGATCCACGCGAGCACGCCCATGAACACGAGGCCGCCCGCCATGCCGAAGATGCCCGAAAGGATGGAGGTCAGGAAGGCGGCGGCAACGATCAATAGGCCTGCCTGCATATCGGTGCGCTCTCCGCTCGTGCGCGATGTCGCGCGTTGATGGCCGACGGCGCAAGGGCGCCGCGCCCGGCCCCGATGGCGCGCTATCCTGTCAGGATGCTGTCAGAGTATCAGGTAAATTGGTCGGGACGAGAGGATTCGAACCTCCGACCCCCACACCCCCAGTGTGATGCGCTACCAGGCTGCGCTACGTCCCGACCGGCCCTGTTGGGCAGGCGAGGCCCCTAGCGCGGGTTGGCGGGCGATGCAAGCGGCGATGGCCTGCTTTCGATCGATCGGGGCCGCGGGCTTGATCTGGCGAGCATCATTCCCATTTCGGCCGCGCTTGCCGCGGGGGCGGGGCGCAGCGACCGGTTGCGCGCATCTTCCCTGCGTGATAGGCGCCGCGCCATATTTGCGTGCCGGTTCCGGAGGGGAATTCGGCGCTGCTTACGAACGGAAAGTTTTTCATCCATGTCGACGCAATTGCTTCTGACCCAGGCGGCCGGATCGGGCGGCGGGGCCGCCGGTTTCCTGATGCTGGTTCCCTATCTGCTGATCTTTGCGGTGTTCTGGTTCTTCCTGATCCGCCCCCAGCAGGTGCGCGCGAAGGAACATCGCAACAAGGTCGCGGCGGTCAAGCCGCGCGACCAGGTCGTGACCGGCGGCGGCATCGTCGGCAAGGTCACGCGCGTCGACGATGATTTCGTCGATGTCGAAATCGCGCAGGGGGTGAAGATCAAGGTCGTCAAGTCGACCCTTGCCGACGTCCTGCAGCCCGGCGGCAAGCCCGCCAACGACTGACGCGGCGGACCCCGCGCCCGCCGCGGGTCCGCTCCTGCTATCGGATCAATAGACCATGCTCGATTTCCCGCGTTGGAAGACCATCGGCATCAGCATCATCCTGCTGCTCGGTATCATTTTCTCCATCCCAAGCTTCCTGCCCGAAAAGACGGTGAACAGCCTGCCGTCCTTCCTGCAGGCGAAGGTCAATCTGGGGCTCGACCTTGCCGGCGGCAGCCATTTGCTGCTCGAGGCCGACATCGCCGACCTCCGCAAGACGCAGCTGGCGAGCATGGAGAAGACCGTGCGCGCCGCGATGCGCGGCGAGAGCGGCCCCGATGACGATATCGCCATCGGCGAACTGTCGACCGTGGGCGGCAAGATCAGCTTCCTCGTCCGCGATCTCGCCAAGCTCGACGAAGCGCGCGAGCGCCTGTTCAGCGAGACGCGCGGCGCGCAGCTGACGGGCCAGCGCGACTGGAACATCACCGTCGTCGATTCGACGCGGATCGAGATGACCCCGACCGGCGCCGGGCAGGCGCAGGCGGTCGCGAACGCAATGGATACGGCGCGCGACATCATCGACAAGCGCGTCAACGCGCTGGGTACGCGCGAACCGACGATCATCCGCGAAGGCGACGACCGCGTCGTCGTGCAGGTCCCCGGCCTGCAGGATCCGGCCGCGCTGAAAGAGCTGATCGGCAAGACGGCGCGTCTCGAATTCCGCATGGTCGACGCCAACGCCGATCCGGCCGAGGCGGCCGCTGGCCGCGTGCCTGTCGGCAGCGAAATCGTTCCCTATGCCGAAGGCGAGAGCAATGGTGCCGCGTTCGAGGTGCTCCGCCGCCAGGTGATGATCAGCGGCGAACAGCTGATCGACGCGAAGCAAAGCTATGACCCGCAGAACAACCAGCCGGTCGTTTCGATTCGCTTCGATTCGGGCGGGTCGAGCACCTTTGCCAAGGTGACCGCGCAGAGCGTCGGCAAGCGCTTCGCGATGGTGCTCGACGGCAAGGTGCTGTCGGCGCCGTCGATCAACGAGCCGATCCTGGGCGGCAGCGCCCAGATTGCGGGCAGCTTCAGCGTTGCGAGCGCCAACGCGCTGGCGATTTCGCTCCGCTCGGGTGCGCTGCCCGTGAAAATGACCGTCGTCGAAGAACGCACGGTGACGCCGGAGCTTGGTGCCGATTCGATCCGCAAGGGCGCGATCGCGGGCATCATCGCAACGGTTTCGGTGCTGGTGCTGATGCTCGTCGTCTATGGCCGCTTCGGCGTCTATGCGTGCGTCGCGCTTGTGTTTAACGTGTTCCTGATCATCGCGGTCATGGCCGCGTTCAACGCGACATTGACGCTACCCGGTATTGCGGGCTTCGTGCTGACGATCGGCGCCGCGGTCGACGCGAACGTGCTGATTAACGAACGCATACGCGAGGAGTTGAAACGCGGGCGAAAGATATTCCAGGCGATCGAGCTTGGTTATTCGGAAGCCAGCCGCGCGATTTTCGACGCCAACGTTACCAACGTTATTGCCGCCGCGCTGATGTTCTGGTTCGGTTCGGGCCCGATCAAGGGGTTTGCGGTGGTTCTGACCATCGGCATCGTCACCAGCGTCTTCACCGCCGTTACCGTCACGCGCATGTTCGTAGCCCATTGGCTGCGGACCAAGCGCCCGACGTCGATCAATATTTAAGGGAGCGAAACGATGCGCTTGCTGAAACTCGTCCCCGACGACACCAATATCGACTTCCTCCGGTGGAGGAAATTGGCGTCCTTCATGAGCTTTTTCCTCGTGGCGGTGTCGATCGCGCTGGTTGCCGTGAAGGGCCTGAACCTTGGCGTCGACTTCGTCGGCGGCCAGTCGGTCCGCGTCGAATTCACCCAGGGCATGCCGCCAATCGACGAAATTCGCGAAAAGGTCGGCGACATCGGCCTTGGCGAAGCGACGATCCAACAGTTCGGGTCGGACAAGGCCGTGTCGATCCGTACCGCACTTCCAGACGGCGACAAGTCCGCCGCCGAGCGCGCAGGGCAGCAGTTGGTCGCAGGCATCCAGAAAGCCTTCCCGACCGCGAAGACCGGTTCGGTCGAAACCGTGTCAGGCAAGGTGTCGGGCGAATTGATCCGCACCGGGGCGATCAGCCTCGGCCTCGCGATCCTTGGTATTTCAATCTACATCTGGATACGTTTCGAATGGCAGTTCGGCGTCGGTGCGCTCGGCCGCCTGTTTCACGAAGTATCGCTGACATTCGGCCTGTTCGCGGTGACGCAGATGCAGTTCGACCTGAACAGCGTCGCGGCGCTGCTGACGATCGTCGGTTATTCGCTCAACGACACGATCGTCGTGTATGACCGCATTCGCGAAAATCTGAAAAAATATCGCAAGATGGAAATCGTTCCGCTCCTCAATCTCAGCATCAACGAAACGCTGTCGCGCACCGTCATGACGACGGTTGCGATGGTCTTGGCGCTCGGGATGTTGCTGATTTTCGGCCCGGACGTGATCTTCGGCTTTACCGCTGCGATGCTGTTCGGCGTGTTCATCGGCGGCTATTCGTCGGTGCTGATGTCGACGCCGGTGCTGGTGTGGCTGAAGGTCGGTCCGCATAGCTTCGTGCCGCGCACGACGGCGGGAATCGAAGGCGGCGAACGCGTCGAGCGCAAGGACGACGGCGCGGTCGTCTGAGGCAATCTCCTTTCGGTAGAATTGGCGCCGGTCCGCTCTGCAGAGTGGGCCGGCGTTGCCGTATCTACCGCCCGGCGCAGCGGCGAAGATGCGCGGCGAGTTCGCGGCCGTTGCGGTCCCAGTCGAAGCGCCCGCCGAGGCTGGCCTCGACATCCAAAGGTGACGGCGGGTTTGCGAGAATTGCCTGCACGGCTTCGGCAATTGCCTGGGGAGAGCGGCCGACGATGCGGCCAGCGGCCGGTGACGTGACCAGTTCGGCGGCGCCGCCGGCGTTGCTGATCACGATCGGGGTGCCGCAGGCGAGTGCCTCCACCCAGGCGTTGGCGAGGCCCTCGCTGACCGAGGGCATGACGACCGCATCGGCGGCACGATAGAGCTGTGGCAGGTCGGCGTTAGCGACGGGGCCGAGGAAATGGACGCGGGATTCGACACCCAGCTTTTGCGCGAGCGCGCGATAGCGGCCTTCTTCCTCGCCCGCGCCCGCGAGCCAATAATGGACGTCGGGCAGCGCGGGGAGGGCCTCGATGACCAGCGCCTGCCCCTTGCGCGCAATGAGGGCGCCGACGGTGACGATCGCGGGGGCGCTATGCATTCCCAGCGCAGCGCGGGCTGTGGCGCGATCACCGGGCGAAAAGCGCGCGCCGTCGATGCCGGTGTAGTGGACGGCGACTTTTGCGGGATCGATACCGATCGCTTCCATTTCGCCGCGCATCGAATCGGACACGGCGAGCAGGCCCGCAGCGCGGTCGGCAGCGGCGAGCAGTTGCGGGGCGGTTGCGGGATTATGCCCAAAATGACTAATGTCGGCGCCGCGGGCCTTGGCCGAAAAGGGTAGTCCGAGCGTGTCTGCAACGCGCATGGCGGCGGGGCCGTCGGGGTAGAAGAATTGGGCATCGACGACGTCGAACGACTGGCCGCGCACGGCCGACAGCACGGCGCGCGTCGCCGTTGCCGGGGTGAAGCGCGCGCCAATGCGCGGGATCAGGGCAAAGCGCGGGCGGTGGACGGTGAGGCCGTTCCAGCTTTCGGTGCGCGGCAAGCCGCGCAGCGCGCGATAGCGTTTGTGGAACGAGAGCGGGAAGGGCGGCAGGCCAACCGGAGCAACGACGGTGAGTTCGATGCCCGGCTGCGCCGCGAGCGCGCGTAAGCTCTTCTCGACGAACAGGCCGAAGTTCGGCCGCGCAGCGTCGGGGAACAAAGTTGCGATCGACAGGACGCGGAGGGAGTTCATGTGCGCCCTCTCGTCCGTTTGTGCTGAGCTTGTCGAAGCACCGCTTTTCCTTGGCATCGGTGGAAGAAAGGACGGCCCTTCGACAAGCTCAGGGCAAACGGATGTGGGTCAGAGCGTGCGGAGCAGGCGGACGGCGACCGCCGCCCATGGCGGGTTGCTGACGACCTGTTGGCGCTGGCCGGTGCCGAGCGGAAGCAGGTGGAGCTTTTCGCCGTCGACGTTGAGCAGGCGGGCGAAGAAGAAGCGGCCTGCAGGGCGCGGGACGAGCACGTCGCGGTTTAGCGCGGCCGTCCAGTCGCCCTCGATCCGGCGGCACCAGATTTCGTCGCCTGCACGATAATCGCCGATCGACGAGGTGACGCGCACGGCGACCATATCCTCGCCCGGGCGCGCGGTGAGCGCCTGTTCGACGCGGGTAGGCGCTTGTGCGCCCTCGGCGCCGAGCAGCGCGGTGATGGTGAGCTGCGTATCCTGCGGGAGTTGCACCAGTTCGGCGGCATCGACCCCGAGCGCCGCGGCGATGCGGTTCATCCAGCCGAGCGACAGCGTGCGCGTGCCGGTTTCGAGGCGGCCGATCGTCTGGGCGGTGGTCGGCGGGTCGCAGCGCTGGCCGACCTCTTCGAGCGTCAGTCCCTTGGCGCGGCGGACCGAGCGGATGCTGTTGATCATCGCGAAAGCTTCCAAATAACCAAATCGGTTTCTTCTTTCCTACATAATAATCCAGTGTCAAGCCCGGCGTGAAGCAAAGGAGAATCGCATGACCGCACGCCGCCTCGAAACGCGCCTTCATCCCGATGACCGGATCGATCCCGGCAAGGCGGGGCCGCAGGTGATGCGGCATGTGACGGTCAATGCCGGCGAAAGCCCGATCGGCTGGCTGGCGTCGCGCGGGTTGCTGACGGCGGCACAACTGGGCGCGGGTGAAAGGCTGCGCGGCGATTATGAGCGCGCGGGGCTGTCGGCGAGAGTGACGATGCGCTGGGATGCCGCGCCCCGCAGAAAAAGTCGGGGCGGGGCGCGGGCATCCGATGCGTCGCTCGCGCGGATCGATGCACACCGGCGCTTTCACGCGGCGCTCGATGCGGCGGGGCCGGGTCTCGCCGACATCTGCTGGCGCGTGATCTGTGCCGGCGAGGGGATTGGTGGCGCGGAAAAGGCGCTGGGGTGGCCGGCGCGGTCGGGCAAGCTGGTGCTTGGGCTGGCGCTTGACCGGCTGGCGCGGTTTTATGGCACGGGGTGAGGAGGAGGGGAGGTGACAGGTTTCGACCGATTGTGGACGTTAGAGATGTGCACCCCGGCTTTCGCCGGGGTGCACAAACGGCAGCTCTCCACCCCAAAGCGGACGATCAGCCCAGTGCTTCAACCTCTTCGGCTAGCGCGAGCCAACGGTCCTCCGCTGTAGCCTTCTCGTCGCGCAGCTTATCGAGCTTTGCGGTGAGGGTGGTGAAGCGCGCATTGTCGCGCGTGAACAGGCTGCCGTCGGACAGTTCGGTCTCGATCACGCCCATTTCCTTCTCGATCTCCTCGATCCGGGCGGGGAGGAGATCGTAGTCGCGTTGGTCCTTGTAGCTCAATTTCTTGCGCGTGGTCGGCGGGGGTGGCGGTGCGGTGGTCGCAGCCTTGGCTTTGGCATCGTTCGGCTTGACCCGCTTCGCTTCCCAGTCGGCATAGCCGCCCGCGACGATATCGACCTTGCCCGATCCGTCGAGGCCAAGCGTGACGGTGACGGTGCGGTCGAGGAAGTCGCGGTCGTGGCTGACGAGCAGCACGGTGCCGGCATAATCGGCGATGACCTCCTGCAGAAGGTCGAGCGTTTCGAGGTCGAGGTCGTTGGTCGGCTCGTCGAGGACGAGCAGGTTTGATTCGCGCGCGAACTCGCGCGCGAGCAGGAGGCGCGAGCGTTCGCCGCCCGACAGCGCGCCAACGCTCGCCTCGACGACGCCGGGGTCGAAGAGGAACTCCTTGAGATAGCCCTGGATATGCTTTTTGACGCCGCGCACCTCGACCCAGTCGCCACCGTCGGCCAGTATGTCGCGCACGCGCTTGTCGGGCGAGAGCAGGCTGCGCTGCTGGTCGATGATAATGCCGTCGAGTGTCGGGGCGAGGGTGATGCTGCCGCTGTCGGGCTGAATTTCGCCCGTGAGCAGCTTGAGCAGGGTCGACTTGCCTGCGCCGTTGGCGCCGACGATGCCGATGCGGTCGCCGCGCTGGACGCGGAAGTCGAGATTCTTGATGATCGTACGGTCGCCAAAGCTTTTGGACACGTTCTCGGCGACGATCACCGATTTCGAGCGGACATCGTCGTTGGCGAGGCCGAGCTTGGCGACACCGGGGCCGCCGATCATCGCGGCGCGGGTGGCGCGCATTTCCTTGAGCTTCTCGAGACGACCCTGGTTGCGCTTGCGGCGCGCGGTGACGCCGCGTTCGAGCCAATGCGCCTCGAGCCGCAGTTTCGAATCGAGGCGCTGGGCGGCGCGGACCTCCTCGGCGGCGACCGCGTCGCTCCATTCCTCGAAACCGCCGAAGCCGATTTCCTTGCGGCGGATGCTGCCGCGGTCGAGCCAGAGAGTCTGGCGCGTAAGCCGCGTCAGGAAGGTGCGGTCGTGGCTGATCGCGACAAAAGCGCCGGTGTAGCGCGCGAGCCAGCTTTCGAGCCAGTCGATCGCGGCGAGGTCGAGATGGTTGGTCGGCTCGTCAAGGAGCAGCACGTCGGGGTTCTGCGCCAATGCCCGTGCCAGCGCGGCGCGGCGGCGCTCGCCGCCCGAGGCGCTGGCGGCGGTGCGGCTCATGTCGATGCCGAGCTGGTCGGCGATGGCGGCGACCTCATGGGCTTCGGGCGCGTCGGGCGCGGCGACGGCGAAATCCATCAGCGTCGCGAAGCCCGAAAAATCGGGCTCCTGTTCGAGCATCACGACATGCGTCCCGGGGACGATCACGCGTTTGCCCTTGTCGGGATCGATCTGTCCGGCGAGCAGCTTGAGCAAGGTCGTCTTGCCCGCGCCGTTGCGGCCGATCAGCGCGAGGCGGTCGCGTTCGCCGACATAGATGTCGAGATCCTGGAACAGCCAGCCGCTGCCCTGCACAAGGCCGAGGCCTTCATAAGATAAAATCGGTGCTGCCATGATGAACGGTTCGCTACTGGCGCGTTCAGCATCATGCAAGCGCGCTGCGCACAAAGGCCGGAACGGGTCCGCTCCGTCTGCGTTTCGGGGCGGAGATCGAAATGACCGGAACCTTGGTCCACAGGAGAATGAAATGACGAAGCAATTGTTCGCCGTTATGGCAACCGGACTGGCGCTGATGGCGGCAACGCCCGCGCTCGCGCAGCAGGGAGGTTCGACGGTGACAGCAGCAACGGCTCAGGGACCGATCCTGACTTTCGCGGTCAGCGAGGAAGTGCGCTCGCGCCCCGATCAGGCGACCGTCGGCGCCGGTGTGACGACGACCGCGCCGACCGCGGTCGAGTCGATGCGCCTGAATGCCGTCGCGATGGACAAGCTGATCGCCGCCGTGAAAGCGCGTGGGATCAAGGCCGAGGATATCCAGACGAGCGGTATCAACCTGTCGCCGCAATATGACTATAACAACCGCGGCGACGGCCAGCCGCCGCGCTTTCTGGGCTATCAGGTGTCGAACAGCGTGCGCGTGACGACGTCGAAGATCGAAGACATCGGTTCGCTGCTCGATGCGCTGGTTGCTGCTGGCGGCACCAATATCGACGGCCCGTCGTTCGGCATGAAGGACCCCGATGCGCAGCTCGTCGGCGCGCGCGGCACCGCGATCAAGGCGGCCGAGGCGAAAGCGCAGGACTATGCGCGTCTTGCGGGCTTCCGCGGCGTCGAGCTGGTGTCGATCAGCGAGGGCGGCAGCTTTGGCCCGCAGCCGCCGATGCCGATGGTTCGCATGGCGATGGATGCCGGTTCGGCGAAGGCAACCCCGGTCGAGCCGGGCCGCGTCGCCAACACGCTGACGCTGAACTTCCAGTATCGTCTGGTAAAGTAAGCAGCGGGGGGGGGGGGGGGGGGCGCCCCCGCCCCCCGGCCCTCGCCCAGCTCCCCCTCAGCCCACGGCCAAGGGCGTTCGCGAAACCATTTGGTGATGATATATTTGCGGCCCTTGCGCACCTTCATCCCGTGGTGGAGCGTATCGGGGTTCGCGGTGCCGTCGGTACGGA